>OLHK01000001.1_pt1 | contig 386530 bp, 396 predicted proteins | sample 1609371 | NCBI WGS metagenome assembly OLHK01 (sample SAMN05416779, study PRJEB24817) | seawater metagenome | isolation source: Sea water | place: Canada:Atlantic | collected 2013-11
AAGAGACAGATACGGCCCCGCCCCAGCTTCGCTCAACGCTGGCGCGGCAATTTCCTGACCGGCTTGGTGATCGTGGCGCCGATCGCCCTGACGATCTGGCTGATCTGGACGGTCATCACCTTCATCGACGCAAAGGTCGTGCCGCTGGTGCCGGGGATGTACAACCCCGCGACGTATCTGGGCAACGACGTACCGGGTTTCGGTGTCATCATCTTTTTGCTGTTCACCGCAGTCATCGGCTATCTGACCAAGGGTCTGGTCGGGCGATCCGTGCTGCGTTGGGGGGAAAATCTGGTGGAGCGGATGCCCGTCGTCGGCGGCATCTACAATGGTATCAAGCAAATCGCGGAGACGATCCTGAGCCAGTCTGGCAACTCATTCAAGCAAGCCTGTCTGATCGAGTATCCGCGCAAGGGGATCTGGGCCGTGGCCTTCGTCTCGACCGAGACCAAGGGCGAGGTCATGGAACGCCTGCCCGACGAAGCGTTGATCTCGGTCTTCCTGCCCACCACACCGAACCCGACCAGCGGTTTCCTGTTGTTCGTGCCCCGCAAGGAGATGGTGGTGTTGGATATGGATGTCGAGGATGCGGCGAAGCTGATCATCTCCGCCGGGTTGGTCACGCCGCCCACCGCAGCGGAAAAGGCAGCTGGTGTGCGGATCGCCAATCGCAGGGGTGAACCGGCCAGGCGGATGGCCTGACCGGGATATCGTCGGCGTCACTCCGCCTCGGACCACCAGACATCCGGCATGAAGCCGATCCAGTAGCCATAGATCGGCAGGTTGTCCGCAGGATAGTGCAGCTCCGCCTTGTGGGCGACGCGCACCAGCGGCGAATACCAGAACGGGATCGCGTAGCGCCCCGTTGTCAGCACCCGGTCGAGCGCCCGCACCGCGGACACGAAATCCTCGCGCCCGTCGGATGCCAGAATCGCGTCGATCATCGCATCCACGGCCGGGCTGTCGATCCCGGCATAATTGCGCGTCCCCTCCTCGCGCAGTCCATCCGAGCCCCAGTAATTGAACTGCTCGGTTCCCGGCGACAGGGACAGACCCCAAGTATGGGCGATCATGTCATAATCGTAGGTGTTGAGCCGCTCCGTATATTGCGCGGCATCCACCAGAGACAGCTCCATCGTGATGCCCAGACGCTGCAAAGCCTCGGCAAAGATGCCGGTTACGGCCTCGTTGGCGGAGGAGGATAGCAGCATCTCGAACACGAAGGGCTGACCTTCCGCATTGCGCAGAATGCCGTCCTGTAGCGTCCAGCCGGCCTGCTCAAGCAGGTTTTGCGCGGTCCGCAGATTGCGCCGGTTGCGCAGATCGTCTGTCCCCACGGGCAGGCTGTAATCGCTCAGCACGTCCGGGGGCAAGTCGTCGAGAAACGGCGTCAGAAGCGCGACTTCGCGCGGGCCGGCCTCCCCCTCGAACCCCAGAAGGGAATTGTCGAAATAGCTTTGGATACGCCCCGGCACACCCGCGTTCAGACGCTGGTTGATGAACTCGAAATTGAACGCGTGCAGCAATGCATCGCGCACGCGGATGTCGGAAAACAAAGGCGATCGGGTGTTGAAGACCAGTCCGGACATGCCGGTCGGGCGTTCGTGGGTGATTTCGGATTGCACGATCTCGCCCCGCTCCACCGCCGGGAAATCGTATTGCTCGACCCACTTCGCCTCATCGTATTCGACATAATACGAGGTTTCGCCTGAGGTGAATGCCTGCCAGACGGCCTCCCCATCGCCGAAGAACTCATAGCGGATCGCGTCCAGATTATGGCGCCCCACGTTGAACCCCAGATCGGCGCCCCAATAATCGGGGTCCCGGTCAAACTGAATGAAACGGCCGGTGTCGAATTCGCCGATCGTGTAGGGACCGGACCCGATGAACGGACGCAGGGAGCTTTCGGTGAAATCCACCCCGTCCCAATCCGCCTTCTTCAGGACGGGACGCAGGCCCAGGATCAGGGGCAACTCGCGGCTTTCCCCGGTCAGGTTGAACCGGACGGAGCGTTCGCCGGTCTGTTCGGAACTGACGACGCCGTCCCAGGCCGCGCGGTAGCGGGCATGCCCCTGCTCGCCCATGATCTCGAACGACCAAAGGACGTCCTCGACCGTGACCGGCGTTCCGTCCGAGAATCGGGCTGCGGGATTGAGGTGGAATTCGACCCATGTGCGGTCCTCCGCTACCTCAACCGATTCGGCCAGCAACCCGTACAGGGTGAACGGTTCATCGTAACTTCTACCTAAAAGCGATTCCGCCACGTGGGCGCGGGCCCCATAAGGCGCGCTGCCTTTCTGGATGAAGGGGTTGAGGCTGTCGAAGGATCCCCTGGCCCCCTCGACGATGATTCCACCATGCGGTGCTTCGGGGTTCACATAGGGCAAATGCGCAAAATCTGGTGGCAAAGCAGGCTCACCGTACATAGCGATGCCGTGTTGAGGCTCGGCCATGGCTGTGCTCGCGGTCAAAAGGACCCCTGCGACAACTGAACTTAAACGTGACATATCTGCACCATTTACCTGTTTCTTATGAGTTAATTCAGATCATCCTAACCGGGCAGATACCACCCCGCAAAAAATTATCTTTGTCACGGGCGGTCGGGATCCCTATATTAAGGGCACTGCTCGATAGGTTTCTTGCCTGTATGAAACCTGCCTCAACACTTGCCCCCTCGCTTGCGAGGGGGTTTTTTTTGGTCCGGCGGTCCGGGACAGCTTATTCCCACATTCGCGTTCGATTTGGCAGCGGGCGTGTCTCAGGCCCAAGCGCAAAATCACCGTCGTAAGGTGGTCTTCGCGTTTGCAGCATATACATAAAGAAGCAGCATTCATTTCAGAGGAACCAGCCCATGTCCGTCAAAGACAAAGTCGCTATCGTCACCGGCTCCAATTCCGGAATTGGATTGGGCGTCGCGGAGGAACTGGCCCGTCTGGGCGCGCGTGTTGTCCTCAACTCCTTTACCGACAGTGAGGAAGATCACGCCCTGGCCGAGAGGATCGGTGCGGAGCACGGCACCGACGTGATCTATATCTCCGCCGATATGTCGGATGGTGAAGCCTGCCGCAATCTGGTTGAGAAAGCAGCCGAACATTTCGGTCATGTGGACATCCTGATCAACAATGCCGGCATTCAGCACGTCGCGGGCATCGACGAATTTCCCGTGGCGAAATGGGACGCGATCATTGCGATCAACCTGTCCAGCTCGTTCCACACGACCGCGGCCGCATTGCCATTGATGCGCAAGCAAGGATGGGGCCGCGTGGTCAATATCGCATCGGCGCACGGCCTGACCGCCTCGCCCTACAAGTCCGCCTATGTGGCGGCAAAGCACGGTGTCGTTGGCTTGACCAAGGTGACGGCGCTGGAAACCGCGCAGGAGCCGATCACCGCGAATGCCATTTGTCCCGGCTATGTCATGACGCCACTGGTCGAAAAGCAGATCCCCGAGACGATGGAGAAATACGGCATGGACCGCGATACCGCGATCAAGGAGGTCCTGCTGGACCGCCAGCCGTCCAAGGAGTTCGCCACCGTCGGCCAGATCGGCGGGACGGTCGCGTTCCTGTGCTCGGACGCGGCGGAGCAGATCACCGGCACCACGATCAGCGTCGATGGTGGCTGGACCGCGCTCTGACCACTCAGGCATCGCCGGGGGCAGCGGCCTCCGGCGGGGATATTTGAAGACAGAAGAAAGCGGGCCGCGATGGTCAAGACAATCAACATGGCCTTGCAGGGGGGCGGGGCGCACGGCGCGCTGACATGGGGCGTTCTGGACCGCCTGCTCGAAGAAGAGCGGTTGGAGATCGAGGGCATCACCGCCACCTCCGCCGGGGCGATGAACGCGGCCGCGCTGAAATGCGGCTGGGTCGAGGACGGACGCGACGGCGCGCGCAAGCATCTGTCAACGTTCTGGAATGCGGTTGCGAAACGCAGCCCGTCCTCCCACCCTATAAACAAGTGGTTGCAGGTCGTGAACCCGGCTCTGGGCATGGCATTGACTGCATTCGAATCCGGGCCGGGATATTTCGCGGCTGAGACGATGACCCGGATCTTTTCCCCATATGATTTCAACCCGCTGAACTACCACCCCTTGCGCGATCTGATAGGGGATCTGGACTTCGCCACGATGGATGAACCGGTGGGGCCCAAGCTGTTCATCTGCGCCACGAATGTGCGCAGCGGCAAGATCAAGGTGTTTGAGAGGGAGGAGATCACGACCGATGCCATCCTCGCCTCCGCCTGTCTGCCAACGTTGTTTCAGGCGATCGAAATCGACGGTGAGGCCTATTGGGACGGCGGCTATACCGGCAATCCGGCGCTGTTCCCGCTGTTTTACGAAACGAATTCGCGCGATATCGTCATCGTTCATATCAACCCGATCGAGCGAAAGGAGGTGCCGGTGCGGGCCTCCGACATTCTGAACCGGATCAACGAGATCTCGTTCAATTCCTCATTGCTCAGGGAACTGCGCAATATCGAGTTGATCAAGCGGTTGATCGAGAGCGGAACCCTGACGGGAACGCGGTACAAGGACCTTCTGATCCATTCGATCCGCGATGACGACACCATGTCCGACATGGGCATCGCGTCGAAGCTGCAACCCAGTATGCGTGTGCTGCAAAATCTGCACGACAAGGGTTATGCCGCTGCGGATACGTTCCTTCAGGAAAACTGGGGCAATCTGGGCGAGCGATCAAGCGTCGATCTGCGCGCCATGTTCGAATGATCGGGTAAGCCGTAGGCGTGCCGTGCCATCGCCGGGGCTTGGCACGAAAGGCGATGGACGGGCCGGGCGTGACATGGGATGAGGTGACATGCTCTCGATCCACCAAGACACCCCGCCCCCCTGCCCCGACCGGTTCAACATGGCTGAATACGTCATGCAGGCAGGTCGCTCCACCCCGCAGCGCACCGCACTGGAGGTGATCGGTTCCCCCGGTGATGTGCTGGAGCGGTGGAGCTTCGCGCAACTCGATGCGACCATCGCCGCCGTTGCGGGAGGGTTGGCCGCGCAGGGGTTGCAACCGGGGCAGCGGGTCGGGCTGCGGCTTGGCAATACGATGGATTTCCCGCTGGTCTTTTTCGGAGCGCAGCGGTTGGGAGCGGTGCCGATCGCGATCTCCTCCCAACTTGGCGTGAAGGAACTGGGGCCTCTGCTCGCTCTGACCCGCCCCGACATGATCGTTCGCGATCCCGCACTGGACCTGCCGCAGACGGATGCGGTGGTGGTGGAGGATCTGGCGGCATTGCGCGATCACGCGCCCGCCCCCCTGTTCGAAACGGCAGCGGACGATCCCGCCTATATCGTGTTCACCTCCGGCTCCTCCGGCACGGCGAAGGCTGTGGTTCATGCACATCGTGCGGCACATGCCCGGCGGATGATGTGGCCCGGTTGGTATGAGTTGGAGCCCGCGGACAGAGTGCTGCACGCCGGCGCATTCAACTGGACCTTTACCCTCGGCACAGGATTGACGGATCCGTGGGCAGCCGGTGCACAGGCCCTGATCCATGTCGGAGAGGCCGGTCCGGATACGCATCGCGCGCTGATCGCCGCCCACCGGCCCACACTCTTTGCCGCCGTTCCGGGCATCTTCCGTCGCATTCTGAAATCGGATGCCGATCTGAAAACAGCCTTTCAGGGTCTGCGTCATGCCCTGTGCGCCGGTGAGACATTGCCCGCGTCCCTGCGGGCGGAGTGGCGGGACCGCACCGGCACGGAGCTTCACGAGGCGTTCGGAATGTCGGAAATCTCGACCTTTATCTCGTCCTCTCCTTCTCACCCCGCGCCGGTGGGCACGATAGGCTGGGTGCAGGACGGTCGGCAGGTCGCGGTTCTGGGTGCGGATCAGCCCGTGCCGCGCGGCACGCCGGGGGAATTGTCGGTGCACCGCAGTGAGCCCGGCCTGATGCTGGGCTATCTGAACGGGGAGCCGCTGCCAGAATGGTTCCGCACCGGCGATCAGGTGGTGATGGAGGAGTCCGGCGCTGTGCGGTATCTGGGTCGGCTCGACGATCTGATGACGGCGAACGGCTATCGCGTCTCACCGTTGGAGGTGGAGGCCGCAATGCTCACCTGCGCCGGCGTGCGTGAGGTCGGCGTTTGCGAAGTCTCTCCCAAGCCGGGGGTGCGGATCATTGCAGCCTTCTATACCGGGTCCGCCGACCCGGCAGAGGTGATGGCCGAATTGGCCGGATCCCTTGCTACGTACAAGATGCCGAAACATATCCAGCCTATTCCCGACCTGCCGCGCGGCCCGACGGGCAAGGTCAAGAGATCCGCCCTGCCCGACCTCTACATCGCCGAGGAGCGTTCATGACCCGTCTCGAAATCATCTCAGACCCGATCTGCCCTTGGTGCTATATCGGGAAATCCAAGCTGGAGAAGGCGCTGGCCAGCGCCGGAAACCCCTTCGACATCACGTGGCGACCATTCCAGTTGAACCCGGACATGCCGCCCGAAGGCATGGATCGCCGCAACTATCTGGAAAGCAAGTTCGGCAAGGATCGTGCGACGGATGTCTATGCACAGATCGAGAAGGCTGCCACGGAAGCCGGGCTGGAGGTCGATTTCAGCCGGATGAAACGCACGCCGAACACCGTGGATGCGCACCGGGTGATCCGTTGGGCCAAGACGTCGGACCATCAGGGCGATCTGGTTTCTGCCTTGCTTGAGAGGTACTTCAAGCTGGGCGAGGACATTTCCGATCACGCCGTATTGGTGGACGCGGCACGTCAGGTTGGCATGGACGGCGACGTCGTGGCGCGCTTGCTTCAGGGCGACGCGGATCGTGATGAGGTCCTGCGTGAGGATCGTGAGGCGCGCGAAATGGGCGTCAGCGGTGTGCCGACATTTCTGATCGGCGGTACATATGTGGTTCAGGGCGCGCAGGACAGTGCCACGTGGGAGAAGATCATCGCGGATCTGACTGCCGCCGCCGCGCAGATGGGTAGATAAACGAAAAAGGGCGCCCGCAAGGACGCCCTCCATCTATAGGATAAAGCTATCACTGGCCTTCGACGGCTTCTTCCTCAGGCGACTCGATGTCGATGGTAGGAACGGTAACAGTTCGCTCAGTCGTGCCAACATCGACATCGCCCGCCTCGACGTCGTATTCAGGCATTTCGCCGCCCGTTACTTCGACATTGGGAAGCTCACCATCCTGAGTCTGATTCAGGTCGAAGAAGAAGAACAATCCCAGTACGACAAGTACGGCGACGACAATTCCGATCGCGACTTTCATGATATTACTCCGTCCGTTAAATTCGTGTGTTGCGTGCCCGACCAACACCACGAGGCGGAATTGGTTCCCACGGATTTACCGGAATTATTTTTTTGCCAGCCGTGCCAGATCGCGGGCAATCGCGAACGAGCCGTTGATGCGCGTTGCCTCGTCCGGCCAGTTGCGAGCGACTACGACCTTGTTGTCCTTGATCTTGGCCCGGCCGTTCTGATCCTGAATGAACTGGATCAACCCCTCGGGTCTGGCGTAGCGGTTTTCATGGAACTGCACGGTCGCGCCCTTGGGGCCGCTGTCGAGCCGGCCGATATTGGCCTTGCGGCACATCGCCTTGATCCGCACGACCTTCAGCAAGGTGTCCACCTCGGGCGGCAGCGTGCCGAAACGGTCGATCAGTTCGGCGGCGAAACCTTCCAGTTCCACCTTGCGATCCAGCGACGACAGGCGGCGGTAAAGGCCGAGGCGCACATCGAGGTCGGGCACGTAAGCCTCGGGGATCAGCACGGGCACGCCCAGATTGATCTGAGGCGACCACTGGCCGTCGGGGGTCAACCCCTCCCCCTTGCCGGAGCGCAGCTTGTTGATCGCCTCCTCCAGCATGTCCTGATACAGGGCGTAGCCGACTTCCCTGATCTGCCCCGACTGTTCCTCGCCCAGCAGGTTGCCCGCGCCGCGAATGTCCAGATCCTGTGAGGCCAGCGCGAAACCCGCCCCCAGACTGTCGAGTGAACCGAGCACACGCAGGCGCTTTTGCGCGGCGGGGGTCAGCTTCTTGCGCTTCTTGGTGGTCAGGTATGCGTAGGCACGGATTTTCGAGCGCCCGACACGGCCCCGGATCTGGTAGAGTTGCGACAGGCCGAACATATCGGCCCGGTGCACGATCAACGTGTTCGCCGCCGGGATGTCGATGCCAGATTCCACGATGGTCGTGGCCAGCAGCACGTCGTATTGGCCGTCGTAGAACGCATTCATCCGGTCATCCAGATCGCCCGCGGCAAGCTGCCCGTGCGCGGTGATGAAGGATACCTCCGGCACCTCCTCACGCAGGAAATCCTCGATCTCCTTCAGATCAGTGACGCGGGGCACCACGTAGAACGCCTGCCCGCCGCGATATTTCTCACGCAGCAGGGCCTCGCGCACGGTCAGCGCGTCGAAGTCGGAGATATAGGTGCGGATCGCCAGACGATCGACCGGCGGCGTGCCGATGATGCTCAGCTCACGCACCCCTGACAGGCTGAGCTGCAAGGTGCGCGGGATCGGCGTGGCGGTCATGGTCAGAACGTGGATGTCGGAGCGCAGCTCCTTGAGCCGCTCCTTGTGCTGCACGCCGAAATGCTGCTCCTCATCAATGATCAGCAGGCCCAGATTGGCGAACTTCATGTTCTTGGCCAGCACGGCATGGGTGCCGACGACGATTTCGATCTCATTGCGGGCCAGGCCGTCGCGCGTCGCGGCCATCTCCTTGGTCGAGACGAAGCGAGACATCTGGCGCACCTTGACTGGCAGGCCGCGGAAACGTTCGGCGAAGGCTTTGTAATGCTGTCGGGCAAGCAGGGTCGTGGGGGCGATCACCGCGACCTGGGTGCCAGACATCGCGGCGACAAACGCGGCGCGCAGGGCGACCTCCGTCTTGCCGAAGCCGACATCGCCGCAGATCAGACGGTCCATCGGCTTACCGGAGGACATATCGTCCAGCACGTCGTCGATGGCGGACAGCTGATCGTCGGTTTCCTGATAGGGAAAGCGGGCGCAGAACTCATCCCATAACCCGTCAGGGGGCGTCAGGACCGGCGCGGTGCGCAGCGCGCGTTCGGCGGCCACAGCGATCAGGCGTTCGGCGGCGAGCTTGATCCGCTCCTTCAACCGGGCCTTCTTGGCCTGCCATGCGCCGCCGCCCAGCTTGTCGAGGAGGCCTTCCTCATGACCAAATCTGGTCAGCAGCTCGATGTTTTCGACGGGCAGGTACAGACGGGCATTGTCGGCATATTCCAACGCGAGGCATTCGTGCGGGGCGCCGGTGACGGTGATCGTCTCCAACCCGTGATAGCGGCCGACGCCGTGTTCGACATGCACCACCAGATCGCCGGGGGTCAGGGATGTCGCCTCGGTCAGGAAATTCTCGGCCCGCCGCTTGCGCCGACCCCGGCGGACCAGGCGATCGCCCAGAACGTCCTGCTCAGCGATGACGGTCAGATCCGGTGCCTCGAACCCGGAATCCAGCCCCCATACGGCCAGGCTCAGGCTGCCCTTGCCGCCCGCATCGGTCAATCGGTCGATAAAGGTGGCGTCCCCGATCCCGGAATCGGCCAGAAGCGTTCCCATCCGCTCGCGCGCGCCGACGGAATAGGACGCGATGACCACGCCCGAGGATTTGCGCCGTTCGGCCACATGCTTGGCCAACGCGCCGAACAGGCTGAGGTTTTCTGCCTGACGCTCCGGCGCGAAGCTGCGCCCGGTGCGCGCGCCCGCGTCGATGACGCCGGGGCCGGAGGGCGTGGGATTGGGGGAGAATTTGCGCACGGCGCGGGCATGCATTGCCGCGTCCCAATCGGCATCGTCCAGGTACAGCGCCTTGGGCGGCAGGGGCTTGTAGGCGGCATCGCGCCGGCCCTTCTTCTCCCCCAACACCTCGCGCCGGGCGCGGTAATGATCCTCGATGGTGTCCCAGCGCGCGCTGCGCGCGGCATCGACTTGATCGTCCAGCGTGACGGGCGCATCGGGCAGATAGTCGAACAGGGTCTGCATCGACTCATGAAACAGGGGCGCCCAGTGTTCATAGCCCTGATGCTTTCGCCCGGCGCTGACGCTTTCATAAAGCGCATCCTCCGGCCCCGGCTGGCCGAATGTCTCACGATAGCTCTTGCGGAATCGCTCGATTGCAGGCGTGTCGAGGACAACCTCGGACACCGGCGCAAGCTCGATCCGGTCGATTGTTTCCGTCGTGCGCTGGGTGTCAACGCGGAACCGGCGCACGGAATCGAGCACGTCCCCGAACAGATCCAGCCGCACCGGCCCCATCGGACCCGGCGGATAGATGTCGATCAGGCCGCCGCGAATGGCGTAGTCCCCCGGCTCCGTCACTGTAGAGGTTTGCGAAAAGCCCATGCGCACCAGCCAGGCGCGCAACTTCGCCTCATCCAGGCGCGATCCGCTCGTCGCGGTGAACGAGGCATCCGCGACCAGCGAACGTGCGGGCACCCGCTGCGTTGCGGCATTCAGCGTGGTTACGATGATGGCAGGCCGGGTGAACCCATCAGCCAGCGTGGCCAGCGTCGCCATACGCCTGGCCGAGATCTCGGCAGCCGGTGAGATCCGATCGTAAGGCAGGCAGTCCCATGCCGGAAAGCTCAGCACAGGCACATCGGGTGCGACGAATTTCAGTGAGGCCTGCACCGCCGCCATGCGCACATCGTCGCGCGCGACATGGATGAGGGGGCCACCCTCGCGTCGCACGTAATCCGCGATCAGCCGCGCGTCGTGGCCCTCGGGGGCGCCACCGACCAGCACGGCCCCGCTCTTGAGGGGTCCGCCATCCTTCATCACAGGCGAACTAGCCTGCGAACCGCAGTACTGCAAGAGGGCGGATCACCACGGCACAAACTGCTGCGTCTGCACCAGCGTGATCACCGCCAGCGTGGCGGCGAGGATCAGCGAGAACAGACCCGTCACCTGATTGAGAAACCGCCGCCAGACCAGGGCGCGGCGCAGATCGTAACCGCGCAGCCCCGTCCGCTCGATCCGAAGCGCCAGCCTTATGTCCCCGAACTCCGCAATCATCATTGGTACTGCGAATGCGGTAATTCCGCGCACCATCTCGTTCTGCGTGACGACGCTGGCTGTAACCAGACCTGCCAGCAGGAACATCGCGATGCCCACGACCCACGGCCCACCATGCTGCATGAACATGGCAAAACGGGCGGCCATGGCGTGCACGATGGCATCCAGGTCATCCTCCCATTTGCCGCCGCGCTTTTCCGCCCGGACAACAGAATCGAACGGCGCGCCCAGCGTCCAGTGGGTCCGTGACGACCACGCAAGCGCAAGGAAGACCCAGTACCAGACCGAAAAGAACGTCGAGAAATCCAGAAATTCGCTGATGAGCGAGAGCAAGAGGCAGTCTTTCCTGTCGGGGCCAGTGAAGCATGGCCTTCGTGCGGGGAAACCGAAGCATAGCCCGCGCGCAGGTGACGACAAGCGGGTTTTCGCTTGAGCCATGTCGCGGCCCCGTGCGAAACAACCTTCGAGTCAGGAGAACCCCATGCCACATCCCGCCGCCCCCTTTCCCATGACCCGCCCGCGCCGTCTGCGTCAGGCCGACTGGATGCGCCGTCTGGTCCGCGAAACCACGCTGGGCGTGGACGACCTGATCTGGCCGATCTTCGTGACGGATGGCGTGGATCAGCGTCAGCCTGTCGCCTCCATGCCGGGTGTGGAACGTGTCAGCGTCGATCTGGTGGCGGAAAAGGCGAATGAGGCCGCCGGTCTCGGCATCCCGTGCATCGCGCTGTTCCCCTATACCGATCCGGACGTTAAGACGCCGGGCGCGGAGGAAGCGTGGAACCCCGAAAACCTGGTGAACCGCGCCACGCGCGAGATCAAGAAGCAGGTTCCCGATATTGGCGTCATGCTGGACGTGGCGCTGGACCCCTACAATTCCGACGGGCATGACGGCATCGTGCGCGACGGCGTGGTCGTGAATGACGAGAGCCTGATGGCCCTGCAACAGCAGGCGCTGGCCCATGCGGAGGCGGGTGCCGATATCCTCGGCCCGTCCGACATGATGGACGGGCGCATCGCGATCATCCGGCAAGCGTTGGAGCAGAACGACTTTCCCGACGTGACGATCCTGAGCTATGCCGCGAAATATGCCAGCGCCTTCTACGGCCCGTTCCGCGATGCGGTGGGCGCCACCGGCGCCTTGAAGGGCGACAAGAAGACCTATCAGATGGATCCCGGCAATTCCGACGAGGCCCTGCGCGAGGTCGCCATCGACCTGAGCGAGGGTGCCGACATGGTGATGGTCAAACCGGGAATGCCCTATCTGGACATCTGCACCCGGGTTAAGCGGGAATTCAGCGTGCCGACCTATGCCTATCAGGTGTCCGGCGAATACGCGATGATACAAGCCGCCGCCCAGAACGGCTGGATCGACGGACGGGCCGCAATGCTGGAGAGCCTTTCCGCCTTCAAGCGTGCCGGTTGCGACGGCATCCTGACCTATTTCGCGAAGGACGTGGCGACGCTGATCGCTGAGGAAGGCCTCTGACTCCAGCGTAGGCGTTCCACCTACAGATCGACCGCGTGACGTTTGAGAGTCTCGAAATCGCAGACCGCGAGGGCCTTTTGATGCGTGGCTTGCAGCACAACCTTCGGGGCGCAGCCCTCATCCGCGGCCTGTGCCCAGCGTGAGGCGCACAGGCACCACGCATCGCCCGCCTTCAATCCGGCGAAGCCGTATTCCGGCCGGTCCGTGCTGAGGTCATTGCCGACATATTTCGAAAAGGCCAGAAACTCATCATCCATGATCGCGCAAACCGTGTGGGAGCCGGTATCCTCTGCGCAGGTGTCACAGGCCCCGTTGCGAAACCAGCCCGTGACGCGATCTCCCCCACCGCACGCCAATAGCCGCTGGCCGAAGACGTTCAGGCTCTCATCCATCAAACGAGGACTCCGGTCGCTTTTTCAGCGGCGGCGCGGATGGCGCGAATATTTTCTCCATAGGGGGCGGGGTTGGTGACCGAACCGCCCTTGAACACGGCGGAGCCCGCGACGAGCACATCTGCCCCGGCCGCCGCCATCAACGGCGCGGTCTCGGGCGTCATGCCGCCGTCGATTTCGATATGAATGGGGCGGTCACCGATCATGGCGCGCAATTGGCGGACCTTTTCGATCTGACTGTCGATGAAGCTCTGCCCACCGAAGCCGGGGTTCACAGTCATGACACAAATCAGGTCGATCCGGTCGAGCACGTATTCCACGGCACTTGCAGGCGTGGCGGGGTTCAGGGCCACACCGGCGCGGCACCCCAGATTGCGCACCATCTGCAGCGAGCGGTGCAAGTGGGGACCGGCCTCGGCATGAACGGTCAGGATGTCGGCTCCGGCCTTGGCAAACCCCTCCAGATACGGGTCGGCGGGGGCGATCATCAGATGCACATCCATGACGCCCGCGATATGCGGCCTGATCGCGGCGCAGGTGGCGGGGCCGAAGGTGATGTTCGGCACGAAATGCCCGTCCATCACATCCACATGGACCCAGTCGGCCCCCTGCTTTTCCACTGCGGCGCATTCCGCCCCGAAATTGGCGAAGTCGGCGGCGAGGATCGACGGTGCGATCTTGATGGAACGGTCGAAAGTCATGAATGTCCTCCTGGTGCCCCGTACCTAGCGAGCCGCCCGCCCCGGTTCAACGGTGCTTTTCGAACGCCCTGCGCTATTCGCCATCCATCCGGCGCAACCGGGTGATGAGGCTGGAGGTGTCCCAGCGCCCGCCGCCCATGTTCTGAACGTCCTGATAGAACTGATCGACCGTGGCCGTGACGGGAACGGAGGCACCGATATTGCGCGCCTCGTCCAGAACGATGCCCAGATCCTTTCGCATCCAGTCCACGGCGAAACCGAAATCGAAGGTGCCGTCCAGCATGGTGCCGCCCCGGTTTTCCATCTGCCAGCTGCCCGCCGCGCCCTTGGAGATAACATCGACGACCGCGTGACCGTCGAGGCCCGCCTTCTGTGCGAAGTTGATCCCCTCGCTCAATGCCTGCACCAGCCCCGCGATACAGATCTGGTTGACCATCTTGGTGATTTGACCCGCGCCGGCATCCCCCATCAGGCGGCACGATTTGGCGAAGGCCGCGATGATCGGTTCGGCGCGCTGATATGCAGCCTCCTCGCCGCCGCACATCACCGTCAGCACGCCGTTTTCGGCCCCGGCCTGACCGCCGCTGACCGGTGCGTCGATAAAGTGAAACCCGGCCTCCCCAGCCGCCGCAGCGAGTTCGCGCGCCACATCGGCGGAGGCAGTCGTATGATCGACAAAGACCGCATCGGGCGACATCGTGCCAAAGGCGCCCTGCGGCCCCGTCGTGACGGAGCGCAGATCGGCATCGTTGCCGACACAGCAAAACACGAACTCCGCATCCTGCGCGGCCTGCGCTGGGGTCGCGGCGGATTGCCCGCCATGCTGCTGGACCCAGGCCTGCGCCTTTGTCGCCGTGCGGTTGTAGACGGTAACGTCATGCCCCGCCGCGCGCAGATGCCCCGCCATGGGATAGCCCATGACCCCCAATCCCATAAATGCGCAACGTGCCATGGCTTATCCTCCCGATGATGTGCGCGCACAGGTTTCCGGCCCGCATTGAACCAAGTCAAGGCCGCTGCTACTGCTTTGGCCTGCAACTGCCCCCAACCCGAACGGAGCATCCACGTGGCGACACTCTTCAAATGGCTGGTCCGTGCCTTCGTCGGGCTGATCGTGCTGGGATTGCTGGTTCTGGCGCTGGTCTGGTATCTGGCCTCCGGATCGCTGCCCCAATACGACAACCGGGTCGAGGTGACGGGTCTGGGCAGCACCGTCGAGATCGTGCGCGATCACAACGCGGTTCCGCATATTTTCGCCGAAACGGATGAGGACGTGTATTTCGGTCTGGGCTATGCCCACGCGCAGGACCGCCTGTGGCAGATGACCGTCTTGCGACGCACCGCGCAGGGACGGCTGAGCGAGATTTTCGGTGAGGCGACCTTCGACACCGACGTTCTGTTGCGCACATTGGACATATATGGCGTCGCCCGGCAGATGGTGGAGCATCAAAGCCCCGACACTCAAGCCGCGTTGCGTGCCTATTCCGCCGGAGTGAACGCGCGTCTGACGCAAGTGCGGGAGGAAGCTCTGGGTCGCGGCTCACCGGAATTCTTCCTGTTTTCGCGTGAAATCTCACCCTGGACCCCGGCAGATTCGGTCGCGGTGAACCGCCTCATGGCGTTACAGCTGTCCGGCCATGCGGTATCGGAGGTGCGGCGCGCCGAATTGTCTCTGCTGTTGCCGCCGGACCGACTGCTGGACATCATGCCCGAGGCTCCGCGCCTGTCATCCCTCGCACAACCTGAATTTGCGGATCTGTTCGACATGCAGCCCGCGAACACCCCCCTGCCCCTGCGGCAAGCGTTGGACCCCGTGGCGGAGTTCGGCATGGCGGGTGCGTCGAATGCCTGGGCGGTGGATGCGAGCCGGTCGGCCTCTGACAGCAGCTTGCTGGCGAACGATCCGCATCTGGGGCTGAGCGCGCCCTCCATCTGGATGCTGGCCCGGCTGGAATTCCCCGGCGGCGGGGCCATCGGCGGCACGATCCCCGGACTGCCGGGCATCATCGCCGGGCGTAATGAGAGCTTCGCCTGGGGACTGACCACGGCCTATACCGACGATCAGGACCTGTATATCGAGAAGCTGAACCCCGACGATCCGGGCGAATACCTAACGCCCGACGGCTACGCTGCGCTGACCTCGCGCGAGGTTCTCATCGGTGTGGGTGACGCGCCCGCGCGGACCGTCACCCTGCGCCGAACCCGTCATGGGCCGGTGCTGCCGGGGGATGCCTTCGGTGCGGACAGGATCACCCCTCCCGGCCATGTCGCGGCGCTGGCCTGGACGGCGCTGGACCCGACAGATCGCTCGATGGACACGCTGATCGAGATGCAACATGCGCGGAATATCGACGAGGGGCGTCGTGCCCTGCGCGGCATGATCGCGCCCAGCCAGAATTTCACCATGGCCGACGCAAACACCGTCGCGATGGTAGTGGGCGGACTTGCGCCGTTGCGACAGGACTCGCATCAGGGCATGGGCCGCATTCCGGTGCCCGGCTGGGTCGCGCAAAACGATTGGCAGGGCTACGTTACTCGCGATCAGATGCCGGCGGATATCGACCCGCGCTCAGGCCTCGTCCTCAACACCAACAACCGGACCACCAACCGGGCGTTTCCCTATCACCTCAGCCATGTGTGGGGCGACACCCAGCGCGTCCAGCGCGCGCGCAGGCTATTGGCGGAGCGGGAGTTTCATACCGTGGACAGCTTCGTCGAGGCGCAGACGGATATCGTCAGCCAGACCGCCCGCATCCTGCTGCCCCTGATCGGCCGCGATCTGTGGTGGACCGGTTCCCCGGTGGAGGATGACGCCCTCGCACCGCTTCAGCAGGTCGCGCTGGAGCGTTTGGCCGAGTGGAACGGTGAGATGAGCGAGCACGGCCCCGAGCCGCTGATCTACGCAGCCTGGGTGCGCAATCTGCAACGGCATCTGGTGCGCGACGAGCTTGGCGGCGCGATGGCCGACCGCATGACCCGGCTGCAACCGTTGTTTATCGAGCGGGTGTTCCGCGATGTGGACGGCGCGTCCGAGTGGTGCAACATCTCCACCTCGCAGGTGGAGGAAACCTGCGGCGACATGGCGGTCCGGGCATTGAACGATGCGCTGGCCGAGTTGCGTGACACCTATGGCACCCGGGTCGAGGCCTGGCGCTGGGGCGACGCGCATCTGGCGATGCAGGAGCATGAAGTGCTGGGCCGCATACCGGGCATCGCGCTGATCGCCTCCATCGTGCAACCGACGGGTGGCGGCGACGATACGCTGATGCGGGGGCGGCTGTCAGGCGCGCAACCCAACCCATATGCGAACGTGCACGCATCCGGCCTGCGGTTCGTCGTGGATTTCGGAGACCCGGAAAACTCGCGCTACATCATCTCGACCGGTCAATCCGGTCATGTCCTGTCACGCCACTACGACGATCTGGCCGTGCTGTGGCGACGCGGAGAGTACATTCCGATGAGCCTGAGCGAGGATCGCGCCCGTGCCGATGCGATCGGAGTGACGAGGCTGGTGCCGCGCGGGCAGTAGCTTGGTCGTTCAAATATCCCCGCCGGAGGCATCGTCACCGGCGGGAACGAGTAACCCTCAGTCCAGTTCGGACTGGGAGGAGATAACAGTGCCCAGAATACCGTATTCCGCCGCCTCGGACGTGGTCATCCAACGGTCGCGGTCGATATCCTTCATCACCTGCTCGAAGCTTTGCCCGGTAGCATCCGCGATCATATGGGCCAGACGCTCCCGCATCCGCTCGATCTGCGCGGCCTGAATGGTGATGTCCGTCACCTGTCCGCCGACCCCGCCCGAGGGTTGGTGGATCAGGAAACGCGTATTGGGCAGGCAGAAGCGATCCTCCTTGTCCGCGGCCAGGAAGATCGTCGTGCCCGCGCTGGCCACCCAGCCGGTTCCGACGATCCGCACCTTCGGCTTCACGAAGCGGATCATGTCGTGGATGGTATCGCCCGCCTCGACATGGCCGCCCTGGCTGTTGATGAACAGGGTGATCGGTTCGTCATTCTCCGCCGCCATGGCCAGCAATTGGGCGCTGACACGCATCGCCAGTTTCTGGTCGATCCCTTCGCAGATGATGATCTGACGGGATTTGAGGAGGCGTTCGTTCATTGGGTCAACGGTCGGTTTTTCGTCTTTATTCTCTTCGCTCATCGCGGCCTCCTGAAATGATGTGGCTCATAGGTGCGCAGCCCGGCCGGAATGGCAAGGGGCCGGGGGTGGATTTCAGCCCAGCAACCGGTGGCAGGTTTCCAGCGCGTCAATCAACGTGTCCACTTCGTCGCGGGTGTTGTACATGCCGAAGCTGGCGCGGCAAGTGGCATTGACGCCCATGTGCTGCATCAGTGGCTGGCAGCAATGATGCCCCGCGCGCACGGCCACGCCCTTTTGATCGACAATGGTGGAGATATCATGCGGATGCGCACCACCATCCATGGTGAACGAGAAGATCGCCCCCTTGCCCGCCGCAGTCCCCTGCAAATGCAGCCAGTTGAGCGACCGGAACCGATCCTGAGCGTAGTCGCGCAGGTCCGCCTCATGCGCGGCGATGTTTTCGATCCCGGCGGCGGTCATGTAGTCCAGCGCTGCGCCCAGCCCGATTGTCTGCACGATACCCGGCGTGCCGGCCTCGAATTTATGCGGAGGGTCGTTATAGGTGATGTCGTCGCGCGTCACGGTGCGGATCATGTCGCCGCCGCCCATGAAGGGCCGCATCTGGGCCATCCGCTCCGCTTTGATCCAGACGGCACCCGATGCGGAGGGACCATAGAGCTTGTGCCCCGTGATGCAGTAGAAATCAGCACCCAGCGCCGTCAGATCGACCGGCATGTGCACCGCCGCTTGCGAGCCATCAACGGCCAGCGGAATACCGCGCGGCCGCAGGATATCCGCCACAGCCGCGATATCCACCACGGTGCCCAGAACGTTGGACATATGCGTCAGCGTCACCAGTTTCGTGCGGTCCGTCAGAACCTCCGCCACGCGAGCGGGATCGAAGGAGCCGTCGGCCTCAGGCTCCACCCAGACCAGTTTCACACCCATGCGTTCGCGCAGAAAATGCCACGGTACGATATTGGCGTGATGCTCCATGACGCTCAGCACGATCTCATCCCCGGCGGTCAGGTTCTGCATTGCCCAGCCATAGGCGATCAGGTTGAACCCCTCGGTCGCGCCGGTGGTGAAGATGATCTCCTCCTCCGGCACGCCACCCAGGAAACGGGCAACCTTGCCGCGCACGGCCTCGTAGTTTTCCGTGGCGATGGTGGACAGCGTGTGCAGGCCCCGGTGGACATTGGCATATTCCTGACCGTAGGCGCGGCTGATCGCGTCGATCACCATCTGCGGTTTCTGCGCGCTGGCCCCGTTATCGAGATAGACCAGAGGCTTGCCGTTCACCTTACGCGACAGGATCGGAAAATCGGACCGGATCTTGGAAACATCATACATTGGAATCCCTCTCGACGCGCGACTTCATGCGCACGTCACGTCGACCTTGGAAGGCCGGTAAATCTATCAGGTTCAGATAATGCCGCGGGCGCTGGCGACCAATGCGGCGAATAGCGCGCAAACGGTCAGGACCGACAAACCCAGAAAGATCGGCGCGAACCGCATCCGCTGTGCCTCCGCCAATCCGCCGGAAATGTACCAGATGAACGGAATCAGGCTTACCCAGTAAAGCGGGATGACATACCAGCTGCCCGTACCTGAGCCCGGCCCATACGAAGCCGCCAGAGCAACCGTCACCAGCGCCGCGAACAGGCTGAACGGCGCTGCGACGAACCCACCCCAGAACACGCCCGCGCGGGTGTCGCGCCATGTGCCCTGCCCGCCGAGCAATTTCAGCACCGCCCCCGCAACCGCCGCGAACCCGTACATGATCGCCGTGCGTCCCATCAGCATCAGCACCAGCCACAGGCTGACCCGCAATGGAATGGGCGCATCGGGGTGCGGCACCACGACCGTTTTCAGTGTCCAGGACAGGAACACCACGATATCGGCCATCAGAACGTAGAACAGCAAACGCCCCTCGGACGGATGCTCGCGGATCAATCGCCGGGTCGAGGTCCCCATGTGAAGCCATGCATCCGCGATACGCCATGCCATACCGGCGTGACGTTCCTCGAAATGACCATGCGTGATGTCGAATTCCTGGGCCAATTGCGCTGCTCCTGATCGTCTTGCCGCAGGCTAAACCCGAAATGGGGTGAAAATCAGGCAACGCGACTGTCACGCCGATATCCGCAACGTAAGAACCGCGTATAGCGCGAGGAAAATCGCCGCCATGATGAGCATCGTGGGCCATGTTCTGGAAAATCCTTCCGCCTCGGCCAGCGATCCGGACCAGACGTAGAGCAGGACCAACTGACCCGCCAGTCCGGCCAGAAAGCTCGCCTCAACCAGCCAGGAGGTATCACTGGCAACACCGATCGCCAGCAGAACGCCCGAGAGCAATGCCAGCGGCACCAGCGTCATCAGCGACCATGACAGCGCCAGTCGCGTGGTCGCCCAACTGCCCACACCGCCGAAGGCGCGGGCGACAAGATGACTGAGCGGCGCCACCAGCAGCCCGACGAGGGCAAGCGCCAACGCACCGATCGCGACCTGAAAGAAGCGCGCCGCGATCAGGGCGGCCGCAGGTTCGCTGGCAGCATCATCCGTCAGCCCCCCCTGCAACATCGCATTGGGAAGGTTGGCGATGGACAGCAGGATGCCCGCGATCAGGATGAAGGTCAGCGCGCGACCGTCGATGTCGCCCGCATTCATCTGATCGCGCATTACGCCGCGCGGGTTGCCCCACGCGGCGAAAATCTTGCCGGTCGTGCTCATCCGCCCTCAGCCCGCGCTGTGCCGGTCGAGCCAGCCCGCGATATGCGTGCGCATCTCATCCGCCAGCTTCTCATCCGCGATTTCCTGAACGGCCTCATCCATGAAGGCGATGACCAGCATGTTGGTCGCCGCTTCACGCGGAACGCCCCGGCTGAGCAGATAGAACAGACCCGTCGCGTCCAGACCGCCGCTGGTCGAGCCATGCGAGCAGATCACGTCATCGGCATAGATCTCCAACTCAGGCTTGGCGAGGAAGTTGACCTCATCGTCCAGCAGCAGACCTTGCGAAATCTGATAGCCGTCGGTTTTCTGTGCACCCTTCTTGACGAGAATCTTGCCCTGAAACACACCGGTCGCGCCGGATTTCAAGACCTTCTTGAACACCTGACGGCTCTCACAATTCACCGCGTCATGGGTCACGAACACCGTGTCGTCGTGGTGAAAATCGCCCTGCCCCACGCAAGTTCCGGCCACATGCGCGGTCGCGTCGTCGCCGGTGAATTCCACCACCTGCTCATTGCGCGACAGCACGCCGTTCATCGCCAGCGTGAAGGATTTATAGACGCTTTCCCGGCCCAGCCGTGCGAACATGGCGGTAAAGACCTGACGATCATGGGCGCGGCCCTGCACGCGGACGTGATGCAGCTCACCCCCATCGGCAATGTCGATCTCCATCACCGTGTTGCACCGGGCGGCGACCGTGCCGCTTTCCAGCAGGGTCAGCGCGGCACCGGCATCGACCTTGACCAGCGAGCGGATCACCGCGTCGGAGGTATCGGAGGTCTGGATATAATTGAAGCGGACCGGGCGGGTGACAGGCTTTGTCGCGCGCATCACAAATCCCTGCGTCGCCGTGGCGGTGTTGAGCATCGCCAGTTCGCGCGGAACAGGGGTCTGGCCCTTTTCCTCCAGCACGCCGAACAGATCCTTCGCCCAGTGGATATCGGTGCCGAGCGCGTCGGAGAGGGTTTGGATTTCCAGCCCCTCCCCCGCCAGATCGTCCGATTGCGCCGGATCGAAAACACCGTCGACAAAAGTCAGGACCAGCGCATCGGTTTCCCCGAAGACAGGTGTATCCTGCGCCGCTAATGGCTTCGCCGCCATCGGCTGATCGCTGACCAGACGCGCGGGATTGGTGAACGACCAGTATTCGTCGCGCCGCTGCGGCGCGCCGACCGCCGCCAGCCGGTCACGCGCCGAGGCACGGGCTGCGTCGGCCCAGCCGGAGGCTGCGGGTGCCGCCGGATGACGCGACAGCATTCCGTCGGTCGGGGCGAGCTTCTTTGCCTTGACCGAAACCATTACGCCACCTCGGCGAGGATATCCGCGTAGCCGTTCTGCTCGACTTCCATCGCCAGTTCCGGCCCGCCGGTCTTCACGATGCGACCATCGGCCATGATGTGCACCACGTCGGGTTTGATGTGATCGAGCAGGCGCTGATAGTGCGTGATGACGAGGAAGGCCCGCCCCTCGTCGCGCAGGGCGTTCACGCCGTCGGAAACCAGTTTCATCGCATCCACGTCGAGACCGGAATCCGTCTCATCCAGGATGCACATTTTCGGTTCGAGCATCGCCATTTGCAAAATCTCGTTGCGCTTCTTCTCACCACCCGAGAAGCCGACATTGACAGGACGCTTGAGCATTTCGGCGTCGATCTTGAGGGATTTCGCCTTCTCGCGCACGACCTTAAGGAACTCACCGGCGGTCAGCTCCGCCTCGCCCCGCGCCTTGCGCTGTGCGTTCACGGCAGTGCGCAGAAAGGTCATGTTGCCCACACCGGGGATTTCGACCGGGTATTGAAACGCGAGGAACAGACCCTCGGCCGCACGCTCCTCCGGCTCCATGTCGAGGATATCCGCCCCCAGCAGGCTGGCCGATCCGTCCGTGACCTCATAGCCGTCGCGGCCTGCCAGAACGTAGCTGAGCGTCGATTTGCCCGAGCCATTGGGGCCCATGATCGCGTGCACCTTGCCCGCCTCAACGGTCAGGTCCACGCCCTTGAGGATTACCTTGTCCTCTTCTTCAAGTTTGACGTGCAGGTTCTTGATCTCAAGCATTATTCTTATCCTCAGAAGTCGTATTGCGTGGGGCGTCCAGCTCCGGGTCGTAATCGTAGAACCCGAACAGCTTGCCCAGAAAGCCGTGAATGACGTGGAAAAGGCCCGCGAAGATCGCCGTCTTGAGCAGCGACCAGAGGACCAGAGCCAGCGTCGTGCGCATCGTCTCCTCGAACCACAGGTCCGAGAAGAAGCTCATGCAGAAATAGACGAGCGCCGCGATGATGGTGGCAGGGATGTAATGTTTCATTTTGACTCCGATACCGTAACATGACGCGCAAGTTTCATGCCCTTGGACACTTCCGTTGCATAGCTTTTACTAATTCCGGATGCGGCAACGACGTCGGGGATGGATACTCTACCTAACTCTTCGGCGTAGCGAATTCCGAACAGGTGAATCATCGTCACCCTCTCGCCACTCGCCCCGCCGGACTCGTACATCCTGTGAAGTTCGGCACCCAGTTGCCGCACGGCATCCATCATCCCACCGACCCCTCAAGCGAGATCGCGACAAGCGCCTGTGCTTCCATCGCGAATTCCATTGGCAGTGCCTGGAGCACTTCCTTGCAGAAGCCGTTGACGACGAGGGCCACCGCCTCCTCCTCATCCATGCCGCGCTGGCGGCAGTAGAACAGTTGGTCGTCGTCCACCTTGGAGGTGGTTGCCTCATGCTCCACCCGGCTCGAATTGTTCTTCACCTCGATATAGGGCACCGTGTGGGCGCCGCACTTGTCGCCGATCAGCAGGCTGTCGCACTGGGTATAGTTGCGCGATTCCTTGGCGCGGGGGTGCATCGACACCAGCCCGCGATAGGTGTTCTGCGCCTGACCGGCTGAGATGCCCTTGGAGACGATGCGCGATTTGGTGCGCTTGCCCAGATGCACCATCTTGGTGCCGGTATCGGCCTGCTGGTAGTTGTTGGCGATGGCGATGGAGTAGAACTCACCCTGGCTGTCATCGCCGCGCAGGATGCAGGACGGGTATTTCCACGTGACGGCGGAGCCGGTTTCGACCTGGGTCCACATCACCTTGGACCGATCACCCCGGCAATCGGCGCGCTTGGTCACGAAGTTGTAGATGCCGCCCTTGCCGTCCTCATCCCCGGGGAACCAGTTCTGAACGGTGGAATACTTGATCTCCGCGTCCTCAAGCAGCACCAGCTCGACGCAGGCCGCGTGCAATTGCGCGATGTCCCGCTGCGGCGCGGTGCAGCCTTCGAGGTAGGAGACATAGCTGCCCTTCTCCGCGATGATCAACGTCCGCTCGAACTGGCCGGTGTTTTCCGCGTTGATGCGGAAGTATGTGGACAGCTCCATCGGGCACTTGGTCCCCTCGGGCACGTAGACGAACGATCCGTCGGAAAACACGGCGGCGTTCAGCGTGGCATAGTAGTTGTCCGAGGCTGGAATGACCGAGCCGAGGTATTTCTTCACCAGTTCGGGGTGGTCCTGAATAGCCTCGGAGATCGAGCAGAAGATCACGCCGGCCTTGGCCAGTTCATCTTTGAAGGTCGTGCCGACGGACACGGAATCGAACACGGCGTCCACCGCGACCTTACGGTCGGTGTCCATGTTCTCCGCCCCTTCGACACCGGCGAGGATCATCTGCTCCTTCAGCGGGATACCCAGCTTCTTGTAGGTTTCCAGCAGCTTGGGGTCCACCTCATCCAGGCTCTTGGGCTTTTCGGCCATGCTCTTGGGACGGGCGTAGTAATACTGGTCCTGAAAGTCGATCTTGGGGTAATCGACCATTGCCCATTCCGGCTCCTCCAGCTTGATCCAGCGGCGATAGGCGTCCAGACGCCATTCCAGCATCCACTCCGGCTCATTGTTCTTTTCCGAGATCAGGCGGACGATATCCTCGGTCAGGCCCTTGGGGGCGTATTCCATCTCGATATCGGTTTCCCAGCCGTACTTGTACTTACCGGCGAGGGACTGGACAGCGGCGACGGTCTCTTCCTCGACGCCTTCTTTCGCGGTCAGCTGGACTTCATCCAATGCGGTCATGTCGGTCTTCCTCATTCTCGGTACTATCGGCCAGCACTCTCGATGCCGGGCCGGTGGTTTCGGGTCACGCCGCGCGGGCGCGAAATTTCTCATATTGGCGGGACCATGCAGCGGCGAAGCCCATGATCTCAGCTTCGGTGGTGGCGGCCCCAAGCGAGACGCGGATCGTGCTGGAGGCGGTCTGGTCATCATGGCCCATGGCCCCGATCACCTTCGACGCCTTTACCTTGCCGCTGGAACATGCAGACCCGGCGGAAATCGCGTAGCCGGCCAGATCCATCTGCATCACCTGCGTTTCGCCGCGCCATCCCGGAACCGCGATACACATTGTGTTGGGCAGGCGGGGGGCACCCTTACCCATCAAGATAAGGTCGGGGCACGCCGCCCTCAACTCACCTTCCAGGATATTTCTAAGCTCGGAAACACGGTTCATCGCGCCTGTATCCAGATCGGCCTGAGCAGCGGCAATGGCCGCGCCCATTCCGGCGATGGCTATGACATTCTCGGTTCCTGCCCTGCGGCCCATTTCCTGCCCGCCGCCACGCATCTGCGCGGGCAGATCGAGGCCTTGCCGCAGGATCAGCGCGCCCACGCCCTTGGGCCCGCCGAACTTGTGGCCCGAGATCGCGGCCATCTGCGCCCCGCTCCACGAAAAGGCGAATGGCATCTTGCCGACCGCCTGAACCGCATCGGTAAAGGCAAGCCCGTCCGGCAGCGATTGTATCACGCCGGTTTCGGAATTCGCCGTCTGAATCGCACTGTTTGCGGGATCGGGAGTGGTAACACGACCCTCGGCGTCCACCGGCAGATCGCCGCGTGTCCATGCGCCGACGCAATCATGCTCCACCGCTGCGCCGGACAGATCGCGCCCGGCCAGGGCCAAGGCCGCAGCCTCCGTCGCGCCGGAGGTGAACACGATATCGGCATCCATCGCACCCACAGCAGCCGCCACCTGAGCGCGCGCGGTTTCCACAATCATCTTCGCCGCGCGCCCCTCCGCATGGACGGAGGACGGATTGCCCACCGCATCCATCGCCGCGATCATCGCGGCGCGAGCCTCGGGCCGCAGGGGGGCCGTGGCGTTCCAGTCCAGATAGGCGCGGCTCATTCGTCCACCAGTTGCAGAATGGCAGGCACCGCGGGGCACGGTGCCATCTGATCGGAGGTAATATCGCTCAACCTGGTCTGATGCAGGAAGACATAGACGTAAGCGGACAGCTGCTCCCACAACTTGTCGGTCAGGATTTGCGCCTGTGTGTCGCCGGATGCGCCGGAAACACCCGCGCCGCGCGACAGGGCGCTCATCGTTTCATCCACGGCGGCCAGAATCTCGCTGACGCGGATCTTCTCCGCATCCAGGGCGAGGCGATAGCCGCCGCCCGGCCCACGCACGCTTTCGACCAGACCGGCACGGCGCAGCTTTACGAACAGCTGTTCCAGATAGGCGAGGCTGATATCCTGACGCACCGAAATCTCGGACAGTGTGATCAGATCATCGGCAGGTTGGGCGGCCAGATCGGCCAAAGCGATCATGGCATAGCGCCCCTTGGTGCTGAGTTTCATACACTATCTCCCAGCCGCCGATCATCCGACATGGACCCGGCTATTGACGCACGCACGAGCAGGCTTTACCTGCGACAAGTCAACGGGCTGCATTCGCAGACCGATTTAGAATAGTTCTAGGTTTTCCGACCGGGTTAGTCAAGCTTTCCCGTCGGCCAGACATACGAAGAGGTTACGGCATATGCCAGAGGTGATTTTCCCCGGTCCCGAGGGACGTTTGGAAGGACGCTATCACCCACAGAAGGCCAAGGACGCCCCCATCGCGATCATCCTGCACCCGCACCCCAAGTTCGGCGGCACGATGAACAACAAGGTTACCTACAATCTGCATTATGCCTTTCACGAAATGGGCTTCACCGTCCTGCGGTTCAATTTCCGCGGCGTGGGCCGTTCGCAAGGCGAATACGATCAAGGTATCGGGGAGCTGTCCGACGCAGCATCGGCGCTGGATTACCTGCAAGCGCAGGCACCCAATTCGCGCCAGTGCTGGGTCGCAGGCTTTTCATTCGGGGCGTGGATCGGAATGCAATTGCTGATGCGCCGGCCCGAGGTCGCAGGCTTTATCAGCGTGGCGCCACCGGCGAACATGTACGACTTCACGTTCCTCGCGCCCTGCCCGTCCTCGGGTCTGATCATAAATGGCGACGCGGACCGCGTGGTGCCCCCCGCCGACGTGACATCGCTGGCAGAAAAGCTGCAACAGCAAAAGGGCATCACCGTCACCCATCAGACCGTTCCCGGCGCGGGTCACTTTTTCGAGAGCGGTATGGATGAGATGATCGGCAACGTGAAATCCTACGTCACCCGCCGTCAGGGTGAGCCGGGAATCCGTTAAGCGGTAAAAAAAGGCGGGCGGCCTGAACGGCCCCCCGCACGCGAACACGTCCGCGCTAGAATGCAATCACGAAGCAGGTGCCCGGCGCATCGCGCACGATCTTGATCTCAGCCGCCAATTGCCGGGCGAGGGTCTGAATGATCGTCATCCCCAGCCCACCAGCCGCATCCAGATCGAAACCGGCAGGCAGACCGACGCCATTGTCGCGATAGGTCAGAACCCGCTTGGTATCGACCCGTTCTATCAGCAGGCTGATCTCACCGCTATCGCGGCCGGTGAACGCATATTTCAGGGAATTGGTCATCAACTCGTTGATCGCCAGCGCCAGCGGAATCACCTGATTGACCGGCAGGACCATTTCCTCGGGCGCCATGCACTCCACCGACACCGGCGTTTCACCGCCGAGGGCCTGCGCGACGTCCTGCATCATCTGCACGAAATAGCTGCCGACATCGACCGAAGCCGCCTCATCCGAGCGGTAGAGCGCGCTGTGGATCGAGGCCATGACCTGCAAGCGGACCTGAACCTTGTCCAGCACGGCCAACGCCTCCTCCGAGGTGGTCTGCCGACGTTGATAGCGCACGAGGGAAATCAGCAGGCCCAGATTGTTCGCCACGCGGTGATTGACCTCATCCAGCAACATCCGCTGGGTTTCCAGCGCCTGTCGCAACTGCATGATATCGTTTTCTCGGATCGTCCTGTCGCGCAATGTCAGAACCGCGCCCAGAACCTTCCCCTGCTCGTCATGGACCCGACGTGCCGACCCCTCGGCATAAACGCGGGTGCCGTCGGGGCGGTCGATCAGCCACATTTCGTTTTCGACCACCTCACCGTCGCGCACGGCACGGGCCAGAGGCAGTTCGCAGGACGGATATTGCGAGCCATCGACGCGCAGCAGGTTATAGACCTCGGAATAGCCTTCCGTCTCAACCCCCAACTCGGTGACACCGTGCATTTCGGACGCCGCACGATTGACGAACCGGATCACCCCCTGGGGATCGGTGATGATCATGCCCTCACCAAGCTGGTTCCACGCCTCGGCCTGAAGCGTGGAAAGGAGTTCCCATTCCGCCATTTTATTGAACTTTCACAAGGTATCCACGCAAATCGCGTGAGGTTGTCTCCTACCCTGCGGGTTGAGCGGTTTCCACCATCTTAACGAACCAGGATGCCCCGATCGGGCTGATCTCATCGTTAAAATCAAATTCAGGATGATGAAGTCCCGCACCTCCGTTACTTCCAAGGAAAAGATAGGCACCGGGACGACGTTCCAGCATGTAGGAAAAGTCCTCGGCGCCCATCATCGGGATCATTTCCGTGGTGACCTTGTCGTCCCCCATGACCGCGCGGGCAACACTTGCGGCCAGCTCCGTTTGTGCGGGGTGGTTGACCGTCACGGGATAGCCGCGATTGTAGGTGACGGTGGCGGTCCCGCCATGTGCGGCAGCGATATTGACGGCCACCTGCTGCATACGCGCGATCACCATCTCGCGCACGTCCTCGTCCAGCGTGCGGACCGTGCCGCCCATCTGCGCCGTCGCGGGCAGGACATTGTCGGCGGAGCCTGCATGAATTGTCGTGATCGACAGCACACAGCTTTTCAACGGATCCGTGTTGCGCGCGGCGATCATCTGTAGCCCCTGCGCGATCTGGCAGGCGATCTGCACGCTGTCGATGCCCTGATGCGGCATGGCGGCATGGGCTCCCACGCCCACCACGTCGATGCTGAACGTATCCGCCGCGGCCATCAGGGGGCCGGGACGGGTCAGAAACGTACCGAAGGCTTCGCTCGGTTGGTTGTGCAGACCATAGACCTGCGCGATGTCGTAAGTGTCCATCACCCCTTCCTCACACATGGCCAGACCGCCGCCGCCGCCTTCCTCCGCCGGTTGGAAGATCAGCGCGACGGTGCCCCTGAAATTCCGGGTTTCCGCCAGATAGCGGGCCGCGCCCAGCAGCATCGTGGTGTGGCCGTCGTGGCCGCAAGCGTGCATCTTTCCCTGCCTCGTGGATTTATAGGGCAGATCACGCACTTCCTGTATCGGCAGGGCGTCCATGTCTGCGCGCAAACCGATCGTCGGGCCGTCGCCCCCCTGACCGTGGATCAGGGCGACGACGCCGCTCTGCGCGATGCCGGTCTCGATCTGCTCGATGCCGAAGCTCTTGAGCTTGTCGACAACGTAGGCGGCGGTTTCATGGCAGTCATAGCCAAGCTCGGGGTTGGCGTGGATGTGCTGGCGCCATTCCTTCATGTCCTCGTGGAATTCCGCGATACGATTGATGACAGCCATGATGGGACTCCTTTTGCTGTCGTGTACGTTCGTCGCGCGTAGCGGCAGGGTCAAGATGCGCCTTGCACTGCCCGCCTCGGCGCGCGACCCTCATCCCATGAAACCACTCGACGACAGAACCGCCTCCGACACTCTGGTCCTGAATGGCGACGCCCGGATGGAGCGTCTGACCGAGATCATGGCCCGGCTGCGTGCGCCTGATGGCTGCCCGTGGGATCGGGAGCAGGATTTCGCCTCGATCGCACCGTACACGATGGAGGAAGCCGCCGAGGTGGCCGACGCCATTGCGCGAAACGATATGCCGGATTTGCGGGATGAACTGGGGGACCTTCTCCTTCAGGTTGTCTATCACGCGCAAATGGCAGACGAATCAGGCCACTTCGCCCTGCCCGACGTGATCCGCGCGATTTGTGACAAGATGGTCCGGCGACACCCGCATGTCTTTGCCGACGCGCCGGGCCGCGATGCCACCGAACAGACCGTGGATTGGGAGCGGATCAAGGCCGAGGAGCGCGCCGCCTCGGACAAGGGGGAGCGTCGCACACTGGATGGTGTGGCACTGGGATTGCCCGCCCTGACCCGCGCGGTGAAATTGCAAAACCGGGCCGCGCGTGTCGGTTTCGACTGGCCCGAGGTCGGTGACGTGCTCGACAAATTGCAAGAGGAAAGCGCCGAACTGGTAGAGGCGCGTGACACCCTGACCCATGACGATCAGGTTGAGGAGTTCGGAGACCTGATGTTCGTCATGGCCAATCTGGCCCGCCACCTAAAGATCGATCCCGAAGCGGCATTGCGCGGCGCAAACGCCAAATTCGAGCGGCGTTTCAGATGGATAGAGGACGCTCTGGCGGCTGAGGGGAATCATGTGAACCAGTCGGATCTGGCCCGGATGGATGCGTTGTGGAACCTGGCGAAGGCTGAGGAACGTAAATCTCCTTCGTAGCATCGAGCGCTAAATCTGACTCATTCTGCTGTTCAGGGAGCTAAAGCACCCAAATCCGTGTAGAGATTTCACTTAAGGCAAAAGAGTAATGCGCAGGAAATTATTACATATCGCGCGGCATTCTCTGGCGACTGATGCTTCGCAAGGACTCATTTGCTGATGGGTCCGCAATCGTTTCCTGCCGCGTATGACGTCCCGAAAGCAGACGCAATAAAGCCACGCACAGGATCAGGGCCGCTATGGTGATTGCCATGAAACGAACATCGGCGTTTGACAGGCCGAAATAGGTGCTCACGGCATCAAGGTGTCGGGTGGCGAACGCCAGTGCAAAAGTGGTCGGATCCATCGTGAAAGCCTCCCTCAATACATCCCATGATATATTCAGAGAGCTACAATGCAATCTTTGCGTGTATCAAAGCATGAATTCAGCCACGACTTTACAGGCTTTGCGCAAGGCGCGACGTGTTGTAGGAGAGCGCAACCGGGCCAATTCCTTCAGGAGAGCTTAAATGAGCATCATCATCGACATTACCGCACGCGAGATCCTCGACAGTCGTGGAAATCCGACCGTCGAGGTCGATGTCTATCTGGAAGACGGTGCGATGGGACGCGCGGCTGTTCCCTCGGGCGCATCTACCGGCGCGCATGAGGCCGTCGAACTGCGCGATGGCGACAAGGCCCGCTATATGGGCAAGGGCGTGCGCAAGGCGGTGGAGGCCGTGAACACCGAGATCTGTCAGGAACTGCTGGGCGTCGATGCGACCGAGCAGGTGATGATCGACGACATGCTGTGCCAACTGGACGGGACCGAAAACAAATCGCGCATCGGTGCGAACGCGATCCTGGGCGTTTCGCTGGCCGTGGCCAAGGCGGCGGCGGAAAGCGTCGGCCTGCCGCTCTACCGTTACGTTGGCGGCACTTCGGCCCGCGTTCTGCCCGTGCCGATGATGAACATCATCAATGGCGGTGAACATGCGGACAACCCGATCGACATCCAGGAATTCATGATCATGCCGGTGGGTGCGGAAAATCTGGCCGATGCCGTGCGGATCGGGTCCGAGATCTTCCATACACTCAAGAAGGAGTTGAGTGCCGCGGATCACAACACCGGCATCGGGGATGAGGGCGGCTTTGCCCCTGCCCTGTCATCCACCCGCGAGGCGCTCGACTTCATCATGACCTCCATCGACAAGGCCGGTTACAAGGCGGGCGAGGATGTCTATCTCGCGCTCGACTGCGCCTCGACCGAGTATTACGAGGGCGGCAAGTACGAGATGAAGGGCGAAGGCAAATCACTGACATCGCAGGAAAACGCCCAGTACTTGTCCGATCTGGCGGATGCCTATCCGATCATCTCGATCGAGGATGGCATGGCCGAGGATGATTGGGAGGGTTGGACCGCCCTGACCGCTCTGATCGGTGACAAGGTGCAACTGGTGGGCGACGACCTGTTCGTCACCAACTCCAAGCGTCTGAGCCGCGGGATCGCCGACAAGGCCGGCAATTCCATCCTGGTCAAGGTGAACCAGATCGGCTCGCTGAGCGAAACCATCGACGCGGTGGATATGGCGCACCGGGCGCGCATGACCTCGGTCATGTCGCACCGTTCGGGTGAAACAGAGGACGCGACCATCGCGGACCTCGCCGTGGCGCTGAACTGCGGCCAGATCAAGACCGGCTCGCTGTCCCGCTCTGACCGGCTGGCGAAATACAACCAGCTGATCCGCATCGAGCAGGAACTGGGAACGACCGCGCGCTATGCCGGTCGGGCGATCCTGAAGCGCTGATCTTCGCCACTGGTGAGCAGATGTGAACTACGAGGAAGGCGCGACCCGGAAACGGCTCGCGCCTTTATCGTATGTAATTCGTGACCATCCGGTAATCCTTGCGCGGCCCCTCGACCCGCCATTCCGCGCGCCAGCTTTTCGGCAGATCGAACACATAGCGGACGTCATAGGTATCCGGATCGCAAAAATGCGAGGCTTGCGTGGTGGATTGTCGCGGGTCGAAGCGGTGAAAGAACCGGCCGTCCTCGAACTCGACGATGATGTAAGGTTCTTCGGCGTACCAGTGATAGGCGCGGGTCGCCTTGAAGGATGGCAGACCGGCGAAGCGCAGCTCACCCTCCTCGACATAGGACAGGCCAGCATAGGACGGGCCAGTGCCGCGCGGCTCGAACAGGCCGAAGCCCTCGAACCTGCCGGTCCAGTTGCTGTCCAGATCGAAGATATCGCGGCGGATCGTCCAGCGCCCGATGAAGGGTTCGAGCGGATCGGGCATGTCGGTCACGGGCCTCTCCCTTGTTTGCGGGGCGTCATGGGTCTATCACCCGCGCAACGTCTTCAAACAAGGGTCCCGCCGCATGATCTCTCGCTATTCCCGCCCCGAAATGGTCGCCATCTGGTCTGCGGAGACAAAATTCCGCATCTGGTACGAGATCGAGGCCTATGCCTGCGACGCGCAAGCGCAATTGGGCGTGATCCCGCAGGAGAACGCGGACGCGGTCTGGAAGGCGAAGGACGTCGAGTTCGACGTTGCCCGCATTGATGAAATCGAGGCCGTTACCAAGCACGACGTCATCGCGTTCCTGACCCATCTGGCGGAGCATGTGGGCGCTGACGAGGCGCGGTTCGTGCATCAGGGCATGACCTCGTCGGACGTGTTGGACACCTGCTTCAACGTGCAACTGGTGCGCGCGGCGGATCTGCTGATCGCGCAGACGGAAAAACTGCTCGAAGCGCTCAAGCGCCGGGCGCTGGAGCACAAGATGACAGTCTGCATCGGTCGCAGCCACGGCATTCATGCCGAGCCTGTGACCTTCGGCCTGAAAATGGCGCAGGCCTATGCGGAGATGGACCGCAACCGCATTCGACTGTTGACGGCCCGTGATGAGATCGCGACCGGCGCTATTTCGGGCGCTGTCGGAACCTTCGCCAATATTGATCCATATGTTGAAGAATTCGTTACCGAAAAGCTGGGATTGCGCCCTGAGCCGGTTTCGACGCAGGTCATTCCGCGCGACCGTCATGCCGCGTTCTTTGCCGCGCTGGGCGTCGTGGGGTCCTCAATCGAGCGGATCGCGACGGAAATCCGGCACTTGCAGCGGACCGAAGTGCTTGAGGTGGAGGAATATTTCTCCCCCGGTCAAAAGGGTTCCTCCGCGATGCCGCACAAGCGCAATCCGGTACTGACGGAAAACCTGACCGGTCTGGCGCGCCTGGTTCGCATGGCTGTGGTCCCCGCGATGGAGAATGTCGCTCTGTGGCATGAGCGGGATATTTCCCACTCCTCCGTCGAGCGCAACATCGGACCGGACACCACGGTGACGCTGGACTTCGCCCTTGCCCGCTTGACGCAAGTTATTGATAAACTTGTCGTATATCCGGAAAACATGCTGCGCAACATGAACCAGTTCCGTGGTCTGGTGATGAGCCAGCGTGTGCTGCTGGCCCTGACGCAGGCCGGGGTCAGCCGCGAGGATTCCTATAAGCTGGTTCAGCGCAACGCGATGAAAGTCTGGGAGCAAGGCGCTGATTTCAAAACCGAATTGCTGAGCGACCCGGACGTTCTGGCCGCGTTGAGCGCTGAGGAAATCGAAGAGAAATTCGATATCGGCTATCATACGAAACATGTCGATACGATCTTCGCGCGCGTCTTCGGCGACGAATAACCTTTAGCAACATCGCGGGGCGGCCACCGGGCTGCCCTGCGAACTTTGTGCCTTGGCATCAGACCAGATGGCGATTCGACTTATCCGCTTTCGCCGCCCACTGCAGGATCCGGCACAATAAGATCGACTCTTTGCACGCTTGGCATATATCATGCAGTGCAACATAAGGATTACGATCATGAGCACCCCTGCCTTCGACCCCTGGGGCTACGCACGACTTGCACACCTTCAACACAAGATCGGCATTTCCGCCGCGCAGACAATCGCAAGCCGCATGGCCTTGTTCATGCAGGGAAATCTGACGCAGGTCGAAGCGACCGCCATGATCATGGAAAAACCCGTCGCGATGGTTACGGGGCTTCAGGAAGCGGCCGTGGCTATGGCGCGGGGGCACGGTCCCTCCGCCATGATGGAGGCCGCCCTGAAACCCGTCGCGGCCAAGACCAGCGCAAACGCGAAGCGTCTTTCCCGCTGAGGGCGCCATGGCGGTGATCGCCGTCTGACGCCCTCATTCGCCGGCGGTGGATCAGGCCTCGTCCAGCAACTGGACCTTTGCCTCGGCATCCGCCTGTACCATACGGGCGCGCAGGTCCGCCTCACTGATGCGGTCGCCCAGATCGGCGTGCAGCTTGCGATAAACATCATCATCACCGGCTTCGGTGAAATCGGCCTTGATGACCTCCTTCACATAGGCGGCGGTTCGTTCCGCATCATAGCCCAGCTTTTGCCCGGCCCACTCAGCCAACAGACGATTGCGGCGCATCTCGGCCTTGAACTTCATTTCGCTGTCATGGGCGAACTTGGCCTCGAACGTGGCGCGGCGCTCTTCGAAACTTGTCATCTTCGTGACTCCGGGATGTGTTGCGTATGCACGATAGGTGGCGATCGGCTGGTTATCCGGCAAGGGTTTCCGCTCGAATCCTTGCCCATTGCGCCCAACGGCGCTAAGACCCGCCGACATAGGCGGATCACCGCCTCGAAACTGGTTCGGAGAGTGTTATGGCGCGCCGCAGAATGATTTACGAAGGCAAGGCTAAGATTCTCTACGAAGGACCGGAGCCGGGGACCCTGATCCAGTTCTTCAAGGACGATACAACTGCCGGAAACGGTGAAAAGCATGAACTGATTGAGGGCAAGGGCGTGTTGAACAACCGCCTGTCCGAACACTTCATGACGGGTCTGGCGAGCATCGGCGTGCCGACCCACTTCATCAAGCGGCTGAATATGCGCGAACAACTGGTCCGCGCGGTCGAAATGATCCCGCTGGAGGTCGTTGTACGCAACGTCGCTGCAGGTTCCATGAGCAAGCGCCTCGGCATCGAGGAGGGCACGCAGCTGCCTCGCCCGATCATCGAGTTCTACCTCAAGAACGACGAGCTGAACGATCCGATCGTGTCAGAGGAACATATCATCGCCTTCGGCTGGGCCACGCAACAGGATCTGGACGACATGGTTTCGCTGGGCCTGCGGGTCAACGATTTCATGTCCGGCATGATGATGGGCGTCGGAATCAAGCTGGTGGATTTCAAGATCGAGATCGGCCGCGTGTTCGAGGGGGATTTCCAGCGGCTGATCGTCGCTGATGAGATCAGCCCGGATTCGTGCCGCCTGTGGGATGTGGAATCCGGGCAGAAACTGGACAAGGATGTGTTCCGCCGGGGCCTGGGCGATCTGAGCGAAGCCTATACCGAAGTCGCCAAGCGTCTGGGTGTGATGCCGCGCCAGAACGGGTCCTCCTCGGGGCCGAAATTGGTGCATTGATGGCGCGCGTCCTGGCGATCCTGTCACATCCGGCAGCGGCTCTTCTGGCCGGGCTGTACCTGATGTGCATCAGCTTCGCCTGGACGTTCTTTGGCATGATGCCGGCGCCGGTCGTGATCGGATCGCTGCTGTGGATCGGCGGTGGAATCGTGATCGTAACGGGCAAGAAACTCTTGGACAGGGCTGAAAACACATGAAAGTTCGCGTAGACATCACGCTGAAACCCGGCGTTCTGGATCCTCAGGGTGAGGCGGTTCGGCACGCGCTGGGTGCTCTCGGCTTCGACGGAGTTCAGGGTGTGAGGCAGGGCAAGGTGATCGAGCTGGATCTGGCCACGGAAGATGCCGATCTGGCGAAAACTCAGGCCGCCCAGATGGCGGAGAAGTTGCTGTCCAATCAGGTCATCGAAAACTTCACCGTCACGGTGATCTGAGATGCGTATCGCCACGTCCGCTGCCGTCATCACCGAATTCGCGAGTTGAGGAACTGCCATGAAAGCCGCTGTCATCACCTTTCCCGGATCGAATTGCGACCGTGACATGCACGTGGCGCTGCAGCAGGCGACAGGTCAGGCACCTGTCGGCGTTTGGCACAAGGAGACCACCCTGCCAGACGGACTGGACCTGGTCGTCGTGCCGGGCGGCTTCTCCTTCGGGGATTACCTGCGCTGTGGGGCCATTGCGGCACGGGCCCCGGTGATGAACGCGGTCGTGGATTTCGCGCTGCGCGGTGGGCTGGTGCTGGGCGTATGCAATGGCTTCCAAATCCTGATCGAGGCGGGCCTGCTGCCAGGGGCGCTGATGCGCAACTCCGGGCTGAAATATATTTGCAAGCCGCAGGCCCTGCGGGTCGCGACCCATGACAGCGCCTTTACCGCCGCATTGGGAGAAACCGCGACCTATACAATCGCCCACCACGACGGCAACTTCATCGCCGATGCGCAAACGCTGGACCGTCTGACCGGCGAGGATCGCATTGCGTTCACCTACGAGGGCAATCCTAACGGATCGCTCAACGATATTGCCGGAATTCTGAGCGAGAACCGCCGTGTTCTGGGCATGATGCCGCATCCCGAGCGTCTGAACGATCCCGCACTGGGCGGCACGGATGGCGCGGCATTTTTTGCCGGGCTGGTCAGCTCGCTGGAAACCGCCTGATCTTCCTTCGAACGGGAGGGTTCGGTCAGGCGGCGCGGCGCTCCATATGGCTCAACGCCTGCTCGATCAGGTCGGGACCGGCACCCGGCAGGTGCGCCCCCTCGCTGAGCACACGACGCCACGCCCGCGCACCGGGCTGCCCGGTAAAGGCACCCAGCATATGCCGTGTGATCTGATTGAGGCGAGTGCCACGAGTCAGTTCCGCCTCGATATGCGGATACATCGCCCGCACAGCGTCTGACGGATCGGTGCGCGGGCTGTCCATGCCGAAAATTCTTGCATCCGCATCGGCCAGCACAGCGCAAGGATCATGATAGGCCGCCCGTCCGATCATCACTCCATCCAGTCCCGCGTCGAGATGCGGCAACGCTTCCTCCAACGACATGATCCCGCCGTTCACGACGATTTCCAAGGCGGGGAACAGCCCCTTCATTTCGACCACCAGAGCGTGATCCAGCGGTGGGATGTCGCGATTTTCCTTGGGGCTGAGCCCCTGCAACCACGCCTTGCGTGCATGGATGATGAAGTGATCGACCCCGGCAGCCGAGACGCGCGACAGAAAGTCCGGCAGAATGTCGCGCGGTTCCTGCTCATCAACGCCGATCCGGCATTTAACAGTGATTTCAGCCGACTGCGCCGCGTCCTTCATGGCAGAAACGCAATCCGCAACCAGCCCCGGATCGCGCATCAGGCACGCGCCGAAGGCACCAGACTGCACCCGGTCAGACGGGCAGCCGCAGTTCAGGTTGATTTCCGAATAACCGAACGGCTCCGCAATCTTCACGGCCTTCGCCAGCACCTCCGGCTCAGACCCACCCAATTGCAGCGCGACGTGGCCCTCGGCCTCGGACTTGCCGATCAACCGCTCGGGATCGCCATGTGTCAATGCGCGGGCAGTAACCATTTCGGTGTACAACAGAGCGTAGGAACTGAACTGACGATGGAACAGCCGACAATGGCGATCCGTCCACTCCATCATGGGGGCGACGGAAAGGCGAACGGCCGTTGATAAATCTTGTTTTTTAATTTTATCAGTCACTTATCTGCGCCTCACCTTCGTCTCGCTCCAGCTACCTTGCGCGCGTGCAAGTGATGCGAGAAGGAACCTCCTATCATGAGACGAAGACCTTTGACAGACGCTCAGCTGCGACCGCCTGGATAAAGAAGCGCGAGAAAGAGCGTGCCAAGCCTGGTGCTGGAAGATCTGTACCTATCCGACCCTCCGCTGTCCAAAGCGATTAAGCACTACACCGAAGAAACCCTGAAGGACATCGGTCGCACTAAGGCGCAGGTCCTCAGGACCATAGCGACCTACCCAATCGCCGATCTGCCCTGCTCCACCAACAAGTCAAAGGATATCATCGAGTTCCTTCAGTCTCTGCCCGGACAACGCAAACAGTCGGGAACTACGCGAGCCACCTCGCATCCATATTCGCCATAGCACGGCCGATGTGGGACTTCCGACTGGATGACCGGGAGATGAAAGACGCGATCACCGTCGCGCGCCGCAAGGGGATCATCTCCCGTTCCGCGCAGCGGAACCGCAGACCTACCCACGATGAACTCGACCGGCTGCTGGCCCATTTCATTGATCGGCGCCAGAGAACACCCCAGGCCATGCTCATGCAAAAGGTGATCGTCTTAGCCCTCTTCTCGACGCGCCGACAGGCAGAGATCACCCGCCTCACCTGGGATGACTTCCAGAAGGTGGTCTTGCCCCGTTTTAGTTCCGGTCTCAGCAGTCTTTTCGCACAGTTTCCCAGTATCCAAGTAGCACTCAAGGTGGCTGGGACGTTCTATCTGCTCTGGCTCGCCCTGGAGCTTTGGAAAGCAGATACGCTCGCATCGGCAACGTGTCTCATGTTCTGGCTCTGAAGGTGGACAAGACAAGTGATCTTTCTGGCATTGGCTGCGCCACTGGGGTTTGCGCCCGTCCTCCTGCATTGGAAGTACAGACGACGGAAAGGTCCTATCCTGACATTCACGGCGCAGGGCATCCTCATGAATGCCATAGATCCCGCGGCGACGATCCCCTAGAGAGATATCGAAGTCAGAGCAAGTTGGCACGTTCTCAGGGGCTGGCGGACGATCCTGACCTTCCGATGTGTCGGGCGACCTCCAAAGAGGGAAGATATGTTGGACCCCATGGTCTTTACAAATTGCGTCTTCCCAACATTGCAATCTAGGGCTGCCTGAGCCTGCAGAGGCTTGCCAAGTGCTACAAGAAGGCCGCGATGGCAGATGTGCCGCAGTGTGCACCTTAACTGTCGACAGGCAGCTTAACCTGAATTATCTATAATTCATGAAGAGCGCCTTCGTTGAAACCCAGTCCGCGCGCATTTCCCGCGCTCTCGCCGACCGTATCATCTCGGGCGAGATCCCGCCCGGTGCGCGGCTGCGCCAGGATCACATCGCCGCGGAATTCGGCGCCAGCCACGTGCCCGTGCGCGAGGCATTCCGCGAGTTGCAGACGCAAGGTCTGGCTGAGAGCGAACCCCGGCGCGGTTTTCGGGTTACCGAGTTCGACGTCGCCGAATTGCGAGAGGTGGCGGAGATGCGCTCCAGCCTCGAATCCCTCGCGCTGCGCCATGCCGCCCCCAACATGACACGCGCCATTCTTCAGGAAGCGGAGGAGGTTACGCGCCACGGCGATAGTGCGAGTACAGTCCGCGAATGGGAGGCGGCGAACCGGAACTTCCACCGGTTGATCCTCGCTCCTTGCCGGATGCCACGGCTATTGCGGACCATCGACGATCTGCAAGCGGCCAGCGCCCGGTTCCTCTTTGCCGCGTGGCAGCGAAACTGGGAGGCGCGAACCGACTATGATCACCGTACTATTCTGGATGCACTGCGAAAGGGGCAGACCGATCTTGCCTGTACGATACTTGCACGCCATGTCGGCTGGATTGGCAAGCGCAAGACGTCGGTCAAAAATGCTGATCCAAGAGAGACTTACGAGATTCCTGGATAATTATCTATAATTATGATTGCCCGAAATCGTTGCGCCGTCGAAGTTGTAGATAGATTCGATTCCTATCTGCGGAGGACATACCCATGGCATTTCTTGATCCAACCCTGACCCGACCCGCAACGATCTGGCGCGGCATTGCGCTGACACTTGGCGGCGCGGCGCTGATCACACTCGGCGCCAAGGTTCAGGTCCCCTTTTGGCCGGTGCCGATGACGTTGCACACGCTGGCAGTGTTCTTCCTCGCCGCCGCTCTCGGTCCGCGGCTGGGACTGGCGGCCATGGCCACCTATTTGACGGCGGGGGCACTGGGGATGCCGGTCTTCTCCGGCTCGCCGGACCGCGGCATCGGGTTGGCCTATATGGCGGGACCAACGGGCGGCTACCTTGCAGGCTATCTGCTGGGTGCAGGTCTGACCGGCTGGCTGGCACAGGGCCGCGGAATGATCGGGCGTTTCCTTGCTATGCTCGTAGGCCTCCTGGTGGTTTATGCGCTCGGCCTCACCTGGCTCGCCACATTTGTGCCAGTATCATCGGTGGTTGCGGCAGGCTTCACGCCCTTCATTCTTGGCGATCTGGTGAAACTGACCCTCGCCGCAGGTTTGACCACCGGCCTCGCTCACCTTAAGGACCGCGCGCTATGATCCGCCCCGAACTCAGAACTAACTGGACCATGGAGGAGGCTAGGGCGATACACGCCCTGCCCTTCGCCGACCTGATGCACCGCGCCCAGACGCTGCACCGCGCCCATTTCGACCCCACCGCGATCGAGACCGCCAGCCTTCTGAGCATCAAGACCGGCGGTTGCCCTGAGGATTGCGGCTATTGCTCGCAATCCGCCCATCACGACACCGGCGTCAAAGCGACGAAGTTGATGGACACCGATGAGGTTCTGGCCACCGCGAAGCGCGCCAAGGCGGCCGGGGCACAGCGCTTCTGCATGGGCGCCGCCTGGCGCAGCCCCAAGAACCGCGACATGGACAAGCTCTGCGACATGGTGCAGGGCGTTTCCGATCTGGGGCTGGAAACCTGCATGACGCTGGGAATGCTCAATCCCGATCAGGTCACCCGGCTCAAGGCGGCTGGGCTCGATTTCTACAACCACAACATTGATACCTCACCCGAGTATTACGCCAAGATCGCCAGCACCCGAACGATGGAGGACCGCCTCGACACCGTTGAACAGGTCCGCAAGGGCGGTATCAAGGTTTGCTGCGGCGGCATCCTCGGCATGGGAGAGGCGGAGGAGGACCGCATCGCCATGATGGTGACGCTGGCCACGCTGTCCGCCCATCCCGACAGCGTGCCGGTGAACCTGTGGAACGAGATTGAGGGCGTCCCCGTGCAGGAACGCGCAAAAGCCGTCGATCCCTTCGCGCTGGTGCGCATCGTTGCGCTGGCTCGCATCCTGATGCCCGCCTCGGTGGTCCGCCTGTCGGCCGGGCGCACGGGGATGAGCGACGAATTGCAGGCGCTGTGCTTCCTCGCCGGCGCGAACTCGATTTTCGTGGGCGATCAGCTTCTGACCACCGGCAATCCGGCGGCGTGGAAGGATCAGGACCTGCTGACGCGGTTGGGGATGCATGTCGCCCCTGCGCAGGCACGCGGACAAGTCGCTGCTGAATAGGCTCAGCCTGGTTAGCTCCGGGCGGCGATCCCGACCGCCCGGGCGAACACGCGGCCCTGAGCGCCGACATTCCGGCGCTGGGGGGCGACCCTACCCCACAGCGCGGGCGGCATGGCCGCCACGCCTGCGGGGCGCGGCACCCGCACGCTTGCTTTCGATCAGGACGGCAAACATGGGGTGGTCGGAATGTGTCCCCCGGAACCGGTCGATCAAGCGATCTAGCTTTGCCATCTGATCCGGCCCGGCCTCCGCCAATGCCCAATCGAAAAAGATCGAGCGGCAATCCTGTGCTTCGATATCCATCTCGAACGCTTCGGCAATCAGGCCGCGCGGGTCGTCGGGGGAGGTGTTGTGCAGGGGCATGTCGCTATCCTTTGACCGTGGCAAGTGTCGCGTCCAGCGACTGAACCAGCGTCGCCACATCGCTGGTGATGGAGATATCGGTCACGCCTGCGCTGTGCAAGGTTTCGACCGCCCCTCCGGGAAACAAGACCGAGCCGGAGCGTTTTCCCTGCGCATTCGCGGCTTGCGCCACGTGCCGAGCGGCGTCCAGAACCTCCGGCGCATCCTTGGCCAGACCGCAGGCCGCGGCGAAATCGGACGGGCCGAGGAACAGCATATGCACGCCGTCGATGGCCGCGATCTCGGACGCTTGCGACAGGGCGATCTTGTGTTCGATCTGGATGATCAGTTCGACCCCGCCGGAATAGCCTGCCGCGCTGCGCCCCCAATCGGCGGCGCGAATGATGCTCTGCGCCTCACCCCGGCGACCGCGGGGGCCGTAGTGGAACCACTGGGCCGCCTGCTCCGCCTGTGCGGCACCCGCGATGTTGGGCACCATCACGCCATGGGCGCCCATGTCGAGGGCGCGTTTCATCCAGCCTTCGGTCAGTTCGGGAATGCGAACGATGCCCCGCGCCGGCGTGGATTTCAGCGCCATCAGCATCAGGCTGGCCGTCTCTACCCCGATGGGGCCGTGCTCAAGGTCGATCAGCACCCAATCGAACCCGGTCTGGGCCACGATTTCGGCCACATGGGGGCTGGGCAGGTCCAGCCAGCATCCGAAGCGTCGGTTCATGGAATTCTCCTGTTTTTAGGTAACTTGCGACACTGCCGCCCGCCGCATAAGTCATGTCGCACAAGTCATGCCGCATGTCGCGCGGCTGCCGCCACCATCAGTGCGTGTCGGGCCGCGATCCGGTCCGGCTCCGGTCCGTATCCACCGCCAATCACACCGACAAGTGGAATGCCCCGCATCCGCGCCGAGGCAAGCACGTAGTCGTCCCGCGCCGCCAGCCCCGCATCGCTGAGCGACAGTCGCCCCAGCCGGTCCGCCTGATGCGGATCGACACCGGCATTGTAGAACACGATATCCGGGCGCACCTGATCCCATAGCGGCGTCAGGGCCTCGCGCAGCACCTCCAGATAAGGGGTATCCTGCACACCGTCGGGCAAGGCGATGTCGATGTCCGAGGTCTGCTTTCGCACCGGATAGTTCTTCTCCGCGTGCAGAGACAGGGTAAAGACGGCAGGCTCCTCCGCGAAGATCGCGGCGGTGCCGTCGCCCTGATGCACATCGCAATCAACCACCAGAATGCGGCTCACCTGCCCCTCGTCCAGCAAGGTTCGCGCCGCGATGGCCACATCGTTGAAGACACAGAACCCCGCGCCGCGCCCCGGACCGGCATGATGCGAACCGCCCGCCAGATTGACTGCCACACCGTGTTCCAGCGCCAGCCGCGCCGCCAGTGCCGTGCCCGCACTGGCCAGCCGGGCACGGCGCAGAACGGCTTCGCTCTGCGGCAGGCCGATCTCACGCACTTCCGCCGCCGTCAGGGACAGGCGAAAGGCACGGTCGGCGTAGTCCCAGCCCTGCGCGGCGGCCACCTGCGACAGGCTGGCCGGTGCAGGGGCGAGGTAGCCGCCCGTTTCCGGCAACAGTCCCTGCCTGACCAGATGCGCCCGCAGATAACCATATTTCGACATCGGAAACCGATGCCCCGTCCGCAGGGGCGCCATGTAATCGGGGTGATACACGATCGGCAGGCTCATGCGAGGCGGTCGGATATCAACGCCGAAACGGTGTCGATCCTGCTCTCCAACTCGGTGCGCAGCGCGTCGAGATCGTCAAACCCTGTCTGTGCCAGCAGCACCTCGATCAAGGCCGGGCCTGCGCGATTGGGGTCAAATTCATCATCCAGCGCCACCCGTCCGATGGCCTGAAGCGTGCTCATCAACTTGCGGGTCTGGGCAATGCACGCGGCCTCTTCCTGGTTCAGCCAGTCGTGCAGGACCAGATCCGCGATATCGGCATTGCACGCCGAGGTCAGCAGGCAGCCGGCCTGCAGGAACAGGTCGATGTCCAGCAAGCGACCCGGACCTTGCTTGACCTTCCAAATGCTGCCGGGGCGGTGCGCCTCCATCAGGCGACGGCGCATATCGGCGGTGTCGGCGCGCACCTTCTCCGCGTCGTGCGGCAACGCTATGACCTGCGCGACGGCCTGCGCGGCCTCTTCCTGCACATCAGGCGGTCCGGCCACAGGGCGCGCGCGCGTCAGGGCCAGATGCTCCCATGTCCATGCCTCACGCGACTGATAACGCCGGAACGCGGCCAGTGAAGTCGCGACCGGTCCCTGTTTGCCGGACGGACGCAGACGCATATCGACCTCGTACAACGTACCCTCGGACGTGGGGGCGGTCAGGGCGGTAATCAGGCGTTTGGTCAGTTTGGCGTAGTATTGTGGCGCGGCCAGGGGATCGGGACCATCGCTCATATCCGCGGCATCCGCATCATAGAGCATGATGAGGTCCAGATCGGAGGAGGCCGTCATCTCGAACGAGCCGAGCTTACCCATGCCCAGCACGACGGCACCGGCACCGGGGGGCGCACCATGGCGGGGGGCCTGCTCCTCGATCACAAGTGGCAAGAGCGCGGCGATGCAGCACTGGGCGAGGTCGGAATAGGCTTTCTCCGCTGAGTGGCCATCCGCGATACCGCGCAGCAGATGCACACCTATGCGAAAATGGACCTCCTTTTGCCAACGGCGGGTCGCATCCAGCTTCGCCTCGTAATCGTCCGCATCGTTCAGAGCCATCATCAGCGAGCGTTCCATGGCGTCGAGCTCGGGCAGTTCAGCAAAGAACTCGCGGTCCAGAACCGCGTCGAGGACACTGGCGTGCCGCCCCAGATACCGCGCCAGCGCCGGGGCGGTCGCACAGATCTCGACCAGCAGATCCTGTAGGGCGGGCCGTGCCTCGAACAGAGAGAACACTTGAACCCCTGCCGGCAAGCCTCTGAGGAAGCTGTCGAAATGAACCAATGCCGCATGGGGGTCAGCCGCCCCGGACAAACGTTTCAGGATACCGGGGGCAAGCCGGTGAAACAGCGCCTCGGCCCGGGGGGAACGCAATGCGGGCAGGTTCGGCCAGGCATCGGTGATCTGTCGCGTGCCACCATCCGTTTCGAACTGCGCCTGCGGGCGCTCATCCTCCGCCTCGGGCGGCATGCAGATGGCGTGCACCGCGACCAGTCGTTCGGTCAGCGCCTTCAAAAACGCCCCTGTGTCGTCGCAGCCGCACAGCGCCGCCAGCCGTTTCAACGCGTCCGTGTTGCGGGGAACCGTGTGGGTCTGCGCATCGTCGAGCATCTGGATGCGATGTTCGATGTCGCGCAGGGCCGTGTAATGCCCGGTCAGGGTTTCGGCGGTGCCGGGGGGAATGTGCCCTGCCCGCTCCAGCGCGTTCAACGCATCAAGTGTGCCGCGCGTCCGCAGCGAGGCATCGCGCCCGCCCGCGATCAACTGCCGCGTCTGGGCGTAGAATTCAATCTCACGTATGCCGCCGCGCCCCAGCTTCACATCGTGGTCGGCGGCCTCGATCGGGCCGGACAGGCCCTTGTGGTCGCGGATACGGTGCATCATGTCGCGCACGTCACGGATCGCGGCGAAGTCCAGATAGCGGCGCCAGACAAAGGGGCGCAGCCTGTCCAGAAACGCCTCGCCCGCGGCGATATCCCCGGCGCAGGGGCGGGCCTTGATGAAGGCGGAGCGTTCCCATGTGCGGCCCAGACTCTCGTAATACCGCTCCGCCGGTTCCATCGCCATGCACACCGGCGTGGTGGAGGGATCCGGGCGCAACCGCAGATCGGTGCGGAACACGTAGCCATCCCCGGTCTGCGCGCCAATTATCTGAGTCAGCTTCTTGGTGACGCGGATCAGGGTCGCGCGCACCTCGGCATAATCTTCGGGGGCGTGCTGAGTCTCATCGAACATGCAGATCAGGTCAATGTCGGAGGAATAGTTCAGCTCCGCCGCGCCCATCTTGCCCATGGCGAAGACGACATATCCGGCATCGGCGGGCGTGGCGGGCAGCTTGCCCCGGGCGATCTCCGCCGCGATCAGGTGTTTTGTCGTATGGTCCAACGCCATATCAGCGAAGCGGGTCAACGCCGCCGTCACCTGCATTGTCGGCCATATCCCGCCCAGATCGGCAAGCGCCGTCAGCAGGGCGACGCGCTGCTTTGCCTGTCGCAACATCTTTGCTGGATCGCCCTCGGGTGGCGTGCACAGGGTGTCGAGCGTTTCTTCCGGTTCCTGCTCGGCTACGGTATGGAGCCATTCGGCCTCAGCCTGCGCCAGCCGGGCCAGGTGATTGGAACTGCCTGCCGCGCCAGAGATCAGCCGGGCCAGCGGCCCGCTGAACGAACCCGCGACGTCCTGCCCCCGGCTCCGATCGACGGCATGGGGAAATTTCTTGATCCGTGATGCTAAACTCATGCCGACAAAAGGCCACTGCCGCCTCGGCGCGTCAAGCGCCCAACGGCAGGTTCAACGCGGTCGCGACAAAAGGGCCGGAATGCCAAAGACAAGGTTGGCGGCCATCAGTGCCAGAAGCCAAGCCTCAAGCGGTGCCGTGTCCGCCGAGAGATCGTACGCAGTCCACAGGTCGAGCAGCATGGGCCACACGCGCCACAGGATCGCCAGATCGGTCAATAGCATCGCCGCAATCAACAGCCAGAAAAGGATGGTGCTACCGCCCCGACGCTCGGGTGAGACCGTCACGTTGATAGGTCGTGTCGCACCTGAAGTCGTGCCTTGCGGCACTGCCGGTCCCATCCCCGGTTCACGTCTGCCGTTCATGTCGGTCCCCTTTGTCCAAAGGGGAATATAGGGGTATTTTATCGTCTTCGAGTGAGGGTGCCCTCAACCCAGACGATATTCCATGACAAAATTGCGGATCACCTGCCCACGCACCGGAACCTCCTGCGCCTTCGTCACGTGCCAGCCTTGTCGTTGCAGGAACGGGCGGGCGAGCAGGCTCGCCTCCGCCCAGAGCCGTTTGCAGCCCTGATCGCGCGCCATCTCCTCGATCCGGCGATACAGCCGGTCGGCAAGTCCGGTGCGCTGCCGGGACGGCAGGACGAACAGGTGGTCGAGCAATCCGTCACTCCCCCGCAGAGAGGCGAAACCGACGATGACGGACGCTGCATCCACCGCGACAATCACGTCGAGGGGCGCCAGCAAATTTTGCCATTTCACGGGATCCGGTCCGGAACCGGCCCATGCCAGCCGTTGCGCCGCGTCGTAATGTGCCGACGCCCCTTGCATCACCGCCATGTGGAACACCCGCGCGATGCCGGGCACGTCCCCCTCAACCATTGTGCGGATCGTATCGGTATTCATCTGCCCTGATAATTGGCGGGACGTTTTTCAAGGAAGGCCGTAACCCCCTCGACGAAATCGCGGGTGTTGCCAGCCTCACCCTGAAGGCGGGCCTCCAGCTTCAGTTGCTGATCCAGATCGTTGTCATAGCTGGCGCGCAGGGCCTGCTTGATCCGAGCATAGGCTTGGGTCGGGCCGGTGGCCAATTGGCGCGCGCGGGCGGCGATGTGATCCTCAAACTGATCGTCGGGGATGGCGGCCCAGATCAGGCCCCAATCGTCGGCCTGCCTCGCCGTGATCTTGTCCGCCAGTAGCGCCGCGCCCATCGCCTTGGCAAAGCCCATCTGCCGGGGCATCCAGTAGGTGCCGCCCGCATCCGGGATCAGACCGATCCGGGCGAAGGCTTGCAGGAAATACGCGCTTTCGGTGGCGATCACGATATCGGCGGCCAGCGCGAGGTTCGCACCTGCCCCGGCAGCCGCGCCGTTGACAGCTGCCAATGTCGGGATTGGGCAATCATAGATCGCTCGCAGCATCGGCTCATACTCGTCATGCAAGGTCTGTTCCATATCTACGGTCTTGCCCGCCGTGTCTGCCAAATCCTGACCCGAGCAGAACCCGCGTCCCGATCCGGTCAGCACCAGCGCACGCGCCTCCTTGCCCGCCTGCTCAACCGCGGCGCGGATCTCCGCCCGCATACGGGTGTTGAGGCCGTTCATCACGTCGGGCCGGTTAAGCGTGATGGTCGCCAGACCCTCGGACACGTCGTAAAGGATGGTTTCGAATGTCATGGCGTCCTCCCGCTGAGTTTTGCCGAAGGGTATCGTGCCAAGGGGCGCGCGCAACAGGTTTCCGTGGCGTCATCCGGACCAGTATGGCGGCGAGTGGACTAATCGCGCGTCAGCCGTTGGACTTCGGCCAGTTCATCGGCGCTCAACGGATCGTCGATGGCGACGCCACGCCGTCTGGCACGCAGGACGAGTGCCAGCAGAACCAGCAGGAACAGCACCGGACCCGCCAGCCACAATGCGATATTCGCGCCCGAAACACGCGGTTTCATCAGGACATAATCGCCATAACGCGCGACAAAGAAGTCCTTCACCTGCTGATCGCTGGCCCCATCGCTCAGCAATTCGCGCACGATCAACCGCGCATCCGCGGCCCAATCCGCGTTGGATGACGCGATGCTCTCGGACCGGCACAGAACACAGCGCAATTCATGATCGAGCGCTTGGGCGCGCCCCTCCAGCACCGGGTCCGACAGCATCTCATCCGGCTGAACCGCTTGGGCCGACAGCGGCCAGAACAGCGCCAGCAATATGACCAGCACCCTCATTGTGCCGGCACCGCTTGCGTGCCCCGCGCCCGTGCCGCGCCGACACGATAACGCCGGTCGCTGAGGCTGAGCCCCCCGCCCACCGCCATCATGAAGGCACCGAACCAGATCCAGTTCGCGAACGGCTTGATCCAGCTCCACATCGCCCAGGTTCCGTCAGGCTGTTGATCGCCCAGCGAAACATAGAGATCGCGCAGCGGTCGTGATTGGATGCCAGCCTCGGTCGTGGGCATCCGTTGCACGGGATAAAAGCGTTTTTCAGGGTTGAGCACCGCCACAACACCCCCATTACGTCGCACCGTCACGGTCGCCATGTTTGTGCTGTAGTTCGGCCCGCGCCCCGCCTCGACCCCGTCGAGCGTAAAGGTATACCCGCCCAGATCGAAACTGTCGCCGACGGCAAGGGTGCGGATGTCCTGCTGCTCCCACGCTGTCAGCCCCGCAATACCGAAGATCAGGATGCCCAGCCCGGCATGTGCAACGGCCTTGCCCCATTCGGAACGGGGAAGCCCCGCCAGACGCGCCCGTGCCGTCGCGGGTCGCGCCCGCCAGCCCCCGGCCTTCTGCGCCAGATCGGCCACGACGCCCAAAATCACCCATGTCGCCAGCGCCGCCCCGACCGGAGCCAGCATCCGACCCCCGGTTTGCAGCATCCAGACCAGTGCACCCAACGCAACCGACGCCGCCAGCATGCCCCACAGGGGCTTCATCGTGCGGCCCAGCTTTGCCCGTTTCCACGGCAGCATCGCCCCGACGGGCAAAACCATCGCCAGCGCGATCATGAACGGCGTGAAGGTGATGTTGAAGAATGGCGGCCCGACGGAGACTTTTTCGCCGGTTACCGCCTCCGCGATCAGGGGCCACATCGTTCCGATGAAAACCACCGCGCAGGACACCGCGAGCAGCACGTTGTTGAGCACCAGACCCGATTCCCTGCTGACCAGTGCAAAGGCCGTGGTCGCGCGCATCCTCTCCGCCCGCAAGGCGTACAATGTCAGCGAACCGCCGATGGCGACAAACAGGATGCCCAGCACGAACAGACCCCGCGTCGGATCCGTGGCAAAGGCATGAACGCTGGTCAGCACGCCGGAGCGCACGATGAACGTGCCGATCAACGAGAACGAGAAGGCCAAGATCGCAAGCAGGATCGTCCAGCTTTTCAAGGTGTCGCGCTTCTCCACCACGATGGCGGAATGCAGCAATGCGGCGGAAAGCAGCCACGGCATGAAGCTGGCATTCTCGACCGGGTCCCAGAACCACCAACCGCCCCAGCCCAGTTCGTAATAGGCCCACCACGATCCCAGCGCGATGCCGATGGTCAGCATGATCCACGCCATCAACGCCCAGGGCCGCACCCAGCGTGCCCATGCCGCGTCCACCCTGCCCTCGATCAACGCTGCGATGGCGAAGCTGAACGTCATGGATAGCCCGACATAGCCCAGGTAGAGGAACGGCGGATGAAAGGCGAGGCCCGGGTCCTGCAACAACGGGTTCAGGTCGCGCCCGTCCGCCGGAATGACATCCAATCGCGCAAAGGGGTTCGACGTGAACAGCAGGAAGGTCAGGAATGCCACCCCGATCGCCGCCTGAACCGCCAATGTCCGCGCGCGCAATGCATCCGGCAGCGCGCCGCCGAACCATGCGACCATGGCGCCGAACAGGGCCAGGATCATCACCCACAGCAGCAGCGATCCCTCGTGGTTTCCCCATGTTCCCGAAACCTTGTAGAGCATCGGCTTGGCGGAATGGCTGTTGGCCGTCACGACCTCAAGCGAGAAATCCGACGTGACGAAGGCGTACATCAGCATGGCGAACGCGCCTGCGATCAGGACGAACTGTACCTGTGCGGCGCTGTCCGCGAAGGCCATCCAGCCGCGCCAGCCCCGGTTCGCCCCGATCAGCGGTATCACCATTTGCAGCGTCGCGACCATCAAGGCCAGCACCAGGGCGAAATGTCCAAATTCTGCGGTCACGTATACGGCTCCTTCGGTTCACGTCCGATATACCCGTCAGAGGCCCTCCCCTCAATGCGCATCCGCGTGAGCGATATCGCCACACCCGTTTACCGTTTCTTCATGGCTGCCGGTCAGTTTCTGAAAAAAAGAGGAGATACGCATGGTCGAGCAAACGGAACATTCCAGCAATGGTACTCTCGACCGGCTCGAAGCCATGATCTCGCATTTGCCCGGTATGCTGTTCCGATGCCACGTTCGAAACGGGCTGCCGTTGATCTGGATCGGGGGCCGGATCAAGGAAACGACGGGATTTGGCCACTCGGATCTGTTGAACAATATGGGTGGTGCCTGGTCCAGATTGATCCATCGCGACGATCAGGACCGTGTGATCGCCGAAATAAGCGTGGCCATGGATGCGCACGAAAACTGGCAGAGCAACTTTCGTATCGTCTGTCGGAACGGCAAGCAGGCGTGGGTCCGCGGAATGGGCGGTGGTGTCTACGACTCGGACGGCCGCCCCCACAGCCTGGAGGGCGTCATCATAGATATGACATCCCAGATGGAGGAAAAGGAGGATTGGCAGGATCGTGCCCAACGGGCACGTGAACGTACTGTCCAGATCGTCGAGGCGACTTCGGACATGCTCGAAACGTTGCAATCGCTCAGCGTATTATCCATCAACGCCTCGATCGAGGCTGCACGTGCCGGCGATGCCGGTCGTGGGTTCAGCGTCGTCGCACAGGAGATGAACAGACTTGCCGCACGGGCGGAAAGCACAGCCACCGCAATACGCCGTGCAACCGGTTCCGACAGGGGCAAGACATCCGACATTATGCGCAAGACGGAGCTTTCCCTATCCCGTTCGATGACGGGAACTCATCCGGCCCAAGTCTGAACGAGGACCGGATGAGCCTTGGTACGCAAGGTGCGAATTCAGTACATTCCGTATCTGATCCTTGCGCCACCTGCGAAACATGAAATGCACGCGGGTTAGTCTTTCATCAGTTCCCGATGGAAACCGACAAACCCCCTACACTCGCGGAAATTCCATCCTCCAGCGAAGCGGAGACAGAAATACCGGAGGACGTTGACCCGCCATTATTCGAAGATGTGGACCCTCCCGAGGATGAACCTCCATCATCCGATGAAGATGCGCCGGCCACATCCACACTGATCGAGTCGCTACCAGTATCTCTTGACGATCCCAGATTCACATCGATGACGTCGTTGCCGCTATCGGTACCTTTGCCAAGCACGCTGATATCGATAAGCGAACTGCGGTCCGTATTGGCAGTGCCGCCAACTTGAACATCGGCCAGAGCTGTGGAGTTCAGATCGCTCGCCACCCCGATTCCGTCCGAGGTCGAGACATCAGCCGCAACATCCACCGTATCAGCCACGCTGACTGCGGTTGTGACCACCTCACCGGACTGGCCGCCCCCGCCCACCCCAAAATCGATAACGACCAAGCCATCGCTGGAGACACTGACGTTACCGGACGACGTATCTGTGGGCCCTTCAACCGAAGGGTCTACACCAACCACGACGGTGCCGCCGTCCACCTCCTGCATGTCATCCTCCATGGCGAGGCATCTTGCTTCGATCATATCATCGACGATGGCCGGGTTCAGACCCTTGATGCTGTCGCAAATCATGTCCGCCTGCTGAGCCTGCGCCCCGATAGCGAACAGCAAGAAACTGCACGCGGTTGTCGACAGAAGCCTACCAAAATAAGTCATTCCAAACCTCCCAGCTTGAGGAATTCCTGAATTCGCATAGTAGTAACGAATACAATCGTAATTTAGTTTCACGATATCATTCAAGATGTATGGGGAAATAAGTCCGACATTCGGCAATTACATTTCGAAAAAAACAAAAACGTACTATTCGCCATATACGTCCAAGTATAAGCGATTCGATCTGCATCAGAAGTAATATCATACCACATTTTCGGGTTTTTGATGTGCAGATTCGCACGCTTAGGTAGAGTTTGCCGAGAAGCGAACTATCCCGCCTGCGAATGCCGAAACATCACGCAACAGTGCATTCCCATCTCTAGCCGTTGTAAAAAATGGCGCCGACGGTATGCCGCCAACGCCATCACAGATCGATCTATTGAATAAGTATCAGAAGTGTATTGCCCGGTCGTAAGCGTCCAGCACGCTTTCATGCATCATTTCGCTCAACGTCGGATGTGGGAACACGGCATGCATCAGGTCTTCCTCGGTCGTCTCCAACTGACGGCCGACAACGTAGCCTTGGATCAGTTCTGTCACTTCGGCACCCACCATATGCGCGCCCAGCAGTTCCCCGGTCTTCGCGTTGAACACGGTCTTGACCATCCCCTCCGGCTCACCCAAAGCGATTGCCTTGCCGTTGCCGATAAAGGGGAAGCGGCCGACCTTGATGTCGAAGCCGAGCTCCTTGGCCTTCGCCTCCGAATAGCCGACGGAGGCGACCTGCGGATGGCAATAGGTGCAGCCTGCTATGCTCTCGGGCTTGACCGGATGCACGTGCTTGCCGGCGATCTTCTCCGCCACCATGACGCCTTCGTGGCTGGCTTTGTGTGCAAGCCAGGGGGCACCCGCGATATCGCCGATGGCATACAGACCCTCAACGCCTGTGCCGCAATATTCATCGGTTACGACATGGGTGCGGTCGATCTTGACGCCCAGATCCTCCAGCCCCAGCCCCTCCACATTCCCGACAATGCCAACGGCGGAGATGACGGTATCGAATTCCAGCTTCTCAACCTTGCCGTTCGCCTCGATATGCGCGGTGACCTTGCCCTTGCTGCGGTCGAGCTTCTTGACCGTGGATTTCTCCATGATCTTCATGCCCTGCTTGACGAACTGCTTCTTGGCGAAGGCGGAGATTTCCGCGTCCTCCACCGGCAACACCCGATCCATGACCTCAACCACGGTCGTGTCAGCGCCCAGCGTATTGTAAAAGCTGGCGAACTCGATCCCGATCGCGCCGGAGCCGATGACCAGCAGCTTCTTGGGCATCCGCGGCGGGACCAGCGCGTGTTTGTATGTCCAGACCAGATCGCCGTCCGCCTCCAACCCGGGCAGTTCACGCGCGCGCGCGCCGGTCGCGACGATGACGTTCCTGGCCGTCAGTTCCTCCGTGCCCTTGTCGGTCTTGACGGAAACCTTGCCCTTTCCGGTCAGCTTGGCCTCGCCCATCACGGTGGTGATCTTGTTCTTCTTCATCAGATGCGCGACGCCACCGGACAACTGCTTGGCCACACCGCGAGAGCGTTTGACCACAGCGTCTATGTCGTAACCGATGCCGTCCGCCTTCAGCCCGAATTCCTTGGCGCGGTGCATCAGGTGAAACACTTCGGATGAGCGCAGCAGCGCCTTTGTCGGAATACAGCCCCAATTCAGACAGATACCGCCCATATGTTCGCGTTCCACGATGACAGTCTTGAGGCCCAGTTGCGCCGCGCGGATCGCGGCCACGTATCCTCCGGGTCCTGCCCCGATAACGATCAGGTCGTATTGTGTGGCCATCTGGTACTCCTGCCTGAAAAATGGTTTGAAGCCTAACTATCTCGAAATGGATGTCGGCGCAAATTCTGTTTAGGCCGAATCCGCATCCTGAAGTGCCCGCAAGGTTAAGCCATACGCCCCCTCTTCGAGGTAGCGCCGCTCCGCCGGAGTGGAGACACGGCCGAGCGCCTCATTCCTGTAGGGAAAGCGTCCGAAGGTACGGATGACCTGACGGTGCGCGCGCGCATGGAAAAGGTTGTCCTTGCTGCCCGGCATTTTGAGCATGAACAGGCGCACGGCGCGTTCCTGATGGCTGAGGCTTTCGGAATGCATATAGGGCAGATAGAAAAACTGCCGCTCCGGACCGGTGAAAACCTGGTCGTCATTGCGCGTTATCGCATGTCTGGCGGCGGACAACGCCAGATTGTCCGTGCCAAACGAAGTGCCCCGCCCCCGGAACATGTTTCGCGAAAACTGATCCGTCACGATCAACAGGGCAAGGGTGCCGCGGGCCGAGCGCATCCAGTGGATCAACTCTCCGTTCGCGGCTTGCTGCCATGTCGACTCGAACCGGCTGGTGATATCGGCGTCCAGCGCCGCATCCTGCTCGTACCACTTTTCTTGACCGACTTCCTCCAGCCAATACTGCAGCACGCCCTCGATGGTTTCGTTCATTTCTGTTCACCTCCACCTTTCGCATGACGCGCCCGTTTTGGATCGTTGCGCCCAGCAAAGATGGGATCGGCGCGCGTGACAACCCTCAATTCAGGCCTCAATCCACGAAAAGCCGCCTCCCGTTCGTTTCACCGAGCAAACGTCCGATTGCCGCATCCCAGCCAGAGGGCACCGGCGACACGCAGGGCCTTGGGCCCGGATCAAGGCCCATTGCGCAAGGCAAACCAGTCGTTTAGCCTCATTTCTGAAGGGTGTATGCAATGTGATCACGCGGTGTGAAATGCCGCAAACGCATGGGTCCGACAATCGTGTTCGCGGTCTTGGGCTGATCTGAGGACAGCATGGATTTTTTCGGCCTACCTGAACTGATGTCCGAACTCGCGCCCGTGGTGCGAAATTTCTTCGTTTCGATGTCGCAGCCATGGCGCGTGGGGCAACTGGTGGTCATCGCCCTGTGCCTGATCGCCGGCTGGATCACGGCCAGATTTCTGACCCCGCATTTCAACACATGGATGCGCGGCCTGAAACTGACGACACGCCGCGCGCGGTTCCTGATCCTGGTACGGGATCGGATCACGTGGATCGTGATGGTCGCGTTGCTATGGGCCATCGGGCTGATTTTGGCTGAGATCACATGGCCTTCGCGCAGTTACCTCATCCTGTTTTCTGCACAGCTTTCGACGTTCCTGGTGGCGATTTCGATCCTGTCTCGGCTGATCCGGTCACGCCCCTTCCGTCAGATCGCACGTTGGGCAGGCTGGATCGCGATCACCCTGATCATGTTCGGGTATTTCGATGAAGCGATAGACTTGGCAGACCGCGCAGCACTAACGCTGGGTGAGGCGCGCATTTCTGTTCTTCTGGTCGTTCAGGCCGTCCTGAGCATCGGCGCCACGATCATGCTGGCCTCATGGCTGTCGGGCGAGGCGCGATCGCGCCTGATGCGCAACGAGGATCTGTCACCCTCAATGCGGGTGTTGAGCGAAAAGCTGATTACCGTCATCCTTTACGGCATCGCGCTGCTCGTGGGATTGCAGTTTGTGGGCTTCGACCTGACGACCTTCACCGTGCTGTCCGGCGCGATCGGCATCGGTATTGGGTTTGGCCTGCAAAAGGTCGTGTCGAACCTGATTTCCGGCGTGATCCTGTTGTTGGACAAGTCGATCAAGCCGGGCGATGTCATCTCTCTGGGTGATACGTTCGGATGGATCAGCGGGCTGGGCGCGCGATACGTCTCCGTCGTGACGCGCGACGGGCGGGAATATCTGATCCCGAACGAGGATCTGATCACCGGGCAAGTGGTGAACTGGTCGCACAGCTCCACCCTGGTGCGGCTCGACATCAATTTCGGCGTATCCTACGAGAGCGATCCCCATCTGATCCGCAAGATCGCGGTCGCCTCGACCGCCGCTGTGGCGCGCGTGCAGTCCAACCCGGCCCCGGTGTGCCACATCACCGGTTTCGGTGACAGTTCCATAGATTTCGTGCTGCGGTTCTGGATCGACGATCCATCGGGCGGTCTGACCAATATTCGCGGCAACGTGTTTCTGGCCCTTTGGGATACGCTCAAGGAACACGATGTGGAGATCCCGTTCCCCCGCCGCGATGTGACCGTGCTGAACCGCAGCACGCCCGAAACGTTCAGTGAGGCCGCACCGAAGCCGGAGAAGTGAACGCTACGCTAGTCCTTCGGCGTCCTCTCCGCCAGATGCCGGACCACGCCGTGCAGGGTTCGCGTGTCGGTTTCGGTCAACGGCAGGCGGTGGAACATGTTGCGCAGGCTCGCCTGCATCGAGGCGGCCTTGTGCTCCGGCCAAAAGAACCTGCGGGCATCCAGTGCCTTGACCAGCCGGTCCAACAGGTGCTCAACCTCCCCGCCTTCGGCCAGTCTGGCGCCAGCCAACTCCAGCACTTCGGGTGGAATCTCCGCGTCCTGACGCCGCCATTCATAGGCCGTCAGCAATACGCATTGCGCGAGGTTCAGCGACGCGAAGTCCGGATTCACGGGTACGGTAATCAATGCATCGGCGCGAATGACGTCCTCATTCTCCAACCCGGCGCGTTCCGGTCCGAACATCACGCCCACCTTTAGCCCCTGAGCAGACAGTGCGCGGGCGTGCTGCATCGCGCGTTCCGGCGTCATCACAGGTTTGGTTAGGTCGCGGCTGCGCGCCGTGGTGGCGAACACGTAATTCAGATCGGCGCAAACCTCGCCCAGCGTATCGCGCACCATCGCAGTGTCCAGAACCCGCCCCGCGCCCGAGGCCAGCGCCACCGCACGTTCATTCGGCCATCCGTCGCGCGGGTCAACGATGCGCATGTGTTCCAGCCCGAAATTGAGCATCGCCCGCGCGGCGGCACCGATATTCTCACCCATCTGGGGGCGCACGAGGATGATCGCAGGACTGTTCATCGAAACTCCTTCCGAGGTATCGGGCGCGGGTGTAGCCTGTGACGTGCTCCGACGCAAATCCCCAATTGCATACCTTGGCATACCGGCCCTTTCCATCCAGGCCCCTCTGCGCTATGTCTGCGGCAAGCGTAACCCTGATGCGGAGACCCCCATGAAGATCAAAGTCGCAAACCCGGTCGTCGAACTGGACGGTGATGAGATGACCCGGATCATCTGGCAGTTCATCAAGGACAAGCTGATCCTGCCCTATCTGGACATCGATCTGAAATATTACGATCTGGGGATTGAGGAGCGTGACCGCACCGACGACCAGATCACCGTGGACGCGGCAGAAGCGATCAAGACACACGGGGTCGGCGTGAAATGCGCCACCATCACACCGGATGAGGACCGCGTGAAGGAATTCGGGTTGAAGCGGATGTACCGCTCACCCAACGGCACGATCCGCAACATCCTGGGCGGCGTGATCTTTCGTGAGCCGATCATTTGCGAAAACGTGCCACGGCTGGTCCCCGGCTGGACCCAGCCCATCGTCGTGGGCCGTCATGCTTATGGCGATCAATACCGCGCCACCGATTTCCGCTTTCCCGGCAAGGGCAAGCTGACCATCAAATTCGTGGGCGAGGACGGTGAGGAGATCGAACGCGAGGTGTTCGACGCACCATCTTCTGGCGTCACGATGGCGATGTACAACCTTGACGATTCGATCCGCGATTTCGCCCGTGCCTCGATGAATTATGGCCTGAACCGTGGCTGGCCGGTCTACCTGTCCACCAAGAACACGATCCTCAAGGCTTATGACGGTCAGTTCAAGGATCTCTTTCAGGAGGTCTACGAGACCGAGTTCGCTGACAAGTTCAAGGCCGCAGGCATCACTTACGAACATCGCCTGATCGACGATATGGTCGCCTGTGCGATGAAATGGTCTGGCGGCTATGTCTGGGCGTGCAAGAACTACGATGGCGACGTGCAGTCCGATACCGTCGCCCAGGGCTTCGGCTCGCTGGGGTTGATGACCTCGCAGCTTATGACCCCGGATGGCCGGATCGTCGAGGCGGAGGCCGCACACGGCACGGTCACACGGCATTATCGGCAGCATCAGGCGGGCAAGGAAACCTCAACCAATTCCATCGCCTCGATCTACGCCTGGACGGGCGGTCTGAAGCATCGGGCAAAGCTGGATGACAATGCAGAACTGGCCAATTTCGCAGAAACGCTGGAGAAAGTCGTCGTCGATACGGTCGAGAGCGGTTTCATGACCAAAGATCTGGCGCTGCTGGTCGGACCGGATCAGAAATGGCTGACCACGATGGGCTTCCTAGAAAAGGTGGATCAGAATTTGAACGCCGCATTGACGGCTTAGCCGCACTCACATGATTGCGATGAAAGGCCCGCACCTGCGGGCCTTTTCTTTTTGCTGCAAAGTGGGATGATGGCCGCATGCGTATTCTGATCTCCCTCGTCCTTCTCCTCACCCTAGGCTCCTGCGCGACGCTGAGTGAGGCGGAATGCCGTGCCGGCGAATGGGGCCTCGTCGGCTATGAGGACGGTGCGCAGGGGCGATTGCCCGAGTTCATTGCGCAGCATAGGGAGGCTTGCGCCGAATACGGCATCGCACCCGACCTGGACCAATACCTGGCCGGCCGCGAACGCGGCTTGGTGCAATACTGCACACCACAACGCGCATATGATCTGGGCCGTCAGAGCCGACCCGTCGCAAATGTCTGTCCAGCCGCTATGTCTTCACAGCTCGACCGAGCCAATTTCCGGGGCCGCACGTATCGTCATATCAGCGATGAGATTGCGGAATTGCAACGCGACATCAACGACTACCAAAGGCAACGATCAAATTTGGACGGAACCGCATCCGGCTCCGATGTTATCGCCCGATCCTTGAACGGGTCGGTCAGCGCCGCGCGGTTTCGCATCCTGCAACTGCGCGCGCGCCGGGCGCAATATGCCACCTGGCGTTGAGCCGTTCAGCGCCCGCGATTGACGATCTTGCCGTGCAATTTCAAAACGATGTTTCCGGCCGTCTTCTCAAACAAGGCAGGGATCAGCGCATGGACCAGCGCCGCGCAGCCTGCCAGCAACAATGCGCCGGCAAAGCTCATTGCGAAGGCAAAATGCTCGAAATAGGATTCATCCACCTTGCGCGGATGGTCGAGGAATACGCGAGTGATCATGTGGACCTCCTGTCTATCTGTCCTGATACCGTTCATCCTATCGTGACGCGGGCGAACGCGATCCCAAAGGAAGGACAAAGTTCCGCCTCGCCTGGGACAATGTTTCGGCGTAAGATATGAATATGCAACTTGATCCCATAGACCGCCGCATCCTCAGACTTCTGCAACGTGATGCGAGCGTTTCACATGACGATCTGGGGACGCAGGTGGGGCTGAGCAGAAATGCCTGCTGGCGCCGGGTTCGCGCGTTGGAGCAAACCGGATTCATCAAAAAGCGCGTCGTGCTGATCGACCCGGATCGGGTCGGTCTCGGTCTCACCGTGTTCCTGATGATCCGAACCGATCGGCACGGGCCGGACTGGCTCGACCAGTTTGCGAAGGCAACGCGGGATATTCCAGAAATCCTGGGGGCTTACCGCATGACAGGAGATCTGGACTACCTGGTCCGCGTTCGTGTCGCGGATGTCGCCGCCTACGATACGCTCTATCAAAAGCTGATCCGCAGGGTCGAAATGGCCGACTGCTCAGCCAGTTTCGTGATGGAGGAATTGAAGGAAACGACCGAACTGCCCCTGTAGCAGGCGATTTCGCGCGGTGGTGCGGATCAATCTTCGCCTGCCAGCAACGGCAGCCTCCCCTCAGACACCCTCCACAATCACCAGATCGCGGTTTGAGGCCGCAATGGCGATGGGCAGGATTTCGGCATATTCCTCGGACGCATAGAACCGTTCCGCGGCGGCACGATCCGGGAAGCGGATGACCACATGCCGCTCGGGGCCCGTACCCTCCATCTGCGTCATGGCACCGGCCTTCACCAGAAACTCACCGCCGAATTTTTCAGCTATAGCAACAGTTTGGGAGGCATAGTTGGCATACGCCTTTGCATCTGTCACCTCGATCCGAGCCAGGATATAGGCACTCATACGTCCAGCACCTTCGCCGCGGCGGAGATAGCCTCGTCCGCCTTTGACGGGTCGCTGCCACCGGCCTGCGCCATGTCGGGGCGCCCGCCCCCTCCCTTGCCGCCGAGCACTGCCGCCGCCGCCTTGACGATATCCACGGCGCTGATCCGGTCGGTCAGTTCCGCTGTGACGCCAGCGGCGATGGCAGCCTTGCCACCCGTATCCGCGATCAGCAGAACCACGCCCGATCCCAGTTTCGCCTTTTGCTCATCAATCAGTCCGCGCAGATCCTTGGCCGAGACGCCGGTGAGCGCCTGCCCCAGAAACTTGATCCCGTCGATCTCCTGCACGTCGGAGGCACCTGCGCCACCGCCGCCCATGGCGACCTGTTTGCGCAAATCCGCGATCTCGCGCTGCAAGTCGCGCCGTTCGTCCAGCAGCGCCTGCACCCGTTCGACCACCTCACCGCGCGGCGCCTTCATCCGCCCGGCGATCTCTGCTACGGTCCGGTCCTGATTGGCGAGGTAAGCCCGCGCCGCCTCACCCGTCAGCGCCTCGATCCGCCGCACGCCGGAGGATGACGCGCTTTCGCCCAGCAAGACGAACAGACCGATATCGCCGGTCTGGCGCACATGCGTGCCGCCGCACAGCTCGATGGAATAGGTCGTTTTGTCCGTGCCCTTGCCCGTATCGGCTTGGCCCATGGAAACGACGCGCACTTCATCGCCGTATTTCTCACCGAACAGGGCTTGTGCGCCCAGATCGCGGGCGTCATCAGGGGCCATGATGCGAGTCGTCACCGGCGTGTTCTGGCGAACGAAGTCGTTCACCTCACGCTCCACCTCGGCGATTTCGGCAGTGTCCATCGCCTTGCTATGGCTGAAATCGAAGCGAAGCCGATCCGCAGCGTTCAAGGATCCGCGCTGGGAGACGTGATCACCCAGATGGTTGCGCAGCGCCTCATGCAACAGATGCGTGGCGGAGTGGTTCGCGCGGATATTTGTGCGGCGGTCGTGATCCACCACCAGTTCGGCCGCGTCACCCGGCGTGATCTTCCCCTCGGTCACGGTGCCGATATGGACGAAAACGCCGTTTTTCTTTTTCGTGTCGCTGATCTCAACCGTGCCGCCCTCGCTCCGCAAGGTGCCCGCATCGCCGACCTGACCGCCGCTTTCCGCATAGAACGGCGTCTGGTTGACGACGATCTGCACCGCCTCGCCCTGGTTTGCGGTCTCGACGGGCGTGCCGTCGCGTACAATGGCCAGAACCTCACCCTCCGCCGTTTCGGTGTCATAGCCCAGAAACTCGGTTGATCCGTGCTTGTCGGCCAGATCGAACCAGACAGATTCGTCCGCCGCCTCACCGGAGCCGGACCACGCGGCGCGGGCCTTGGCCTTTTGCTCCGCCATGGCGCTGTCGAACCCGGCAATATCCACGGCGCGACCCTTCTCACGCAGAGCGTCCTGCGTCAGATCGAGCGGGAAACCATAGGTGTCGTAGAGCTTGAACGCCGTCTCTCCGGGTAGAGTCGCCCCGTCCTGCAACCGATCCAGCTCATCGTCGAGCAGCCGCAATCCGCGCTCCAACGTTGAGCGGAACCGGGTTTCCTCAGTCTGCAACGTCTCGGTTATCAGTGCCTGAGCGCGGCCAAGCTCGGGGAAATGGCCGCCCATCTGGCGGACCAGCGCGGGCACCAGCCTGTGCATCAGCGGATCCTGAGTGCCAAGCAAATGTGCATGACGCATCGCGCGACGCATGATCCGTCGCAACACATAACCGCGCCCCTCGTTCGAGGGCATGACCCCGTCGGCGATCAGAAACGAGGTCGAGCGCAGGTGATCGGCGATCACCCGGTGGTGAATGTTCTGCGGCCCGTCGGCATCCACATTGGATGCATTCGCCGAGGCTTCGATCAGGTCGCGCATCAGGTCGGTGTCGTAATTGTCGTGCTTGCCCTGCAACAGGGCGCCAATCCGCTCCAGCCCCATACCGGTATCGACCGAAGGCTTCGGCAACGGCTTCGTTGTGCCGTCGGCCATCGCCTCGAACTGCATGAAGACAAGGTTCCAGATTTCGATGAACCGGTCGCCGTCTTCCTCGGCACTGCCCGGAGGGCCGCCCCAGATATGATCGCCGTGATCGTAGAAAATTTCCGTGCACGGGCCATTCGGGCCGGTGTCGCCCATGCGCCACCAGTTGTCGTCATTGTCGATGCGGATGATGCGGTCGTCCGACAGGCCTGCAACCTTGCGCCACAGGACCGCAGCTTCCTCATCGGACTTGTGGACCGTGACCAGCAGACGTGAGGCGTCGAGCGCGAATTCTTTTGTGACCAGCTCCCAAGCGAAGGCGATGGCCTGTTCCTTGAAATAATCGCCGAATGAGAAGTTGCCCAGCATTTCGAAAAACGTGTGGTGTCGGGCGGTGTAGCCGACATTGTCCAGATCGTTGTGCTTGCCCCCGGCGCGGACGCATTTCTGCGAGGTGACGGCGCGGGAATAATCACGCTTCTCGACGCCGGTGAAGACGTTCTTGAACTGGACCATACCGGCATTGGTGAACAGCAATGTCGGGTCGTTGCGCGGAACCAGCGGCGAGCTGTCCACCGCCTGATGGCCCTGCCCGGCGAAATAGTCGATGAAGGTGGAGCGGATATCGTTCAGGCTGGCCATTTGGAGCGGTCTCTCTCGCGGATATTGCGGTGCCTGACAGCAATATCCGCGCCTCCGGGCGGTGTCCACCGATGCTCCGCGAATATCGAGGCCACCCATCACCGGTCGCCCGACACGGGGCGACCGTCAGATCGTTTCAGACCGGATCAGTCATCGACCACGTCACCGTCATCCCCGCCGGGGGGCATGTCGAATTCGAGACCGTGCGCCGCGCGAATCTTGTCCTCGATAGACAGGGCGACGGACCGGTTTTCGCGCAGGTAGTTCTTGGCGTTCTCACGACCCTGCCCGATCCGCTCATCACCATAGCTGAACCATGAGCCGGACTTGTCCACCACTCCGGCCTTGACGCCCAGATCGAGCAATTCACCGTTCTTGGAGATGCCTTCGCCATACATGATATCGAATTCCACCTGCTTGAACGGCGGCGCGACCTTGTTCTTGACGATCTTGACGCGGGTCTGATTGCCCACGACCTCATCCCGGTCCTTGATCGCGCCGATCCGGCGAATGTCGAGGCGGACGGAGGAGTAGAATTTCAGCGCGTTGCCACCCGTCGTCGTTTCGGGCGATCCGAACATGACGCCGATCTTCATGCGGATCTGGTTGATGAAGATCACCATGCATTTGGAGCGGGAGATGGAGCCGGTCAGCTTGCGCATCGCCTGGCTCATCAAGCGGGCATGCACGCCGACGGAACTGTCGCCCATGTCGCCCTCAAGCTCGGATTTCGGAGTCAATGCCGCAACCGAATCGACCACGACGACCGAAACCGCGCCCGAGCGCACCAGCGTATCGGTGATTTCCAGCGCCTGTTCACCGGCATCGGGCTGCGAGATCAGCAACTCATCAACATCCACGCCCAGCTTGCGCGCATAGGACGGGTCGAGCGCGTGTTCCGCGTCGACAAAGGCACAGACGCCGCCGCGCTTTTGCTGTTCGGCCAGCACGTGCAGCGCCAGCGTCGTCTTGCCCGAGGATTCCGGGCCATAGATCTCGATGATCCGCCCCTTGGGCAGGCCACCGATTCCCAGCGCGATGTCCAGACCGAGCGACCCTGTCGGAATCGCCTCGATATCCATCACGGCCTCACGCGCACCCAGCTTCATGATAGAGCCTTTGCCAAAGCTCCGCTCAATCTGCGCGAGCGCTGATTCCAGCGCCTTCTGCTTATCCATTTCGCGTCTTTCGTCCAGTTTCAGAACAGCATCAGCCATGCTCGATCCCTCTTTCATGTCACGTTTGCCCCGGCCCGGCAATCGAAGCGGCGGCGTGGGTTATGTTCACCTCTTGTTCATCATATAACACCAGAACATAACCCGAACAAGGGGGAGTGATATTGCAGACAGATTGATGGCATCAGGGTAAATAAAAGGTAAAGATGCGAAGGCATCAGCAAAAACGGGGGGTTACATGCTGGTATCAATGAAGGCGGGTATTGCGTATCTCGCCATGCCCAAGACAGGCTCGACCGCGATCGAAACTGCGCTCGCACCTGAGTGTGATATTGTAATGTCGGGGCATCCGAACCTCAAGCACATGCGGTTGCGCAGATTCGAGCGCCAGATCCGGCCGATCCTGCCCCCGGGCGATGTCGCCACGGTTGCAGTGATCCGGGAGCCTCTGGAATGGCTCGGCAGTTGGTATCGCTATCGCGCACGCCCCCAGTTGCAAGGGCAGCGCAATTCGACGTCGGACCTTACCTTCGACACCTTTGTGAAGGCCTGGTTGCAGGACGATCCACCAAGCTATGCCCGCGTCGGACGACCGGCCGAGTTTCTGGAGCCACCGCAATCCTCACCGGGGATTGGTCATCTGTTCCGCTACGACGCATTCGACGCGCTGGCGGAATTTCTCTCACAGCGGTTCGGGCGGCCCATCGCGTTTGAAACCCTCAACGTTTCACCTGCGATGGAACTGGCGCTGTCACCCGCGCTGCGCCGCGAAGCGATCGACAGGATGGCGGTGGAATACACGCTTTACGAGGGTGCGCTCTGCCGTTCACGCGACGCATCCATCGACCGTTTGACCTGAAGCGACAGATCGTTGAGCGAGAACGGCTTTGCCAGAAACGCACTGTGCGCGGGCCTGACATGCTGCTCGGTAAAGATATCCTCGGCATAGCCCGATACGAAGATCACCTCCACATCGGGGTAGTCCTTCTGCGCCTGACGAACCCATGAGGGACCGTCCAGTCCCGGCATGATGACGTCGGAAATGAACACGTCCACCTTGGGCCGTTCGCTCAGAACCTCCAACGCTTCCTCACCCGATGCGGCCTCAATCACGGTGTAGCCCCGCAGCTGCAAAGCCCGCACGGCAAAGGCGCGGACAGGTGCTTCATCCTCGACCAGCAGGACTGTGCCACTGCCCAGCAGATCGACTTCCGGCTCCCCCGCAGACTCGGCTACAGGCGGCAGGGCGGCAGCGCCGCTGCCGTGGATATGGCGCGGAATGAGGATCGAGAAGGTCGTCCCCTCACCCATGACAGAATCGACGAACAGGAACCCCCCGGTCTGTTTGACAATGCCATAGGCGGTGGACAGGCCCAGCCCGGTCCCCTCCCCCACACGCTTGGTGGTGAAGAACGGATCGAAGATCTTGTCTATCTCACGCTCAGGTATGCCGGTGCCGGTGTCGGTTACATCGACGACGACCCATTCACCGGGAGGCACGATCGCCCGGTTGCGGTGCAGTTCCTCTGTCAGCGTCTCCACCCGCGCGCGGACATAGACGGTGCCGCCATCCTTCATTGCATCGCGGGCGTTCACCACCAGGTTCATCACAACCTGCTCCACCTGACGCAGATCCGCCCGGATCTCGGGCAAGTCCTCGGCGAAGTCCATACGCAGGTTGACCTTTTCGCCGATCAGTCGGTTGAGCAGATGCGACAGATCGCCCAGCACATCGCCCAGATTGATGATTTTCGGCTGCAAGGTCTGCTTGCGGGAGAAGGCGAGCAACTGGCTGACCAGAGCTGCGGCCCGGTTCGCGTTCTGCTGGATCTGCATCAGGTCCAGATAATCGCGATCGCCCGGACCGTTGCGCAGCAACAGCAGGTCGCAATGACCGGACAGGGCGGTCAGCAGATTGTTGAAATCGTGCGCAACGCCCCCCGCCAACTGCCCGACCGCCTGCATTTTTTGGCTTTGCACGAATTGCGCTTCCAGCTTTTTCAACTCGGTCGCGTCGCTCATCACCATCAAGATCGAAGATTGCCCCTCGATCACCATGGGCGACAGCGATACTTGCAGGAACCTCTCCACATCGCCGTCGTGCAGGCGGGCGACCTCGGGGCGGGCGTAGCGTCCACGTTCGGCAACATCGCGAATGCGCGCGGACATGGGCTGCGCCAATCCCTCCATCAAGTTCGAGACATTCGCCCCCGGTGTCAGCGCATCACCGACCAGGGATGTTGCGGCACGGTTGGCGATGATGACCGTGCCGTCCGTATCCAGCCGCGCCAGAGAGATCGGCAACTGCATCAGGAACTGATCCGGGTTCGAGGCGGCCGTCTCATCCTTGCCCAGCGGCACCAGGTAGAGCGACTGCATCTCCCCCTCCACGACCAGAAAGGCCCACAGCAGCACCGTCGGATTGACGCGGAGCCTGTGGATCTTGCCGTGCGAAAGAGGAAGGTCCAGCAGCACGTCGTCGATATTGGTGATGTCGCCGCAGCGATTGCGCATCCAGCCGTTCATGGCAATCACCTTGCCATCCCCGGCGTGGAGCAGCAGATGACCGAAGGGGGCCTCCTCCATCGTGATGGCGGTGGAATGGCTCTCGATCTGTTCGACGGCAGGCAATACCTGCCAGATGACATTGCGGCCCGACCTTTGGGCGTGAACGATCCGATGCGACCCATCCTGCTGCCGGATCGGGCGCGCAACCTCGCCCGTGTTCAGCACCGATTGCATCATTCGGTAGAACTGCGCGTCGGGATCAGGTTCATGCGCGAACAGCATTTGAGCAACCGTCAGGCTGCCTCCGCCATGCAGATTGCCATCGTCATCAGCGATCAACGCGTTACGGCTGGGTCTGAAATACAGCGGGACCACGATCACCAGCGCCGCGACACATATGCAAAGCCCCACCGCCAGCGCGACACGCGCGGTCTGCCCGGAACTGAATTCCAGGATCAGCAGCGCCACGGTGAATGCACTCAGGGCACCGATGGCCGAGGCCGCCAGATCGGGGATCCTCATACGCAGGGTCTGTTCGTGCGGACGATCGGTCACAGGCTTCTCCATCCTCCGTCCGAACCCGAGATCGGTTTAGGCGTTGTGGGTTAACGAGCCGTTACCATTGCAAACGGATCACGTCCGCTCAAGCCATGCCGCGAAAAAACCATCCCCGCCATCCAGCGGGCTAAGCGAGAGCGTGCGGCAAACCCGCCAGTTCCCGGTGCGGCTCACGAAGTCGGTCACGGCACCCTCATTTTCCGCGGACAGCATGGAACAGGTCGCATAGACCAGCCGTCCGCCCGGCGCGACGAGGGGGGCGCAGGCGTCCAGAACCTGCGCCTGCGCCGTGCGCAGCGCCGCCAGCATCTCGGCGGTCAATCGGATCCGCCCCTCCGGATCGCGCCGCCACGATCCGCTACCGGAACAGGGCGCATCCGCGAAGACCAGATCCCAGTGCCGCCCCTGCAACGCAGAGGTCCCCAGCGGGGTCAGCGTGGCCCCCGCACGGCGGGCCCGCTCGGGCAGATCGCGCATCCGCTCCGGCGCGATATCGTGCACATCCACCGGTCCGTTCGACAGCGCGGCGAGGGCCAGCGCCTTGCCCCCCGCGCCGGTGCAATAATCCAGAATCCGCTCCGCGGGACGCGGCTCCGCAAAGGCGACTGCTGCCTGACTGGAGGCGTCCTGCAATTCCACCAATCCATCAAGATAGGCCCGCGACCGCGCCAGCCGTCGATCGCCTGCGGGGGCACGCAGCGCCGTCTTGCAAAGCGGGACCTGTTCCACCGTGATTCCGTCCGCCGCCAGCGCCGCCTCAGCCTCTGCCACAGAGCTACGCAGCAGATTTACCCGCAGATCCAGCGGTGCACGCCCCCGCATAGCCTGCACGAGGTCCGGAAAACCATCACCGAACCGTTGGCGCAGGTCGCCCTCGATCAGGGATGGCAGGTCCGTGGGGAGTTCCCCCTGAAACTGCACCGCTTCCTCAGCGCTCAGTTCATCCGGCGCGTGACCTGTACCGGTAAAGATCGACGCGGGATCGACGCCGGTCAGCCGAAGAAGTCCAAGAACCCGCAACCGCCCGCTATCGCCGCCGCCGACGGCCGCGCTGGACCACCAATGTCGCAGGACATCGTGCACGATATCCCCGATCGCGCGCCGGTCGCCGGAGCCTGCGAACCGGTTCGCCCGTCCCCAGTCGCGCAGCGCCACCGATGCACGGGTGCCTGTCCGTATCCGGTCCACGACCAGCATCGCGGCGGCATATCGCGCGGCGGGAACCATGTCAGCCGACCACCAGCGCCACGCCGAGCGACAGCCACATCAGCGCCAGTGCACCCAGCCCGGCGACAAATATCTTGAACCGGGTAGGCAAATGGTTGCTGCCGACATGGATCATTCGGTGGGCGAGCCGCGAAACGAAATACAGCGCCGCCCCGATGCCCACTCCCCAGTTCACCGCCCCCAGCGCCGCCGCCAGCGCGACACCGCCATAAAGGAGGATCGGCGTCTCGAACTGATTGTGCGCATTGTTTTGCCACGCCCGTACATCCGACGCGAAATTCATCGGATTCAGCGCAATATCGCTGAAATCCGTCTCTCGTGACTTTAACGAGTTCAACCGTTTGCGCCCCATGGTCAGAATGGCCCAGAAGGTCAGAACGACCTGTCCGAACACGGCAAGAAGGGCGAGGGTCAGTGCTGGGGTCATGGGTCGATCCTGTGTCACATCGGGGGCGTACAATGCTGCCGCGCGCATATGATGGCAAGGACGCCCTTGCGGCAAGATGGCTTGGCGTGGGGGCGATCCGTTCTAAGTGCGTTCCATGTTCCGCTTTGCCCTGATCCTCCTCCCGCTCGTCATGCTGGCTGGTGCCGTGTCCGCCGAGGTGCAGACACGCAAGCCGGGTGTGCGCCAATGTTCGCCCGATCTGTCGATCTGCATCGCGCCGGACCGATACCTTTCCGACATCTGCTTCGCGATGAGCGAGTCCGCGCGGCAAGCTGGGCTGAATCGTGACTTTTTCACCCGGCTGATCTGGAGGGAAAGCCGCTTCGATCCCAATGCCCTCAGCCCGGCTGGCGCGCGTGGCATCGCCCAGTTCATCGACGGCACCGCAGCCCTGCGCGATCTGGCCGACCCCTACAATCCGGCCGAAGCGTTGCAGACCTCCGCCCGCTATCTGGCGGAATTGCGGGACCGGTTCGGATCTATCGGGCTGGCGGCGGTGGCATATAATGCGGGGGAACGGCGTGCGTCGGAGTTTCTGGACGGCAATCCCTTCCTGCCCTACGAAACGCGCGCCTATGTTTCCGCCATCACCGGCTTGGACGCTGATAGCTGGCGCGCCGACCCGCCCGACCAGATCGACCTCAGCCTCGATCCCGCGCGCGACTTTTTCGCCGCGTGCGAGGCGCTGGATGTGCCGGAATTCGACGACAGCCCGGCCATGCAGGCCTGGGGCGTGATGGTCGCGGCCCCCCGCACCGACGCGGCGGCCCGACGGATCGCGGGGTCGCTGCAACGACGCTACAGCGTGCTGGCCTCCGAAACGATGACGGTCACCCGACGCCAGGCACCCGGCCTGCCCGGTCGGCGCTATGTCGCACAGGTGACCCGCCCGGATCGGCCCTCCGCAATCACATTGTGCGACCGGCTGACCGCCAGTGGCGGATCGTGCCGGGTGATCCGCAACTGATCAACCGTTCAAGCGGTAATTCGGGCTTTCGCGGGTGATCTGGACGTCATGCACATGGCTTTCGCCCAGTCCGGCATTGGTGATCTGCACGAACTGACAGTTGGAGCGCATCTGCTCAACCGTGCGATTGCCGGTATAGCCCATCGCGGCCCGCAATCCGCCCACCAGTTGATGCAGCACAGTTCCTGCCGCACCCTTGTAGGGCACCTGCCCTTCGATCCCCTCGGGCACCAGCTTGTCCGAACTGACCTCTTTCTGAAAATACCGGTCGGCCGATCCGCGCGCCATTGCGCCGACGGAGCCCATGCCGCGATAGGCCTTGAACGACCGCCCCTGATAGAGGATCACCTCTCCCGGCGCCTCATCCGTACCGGCCAGCATTGAGCCGACCATGGCGCAGGATGCCCCCGCCGCGATCGCCTTGGCAAAATCGCCGGAGAACTTGATGCCGCCATCTGCGATGATCGGAACCTTGCCCGCGGCCTTGGTACAGTCGGAAATCGCGGTCAGCTGCGGTACGCCGACACCCGCGACGATGCGGGTGGTGCAGATCGAGCCCGGCCCGATGCCGACCTTGACCGCGTCCGCGCCCGCGTCGATCAGGGCTTTGGTGGCCTCTGCCGTAACGACATTGCCCGCCACGACCTGTACGTCTGCGTTCAGTCGCTTGACCCGCTTCACTGCCTCCAGCACGGCGGCGGAATGTCCGTGCGCCGTGTCGATAACGATCAGGTCACAGCCCGCGTCGATCAACGCCCCGGACCGCTCGAACCCGGAATCGCCCACGGTCGAGGCCGCAGCGACACGCAAACGTCCCAACTCATCCTTGCAGGCCTGAGGGTTCAGCACCGCCTGCTCGATATCCTTGATGGTCAGCAGGCCGGTCAGCTCATTCCGCTCATTGACGATCAAAACCTTTTCGATCCGCCGATCCCGCATCAGCGCCTTGGCCTGCTCACGATCCGCAGGTTCACGCAGGACAGCCAGGTTGTCGCGCGTCATCAACTCGCGCACCGGCGTGGTCTCATCATCGCAAAAGTGCATATCGCGATTGGTCAGGATGCCCGCCAGCGTGCCATCCGGGTTTTTCACCGGGAAGCCTGTGATGCGATAGCGTTCCTGAAGCGCGCGCGCCTCACGCAGGGTCATGTCCGGCGTCAGGGTCTTGGGGTTGTAGACGATGCCGCTCTCGAACCGCTTGACCGCGCGAACCTGCCGGGCCTGTTCGTCAACGTCCAGATTTCGGTGCAAGACCCCGATGCCCCCGACCTGTGCCATGGCGATGGCCATCTTGCGCTCGGTCACGGTGTCCATGGCGCTGGACAACAGCGGTATGTTCATCGCGATGCGTTGCGTGACGAATGTCTGAGTCTCCGCGTCGGAGGGCTGAACCTCGGACGCGGCGGGCACCAGAAGAACGTCGTCGAAAGTATATGCGGGGCGGATGTCCATCGAAAACTCCTGCGCGATAGGCGGGTGGCGTTTCCTCAGGCTCTATTCCACGCTGCGCTGCAAAAGAAAAGGCCCCTCGCGCCGGCCATTGTATCGACACATGCAGGAACGCCCCTGTCGCCGCCTGACTGACGATCCGCCGCAACCTTCTCCATCCGGCGCAACCACCCGGTCTTGGCGGTTCCGCGCGGGGTCACAGCGCCAGCCGCGCCCGCGCCGCCGCGTATTCCTCGGCCAGTTTTGCCACCAGTTCACCCGCCGGACGCTCTGCATCGACCGCGCCGATCCCCTGACCGGCCCCCCAGATCTCCTTCCAGGCCTTGGGCTTTTCACGTTCGGAACCGAAGCTCATGGTGCTCACGTCGCCGTCTGGCAGATTGTCCGGGTCCATGCCCGCCGCCTCGATGCTGGCGCGCAGGTAGTTGCCGTGCACCCCGGTGAACAGGTTGGAATAGACGATATCGTCGGCGGACCCGTCCACGATCCCCTGTTTATAGGCGTCGGCGGCGCGGGCCTCCTCCGTCGCAATAAAGGGTGAGCCGATATAGGCATAGTCGGCCCCCATCGCCTGCGCGGCCAGGATCCCGTCACCGCTGGCAATGGACCCTGACAACAGCAGCGGGCCATCGAACCAGGCGCGAATCTCGCGCACCAGCGCAAATGGGCTGAGGTGACCGGCATGACCGCCCGCCCCCCACGCGACCGCGATCAGACCGTCCGCGCCCTTTTCCACCGCCTTGCGCGCGAAGCGGTTGTTGATGACGTCGTGCAGCGTAATGCCGCCCCACGCATGAACCGCATCGTTCAGTTCGGTCCGCGCGCCCAACGAGGTGATGGTGATCGGCGGTGCATATTTTGCGCAAGTCTCCAGATCCTGTTCCAACCGGTCGTTCGAGCGATGCACGATCTGGTTCACCGCATAGGGTGCCGCAGGTTGGTCGGGATGATCGCGATCATGCGCGGCCAGCGCTTCGGTGATTTCGGCCAACCACTCATCCAGCTGGCTCTGCGGGCGGGCGTTCAGGGCGGGAAAGCTGCCCACGATGCCGGCCTTGCACTGCGCGATTACCAGCGCGGGGTTCGAAATGATGAACAGCGGTGCCGCCACCGCAGGGATGCGAAGGTTGTCTATCATTTGATCCTCATCAGAGCCGCCTGGGCAAACATCGGAACGTAAGCGCCCATTTTCAAACCGGATTCCGGGTTCGAGGCGTTGCCATCCAAGGCGCGCTTCTTCACGCCCTGGATGATTGCCGCCATACGGAAAAAGGCGAAGGCGACGGGGTAGTCCAGATCGGGCACTTCGCTCAACCCGACGCGCTTGGCGTACAGTTCGGCATAGGCATCGTCCTCGGGAATGCCCAGCTCCGCCCGATCCACGCCCATCAGCCCGCGCCCCTCGGGCCCCGGTGGCAATTGCCATTGCATGATCTGTGTGCCCAGATCGGCCAAGGGATGCCCCAGCGTGGACAGCTCCCAATCCAGCACCGCGTTGCACTGACCGGATGCGTCGAACAACAGGTTGTCGATGCGCCAGTCGCCATGGGCCAGGCGGGCTGGACCCTCGGGTGGGGTTTGCGCGTCGAGCCACGCGATCAGCTCCTCCATCGGTTCGATCGTCTCAGTCTCACAAGCGCGATACTGCTTGGACCAACGCCCGACCTGCCGCTCGAAATAATTGCCCGGCGGACCGTAATCGCCCAGACCCACTTCCGCCGGATCGACGGAGTGCAGCGCCGCCAGCGTGGCGTTCATGCTGTCATAGACCGCGACGCGCATGTCACGATTCTCACCCTTTAGCCGGGGATCGACCCAGTTCTGCCCCTGAACGAAGGACATGACATAGAACATTGTTCCCAATACGCTTTCATCCTCGCACAGATGCAAGGCATCCGGCACAGGAACGTCGGTATCACGCAGTGCGGACAAAACGCGATATTCCCGGTCAACCGCATGCGCGGATTTCAGCAACTCCCCGTCCGGCTTGCGCCGGATCACGTATTTTCCGCTGGCGGCCGTAACGATATATGTCGGATTGGACTGACCCTGCGCGGTTTTTTGCACATCCCTGACCGGGCCGCGAAAACCGGGAACATGGGCCTCCAGATAGGGGGCAATGTCCGAGATGGTCTGACTGTCAGATATAGGTGCGGGCATGACGGCGATCCTCCGGGTCTAGATGCGGGCTGGCGTTGAACAGGGACAGGCGCAAACGCCCATCCTCAACGATCAGCCGGTGCACGCTGGCATTGTGGATGTTTATCAGCAGGTCCGCTGTCGTGCGCGGATCGAGGCCGAGCACCCGCGCCAGGGTCACGCCGATCACGCCACCCGAGGTGACCAGCAGCGTGCTGCCCCCCTGGGCCACGGCGGCATCGACTACGGCCTGGGTGCGGATGCAGAACGCCTCGTAACTCTCACCGGCATTTGAGATTTTTCCACTCGCCCAGTGCTCGAACAGGCGTGGAAACATCTCGATGAATTCGGCGCGCGACTCTGCCGGCGCGCTGCCGGTGGCTTGCCTGTATTGCGCGGCAAGGCTGTCGAAGTGCAGTTCATTCAGGCGCGGATCCTCGGCTGCGGGGGGCACGGCGAATGTCAGTGCAATGCCCTCCGCCGTTTCACGATGTCGCCGCAGAGACCCGCGCGAGACGCGATCGACGCGCATGGCATGAGTGTGCATATAGCTGCCCAGCCAGCGCGCCTGCTCATGCCCCAGCGGGCTGAGCCGATCATAATCGTCGGTTCCGAACGACGCCTGCCCATGACGGACGAGAACGATTTCGCATTCGTGCAAGGTTCAGGTCGCCTGATTGGTGTAGGGCTTCAACTCCGTCCGCGCGACCTGCCGCCGGTGTACCGCATCCGGCCCGTCAGCCAGCCGTAGGGTGCGCACATGGGTCCAGGCCGCGGCCAAGGGCGTATCCTGTGAAATGCCCGCGCCGCCATGCATCTGCACAGCCTCGTCGATGACCTCCAGCGCGACGCGCGGAGCCACAACCTTGATCTGGCTGATCCACGGCGCCGCGGCGCGCGCGTCGCCCTGATCCATCATCCAGGCGGCCTTCAGGCACAGCAGACGGGCCTGCTCGATCTTCATGCGAGCCTCCGCGATGATGTCGAAATTCGCCCCCAGCATGGCGAGGGGTTTGCCAAAAGCCTCACGCTGAGTGGATCGACGGCACATCAGTTCCAGCGCCGCCTCGGCCTGTCCAATGGCGCGCATGCAGTGATGGATGCGGCCCGGTCCCAGACGACCTTGCGAAATTTCGAAACCGCAGCCCTCACCCAGCAGGATCGCATCGGCGGGAACGCGCACGTCGGTGAAGCGCATGTGCATGTGCCCGTGGGGCGCGTCGTCGTGGCCATAGACCTCCATCGCGCGCAGAATCTCGATGCCGGGCGTGTCCGCCGGAACCACGACCATGGAGTGCTGGCGATGCTTCGGACGGTCATCCGACGGGGTGGCGACCATGACGATATAAACCTTGCAGCGGGGATCGCCCGCGCCGCTGATCCACCACTTTTCACCATTCAGAACATAGTCCTGCCCGTCGCGTACACAGTTCATCGCCATGTTCGTCGCGTCCGAGGAGGCGACGTCGGGTTCGGTCATGGCATAGGCCGATCTGATCTCACCGTTCAGTAGCGGTTTGAGCCAGCGTTCCTTCATCTCGGGTGTGCCGTAACGCTCGAACACTTCCATGTTTCCGGTATCGGGCGCGGCGCAGTTGAACACCTCCGCCGCCAGATGAACCTTGCCCATTTCCTCCGCCAGATAGGCGTATTCGACGGTGCTCAGGCCGTAGCCCCGCTCGGAATCCGTCAGCCAGAAATTCCAGAGGTTACGGGACTTTGCCAGATCCTTGAGCCCCTCCAGGATCTCCGTCTGGCGGGGGGAATACTCGAAGCGATTTCCGGTGGAGCCGACAAGTTCGAGGAACTCTTGCGAAAGCGGCGCGATCTCGGTCTGCACCATCTGCCGAACCTCCTGGATCAGCGGTTTCAGCCGTGAAGTAATGCCCAGTTCCATGTCGCTCTCCCCTATGATTTTGGGGCAGAGTGACGCGGCGCACCGCCGGGGGCAAGAGCGTCGTGGCGGCATTTTCGGCAAGCCGGGACCGGACCGCGCCGCGACGGCGCAGGAAAACGCTCAGGTATCCGGCGTAAAGTACCCGCGCGATATCCATTTCGCGACCAGTGCGGGGTGGTCGGCGTCCTCAATCTCGACGGTTACGCTGTGGTGAGAGGTCACCTGCCCGGGCTCCTCCTCCAGCGCATCGAGGGTGAAGTGCCCCCTGATGCGCGCGCCAGCCGGCACCGGCGTCAGGAACCGGACCTTGTTGAAGCCGTAATTCACTCCCATCACCGTGCCATCGGCCAGGGGCACCGCATCGTAAGCCATCGGAGCGAGGTAGGACATCGTCAGAAATCCGTGCGCGATGGTGCTGCCGAACGGTGCCGCGGCGGCGCGGACCGGATCGACGTGAATGAACTGTTCATCCTGCGTGATGCGCGCGAAGTCGTCTATCAGGGTCTGGTCGATGGTGAACCATCTGGACGTGCCGATATGCTGGTCGATCATCCGGCGCAATTCGGCCAATGGTATGCTGTGACGATACGGAAGGCTCATATACCCGACCTCTCGTTGCGAAGAAAACTGCTCACCCGCCCAGACCTGAACGCAGCATGTTCATTGCCATGATAAAGATAAACACGGCGAAGATCATCCGCAGCGGCCGTACCGGCAGCGCATGGGCCAGCCGCGCACCCAGTGGGGCGGTGACGAGGGTCATGGCGATGACGATCAGGAACGCAGGCAGATTGACGTAGCCCACCGTCAGCGGCGGTGTCGCAACGGGGTTTTGCAGCAGGAAGCCGATGACGGATGGCACGGCGATCAGGATGCCGAACCCGGCTGCGGTGGCCACGGCGCGGTGGATCGGCACGTTGCTCAGCGTCATCAGCGGCACGCCCAGCGAGCCGCCGCCGATCCCCATCAGGACCGACGTGATGCCAATACCCGGTGCCAGGATCGCACGCAGGATCCCCTTGGGCATTTCCCGTGCCAATGTCCAGTCCGACCTGCCGAAGGCGAAATAGCCAGCGATCAGCGCCCCCAGAACGCCGAAGATCAGTTGCAATGTGGCGCTTTCCAACCCGCCGACGGCCCAGACGCCGACCACTGCACCGATCGCGATGCCTGGTGCCCACGCCTTCAGGATACCCCATTCCACCGCGCCCTTCTTGTGATGCGAGGCGACGGAGCGGGCCGAGGTCACGATGATCGTGGCCAGCGAAGTGGCAAGACAAACACGCATCAACTCGTCACTGGCATAGCCCGCGATGGTGAAGACATAGAAGAAGACCGGCACCAGCACGATCCCCCCGCCGACGCCCAACAGGCCCGCCACCACACCCGCCACGGCTCCCGTGAGCAGCAACAGAGCAATCAGCGGCAGCAATTCGGGAAGCGGTGTCATGGGGATCCTCGCTGAAACGGGCCAGATGTAGTAGGCCAGACGAAATGGCCCGACTAGGGCTAAGGCCTCGCCCGCTCCTTCGCAAGCGTCGCGATACCGCAGGTCAGACGAAGTCGGCACGGCTGATGCCGTATTTCGCCATTTTCTCATTCAGGGTGCGGCGCGGCAGGGCCAGTTCCTCCATCACCGGGGTGATGGCCCCGTGATGACGGCGCAGGGCGGCCTCGATCTGAAGCCGCTCGAACGCCTCTACATGATCCTTGAGGGGCCGCCGGGATGCCCCCTCCGACGTCTGCGCGGCCCTCTGCGGATCCGGTATTTCCTCCCCCATTACAGCGCGTACCGTGCTGGAACCATGGCGGGAGCGTAAAACGAAACGTTCAGCGATATTGATAAGCTGCCGGTGATTTCCGGGCCAGTCATGTGCCAGCAGCGACGCGGCGTCCTCCGCTCCGATATCGGGGCGCGGGGTGTCATAATCCTGTGCGAAGCGGTCCACGTAGTGCTCGAACAGCATCATCACGTCCTGCCCCACGCTGCGCAGCGGGGGGGTGGTGATCTCCAGCGCGCTCAGCAGATAGTACAGACCGGGCGAAAACTGGCCGGAGGCGACCTCCTCCGCCACCTTGTCATCCGCAATGGTGGCGATGCGGGCGCGGATCGGCGTGCCATCAGACATCTTGCCGTCGGTCAGGGTCTGGCCCAGTCGGGCCTGCAATCGCGCGGGCAAGGCGGCAACGTTTTCCAGCACGACCATGCCCTGCCCGGCTGCAATCAGCAGCGGCGGATTGCCGGATCGGTCGGGGGAGAAGACCCTCTCCTCGAAATGGGTCGGGGCCTCCGCCGCGCAATTCAACGTCAGAAACGGTTGCCCGGCATGGGGCCCGGCGGCATGCAGCGCACGCGCGACCAGACTGCGACCCGCGCCACGCTCCCCGGTGATCAGGATCGGGGCGTCGGCGTGGGCATAGTCCAGAATCGCATCGCGCAGGCGCAGGGTCGGCGCGCTGTCGCCCATGATCTGCCGCAACAGCACGGTGCCGTCGGCCAGCTCGCGCCGCAGCAGCCGGTTGTCGATGGTCAGACGGCGAGCGGCACCGGCGCGGCGCACCAGATCGCTCAGCCGTTCGGGATCAAAGGGCTTTTCCACGAAATCGTAGGCTCCGGCGCGCATCGCCTCCACCGCCATGGTCACGTCACCGTGGCCTGTGATCAGGATGACCGGCAGCGATCGGTCCTTTTTCTGCAACAGCGAGAGCAGTTCCAGCCCGTCGATTCCGGGCATCCGCACGTCCGAGATCACGACACCCGGATAGTCGGCATCGATCTGATCGAGGGCGGCGGTCGCGCAATCGAACGTGCGCGGAGCGAAGCCCGACAGGTCCAGCCACTGGCTGACCGAGGCGCGCATGTCTTCCTCGTCGTCGATGATGGTCACTGGCATCCGGTCTGGATCACTCATGGTTCCGTCCCCCCTGCTGCACGGATCAATGGTAGGCTTACCTCGAACACCGCGCCGCCATCCACAGCGTTTCGCGCGGTCAGGCTGCCGCCCAGATCGCGCACGATTCCGGCAGAAATGGCAAGGCCGAGGCCAACCCCCTCGCCCGGTGCCTTGGTTGTGAAAAACGGCTCGAACAGCTTCGCCGCCGTCCCCTGGAACCCCGGTCCCGCGTCGCGGACCTGTATCCGCGCAAGGTTGGGGCCAGAAAATACCTCGATGGTAATGACTGGTTCCGGAACCGAGCGCATCGCATCCGCTGCGTTGCGCAGCAGATTGATCAGCACCTGTTCCAGCCGCATGGAATCAGCATGGACCATCACGGGCGTGTCGGGCATGCTGCGAATGATCTCGATCCGGCTCTGCCCGATCTGGGGCGCCATAATTGCCAGCGCCGCGGACACGCAGGTGCGCACGTCCACCTCCCCCAACTCGGACGTACCCTTGCGGGCGAAGGTCTTGAGCTGGCCGGTGATGGTGGCCATCCGTGTGATCAGATCGTCGATCCGCTGGAAGGAGGTCATCGCCTCCTCCGGCCGGTTGCGCTTCATCAGCAGTTGCGCCCCCGCCAGATAGGTCTTCATCGCGGCCAGCGGCTGGTTCAACTCATGACTGACAGCGGCCGACATCTGCCCCAACGCGGCGAGGCGGGAGGATTGTTCGAGCGATTGCTCCGCCTCCTGCAAGCTCTGCTCGATGCGCAGACGTTCCTCGATTTCCGATCCGAGGCGAACGTTGAGCGCGCGCAGCTCCTCGGACTCCCGCTGAAGCTGCAACGATCTTCGCGCGACGCGCCGTGAAATGACGTAAAGTCCGAGTGCGACCAGCAGCGACATGCCCATGATTTCCAACGCCAAAACGCCGGTCACACGTTCGCGAACCTCGGAAATCGGGGCGAGATAGGTGACGGTCCAGCCCCGGAAATCGACCTCCCGATCTATGCGCAGGAACACTTCATCGTCGATGGCGACCCGGGGGCCCGCATTGCTTGGGTCCAGCGACAGCATGGGAAGCAGGCCAAACCGCCCCGCGCCCTGCGCCGACAAGGGATCGAGAAACGGCGACAGCGAGCGATAGCGCCATTCGGCCCGTGACGACAGCAGGATCAGATCCTCCGCATTCGTGACGAAAACCTGATCGGCGCTGGAGACCCATTCATCCTGCAACCCGGCCAGATCCAGTTCAATTACCACAACGCCCAGGATCGTCCCGCTTTGCTGGATGCGCCGGGCAAAGAAGAACCGCTGCTCCGTATCGGACACGGCCACGGTGGCAAAAACCGACACGTCCTGATCAAGGGCAAGCTGAAAATACGGGGCCACCCCGTGGTTGATCTGCCGATCAATGGACTGCGTATCGGCCACCGGCGTTCCGGTCGCGGTATAAAGCGATATGCTGAGCGCGCCGGTCGTGGACTGCACGCCCCCCAGCGTCAGCAAGGTCTGTTCGCTGGGCGCGCCGGTCAGGGCGGACAGCAAAAGCCGGTCCTGCGCCAACAGGGCGGACGCGACGGTATAGGTCTTGAGCACCGATTCGATGGCGTTTGCATAAAGCGTGGAGCGCACCGACGCCCGATTGCCGAGCGCGGTCATGTACCGATCCGTCAGGACCAGCCAGCTGGCCCACAGCAACACCACAGAGAACACCAACGCCAAAGCACCCAGCACGACCTGCGCGCGTGGCACACGACGCAGGCGTGCGGTAAAGGGATCCGATGGGCGGTGTATCATCGACCGGAACGTAGGTCGGGCGGCGCGCTCAAGCAACTTTGATTGGGTGCAAATCGTTCTATTTGCTACGCAGAGAGGAAAGCCACACGCGCGAGAGGAATATTCCATGCACTATCATCGCCGCCCTAGCTGGGCGATCGCCGATTCCAGCGTCACGCCTGAGCATGTCTTTCTGAATCGGCGGGCCTTGCTGGCTGGCATGGGAATGGGCGCGGGACTGCTGGCCCTGCCCGGCCGTGGGCGTGCGGAGGCTGGAATCTCACCTTTGGAGGCACCGCAAAATCCCGCCTTCGCGGATGCCGGTCGCCCTGCAACCGACGAATCGTTAACTGCATTCTACAACAATTATTACGAATTCGGCTCCTCCAAGCGGATCGCGGATGAGGCGCAGAAGCTCGACGTCACCGGATGGAAGGTCAAGATCGCCGGTCTGGTCGAGGAAGAGTTCGAGATCGACTTTCAGGATCTGATGGGCCGAATGCCGCTGGAGGATCGCAATTATCGCCACCGTTGCGTCGAAGCCTGGTCAATGGTCGCGCCCTGGACCGGCTTCCCCCTGTCCAAGCTGGTCGAGTTGGCCAAGCCGCTGTCCAGCGCGACTTACGTGAAGTTCCAGACCTTCCTCGACCCAGATGTGGCCACGGAACAGCGCGCGACATGGTGGCCCTGGCCCTATACCGAGGGTCTGACGATGGACGAAGCGATGAACGAGTTGAGCTTCATGGTCGTCGGCGCGTATGGCAAGGAATTGCACAAGCAGTTCGGCGCCCCCATGCGCCTGCACACCCCGTGGAAATTCGGCTTCAAGTCCATCAAGGCCATCGACCGGATCGAATTCACCGATGAACGCCCCCTTAGCTTCTGGGAGGAACTGGCCGAGAACGAATACGGATTCTGGGCGAACGTGAACCCCGAAGTGCCCCACCCCCGCTGGAGCCAGGCGGACGAGCTGGTTCTGGGCACGGATGAGCGGGTGCCGACCCGGCTGTACAATGGATATGAGGAACAGGTGGCGGCGATGTATGGCGACCTGCCGCAAAGCGTTGGGGAACGGTTCTGGCGTTAAAGCCCTGACAGGGCGGTCGCCAGATCGCCATAGCCGGTAAAGCGCCGCTCGAACTGCAATCCCAGCGTTTCGGCGGCGCTTTCGGCCTTTCTGGTCAGGCTATCGTCATCGGTCTGGGCCAGATAAACCAGCCGTTCGTAATTGCCGAAATACAGGTCCTTGAGTTCGGGATGCGCCGCCAGCCCCAACGGTTTTGTGACGAAGGTATCGAATTGCCGGGCCAGAAAATCGGTCAGGTAGAAGCTGGTGACCTCCTGCCGCGCGGCCTGCTGTTCCACCCCCTCGAAAAAGGCGTAGCAATGCGGGCCGGGCAAACGGGCGACATCGTGTCGACGGCACACTTCATCCAGTGCACCCCCGGTTCCGCAATCGGCATATAGGATGAAAATCTCCTCGTAGCCGTCGGATTTGGCGAGAGAAATCTCTCGCTCGACTGCGGGTGCGATCTGCTCCGGATGGTTGTGCAGAATGGCGGGCAGGCAGCGCAGCGCAAAATGTTCTGCCCCGTTGGCGCGGTTCACGGCGAGGATTTCGCGGGCCAGCGCGCCACAGGCGATAAGCGCGACACGCCCCGCACCGATATTCGCCCGCCGGTGGGTCAGCGTGTCCACATCCAACGGGCCGCGGGCGAGAGGCGCAGCCGCGCGCGATTGCAAACGCGCCGTGCGTCCGCCGCGCCGGGTCACGCCAACCGTACGGCCGTGCCGTAGAATACCACTTCAGACGCCTGCTGCGTAATGGTCGAGGTTTGCATCCGCACGCCGACCACCGCATCGGCACCCAGATTGTGAGCCTCCGCGATCATCCGGTCCATGGCCTGTTCCCGGCTGGCCGCGAGCAATTGCTGATATTCGCGGATCTCGCCCCCCACCAGATTGCGCAGGGATGCCACAATGTCCGAGCCCATATGCTTGGCCCGGACGGTGGAGCCGCGCACCAGCCCAAGTGCCGCCACAACCTCGCGCCCGGGAACGGTGTCTATGGTCAGAACGGGAAGGTCAGCGTTCGATACGGTCATAATAATCGTCCTCAGCATTGGTGAGGCGGTCGCGGATCACCCTCACGCAGATATAGGCCACCAGCGCAAGAACCGGCACAATGGCGATCAACAGGGGCGGCATCGTGATCGCCGCGCTGAGAAGCAAACCAATATAGACTGTGATGCCCGCCGCAGCCATAGCGGCCACAACGATCAGAACGAAACGGTCAAGTGGCATTGCATCCTCCCTATCGGGCCGGAACGACCCCCGATCACGATATAGGAAGCCGAGGCCAGACGATACAGGGGGCCAATACGATACGGGCCCAGTACGATACAAAGCCAGTGCGCAGGATCAGGACCCGACGCTGTTGTGCCTGCGCGCGATAAGCTCCTTGGCCGTTTCGACAGCGACAGCGGCATCACGGCAATAGGCATCCGCACCGATCGCCTTACCGAATTCCTCGTTCAGCGGTGCACCGCCGACCATGACGATATAGTCGTCGCGTATCCCCTTCTCGACCAGGGTGTCGATGATGACCTTCATATAGGGCATGGTGGTGGTCAGCAGGGCGGACATGCCGACGATGTCGGGCTGATCACGCTCGATCGCCTCAAGGTAGTTTTCCACGGCGTTGTTGATGCCGAGATCCGTCACCTCGAACCCCGCACCCTCCATCATCATGGCCACGAGGTTCTTGCCGATATCATGGATGTCCCCCTTGACCGTGCCGATCACCATGCGGCCCAGACGGGGGGCACCGGTTTCGATCAGCAGCGGCTTGAGGATGCTCATGCCCGATTTCATCGCGTTGGCGGCAAGCAGAACCTCAGGCACGAAAAGGATGCCATCACGGAAGTCGATCCCGACAATGCCCATCCCCTCGACCAATGTCCGCGTAAGAATGTCGTAGGGGGTCCAGCCACGCTCCAGCAGGATATTCACGCCCTCCATGATCTCATCCTTGAGACCGTCATAGAGGTCGTCGTGCATCTGAAGAGTCAGTTCCTCGTCGTTCAGTTCGGAAAGGATGATGTCCTGTTCGTCATCGGCCATAAGTTGTCCATCCAGTTGTGCGCACCGCGCCTGATCTTCATTGCATATAAGACCGCGCCCCGTGGGGGAAGCGGCTCAATCGCGACCATGTCCCGCCGCTTGGCGACATCGCCGGCGCGGGTCTCATGGTCATATCGCCACCCGGTCAGGTGCGCCGACGGCGACGTTCGCGTTTGGGGGCATCGGCGGCGGCCTCACCCGTGCCATCGCTGGCCGAGGAAAATCCGCCGAGGACCTCCTCGATCTGCTGCAGCGAGGGTTTGGCCTGGCGCGGAGTTTCCTCCAGCGCGCGACGCATGGCGACCAGATGCTCCGGCATGGTTCCGCAGCAGCCGCCGATGATCTTCGCGCCCAGATCGCGGGCCAGGCAGGCGTATTTGCCCATCAACTCCGGCGTGCCGTCGTAATGAATATGACCTTCGACATATTTCGGGATACCCGCATTGCCCTTGGCGATCAGGTTCGCACCCTCCGCCGCCTCGACCATGCCGGTCATGGTCCGCAGCAGGTCGGACGCGCCGACGCCGCAATTCGCGCCGAAGGCCAGCGGGGCGTGCGGCAGCGCCTTCATGAACGCCGCAAGTCCAGTGGAGGTGACACCCATCATCGTGCGCCCCGCAGTATCGAAGCTCATCGTGCCGCACCACGGCGCGTTCAAATTCGCGCATGCCTCGGCCGCGGCGCGCATCTCCTCCTCGGAGCTGATCGTCTCGACCCACAAAACATCCGCACCGCCAGCCAACAGGGCCGCGCCGGCTTCCTCGAACATCTCCACCGCGGAGGCATGCGTCAGAGGGCCGACGGGCACCAGCAACTCGCCGGTCGGACCCAGCGAGCCTGCCACGACGATATCACGGCCCGAGGCATCGGCGGCCTCCCGCGCGATCTCGGCGGCGGCCTTGTTCAACTCCGCCACGCGATGCTGCGCATTGTGCAGTTTCAAACGCGAGGCATTGCCACCGAAGGAATTCGTGAGGAAGATGTCTGAGCCGGAGTTGACCGCCCCGTCATACAGGGCCCGGATCTTGGCGGGTTCATCCACGTTCCACAATTCGGGCGCGTCACCGGACATCAGGCCCATGTTGAACAGGTTGGTGCCGGTCGCACCATCGGCCAGCAACCAGTCACGTTGGGACAACAGGCGGGAAAGACGGTCGGTCATGTCGGAATCCTTTCAGGCAGCCGAGGCCGCGAACAGGCGAACCCGCTCGATCATGGCCCTCAGGCCGTTGGAGCGTTGTGCGCTCAAATGGGAATCGAGGCCAAGGCGGGCGAACTCCGCCGGGGCGTCGATGTCGAGGATCTCGCGGGCCGTGCGCCCGGAATACAGCGTGCGCAGGATCGCGATCAGCCCGCGCACGATCATCGCGTCGCTGTCCCCGTCAAAGGTAATCACCTGCCCCTCGACCTGCGGCACCAGCCAAACCTGCGAGGCGCAGCCGTCCACCTTGGTCGCGGGGGTGCGCAGGCTTTCGTCGAGAGGCGGCATGGCGCGGCCCAGATCAATGACGTGGGCGTAGCGATCCTCCCAATCGTCCAGAAACTCGAACGTCTCCACGATCTCTTCGAATGCGGCGGCGGCCATTGCGAACTCCGATACTTGCCTGCAACTCTCTTTGATGCGTGGGATGTACGCGTTGTGGGCCGAGCCGTCCAGACCCCCGGCAAAAGCACGGCACATCACGATGCTGGACCTGAGGGAACCTGCACCTTACTGTCGCGAAAAACGTGAGGGAGAGAATGATGACCGGACGCCTGATCTTGCTGAGTGGACTCGCCGCGCTGGCATTCGCGCTGCCCGCCTGCAACCGCGAGGTGGAGGAGCCGGAGGTCGTCTTTGTCGATCCGCGCGTGGCCCGGATCGACCGGCTCGACATCGGACGCTCCCCCGGCGGCTGGATCCTTACCGCCCATGTGCGCGATCAGCGCGGCATGGTGGAGGCTCTGACCTTTGACGAGGTGGACAGCCAGGCGGGCGTCAAGGTCTACGACCTGGTTCGCACCGACACCGAACGTCTGGCCCCCGGACTGGGCGACCTGTCGTCCCAAACCGGCGTGGCCGCGATCTTCATTCGTGACGCGGAGCTGGAGGGCGTCACGACAATCGAGGTCCGGGCCGAGGGCGGCAGCAGCATCGTCGTGGTTCCGCAGCGGGCCATCGTGGAATAGCGCCATCCGAGCAGGGCTTGACGGTCAGCCGAGGCGGGGTCAGGGCTGCTCGATCTCAACGATGCCGATGCTTTTTCCGCGCACGCCGAGCGCGATGCGCCCCTCGATCAGATCCTCGGCCTGTGCGCCGAAGATCTCATGCCGCCAGCCGGATCGCAGGCGATCGCCCTCGGGCTGTTTCAGCACATAAGCCTCCAGCTCGGGGATGGTCGCGATCAGCTTTTGCGCGACGCCCGTACGCTCCGACTGGGCCTTGAGCAGAACCTTGAGCAGGTCCATCAGCGCGGGACTGGCCTGTGCATTGCCGTTTGTCCGTTCCTCACCACGCGGCAGGTCAGATTCCGGCACGGCCATGGCGCGGCGCACAACCTCCAGTATCGCCTCGGCGGTGCGACCCTTGCGGGCCTCACGCAGCAGCAATCGTGACTTGCCCAGATCGTCGATATTCGTGGGCCGGTTCGAGGCGACTTCGAGCAGCGCGTCGTCCTTCATCAGGCGGCTGCGCGGAATGTCGCGCGCCTGCGCCTCGGCCTCGCGCCATTCGGCCAGCGCCCGGGCCACGGCGAGGAAACGCGGTGCGGAGGAACGAGTCTTCAGCCGCTTCCAGGCATCCGCCGGATCGGCGCGATAGGTGTCCGGGCTGGTCAGAACGGCCAGTTCCTCGCGCACCCAGCGTTCACGCCCCGACGTGGCCAGCTTGTCCGACAAATGCTCATAGATATCGCGTAGATAGGTCACATCACCTACCGCATAGGTCTTCTGCTTGTCGCTGAGCGGTCGGCGGGACCAGTCGGTAAAGCGGGAGGATTTGTCCAGCCCCGCCTTGCAGATCGACCGGACCAGAGTCTCATATCCGACCTGCTCGCCATATCCGCAGACCATCGCGGCGACCTGCGTGTCGAACAACGGATCGGGCAATGCACCGGCCTTTTGCCAGAAAATCTCCAGATCCTGGCGTGCCGCATGGAAAACCTTCACGACCGAAGTGTCCTGCATCAGGTCAAACAGCGGTCCAAGGTCCAGTCCGTCAACCAGAACATCAACGATCGCGGCGCTTTCGGGCCCGCTGCCCGGATAGGCGATCTGGATCAGGCAAAGCTGCGCATAATAGGTTCGTTCCCGCAGAAATTCCGTATCGACGGTAACATAGGGATGGTTCGCCGCCTCGGCGCAGAACGCTGCGAGGGCGTCCGTCGTGGTGATTTCGCGCATGTGTCCGCCTGCTTTTTTCGTAGTCCTAGCGAACTTTCGGGCGATGTCATAGCCCCGGCAAAACGAATTTGCCGCAGCGTGGCAAAGCGGCACCTCAAACCTTGGAACATGTCGCAGCCGCTTGGGCTCTCGGCGTTTCTGCGAAACACCTGCCGCCAAGTGCCAGACCATTAGGGTTGACGCCTTTCTTACGAAAGGCTGGTTGGTGCGGTCGAGAAGACTCGAACTTCCACGGGTGTTACCCCACAGCGACCTCAACGCTGCGCGTCTACCAATTCCGCCACGACCGCATATCCCAGCTTGGTGTCGGGTGCATAGCGAACCGTCGGGGGGATGTGAAGCGGAAAAGTCATGCGCTGTGAAAAAGGCCGGCGCCTCGCGTTTCCGATCGACCAGCATCGCGACAGTACGCTGGCGATCAGTCCGATGCGGCGATATGAAAAGTGCAAAATTTGCGCAGAAGGAACTATGAATGGTCGAGTGGAAGCTATCAGACACCCCGGTCAGCTATCCCGATGCGGTGGCACACATGAACCGGCAGGTCGCGGGCATTCGCGCAGGTGATCTGCCCGAACAAGTGTGGCTGTTGGAGCATCCGCCGCTCTACACGGCCGGTACCAGTGCAGAGCGTGGCGATCTTCTGACTCCTGACCGCTTCCCGGTTTATGAGGCGCAGCGCGGCGGGCAATACACCTATCATGGGCCAGGACAGCGGGTGGCCTATGTCATGCTGGACCTGAACAGGCGGGGGCGCGATATCCGTGCATTCGTCGCGAAGCTCGAAGCGTGGGTCATCGCCACCTTGGCCGAGTTCAACGTAACCGGAGAGATTCGGCCCGGACGTGTCGGTGTCTGGGTGCAGCGCCCGGACCGCCCCACCCTGCCCGATGGGACCATGCGAGAGGACAAGATCGCGGCAATAGGTCTGCGCGTGCGCAGCTGGGTCAGTTTTCACGGAATTTCGCTGAATGTGGAGCCGGACCTGAGCCACTTCGACGGCATCGTTCCATGCGGCATCCGCGATCACGGAGTAACTTCACTGGTCGATCTGGGCCATCCGGTGGGCCTGCCCGATGTCGATATTGCGCTGAAGCAAACGTTCGAACAGGTTTTCGGTGAACCGATACCGCATTCGACCTGAATAGCGCGTATAAAAAAGCGCGGCCCCCTAAGGAGCCGCGCCTGATCGGTCTTGCGACCGTAGAGTCAGAAGGATCAGTTGATGATCGCTTCGATGTTCTCTTTCTTGACCGAAGTGGTCTCGTCGCTCTCAACAATGTCTTTGATCTGTGCCAACTGGCCCAGCGTCAGATTGGTGACGTCAGCTTCGATGTCCAGTTGATCCAGCTCGTTGGAAACCAGCGATTCAAACATGGTGAGGCCTTCGCCCATGGTCATTTCGACATGCGCCTCAGCGAAAGCTGCGGGAGCTGCGAAAGTTGCGGCGGTGGCGAGTGCAATAATAGTGCGCTTCATAAGATAATCTCCATTTTATGTTCACGACAGTCCAGAACAATCTCCGGCATCCCCGTCGTGATTGAGTAACTCGGGTAAGGCGTGATTGGTTTCAAATAAAATCGTTCACTAGGGCGTGATATGCAGCAGATACGCGCGGCAGCCATGATGTCTACCGATTACAAAAATCAAATCAGTGTCTTACCAGAATGATGCCAATCAAACCCTTTCGATCAGCCAATCGCTGAACCATCTGACACCATGCTTTTATCGCAGGGACAGCAACGCTGTGGTGGCGGCCATACGGGCATTTTCTCACTAAGTTCCGGTAAACCACCGTGTGAGGAAGATCGCGAACCTCAGTCAGCGCATGGGATCAGCCAGTGCACGCGACCGGGGGCGATGGGTCGCACCACGCGCAGGGCGGAAATGGTTGAGCCTCGCGCAAGCTTTGTATAGCACCAGATCAGCAGTGAATGTCGGAAGCGTGCCGAGTCGGTCCTTCCGCCGTATTAAGACGACAGGAGACGACAATGGCAGATGCAGCCTCGCATGCGGCCGGCGAGCATGACGAGCGGGGATTTTTCACCCGTTGGTTCATGTCCACCAATCACAAGGATATCGGTATCCTCTACCTGCTGACCGCAGGGTTGCTGGGATTCATCTCGGTCGCCTTCACGGTCTATATGCGGATGGAGCTGATGGCCCCGGGCGTACAGTTCATGTGCGATCCGGCAATGGAGGGGGCGCGCTTCTTCTCCGGTATGGGGGGTGGTGAATGCTCCGCTCCGAACGGGCATCTCTGGAACGTTATGATCACGGGCCACGGTATCCTGATGATGTTCTTCGTCGTCATTCCCGCCCTGTTCGGCGGGTTCGGCAACTACTTCATGCCGCTGATGATCGGCGCACCGGACATGGCATTCCCGCGTTTGAACAACCTGTCCTACTGGATGTTCGTCGCTGGCGGCTGTCTGGCACTGGCTTCGGTGGTTTCGCCGGGCGGCAACGGGCAGAACGGCTCCGGGATCGGCTGGGTGCTCTATGCGCCGCTGTCCACAAGTGAGGGGGGCTTCTCGACAGACCTCGCGATCTTCGCGGTTCACTTGTCGGGTGCCTCCTCCATTCTGGGCGCGATCAACATCATCACGACATTCCTGAACATGCGTGCCCCGGGCATGACCCTGTTCAAGGTGCCGCTGTTCGCGTGGTCGATCCTCGTCACCGCCGTGCTGATCCTGCTGGCTCTGCCGGTTCTGGCCGGTGCGATCACTATGCTGCTGACCGACCGTAACTTCGGCACCGCGTTCTTCCAGGCGGAATATGGCGGCGATCCGGTGCTGTACCAGCACTTGCTGTGGTTCTTTGGCCACCCGGAAGTGTACATCGTGATCGTACCTGCATTCGGCATCATCAGCCACGTGGTCGCGACCTTCTCCAAGAAACCGATCTTCGGCTACATGCCGATGGTCTGGGCGATGATCGCGATCGGGGCGCTCGGCTTCGTCGTGTGGGCGCACCACATGTATACGGTCGGCATGTCCACCTCGCAGCAGGCCTATTTCATGATGGCGACGATGGTCATTGCGGTCCCCACCGGGGTCAAGATCTTCTCCTGGATCGCGACGATGTGGGGCGGCTCGGTCGAGTTCAAGACACCGATGCTCTGGGCGTTCGGCTTCATCTTCCTGTTCACCGCAGGCGGCGTGACCGGCATCGTCCTGTCGCAGGCGGCCATCGACCGTGCGTATCACGACACCTATTATGTGGTTGCACACTTCCACTACGTGATGAGCCTCGGCGCGGTCTTCGGCATCTTCGCCGGTATCTACTACTGGTTCACGAAGATGACGGGCAAGGAATACAGCGAGACATGGGCCAAGGTGCATTTCTGGCTGATGTTCGTCGGTGCGAACATCACCTTCTTCCCGCAGCACTTCCTGGGCCGTCAGGGCATGCCGCGCCGGTATATCGACTATCATGAGAGCTTCGCGCTGTGGAACTTCGTGTCGTCGATCGGTGCCTTCATCTCCTTCGCGTCGTTCCTGCTGTTCCTAGGCATCATGGCACAGGCCCTGTTGTTCGGGCGCCGCGTGACGGAGCCGAAGTATTGGGGCGAGGGCACGGACCCGACGCTGGAATGGACCCTGCCCAACCCGCCGCCGGAGCATACCTTCGAAACCCTCCCTACGCGTGAGATGTGGGACGAGAGCCTGATGGAGGGACGCGGTCACCACTAGGGGCCTCGCCTGAGAGATCGAAAGGCCGGGGCAGCAAACGCCCCGGCCTTTTTCGTTTTTCGGCCTTTCTATCTTCCGGCCCCTGTTCTTTACGGTGCCGATTCTGAGGAAGCTGACGATGATTGTTCAAACCCGTGATCCGATCCTGTCCCTGACCCTGTGGCCGCATCAGTCGCTGACGCCGCAGGGTCTGGAAATCATGTCGTGGGTCATCGGTCTGGGGCTGGCAATTCCCGTGCTGCCGTTCATCGGCACGCCTGTATTCTGGGGACTGCTCCCCTTCGTCGTGGGGGCCTTTGCCCTGTTCCGCTACATGATCCGGCGCAATCGCAAGGCACGTTCCCTGCGTGAGGAACTGACCCTGTGGCCCGACCTGATCCGGGTGGAACGCTACGACCCCGACGGGACGATGCGTGACTGGCAGGCCAATCCCTATTGGGTCAGCGTTCATCTGCGTGAGGATGCGCCGATCGAACAATATCTGACGCTCAAGGGCGCGGGCCGGGAAATCGAGCTTGGCGCTTTCCTGACACCGGAGGAGCGCGTGGCGCTTGCCGAAGATTTGCGAAGGGCGCTGGCACGTGCATGATTCCGCCAATGGCCAAGCGCCCGTCATTTCCGCCAAGACCTCCCCCACCGGCCTGCGCGCCGCGCTGATCCTGTTCGCAACCAACGGGGCGTTGTTCGGCGTCTGGGTGGTGCGAATTCCCGACATCAAGCTGGCGCTGGGATTGAGCGAGGCGCATCTGGGCATGGTCCTGCTGGCCGCCGCGGCAGGGGCCGTGACCAGTTTCGGGTTGAGCGCCCGCGCCGCCGATCACTGGGGCGCGGGGCGCGTTACCCTCGCCTTTGGGCTGGCGATGGCGTTGAGCTTGCCGCTGCTTGCCATCATGCCCGGTGCGGTGGCACTGGCGGCGACACTGTTCGTCTTCGGCGCAGCGGGCGGATCGATGGACCTGACGATGAACGCCTATGGAACCGAGGTTGAGAAACGGGCGAAACGTTCTCGGATGGCGCTGCTGCACGGTAGCTGGTCAACCGGCATGGCGGCGAGTGCGGGCATCGCCTATGCGGGTGCGGCACGCCTGCCGGTGTTGACGCATTTCGCGCTCGGTTCGGCATTCGGTCTGACCGCGTTCGCCATCGCGTGGTGGCTGGTCGTCTCACCGGGGCGGCAACCGGGCGGCGCGGGCAAACGCTCCGCCCTGATCGCCCTGCCCCACGGGCCGCTGATCAGCGTCGCGATCATCACCGGCATCGCCTTCATGACGGAAGGCGCGGGAATGGAATGGAGCGGCGTCTACATTCGCGAGACTCTGGGCGGCACGGTCGAGCAGGGCGCGCTGGCGTTGCTGATCCTGTCGGGCGGCGTCATGGCGGTGCGGTTGGTTGGGGACGTCATCATCGAACGGATCGGCGCGGCACGCGCGGCGCAATGCTGCGCTGCACTGGTCATCGCGGGATCGCTGGTCGCGGGTCTGACGCAAAGCCCGGTGGTGGCCCTGGCCGGGCTGGGTCTGATGGGGATGGGCCTGTCGCTGATGGCGCCGATCTGCTTCTCACGCGCGGGGCAACTTGCGAAATCCGGCTCGGGTGAGGCCGTGGCGGCCGTCTCGATGGTTGGATATGGCGGCATATTGCTCGGCCCGGTGGTGATGGGGCTGAGCGGTGAGGCATTTGGCCTCAGCATCTCGTTCACTTTGCTGTCCATAGGCGGGGCGGCGCTGCTGGCGCTCGCCCTGCGGCGCGGGACGCTCAGCCCAGCCGCTGCTTGATCATTCCGCCAACCTTGCCGAAATCCATCTGACCGGCATGGCTGGATTTCAGTTCCGCCATGACCTTGCCCATATCACGGATCGAGCTTGCCCCGACCTTCTTCATGGCGGCATCTATGGCGGCAGTGACCTCATCATCGTCCAGCTTTCGGGGCAGGAATTCCTCGATGACCTCGATCTCGGCACGCTCCTGCTCCGCCAGTTCCATGCGGTTGGCTTCCTCATAGGCGGTGGCGCTGTCGCGGCGTTGCTTGATCATTTTGGACAGGATGGCGAGGATCTGGTCGTCGGACACGCCATCGACGTTGTCGCCGCTGCGCGCGGCGATATCCTTGTCCTTGATCGCGGCGTTGATAAGGCGCAAGGTTGTCAGACGCAGGGTCTGTTTCGCCTTCATCGCGGCCTTCGTCTCGGTATTGATGCGCTCTCTGAGCATTGCGATCCCAATCGTTCGCGCCTGCCCATTTGCAGGCTTCAGGGGACTATAGTGCCGACGCCGAATGGTTACAACCTTCGACGGGTCATCTAACCTACTGTTGATAAACGATAATATAAGACGAACTGTTCACTTGACCGCACGTGCTGCACGCCGTAGCTTCCGCCAGATTTCATACTTGAAAGGTCCGGTCCGATGTCCGCGAACGCGCCCGCCGCCAAGCCTACCGCTTGCCTCGTCCTCGCCGATGGTACGGTGTTCTATGGCCGAGGGTTCGGAGCGGAGGGCCGCACCGTGGCTGAGCTGTGTTTCAACACCGCGATGACCGGGTATCAGGAGGTGATGACCGATCCCTCCTATGCCGACCAGATCGTCACATTCACCTTTCCGCATATCGGCAATACCGGCATCACGCCGGAAGATGAGGAAGCGGCGGAGCCGCATGCCCGCGGTATCATCGTGAAATGGGATCCGACGGAGCCGTCCAACTGGCGTTCCACCGGCACCCTGCCCGACTGGATGGCACGCACTGGCCGCATCGGCATCGGCGGCATCGACACCCGGCGACTGACCCGCACGATCCGCCAGCAGGGTATGCAGCACGTGGCGCTGGAACATCGCGCCGACGGCAATTTTGATCTGGACGCACTTCGCGCCGCCGCGCGTGAATTTCCCGGTCTGACCGGCGCTGATCTGGCCAAGGGCGTGACGACCGCCCAGACCTATCGCTGGCAGGATGGCCGCTGGGCCTGGAACGAGGGCTTCGCCGCCGCCGTCGAGGGCGGGCCCAAGGTCGTGGCCATCGACTATGGCGCGAAACGCAATATCCTGCGCAGCCTCGTCTCCGCCGGGTGCGACGTGACCGTCCTACCCGCCGACTCCACCTATGAGGATGTGATGGCCCACGCTCCCGACGGCGTGTTCCTGTCCAACGGGCCCGGCGATCCCGGTGCGACGGGTGCCTATGCCGTGCCGATGATCCGCGAGTTGATGGACAAGACCGAGCTGCCGATCTTCGGCATATGCCTGGGCCACCAGATGCTGGCGCTGGCGCTCGGCGCGCGCACGGTCAAGATGAACCACGGCCATCATGGCGTGAACCATCCCGTCAAGGATATCGACACCGGCAAGGTGGAGATTACGTCGATGAACCACGGATTCGCCGTCGATGGCGCCACCCTGCCCGGCAATGTCGAGGAAACGCATATCTCGCTGTTCGACGGCACGAATTGCGGGCTGAAGGTCAAGGGCCGTCCGATCTTCTCCGTCCAGCAGCACCCTGAGGCTTCGCCTGGACCGCAGGACAGCTTCTATCTGTTTGAGCGTTTCGCGCAGTCAATGCAGGGCTGATCGCTTCCGTTAACACTCCGTTTACCATCGCCGCGCCATTCTCCTGACAGGAGGAGATCGCAGCGATGGAGAATATATTGCTGGAATTCAGCGACCGCCAAAAGCGGGCGCTGATGGCACCATCCTTTCGCGATCTGGTGTGCAACGACCTTAAACTGTGCGAACAGGCAGAGTTTGCACAGGCGGCCTGGACGGCGGAGAGGACCGGCGCCGGTATCGACAGGATACTGGTGCAGGCCGGACATATCACGCAGGTTCAGGCCCGCGACGCGCTGTGCCGTTATCTGGACGTGGCCGGCATATCTCTTGCAGACTGGATCCCGGACCAAGCCTTATGTACGCAGGCGGGATACCGGCGCTGTCTGACCTTTGGTTTCATTCCTTGGCAGCGACTTGGAAATTCCGTGGTCCTCGCCGTGCACGATGCTGAACGAATGACGCAGATCGTGGCCGAGGCGAAGCTGATTTGGCCTGACCATCGGATCGGGCTGATCCTCGCGACGCCCGACGATGTGACCACTGCCATTGCGACCGCGTTCGGACCGCAGATTTCAGTAGATGCGCTGACCACCTGCCCGACCCGCTATAGCTGTCGCAACTGGGGGCAGGCTCTGTCGCCCACCGTGATCGTCGCAGCGATGACGGCTCTGCTGATCGGTGCGATTGCCAACCCGACGCTGGCGATCACCATCCTGTTGGTCTGGATTCTGATCGCCAATTCGGCAACGCTGGGTCTGCGTCTGACCGCGATCTTCACCTTTCGCTGGACCGGGTTGTCCAAGCGGCTCGAAATGATCCAGCCGCCCGTCTGGCCCACGATCTCCCTGCTGCTCCCCGTTTTCCGTGAGGAGGCCGTGATCGGGCAACTGATCCGCGCAATGCAGCGGCTCGACTATCCTGCTGACGCGCTCGATATAATCATCCTTCTGGAAAGCGATGACGATGTGACGCGCAATAAGCTGAGGGGCCTCGAATTGCCCCCCTATATGCGGGTGATCGAGGTGCCGCCTGGCCCGGTCAGGACCAAGCCTCGGGCGATGAATTACGCCCTGCCGTTCTGCCGTGGATCAATCGTCGGTATCTACGATGCGGAGGATGCGCCGCAACCGGACCAGTTGCGCAAGGTGGCAACCTATCTGCATTCGGCAAGCTGGAAGGTCTGTTGCGTTCAGGCACGGCTCGATTTCTACAATCCCGATCAGAACTGGCTGACCCGGTGCTTTACGCTGGAATACGGCACGTGGTTTCGGGTTTTGCTGCACGGCGTTCAGTTTCTGGGACTGCCGCTGCCCTTGGGAGGTACGTCCGTTTTCTTTCGCCGCCCTGTCTTGGAAGAGATCGGCGCATGGGATGCGCACAACGTTACGGAGGATGCCGAACTGGGTGTTCGCCTGGCCCGCTTCGGTTATCGCTGCGAAATGATCGATTCCACCACGTTCGAGGAGGCGAACTCCAATTACCGCAACTGGATTTCGCAGCGGTCCCGTTGGCTCAAGGGCTACTACATCACCTGGGCCTCGCATATGCGCAGGCCACGCGAATTGCTGCGCGACCTGGGGCTGCGGGGGTTTCTGGGCTTTCACGTGATGTTCCTGGGGGCGATCACGGCCTACCTGGCCATACCGCTGTTCTGGACGATGACGGGTTTGGCGGTGACCGGCGCTGCTCCAGATATACTTTCGGGGATACCGGGGTGGTTGTGGAGCGCGCTGTTTATCAGCTTGCCAATCGGTCAGCTCGTGATGCTCGGCGCGGTGATGCTGGCATTGCGCGGACGGGGCGACATGAAGCGGCTTCCCTGGGCGTTGACCTTGCCGGCATACTGGCCGCTGGGGGCCCTTGCGGCGTGGCAGGCGGTCGTGGAATTGTTCGTGTCGCCCTATCACTGGCACAAGACAAAACACGGTCTGACCGCCCACCGGCCCGAAAATATAGAAAGTGTCGGAACGCGCCCCGCTCAAAAACGGGGCGTGTGAATTAGCCGTTGCGCGCCTGCCATTGCGCGATAACGGGATTTGGCTCTACCTGTTCTTGCGCATCGTCCCGTTTCGCCTGTGTGTTCTCCAATGCCTCGACAGTGGCCATGACCCGCGCCACGTCCTGCCCCGCCGGGGCCGCGCGGGTGCGCACGTGATGCAGTTCTCGCGCCCCGAAATAGAACGAGACCACGGCGCCCATAAGCCACCACAACGGCTCAGGCACCAGAGCCAGTCCCTGCATTCGAAGCGAGAACCCCAACGGATCCTGCATCGCATAGGCGAACAAACCCATCGTCGCCAAGGCCATGCCGGGCCGGGGCAGCCGGTTCACACCGTCGATAATGGAATCGAACCACGTGCGTTTGCTCTGCGCGAACTCCGCTCCGAACTGATCGAGCGCGGCAATCTGCTCGGCATGATCCGCCGCCGCCTGTTTGGTGCGGTTGATGGTGAAAACCTCGGCCACGCCACCAACGGCCTGTCCGACACCACGCGCTGCGGCCCCCAGACCCGGCAATGCTGAAATCAGCCCCATGATGCTGTCCTTTCGCGGTGCTGTTTCAGGGTCAGATGCCAGCGGGTGGAGATGAATTCCTCGGCCCGGAGGATCCACCCGCCCTTGCCGCCATCGCGCCGCCGTGCGTAGCGTCGGCTGGCGGGGCGGCGATCGGCGAGGTCGTAGTACCAGTTTCGCCGTTCCACCCCATAGGCATCGACGAGCAGTTGCACCCCGACCTCCGCCGCGATCCGGTGCGCGGCGGCGGCGGTGATCGGCCCGACGGCGCCATCGACGCCCAGCTCCGCGCCCAGCTTGACCAGCACAACCTGCAGAAGCTTCACGGCCCTGTTCCCGGCGTTGACATACATGTCGAATACCGCCGGTTGCAGATCGTCCGGCAGCAGACCCAGACGCGGCCCCTCGAAATATTGCGTACGGAAAATCCGGGCGGCGTCGGTTACCCGCAGCATTCGAACGTCATCGACCGTCACCTGACCGTCGCCGTCCATGTCCAATCCAAGGCGGCGCATCGTGCCGATGGTAACGCCGTGGTTCGTCGCCCCCCCCGGATCGGACGGATCGTTTACGAATCCCCCCTCACGAGCGAGGATCCCCGCGATCATCTCATCAATTCTATCCATGAAACATGCCTTCAATGACCTTAATGAAAGGTGAAGAGCATATCCCATGGCGGTTGAGATAATCTTAATGCATCAATTAGTCAGCTCGATCCCACGATCCTCGAATGCGTCGGTCAGTTCCTTGGGGCGATATTCCTCGTCATGTTTCGCCAGAACCTCGGTCGCGATGAAGACGCCGTCTTCCATGTGGCCGGTGACGATGGTGTCGGCCCCCTCCTCGAACAGATCGGGCACGATGCCGGTAAACCGGACACGAATGTCCGTCTGTGTGTCAGTGACGGTGAACTCATGCGTCGCACCGCGTGTCCAGTCCTTGACCAGACCGCCGAGGCGTATGGTCCGCGCGCCCGGCGGGTTTTCCGCAATTTCGCTGGGCAGGCGAAAGAACTGACCGCCCTGCCCGATCCCGACGATAATCAGGCCGGAGGCCGCGACCAGCAGCGACAGCCCCAGAACGATCATCGTGATGCGACGCTTCTTGCGCGGTGACATGCTCATGGGAACACCGGCGCCATGGTCAGGCCGGATGTCTCCTCCAGCCCCAGCATCAGATTGGCGTTCTGCACCGCTTGCCCCGATGACCCCTTGGCCAAATTGTCGAGAGTTGAGAACACCCGCACACGGCCCGGCCTGCGATCCGCCACGACGCCGATATGCACGAAGTTCGAGCCGCGCACGTGCCGGGTCGCCGGTGCCTCACCCTGCGGCAGCACCACAACGAACGGCTCATCCGTGTAACGTGCGACCATCGCGGCGTGGATCGCGTCGGCATCGCCCCGCACATGAGCTGTGCAGAGGATACCGCGGTTGGCGGGCATCAGATGCGGCGTGAAAATGGCCTCAACCTTGCGCCCCGCTGCCTTGGAAAATTCCTGATCGAACTCGGACGTATGCCGGTGCACGGGCAATCCGTAAGGGTGCGTTCCTTCGCTGACCTCGGAATGCAGCATTCCTTCCTTTGCGGCCCGGCCTGCGCCGGATACGCCGCAAATCATGTCGAGGATGATCTCATCCGGGTCGATCACCCCGGCGGAGAGCAAAGGCAGGATCGCGTACATTCCCGTTGCGGCGTTGCAGCCGGTGCCCGCGACCAGATGCGCAGCCGAGATTTGCTCACGGTAAAACTCGCTGAGGCCATAGACCGCGCGTTCCTGCAAGTGCAGCGCCCGGTGCGCGTCACCGTACCATTTTTCATAGACCGCTGGGTCGCGCAGCCGGAAACCCGCGCTCAGATCGATGCATTTCACGTGCTCCGGCAGACTTGCGACGATCTCCTGCGAGGTGCCATGCGGCAGGGCGGCGAATGCCAGGTCGATGCCGGACCAGTCCACCTCCTCCACCGTGACCAGAGCAGGTAGATCGAGGTGGCGCAGATGTGGAAAGACCTGCGCGATCCGCAGCCCTGCCTTGGCGTTGGCGCACAACGCACCGATGCGCAGGTCGGGATGCGTCGCCAGAAGGCGGATCAACTCGGCCCCGGTATAGCCACTGGCCCCTATGATCGCGACGGTCTTGGTCATCTGAATTCTCCGTATCGTTGCCGCTGATCTAAGCCATCGCGGGCGTCGGATCAATCAGCGTGGCGCGAACTCATGTCCCAGCGCCCCGGCGGCGACAGGCACCGGCGACAGGTCATAGGTGCGTGTGCGCAGCATTTCCATCAACGCACTTGCATCGTGGCGGTGTCGGTCGATTTCATCGGGCGGAACCGGCTTGCCGATGACGATAGGCACATGTGCCCCGACGCGGGCCTTGAACTCCGAAATCAACAGCGCCATCCGCAACGTCTGATGCATGTGCGAGGCCACCTGGAACCGGCGGGAGTTCACCCCGTCGAAATAGACCGGCACCACGGTCGCACCGCTTTTCGCGATCATCCGAGCCGTGAAGTTCCGCCAGCGCGGGTCCAGCGGAACGCCGCGCGGGCTGGTTGCCGTGGATACGGTGCCGCCGGGAAAGATTCCGACGCAGCCCCCTGCCCCCAGATACCCGATCGCCTCGCGCCGGGTTGCCAGATTGATGCGCTGCGCCTCCTTCGTCTCATCGAAGCTGATGGGCAGGATCACCTTATTCAGGTCATCTGCCTTGCCAAAGACCTGATGCGCCACGATGCGAAAATCCGGACGCGCCTGCTGCAACAGATGTCCCAGCATCAATCCGTCAAGGATGCCGAACGGATGGTTGGCCACCACCACCAGCGGGCCAGTTCGCGGAATGTCGGCAATGGAACCCGCGATCACATCCAGATCCAGACCGTAGCGTTCCACCATCACTGCCCAGAAATCGCGACCTGCACTGATATCTGTTTGATAGTTTCGCGCCATGTTGATCAGCCGTGGTCGGCCCGTCAGGTTTTCCACAGTACGGATCAGCGCACGTCCGGCGCGGGTGCTGGCGGACCCGGCATAGGAAATTTCGCGTGCAACCTGTCGCCCGGACATGAGCCACATCCTTATCGTAACCTGTGCGTCCTTGTGCGGTGCTGGGTGGGCTTGGGTCAAGTGCCTGCCGGGTATCGCCCCCGCAACGAAAAAGGGGCCGCCCTCAGGCAGCCCCCTTCTGATAGCAATTGTGCGGATCAGCGCTTGGAGAACTGGAAGCTGCGGCGCGCCTTGCGCTTGCCGTACTTCTTCCGCTCCACCACGCGGCTGTCGCGGGTCAGGAAGCCTGCGGCCTTCAGCGCGGGACGCAGCGAAGGTTCGTAGAGCGTCAATGCCTTGGAAACACCGTGACGTACCGCGCCCGCCTGACCGGACAGACCGCCGCCCTTGACGGTTGCCATAACGTCGAACTCACCCTCAACGCCAGCGATGGAGAACGGCTGCGCCAGAAGCATTTGCAGCACGGGGCGGGCAAAGTATTCGTTCATCGGCTTGCCGTTCACGATGACCTGACCCTTGCCAGGCTTGACCCAGACACGGGCAATCGCGTCCTTACGCTTGCCGGTGGCATAGGAGCGGCCCAATTCGTCACGAACGGGTTCCACAGGGGTTGCGGGCTCAACGTGGGAGACCTGCTCACCCTCATCCAGACCGAGGACGGAGGTATCGGCGGCCACGGCGTCTTTCAGACCGTCGAGCGATTTGATTTCGTCAGCCATCTTCATGCGCTCCGGGTGTTTTTCTTGTTCAGGGACTTCACGTCCAGAACATCGGGATTCTGTGCTTCGTGCGGGTGATCGGCCGACGCGTAGACGCGCAGGTTGGTCATCTGCTGACGCGAGAGGGGGCCGCCGGGCAGCATGCGCTTGACGGCTGCGGTCACGACACGCTCGGGGAACTTGCCCTCAAGGATCTGGCCCGCCGTGCGCGACTTGATGCCGCCGGGGTGGCCGGTGTGCCAGTAGTAGTTCTTGTCGGCGCGCTTGTTCCCCGTCAGCTGGATCTTGTCCGCGTTGACGATGATCACGTTGTCGCCCATGTCCATGTGCGGCGTGAAGGACGCCTTGTGCTTGCCGCGCAAGCGCATGGCCACGATCGAGGCGAGGCGACCCAGAACGATGCCTTCGGCGTCGATCAGGATCCACTTCTTCTCGATATCGGCCGGTTTGGCAGAGTAGGTTTTCATCTCATGCATTCCGTTGTTCGGTATCGAATGGGTACTGCCGAACAGATCGCCCGGCGGATGCAGGGGTTCTATACGCTCAGCCGGTGCAGTCAATCGACTTTCTTTCCGATATTCTTATGTTTTTCAATGCCTTAAAATTATGGTATTATTTTACCCCATACTTTAGAAGGCCCAGACACCATTTCGCCCGACATATGGTCGGTATCGTGATACGGATGTCCGTTGCGCTAGCCCGGTCGGGAAGCATCCTGCGGGCACCTCCGAACCCCTTCGAATCAATCCGACTGAATTCGACGCGCGGCGCATCATCCGGGGCGGACGTTCGCCCCGGGCGATCAGCAGTAGATGGATCTTATCTGACGGGCGGTATCGAATAGGTCACGCTGGCCCGTGCCACCGGGGCCTCCACCCCCTCAGAGCGCATCAGCACATCGCCCACCGCCAGCACTCTGCCCAGTTTGTGCAGCACCACCTCCGCGATCAGATCGCCCGGTGCAGGCTTGCGCATGAAATCAATGGAGCAATTCGTGGTCACGGTCATCGCCTGCTTGCCGATCATGCCCAGCACCGCGATGTAGAATGCGCAATCCGCCAAAGTGAACATAGACGGGCCGGACACGGTGCCACCGGGACGCAAATCCGCGTCGCTGACCTTCAGTCGCACCCGCGCCTGCATCGCAGACAGTTCTTCGACCGCAAATCTCCCCGCCATTTGAGGATATACTTCCTCAAGGAAATTCCCGACCTCGGCCGCGCTCATCTTCAGTTCCATTCTGTGCTCCAAATGCTATTCTGTCCGGCAGACTGGCAAAGGAGTCCTCATATGTCGATCCAAAGCATCTCCGAAAGTGCGCTTCTTCTTCGCCAGGATGCAGATGGCATAGCGACGCTGACCCTGAACCACGCCGAAAAGATCAATCCGCTGTCAGAGGAAATGCTGGCGGCGCTGCTCGTGCAACTCGACGCTCTGTCAACCGATGACAGCATCCGTGCGGTGATTCTGCGCGGTGCGGGAAAGGCGTTCTGCGCGGGTCACGATCTGCGCCAGATGACAGCGGCACGCAAATCCCCCGATGGGGGCGCCGCCTATTTCCGTGACCTCTTTGCCACATGCACCCGCGTCATGACCGCGATTCGCGACCTGCCCCAGCCTGTGATTGCGCAGGTTCATGGCATCGCGACCGCCGCCGGGTGTCAGCTGGTCGCGACCTGCGACCTGGCCGTCGCGGCGCAGGGAACCCGCTTCGGGGTCAATGGCGTGAATATCGGGCTGTTCTGCTCGACCCCCATGGTCGCGCTCAGCCGCAATATTCCGCGCAAACAGGCGTTCGAGATGCTGACCACCGGATCGTTCATTTCGGCCGACCGCGCGTTGGAACTGGGCCTTGTCAACCGCGTGGTGCCGCAGGACATGCTCGGCGCACATGCAGACGCGCTGGCCCGCAGCGTCGCGGCGAAACTGCCCACTGCCATGCGCTACGGCAAGGGGGCGTTCTATCGCCAGTTGGAAATGGGCATCGACGAAGCCTACGCCTTTACGGGTGAGGTCATGGCGCTGAACATGGCGGAACCCGATACCGAGGAAGGGATCGCGGCCTTTCTGGAAAAGCGCGATCCCAGTTGGAAGACGCCCTAGCCGCGCACGCTCTGCATGACCGGATATGCGGCGGAGAATCGCGCCCGCAACACCCCGACCCAGAGGCCGACTGCCAGCAGCTGATGCAGGATCGCGAAATACCACGGCGCACCGTAGATCACGGTCACGATGCCCAAGACGATCTGCAATGCCAGCATTGACGCCATCATGTTGAACGACGCCTGCACCTTGCGCAGTGAGGATTTTCGCGCCCTGAGCCAGACGAACAGCCCGAACGCGGCCACGATATAGGCCAGAATACGGTGATTGAACTGAACCAGGCCGGGGTTTTGCAGGAAATTCGTCCAGGCAGGCTCCAGCACGAAGGCATCCGGCGGAAACACCTGCCCGGCCATCAGCGGCCAATCGGTATAGCTGCGTCCGGCATCAATGCCCGCGACCAGCGCCCCCATCAGGATTTGCACGAACACCAAGGCCGCCAGAATGCCCGACAGACGCACAAGCGGCACGACCCGTTGGCGCCGAGCCTGCAAAAGCTCCGCTTCGCGACGGTTCAGGCGAAAGATGTACCAGGCGATCAGTCCCAGAATAACGAAGGCCAGCCCTAGATGCGTGGCGAGGCGGTAGCTCGCCACATCCAGCATCGTGCCATCCAGACCGCTCGACACCATCCACCAGCCGATGGCCCCTTGCAGCCCGCCCAACGCACCGATCCCCAGCAGACGCGACGTCCATCCGCGCGGAATCTTGCGTCGTGCCAGGAACCAGACGAAGCCAACCGCCCAAACCAGCCCGATCACCCGGCCAAGTTGCCTGTGACCCCATTCCCACCAGTAGATCGTTTGAAATTCGCCCAGCGTCATGCCCCGGTTCTGAAGCTGGTATTCCGGGATGGTCCGGTACTTGTCGAACTCAATGGCCCACATTTCCGCAGACAAGGGCGGGATCGCGCCGGTCAGGGGTTTCCATTCGGTAATCGATAGCCCGCTGTCGGTCAGTCGGGTCAGCCCGCCGACCACGATCATCGCCAGAACCAGCAGGAACAAAACGCCCAGCCAACGGGCGATGGCACGTCGGGCCGGCATCTCGTCCAGACGGCGCGGCGGTGGAGCGGGGTTTGCCGGCGTGGTGGTCGTCACATCCTCAAAGATAGAGCGGGAATTGGCCATGATCCGTCCTGTCGCAATTTCGCCTTCGGACTTACCGCGCCGCCTGCCCGGTCACAAGAGTCGGAGGCGACGCGGATTGCCGCGGCACAGGGTCCCTGCGGGATCGAGATATGAAAATGCCGACCCCGTCGATGTGACGGGGCCGGCACGATTTGCGATCAGCAGGTCGATCAGACGTCGATCTGTGTCATCTCGTCGAAGGCACCACGCAGGGCTGCGGACCATGCCTCGGACATCAGTGCCCAGTTCTCGTCACCTTCCTCGATGCGACGCAACTGGTCGAAACCGATATCATCCTTCTTGATGACCGCCAGATCCAGCGGCATCCCGACGCTGAGATTCGAACGCAGCGTCGAATCCATCGAGAGGAAAGCCGCGGTGATCCCAACATTCAGCGGAGTCTCGGGCGTGATGATTCGGTCCAGAATGGGCTTGCCGTATTTGTGCTCACCAATTTGGAAATAGGGCGTATCCTCGGTCGCTTCGATGAAGTTACCGGCAGAGTAGATATTGAACAGGCGCATCTCACCACCGGCACGCTGTCCGGCCAGAACGATGGAGCTGAGCGCGCTCTCACCCGCCTGCTGCAGGCCCGGGCCGTAACGGTTCATCACGATTCGCATTGCATCGCCGACGATCTCCGCGACGCGAAACATGGTCGGCGCAGTGTACAGCGTCTCGATACCGTCCTCGGTATGTTCGATATTTTCATTCAGCAGCGAGATGACAGCCTGCGTAATGGCCAGATTGCCCGCCGTCATCATTGTCATGACCCGATCACCCGGGACGGTCCAGGTGAACATTTTCTTGTACTTCGAGATCGTGTCGATCCCGGCATTCGTGCGCGTGTCGGAAAGACAGACGATACCTTCGTTCAGTTTGATTGCGACGCAATAGGTCATTGGGATTTCCTCGGAGGAGTTGTGAGCGGCATCAACTGTGCGCCGCCCACACGAAATCAAGCATTATTGTGACTGCGACTGTGTTTCTATCAATTCCGGTCCATTAAAGCCATATGCGTGCGCGATCGCGCCGGCCAGAACGTTCGTATCCGCGATCTGACGGGTCAGCCATTCGTGCAATCCGTTGCCGATGATCTGCTCCACCGACAAGGCGTCGAGCGTGGTCAACATCTCGCGGGCCTGCGCACATACGGCACGCTGGTCCGGGGTGCCGCCACCGATGGATTCCAGATGTTCCACGATGTCGCACATCGCGGCGATGATGCTGCGCGGGCTTTTCTTGTTGAGAATCAGGAAGTGCACAACGGATTGAGGTGTCACCGTCTCACGATATATCCAGCGAAACGCGCGCAGCGAATTCGTCGCCCGCAGCAACTGCACCCACTGCATGTGGTCCAACCCGCCGCCGACATCCTGCGCGTCGGGCAGCAGCACGTGATATTTCACGTCGATCAGACGCGCAGTTGCGTCCGAGCGTTCCACCGCCATGCCCAGCGTGATGAAATCGCGGCCCTCGTCACGCAGCATCGAGGCCTCTACCGCGCCCTGAAACAGGAATCCGCAATTCTTGACCCAATCCAGAAACTCGGCCAGCCGCCCGCCGGTGATGTCACGGCCCGACTTGCCGCGCATCTCCGCCCAGTTGGAGTTGAGCACATCCCAAACTTCGCGCGTGACGGCAATGCGCATGGCACGTGCGTTTTCGCGTGCGGATTTCATGCAGCACAGGATCGAGGACGGGTTGTCCTCGTTAAAGATCAGATGCCGCGCCACGCTTTCCATGTCGGCGTTCTTGATATCACCATCATAGATCTCATGGCTGCCGCTGGCGATCAGGATCGATTCCCATTCCGAGGCCCGCCCCTCATCCGAATTGGGGATGTTGTCCATCCGGCGGCCCGCATCCAGCAGGCGTGCGATGTTCGACGCACGCTCGACATAGCGCGACATCCAGAAAAGTCCGTTTGCGGTCCGGCTCAGCATCGTGTGGCCCCCATCATTTGTTCAGAACCCACGTATCCTTGACGCCGCCACCCTGCGATGAGTTCACGACCAGCGAACCCTCCTTCAGCGCGACACGGGTCAAACCGCCGGGGATCAGCTTCGTCTCACGACCGGAAATCACGAAGGGGCGCAGATCGACGTGACGCGCGACCAGACCGTCAGCGCCCAGTGTCGGCGCGGTGCTCAGCGCCAATGTGGGTTGCGCGATGAAGCCTGCGGGATCTGCCTCGATCCGCTTGGCGTACTCCTCGATCTCGGCTTTCGTGGCCTTGGGTCCGATCAACATGCCATAGCCGCCGGAGCCGTGAACCTCCTTCACCACCAGATCCGCGAGGTTTTCCATGACATATTTGTATTCGTCCGGCTTTCCGCAGCGCCAGGTTGGCACGTTGGGCAGGATCGGTTCCTCACCCAGATAGAACTTCACCATTTCGGGGACGTAGATATAGATCGCCTTGTCGTCCGCCACACCCGCGCCCGGCGCGTTGACGATGGTGACGCCGCCGTTCTTGTACGCCTCCATGATGCCGGGAACGCCCAGCATCGAATCCGGGCGGAAACATCTGGGGTCGAGGAACGCATCGTCCAGACGACGATACAGCACGTCGATCCGTTGCGCGCCCTGCGTGGTGCGCATGAAGACGCGATTGTCCTCAACGAACAGATCCGGCCCCTCGACCAGTTCCACGCCCATCAGATCGGCCAGAAACGTATGCTCGTAATAGGCGGAGTTGAAATGGCCCGGCGTCAGCAGGGCCAGCGTCGGTTCCCCCTCGCACATCGGAGGCGCGACGGAGGCCATCGCCTCAGCCAGCATGTCGCCGTAATGGTCCACGGGCCGCACGATACCTGACCGGAACAGTTCGGGGAACATGCGCGACATCACTTCACGGTTTTCCAGAACGTAGGAAATACCGGAGGGCGTGCGGCAATTATCCTCCAGCACGTAGCTTTCCCCCTCACCGACCTGCACCAGATCGACACCGCAGATGTGGGAATAGATGCCGCCGGGGGGGGCGAACCCCTCCATCACTGGTTCATACGCATCGTTGCCGTCAATCAGATCGGCAGGAACAATGCCCGCCTTCACGATGGCGCGTTCGGTGTAGATGTCGGTCAGAAAGGCGTTAAGCGCCTTGGCCCGCTGGATAGACCCGGCCTCGATCCGGTCCCATTCGGTGGCGCTGAAAATGCGCGGCACCATGTCGAACGGGATCAGACGTTCCGGGTCGCCCCCCTCCCCATACACCGCGAAGGTGATCCCCACCCTGCGAAACAGGGCTTCGGCCTCCGCTCTTTTTTCGTTGAGAGCGTCAGGACCGTTGGCATTAAGCCAGTCCTGGATCAGTCGGTACTCGGGACGAATATCGTCCCCGCGATACATTTCGTTGAACATTTCGCCTTTCCGGTGGAAATTTCCGTCCGTTATGTCAGCTTCTCCCATACAGTCTGACCTTTTTTCTACACTTGCCAAGGGTCGCTGACACATTTTTCGGCACTCGCGCCCGACATGGAGACAATATGAGCATCAAGATCGCACTGACTCACCGGACCAGCTACAGCTATGACCGGCCGATCCAGCTCAACCCGCATGTTGTGCGCCTCAGGCCTGCGCCACATGCCCGTACGCCGGTGCTGTCCTACTCTCTCAAGATCACGCCCGAGGATCATTTCCTGAACTGGCAACAGGACGCATTTTCCAACTGGCAGGCGCGTCTGGTCTTTCCCGAGAAAACCACTGAATTCAGCGTCGAGGTGCAGTTGATCGCGGACATGATCGCGATCAACCCGTTCGATTTCTTCGTCGAGGATGGTGCCGCCGAGGTGCCGTTCCAGTATTCGGGCACCCTGCGCAAGGAGCTGTCGATCTTTCGCCGTCAGCCGCGCCAGACCAAGACGTTCCACCGCTACATGGCCGCAGCACCTCAGCCCTCCGGCTCCACCAACGACTGGCTGGTGGCGATCAATCAATACGTCCAAAACACCATCAACTACACCGTGCGGATGGAGCCGGGCGTGCAGACGCCCAAGGAAACCATCGTCAAGGCATTGGGGTCATGTCGCGATTCGGCATGGCTTCTGGTGAACATGCTGCGCGAATTCGGCTACGCGGCACGGTTCGTGTCCGGCTATCTGGTGCAGCTCAAGGCGGACCTGCGCTCGACCAATGGTGCCGACGGCCCCGAGGAAGACTTCACCGATCTGCACGCCTGGTGCGAGGTCTATCTGCCCGGTGCGGGATGGGTCGGTCTCGACCCGACATCGGGCCTCTTCGCCGGTGAGGGGCATATCCCGCTGGCCTGCACGCCGCTGCCCTCCTCCGCCGCGCCGATCTCCGGTTCGCTGGAGCAGGCGGAGGTGGAATTCGACTTCGAGATGCGCGTGGACCGGATCGAGGAGCCGCCGCGCGTCACCGCCCCCATCTCCGACGCGAACTGGGCCGCACTGGACCGCACCGGTCGGATGATCGACCGCAAGCTTGAAGAAGGCGACGTGCGCCTGACCATGGGCGGCGAGCCGACATTCGTCTCCGCCTATGACCGGGATGGCAAGGAATGGACCGTCGATGCCGTGGGGCCGACCAAGCGGGAGAAGGCCGACGAACTGATCCGCCGCCTGCGCACCCGCTTCGCGCCCGGCGGAATGCTGCATTACGGTCAGGGCAAGTGGTATCCGGGCGAACAGCTTCCCCGCTGGGCGTTCTCGCTCTACTGGCGCGGCGACGGTCTGCCGCTGTGGAAAAACCCCGATCTGGTCGCCAAGGAGGGCGCGCAAGGCGCCGGTATCGAGGAGGCCGAAACCTTCATGGAGCATCTGTGCGATGCGCTGGAGGTCGAACGCGATCTGGCCGCCCCGACATTCGAGGATCCCGCCGCCTTCTCGCTGCGCGAACAGGAACTGCCCGCGAATGTGGACCCGGAGGATTCCAAGCTGGACGATCCACAGGAACGCGCCCGCCTCGCCCGCGTGTTCGAACGCGGATTGGGCAACGCCACCGCCTTCGTTCTGCCACTGCAACTGGCGCAATCCGGCGACCGGCGGCGCTTCAAATGGCGGTCCGAGAAGTGGAAGACCCGGCGCGGCAAGCTGTTCCTGATGCCCGGCGACAGCCCCGCAGGCTTCCGCCTGCCCCTCGGTTCGCTGGAGCATGTGCCCGAGGCGCGGCGCATCCACCAGTTCCAGCGCGATCCGATGGTCAAACCCGGTCCCCTGCCGCAGGTCGAGGGCGGGCGCGTCGTGTCCGAACCGTCGCAGACCCCGTCCGATGACTGGATGGCCGCGCATACTGTCTTCCTCGAAAGCGAGGAGCCGGTCCGCACCGCGCTGACCGTGGAACCACGCGACGGCCGTGTCTGCGTCTTCCTGCCGCCCACCGGCACCGTCGAGGAGTATATCGACCTGATCAGCGCGGTGGAGGAAACAGCCGAGGCACTGGACCAGCCCGTGCATGTCGAGGGCTATGAACCGCCCCGCGATCCGCGCATGAATATGATCGGCGTCACCCCCGACCCCGGCGTGATCGAGGTGAACATCCACCCGGCCAAGAACTGGGACCAGCTCGCCCAGGTGACCGAAGTCCTCTACGACGAGGCGCGTGAGATCGGTCTGGATAGCTTTACGTTCCAGGTGGACGGCCGGCCCACCGGCTCCGGTGGCGGCAATCACATTGTTGTCGGCGGCGAAACACCGTCCGACAGCCCGTTCCTGCGCCGGCCCGATTTGCTCGGCTCGATCATCCGCTACTGGCAGAACCACCCGTCGCTCAGCTATCTGTTCTCGGGCATGTTCATCGGTCCGACCAGCCAGGCCCCGCGTATGGATGAGGCCCGCCACGACAGCCTGTACGAGATGCAGATCGCGTTGAAGGAGGTCGAGCGTCTGGGCGGCGAACCCCCATTGTGGCTGGTGGACCGCATCTTCCGCCACTTGCTGACTGATCTGACCGGCAACACCCACCGGGCGGAGATTTGCATCGACAAACTGTTCTCCCCCGACGGGCCCACCGGGCGTCTGGGGCTGGTGGAGTTTCGCGGCTTCGAGATGCCACCGCATCCGCGCATGGGCATGGCGCAGGCGCTGATCATCCGTGGTTTGATCGCATGGTTCTGGAATGAGCCGTACAAGGGTGCGCTCAAACCGCGCGGCACCCATCTGCACGACACCTACCTGCTGCCCGCCCATTGCTGGGCCGATTTCCAGGACGTGCTGGCAGATCTCAGCGGCGCGCACGGCACCCCGTTCGACGAGGCCTGGTTTGTCGCACAACGCGATTTCCGCTTCCCGATCCTCGGCACGCATCAGGTCGAGGGCGTGGGGCTGGAGCTGCGCGCCGCGATCGAGCCGTGGCTGGTTCTGGGTGAGGAAAGCACCGCCGGCGGCACCGCCCGCTTCGTCGACAGTTCCGTCGAACGCTTGCAGATCAGCATGGAAAACGCCGATCCGCGCTTCCAATTGACCTGCAACAGCTACGCCCTGCCCCTGCATGAGGTGCGCGGCAAACAGGTCGCTGGCATCCGCTTCCGCTCATGGCAACCGTGGAGCGCGCTGCACCCCACCATACCGGCCCACGGACCGCTGGTGTTCGATCTGTGGGACAACCTTTCGGGCCGCTCCGTCGGCGGGTGCACTTACCATGTCCACCACCCCGGCGGTCGCGCACACGAGGTTCGCCCCATCAACGCGCTGGAGGCCGAGGGCCGTCGGATTTCGCGATTCGAGAAGGGCGGGCACTCGCAGCACTTGGATCACCCGAAATTCCTCGGCGTGCATCCGGACTTCCCCAAGACACTCGATCTGCGCCGGGTGTGAATGAAATCCCCGTCGGATGCCTCCGGCGGGGATATTTGGGGAAAGTGAAAGGGAGGGGGCGGTCAGACCCTGCTTAGGAAGGGCAGTTCGGGCAGGCGCGGCGGCGATGGCGTCAGGATTTGCCGTACAGCTCCCCCGCCCGCGCCTCGAACGCGCCGACGATCCGGCGCATCGCCTCGTTGAAGACGACGCCGATGGCCGCCTGCAGGATGCGCGACTTGAATTCGAAATCAACGAAGAAATGCACGGTGCAGCCGCCATCCGCGCGCGGTTCGAACCGCCAGTTATTGACGAGGTATTTGAACGGTCCCTCAAGGTATTCCACGTCGATCGTCATCGGCACAGGTTTCATGGTCACGCGGCTGAGGAAGCTTTCGCGGAACACCTTGAAACTGACGATAAGGTCGGCGTCTACTTGAGTCCCCTCGGGTATCTCGCGTTCTTCACGCACGCGACAGGCCACGACCCAGGGCAGGAACTGCGGATAGGATTTCACGTCCGCGACCAGATCGTACATCTGCTGCGCGGTGTAGGGCATCACCCTCTCATCGGTATGGGTCGTCATCTTTGCCCCCTCACGGCTCTTTCAGGCGTGATCTGTTTGCCGTAAACAAGCGGCGCATACAACATCGGGTTCCCCCTATTGCGGAGAGTTTCATGCTACCCTACGCCATCGACGAGATGATTTCGGCCAAATCCATTGCCGCCCGGGTCGAGGCGCTGGCCCGCACGATCTCCGACCATTTCGCGGATACTGACAAGCTCGTCGTCGTGGGGCTTTTGCGCGGATCGTTCATCTTCATCGCTGATCTGGTTCGCGAACTGGACCTGCCGGTCGAGGTCGATTTCATCGAGGCGTCAAGCTATGGCGATGGTGTGGAATCCAGCCGGGAAGTGCGCATTCTCAAGGACTTGCGATCCGGCATCGAGGGGCGCGACGTGCTGGTGGTCGAGGATATTGTGGACACCGGCTGGACCCTGAATCACGTGCGCGGCATGTTGGAGGCCCGCAATCCAGCCCGGTTGGAGGTTTGCGCCCTGCTCGACAAACCCTCCCGACGCGAGGTCGATATCCGCGCCACTTGGACCGGTTTCGAAATCCCGGACGAATTTGTCGTGGGTTATGGCATCGACTATGCCCAACGCAACCGCAACCTACCGCATATCGGCAAGGTTCGCTTTCTGCCGAACTGAGGCGACTTGTCGCGGGGTGGTGGCGTCCTAATTGTGGTCCAGCCATTGAGGATCACAGATGACAGATCGCCGGACCATCGCGCAACGTCCTGAATTTGCACAGAAGCCGCGCCCGCTAACGGCCGGTTCGACCGATATGGTACGCGATGCGGTGCGCGGCATGGCCCGGCACAATTACGGCTGCGTTGTCGTGGTGGACGATGCTGGTCGTGTCGAAGGCGTCCTGACGGAACGCGATATTCTCAAGCGCCTGATCGACAGTGATCTCGACGTCGAAACCACACAGGTCGCCCAGATCATGACAGCGAATCCCCGTGTCGCTCAGCGCGACGATCAGGTGGTGGATTGGCTGCGCATCATGTCGAACGAGCGGTTTCGCCGCCTGCCCGTCGTGGATGAGACAGGACAGTTGGAAGCGGTTTTCACCCAAGGCGATTTCGTCAGCTATACTTGGCCGGAACTGACAGATGGGCACATGGGCGGCGGAACCGCGGGACATGCGATGGAATGGCGCCCGATCGCGATCACCGGTGCGGTCGTGGCGCTATACACCATAGTGATGGCGCTGATCTTTACCGCGCGCTAGGCACCCAGTTTCTTGAGCCGCGCGCTACGCAGGCGCGCGAAATCGTCGCCAGCGTGATAGCTTGACCGGGTCAACGGCGTGGCGGACACCATCAGGAAGCCCTTGCCATAGGCGGCTTTTTCGTAGCCCGCGAATTCCTCGGGCGTCACGAAGCGGTCGACGCGGTGATGCTTCGGCGTCGGTTGCAAGTATTGCCCGATGGTCAGGAAATCGATGTCGGCGGCGCGCATATCCTCCATCACCTGATGCACGGCCTGCTTGTCCTCACCCAATCCGACCATGATGCCGGATTTCGTGAACATCGTCGGGTCCATCTCCTTGACCCGTTGCAGTAAGCGCAGCGAGTGAAAATAGCGGGCACCGGGCCGTACCTCGGGGTAGAGGCCGGGCACGGTTTCCAGGTTGTGGTTGAACACATCGGGCCGTGCTTCGACCACGATTTCCAGCGATCCGGGTTTCGAGCGGATGAAATCCGGGGTCAGGATCTCGATCGTCGTGTCGGGGGCCTTGCGGCGGATGGCGCGGATGGTCTGGGCAAAATGCTCCGCCCCGCCGTCGTCGATATCGTCGCGGTCGACGGAGGTGATGACGACGTGATTCAGGCCCAGCTTCTCAACCGCGGCGGCGACGCGGCCTGGTTCGAACACGTCCAACGCCTCGGGCGGTTTGCCGGTGGCGATGTTGCAGAACGTGCAGGCGCGGGTGCACACCTCACCCATGATCATCATGGTGGCGTGGCCCTGCGACCAGCATTCGCCGACATTGGGGCAGCCTGCCTCCTCACACACGGTGACGAGGTTGTTTTCACGCATGATCTTCGCGGTTTCGCGGTATCCGGCGGAGTTCGGCGCCTTGACGCGGATCCAGTCGGGCTTGCGCGGCTGGGCGTTGTCGGGGCGCCGCGCCTTCTCGGGGTGACGCTCGGCCGGGATTTTCAGATCGCGTGGTGCCATGGTGATCTCCTTCGCGGGACTGTCATACCGTTTCACATCGGCCTTGTCATGGTCCGCGTCAAGCATTTCGGGGCGTGGTGCGGCGGCACCGTGTCCTATTCGACGCGCAACGTGACCTCACCCAGACCGGCGACCCCCATGCGCGCAGTGTCACCTGCGGCGACCGGCAGCAGCGGTGTGTGCGCGCCACACAGGATAACGTCACCCTGCCGCAGTTGCACACCTCGCGCCGCATACAGATTGGCCAGATAGGCGAGCGCATCCAGCGGCGGTTCGGGGGCGACATTCGCGCTGTCGCAGTGAACCGTATCACCGATGCGAACATGCGTGGCCCCGATCTGATCGCCGCTCGGCGTTCCGAGGACCAGACCCGCGTTGAGGACGCCCTGCGCGATGATGTTCAGACCGTCCCTGGACGCGGCGCGCCGACGGTCGAGAACCTCGAACGCCGGGACCAGATATCCGACATGGCGCGCAACGCTGACCGCATCCTGCGCCACCATGGGGATGTCCTCGGCCAGGACGGCCGCAATTTCGGGTTCCAGCATCAGGGTGGAGTGGTCCTGCGCCGACAGCACCGCCCCGTCCGGCAGGATTGACCGCTTCAGCACCCGCGCGCCGGCGGGGGCCTCGACGCCGAAACCGGACAGCAATTCAGGGCGATTCCAGGCGATCTTGTAGCCGCCGACAGGCCCCTCCAACGCGGTGAGCGCGTCCTGCACGGCATAAGCCGTCTGAATATCGGGGATGTCATAATCCGCGAAATCGCTCCGGTCGGCGCGGTCCTTTGCGATCTGGATCGCCAGGCTCATCGGGGTCATCTGATTTCTCCGGCATCGACCATAAGGCGGGTTTGATAGGCGGCGGAAATGTGGGCCCGCGCGGCGTCGTCCGCTGCGGCCCCGTCGCGCGCCTCGATTGCGGTGACGATGACGTGATGTTCGTCCAGCGCGGCACCGCTGCGCCCGCTGGCGGCGAACGAGGTCGTGGTCAGTAATGCCATGGAGCGTCGGACGCTTTCCAGCTGCCGGATCAGGAACCGGTTGTGCGAGGCGAGGTGGATCTGACGGTGAAAGCGCTTGTTCGCCCGGCTCAACGCCTGCGGATCGCCCAGCAGCTTCCGATCCTGCGTGATCATGTCGTAGAGTACGCCGATCTCCTCGGGTGCGGCATGTTGCGCGGCCAGACGGGCGGCCAGCCCCTCCAACTCCGCCCGGACGGTGTAGAGCTCCCCCAGTTGATCGTGATCCAGCGAGGCGACCATCAGGCTGCGCCCGTCGCGGCTCAGCACGCCTTGCGTTTCCAGCCGTTGCAGCGCCTCGCGGATCGGGGTGCGCGACATGCCCAGACGGTCGGCCAGTTCGCTTTCCACCAACCTATCGCCCGGCCGGTAATCCCCGTGGTCGATGGCGTTCAATATACGGCCATAGGCATCGTTCGGATGTGTCTCGGACATATCGGTCCTTCGATTTGCGAGCATGAATACCGTCAGCGGCTTTTGTGCACGTCGGTATGCCGACAGGTCAAGGCCCGCTCACGCCTTTGCGGTGATGCACCAGCCGGCCGTCGGCACCTCGACATATCCGTCGCGGACCAGGGGCGAGAACGCTTCGGTCAGGGCGGCGGCCACACTGGCCCTCGTATCCGGGTCCACCTGACGCAACCTGCTGGCCAGGGTGCCGATTCGCATTACGAAGGCAACGGCCCGCACGACGGGGTCGGGATCGTTTCCAGTCGCGATGCGCGCGGGTCGGTCCACGGCCTGCCACTGCACGTCCTGCCATCCCGCATCGCGCAGCAAGGGCGCAAAATAATCCGGATCGGCCCATCCGAACGGGCCCGGACCGCTCAACGACGGGGGGCGGGTCACGTCCTTGCCCAGAACGGGACGCGCGGCCACCAGCGGCACCGTCACCCAACCGTTCAGCGCGGCCTCACGCCAACAGGTGACGGAGAGCTTACCGCCAGGTTTCATCTGCGCGTGCAGGTGGCCCCACGCCTGTTCCGGCGCATCGAAGAACATCGCCCCGCAGCGCGAATGCAATGCATCGAACGGAACGTCGAATTCGTGCCGGGCGGCATCGTCATGCACCCACTCGATCCGCTGCGCTGTATCCTGCCCCCGCGCCACCGCCAGCAAATCGCCGGATACGTCCAGCCCTGTGACTTGCGCGCCTGCATCGGCCAGCGCGAATGCGGTGTCACCCGCCCCGCATCCCAGATCGAGCACGCGCCGTCCGCGCACATCGCCAAGTGCGTCGATCCCCGCAGCCCCGACCGGACCCAGCAAACCGTCCATCGCGTCCGCCTTGTCAGCCCATTCGCGGCCCACACGCCCCGTCCAATCCTCTAATCCGCTCATTATTCTCACCTCCCTCTCGACCCGTCCTTGTGTGCAGCTTAGATGCATAGAAATGAAAGACCAATTTGACCATGTACGCAGCTGGGTTTTCGACCTGGACAACACGCTGTACCCCCCGACCGCCCGTCTGTTCGATCAGATGGATGCACGGATGAATGCCTGGATCACGCGCGAAATCGGCGTAACCCCGCAGGAGGCGCAGGCCCTGAGAGAGGGGTATCTGACGCAATACGGCACGACGCTGGGCGGATTGATCGAACATCACGGCATCGACGCTGACGAGTTCCTGCGCGACACGCATGAACTGGACCTGAAGAACATCGCCCCGGCCCTGCATTTGCGGGCTGAGATCGACAGGCTGCCGGGGCGCAAGATCGTCTTCACCAACGGATCGCGACGCCATGCCGACCGCGTGACTGAGGCTTTGGGCCTGACCGGTGCCTTCGACGCGCATTACGGCATTGAGGACGCGAAATATGTCTCAAAACCCCGCCCCGAGGCCTTCGACCGAGTTTTCACGGCCGAGGGGCTGACGCCGGAGCGTTCCGCGATGTTCGAGGATATGGCGATCAACCTGACGATTCCGTATAAGCTGGGAATGCGAACCGTGCTCGTCTCGCAGGAGGATGTGGCACAACCCGACCATGTCCATCATGTGACGGACGACCTCGCGCAGTTCCTGTCGCGCATCAACGGGTGAGGGTATAATGCTGCATAATAAGGATATTCTGGTCGCGGGGGGCGGCGTTGCCGGGCTGATGGCGGCGATGAGCTTTGCCAGTATCGGCTACGATGTGATCTGCGTCGATCCCTCCCCCCCCATCGTGGAGCAGAACGACACCCGCGCGGATCTGCGCTCCACCGCGTTTTTGATGCCGGCGGTGGAGATGATGCGCCAGATCGGGCTGTGGGATCGCCTCGCGCCCCATGCCGCGGAACTGCGGGTCATGCGGCTGTGCGATGCGGGCGGGGTTGAGAACGAGATCCGTGAACAGGTCGATTTCACTGCCACCGAAATCGGTCATGAGAGATTTGGCTGGAATATCCCCAACCGTGCCCTGCGCCAGACCATGATCGCACATGCCGAGACGTTCCCCACACTCGACCTGCGGATGGGTCGCGCGGTGCGGGATCTGCTGCCGCGCACCGGCGCTGCGCGTGTCACCCTCGACGATGGCACCCGGATCGAGGCGAAGCTGGTTATCGCCGCCGATGGTCGCGACAGCCTGATCCGCGAATTGCTCGACATTCCGGTGCGCACGACGCGGTACGGCCAGAAGGGTATCGTCTTCGCCGTGCGTCACGCGCTGCCGCATAACGGGGTCAGTACCGAACTGCACCGCACCGGCGGACCCTTCACGCTGGTTCCCCTGCCCGATCAGGACGGCGTTCATCGCTCCGCCGTGGTCTGGATGGATACCGGCCCGAACATCGCGGAGCTGATGAAGCTGGACGACGCACCGTTCAGCGCCGCCGCGACGGAGCGGTCCTGCGGCATCCTCGGCCCCTTGCAGATCGAGGGGGCGCGGGGCTGCTGGCCGATCATCTCGCAACAAGCCTCCGCGCTGACCGGCCCACGGACCGCCCTGATCGCAGAGGCCGCGCATGTCATGCCGCCGATCGGGGCGCAGGGTCTGAACATATCGCTGGCCGATATCCGCGCTCTGCTGGATGCAGCGGGCCGGCATGGTTTGGGCAGTGAGGCGATGTTGGATGATTACGACCGCGCGCGCCGCCACGACATCACACTGCGTGAGCGGGGGGTGGAGTTGCTGAACCGTGCCGCCCTGACAGAGGTTCAGCCCCTGCGCGACCTGCGACGGGCCGGGTTACACCTGATCGGTACGCTGGGACCGGTGCGCGCCGCCGCCCTGCGGCGCGGTATGGGGCTAGCCTGAAATTTGACCTGAAAACTTGGCTGAAATACGGCCCCCGCATACCGGCGCGGCGCAACCCGTCGTGCCGGGAGCCGATGTCGCCAGCCCCTTGAGCACCCGCACCGCCAGATAGGCGAAGGCCTGCGCCTCCAGCATGTCACCGTCCAGGCCCACAGCCTCCACCGGATCGACGACACCATCCAGCGAGGTGCCCAACCAGGCCATCATCGTCGCATTGCGCCGACCGCCACCACAGACCAGCCAGCGGGCCGGGGGTGAGGGCAGATGCGCGCGCGCGCGCCGCACCGCGTGGATGGTAAAGGCGGTCAGAAACGCCGCGCCGTCGCGGGTCTCCATCTCACGCGCTGCTTTCGAAACTTCACGGAAACCATTGCGATCCAATGATTTCGGCGGCGGTACATCAAAATACGGATCGTCGAATACGGGATGCGCTCGATGCCAGAGCGCACCCCGGATTGCCTGCGCGCCTGACAGATCCTGCGGCACGCCTGTACGCTCCTGCATGAAATCGTCCAGCAACGCATTCGCGGGCCCGGTATCGAAGGCCAACAGGGCACCGGGCGCTTCGGGTTGCGGAATGCGCGGATCGACCCAGGTGACATTCCCGACGCCACCAAGGTTCAGGAACGCCACCGGTTCCCGCATCCCGGCCCACCGGGCCAGCGCGTGATGAAAGAACGGGGCAAGCGGCGCGCCCTCACCCCCCGCCTGCATGTCCGCCGTGCGAAAGTCCCAGACGACCGGCATGGCGAGCGTTGCCGCCAGCGCCGCACCGTCGCCAAGCTGATGCGTACGACGTTCGACCGGATCATGGGCCAGGGTCTGCCCGTGAAACCCCACCACATCCGCCGTGGGCAATGCGCGCACCGCTGCGAGGTGCCGCCGCTCCACGATTTCCGCCGTTGCACCCAACGCATTGCCTGTCCCCGGCCACAGACCCTGCGCCGCAACCAGAACGGAGCGTTCCTCAGCCGTGTAGGGGGTGAAATGCCCCTGACCGAACCCCTCGATCCGGTGACCGTCCGTCTGGATCCACGCGGCATCCACGCCATCCATGGACGTGCCGCTCATCAATCCGATCGCCCGCATCGCACGTCCTCTTTTCTTTCGTTCCTCAGCGGGGCATATATCGCGTGCCTCGTTAAGGCGCAAAGGATGAGATGATGACCTACCAGCCGAAGAGCGAATTCCTCCGCACCATGATCGCGCGCGGATTCATGCAGGATTGTACCGATCTGGAAGCCCTCGACGAGGCGCTGCTGGAGGGGGTCGTCCCCGGCTATATCGGCTTCGACTGCACGGCGGACAGCCTGCATGTCGGGCACCTCACCCAGATCATGATGCTGCGCTGGCTGCAAAAGACCGGACACAAACCCATCACCCTGATGGGCGGCGGCACCACCAAGATCGGCGATCCGTCCGGCAAGGACGAGGCTCGTCAGTTGCTGACGACCGAGCAGATCAACGCCAACATGGCCGGCATCCGCGATGTATTCGAGAAATTCCTGACCTTCGGTGACGGCGCACAGGATGCGGTGCAGCCTGACAATGCCGAATGGCTGGACCAGTTGAACTACGTCGCCTTCCTGCGCGATTACGGGCGCCACTTCACGATCAACCGGATGCTCAGCTTTGACAGTGTCAAGCTGCGGCTGGACCGTGAACAGCCGCTGACCTTCCTCGAATTCAACTACATGCTGTTGCAGGCATATGACTTCATGGAACTGAACAAGCGCTATGGCTGCGCCTTGCAGATGGGCGGGTCGGATCAGTGGGGCAATATCGTCAACGGCATCGACCTGACCCGGCGGATCAACCGCAATCAGGTGTTCGGCCTGACGACCCCGCTTTTGACCAAGGCGGACGGCACGAAAATGGGCAAATCGGCCAGCGGGGCGATCTGGCTGAACGCCGACCGCCTGTCGCCTTACGAGTTCTGGCAGTTCTGGCGCAACACGCTGGACGCAGATGTCGGCAAGTTCCTAAAGCTGTTCACCGAATTGCCGCTGGAGGAGTGCGAGCGGCTTGCCGCCCTGCAGGGCGCAGACATCAATGAGGCGAAGATCCAGCTTGCCAACGCGGTCACGATCCTCGCTCATGGGGCGGACGCGGCCGCAGCGGCGGAGCAGACCTCGCGCGAGGTGTTCGAGAAGGGCGGCATAGGTGACGACCTGCCGACAATCACCCTGCCCGCAGGACAGACCAGTATCGTACAGCTGTTCGTCAAGGCGGGTCTTTCCTCCTCGGGCAAGGAGGCCAAGCGTCTGATTGCCGAGGGCGGCGCTAAGATCGACGACGTGGTCGTGAGCGATGCAGGTCAGCTGATCGACGTTGCCGACACGCTCAAGCTGAGCGCGGGCAAGAAACGGCATGTTCTGGTGCGCGCGGGCTGATTTTCCCGCCCGGACGACTGTCCATTTCGGAGGCCCGGATCCGGGCCTCCGGCAAGCGGATCAAGCCTCCTCCTGCTCCTCCGCCGCCTGCCGCGCCCACATGCTGGCATAGCGGCCATGCGTCGCCAGCAGCCCCTCATGGGTGCCACGCTCGACCACGACGCCCGCCTCCAGCACGACGATCTGATCGGCGTGGACGACGGTGGACAGGCGGTGCGCGATTGTGATGACCGTGCGGCCCTGCCCCATCTCCTCCAGACTTTCCTGGATGCCCTGCTCCGTCTCGGAATCGAGGGCGGAAGTCGCCTCATCCAGCAGCAGGATCGGTGGGTTCTTCAGGATGGTGCGGGCGATGCCGACACGTTGCTTTTCACCGCCCGACAGTTTCAACCCGCGTTCGCCGACCTTGGTTTCGTATCCTTCGGGCAGGCTGGCGATGAAATCGTGGATGCGCGCGGCACGGGCCGCCTTCTCGATCTGCGCTTGCGATGCATCCGGTTTGCCGTAGCCGATATTATAGCCGACGGTATCGTTGAACAGCACAGTGTCCTGCGGCACCACGCCGATGGCCGCGCGCAAGCTTTCCTGCGTCACATCGCGAAGGTCCTGCCCGTCGATCTCGATCGCGCCGCCGGTGACATCATAGAACCGGAACAGCAGACGTCCGATGGTGGACTTGCCAGACCCCGAATGCCCGACCAGCGCCACCGTCTGGCCCGGCGCCACGTCGATATCGACGCCCTTGAGGATACCGCGATCCGCGTCGTAGCCGAACTGCACGTCTCGCAAATTGATGCGCCCGCCCTCAACCCGCAGTTCCTTGGCATCCGGCTTGTCCGTGACCTCCGCCGGTTGTTCCAGCAGACCGAACATCTCACCCATATCGACGAGAGCTTGCCGAATCTCGCGGTATACCGTTCCCAGGAAGTTCAGCGGCATCGTGATCTGGATCATGTAGAGGTTCACCGCCGTGAACTGCCCCACCGTCAGATTGCCCGCCTGTACGTCCAGCGCCGCCATGACCAGCACGATCACCAGCCCCGTGGTGATGATCAGCGATTGGCCGAAGTTCAGACCGGCAAGCGAAATCTGCGTCTTGATCGCCTCCGCCTCATACCCACGCATGGAGGCGTCGTAGCGTGTCGCCTCGCGCTGCTCCGCCCCGAAATACTTGACGGTTTCGAAGTTCAGCAGACTGTCGATCGCCTTCTGATTGGCGTCGGTGTCACGCTCGTTCATGCGCTTGCGGATCGCCACACGCCATTCGGTGACCTTGAAGGTGAACAGGGTATACAGCGTGATCGTGGTCAGAACGACGATCATGTAGCCGACCCCGAACATGTACCAGAAGATCGCGGCCATCAGCGCCAGCTCGACGATCAGCGGCCCGATGGAGAACAGCACAAAGCGCAGCAGGAAATCGACGCCCTTCACCCCGCGTTCGATGATGCGGCTCAAACCGCCGGTTTTTCGTGCGATGTGATAGCGCATGGACAGCGCGTGAATATGTTCGAACGTCTCCAGCGCCAGTCGGCGCAGCGCGCGTTGACCGACGCGGGCAAAAACCGCGTCGCGCATCTGGTTGAACCCGACCTGCCCCGCCCGGGCCAGCCCGAACCCCACGACCAGCGCGACCGGACCCAAGGCGAGCAAGAACCCGGTGTTCTGACCCGCTTCCTCCGGCGCCAGGGCATCGACCGCGCCCGAGAAAAACAGCGGCGTGGCCAACGTGATGACCTTCGCCACCACCAACAGGATCATCGACAAAACGACCCTGAACCGCAATTGCGGCTGATTTTTCGGCCATAGATACGGAATGACCTTGGTCAGAACCGAGCGTTCGCGTGTGGTGTCATCACGGAAGGTGCGCGCCGGAATATCGGCATCGTTCGTTGCGTCGGTCATGTCGGCTCCAGCGGGGTGAGACCGACACATATAGTGCACGAAGGTGATTGCAAAGCCCGCGCGCGTCCGCCGCTGGCAGACGCGCGATATGTGGGCGACGGACCGGTCGGGGATGAAACTGTCAACTGGCCCGCCGCCGAGGCGGCGTAATACGCAACTTCGCCACCTCAACTAAGCGACGCCCACGCGGGGCGCCGACTAAACTGTTCGTGTGAAGAGAACAAATACGGTGGCCACAAGGTTCCATGACATCACGTTGATTTCCCGTGATTTCACCATCTGTCCGCAAACCCCGCACCTGCTGGCGACACCGGGTCGACAGAGGCGGAAATTGCCGCCCCGACGCGCCGTTTCCGTCCCCATCAAATCTACGCGCCAGCGTCCCGGTCACGTTCGCGAAGTGCACGAGCAAAGTCCGGCTAGATCGCGTGAATGTCCGCGACGACCAGAACCGGCCCGCTGGGCGCGCCCGTGGTGGATCCCCCCTCCGGCTCCATACTGACGCCGAAATGCGCGTTCGTGGTCATTTGGGCGGCGACCTCGGACGACAACTCGATTTCGTAGACCTGCTGTTCGGGCACGACGCCCATCGACATCGGCGCGGCGGTCGGCGTGGGTGCGAACCACAGCTCCAGATCGCGGCCAGGATCGGGTTCGCCCGACAGTCTGTTGACCCGCAGGACCGCACGTTCGGCATCGTATCGCGTGATGAACGAGATATCGCTGTCCGGTGCGAACAGGGCCGTTACCAGCTCCGCATTTGGCAGGCCGGGCGGGGGCGGTGCGACCGCATCGTCGAACGAGACGAAAACAGCCGCCGCAACACCCAGCGCGGCAACACCACGCCACAATGGGGTGCTGTTCCACAGCCGCGACAACATAGATGGCTGCGCCCCGAACAGGCGGGCGGTCAACTGCTTGCGGACCGCCGCCGGAACCGTGACCTCCTCAAACTCGCTATCGAGATCCGAGAGTTTTCGTTGCCAGTCAGTGACCTGAGCGGCGAAAGCACGGTCGGTGCGCATCAGCGACGCCGCCTCAACAAGCGCGGCACCGTCGAGCAGGCCGAGCGCGAACTCGGCCGCCAGCCAGTTCCTGCCGTCTCCGTCTTGATGTGCTTTATCGCTCATACTTCTTCCATCTTCCCCCCGCCCAGGCAATCGCGCAGGGCAAGCAGGCTGCGACGCAGCCAGGTCTTCATCGTGTTCAGCGGCACCGAATGCCGCTCCGCCAGTTCGGCGTAGCTGTAACCTTCGAGGTAGGCGCCGCGCACGGCGTTCGCCCGATCCTCAGGCAATTCTTGCAGGCACAACGATATTCTGCGCCCCGTGTCACTGGCGATCAACTGCTCCTCCGGTCCCGGCCCCGAATCGGGGATCTGAACGGCCTCGTCGATCTCCACGTGATTGCCGCGACGTTTGCGCAAGCGGTCGATGGAGTGGTTGCGCGCTATGGCGACCATCCAGCTGATCGGTGAAAAGCCGCCTGACTTGTAGCGGTCGGCATTATTCCAGACCTTAACGAATACCTCCTGCACCGCCTCCTCGGCCTCTGCCCTGTTCTTGAGTATACGAAGGCAAACGCCGAAAAGTTTCGCGGATGTCTGATCGTAGAGATCAATGAATGCGGCACGGTCCTTCAGCACCACGCGCCCAATCAGGTGTTCGATGTGTTCTGCGGACATTGATGCCTCAACTTATTCGACATTGCATGGGAGGCAGACGACCTTGCCGCGACCTCATTCGCCGGGCAGGGAAAAGATCTGTCCGGGGTATATCAGGTCAGGATCGCGTATCTGATCGGAATTTGCTGTAAAAATTTGCGTGAACAGCGGGCCTTTCCCGTACCGCTCTCGCGCGATAGTCCACAGGTTGTTTCCGGGCTGCACGACGATCTGCTCCAACGGGTCCGCTTGGTCCACCGTGGCGATGGCAAGCGCGGGTTCGACGCGGCGAAACGGGCTTTGCGCGCGGCTGGTGACACGACCGTCAGCGGCCACTTCATCCACCCTCAGCGTGTAGTTTCCAATCGGCAGGGCCTCAACCACAACCGTCCACGTCCCGTCTGCACGGATGTCCGCCTCAGCTATGGGCGCGTCGTTGGCATAGATCCGCGCCGTGTTGGCAGGCGTTCCGCGACCGCTCAGGATCACGGCACCCTCCGCCGAATAGCTGATGGTATCGAGCACGATCTGGCCCACCGGCTGGGACAATGCGGGTTGCACCACCTCCACCTGAGTGGGGGAGGAGATGACGACCACCGGGGCTTCCGGGGTGCTTTCCACCTCGTCCGGGGCATCCACGATAATGATGACCGCCTCGTCTGATGTTACCTCGTCGCCGTCCTCGTCCGAGCCGGTGCGCAACCGCAATTCCTGCGAGAATCCGGTGCGCGGCGTATCGACCATCGCCACGAACTCCCCCCGGTTCGAAGCGGTGGCCGTGCCGATCGGCTGACCGTCGGCAGTCACCGTGACCTCGGTCCCCGGTTCCGCCCGGCCTGCGATCACGGTGGAGCCATCGTTCTCAACCCGCACCAGATCGAACTGGGCAGCGGTCGCTGGCGTCGCGTCATCCGCGACCTGCGACGCTTCTGGTTCGCGATCCTGAGCAGTGACGGCAGAGGTTGCCGGTTCATCCGTTCCCGCCAATCGTGTGTCGGAGTTCGGCACCCCCTCAAGCTTCGCACCCTGCGATGAGTCGAGGCCGAAAGATGCGTTTCCTCCTTCAGCGGTCTGTGAGCTATCCCCTTCAGCTGTGGGGGCGGCTTCCTCTACGATGGGAGTTTCCCCGGATTGAGAAAGTGAAGCAATCACAGGCACCTCATCGGCGTCCGTTTGCTGTTGCGCTCCGCCAAAATCCGGAGCGGTGGACAGGTCTGGTATGGTCGTCGCTGACGGCCCGGATATGGTAGTCTCAGCTGTTTGCGACGGCACGGCGGCAACTACGGGTTCCGGTGCGCCTGTCGCGTCACTGCCCGCTTCCCCCGCAGGCGCGGCCACGCCGGTCTGTTCCATTTGCGGAGCCTGCACCTCCGGCTCCGGTGCGATGACTGTGTCCGGCGTCGTGGGTGACATATCAGCGGTTTGTGCGCCTGACCTTGTTCCCGGAGCGACCTCACCGCTCTGAACCACGGGGTCCTCGCCAATCTGTCCCCCGGTCCGCTGCGCCTGATACCACCACAATCCAAGCAGACCGGCGACGACCGGAACCAGGAAGAGTCCAATACGCTTCGTTTGTTCCATAATATCCCTCGCCAGTCGCCATCCGGTGTGATGTATCGGTTCCGTCTGCCTGACACTGTTATACGTGTGTCGAAGATAGGCAAATATTTGCCGACCAGAGGAACGTTACGTGCCGCCAGTTGCGGCAAGGAGGCCACATGACCAGCACACTTACCCATGGTATCTGCGTATTCTGCGGATCTCGCCCAGGCGATGACCCTGCCTTTATAGCAGATGCCACCACGATCGGGCAGTCAATTGCCGCCGAAGGCTGGCGCGTCATCTATGGCGCGGGCGATATCGGCATCATGGGCGCCGTCGCGGAGGCCGCGCAGAGCGCGGGGGGTAAGCTGTTTGGCGTGATCCCGCAACACCTGGTCGATGTGGAGGTCGGACGCGTTTCCTCCGACGCCTTCGTGGTGACAGATAACATGCACACACGAAAGACGGTGATGTTCGCGAACTCCGATGCGATCCTCGTCCTGCCGGGAGGGCCTGGCACACTGGACGAGTTGTTCGAGGTCATGACCTGGCGCCAACTGGGCGTGCACGACAAACCCATCGTCCTGCTCAACACCAACGGCTATTGGGACGGGCTGATCGATCTGATCGACGGCATTATCGCGCGCGGTTTCGCCGAACCCTCGTTCAAGGAATTCCTGACCGTCGTCTCCACCCCGGATCAGGCCATGGCCAGCTTGCGCGCGCGTCTGTCCTGACGCAGAACACCCAGTGAATACAGCGCCAGCGCCGTCCAGATCATCGGAAAGGCGATGGCGTGCCACCGGGTAAACGGCTCGTTGAAAAGGAACGCCGCGACTGCGAATTGCAACGTCGGGTTCAGGTACTGCGTCAGACCCAGCGTCGCGTAGTGCAACCGGGTCGCGGCATAGGCGAACCCCACCAAGGGGCCGCCGGTGATGATGCCCGACATCGCCAGCAGCGCCCAGTCATGCGCGTCCAGATGCGCCACACCCGGCCCGAAGGCAACATATCCCAGCGCGAGGGGCATCAGCAGCGCGACCTCCAGGAATGTGCTGGTCACGGGGCCCACGGTCAGCACTTTCTTGACCAGCCCGTAGCCGCCGAACGTTCCGGCCAGCAGCAGTGATATCCACGGGGCAACGCCAAGCCCCAGCGTCAGCGTCAGCACCGCCCCGGTGGCCAGCGCGATGCCGAAGCCCTGCCACGGTCCGAACCGTTCACCGAACACCAGATATCCCAGCACCACCGTGACCAGCGGAAAGATGTAGTAGCCCAGCGACGCCTCCATCGCGCGGCCCGAATGGATCGCGAAGATGAAGCCGAACCAGTTGGTCGAGATCAGCAGAGCACTGACCGTCAGCAGGCCGAGGGTGCGGGGGCTGGAAGCGGCCTCACGCACCTTATCCCCCCGACCTGTGAATGCGATCACGATGGCGAAGAACAGAAAAGACCAGATCGTGCGATGCGCCAGCACTTCGAGCGGCGGCAAATGGGTGACCTGCGCGTAATATATACCCGACAGGCCCCATGTCGTGCACACGGCCAGCATAGCCAGCACGCCCTTCATACCATTGGTCATTGCAGCCTACCTTTGCCGATCGGGGGCACTCCCCATCCGGCATATCGTCCAGACTGTCAAAGCAGAAGGCCCGGATTGTACGCCGACAATCAGCTCAGTTCGACGACGCCGATCTCTGGAACCACGCCCAGACGCAGCGGAAACACCGCGCAGCCAAGCCCGCTGGTAACGATCAGATCGCGCTGATCCTCACCCACGTGGTCATAGGCGTAGCGTGTGCCGTACTTGGAGGGCACGCCCAGCACCGTGCCGAAGAAGGTCATCTGACCGCCAAGCGTATGACCCGAGATCGTCAGCGCGATCTTTTCATCCATATCGACGAACCCGTCCGGTTCATGGGCCATCATGATCGCGGGGCATCCGTCGTCACCGATCTGTGCCATCGTACCGGGCAGATCATCTCTCCGTTCTTCTTGAACGCTCGCTGATCACCCAGGCCCGCCAGCCAGAAATCTCCCTCGTTCCGAGAAATCTTAATCGCCTTCTTTTCCAGAACGGGAATACCAGCAGCTTCGAGCAAACGCCCATTGCCTGAAACGACGAAGGGCACCCGTGCGGGTGCCCTTCGCATAAAGACGCAGTATCCTTGCGCTTGAAAGGTGTCAAAGACGCGATGCCACGTTTTCCCAGTTCACCAGGTTGTCGAGGAAATTGGTGAGGTAAGCCGGACGCTTGTTGCGGAAGTCGATGTAATAGGAGTGCTCCCAAACGTCACATCCCAGCAGCGCGGTCTGGTTGAAGCAGATGGGGTTCACGCCGTTCTCGGTCTTCGTGACCTTGAGCGAGCCGTCCTGATCCTTGACCAGCCAGGCCCAGCCCGAACCGAACTGACCACCACCGGCGGCGGCGAACTGCGACTTGAACTCCTCAACGGAATCGAAGTTTTCCTTGATCGCGCTCTCCAGCTCGGAGGGCATCGCGGTGGTGCCGGGGCTCATCATTTCCCAGAATTGGTTGTGATTCCACAGCTGCGAAATGTTGTTGAAGATACCATTCTGCGCGACCGCATCGGCATCGTAGGTGCCACGGATGATCTCTTCGAGGGATTTGTTCTCCCACTCAGTGCCTTCAATCGCCTTGTTTCCGTTGGTCACATAGGCGTTGTGGTGCAGATCGTGGTGATATTCGAGTGTTTCCGCGCTCATCCCGTGGGGGGCGAGGGCGTCGTGTGCATAGGGCAGATCGGGAAGCGTGAAAGCCATCGGGTTTCTCCTGTGCTGGACCGCAACATCGCGGTCGGTTGCTCTTTTACATATCACTCGATCCCGTCGTGGAAAGGGCCATGGCGCAAAACGGGCAATCACGGCCGGAAAACACGGGAGAAACTGTGCAAAGGTTCACGATCCAAACGGATGCCTGCACCGCTACAGGTGGAATTGGTCGGGGGTCACGTCACCGTGACGGGCAGCAAGGCTGCGGCGATGCGGCGACCTTCACTCAACAATACGTTATATGTGCGACAGGCAGAGGGGGAGGACATCACCTCAACCCCGATCCCGGCTGATTCCAGTTCCGCAACCAGATCCTCCGGTCCATTGGCGATTTCGTCGCCGGTGCCCAGAAACAGAACGTCGATACTGTCCGCAATCGCCAGAAACGTCGCGGCATCGCCGCCCCACGGACCGGCGCCATCCGGCAACAGTGCGACCGGACCCTCAATCACCTTGCCATCCACCCGGAAAAACCCCGGCCCGTAACCATCGACGGGGCGGGCATTCTGATAGCTGATCTCGTTGAGTTGCATCGCGAAATCCCCCGTCCCGGTTACTCTTCGATATAATCTTCCATGGTTTCCGAGGCAATGTCAGGGCCGCCGAAGTAGTCGATTGCAGCCCAAGCGATCACCCCGCCAACGAGGCAAAACAAGATCTCACGTCCGAATTCGCGCAGCTTACGCATCGATATGCGCGTATTTGGAATTCCCCTTGCGCGGGCCTTCTGTCGGGCCGTCACCCTCCTTGGACCAGTCGCGCTTCACATCGAGGCGCAGCAGAATCGGAGAAGCCACAAACACCGACGAATAGGTGCCGACGACCACGCCCCAGATCATCGCGAAGGTAAATCCGCGAATGACTTCACCCCCCAGCACATAGAGCGCCGACAGCGCGATCAGCGTGGTCAGGGATGTCATCACTGTGCGGCTCAACGTCTCGTTCAGCGACAGGTTCAGCAGGTCCTTCAGGGCCATCTTCTTGTAACGACGCAGATTTTCACGCACCCGGTCGAACACGACAACAGTATCGTTCAGGGAATAGCCCACGATGGTCAGAATCGCCGCGATGATCGAGAGGTTGAATTCCAGACCGATCAGGCTGAACACGCCGATGGTCAGGATCACGTCATGCACCAGCGCGGCCACCGCCCCCAGCGCGAACTGCCATTCGAACCGCAGCCAGATGTAGAACAACACGGCCACAACCGCCAGAGAAACACCCAGGATGCCGTCCTGCACCAGTTCACCCGAAACCTTGGCGCCCACACTCTCCGTGGACAGGATCGTCAGCCCCTCGAACCGTTCCTGCAAGGCGTTGACCACCATCTGCACGGTGTCGTTCTGGATCGCGTCCTCATCGTCCTGCTGTTCGATGCGGATCAGGGCGGAATACTGCGCCGCGCCGGTCAGTTCCGCCGCCGGATCACGAAGCTCACTGACCGTGGCATCGCCGACCTCAAGCTCACCCAGCAGATCGCGGTATTCCTGTGTAGCCACGGGACCGGGCGTTTCCGTCATGATGACGGAGCCGCCACGAAAGTCGATGCCGTAGTTCAGACCGACAACAGCGAACAGCACGATCGAGGCGACAACCGCAATCGCGGACAGGCCGAATGTAAACTTCTGAAATCTGAAGAAATTCAGTTTCGTCGTTTCGGGTACCAGTTTCAGACGCATGGTTCCGCTCACACTTCGATGGTTTTCGGGCGACGCAGGTCGAACCACGTCACGATCAGCAGGCGGGTGATCAACAGGGCGGCAAAGACCGACGTGACGATCCCCACACCCAAAGTCACCGAAAACCCGCGTACCGGACCGGATCCAATGACGAACAGGATCACTGCGGCAATAAAGGTGGTGATGTTCGCGTCCAGAATGGCCGTGAACGCCTTGTCATAACCCAGCTGGATCGCCCGCGCGGGGCCTTTCCCGGATTTCAGTTCCTCACGGATACGCTCGAAGATCAGCACGTTCGCATCCACGGCCATGCCGACGGTCAGCACGATCCCCGCAATTCCGGGCAGGGTCAACGTGGCCCCCAGAACCGACAAAATGGCGAAGATCATCGCCACGTTCAGGATCAGCGCGACATTGGCGAACAGACCGAACAGGCCGTAGCTCAGCCCCATGAAGACCAGTACGGCCACGAAGGCGACCATGGTGGCCAGACGTCCCGCCTCGATTGAATCGGCCCCCAGTTCCGGCCCGATGGTCCGTTGTTCCAGCACCACCAGTTCGGCGGGCAAGGCACCCGCCCGCAGCAGGATCGACAGGTTCGCCGTCTCCTGCGTGGTGAAGCGACCCGTTATGATGCCGGAGCCGCCGGGGATATAGCTTTGGATACGCGGGGCCGACACGACCTCATCATCCAGCACGATGGCGAACAGGTTTCCGACATTTTCCGCCGTATGATCGCCGAAGATTCGCGCGCCCTGCGCGTTGAACCGGAAGGATACGGCGGCATTGTTGTTCTGATCGAAGGTCGATTGCGCATCGACCAGTTGATCGCCGCTGACGATGGCGCGACGTTCCACGATGTAATAGCTGCCCGGCTCATCCACCGAAGGCAGCAGCAGGTTGCCCGCACCGGCGCGCGCATTCTCGTCCGTCGTGGCGCTGACCACATGGTGAAAGCCCAGTTTCGCGGTGGTGCCAATCAGGTCCAGCACTTCCTGCGAGGAACCGACGCCTGGCACCTGGATCAGGATGCGGTCGTCGCCCTGACGCTGGATGGTCGGCTCTCGGGTGCCGCTTTCATCGATCCGGCGGCGTACGATCTCGACCGATTGGGCGACGGTGCGGTCGTCCGTCGCCGATTTCTCCGCATCGCTCAGGCGGATGCGGATCAGATCGGTTCCCTCGGCGGAAACCTCGATGTCAGTGGAGCCTATGCCGGTCAGCGTGGTGATCGGTTGCGCCAGTTCGCGCAAGGCCTCGATCGCCGTCTGCTGACCCGATGCCTCCCCTATGCGCAGCAACAATTCGCCACGCTCCGTATCGACCTGTCGGACGGTGCCAACCGCATCACGTTGCTCACGCAGGACACGCAGCGCCTCGGGCCAGATACCATCCATACGGTCCTGATAGACGTCCTCGACCTGCACCTCGACCAGCAGATGCGCACCACCGCGCAAATCCAGCCCGAGATTCACCAGATCGGAGGGCAGATAGTCCGGCCAGTCCCCCTCCTGCCCCGCGGCGACAGCATCGTTTGATGCCTCGACCTGCGCGTAGAACAGGTTGGGCGCGGAAAACAGAAGCGCGGCGAGGCAAACGATCACCACGCCGATCTTCTTCCAGAGGGGATAGCCGAGCATTTGGATCAGTCCTTGGCCGGTTCGGTCTTGCTGAGCACCTGCGCCACGGTCGCCTTGACGACCCGCACCTTGACGTTTTCGGCCAGCTCGACCTCGATTTCGTCGTCTTCCTTGACCTTGGAAACCTTGCCGATCAGGCCGCCCTGGGTGACGACCATATCGCCACGACGCAATGCCTCGACCATGGCCTTATGCTCCTTCACCCGCTTTTGCTGAGGACGGATCATCAACAGGTATACGATACCGAAGATAAGGATGATGGGCAGGAACTGGGCGATGCCAGCACCGGCGCCACCGGCGGCCTGAGCGTATGCAGGGGTCACGAACATAGATTTCTCCGAAGGTCGATTGTGCGAAGTCGGGTGACACCTATAGCGTGGCCGGACCTGGCGCAAGACGATGAGGCTGGAATGACGTTTCGCGAATGGATCGGATTGAGCAAGACACCCCGCTACGAGGACGCGCGCTGGTTGGGGCCATTGCTGTTCAGCGTCGTCGTGTTAATCAGCACTGGCCTGCTGGCACTGGTGCTGTTCCGCAGCTTCGAGGCGTTGGCAAGCGGCACGGGCGAGTTGCGCAGCTACCTCTACTTCCTGGTGGCCCTCATCGGCCTGCCCTTCGTGATATGGCGCTCCATCGTCGCGCAGGCACAGGCTACCACCGCGGCGCAGGGTCAATTCACTGAACGTTATCTCAAAGCTGTGGAGTTACTTGATTCCGATAATCTTCTGAAACGGATAGGGGCCATACAGGCACTTGAACGATTGGCACAGGATTCCGAGCGTGATCAGACCCATATCCTTGCACTTCTCAATACATTCGTGCGTACTGAGAGCACGAAGCATGCAAACTTGATAGGACCTGCTTCACCCCTATCTCAAGAGGCATTGGAAGCAGCTTTAGATGTTATCACTCGTAGAAACTGGAGTCAGACATGAGCGTCGCATCGCAATTCCAAGTCGACCTTAGTTCGCTCAACCTGCCGGGCGCGCGTTTGAGCCGAGGAAAGATGGTTGGCGCCCGCATTGTGAGAACAAATTTGTCAGGTGCAGACCTGCGAAATGCAGTACTCGATGGTGCTGACCTTACCGGTGCTACCCTTGAGAATGCGGATTTGAGGGGAGCTAGCGTTGATGGAGCAATATTTACAGACGCAGTTCTAAAGGGCACTGATTTACGCGGGGTAGATCTGCGTCGTGCAATCGACCTTACACCTAAACAGGTCCAGGAAGCGTTGACGGACGACCAGACAAAAAGCTCCTTGGTTGCCGTCGAGCGATAAATCTGCGCGCCAGCGTACTATGGCTTGATTGATTAGTTCTGTTTGATCCCGCATAACCCGTCCACTGAATCAGTGAGCCGGAGCAAACCCATGCATGACATCCGCATCATCCGCGACGACCCTGCCGCTTTTGACGCCGCCCTCGCGCGGCGTGGGGATGCGCCGGTTTCCTCCGAACTGATTGCGCTCGATGCCAAACGGCGTGAGGCGATTCAGGCCGCGCAGGATGCGCTTCAGGAGCGGAATGCCGCCTCGAAGCAGGTTGGCGCGGCCAAGGCCAAGGGGGATGAGGAAGAATTCGCCCGCCTGCGTGCCCTCGTGGCTGAAAAGAAGGACGAGATCGCCCGCCTCGAAGCGGATGCCAAGGCCGCGCAAGAGGAGTTGGACGACCGCCTGATGCGCCTGCCCAACATCCCCGATGCCGATGTGCCCGACGGCGCGGACGAATCCGACAATGTCGAGATGCGCCGTGCCGGCACCCCGCCGACCTTCGACTTCACCCCGGTCGAGCATTTTGATCTGGCCGCCGCCAAGGGTTTGGACTTTGAGACGGGCGGCAAGCTCTCCGGCTCCCGCTTCGTGGTGCTGCGCGGCGCGATGGCCCGCCTGCATCGCGCGTTGGCGCAGTTCATGCTGGACATGCACACGACCGAGCATGGGTTGGAGGAAACCAACACCCCCGTGCTGGTGCGTGAGGAAGCAATGACCGGCACGGACAAGCTGCCGAAATTCGGTGATGACAGCTATCAGACCACCAATGGCTGGTGGCTGATCCCCACATCGGAAGTCACGCTGACCTATTCGGTGTCCGGCGAAATGTTGGAGGAGGCGACCCTGCCCCGCCGCATGACCGCCCATACCCTCTGCTTCCGGTCCGAGGCGGGCAGCGCGGGGCGTGACACCTCCGGCATGTTGCGGCAGCACCAGTTCGAGAAAGTCGAGATGGTCTCGATCGTCCATCCCGACGACAGTCGGGCCGAGCTGGACCGGATGACCGGTTGCGCCGAGGCCATCCTGGATCGACTGGGATTGGCCTATCGCACGCTGGTGTTGTGCACAGGCGACATGGGGTTCGGCGCGCGCCGGACGCATGACATCGAGGTCTGGTTGCCCGGTCAGAACACCTACCGCGAAATCTCGTCCTGCTCGACCACCGGCGATTTTCAGGCCCGCAGGATGAATGCCCGCTTTCGCCCTGCGCAGGGCGGCAAACCGGAATTCGTGCACACGCTCAACGGCTCCGGCCTTGCCGTCGGTCGCTGCCTGATCGCGGTGCTGGAAAACGGTCAGCAGGCCGATGGCTCCGTCAGGCTGCCCGACGCGCTGGTGCCGTATCTGGGTGGCAAGACGATGATCACTGCGGATGGCAGCTTTGGCTAACCGCATGATCCGGGTGGCCTGACCCGGCGATTCGATAAAATGGTGGGCCAGAGGAGGCCCGCCATGACCATTCAGTTCCACCCCCTACCCACAGATGAGGTTCGCGCCCTGCAATCAGGCGGTCCCGATTTCTGGGGCAATCGCGCGGAACGTGCCACCAGCGACGGTTCAGGCATTCCCTGCCGTCACTGCATGGCCCACGTGCCCGCCGGTGAGGACTATCTGATCGCCGCCTACCGTCCGTTCCCCACGGCGCAACCCTATGCCGAGGTTGGCCCGATCTTCCTGTGTGCCAGGCCCTGCGAGGCCCCGGCCCCATCGGCACAAATTCCTCAGTTCCTCAGCAGCCCCGCCTATCTGCTCAAGGGCTATACCGCCGATTATCGCATCCGCTACGGCACCGGAGCGATCATCGCGACAGCAGATATCCCCCGCGCGGCCGAGGCGATCCTTACGGACCCCGAGGTCGCTTTCGTCGATGTCCGCTCCGCCCGCAACAACTGTTTCCACACACGAATTCGTTGTTGCACCTGACAGCCCGTTGACGCCTCCGTGCCCTGCGCCATGTGAGTTGCGCAAAGGAGTGCACCGATGCGTTTTCTCATCCTGTTTCTGGCCGTCGCCTTTGCCGCAATGCCCTTCTTCATCCGGTTTAATGGCTTCCAGCCAAGCCTTTACCCCATCCCGCAGGAGGATCCTGCGATACAGCCTGCCGGTTGGGCTTTCTCGATCTGGGGGGTGATCTACGTGGCGCTGATCGTTCACGCTGTTTACGGTGTCCTGCGGGCCGACGATCCGGCGTGGAGCAACAAGAAATTCCCTCTCACCATCAGCCTCGCCATCGGGGTGATCTGGCTGCCGGTCGCGGGCTACAGCCCGGTCTGGGCGACGCTGCTGATCCTCATCATGCTGTTCGGTGCGCTGCTGGCGCTGTTTTTCGGGCTGACGGCGCGTGAGCCATGGCGCATGGACCTGCCGCTGGGCCTCTACGCCGGATGGCTGACCGCCGCCAGCTTCGTCAGTCTCGGTCTGCTCACCGCTGGCTATGGTCTTATCTTGGGCGATGTAGGTTGGGCGCGGGTGCTGCTGCCCGCAGCCGTGCTGTTCGCCGCGACGATCCAGTGGAACCTCGGCTTTGTTCCCGGCTACGGCGCGGCGGTGATCTGGGCGCTGATCGGCGTGGTGGCGCAGGCGGCATCGCCGCATCCTGACGTGGCGATCCTTGCCGGAATAGGCATCGTGGTGCTGGGGGGTGTCCTTCTCGCCACGTACCGGCGGAAAATGGCCTGACCCGACTGGACCGGACAGCAACCGATCCCTACACAGTTGCGCAAAGCGGAGGACCGAATGCGCATCCTGATTACCAATGACGACGGCATCATGGCCCCGGGTCTGAAAGCAGCCGAGGCTATCGCCGCCGAAATCGCCGGCCCCGACGGGGAAGTCTGGGTCATCGCCCCCGCGATGGAGCAATCCGGTGTCGGCCATTGCATCAGCTACGTCACCCCGATGCGGATCGAGCAACACGGCCCCCGCCGCTTCGCCGTTGCGGGCTCTCCTGCCGATTGCGTCATGGCAGGGCTTTTCGACGTGATGAAGGACTGCTCCCCCGATCTGGTGCTGTCCGGTGTGAACCGGGGGCACAACGTCGCTGAGGATACACTGTATTCCGGCACGATCGGCGGCGCGATGGAGGCGGCTTTGCACAAGGTCCGCGCCATCGCCATGTCGCAATATTACGGCCCCGGCAGCCGGGAAATGGCGGACGGGTTCGAGGCTGCAACCGCACATGGCGCGCGCGTCGTGCGACAATTGCTCGACAAGGCGACATGGGAACAGGGCGGCCGATACGGCGTGTTCTACAACATCAATTTCCCGCCCGTGACCGCCGATCAGGTCAAGGGCGTCAAGGCGACCATACAGGGGGAACGGGGCGGCTCACCCTTCGGGATCTCACCACAGGACGCACCGAACGGGCGGCGGTATCTGTGGATACAGCACGGGCTTGGCAATCACACATGCGCCCCCGGCACCGATGCGCGTGAGTCATCCGAAGGTCACATTACCGTGACCCCTCTGCGGGCCGATCTGACCGCGCGCGATCTGGTTTCGGGGCTGGAGGACATCCTGTCGTGAGACCACCCGTCGCCCCTTCCCCTCAGGACGAGGCCCGGTGGGCGCTGATCTTCGCCCTGCAACAGGAGGGGGTGCGCGATCGCGCCGTGCTCGACGCGATGGAGGCAACGCCCCGGGGGCTGTTTCTTGACGGTATATTTCGCGCGCGCGCCTATGAGAATATTCCCCTGCCGATTTCATGCGGACAAACGATTAGCCAGCCTTCGGTCGTGGCCTTGATGACGCAGGCACTGCAAGTGAATCGCCGCTGCAAGGTGCTCGAAATCGGGGCGGGATCGGGGTATCAGGCAGGCGTGCTCAGCCACCTCGCGCGGCGGGTCTACACCGTGGAACGACATCGCCCTCTGGCGCGACAGGCCCGCGCGGCGCTGGCCGAAATGGGGGCGGACAACGTGACCGTCATTACCGGGGACGGCACCTCGGGCCTGCCCGAACAGGCCCCTTTCGACCGCATCATCGTCACCGCCGCGGCCGAGGATCCGCCCGCGATCCTCGTCGATCAACTGCGCGAGGGCGGCATCATGATCCTGCCCGTCGGGCAAAGCGATACCGTGCAGCACCTGATAAAAGTCGTTAAAACCGCTGACGGTCTGGAGTATAGTGAACTGGGCGACGTTCGTTTCGTGCCGCTGCTGGAAGGCGTGGCCGATGATATTGCGGACGGATAGACCCTAAAACCAGACGTCCGAGGCCCGTTTCGAGCAAAAGAGAGTACCGCCATGTCATCCCGGTCCATTTCCCTGTCCCTCGCATTCGGCGGGTCGATCCTGTTGAGCGCCTGCACCGCCCAGAACGAAGCCCCCGCGCCCGTCGTGTTCCGCGGCTCCACCCCGGATCAACCCGCCATCGTTGCCGCCGCTCCGATCCCGACCGCCCCCATCGTGGCCGCCCCTGTTGCGGACGCCCGGGGCGTGTCGGATCGTGGCAGCTATCAGGTGATCGTGGCCGGGCAGGATGACAGCCTGATCGACATGGCCACGCGGGTCGGCCTCTCACCCGCCGAACTGGCCAATTACAATGGCCTGCCCGTCGCCTACACCCCGAACGCGGGTGAGGAACTGGTGCTGCCGCCACGCGCGGATCGCTACGCACCGGGGGCCGCTGTCGCCACAGGCGGGTGGAGCCCGGACATCGCCGCCGCAGCAATTGACCGCTCGACCCTGCCCTCGGTCCAGACCGGCGCCATCGGCGCGCCCGCGACCACCACCCAGACCGATACCGCCGCGCCGCTCGCCCATACCGTCGCACCGGGGGAGACGCTGTTTTCCATAGCGCGGCTCTACGACGTTCCCGTCACGTCATTGGCTGACTGGAATGGCCTCGGCGCGGATTTCGCGCTCAGCACCGGACAGCGGATCGAAATTCCGTTCGGTTCCGTCACCACGACCCAACCTGTTGCGCCCAGCCTGCCACAAGCGCCCGTCACCGTCGTGCAGCCCGATGCGCAGGCCGTGCTGCCCGGCGTCGCCGCCGTGCTGACCCCGCCGCCATCCGCCGCACAACCCTTGCCCGAGGACACCACCCTCGCTGTCGAAACACCCGAAAGCCCCAATTTGGGCCAGTTCCGCTCCGGCAGCGGCATCTTCGTGCCGCCTGTCGATGGCCCGATTCTGCGCCCCTATTCGCCAAACGGCGCCGACCGGAACGAGGGGATAGATTTCTCCGCCCCGGTCGGAGCGCCGGTCCGCGCCGCCGCAGATGGTGAGGTCGTCCTCGTCTCCCGCTCCGTGGGCGATCTGGACACCATCGTGATGGTGCGCCATCCCAACAATCTGGTGACAGTCTACGGTCGCATCACGGGCGTGAACGTCGCGCGTGGCGACAGCATTTCCCAAGGACAGCAACTCGGCACAGTGGCGGAGCGGGCAAATCCATCCGTCCAGTTCCAGGTGCGTCGCGGTATGCAGCATACGAACCCGGCGGAATATCTCTAAGGAAAGCTGCTTCCGGCGCGGATACTCGACCCACGGGACTGGTTTCACTTTCTAGAAATATCCCCGCCGGAGGCAAGGTTTCAATCCAGCGCCACGCCCTGCCGCCCGGCCAGATCGGTCACGTATTGCCACGCCACCCGGCCGGAGCGCGCACCGCGCGTTTGCTGCCATTCGATCGCCTCGGCGTGCAAGGTTTCATCGTCGATGGCGATACCGTAGCGATCGCAATAGCCCCGAATCATCCGCAGATATTCGTCCTGAGAGCAGGAATGGAACCCCAGCCACAGGCCGAAGCGGTCCGACAGGCTGACCTTCTCCTCCACCGCCTCGGCGGGATTGATGGCGGAGCCGCGCTCGTTCTCGATCATGTCGCGGGGCATCAGGTGGCGGCGGTTCGACGTGGCGTAGAAGATCACGTTTTCGGGCCGGCCCTCGATCCCGCCGTCCAGCACAGCCTTGAGCGATTTGTAGTGCGCGTCGTCGTGGTTGAACGACAGGTCGTCGCAAAACAGCAGGAAACGGCGGTCGGTGCCGCGCAGAAGCCGCAGCAAGCGGCCGATGCTGGGCAGATCTTCACGCAGGATTTCGATCAGAATGGTACCCTGCCCGACCTCGGCATGGGCTGCCTTTACCAGACTGGACTTGCCCATGCCCCGGGCACCCCATAGCAAGACGTTGTTCGCGGGAAGACCATCGGCAAATTGCCGCGTGTTCGTGACCAATGTATCGCGGGCGCGTCCGATGCCGACCAGCAGGTCCAGCGGCACGCGCGATACCTGCTCCACCACCTGCAGGCGATCCGGCGCCGTTTGCCAGATATAGGCGTTGCCCGCCCAGTCAGGCGCGGCGGCGGGTGGCGGGCTGATCCGCTCCAACGCCTGGGCGATCCGCTCCATCGGGTCAGAGGTCAAAACGACTCTTCCTCATCTTCCTCGGCCCGCTTGCGCTCCACCCACCAGACCAGCCAGATCGAAATTTCGTAAAGCGCGTAGACCACGGTGAACAGGATCACCTGCGTGATGACGTCGGGCGGCGTGACCAATGCCGCCACCACCAGAATGCCGACCACGGCATATTTGCGCATCGCCTTCAATCCGTCGGCGCTGACCAGCCCGGCCTTGCCCATCAAGGTCAACAGGATCGGCAACTGGAAACAGATGCCAAAGGCGAAGATGAATTTCAGCGAGATATCAAGCGTTTCACGAACGGAGCCGAGGAAGACCGTCTTCAGCTCCTCGTTCTGCGCGACCACCGGATCCGCGTCCTGACCGGCAACCAGATTGGCCAGCGCCGGCACCACGTCCGAAAACCCGATGAAAAAGTCCATCGCCAGCGGTGTCACCACGTAATGGGCAAAGGACGCGCCCAACAGGAACATCAGCGGTGAGGCGATGACGAAGGGCAGAAACGCGCCCTTCTCATTAGTGTAGAGCCCGGGCGCCACGAACCGCCACATCTGATAGGCGATCACCGGAAAGCTGACGGCCAGCCCCAGCAGGATCGAGATGCGAAACAGCACGAACAGCTTTTCCTGCGGGGCGGTGAAGATCAGCCGCGGATCCTCGCCCCGTGCGCGCAGCACATCCGAAATCGGTTCGGCGATGAAGTTCAGCGTCGGTTCCGCGATGAAGAAGCACAGCACCACCCCCACCAGCAGCGCCAGGACGGAGCGGATGATACGGGTGCGCAATTCGGCCAGATGCTCGATCAGCGGCATGGCCGCCTGATCTTCGGGTTCAGTCTGGGCCATCTGTCAGGTCTCTTTTCGCGCTGGGGTCGCTGGCGGGCTCACTGGCCCAGCTTGAGTTTCAGAGGTTGCCGTTTCTGGCGCCTCCGTTTCGGGCGTATCCATCTCAGGCGCTTCCGCCTCCGGGGCGGAGGGACGCGGGGGCATCATGGCATGATCGTCCACATCCTCGAAATGCGGAAAGCCCGCCTCGGATGCGGCATTGGCCGCAGCGGCGGCATCGCGGCGGGCCTGATCGGGATCGCGCGGCTTTGCCGAAGGGTCGATATCCGTCATCATCGACTTGGCGTAATTGCGTGCGGATTTGCTGGCCGCGTTCAACGGATCGGTGGCGGAGCGGACCCCGTCCATTGCCTTTTTCACCTCCTGCAATTCCGTCTGGCGCGCCGCGTCGTTCATCGCGGACTGGAACTGCCGCGCCATGCCACGCGCCTTGCCGACATATTCGCCCACCGTACGGAACATGCGGGGCAAATCCTTGGGGCCGACGACGATGAGTGCGACGACACCCACCAGCATCATTTCGTAAAAACCGATATCAAACATGCTGGAGGCTCACATATCCGGCCGGATCAGGCGCGGTCCTCTTTTACGGAGTCGCGGGCCGGATCGTGCACGGGGGCTTTCGCCGCGGGGGGGGTCACATCGCGGGCGCTCTCGATCTTGCCCTCCTCGTCCTGCTCGGCCTGACCATCGGCCATGCCCCTCTTGAACGAGGTGATGCCCTTGCCGACATCGCCCATCAGTTGCGAGATCTTGCCGCGTCCGAACAGGACCAACACGACAACAGCGATAAGGATGAGGCCCATGGGGCCGATATTGTTGAGCATGATTGCCCCTCCTGCAAAATATTGTCCCGGCGCGGGGTCAGTCCCGGCCACTATCCTACAACGATATGTATGTGGTTTCAGGGTAGCGTTCAAACCCCCATTTCGCCTGACGCATCCATTTCCCGCACAAACAGGCGGGCCGGGAAACACCGTGACAATTGCCCTGCGCCTGTGGGACTTCTATATGGCCTGAAACAAAACGGGAGCGCACCAGATGACCACCGCACGCGGCAATGAACACGAACCGGGCTGGACTGCGGCGGAATTCGCCCTGCCCGACACGAACGGAACGTTGTGGTCACTGGGCGATCTGCGTGGTGTGCGCGGGCTGGCTCTGTTCTTCATCAGCAATCACTGCCCCTATGTCGTGGCGATGGCGGAACGTCTGGCCACCACCGGCGCGCAACTGCACGAACTGGGCTATGGCGTCGCGGCGATCTGCTCCAACGATGCGCAAGCCTATCCGCAGGACAGTTTCGAGAATATGGGCGCGTTCGCTGCCCGGTACAATTTCCCCTTTCCCTATCTGCATGATGCAGAGCAGAGCGTTGCACGCGACTATGGCGCGGTGTGCACGCCGGACGTCTTCGGCTTCGATGCGATGCTGAAACTGCGCTATCGCGGCAGGCTGGACAGCGCCGGACGCGATCCGGCCGACGCAGACACCCGCCCCGAGTTGATCGAGGCGATGCACCACGTCGCCCTGACCGGCCACGGCCCCGAGGTTCAGCACCCCTCCGTCGGATGTTCGATCAAGTGGCGGGCCGCGTGAGCTTTCGCCTGATCTTCGATCTGGACGAAACCCTGATCGACAGCGTGCCGTCCCTGACGGCTGCGGCGAATGTGATGCTGGGCGAACTTGGCCGCGCCCCGGTTGAGCCCGCGCGATACAAGTCGTTCGTCGGCCACGGAATGCGCCAGCAGGTCAAACGTGTGCTGGAGGCGACAGGCGGCGTACCCGGCGGCGACCTGCGCCCGCATCTGGCCCGCATGATCGCGATCTACGGGGCCGATCCCCTGCGCGGCACCCGGACCTATCCCGGTGTCAGCGAAACCCTGCACAAACTGGCCGAACAGGGCTGCCAGATGGCCGTCTGCACGCAAAAGCCCGAGGCACAGGCCCGTCAAATCCTGCAAGGTTTGCACCTGATGCCGCCCATTCAGGGTCTGACCGGGGGCGGAACGCTGGACGTGCTCAAACCCGATCCCGCGATGTTGCATCATGCGGCAGCGCAGCTTTCGGGCGACGGACAGGTGGTGATGATCGGGGATCGGGACGTGGATGCGCAAACGGCCGCCAATGCCGGGGCGCGGTTCGTCCTGTTCGCGCCTGACGGGCAGCAGCCAGCCTTCGCGACGGATGCAACCTTTTCCGACTGGGCCGACCTGCCCGCCGTGCTGTCTGATCTGCGCGCAAAGTCCGATCTGCGGGTGCAGGCATGATCCGGGCGCGTCCTCTGGTTCAGTCCGGGCCGATGCCGGCTGACGCACTGCCGCTGGCCGGAGGGGGGCTGTGGTTCCGCGAAGTAGAGCTGCTGACACGCGGCAGCCCCTCCCGCTTCGCGGCGGCCTCCACCCTGCCCGACGACCTGATCGACCGCCTGACGCGTCCGCGTGCGCCCATCGGCGCGATGGCCCTGAACCAGCCGCGCATCATGGGAATACTCAACGTCACCCCCGACAGCTTCTCGGACGGGGGGCGAAATCAGGGGGATGCCGCCCTGAGCCACGCGCGGCAGATGCGCGATCACGGTGCCGACATTCTGGACATCGGCGGTGAAAGCACCCGCCCCGGTGCCACGCCTGTCACGCTGGAGGAGGAGCGCGCGCGCGTCCTGCCCGCGCTGGATGCGATCCGCGCCGACGGGATCGACTTGCCGATCTCCATCGACACGCGCAAGGCGGCCATTGCCCGCGAAACCATGGCGAACGGTGCGAGCCTGTTCAACGACGTCTCCGCCCTGACCCACGATCCTGCGTCCCCCGATGCGGCCCGCGATCTGGGCGTGCCGGTCTGCCTGATGCACGCACAGGGCGACCCGCAGACCATGCAGCAGGCCCCGCATTACGACGACGTGCTGCTGGACGTCTACGACTGGCTGGACACGCGCATCCGCGAGGTGGAGGCGCACGGCCTCAACCGCGAGCTGATGCTGGTCGATCCCGGCATCGGCTTTGGCAAGACGCACGACCACAACCTGGCTTTGATCCGGGGCTTGAGCCTGTTTCACGGGCTGGGTTGCGCCATCCTGTTCGGCGCCTCGCGCAAACGGTTCATCGGCACCCTGACAGGCGAGCAGATCGCGGCCCGGCGCGATCCCGGCAGCCATGCCGTCATGATTGAGGCGGCACGACAGGGCGCGCAAATCCTGCGCGTTCACGATACGAAGGGCGCACTTCAGGCGCTGCGCGTCTGGTCAGCACTCAACCTGCCCGCAGTTCGGGACGACACCATAACATCCGAAAGGCATCCGAGATGACCAGAAAACTCTTCGGCACCGACGGTGTGCGCGGCCGCGCCAATCAGGGCAACATGACGGCCGAGATGGCGATGCGGCTGGGCATGGCCGCCGGCACCTATTTCCGCAACGGCGATCATGCGCACAACGTGGTGATCGGCAAGGATACGCGCCGCTCCGGCTACATGCTGGAAACTGCGATGACCGCCGGGTTCGCGGCGGTGGGCATGTCCACGCTGATGCTGGGACCGCTGCCGACGCCTGCTGTGGGGATGCTGACCCGCTCCATGCGTGCCGATCTGGGGGTGATGATCTCCGCCAGTCACAACGCTTTTGAAGATAACGGCATCAAGTTCTTCGGCCCCGACGGGTTCAAACTGTCCGATGAGGCGGAGTTGGAGATCGAGGCGCTGGTCCGCGACCTGCCGCCGCTGGTTCCTCCGCGTGATATCGGGCGGTCCAAACGGGTGGATGACGGCGTCGGGCGCTACGCCGAATTCATCAAGACCACGATCCCGCGCGATCTGCGCCTGAACGGCCTGCGCATCGTGCTGGATTGCGCCAATGGCGCGGCCTACCGCGTGGCACCGCAGGTGCTGTGGGAACTGGGGGCCGAGGTCATTCCGCTGGGCGTTCAGCCCGACGGCTATAACATTAACCTCGATTGCGGCTCGACCGACACGCGCCGCGCGTCGAAGGCGGTCGTGGAATACCGCGCCGATATCGGTCTGTGTCTGGACGGCGACGCGGACCGCATCATTGTGCTGGACGAAACGGGTGAGGTGGCCGACGGCGATCAGATCATGGCCCTGATCGCGAAACGCCGCCTGTCACGAGGCGATTCGCTGGTCAGCACCGTCATGTCCAACCTTGGGCTGGAGCGCTATTTGGCCAAGAGCGGCATCGGCCTGACCCGCACCAAGGTGGGCGATCGCTATGTGGTGCAGGAAATGCGCGCCTCGGGCCACCGGCTGGGCGGGGAGCAATCGGGGCATATTGTCCTGCTCGACCACGTGACCACGGGCGATGGTCTGCTGGCGGGGCTGCAAATCCTCGCCGCTCTGGTGGAAAGCGGGCAGGCTGCCAGCAAGCTGCTGCACGTCTTCGACAAGGTGCCGCAATTGCTGGAGAACGTGAAGTTCACCCCCGGAACCGAACCGTTGCAGGCCGAGGCCGTCACCTCCGCCATAGCGGAGGGTGAGAGCCGGTTTGGCGACAAGGGCCGTCTGGTGATCCGCGCGTCGGGCACCGAACCGCTGATCCGCGTCATGGGTGAGCATGAGAACCCCGAATTGCTGCGCGAGGTGGTCATGGATATCGCTGCCGCCGTCAAGAACACGAAGTGAACGAAAACAGGAGGATACATCATGGACTTGGGACTCAAGGGTAAGAAGGCCATCGTCTGCGCCAGCTCCAAGGGCTTGGGCCGTGGCTGCGCAGAGGCCCTCGCCGCCGCCGGTGTCGATCTGGTCTTGAACGCCCGGACCGCCAGCACGCTGGAGGAAACAGCCGAGGCGATCCGCACGGCACACGGCGTCAACGTGCAGACCGTCGCCTGCGATATCACGACCGAGGAAGGCCGCGCCGAAGTGCTCTCCGTGCTACCTAATCCCGACATTCTGGTCAACAATGCCGGTGGCCCGCCCCCCGGCCTGTGGTCCGACTGGGAGATCGACGATTTTGAGAAGGCCCTGCACGCCAACATGCTGACCCCGATCATGCTGATGAAGCATACCCTGCCCCACATGATCGACCGAGGCTGGGGCCGTGTGGTCAACATCACCTCGCAAAGCGTCAAGGCACCGATCCCCGCGCTCGGCCTGTCGAACTCCGCCCGGGCCGGTCTGACCGGCTACGTCGCGGGGACCTCTCGCCAAGTGGCGGAATATGGCGTGACCATCAACAATCTGCTGCCCGGCATCCACGCCACCGACCGTGCGCAGGCGCTGGACGGCGGTGTGGTCAAGGCGCAGGGCATCACGATGGAGGAAGCACAGAAGCAACGTCAGGCCACCATCCCGGCCCGTCGCTATGGCACGCCGCAAGAATTCGGTGCGGCCTGCGCGTTCCTGTGTTCGGTCCATGCGGGTTTCATCGTCGGGCAGAACATTCTGCATGATGGCGGCGGCACGAACGCCACGATCTGACGCGGCGCATAGGCCCTGCCGGCAACCACCGGCAGGGATATTCCCTGCGCTACGCGGACGGGCGGCAAGACCTGTATCCCATCGCAGGGTTGCCGTGACCTGAACGCATTGTTATCTGCGGTGGGAACCTGACGAAATTGCTAGGATACCCCGTGCCCACCGCGCAGCCGAGACTGGAAATGACCGACCTCAGCCGCGATTACGATGGCACGCGGGTGGTCAGCGACCTTACGCTCAGCCTGATACCGGGTGAGGTCACGTGCCTGTTGGGCCCGTCGGGGTGCGGAAAATCCACTACCCTGCGCATGGCTGCCGGAGTGGAGGGGCCGACCCACGGCACCATTCACATCGACGGCGAACTGGTCGCAGACGGGTCCTTCTGCATTCCACCTGAAAAACGCTCCGTCGGATTGATGTTTCAGGACTTCGCGCTGTTTCCGCATCTGGACGTAACGCACAACGTAGCCTTCGGATTGAGCGGATCGCGGCAGGGAAAGCTGGATCGGGTGCACGAACTGCTCGATCGTGTCGGACTGGCGGGATATGGCGACAAGTATCCGCATCAATTGTCCGGGGGTGAGCAGCAGCGCGTCGCCCTGGCCCGCGCGCTGGCCCCGCGCCCGGCGATCATGCTTATGGATGAGCCGTTCTCCGGCCTCGACAATCGCCTGCGCGACGGCATCCGCGACCGCACGCTTGAGATCCTGCGTGAGGAAGGCGCCGCCGTGCTGCTGGTCACGCACGAACCGGATGAGGCGATGCGCATGGCGGACAAGATCGCCCTGATGCGCAAGGGGCGGATCGTGCAGCTCGGCGCGCCCTACACCATCTATACCAAACCGGTGGACCGGCAGGCGGCTGCCTTCTTCTCGGATGTGAACGTGGTTCACGGTGTGGTCGGCAAAGGTCAGACCGACACGCCCTTCGGTCCGTTCCTGACCCCCGCGCTGGTTGACGGCGCCGATGTCGAAATCGTGTTCCGCCCGCAGCATTGCCGCCTCGACTTCGACCGGCCCAACAGCCCGGTTCGTCCGACGGTGGAGCATGGCGTTCCGGCGCGCGGCATGGTGGTCCGCGCCCGGTTCATGGGCAATCAGAGCCTGGTGGAGCTGGCGATGGACCATGACGGATCGCTGCTCAAGGCGGTGGTGCCCGGTGTCTTCATGCCCCCCGTGGGCACCCCGCTGGTCATGTCGCTGCGCCGGGACCATGCACATGTGTTTCCCTGTCTGACGCAAAGCCGGGTGGACGATCCGTGGAACACCCCCGCCTGACCTTCGGGCAATGAAATTGCGGGTCTAGCGGTTCAGCAGCGCCTCGAACCAAGCGGCCAGCGTCTCACGCCGCAGGTCCGCGGGCGCGGGCATCGTGTCCAGCACGATCTTGGAGGGGGCCCAGATACAGATCAGCCCCTTGCGCAAGGCCCAGTCGAGCTCCGTTCGCGTGGCAACGACAGTGCACCGCGAATCGTCGGTGGCAAAGGCCCACGCGCCCTGATCATAGGCCAGAAGGGCGATCCGGCGCGCCGCTTCGCCTGCGGGATCGGTCACCACCGCACCCATGGGCGGTACGCACAGGACCGTGGGACCGGACACCGCGTCCAGCGCGGAGCGGTCATCGGCGCACGATACGGCGGGGATCGGTGCATCGTCGGGCAGTGGCGCACGGGCCCGGATCGGCACAGCCGTCGCCCCCTTGCGCATCCGAACGATTTCCACGCCCAAGGCACCGGGAATGCGGTCGAGCTTCTCGATCCGCACAAAGACCCGGATCGCCCGTCGGTCGGTCAGGCAGCGCTCCGCCACCCGCTCCGCCAGGGTTTCCAGCAGGTTGATACGTTCTGCCCCCAGCTGATGCTCGATGGCCTGAACGATGGTGTCATAGCTGATGACCTTGTCCACATCGTCATCCTGCGCCGCGACATGGGCCGCGACCTCCAGCACCACGTTGAACCGGATGCGCTGGGTGACGCCACGCTCAGACAGAAAGGCGCCGATCTCGACGTCGCGCACGTAGTCCCGCACGGAAATGCGGTCATGCGGTTGATCTCCCGCCGTCGCGGCGGCCCGGACATGCGGCAATTCGAAGGCGATTGCGGTCTCATCGGTCATCTGACGGCTCTCCATCATGTGTGCGCCCCCGCTACCGTGTCGGGCGGGTTGCCACAACCTCTAACGCTGCCACGACGCGATGCAGGTCGGTTCGGGGTGGTTTGTCGTTCGGAAACGACACCGGGGCGGCGCAATCTGGTTCTTCTTGACAATATGGTGACACGACGACAGGTTCTGAACCGACCGCGCATCTGTTGCGCGTTTTTTGATACACCCCATATACTCAATATGAGTATAATGGAGAAGCGGGAGACAGCCATGTTCCTCAACGCACAGACCAAGGCCGATGCGGCCCGCGCCGAGCTTGCCGCGCATTACGATCTGGAACCGTCCGAGGCGGCGATGCGCGACACCGATGCGCAATATCAGGTGGTCAAGGACGTGATCCCCGCCCCCGACTGGATGCGCTTCGCCCCCTATGTGCGGGCGATCAACGCGCTGAAAAAGGAGAAGGACGCCGTCGTTCTGGCCCACAACTACATGACGCCCGAAATCTTTCACGGGGTCGCGGACGTGGCCGGCGACAGCCTGCAACTGGCGATCGAGGCCACAAAAGTGCGCCAGCAGACGATCATCCAGTGCGGTGTGCACTTCATGGCCGAAACCTCCAAGATCCTGAACCCGCAGAAAACCGTGCTGATCCCCGACAGCCGCGCGGGCTGTTCGCTGGCCTCATCCATTACGGCGGCGGATATCGAGAATATGCGCGCCGACTATCCCGGTGCGCAGGTCGTCAGCTACGTCAACACCACCGCCGCCGTGAAGGCCGCGTCCGACATCTGCTGCACCTCATCCAACGCGCTGGCCATTGTCGAGGCGCAGCCCGGCGATACCGTCATCATGACCCCCGATGGCTATCTGGCGCAGAATATCGCAGCCCTTTCCACCAAACGTGTGGTGTATTGGGAGGGCGCGTGCATCGTCCACGAACAGTTCACGGCGGAGGAGCTGCGCGCCTACCGCGACTCCTATCCCGGCGTTGCGATCATCGCGCACCCCGAATGCCCGCCCGACGTGGTGGCGGAGGCGGACTTCACAGGCTCCACCGCCGGCATGATCCAGTGGGTCAAGACCAACAAACCGCCCAAGGTGGTGATGGTCACCGAATGCTCCATGTCCGACAACGTCGCCGCCGAAACGCCCGAGGTCGATTTCGTACGTCCCTGCAACATCTGCCCGCACATGAAGCGGATCAGCCTTGAGAACATCCTTTGGTCACTGCATTCAGGCACAGAGGAAGTCACCGTGGACGAGGCCCTGCTGGAACCCGCCCGCCGCGCGGTCGAGCGCATGATCGAAGTCACGAATTCCTGAGCCGCGCGATGTTGAAAACACTGACCCTTCTGGCCGCTCTGGCCCTGCCCGGTGCGGTGCTGGCCTGTCCTGCGCAGCCCCTGCCAGATCAGGCGCAGGCCGACCTTCCGCGCGATGGCAGCCACGATACCGCGCTTTTCAGTCTGGCGCTGGCGCATCACGTCAATGTGGAACGCTGCGCCGAGGGCCTGTCGCCCATCGCGCCGATTCCGGGGCTGAACGCGGCGGCAGCGGCGCATTCGCGGGACATGGCGCAATACGACTTCTTCGATCATGTCTCACCCGTTGAGGGGCGGGAAACGCTGACGGACCGCTTGGCGGTCACCGGCGTATCGCTCAGCCGGATCGCGGAGAATCTCGGCCAGACCTTCGTGGTGGATTACGAGCCTGGGCGCGAATACCGCGTTGTGGATGCTGAGAACTGTGAGTTCACCTATAATTTCGGCTCGGGCGTCACGGACAAGCTCGGCTCCGTCGTGGGACGGCGTGCGGAACTTCTGGACTATCGCACCTATGACAGTGCGGCGCAGGCAATCGTCGCGGGATGGATGGCCAGCCCGCCGCACCGGCGCAACATGCTCGACCCGGCCTTTACCCGGCACGGCGCCGGGTTCGCGATAACCGATGCGGACACACTTTGCGGGCGTATCCTCGCCACGCAGGTCCTGATCAAATAGCCCCCACGGTGGAGCCTCGCCCATGACCCAGAACGTCCTCGAAGCGGCGGGAACGCTGATCATCGGCGCGGGCCTTGCGGGGCTGTTCACCGCGCTCAAGCTCAGCCCGCGTCCGTGTACCGTGCTGTCGCCCGAACCCGTCGGTGTCGGCGCGTCCTCCGCCTGGGCGCAGGGCGGAATCGCGGCGGCGGTCGGTCTGGGCGATACGGCGGAGGCACATGCCCGTGACACCGTGCTGGCCGGTGCCGGTCTGGTGGATGAGGATATCGCCCTCGGCGTCACGTCCGAGGGGGCGGCGCGCATTTTCGACCTGCTCGACTACGGTGCTCCGTTCGACCGTGACAGTGAGGGGCGCCTGCTGCAATCCAAGGAGGCGGCGCATTCCACCAACCGCGTGGTGCGCGTCTCTGGCGATCAGGCGGGCCGTGCGATCATGGACGCGCTGATTCGCACGGCGCGCGACACGCCGTCCATCACGTTGCTGGAGGGGGTGGTGGTCGATGACCTCGCCACACGCGATGGTCAGGTGGTTGGCGCCTTCGCACGTCAGATCGCGGATCCGATGGCCGCACCGATCTTCATCTCCGCGCAGGAGGTCGTGCTGGCCACGGGCGGTATCGGCGGGCTCTACGCCGTATCGACCAATCCCGGCCGGGTGCGCGGTCAGGGGCTGGGCATGGCGGCGCGGGCCGGGGCGACCATCGCTGACACCGAATTTGTGCAGTTCCACCCCACCGGCATCGCCGTAGACCGTGATCCCTGCCCCCTCGCGACGGAGGCTTTGCGCGGCCACGGTGCCACCCTGATCGACGAGAATGGCCACCGTTTCATGTTCGACATAGACCCGGCGGGGGAGCTTGCGCCGCGCGATATCGTTGCCCGTGCCATTCATGCCCGCACCAGCACCGACCGGCCTGTGTTCCTGGATACGCGACAGGCCGTGGGCGCGGCGATCTACGAGGAGTTTCCCACCGTCGCGCAGTATTGCGTCGAAGCGGGCATCGACCCGGCCACGCAACCGATCCCGGTGCGGCCCGCGCAGCACTATCACATGGGCGGCATCCTGACCGATGTACGCGGGCGATCCTCCCTGCCCGGCCTTTGGGCCTGTGGTGAGGTGACGGCAACCGGGCTGCACGGCGCAAACCGCCTCGCCTCGAACTCCCTGCTGGAGGCCGTCGTCTTCGCCGCCCGGATCGCGGAGGATATCGCCCCCTTGCCCATGACCGCCGATCAGGACGCCACGCCGGCCATACCGTTGGAGCCTCCGCTGCACGGCCCCGGTCCACGTCAGGACCCGCATGAGGCCGTGGCCACCCTGCGCGATGTCATGGATCGCCATCTGGGCGTCGTGCGCACGGCCGAGGGGATGCGCACCGCCCTGCGAACTATTGCCGATCTGGAGGAAACGCATGCCCCCGGCTCCCGCGCGTTTTTGAACATGACCACCGCCGCCACCCTGATTGCCGCCGCAGCCCTGCGCCGCACCGAAAGCCGGGGCGGTCATTTCCGCGACGATTACCCCGAAACCGACCCGGCACAGGCGCACCGCACCTTGATCACGCTGGCGCAGGCCCTGGCGATCCGCGCCACCGCCTGAGGTTGTTTTACCCTGCCTGTTCGGCGCATGGGGGCGAACTCTACCTTGCAATGACGCCAGTTCCTTGCAGTGTAGGTGTACGGGCCCGCAAAAGGCTCCAAGCAAATCTCAGGGAGACGACACATGATGCGTCACAGCATGAAACTGTTCCTCGCGGCGACGACCGCTGCAACCTTCGCCTTCGGCACCGCTCAGGCGGAGGAAGCGGACTACATCCTTGCCACCGCCTCCACCGGCGGCACCTATTATCCGGTCGGGGTCGCCCTTTCGACGCTGGTCAAGGTCAAGCTTCAGCCGGGTCAGGGCATCGGCATGTCGGCCATTTCCTCCGCCGGGTCGGGTGAGAACGTCCGCCTGCTGCGTGAGGATGAGGCGCAGTTCGCGATCATGCAGGGCCTCTACGGCTACTACGCGGCCACCGGCACCGGCCCGCTGGAGGAAGTCGGCCCGCAATCGAACATGCGCGCCGTGTCCATGCTGTGGCAGAACGTCGAACATTTCGTCGTGGACAGCGATATTGCGGAGACCGGAACGATTTCCGATTTCGTGAACGCGACCGGCTCGGCCGTCGCACTCGGCGCGCGCAACTCCGGCACCATCGGTTCGAACTCCGCCATCCTGGGCGGTCTGGGCGTCGATATCTATGAGGATTACGATCTGGTCGAGGGCGGCTACGGCCCGTCGGCCGAGGCATTGCAAAACGGTCAGGTCGTGGGCATCTCCACCCCCGCGGGCGTGCCGGTTGGCGCGATCAGCCAGCTCTTCGCCTCCGCCGGTGATGGCGTGACCTTGCTGAACTTCACGCCCGAACAGATGGCCCAGGCCGATGACGAGCGTGAGTTGTGGACCGAATATGTAATCGAGGCTGGCACCTATCCCGGTCAGGCGGAGACTGTCACCACCATCGCGCAGCCGAACTTCCTCGCCACGCAGGCCTCCCTGCCTGAGGAGAACGTCTACCTGATTACCAAGACGATCTACGAGAACCTCGCCTTCCTGCAGGCGATCCATCCCGCAACCTCGGTGATGTCCATCGAGAAGGCCATCGCGGGTCTGCCCCTGCCGCTGCACCCGGGTGCAATCCGGTATTACGAGGAGGTCGGCGTCACCATTCCCGACCGCCTGCGTCCGCAGGGCTGATGCCGCGCACATGACCTGAACGGCTGGCCACCCCGGAACCATTCGGGGTGGCTGCCATCACAGACCTCCTCAGACAGGACCCATCCATGACAGACAGCATCCCCGGCGAAGTCGTGACCGTCAGCCCGACACGGGAGCTGTCGGGTCCGCTCAACATGCTCGCCGTTGCCGTTTGCCTGATCCTGTCTGTGGGGCACCTTTATCTGGCGCTGTTCCCGGTGATCTCGGAGTTCGAGCGCAATGTCTTTCACTTCGCAGGCTTCGCGTTTTTGGCGGCACTGCTCTATCCGGTGATCCCCCGCGACAGCCTCAAGAAAAGCCGCGCGGCCATCGCCAGCGACATCGTGCTGGGACTGATCGCCGTTGCCGGGGCCACGTGGATGGCACTGGCCGAGGATGCGATCTATGCCCGAGGCGTCAATTTCGCGCCGATGGACTGGATCGCGGCTATTGCAACTATCGTGGCCGCCACGGAACTGACGCGCCGCGTCTCAGGCCTGGTGATTCCGATCCTGATCGTGCTCAGCCTGACCTATGTCGGCTGGTGGGGCAGCATCGTGGGCGGCGTCTTCTCTTTTCGCGGACTCAGCTGGGAAACGGTGCTGTTCCGCTCGATATATGGGGATGACGCGATCTTCGGGACCATCGCGCGGATTTCCTCGACCTATGTGTTCCTGTTCATCATTTTCGGCAGCTTTCTGATCCGCTCTGGCGCGGGCGAGTTTGTCATCGACCTGGCCCGCGCCATCGCGGGCAAGCTGGTCGGGGGGCCGGGCCTCGTCGCCGTGATCGCGTCGGGCCTGACTGGCACAATCTCAGGTTCCGCCATTGCCAACACCGCCTCCACCGGGGTTATCACCATTCCGCTGATGAAGCGTGCAGGCTTTCCCGCCAAATTCGCCGGCGGGGTCGAGGCCGCCTCCTCAACCGGGGGCCAGTTGATGCCGCCGATCATGGGCGCGGGGGCCTTCGTGATGGCCAGCTTCACCCAGATTCCGTACGAGACGATCGTCGCCGTCGCGGCCCTGCCCGCGCTGTTGTACTTCCTGACCGTGGCGTTCTTCGTGCGGATCGAGGCGAAGCGCCACGATCTGGCCCCCATGCCGTCCGAGGGCACGACATTGTGGAGCGCGGTGAAAAGCGGCGGTGCCTCGTTCATCATCCCCATCGGCGTGCTGATCTTCCTGCTTGTCTCCGGCTTCACCCCCACCTACGCCGCCGTGATCGGCATCGGCGCTGTGATCGCGTCCAGCTGGCTGACCCGAAATCCGATGGGACCAAGGGCCGTGTTCGAGGCGCTGGTCATGGGCGCACGCTCCATGGTCATGACGGCCGTGCTGCTATGCGCCGTGGGACTGGTGGTCAACGTCATCACCACGGCGGGCGTGGGCAATACGTTCAGCCTGATGATCGCGGACTGGTCGCAGGGCAACCTGTTGCTGGCCATCGTGCTGGTCGCGCTGGCCAGTCTGGTGCTGGGCATGGGGTTGCCTGTGACGGCGGCCTATATCGTGTTGGCGACCCTGTCCGCCCCGGCGCTGGCGGGCATGATCTCGGACCGGGTGGTGGTCGATCTGATCGCAAACGGCGAGTTGCCGATGGGCGCGCAGGCATTGTTCATGCTCTCCGCCCCCGAAATCATGCCCCTGCTCGGCGCGCCGATGCCCGTGGCCGAAGCGCGTGAGATCGTCGGCGCCCTACCGTTGGAGGTTGCCGCCCCCCTGCGCGATCTGGTCGTCCCGACCGAGGCCGCATTGGCCGCACTGCTGTCGGCGCATATGATCATCTTCTGGCTCAGCCAGGACAGCAATGTCACGCCGCCGGTGGCCCTCGCCGCGTTCACCGCCGCCACGATCGCCAAATCGCCGCCGATGGCGACCGGCGTAGCGAGTTGGAAGCTGGCCAAGGGCCTCTACATCGTGCCGGTTCTGTTCGCCTATACGCCGTTCCTTTCGGGCAACTGGGTGGATGCGCTCTACGTGTTCTGCTTCGGCGTGGCGGGCACCTACGCGCTGGCCGGTGCGCTTCAGGGCTGTATGGAACGGCGCATGGGGCTGGGAATGCGGGTGCTGGCGGGCATGGCCGGGCTTGTCTGCCTGTGGCCCACCGGCGTGGTCCTGAACGTCGCGGGCGCCGCCGCCGTCGTCGCGTTGATCGTGTTGAACGCGCGGGGCCTGCCCTTCTTTGCCAAGGCGAAGGTGGCCTAGCAACTGACATTTTCGAGTGGCTTTCCGCATTCGTTGGCCAGCCCTTCACAATCGCTGGTTCCGGACCAGGTCTATTGGGGGAGTGGACGATTTGCGCGAGACCTCACGTCGTTGCTAGATGCCGGACAGTGGGAGGGGCGTAGATGATAACTTTTACAGGCGAAATGGGTAGGGGTTCAGTAAAGCGATTTTTGAGAGGCTTGCCTCATGAGTAGATCCGTGGAAAGCCGATTCTTGAATTTTTACGACAAAAAGCCTTTGATGGCGAGCCTATTCGGATTGACGTCTCTATTTATTGCGTTCGCTTTTATTGGTGTATCTACGGCTGCAATAAATAAACTAGCTGGCCTACCCACGCTTATTCTAGTTTTTCTGCTTTCGCCAGTTTTCATTTATTTGGTCAAGCCGATCATTATGATAGTGTTCTTGGCTAACGAGTTTGTCTGGAAATCCTTAGGGATATATTATTCCCTCGGAATCAAGGGCCTTCCAATTCGAGAAAGATACAGTCAGGGATCGGAGATGAGCGATGGCAGGTAGCGGAGACTCTGGAGGGACAATTACCTTTGGTGGGTATGGTAATGTGGGACCACCACTTCAGACACCGGACGCGCCATCCAGCAGCGCACGTTTCCATTGGTTGATCATCGTCGCCTCTCGGTGTTTGCATGCAAACACCTGCCGGTTATAAATGCACGCTGAACCGGCTCGCCAGTTCCTACACGGTCGCCTCGCCTTTCAGCGCCACCTTCGCCTTGAACTCAGGCTGCTATCTCTTTGTCATTTCGGATCGTCTCTCTCGTCAGGCGATCCACCTTAACAACTGATCCAAATTTTCGCGACCACCTCTGCCCTGCCTAGATGCGCCTCTCCGGCCGCTTGACATTCGAATAACTGTTAGAATAGGTGATTGGCGTTGGATGTTGAGCCGCTAAGTTCACTGAATCGAAGTCGCTCGCGGGCAGATGCATGATGGCTCAGGAGCTTCCATTGTGGGCCGGATCACACGTGGAGTATCTCTATGGGGCTGTTTCTCAGACTAGTCGATGGTCTCAACATATGTGTTGGTCGCGTGGTCGGCTGGGTAATGATATTCATCATGATGGTGACGGTTTACGATGTGGTGGCCCGCAAGCTGTTCAACGCGCCGGTGATGTGGGCATTCGACCTATCGGTGCAGCTATTTGCGCTGCACTTCATGATCACGGCCGCTTATGCTCTTTTGTATAATGAGCACGTCTCGATCGACATCTTCAAGGACCGCCTGTCGGTGCGCGGCCAAGCGGTGCTCGACATTGTGTCCTTCATCGTCTTCTTCTTTCCGTTCGTCATCGCACTGCTAGTCTACGGGTGGGACTTCGCCGCACGCTCTTGGGCGACACGCGAGACGAGCTGGGGCATTATCGCCTTACCAGTCTACTATATAAAAACGGTCATTCCCATAACCGCGGTCCTTCTCATCCTGCAGGGCACCGCAACCATTATCCGTCTAATTGAAACGGCGCGTACGGGTGTAGTGAAATGAGCGGCGAACTCCTGACCGTCCTAATGTTCGCCGGCCTTCTCGTCGGCCTTTTAATGGGCCATCCGCTGGCCTTCGTACTCGGCGGGCTGGCGCTGATTTTCGCCTATCTCGGACCAGGTCCGCAGGTGTTCGGCATAATCATCAACCGCATTTACAGCCAGATGGACAACTACATACTTATCGCGGTGCCGATGTTCATCCTAATGGCGCGGCTCCTGAGCGATTCCGGCGTTACGGAAAACATGTTCCACGCGCTGCGGTTGATGCTGGGACGTGTGCGCGGCGGTCTTCTATTCGCAACGATCGCGATATCCGTCGTGTTGGCCGCGACGACGGGTGTAATCGGCGCGTCCATGACGGTTATGGGTGTGCTGGCACTGCCGTCCATGGTCAAATATGGCTATCAGAAGGAGCTGAGCACAGGCGTGATTGCGGCCGGCGGTAGCTTGGGCATCCTTATTCCGCCTAGCATCATGCTCGTCATTCTAGGCAGCTACGCGCAAATATCCGTCGGACAGCTCTTCGCCGCCGCTCTGGGGCCGGGGCTGCTGCTTGCAGGTCTCTATGCGCTCTACTGCGGTGTCCTCACCTTCTTCCGGCCCGATCTCGGCCCGCCCGTTTCCGAGGATGAGCTAGGACAGACAAACCGCGCCGAGATCCTCAAGCTGGTCATCAAGATGGCTTTTCCGCCGATTGTGCTTGTCATCGGCGTGATGGGTTCGATCTTCGCCGGCTGGGCGACGACGACCGAAGCCGCTTCCGTAGGTGCCTTCCTTACTTTCCTGATGGTGATCGCCTATGGGAAATTCTCTTGGTCGATGCTTCAGGACGCCGTTTCGGCGACGGCGCGTACGACCAGTATGGTGCTCTTTGTCATCGTGGGCGCTACGGCGTTCACCGGCGTCTTCGTGGCAATCGGCGGAACCCGCATCGTCAGCGGCTATTTAGACGGACTGGGGCTCGGTCCATGGGGCGTCTTCTTCCTCATGATGCTGATAGTTTTCCTCCTTGGAATGTTCCTAGACTGGCTTGGCATCGTACTCATCTGCCTACCGATCTTTCTGCCCATAGCTACCGCGAACGGCTTCGAGCCCCTGTGGTTTGTTATGATGACCGCCATCGTCCTACAAACCTCGTTCCTGACGCCGCCTTTCGGCTACGCGCTGTTCTATCTCGAAGGAGTCGCTCCGCCCGGAGTAACGCTCGGCCACATCTATCGCGGCGTCATACCGTTCATCATTCTCATCATTATCGGCTCTGGTCTCTGCATAATTTTCCCGCAAATCATCACTTGGCTGCCGACAGTGATCTTCTCATCCTACCGGTGAAGTTCTAACCCGATTTATTCATGAAGATGTGATGCGGGTAGTGTAACGTATTGAAAGCAGTCATTTTTCGATCGTTTCGACCAAAGTTTCCGGTTTCCCAAGCAGGCCCCCTCAGAAGCGCTGCTTTCGAGGCTCAGTAGGCCGCGATCTGCCACCAGGATGACGCGATCAATGGGGAACGTTTCAGAACGGCCTCCAGCATGGCTTGAAGCGTCTTGGTCTTGGCGGTATTGCCGGGGTTAACTGTGTGCATGAGCGGCAGGCCATCCGCCGTCTGCACAATGCCCAGGACAACTTGACGGTCGATACCGCCCCGTTCCTTGTTCATCCCGAACGCCCGGATATCATCTTCAACCATGCCCTCCCCGTGGATGCGCACTGTGGTCAGGTCGTAGAAGACAACAGCCAGATCGCGATCAACCAAGGGGCGAATCTAGCGCGCCAAGGCATCCTCTACCACCTCGCCATTGTCCATGAGCGCATCCATGGCGCGGATCAGTGCTTCGGCGTCAAATTCCCTACAGCTTGAGCGCCTTCTGTAACCCAGTTCACAGTAAGCGATGCGCCGCCCCCACGTTCCTTGTGAGTCCTTGATCTGAGAACCAGCCTTATTGGATGGATTATCAAGGAGGTTCTCCATGGAGCGCTCAACGGAGTTTCTCAGTAACATTGATATGGTTGTTGGGCCGCGTGGTCATCGCCGGTGGCCGGATGCGGTGAAGGCGCAGATCGTGGCCGAGACATTGGTGGAGGGTGCCTCGGTGGGCGCTGTGGCACCGCGGTATGATATGAGGGCTAATCATTTGTCTGAATGGCGGCGCATGGCGCGCGAGGGCAGACTGGTTCTGCCCGCTGTGGCCGATACGTTCACTACCATCGTCGCAGGCCACAAACAAAGCCAGATCAACGATCTGCTACCATGGAATTAAGTCAAATAGGTGGGATCGGCGCACCGCTTACAGTTCACACCAGAGTTCATGCAGCGCAAAGACATTTCCATGTGCCCAGCCTGCCTCCTGAATGATTTCCGCCGAGGTGTTCTCGCTGCGCCCAAGCCCACGGTTAGCCCATTGATCAGCGGGCCGAACTTATCGGGGCTCAATCTATCCTAGTGCCCGAGATTGGCTATGACGCGCACGCGCACCTGCCTGCGGTCGTTGCGGAAGGACACGACCAGTTGCAGGTATTGGCGGTCGCGGACCTTAGTGATGGGCGTATACATTGTGTAGCTCGGAGGCGTGGAAGTTCGGTTGACTAGACTCTGACCTCTGCGTAATCTTTTCGCAGGATATAGCTTGGCTGCCGACAGAAATCCTCTCGCGCCAGTCTCGGCTAAGTCGAAAAAGAGGGGGAGGAAAAGGAACAACATGAGAAATCTTGCAAGCACACTTTCAGGCGGTTTGGTCATTCTTGTTTTGGGCACCACGACGGCGGTCGCGCAGGAGGGAGAAGTCACCATCCAGATGACATCGACCTGGCCTCCCGGCATCAACATAATCGATGCCGACAATCACTTTGTCGATCTCGTGAACCGGCTGGGTGAAGGAACTGTCCAGATCGAGTTCTTCCCCGGCGAGAGCCTAGTCCCCTCCACGCAGGTCTTCGATGCCGTTCAGACTGGCTCCATTCAGGCGTCTGGCGACTGGCCCGGATACTGGGCCGGAACTGACACGGCGTTTTCGCTCATTGGCTCGTTTCCGATGTTGTTCACGACCCAAGACTATCTGCTATGGATCAACAATTGGGGCGGGGCGGAGCTATACGACGAAGTTTACGGTAAATATAATATAAAATATATACCGTTTGCCATTTTGGGTACCGAATCCGGACTGCGCTCAACGGTTCCGATTGCATCCTTGGACGAACTCGAGGGCAAACGGGTACGCATGTCAGGCCGCCCTCAAGGCGCTATCTTGAGAGAATACGATGCCGCCCAAGTTATGCTGCCGGGTTCCGACGTATATCAGTCGCTGGAGCGCAACGTGATCGACGCAGCAGAATTCTCTATGCCGAGCACCGATTTGGGTATGGGCTTTGCTGAGGTGACGGAGCACAACATGTCGCCGGGCTGGCATCAGCCTGCCTCGACAACCGGCGTAATGATCAACATCGATACGTGGAATGGTCTGTCTGACCGTGCAAAGCTGATATTCGAGACCGCCGCCGCAGCAACGATATCGTGGTCTATTGGCCATTACGAAAAGAGTTCGACTGAAGCAGTCGCGAGATTCGACGAAATGGGGACTGCCGTGCACCGCTTGGATAGCGAGGACATGGCGGAACTGCAGAGCCTATCCAATCGCATTCTTGTGGACGAGGCATGTTTGAATCCGCTCTTCGCAAAGGTCGCGATTTCCCAACTTGAATATCTGCAGGACTATTCTGCATGGCGCGAGATGCAGGGTGAGTTCGCCATGGGCCGCAACATTGCTGACTTCCCCGACATTGAAGCGATTCGCAGCTGCGCGGAATGAGTCTAACATCGTGTGTGGCTTTTCTTGTTAGCCTCTGCTTCTGATCTAATAGGGGGAAGCCTGAATGGATATGGGTAGTGTTCCTGAGGACGTACGCCGAGACTTCGAGCTTGCGCGCGAGGCTTCTCGGTTGACAATTGGTTCACTCTTTAGGCAGACCGCTCGCTCGTGGCCAGATAGGGTTTCTCTGCAGGCGGGCGACATACAAGTAACCTACGCAGAACTCGATCAGCGTACCGATAGGCTTTGCAGTTATCTGAAAGGGCGCGGCGTCCTCAGAGGCGACCGAATTGCGATACTTTCAGAAAATCGCTTTGAATATGTAGAGCTCCTCATTGCAGCTGCCAAGATGGGCGTGATCGCGGCCTGCCAGAATTGGCGGCTTTCAGATGATGAGTTGCACCATTGCTTGGAACTGGTAGGTCCTAAACTGCTGTTTACGTCGCCGCTGCATCAGGGGGCTGCGGCCCGATGTGATCATATCGCGCCAAGCCTGATGTTTGGTCCTGATTACGAGGCAGCGCTCGACGCGGCGCTGCAGGTCCCGGTTGAAGGTGATTGCGACTCTGAGGACGGGGTAGTTATACTCTATACAAGCGGGACAACGGGCATGCCAAAAGGTGCACTCATCAGCCAACGCGCCGAGATCGCGCGGGCAATGATACAGATGACCGATACACCTACTGCCGCCTCCGACGCCTTTGTCGCTTGGGCTCCGCTCTTTCACATGGCCTCGGTCGACGCGGTGTTCATGAAGCTGATACAGGGCGGCAAGGTGATTTTGACCGCCGGCTTCGACGGCGCTGAACTCGCTTCGATCGTATCTCGAGAGCGGCTCGGATGGCTGGTCCTGATGCCGGGCATGATCACGCCGTTTATCGCGGCAATGGAAGCATCTGGCGCGTCGGTCGCCGGTGTCAAGTGGACCGGTGCGATGGCTGATCTAGTGCCGCGCGAACAGATCGCGGCGGTGACCCGCCTTCTGGGCGCTCCCTATCTCAACAGCTTCGGGTCAACGGAGACCGGTCTGGCCCCAGCCTCGCGCGGCATCATCGAGGTTGGCGTCGTGCCTGAAAAGCTCGACAAGCTGCGCAGTTCGTTCTGCTCCATCCGGCTCGTGGGGTCCGACGATGTCGAGGTTCCCAATGGCGAACCTGGTGAACTTGCGATCCGAAGTCCCGCGCTGTTCTCTGGTTATTGGAACAATCCCGATGCCAATCAGAAGGATTTTCGCGGCGGCTGGTTCCACATGGGTGATGTTTTCTCGCGCAATCCCAACGGCACGCTCTCATTTGTCGACCGTAGCAAGTATCTGATAAAATCCGGCGGCGAGAACATCTATCCCGCCGAGATCGAGCGCGTACTTATGGCCGAGCCGATGGTCGCCGAAGCGGCAGTGGTTAGGAAAGTGGACCCGCGGTGGGGCGAAGTCCCTGTCGCCTTCGTGGTGCGGCGGGACGAGAGTTTGACAGCCGATGCCTTGCATGCACGCTGTGCTGCCCAGATAGCGCGCTACAAGCTGCCGAAAGAAATCCATTTTGTTGACGAGGCAGAGCTTCCTCGCAGCACAACCGGCAAGATAAAGCGTCACGACCTTGAACAACGCATTGCAGGGAAGCTTTGATGAACAAGGTGCTCCTCGAAAAGACCGGCCACGTTGGCTTGGTGACGATCAATAGGCCCCAAGTCCGGAACGCCTTGGATCCAGAGACACTCTGTATTATGGCGGATGCCTTCGAAGACTTACGCGGGGACAACATGATCCGTGTGATCGTCGTCACGGGCACCGGCGACAAAGCCTTTAGTGCAGGCGCCGATCTCGGACGCCTGATCCCATTGATGAGCGGCGCGCGCGAGCCTGAGGACGAGTGGGATCGCCGCTTCAAAGCGAATCCCGACCTTTTACACCGAGCCCTTCTGCGCGGCTACGACGTAGGCAAGCCGGTTATCGCCGCGATCAATGGTTCCGCCATCGCGGGCGGCATGGAATTAGTACAAGGCACGGATCTGCGCATTGCAGCCGACACGGCTATGTTTGGTGTCCAAGAGGTAAATTGGGCAATTTTTCCGGCAGGAGGCTCGACCGTAAGATTGCCGCAGCAACTGACCATGCCGCGTGCGATGGAACTTCTCCTGACGGGAGATCTCGTTGACGCGTCCACAGCCTATCAATGGGGGTTCCTCAATCGCGTTGTGCCAGCCGCCGAGGTTATGGGGGTGGCTATGGAACTAGCAGAACGCATCGCTGGAAAAGGACCTATTGCGGTCCAGGCAATCCGCCGCTCGGCCCGCTCCTGCGTCGGATTTCCGGAGGACAAGGCTCTAGCGATGGAGTTGGAATTCGCCGCTCCCGTCTTTGCCAGCGAGGACGCGCGTGAGGGTCCACGCAGCTTCATGGAGAAGCGTCCGGCGGTCTATCACGGCAAATAACCGGCATCCTGCTCATCGGTGATGATGCTCAATCCAACCCCATCATTGCCAAAATGCCCCCACGCGCTGGGCTCAGGACCCATTAAATGATTGCGGGCTTGAACGATCTCTGACTCACTGGCGGCATGGAGGTGTCGTGATGAGTGATCTGTTTTGGCTTTCGGCGGCGCAGATGCGCCGGATTGAACCGTTCTTTCCTTTGTCGCACGGCGTTGCGAGGGTCGATGATCGCAAGTTTGTCTCAGGCATCGTTTTTGTCATTCGCAATGGGGTGCGCTGGCGCGATGCACCGGTCGACTACGGCCCACACAAGACGCTTTACAATCGCTTTGTGCGGTGGAGCCGAATGGGCGTGTTCGACCGGATCTTCGCAGGCCTTGCTGCCCAAGGCGACGAACCGGACGAGGTGATGATCGACGCGACCCATCTGAAGGCACACCGGACAGCCGCCAGCCTGCTAAAAGGGGGGTGCTTCCCCGGCGTATCGGCAGAACCAAAGGCGGCCTGAACTCGAAGCTGCATGCCGTGTGTGATCAGGTGGGGCGGCCCATCATCATGCTGCTCACCGAAGGCCAAGTGAGCGACTACAAAGGTGCCGCGACCGTTCTCCCGGCGCTTCCTACGTCCGCCAGGACCCTGATCGGCGACAAGGGGTACGACGGTGATGCGTTAAGGGCTGCAATTACGGCGCGTGGCATCGAACCCTGCATCCCACCCCGCAAGGGGCGCAATCATCCAGCCCCCTACTGCAAGCGCACCTATCGTCGACGCAACCTCGTCGAACGTATGTTCGGTCGCCTCAAAGACTGGCGCCGCATCGCGACCCGCTACGACCGATGCGCGCACACCTTCTTCTCAGCAATATGCATCTCTGCAACCGTAATATGGTGGATCAATGGGTCCTGAGCTTTCTGCATCTCGCCTTTGCTATTCTGACGGGGCGGTGTTTGGCGTCTGAGCCTTGTGGGTTTGACCCCGTTTCCTAGCGAGCCAGCACCGTCCCTCTTCATCGTCTCGAACAGTTGAATGCGGCCGGTCGGGACCGCGGAGCAGAAGGAAGAGAGTATGAACATGGTATCACGGGCACGGATCATCGGCATAGATATCAGCCGCGACTGGCTGGACATGCATTGCTTGCCGGATGGCAAGCGGCTGCGGTTCCCAAACACGGAGAAGGGGCATGAGCAGCTCATTCATCTGGCTCGAACGGTCGACGCATTGGTGTGCTTCGAAGCGACCGGAGGTCAGGAATGGCGGCTATGGGCAGCCCTTGACGCTGCCGCGGTCGCGACGCGGCAATTGCCTCCCGCTCAAATTAAGGCATTTGCGGCCAGCCGAGGCACACGTGCCAAGACAGACAGGATTGACGCGGCGCTCATTGCGCGGTTCATGGCTTTCCGTCCTGAGGCAGGACGAAGCCTGCCACATGAAAAGCTGCGCCTTCTCAGGGCATTGACCTCAAAGCGTGGGCAGCTTGTCGAGACACGCAAACGCCTCCTTGCGCAAATCAAGGCCCACGAGAAGCTTGGCTCGGCGGGCACGTTCGCGTCGATGGATGGCGAGCTCAAAGCCCTACTAGATCGTCAGATTGCAGAGCTGGAGGCGCGGATTGAACAGTCCATCGTCTCGGATGACGATTTGGCTGTACCGCCGAAATCCTGCGTTCGGTTCCTGGGATCGGTCCGGTCGCCAGCACCATGTTGATTGCTGAGATGCCCGAGCTGGGCCACCTCTCGGGCGAACAAGCCGCCGCGCTTACGGGTCTTGCACCTATCGCGCATGACAGCGGTGCCCTTCGTGGGAAGCGTGCCATTGGCGGAGGGAGACGGCTATTGCGCCACGTTCTATTCCAAGCCGCTCTCGTCGCCAGCCACCACAACCCAGTTCTCAAAACCTTCGCGGATCGCCTGCGCGCTGCTGGAAAACCCCATAAAGTGGTCATAACCGCCGTCGCCAGAAAGCTTGTCACAATCGCGAATGCGCTTTGAAGATCACGTCAAAAGTCGACCCGTCTGACCGCCTGAGAAATACAGTTGCTAGGGGCGCATAACCCGCACATCCACCGGCATCACGAAGCCGTCGAAATAGAACGAGATCGACGCCTCCCCCACCGGGGGGGAGTCGAGATCCTCGAACCGCAGGAACAGGCCCCCGTGCATCAGGTCCAGCGCATTGCCAGGTTGCAGCGCGATCTCGAAAAGCTCCTCGGTGATATCGTCATGCGTGGCGAAGATATATCCGTCCTCACCATCCGGCCCGTCGGCCCCCAGCAGGATGATCGGGACATCGCCGACATTGTAGACGATGCCGTGAATATCCCACGCCCCCTGCGGCCCGCGACGCAGTTCGGCATTCACCACGGACACGCCAATCTCCTGCGCCGCTGCCATGCCAGCCAGCAGCGTGAGGATCAGCGCCCCCGGATATGCGGATCGAGCGCGTCGCGAAGTCCGTCTCCGACATAGTTCACCGACAACACCGTCAGCGACAGCATCAGTCCGGGCCAGATCACCCGGCTGGGCGTCAATGTCATGAAGTTCGCGCCGTCGAACAACAAACGCCCCCAGGTCGGAAAATCGCTGGGAAAGCCGAGGCCGAGAAAGCTGAGCGCGCTTTCCGTGATGATTGCCGTCGCGATGCCCAGCGTTGCGGACACCATGATCGGACTCAGAACATTCGGCAGGACATGCCGCAGGATGATCCGGTGCGCAGGTGTGCCGATGGACCGCGCGGCCAACACGAACTCCCGTTCCTTCAGCGCCAACACATCGCCGCGCACGATCCGAGCGGTCTGCATCCACGACGTGATCCCGATAATGAAAACAATCAGCAGGAAGATCCCCGCCTCCGGCCCGAAGGCTTTGCGCAGCGTATCACGGAACAACATGATAATAACAAGCAATAACGGCAGGATAGGCAGCGCCAGAAACAAATCTGTCACACGCATCAAGATCCCGTCGAGCCTGCGGAAATACCCGGCAAGCACGCCCACCAATGTGCCGAAGAACATCGCAATGGCCATCGCCGTGACTCCGACGAGCAGCGAGACCCGCCCGCCTTGCAGCACCTGCGCGAACATGTCCCGACCCAGATTGTCGGTTCCCATCGGATGCGCCAGGCTCATCCCCTGATTGCGAGCCCGAAAATCGCTGTAGGTCGGATCAATCGTATGAATGAACGGGCCGAAGCTGACGCCCAGCACGATCACCAGAAACACTGCCAGCCCCGCCATCGCGCCGCGGTGGGCGGTAAACTGGCTCCACACGTCGCGCAACAGGGTGCGGGGACGCTCCTCCACCTCATCGACCACAGTTTGGGCGAAGATACGGTCCTGATCACTCATAGCGAATCCTCGGGTCCAGAATGCCGTAGAGGACATCGGCGATAAGGTTGAACAGCACGATCAGCACCGCAAAGATGAAGGTCAGCGTCTGCACCAGCGGAATATCGGCCCCCTGAATGCCGATGATCAACAGTTGCCCGATGCCGTTCACGCGGAAGATCTGCTCCGTTATGATCGCCCCGCCGAAGATCGTGGGAATGTTCAGCGCGATTACCGTAACCACCGGGATCATCGAGTTGCGCAGAACATGGATCATGACCACCACCCGCTCCGTCAGACCTTTCGCACGGGCGGTGCGCACGTAATCCTGTTGCAGATTGTCCAGCATGGAGGCTCGCATGTACCGGCTCAACTGCGCCGCCGTTGCCAGTGCCAGAACCATAGTCGGCATGATCATCTGCTTGATCTGAAACACGAAACTGTCCCAACTGTCGATCACGTGGTTGGTGTCATAGATCGACGGAAACCATTGCAGATGCACGGAAAACAGAACGATGAACACCAGCCCGGTAAAGAAGGTCGGGATTGAAAATCCGACCATGCTGACAAAGGTGCCGATCTGGTCGAACCACGAATATTGCTTGTAGGCGGAGATGACGCCGATCGGCACCGCAATCACGATGGCGATCACCTGACTCATGCCGACGACCCACAGGGTTTGCGGCATCCGCTCGATGATCAGATCGACCACCGGGGATCGCGTCGCCCATGAGGTGACGCGCATCCGCTCCCCATCGCCCAGGGTCCAGCCGGTCCACCCTTCGATCAGATTGAGCGGTTCATTGATGAAAAACTGTTTCAGCCACAGCAGATAGCGGATCGGAAACGGCTCGTCCAAACCCAGTGAGGACCTGATCTGCGCCCGCACCTCGGGTGAGATGGTCAGAGGCAGGTTTCCGGTCGGATCGCTGGGGGCCAGGTCCAGGATCGCGAAGATAATGAAGCTGATGGCCAGAAGCGTCGGGATCGCGAACAGCAGTCTGCGGATTGTAAATGCGAACATCGACGCCTCGGGGTGAAAGCCTTGAAAAACAGGGGAGTGGAGCGGCGACGCATCGCCGCTCCTGCTTCGCGCTTATTCGGCGCGGGTCCAGTCCGCGATGTTCCACAACTCGCTGTCCCACTCGTTCATCAGGACGCCCTCCAAGGTGTTGGAATGGGCCGAGACGCCGCCACGGTGCACCAGCGGAATGATCGAGCCGCTGTTCATCAGCATGTCGTTCATCTTGATCGCCAGTGCCGCACGATCCTCCAATGCGGCGGTCTGGCCGAACTCGACGACCAGCGCGTCATATTCCTCGGAACAGAAGCGCTGCATATTCGAGCCCTGCCACTGCGTCTGGGGCGAGGGGATTTCGGCGCAGGCCCAGTTGCCCATGTACCGCTCCGGATCGGTGCCGTCGAAATTGTTGGTATACATCTCGATATCGGCAAAGAACTTCTGGAACGTATCGGGTGAGGACGGATCGCCGCCGAAGAATACCGAGCCGTCGATATTGCGCAGCTCCGTCTCGACCCCGATCTCCTCCCACATCTGCTTTACCAGCGCCTGCGTTCCCTGACGGACGGAGTTGGTGGAGGTCTGGTAGAGTATGCTCAGACGCTCGCCGTCCTTGGTCCGCACGCCGTCATCACCCATGACCCAACCGGCCTCATCCAGCAGGCGGTTAGCCTCATCGGGATCGTAGTTCAGGCACCAGTCGTTGTTGGTCGATGCATAGATCGCCGGCGCGGGCAGCACGTTACAGGTCGGCTGACCGGAGGAGCCATAGCCCGCCTCGACCAGAATTTCCCGGTCAATGGCCAGCGACAGCGCCCGGCTGACATTCGGGTCGGTCAGGAACGGGTGCGGATGCGCCACCGTGGCCCGCTCATCCCCCAGTTCGGGGTCGGGATCGGTCTGGTTGACGTGCATCCGCTCCACCGAAGTGCCGAAGGCCGACACGACCGTGCCCTGCCCTGCTGCTGCCATCTGATTCAGGATTTCCGGCTCCACCTGAAGGTTCCAGGCGTAATCGAACTCACCCGTTTCCAGAACGGACCGCGCCGCCGATGCCGCATCGCCGCCGCCCTTGAGGTTCAGTGTCGCGAAGGCAGGCTTCATCGGGTCGCGGTAATTCTCATTCGCGACGAAGCTCGCGACGTCGTTCGCCTTGAAATCGGTGACGACAAACGGCCCGGTGCCGATGGGGGCGAAGTTCGCATCCGTGCAGGTCGGTGCCGCCGCCCCCAGGCAATCCGCGAATTGCGCGGCCTGGATAATGGGCGATTGCGCGCCGACGAACGGGCCGTAGGGGAACGGCTTGGGCACGCTGAAGGTGATCTTGATCGTCCGGTCGTCAACCGCCTCGACGCTTTCCACATCGTTGTAGTTGGAAAGCTGCGCGCAGCCGGATTCGGGATCGGTGCAGTACTGCCACGTGAACACCGCATCCGCCGCCGTCAATGGCGTGCCATCGGACCACTTGATGCCCTCGCTCAGCGTCCAGGTGATCGTCGTCAGATCCTCGGACACGCCGCCATTGTCCACTGTGGGAATTTCATCCACCAGAAACGGCACCATCGTGCCCGTCTCGTCATACCGGGCCAGCGGTTCGATCACGAGGCTGGAGGCCTCCAACTCCTTCGTGCCGCCAGACAGATAGGGGTTCAGCAGCGAGGGCGCCTGCCAGTAGATGATGTTGAGGTGACCGTCCGTGGCGCGGCCCTCATGGGACTCGGCATGGGCGGAACCGGCGGCGACCAGCGCGGTCGCGGCCATCAGGAAACCGATCTTTTTCATTGGGTCTCTCCTTGTTGGACATTATAATTTTTGTTTTCGCGCAATACACTTGCGTCTTGTTCTTCATCAATCAGATGACACGCGGCAAACTGGCCCGGCAAATGTTCGACAAATGCTGGCGACACCTCGTGGCAGACCGGCATCACCTTGGGGCAGCGCGTGCAGAAGTTGCAGCCCTTCGGCGGGTTCGCCGGGCTGGGCACATCGCCCTCCAGAATGATTTGTTGGCGCGTTGCCTCCACCGCGGGATCCGCGACGGGAACCGCGCTCAGCAATGCCTCGGTGTAGGGGTGGCGCGGATCGGAATACAGCGCATCGCGCGGGGCAAGCTCCACGATCTTGCCCAGATACATCACCGCCACTCGGTTCGCGAGGTGACGAACCATGCTCAGATCGTGGCTGATGAACAGATAGGTCAGGCCCAGATCGCGCTGCAAATCCTCCAGCAGATTGACCACCTGCGCCTGGATTGAGACATCCAGCGCCGCGATCGGCTCATCACAGACAATGAACCTGGGGTTCAGCGCCAGGGCGCGCGCAATGCCGATCCGCTGCCGCTGACCGCCCGAGAACTCGTGAGGATAGCGGCTGGCGAACGCCCGGTTCAGGCCGACCGCGTCCATCAACTCCCGCACCCGGACCTCGCGTGCGGCGCGGTCCATATCGCTATGTTCGCGCAACGGTTCCGCGATGATCGAGCCGACGGTCATGCGCGGGTTCAGGCTGGCCTGCGGATCCTGAAAGATCATCTGCATCTGCGGTCGGGCACGGCGCAGGTCCGCACTGCCCAGCGATGCCACGTCCACTCCGCCGATGCGCACCGACCCCGCCGTAGGATCGTAAAGCCGCAGGATCGCGCGACCGATCGTGGACTTGCCGCAGCCGCTTTCTCCGACCAGGCCCAGAGTCTCCCCCTCCATGATATCGAAGCTCAGCCCATCCACCGCCTTCACCGCGCCGACCTTGCGGCGCAGGATACCGGCGTGGATGTCGAAATGCATGGTCAGGTCGCGAACTTCGACCAGCGGCTTGATCGGCGCCATCTCAGACATGGCGCATCTCCCCGGTTTGCGGATCCCACCAGCAGGCGACATCATGGCCGCCGCCGACCTCGATCCGCTGGGGGTTTTCCGTCAGGCACCGCCCGAACGTATGTGCGCAGCGCGGCGCGAAGGGGCAGCGATCCGGCGCCCCCCCTAACGAGGGCGGCTGCCCCTCAATGGTTCGTAATCGTTCGGACCGCGCACCCGTCACACTTGGCAAGGTTTCCAGCAAAGCGCGTGTATAGGGATGCTGCGGGCGGGCAAACAATTCGCGCACCGGCCCCTGCTCGACGATCTGACCAGCATACATCACGATCACGCGGTCCGCGATACCAGCGACCACACCCAGATCATGGGTGATCCAGACAATCCCCATATCGAGCTTCTGTCGCAGATCGCGCACCAAGGCGATGATCTGCGCCTGAATGGTCACGTCCAGCGCCGTGGTCGGCTCATCCGCGATCAGCAACTTGGGGTCACAAGCCAGAGCAATGGCGATGACCACCCGCTGACGCATACCGCCCGAAAACTGGTGGGGATAATCCTGCAACCGCCGGGTGGCATCGGAAATGCCGACCAGGCTCAACAACTCCGCCGCTCGAACCCTGGCCTCGGCCCTGCTAATGTTCATATGCTTGCGCAAACGTTCCGTGATCTGGCGACCGACGGTGAACACCGGGTTGAGAGAGGTCATGGGATCCTGAAACACAAACCCCACATCACGGCCGCGCAATCGCAGCAGTTCCGCCCGGTTCATCGCACGCACGTCGCGCCCCTCGAACAGGACCTCCCCACCGACAATCTCCGCCGAGCGGGGCAGCAGGTTCATCAAGCTCATCATCGTGACGGACTTGCCCGAGCCGCTTTCGCCGACAACCCCCACCAGTTCACCCGGCGCGACCGAGAACGAGACCGAGTTCACCGCGTGAACCGCGCCGGATCGTGTGTGAAATACGGTCTTCAGCTGCGCTACATCCAGTAGCGGTGCGATGGTGTCGCGCATGTAATCCCCATCTGCGATCGTTCTGTTCACACTCTCACGGCATGATTTTGATCGCCTGTCGATCAAACTAGACGACGATTCCCATTTTGGCGCAAGGGGCGATACGCCTGCTTGACGCCGGTCCGACAGCGGATCAATCTTCGACCGGAACACAACCGAAAGGTCAGGGATGGCAGATCATTACACCGCACGGCAGATGCTGGAACGTCTGGTCGCGATCCCCACGATCAGCCGCGACAGCAACCTGCCGCTGATCGATTTCGTGGCCGATTACCTGACGCAGCACGGGGTTGAGACGCATCGCACCTATGACGACACCGGAACCAAGGCCAGCCTGCACGCCCTGATCGGCCCCCCGGTCGCGGGCGGCGTGATCCTGTCCGGCCATACGGACGTCGTTCCGGTCGAGGGGCAGGACTGGACCACGGATCCCTTCACCCTGACGGAGCGCAACGGAAAGCTTTACGCGCGCGGCACCTGCGACATGAAGGGTTTTGTGGCCACCGCGCTTGCCGCTGTGCCGGATATGCTGAACGCGAACCTGACCCATCCGATCATGTTAGCTCTGAGCTATGATGAGGAGGTCGGCTGCCTCGGCGCGCCGCCGATGATTGACCGGATCACCGCCGAACTGCCTGCCGCGCGGGCCTGCATCGTGGGCGAACCTTCGATGATGAAGCTTGTGGATGGACATAAGGGCTCCATCGGGTTGAATGTGCACGTGCACGGGTTCGAGGTGCATTCCTCGCTGGTCCATACCGGCGTGTCCGCCGTGATGACCGCCGCCCGCCTGATCACGTGGATGCACGACACAATGCAGGCCAACCGCGCTGCCGCCCCTTCGGATACCGGATTCGAGCCGCCGTGGACGACACTGCACGCCGGGGTCATCCATGGTGGCACCGCGCACAACATCACCGCGAAGGACTGCACCTTCGTGATCGACATCCGCGTCGCTCCGCATGAGAGCGTCGATGAATGGGAGGACCGCTTTCGCGCCAAGGCGGCGGAACTGGAAGCGGAGATTCAGCAGATCCGCCCCGAAGCATCCATCCAGATCGAACGGCGCGGTCGCGTTCCCGGCCTGTTGCCCGAAACCGACGGCGCGGCGGAGGCGCTGGTCCGCCGCCTGACCGGCGACAACTCCACCGAGAAGGTCTCCTACGGCACCGAGGGCGGTCAATTTCAGGAGCGCGGCGTCTCCACCGTCATCTGCGGGCCCGGCTCCATCGAACAGGCGCACCAGCCCGATGAATTCCTGAGCCTCGAACAATTGGCGGAGGGGGAGCGTTTCATCGCTCGTCTGATCGCGGAATTGCAGAATTAACCTTTCGGGCGCGCTGCCGCCTCCATCCGCCGCAGCGTAGCCGCTCGGTTAACGTGCGGCCACGTCGAGGGACAGCGCATGGATCGGCCCGGCCAGTTCCTCCTTCAACGCGGCATTTACCCGCCGATGGGCGGCAACTCTGCTCAACCCGTCGAACGCATCGGCGCGCATGACCACGTGAAAATGGCTCTGTCCGCCATCAGGCGCACCGGCATGACCGGCGTGAAGATGGGATTCGTCCACGACCTCCAACCGGGTGGGGTCAAAGGTTTCCTGCAATTTCAAACTGATACGATCTGCCACACGCAAAACTGATCTCCTTGGGCTCTGCGGCTCTTCACCTCCGCTGGGATAAGTCTAAACTCTCGTCTCCCGACTCGGAAGTAGTCCCGGCAGGAGAGATTTGGCATGGCCCGTAACAACCCGTTCGATTTTGACATTTCCGTCGGCGCAGATAAGCGGCGGCGCGCGAAATCGCGTGGTCAATCGGGCGCCGTCAACACGTCCACGAAACCCTGCGACAGCCCCGGCTGTCAGGAAAAGGGCCTGTATCGCGCACCTAAATCCCGCGAAAGGCTCGAAGAATTCTTCTGGTTCTGCAAGGAGCATATCCGCGAGTACAATCAGAAATGGAACTTCTTCGAATATCATACCGAGGAGGAGTTCGACGAGCAGCTCGAAAAGGACCGCGTCGGTGAACGGCCCACATGGTCGTTCAAGACCGGGGCCGAGAAGGCAAAGACCGCCTCCCACACCGAGGGGCGCGCCTGGGCGCGCTTCGGCTTCGACGATCCCATGCAGGTGCTGGGCGAAAACGCCACGATGAATCCCGCCAGCGCCCCCAACCGTCCGCGCAAGCGCAAGCTGCCCCCGACGGAGCGTAAGGCCCTCGACATCCTCGGCGCGGAGGACACGTTGACAAAGTCCGAATTGCGCAAGGTTTACAAAAGCATGGTCAAGGATCTTCACCCTGATATGAACGGCGGAAAGCGCGACGACGAGGACAAGTTGCAGGAGGTCGTCTGGGCCTGGGACCAGATCAAGGTTTCGCGGTCCTTCCCCGAATAACCTTTCGCAAACCTGCATGACGTAAAAAGGGGCGCCACATGGACGCCCCTTTCTTCTGTCTTCAAATATCCAAAACCGGTCTCAATCCGCGAACGGATCCGTGACCAGAATGGTATCCTCCCGCTCGGGTGAGGTGGACAGCAGGGCCACGGGGCAGCCGATCAACTCCTCGATGCGGCGCACATATTTGATCGCCTCGGCAGGCAAGTCCGCCCAGGACCGCGCACCGCCGGTCGAGCCCTTCCAACCCGGCATCGTCTCATAGATCGGTTCCACCCGCGCCTGCTGCGCCGCGGCGGTGGGCAGATGGTCGAGCACTTCGCCGTCCAGCCTGTAGCCGGTACAGATCTTCAACTCGTCCAATCCGTCGAGCACGTCGAGTTTCGTCAGCGCGATCCCCTTCACGCCGCTGGTCGTACAGGTCTGGCGCACCAGAACCGCGTCGAACCAGCCGCAGCGACGGTCGCGTCCGGTGACGGTGCCCTTCTCACGACCCACGGTTGCCAGATGGGTGCCGACCTCGTCGTTCAGTTCGCACGGGAACGGCCCCTCACCCACGCGAGTGGTGTAGGCCTTGACGATCCCCAGCACGAAACCGACGGAACCCGGACCCATGCCCGATCCGGTCGCAGCCATGCCCGCCAAGGTGTTGGACGAGGTGACATAAGGATAAGTGCCGAAATCAACGTCGAGCAGCGCGCCCTGCGCGCCCTCGAACAGGATGCGGTTGCCTGCCTTGCGCTTCTCGGCCAGAATCTTCCAGACGGGGGCGGCGAATTGCAGGATGCTCGGCGCGATTTCCAACAGGCGCGACTTCAGCTCCGCACGGTCGATCGCCTCCGCTCCCAGCCCGATGCGCAGCGCATCGTGATGCGCCAGCAGCCGGTCCAGACGGTCGTCGAGCGTCTTTTCATCCGCGAGATCTGCGACGCGGATCGAGCGGCGGCCCACCTTATCCTCATAGGCGGGGCCGATGCCGCGCCCGGTGGTGCCGATCTTGGCCTTGCCCGCGGCTTCCTCACGCATCTTGTCGAGGTCCTGATGGACCGGCAGGATCAGGGGCGTATTTTCCGCGATCATCAGATTGTGCGGCCCGACGGTAACGCCCTGCCCCGCGATCTTGTCGATCTCGGCCATCAGCGACCACGGGTCCAGCACCACGCCGTTTCCGATCACACCCAGCTTGCCATCGCGCAGAATGCCGGAGGGCAGCAGCGACAGTTTATAGACAGTGCCGTCGATCACCAGCGTATGGCCGGCATTGTGCCCGCCCTGAAAGCGCACGATCACATCGGCCCGCTCGCTGAGCCAATCGACGATCTTGCCCTTGCCCTCATCGCCCCATTGGGCGCCTACGACGACGACATTGGCCATATCATTCTCCTTGGCTGTTACGGTGGCGGTATAGCGTCGGATGCGACGGGGGGGAACCGCAAATAGCAGGTGCGATCGGCCGATGTTCCCTGTACGGTCCCATTCAGGAGGCCACATGGACCAGATCAACCAGATTCTCGCACAATATCCCTGGCTGCAACAATGGTATGTCGTCGCCATCGCGGCGGCGGTTCTGGGTTGGCTGCTGTGCAACCTGACCAGCGTACGGGCCTTGAAACGCGATGTCGCGGCCCTGCGGTCCGAGGCGGAAACGCACAGAACCATGGCTGAGGAGGCCGCCCGCGCCCGCTCCACGCTGGATGTCGAATGTGCCCGGTTGCAGGAACGGGCCGGCCACGCAGATCACTACAAGGACCGCCTGGATGAGACGAACGATGTCCTGCGGGAGGCCGAACAGCAGATCGCCGGTCTGAGCTCCGAGCTAAAGGCCGAACGCGCCAACCACGCCGCCCGGATGGAGGAATTGCGCGGTGCACAAGAGGCGCTGGAAAAACGCTTCGACGAACTGGCGCGCAAGGCTCTGGACGGCAACGCCGAACGATTCCTGACCTCCGTGACGGAGCGGTTCGAGAAACACAAACAGGCCGCCGATGCCGATCTGGGCGCACGACAAAAGGGGATCGAGACCTTGCTCGCCCCGATCCGCGAAAACCTGACGAAATTCGAGGCACAGACCCGCGAAATCGAAAAGGCCCGCGAAGGTGCCTATCGCACCGTCACCGAACAGGTCGGCAGACTGCATGAGGAGCAGCGCCGCCTGACCAAAGAGACCAACCGCCTGGTCACTGCACTGCGAGAGCCAAAGACTCGCGGAAACTGGGGCGAATTCCAACTGCGTCAGGTTGTCGAGATGGCCGGAATGATCGACCATGTGGATTTCCACATGGAACAATCGGTCGAGGTGGACGGCCAGCGTCAGCGCCCCGATGCCACGGTCAATCTGCCCGGAGGCAAGCGGATCGTCATCGACGCTAAAACCCCGCTCGACGCATTCCTGACCGCCGCCGGTATGGATGACGGGCCTGAGAAAGCCGCCAGCCTCGCCCATCATGCGCGCCAGCTTCGCGTGCAAATGCAGGGCCTCGCAAAGAAAAGCTATTTTGATGTCATCGCCGGATCGCCTGATTTCGTCGTCATGTTCATCCCGGGTGAGGCATTCTATTCCGCCGCGTTGAGCGAGGATCCCACCCTGTTCGAGGATGCGATCCGCAACAAGGTCATCGTCGCCACGCCGACAACCCTGATCGCCCTGCTGAAATCCGTTGCCTATGGCTGGCAACAGGAGCGGATGAGCGAGAATGCGCAACGCGCAACCGATCTGGCGCAGGAGCTTTACAAAAGGCTGTCCACATTGGGCAAACATCTCGACAAGCTGGGGCGCTCGATCTCCAACTCCGTGCGCGATTACAACACGATCGTCGGCGCGGTCGAAAGCCGTGTGCTGGTCACGGCCAAACAGTTCGAGGGCATGTCGATCGCCCCGCAGGGCGACAGCGTTCCCGAAATACCGTTGGTTGAGTCAGATATACGGCAATTGGACGCACGCAAATTTTCGGATCTGGACGATTAGACCCCTGAATACCCGGCCCACGATACTGCATCTCGAACCGGCTGTCGTACGACAGTCCGGCCCAATAGCGGAATTTCGGGGCCAAACCTGCCCTTCGGGCGGTTTACATCCATCTCACATCCATTAGGTACCACCGATGCAACTGGCCCCCCGCCGTGTCGAGGTGGGGCGGCAAACAAGCAGGAGGTCCGATATGACCACAGCAAAGGCAGGCGACACCGTCGCGATTCACTATACCGGCACTTTGACGGATGGCACGAAATTTGACAGTTCCGAGGGGCGTGATCCGTTGAGCTTTACCCTCGGTTCCGGCCAGATCATCAAGGGTCTGGACGCCGCCGTCACCGGCATGGATGAGGGCGCAGAGGCAACCGTCACCATTCCCGCAGATGAGGCATACGGCCAGGCCGATCCGAACCAGGTACAGCAGGTTCCTCGCGAAACCATCCCGGACGAGATCCCGCTGGAGGTTGGATTGCAGCTTCAGGCGCAGACCCCTCAGGGTGCCACGATCCCTCTGGTCGTGACCAAGATCGAGGAAGAGACCGTCACCCTGGACGCCAATCACCCGCTGGCTGGCAAGGACCTGACATTCGAGTTCAAACTTGTTTCGGTCGCTCGCTAAAAAAATCGGAACCAAATTCGATCCTGTAACGTTAAGGCACCAAGGCCAAAAAAATCAGGACCGAGTTCATGGACAGTATCTTGTTCGCGGTGGTCGCTATAGCGGCTGCGGCGCTAATAATTTTTGCAGTCACAACACGTGACAATGCAGATGAAAACGGCAGTTCGGACGACCGGTCCGGACCGACAAAACGCTAAGACCCCTGAGGCTTCTCAGGGGTCTTTCGCTTATTGGATCTCGCAGCTTCGGGGCCTCGATCACGACGTCCCGGTCAAAGCGGCCACTATCAGTCTGGTCGCTCCACGGGGGTGAGGCTCACTATCGTGATCTGAATGGCCCCACCTGCGCAGGGCCATCCCGACAAATCAGAACTTCAGGGCTTTGGCCTGCTTGACCTGCGGCAAGGCGCGGATTTCCGTCAGCGTTGCCTCGGACAGTTCCTGATCCACGCCTATCAATGCGATCGCTTCTCCATCCTTCACCGACCGGCCAAGGGCGAATGTCGCGATGTTCACGCCCAGATCGCCCAGCTTCGTACCCAAGGCACCGATATAGCCCGGCGTATCGGCATTGGTGGTGTAGAGCATGAAATCGAGCGGCTCCGCCTCCAGCCCGATCCCCTTGATCTGAATGAACCGCGGCTTGCCGTCCGAGAAGACCGTACCGGCGACCGAGCGGGTCTGTTTCTCCGTCGTGACGATCAACCGCATGTACGAACCGTATGCGCCCTGCTCATCCTTGCGCGTTTCCGCGATCTTCACACCACGCTCGCGTGCGACGATAGGGGCGGACACCATGTTGACGCCCCCCTCACCGACCAGCGGCTTCATCAGCGCGGCGGTCAGCGCCGAGGTCAGCGGCTTGAGGTTCAGCTCACCGACCTTTCCGACAAATTCGATCTCGATTTCCTTGATCGGGGATTCGGTAACCTGACCGGCAAAACCGCCGAGGATTTCAGCGAGGTCGATCCAAGGCTTGAGGATCGGCGCTTCCTCGGCGGTCACAGACGGCGCGTTGATCGCGTTGGAGATCGCGCCCTTCATCAGATAGTCCGACATCTGCTCGGCCACCTGAAGCGCCACATTCTCCTGCGCCTCGCTGGTCGCGGCGCCCAAATGCGGCGTGCACACGACGTTGGGCGCGGTGAACAGCGGATTGTCCGTGGCAGGCTCTTCAGCGAAAACGTCGAAGGCGGCCCCGGCCAGATGACCGTCGTGCAGCGCCTGCGCGACAGCCGCCTCATCCACCAGACCACCACGGGCGCAGTTGATCAGATAGGCACCCTTCTTCATCAGCCGGATGCGATCCTCGTTCAACAGACCGGCGGTTTTTTCGGTCTTGGGCAGGTGCAGCGTCACGAAATCCGCGAGGGGCAGCAGCTCCTCGATGGTTTCGACCTTGGTCACGCCCAGCTTCTCCGCCCGGGTGGTGGACAGGAACGGATCGAAGGCCACGACCTTCATCCGCAGACCCAGCGCACGGTCGGCCACGATGGACCCGATATTGCCGCAGCCGATCAGACCCAGCGTCTTGCGCGTGATCTCGGTCCCCATGAAGCGGGACTTCTCCCACTTGCCGGCGCGGGTCGAGGCATCGGCCTCGGGGATCTGGCGGGCGACGGCGAACATCATCGCGATGGCGTGCTCGGCCGTGGTGATCGAATTGCCGAACGGCGTGTTCATCACCACAATCCCCTTGGCGGAGGCAGCGGCGATATCGACATTGTCCACACCGATCCCGGCGCGGCCAATAGCCTTGAGGTTGGTGGCCTTGGCGATCAGATCGGCGGTCGCCTTTGTGGCGGAGCGGATGGCGAGGCCATCGTAATCGCCAATGATCTCAGCCAGTTTCGCCGGATCCTTGCCGAGCTTGGGCTGGAAATCGACCTCCACCCCATTGTCGCGGAAAATCTGCACGGCTGCTTCCGAAAGCGCGTCGGAGATGAGTACTTTTGCCATTTTGAACGGTCCTGTAACGGTCGCCTGCCCTATAGGCGGCGCGAAGAAAATGCCCCTGGCACGTGGCCGGGGCGCGAAATCACATGGAGGCTTTGACGGACTGGAACGCCCAGTCGAGCCATGGCGTCAACCGACGTATATCGGTCGCGTCCACCGTCGCGCCGCACCAGATGCGCAGACCCGCAGGCGCGTCGCGATAGCCGTTGATGTCATAGGCGACCTCTTCGGTCTCCAGCAACTTGACCATCTTCTTGACGAAGGTCCTCTGCCCGTCCTCATCCAGCGCCACGACCGCCGGATCGGTGATCTTGAGGCAGACGGAAGTGTTGGAGCGGTTCAGCGGATTCGCCACTAGGTTTTCGATCCAAGGCGTGTCGTCCACCCAGTATTGCAGCGCGGCGTAGTTGTCCTGCGCCCGCTCCATCGTCGCTGTGGCGCCCAGATCGGCCACCCAGTCCAGCGCGTCCTCGGCATCGGCCACGGCCCACATCGACGGCGTGTTGATCGTCGCACCGGTGAAGATTCCGTCGATCAGCTTGCCGCCCTTGGTCAGGCGGAAGATCTTGGGCAACGGACGATCCGGGGAATAGCTTTCCAGCCGCACGATGGCGCGGGGCGACAGGACCAGAACGCCATGCGCCCCCTCCCCGCCCAGCACCTTCTGCCAGGAGAATGTCAGCACATCGACCTTGGACCAGTCGACCGGCTGCGCGAACACGGCGGAGGTCGCATCGACGAAGGTCAGCCCCTTGCGGTCGCTGGCGATCCAGTCAAAATTCGGAATGCGCGCGCCCGAGGTCGTGCCGTTCTGCGTGAAGCAGATATCGGCGTCCTTGCGCACATCATTCAGGTCGGGCAGTTCGCCATAGGCGGCCTCGATCACGCGGCAATCGTCCAGCTTTAGCTGTTTGGTGGCATCGGTCGCCCAGCCCTTGCCGAAACTTTCCCAGACGAGCATATCCACCGGGCGTTCGCCCAGCATGGACCACATCGCCATCTCATAGGCGCCGGTGTCGGAGGCTGGCACGATGCCGACCACGTAATCGGAGGGGACGTTCAGCAACTCGGCTGTCTTGTCGATGACCGCCTTGATCTGCGCCTTGGGGCCGGCGGCCCGGTGCGAACGGCCAAGGAAGGCGCGCTCCGCAACCGCGGCGGCGGACCAGCCGGGGCGCTTGGGACAGGGACCGGAGGAGAATTCAGGACGCGCAGGCTTGACCTGCGGCTGGGTAGGGAAGCTCATGGACGGCTCCGTCGTCAGGGCGAAATTCCTGAGTACACCGCCGCTCGCCCTTAGTCCGGCTGTGCACCCACGAACCGGATATGGTGCAATGCATCCCGCGTCAATCTCTCAAATGGGCACGCTCAAATGCGCGCGATAAAAAAAGGCCCCCGATCAGATCGAGGGCCAGTCATAGCCATCCGTCGGGAAGAGGGTTGGCCAACACGTGCGAGGATGCGCTCAATCCCAGAAGGGGCGCTGCACCTCACGCTGGGCGGCCAGGTCGCTCAACCCGATATCGCGCAGCAGGTGACTATCCAGGCGTTTCAAATGGCGGCGGGTGCGCGCACGACCTGCCCATGTCGCCACGACCGACGCGAAACCACGACGGGATCCGCCATAGAGGGACGTAAGTGTGAGATAGGACATCATCGTCTTCCTTGTACCAATACAATATGCGGTTTGTGTCTGTTAAAGCCACGCGATACAGGTACAAACACCACCGACGCTTTTCCACCGGAGTTTTGTCATGGGTACAAGATTCGATACGAGCTGGGTTCCCGACCTTGCCAACAGCGTGGCCCCGAAATATCGCACCCTCTCCGTCGCGATCGAGGACGCCATCCGAAGCGGCGCATTGGCATCGGGCGCGAAGCTGCCCCCGGTGCGCGAACTGGCGTGGGAGATCGGCGTGACCCCCGGCACCGTCGCCCGCGCCTACCGTGAAGCAACGGAGGCAGGCGCCCTGCGCGCCACCGTCGGTCAGGGCACATTCGTGCGGGACCGCCGGGAGACCGGAACCTTCATCCCCTTGCACCCATTAACAAATCAGACCTTGGAAGGTCAGATAGACCTGCGCAACTCCCGCTCACCCATGGTGGGTCAGGAACACCTTATAAACGAGGCGATCAAGCGTGTGATGCAACGCGGCTCCGTCGTGCTGGACGATTACACCCGCGCCACGAATGACCTGTCCACGCGCAAGGCGCTGGCGGGCTGGCTGGCCGAGGGGGGCGTCGTCGCGGACAAGGATGCGATTGTACCCACCTATGGGGCACAACAGGCCGTGCTTGTCGCGATGATGGCTGTCACCTCCGGCCCGCATCCCGTTATTCTGGTATCCGACCTGATCTATCCCGGTTTTCAACAGGCGGCAAAGCTGGCCGGCGTCACATTGTACCCCATACAGTCGGACGAACACGGCCTGCAAATCGACGCCCTGACCGAGGCCTGCCGCACCGCCCGTCCTCAGGCCATGCTGGTCACGCCGAACCTGCACAATCCCACTCTGGTCACGATGCCAGAAAACCGGCGCATCCAGATTGCCGAACTGGCCCGCGCCCATGACGTGCAGATCATAGAGGACGATGTCTATGGCTGGCTGATGGAAAGCCGCCCCCCGTCCTTCCCGGCCCTCGCGCCGGAGAGGACATGGTATGCCACTTCGCTGTCGAAATGCGTCGCGGCGGGATTGCGGTTCGGCTGTCTGGTCACGCCCCCCGGTCGCGGGGCCATCGGACAGGGCATAATACAGGCGATGAACTACCGCGTGTCCTCCCTGATCGGACAGACCGTGGCCGAGTTGATCGAGAGCGGCACGGCGGACGAGATTCGCATCAATGCGCGCAAGCATCTGGAAGAACGCGCCGCGCTGCTGCGCTCCTACCTTGCGCCATGGGGCGTGCACACGGCGATCGGCGCGAACTTTGCTTGGTTGCCCCTGCCCGAGGGGTGGCACCTCGCCGCCTTTGATCGCGCCTGTGCCGAGGCTGGCGTGCGCATCGCCACGGCCGGCGCCTACGTTTTGCCGGGCGCGGACGTGCCCAACAAGATCCGCATCGCCCTGGGTATGGGGTTGAGCGATGAGACCTTCGCGGATTGCCTCAGCCGGATCAGTCGCATCCTGGCCCATCCGCCGGTGGAGTTGATGGCGTGAGCACGGTTGCCGTGACCGCGAATGCCACCCCGCGCGACTGGGCAATGCTGGGACTGCTCGGCCTGATCTGGGGCGCTTCGTTTCTGGGGGTGGAACTGGCGCTGACCGGCTTCGGCCCGATCACGACGGCGGCAGGGCGCATCGGGCTGGCGGCAATCATTCTGGTGGGATTAGCCCTGCGCGCGGGCGGCCTGCCGCGCTGGTCCGCGCCGAATGGGCCGCGCATCTGGGCGCACATCCTGGGCATGGCCCTGTTTACCAACGCAATCCCCTTCGCCCTGCTCAGCTGGGCTCAGGAATCCGTGACCTCCAGCTTTGCGGGGATCACCATGGCAATCGTGCCATTGATGGTACTGCCGCTGGCGCATCTGATGGTTCCGGGTGAGAGGATGAGCTTGCGCAAGGTTGCGGGCTTCGCCATCGGCTTTGCGGGCGTCGTCGTGCTGATCGGTCTGCCGCAAGGGCAAGGCGCGGGGCTGGCGCGATTGGCCTGCGTCGGCGCCTCGGCGTGCTATGCCATCGGTTCGATCAACACCCGGCTGTGCCCACCGGTCGGCCTGATCGCCTATTCCGCCGCGGGCCTGACGGTGGCCGCGATATTGATCGTGCCCGCGGCCCTGCTGATCGAGGGTGTTCCTGCCCTGCCCCCGGTCAAAGCCGTGGCCGGTCTGCTCTATCTGGGGCTGCTGCCCACGGCGCTGGCGACGGTCATCCTGGTCAGCGTCACGCGCAGCGCGGGTCCCTCGTTCCTGAGTCTGGTCAACTATCAGGTTCCGGTCTGGGCCGTGATTCTGGGCACCGTATTTTTGGGTGAAAGCCTGCCCAGCGCGTTCCTGTTCGCCCTGATCCTGATCATCGCCGGTCTGGTGGTCAGCCGCAGCCCCGCGCAAAGATTGCGCCCGTGAACATTGCGCCGATGAAGCCTGTCACCAATCGCCGTGTATTGGCGATCGCGCTGCCCATCGTTCTGTCGAACGCGACGATCCCGCTGATGGGGCTGGTCGATACCTATGCCGTCGGCCAACTTGGCGCCGCCGCCCCGATCGGAGGGGTCGCCATCGGGGCGATCATCCTCAGCGCGATCTACTGGATTTTCGGTTTCCTGCGCATGGGCACCACTGGCATGGTCGCGCAGGCCGCCGGGCGTGGTGACATAGCGGAACGTGACGCCCATCTCAGCCGCGCCTTGCTGATCGCCGGTGTCGCGGGCCTCGCCCTGATCGTGCTGCAGGTTCCGATCACCCGCCTTGCCTTCTGGATCGCAAAGGGCAGTGACGAGGTCGAAGCCCTCGGCCAGACCTACATCGCCATCCGCATCTGGGGCGCGCCCTTTGCCATTGCCGTCTACGCCCTGACCGGCTGGCTGATCGCGGTGGAGCGGACGCACGGCGTTCTGATCCTGCAAATGACCATGAACGGCCTGAACATCGTGCTGTCACTGACATTCGTACTGGGGATGGACATGGGGGTTGCCGGCGTCGCGCTGGCCACCGTGATCGCGGAACTTGCAGGCGCGGCGGTGGGCCTGTTCCTGTGCCGCGACGTGTTTCGCGCACCGCACTGGCGCGACACTGCGCGGGTCGGTGACATGGCAATGCTCAAGCCCATGATCGCGGTGAACACCGACATCATGATCCGTTCGGTCCTGCTGCAACTGTGCTTCATGTCGGTCACGTTCCGCGCGGCTGGGTTGAGCGATGTGACGTTGGCCGCGAACCAGATCCTGCTGCAATTCCTGAACCTGACGGCTTACGCGCTGGACGGTTTCGCCTTCGCGGCGGAGGCCATGGTCGGTGCCGCGTTCGGCGCGCGAAACCGCGCGGCCCTGCGACAAGCCGCCCGTCTGACCAGCCTGTGGGGCATCGGAGCCGTCTGCCTGATGTCCGCGATGTTCCTGTTCGCGGGCGGTGCAGTCATCGAGCAGATGACGACCGCGCAGAACGTTCAGGACGTCGCCCGCGTCTATCTGCCATGGATGGTGCTGGCCCCTGTGGTCGGGCTGCCATGCTTCATGCTGGACGGTATTTTCATCGGCGCGACACGCACACGCGACATGCGCAACATGATGTTGCTGTCCGCCGCCGGATATTTCGTGGCATTGTGGACGCTGGTGCCGCTCTTTGGCAATCACGGCCTGTGGGCGGCGCTCATGCTGTTCTTCGTACTACGGGGGCTGACACTGGGCTGGCGTTATCCCGCGCTGGAGGCTGCCTCCACCCGCTGAATGTCGGGCCGGTTCCCTGCCACAATCAGGCCCCCCGCGATCAGAACGAAGCCGATCACCAGTTGTAAGGTCAGCGGCTCTCCCAACAGGGTGATGCCGACGAATCCAGCCCAGATCGGGATCAGATAGCTGGACGTGGACGCGAACACGGCGCCCGATCGTTTCACCGTCCAGTACCGCAGCAGTTGCGCCAGTCCTGTCTGCACAACGCCCAGAACAACCAGCGCGAACAAAGGCACGCCGGGGATCAGCGTCCCGCTCAACCCGACCGCGCCAAAGGGCACAAGCACCGCCGCCGCGCAAAGCTGGCTGGCCGCCGTCGCCTGAACCGGGGGCAGCTCAGGCATCTTGCGGACCAGCACCGCAGACAATCCATAGCAGAACGCGGTGCCGAGACAGGCGATCTGGGGCAGCAGCGGCGCGCCCACGGCCTGAAATATGCCCGGTCCGATCAGAACAGCCAGGCCCGCGAACCCCACACTGAACCCCAACCACTTGCGCGGTCCGACCGGGGTGCCAAGGATTACCTTCGACAACATCAGAACAAATAGCGGCGAGGAGGAGATCATCACGGCCGCCACCGCGGAATCGATGCTCAGTTGTGCCCAGGTCAACAACGTGAACGGCAGCGCCAGCGACGTGATGCCGAACACGCCGCACCATGCCCAGTGGCGCCACCTGCGCGGCAATCCCTGCCCCGAAAAATACGCCACACACACCAGTACCATCGCAGCCAGTCCCGCACGGGCCGTCACGACCTCCACCGCGCCGAAACCGCGCAGCGCCACGTCGGTCAGTGCAAAGGCGGACCCCCACACGATGCCCAGCGTGCCCACGGCACCGTATGAGATGTAGTCGGGACGGGTTTTCATGCTGAGGCCCCGCCGTGATACCGGATAACCGGCAGAAGACGGCTCACCGCACCGCTTTCACTTTCCTGAAATATCCCCGCCGGAGGCACTTATCTGACTCTGGGCATCACAAAATGCACCATCGCCTCGGCAAAGGGGCGGGCCTTGTCGTCCTGCCAGGCCTCCACCCGCACCGAGGCATAGCGCCGTCCGGAGCGTGAGACCGTCGCGCGGGCATAGGCGTCGCGCGGCAAGCCGCTGCGCAGGTACTCGACAGTGATGTCCAGGACCTTCGGCCATTCGGGGAAGTCGCCCGCCTCGATCGCCTCGGCCTGCGGGCCGCCTGCCTCCATTTGCTCCCAGACCTGCGACCACATCAGTTCGACCAGAGCCGACGATTCCAGAAACCCGCCGATCGCCCCACCATGCAGCGCCTGCAGCAGCGGGTTGCCGATCAGATGGTCGGAATATTTCATCACCGCCGTCAGCTCGTTTCCCCGCCGGTCGAAGCTGATGCCCATGAACTGCATATAGGGCACCGCCTGCGTCAGGCGCGACAGCGCGGCGTCGCGGCGGGCTTTGACCTCCTGTACGGGTTGGTTGCGATCCCGGCTCATGGTGTCTTTCCGATCTTGGTTCCGTGTGGCTCCACCGTGAAGGCTCCGTTGGCCTGCGCCACGGGATCGGCGGGATCGCCATCATCCGCCACGGCCCGCACGAATGCGACGGACTGGGTGATACGATAGCATTCGGCACGGGCGGTCACAGTCTTTCCGGGTTTCGCGCCGCGCATGTAGTCGATGCGCAGGTCGATCGTCGCCGTACCGCCGGGAGCCTTGGGGTGGGTCATGACGGCGGTGCCGCAGCACCCGTCCAGCAATGCGGTAATGACGCCGCCATGCAAGACGCCGGTCGCCGGATCACCGATCAGCCTGGTATCGTAGGGCACACTTATCACCGCCGTGCCGGGGCCGACATCCTCGATATGCATTCCCAGTTCACGCGAATGCGGAATGACGTGCGCCATCCTGCGCGCCAGTTCCAGCAGCTCCACATTGTCCATCTCAAGCGGCTCCTTGATATTCTGCCCCCGGCGGGCTCGCGCAGACAGTATGTCGCGCTCCACCGGTTTGAAAGAGCCGTCGCGGATGGGCCGGGAAATCGCGGAATGTTTGTAAGCCTTGATTTTCCTGCCGTATGTCCGAAATTAAAGGAAAGGCGGCGGACAGACCGGTCATATGTACAGGAGGTTCAGGGGATGACGGAAGTAAAGCAGACCCTTCAGCAGATGTGCGAAGAGTACGACATCACCCCCAGGACGTTGCGCTATTACGAATATATTGAACTGCTCTCACCGCAGAGGGACGGTCGCAAGCGGCTGTATGGTGGGCGCGAACGTGCGCGCCTGACCTTGATTCTGCGCGGGCGACGCTTCGGTTTCAGTCTGGAGGAAATCCGGCAATGGCTCGCCCTGTACGAGATTGAGGACAACCAGACCACGCAATATCGCGAATGGGTCGATATCAGCACACGTCAGATCGACGAACTGGAATCGCGAAAGCGGGAGCTGGAGGAGGCGATAGATGAGCTGACGCGCCTGCGCGACGTCGTGGAAAGCGCCCTGGAAACCTGACGCGGACAAGGCACCTGCCCTTACAAGCTGCGAAAATCGAAATCTTGCCCCGTCAGCGCATGTGCGGCGGATCTGACCTGCGCCGGATCCCCCGTCGTTAGATAAGCCGTTTGGCGCGAGGTATCGCCCGGCAGATCGCCGTGGCGCGGGTGGCGTTTCAGGTAATCGCGCAGACTGGCCGCGACGCAATCGGGTTGCGACAGGATCGGCGTGCCCGGTGGCAACCCCGCAGCGAAGGCATCCGCGACCAGAGGATAATGCGTACAGCCCAAAAAGACCTTGTCGGGAACGAACCCGTCCAGCCTGCCCGCGAAATCGCGGGCCAGCGCGCGCGCCTGTCCGGTCTGCCCCGCCTCCAATGCCTCGACCAGACCGGGGCAGGCCACCTGCCTGATATCGACATTCCGGGCGCGATAGGCCATTTCGCGCGGAAAGGCCCCGCTGTCCACGGTGGCCTGCGTCGCGAAGATCGCGATCCGCTGCCCCGCGCCGTCGTCAGGGGGGCTGTCATCTGCCCAGCCGCGCCCGGACAGAGCCTCGATCACCGGTACGAAAACGCCGAGCGCCCGGTGCCGGGGATATTCCCGCGCCAGCCATCCCTGCTGCAAATCGCGCAGCGCGACCGCTGCCGCAGTATTGCAGGCGATAACAACCAGAGTGCACCCCCGGTCGAACAGGCTTTGCAATGCGGCACGGGTCAGGGCCGTGATCTCACCCGGCGTGCGCGACCCGTAGGGCGCATTGGCATGGTCCCCCAGATAGAGGAACGTCTGTTCCGGCAGATCGCGCTGCAGAGCGGCCAGCGTGGTCAGCCCGCCGTGGCCACTGTCGAACACGCCGATCATACCGCCCCCAAATCCAGATCCAGCGCCGCATAGCTGCGCCCCAGTTCCGCCTGCACCCAGTCGAAGAAGGCGCGAATGTCGGGCGTCATCCGCGGCCCCTGCGTAATCAGCCAGTATGCGTTGGCGCTGGACAGGATCCCCTCGACCGGGCGAACCAGTTGGCCTCGCGCCAGCGCGTCCCCCGCCAGAGTCGGCCACGCCATCAGCACGCCCTGCCCCGCGATCGCGGCATCCAGACACAATGCCGCGTCGGAATAGGCCGGTCCGGTGCGAGCTGGCGGCGCGCCTCCGCCCGCGTGTTCGCGCCACCAGTCTGGCCAAAGGTCTGCGGCGTGCAGGTCATGCAGAACCGGCAGGGCCCGCAGATCTTCCGCAGATGCCACCCGTTCGGCCAGTGCGGGACTGCACACCGGGAACACCAGCATGTCCGCCAGCTTTCGTGCGTATACGTCCCGCCAACCGCCCGGCCCCACACGGATGGCCACATCTGCACCCCCCATGCGAGGGGAGATGAGGGACATGCTCGCCTCGATCCGCAATGTCAGGTCGGGATGTGCCTGCGCGAAATCGTTCATGCGCCAGACCAGCCATTTCGAGGCGAAGACCGGGGCCACGGATACCGTCAATGCGCTTTCGTCCCTGCGCGAGGCGGTGATGACGGCCTGTTCCAGCAAGGCAAATCCACGGCTCAGATCGGTGACGACGGCCTCACCCAGCTCCGTCAGGATCAGCCCCTGCGGGCCGCGCGTGAAAAGCTGCGCGCCCAAACGATCCTCCGCCCGGCGCAAATGCTGGCTTACGGCGCCTTGCGTCACACCCAGCGCCGTCGCGGCAGCGCGCAGCGTGCCCAGTCGCGCGACCGTTTCGACCGCCCGCAGGGCGTTGAGGGGAATGTCACGAAGCTGCGCCATATAGCTTTTCTAATATGGTTCGGCGGCGTTCTCCACTCCAAACCGCAGTCAGGCGGAGCTATCTTGAGAGCTATAGAAAGGAAAACTGATATGAACATGACCATTACGCGTTTCTTCACCCGGCTTTCGCGCCCCAAAACCGAACGCTGCGCCCCCTTCGATCATCCGGACATCGCCCGCATGGACCAGCGGATGCGCGACGACCTGCCGACGCCGGGAAAAACCTGTTTGCGGTAATCTGAAACAAATCATCGTGGCGCTGCGTAACTCCCCTCGAAGCCCGCTCAATGGGTGACAACAGGAGAGAGTATAATGACCAAATTCACGATGATCGCCGCCGCAGCCATGACCTTCGCCACGTCCGCATTCGCGGCCGCACATTCCGAACTGGGTGTCGAGGCCATGGATCAGGATGTATCCGGCGGCACCGTCACCGCAGATGCCATCACCGCCGGCGGCAATGGCTGGCTGGTCGTGCACCGCACCGATGCTGAAATGAAGCCCGGCCCCGTCGTCGGCCACGCCCCCTTGAAAGAAGGCATGAACACCGATGTCAGCGCAATCCTGACGGAGCCGGTCGCCTCGGGCGAGATGCTGATGCTGATGCTGCATGCAGAGGATGGTGGCATGGAGACGGGTATCTTCGAATACACGCTGGGCGCGTCCGAGGATGGACCTGTCCGTGTTGAGGGCGATCTGGTCATGACCGTCGTAACGGCCGAATAATCTGCTCGGCGCCATCCGGCGCAAACACGCAAGGGGCGGTGATCATGCGGTCGCCGCCCCTTTCTCGTGACGTTGCGTTGTACCTTACGCGGACGTCAACTTCGTGGTTGAAGACCCGTCCGCCCTACGCCAGATTTGGCTGAGCATTAGGGGGACATCGCCATGACGGAAGAGACCTACAGCACCATCGGACAGATGTGTGAGGAGTTCGACGTAACGCCACGCACCCTGCGTTTCTACGAGTCCAAGGAGCTTCTGTTTCCGCGCCGCGAGGGGTCGCGCCGCCTGTTCACCCGCTCGGACCGCGCGCGTCTGGTGCTGATCCTGCGCGGCAAGCGCTTCGGCTTCAGCCTGGAGGAAATCCGCCAGCTTCTCGACCTGTACGACATCGGCGACCAGCAACGCACCCAGATCGCGCGGACCTATTCCGTCGCGCTGGAGCGGCTGGAAGCGATGCGGGCGCAGCGTGACGAACTGGACGCTGCCATCCTCGATCTGGAGGATCAGATGGCCCTTGCCCGTGACATCCTGAAATCCCGCGGGGTCGGCGTCGCCGCCTGATCCTGCTGCCCATAATGTGCGGTGCAAACGCCGCCAGCCCAAAACGACGGAGAGAAACATGCCCTTTTACGAGCCGACCACCAAAGATATGGAATTCGTGCTGCACGACCTGTTGAAGGTGTCCGAGCTGGATATCCCCGGTTTCAACGAGATGGACCGCGACTTCACCGGCGCGGTGCTGGAGGAAGCGGGCAAGATTGCGCGTGACGTGCTGGCCCCGCTCAACCCTGTTGGCGATCACGAGGGTTGCAAGCTGGAGAACGGCTCCGTCCGCGTGCCGACCGGGTTCGAGGATGCGGTGAATGTGCTGCGCGACGGCGGCTGGACCGGCTTCGACTGCGACCCCGAATATGGCGGTCAGGGCATGCCCTACACGCTGTCCGTCGCTGTGGGAGAGATGCACTCCTCCGCCAATATGGCGCTGATGATGTATCCCGGCCTGACGCATGGCGCATATGCCGCGATCCACGCGCATGGTTCGGATGAGCAGAAGGCGAAGTATCTGCCCAATCTGGTCAGCTTCAAATGGGGCGGCACCATGAACCTGACGGAGCCCCAATGCGGCACCGATCTGGGCCTGATCCGCACCAAGGCGGAACCGCAGGACGACGGCACATACAAGATTTCGGGCCAGAAGATCTGGATCTCCGCCGGGGAACATGGGATGGCCGAAAACATCATCCACCTCGTTCTGGCGAAGATTCCCGGCGGCCCCGAGGGGGTAAAGGGGATCAGCCTGTTCATCGTGCCCAAGTTCCACGTGAACGAGGATGGCTCGCTCGGCGATCGTAACGAGGTGTCGTGCGGCGGTCTGGAATCGAAGATGGGCATCCACGGCAACGCGACCTGCGTGATGAACTACGACGGTGCCACCGGCTATCTTATCGGTGAAAAGCACAAGGGCCTGCGCGCCATGTTCACCATGATGAACGAGGCGCGTCTGGGCGTTGGAATGCAGGGTCTGGCGCAGGCATCGGTCGCCTATCAAAACGCGCTGGCCTTCGCCAAGGACCGCATTCAGGGCCGCGCCGTGACCGGCGTGAAGGAGCCGGAGAAGGCCGCCGACAGCATCATCCACTTCCCCGATGTGCGCCGTATGTTGATGGATCAGAAATCCTTCGTCGAAGGGGGCCGCGCGTTCATGCTGTGGGCCGCGACGATGATCGACCGGTCGCGCCGGAACGACGATGCGGATGCCGAGGGGCTGGTTTCTCTGCTGATCCCGGTGGTCAAAGGGTTCCTGACGGACAAAGGACTGGACGCGACGATTTCGGCGCAGCAGGTCTATGGCGGATCGGGCTTCACCACCGAATGGGGCGCTGAACAGTTCGTGCGCGATTGCCGCATCGCCCTGATCTATGAAGGCACCAACGGCATTCAGGCGCTGGATCTGGTGGGCCGCAAGCTGGCGACGGACAATGGCAAGCACGTCATGGCGTTTTTCGATCTGGTGAAGGATTTCATCAAGGAGAACGGTGAGGATGAGCGCATGGCGGAGTTCATCACACCGCTCAAGGCGGCGTCGAAGGACCTTCAGGCGGGAGGCATGTACTTCATGCAGAACATGGGCAATCCGGACGACGCATTGTCGGGCGCCCATGATTTCATGCACCTGTTCGGCCATGTCTGCCTGGGCCTGATGTGGGCGCGGATGGCCAAGGCCTCGTTCGAGGCGCTCGACGCCGGCGCGGCGGACACCGAGTTCTATGAGAGCAAGCTGGTGACGGGGCGCTATTACATGACCCGCAAACTGCCCGAGACCGCATTCCTGCTGAAAAAGGTGCAAGCAGGTGGCGAAAACGTCATGGGCCTGTCGGTGGCGAATTTCTAACTGCTCGACTATCGTGCAGCGATCAAAAAAAACCGGTTCCCCGCGGGGAACCGGTTAACGCAAAGACGGTCAGCACATTGATATATAACATCTTTTCTCATAGATAGTTAATATCGCATGGTTCGGGAAGGTGACGGGCACCAGCGCCCGCGCAAAGACCGGGAGGGGAAACGACAGGATGATGTTTCAGAACCTGATATCCCATCGGATATTCGCGGACTGTGACACCTTACCTCTTACCTTGCGCAGGGGTTGACCCCGCGCTGCGAAGAGCGCGGGATATGCCGAACCCTCCCTGACCCCTCGCTAGCCCGCAACCGGGCGTGAAAAGGAAATCGAATGGCCGAATATGAACTGCATTGTTTTGGCGAAAGTGGACATTCCTACAAGGCGGCCCTGATGCTGGAGCTGTCCGGCTGCAGCTGGTCGCCGGTCTTTCTGGATTTCTTCAACGGTGAGACACGCTCCGTCGAATTCCGTGAGATCAACGAGATGGGTGAGGCCCCGGTGCTGCGCCACGCCGCCCGCACGGGTGAGGTGGTGCTGACGCAATCGGGCGTCATCCTGGATTACCTGTCCACGATCACGGGCAAGTTCGCCGCAGGCTCCGCCATTGAGCGGCGCGAGGTTCTGCGCTGGATCCTGTGGGACAATCACAAGATGTCATCGCAGGTCGGTGTGCTGCGCTTCATGCTCAACTACCTGCCCGAGGAGAAACGCTCCGACGATGTCATCGCATATCTGCGCGGACGGGTGAGCGGGGCCTATCAGGTGCTGGAGCAGCATCTGGCAACCGAGGACTGGCTGGTCGGAGACAAGCCGACCATCGCTGATTTTTCGTGCTGCTCGTATCTCTATTACCCCGAGCCGTTCGGCTTCGATCGGGAGGACTGGCCGAACATCTCCGCCTGGCTGGACAGGATTGCGGCGCTGGACGGTTGGAAAGCCCCCTACGACCTGATGCCGAGGAAGGCGTGAGCGGTCGCAAGCACATAGACGGAGGACAGCCATGATCGTGTGGTGGCTGCTCGCGCTGAGCCTTCCCGCGCTGTCGCTGGTGATCCAGCCCGCGCGGGAGGCCCGGCCCGACACGAACGACATGGAGCCGGAGAACCCGTTGAGCCATGCGGCGGCACAGGTCATCGCGGGCATCGCGTTCACCTCCATCACTTTGCTGCTGCTGGTTCAGCACGGCATCATCTGGCCGATCATCGCGGCGATTACGCTGTTTCTGGCCTACAAACTGGCCCCACGCACCGGGGCCCTTAAAGTTTTCTATAGATGGCAACTGGCCATCGCGGTGTTCGGCACATTTGCTGCCGCACGCCTCTGGTATTTCTGGATCAGTTAAGGAAAGGGCGGATCATCATGACCGAAGCCTATATCTATGACAGCGTTCGCACCCCTCGGGGCAAGGGCCGCAAGGACGGCTCACTGCATGAAGTAACCTCCGCACGGCTGTCAGCCGAAGTGCTCAACGAGTTGAAGCGGCGCAACGATCTGGCCACGGATGAGATCGAGGATGTGATCTGGGGCAATGTCACCCAGGTCGGGGAACAGGGCGGTTGCCTGGCGCGCACGGCGGTCCTCTACTCTGATTTCAACGAGCGCGCGCCCGGCTTGTCGATCAACCGGTTCTGTGCATCGGGCATGGAGGCCGTCAATCTGGCCGGCAATCAGGTTCGCGGTGGCGCGGGCCACGCCTATATCGCTGGCGGGGTCGAGATGATGGGCCGCGTTCCCATGGGCTCGGACGGGGCAGCGATCGCTGTCGATCCGTCGGTGGCGATGAAGACCTATTTCGTGCCGCAGGGCATTTCCGCCGATATCATGGCGACGGAATACGGTTTCAGCCGCGACGACGTGGACGCCTACGCCATGGAAAGCCAGCGCCGCGCCGCGATGGCTTGGGACGAAAACCGGTTTGAAAAGTCCATCATGACCGTGCGCGACCAGAACGGCCTGCCGATTCTGGATCGTGACGAATACATGCGCCCCGGCACCGACATGCAGTCGCTGGGCGGGCTGAAACCGGCGTTCAAGGATATGGGTGAGACGATGCCAGGCTTCGACGCCGTAGCCCTGCTCAAGTACCCGCATCTGGAGAAGATCAATCACGTGCACCATGCGGGCAACTCCTCGGGCATCGTTGACGGCGCCGCCGGTCTGCTGATCGGAACGAAGGAATTCGGGGAAAAGCATGGACTGAAGCCGCGCGCGCGCATTCGCGCCACCGCCAAGATCGGCACGGACCCGACCATCATGCTAACCGGCCCGGTTCCGGTGACGGAGAAGATCCTCGCCGATACCGGCATGAGCATCTCGGACATCGACCTGTTCGAGGTGAACGAGGCGTTCGCGGCCGTCGTCCTGCGCTTCATGCAGGCATTCGACGTTGATCACGACAAGGTCAACGTCAACGGCGGTGCCATCGCCATGGGCCACCCGCTGGGCGCGACCGGCGCGATGATTATCGGCACCGCGCTGGATGAGCTGGAGCGTAGCGGCAAGGGCACTGCGCTGGCCACGTTGTGCGTTGCATCGGGCATGGGTGCGGCCACGATCATCGAGCGGATCTGAGCTATGGAGAATGCGGGTGTCACCGACGTTCTGAACACGTTCCGCGCAGCCTTCGAGGCTGAGCGGCACGAGGAATGGGCCGTGCTGTACGACACCTCCGTCGTGTTGATGCGCCCGCACCAGACCCTGCTCATTGATGGCCCGCAGGAAATGCTGCCCTACGGGCGCAACGTGCACGACAGCTATGCGAAACTGGGCCTGGCCAAGGTGTCGCTGACCATCCGGGACATCCGTGGATTCGATCCGGGGATCGTCCTGGCCGAGGTGACATGGCGCTATGCCACGGCCGAGGACGAGGAGCTGATCCTGCACGATTGCACCTACGGCCTGCGGCGCCGCGCGGGCGGATACAAGATCGCGTTGCACATATCGCATAACGAGATCGTTCGCCGCCCGATGTTCCTTGAAAGCTCGGCCCCGGAATTGCTGATCGGGGGCGTCTTCTGATGCCCCCCTACCCCTCTTTTTCCTCCAACGGGAGACAGTAAATGACCATATTCAACTACGACGTCGATGCAGACGGGATCGCGACACTCAGCTGGGATCTGCCCGGCAAATCCATGAACGTCATGACCCTCGAAGGTCTGTCGGACCTCAACGATGCGATGGACAAGGCGATCGGTGACGATGCGGTCAAGGGCATCGTCATCACCTCCGCCAAGAAGGACTTCGCGGGCGGCATGGATCTGAACATTCTGGCCAAGATGCGTGAGGATGCCGGCGACGAACCCGCGCGCGGCCTGTTCGAGGGCACGATGGAAATGCACAAGCTGCTGCGCAAGATCGAGCGCAACAGCATGGACGCCAAGACCAACAAGGGCGGCAAGCCCGTCGCCTGGGCCTCACCCGGTACTGCTGCCGGCATCGGGCTGGAAATCGGTCTGGCCTGCCACCGCCGGTTCGTGGCGGACAATCCCAAGGCCAAGATCGGGCTGCCCGAAATCCTCATCGGCATTTTCCCCGGCGCGGGCGGAACCACGCGCCTGATCCACATGATGGGCGTGATGGCGGCCTCTCCCCTGCTGCTGGAGGGCAAGATGCTGGCCCCCCCGAAATCCAAGAGCGCGGGCGTGATCGATGAGGTCGTGCCGGCGGATGAGCTGCTGTCGCGTGCGAAGGAGTGGGTGAAGTCCGCGACCGACGCGGATATCGTCAAGCCGTGGGATGCCAAGGGCTACAAGATGCCCGGCGGTGCCGCCTATCACCCCGCCGGATTCCAGACCTTCGTGGGCGCAAACGCGATGGTTCACGGCAAGACACAGGGCGCGTTCCCCGCAGCCAAGGCGCTGCTGTCCGCCGCCTATGAGATGACCATGGTGCCGTTTGACACCGCGCTGAAGATCGAGGCGCGCTGGTTCACCAAGGTGCTGATGAACCCGTCCTCCGCCGCGATGATCCGCTCGCTGTTCCTCAACAAGGAAGCGCTGGAGAAAGGCGCCGTCCGTCCCGAAGGTGTCGATGATCAGACGGTCAAGAAGGTCGGCATCCTGGGCGCAGGCATGATGGGTGCTGGCATCGCCTATGTCTCCGCCATGGCGGGGATCGAGGTCGTGCTGATCGACCAGAAGCAGGAGAGCGCAGACAAGGGCAAGGCCTATTCCGAAAAACTGCTGGACAAGGGCATGAGCCGCAAGAAGGTCACGCAGGAGAAGAAGGACACCGTACTGGGCCAGATCACCGCGACCACCGATCTGCAAGCCCTCGCCGGGGCCGACCTGATCGTCGAGGCCGTGTTTGAGGATGTCGGCGTCAAGGCCGAGATCACCAAGGAGGTCGAGGCGATCGTCGGTGAGGATTGCATCTTCGCGACCAACACCTCCACCCTGCCGATTACCGAACTGGCCAAGGCGTCTGTTCGGCCCGAGCAGTTCATCGGCATCCACTTCTTCTCCCCCGTGGACAAGATGTTGCTGGTCGAGATCATCAAGGGTGAGCAGACCGGCGACCGGGCCGTGGCCAAGTCGCTCGACTTCGCGCGCCAGATCCGCAAGACGCCGATCGTGGTCAACGACGCCCGCTTCTTCTACGCCAACCGCTGCATTATCCCTTACGTGAACGAGGGTGCGCGCATGGTGGCGGAGGGTGTCGAGCCTGCGCTGGTCGAGAACGCGGCCAAGCAGCTCGGCATGCCGCTGGGCCCGCTGCAACTGACCGACGAGACCTCGATTGATCTGGGCTACAAGATAATGAAGGCGACCAAGGCCGCGATGGGCAACGCCTATCCCGCATCGGGTGCTGACGACGTCATCACCAAGCTGTACGAGGGGGATCGTCTGGGCCGCAAGTCCAACGCGGGCTTCTACGACTATGATGAGAAGGGCAAGCGCGGGATGCTCTGGTCCGGCCTGCGCGATACGTGGGCCCCGAACGATGAGCAGCCCGATCTGATTACCGTTCAGCACCGCCTGGCGATGAGCCAGGTTCTGGAGGCCGTCCGCGCGTTGGAGGAAGGCGTGCTGATGGACATCCGTGAAGGCGATGTCGGTGCGATCCTGGGCTGGGGCTTCATGCCGTGGTCGGGTGGTCCGTTCTCCTGGCTGGACATTCTGGGCGCGGAAAAGGCCGTCGAAATCTGCGACGATCTGACCGCGAAGTTCGGAGACCGGTTCGAGACGCCCGCCCTGCTGCGTGAAATGGCCCAGAACGGTGAAACCTTCTACGGCCGTTTCGGACCTGAGGCGAAGGCCGCCGCATAAAGCGTTCACATTTAAGCAAAACAGAAGGGGGTGGAACCATATGGTTCCGCCCCTTTTCATGTGGTCATTCTAGATCAGATGGCGGGAACCGCGTCCTTAAACCAACCTCTTCAAAACATGCCGCGCCGTCGGATGGGCGTAGGAGTTGGCGTTCTAACACCCCTCATCCGGTGTGAGGTCGATGGCAATCACCTCGATCTCGTTCGGCTCTCCTCGCAGCGTCACGACAGCGGTATCGCCCACGCCCAGCCCCATCAGGGCGCGCGCGACGGGGGCGGTATAGGCGACGCAGCCATCGGTCGGATTCGCCTCATCCTCACCTGTCAGCTTGATCGTATGTTCGGTGCCGTCCTCGGTCGCGTAGGTCACGCGGCTTGCGAACTGGACCGTGTCCAGCGTCGTATCCGGGTGGGTCAGGCGCGCCGTGGCATGGCGGGCATCCCAGTATCGCAGATCCCTGCGATGGCGGGCCAGATGCACCTCATCCGGTCCGGCAGCGATCTGCGCCCGCAATTCCGCGATCCGCGCATCTATCAAGCGCAGACCGCGCGCCGTCACCAGATTGGGTGCGGCGCTGATTGGGTGCTCTGGCAAGATCTCGGGCCGCGACCCGTCGTCCTCCTTCACGAATGCTCGGCTCATGCTATCCTCCTGCACGCAACGATAGCGCGGCATTCGGGTCCGACCAGTCAGCATATCGCATCCAGATACGGACCTGACGTTGTCAGCGCCGCTTGGCGCGACCGTGTCCTGCTCGCTCAGCGCATCCGACGCAGGAACTGCCCCTGACGCTTATCAGTCCGCAAGGAATTGGGAGATGACATCGACAAACGCACGGGGTTGTTCAGCGTGCAACCAGTGCCCGGCCCCCGGAATCGTATGGAACCTTGCGTCACTGAAATGCGAGGTGATCTTGGCGTGATGCGCTTCGGTCAGGTAATCCGAGGCCCCACCCGCCACGAACAGGGCGGGGCCGGTGAACTGCCCGCTCACGTCCGGCCAGCCGATAATCTTGTCCATGTCCTGTTCGAGGATATCCAGGGCGAGCTTCCACGATGGTCCGTTGGACAGGTCGAGGCTTTGCAGAAAGAACGCCCGCAAACCGGCGTCGGGCAGAACGGCGGCCAGGCGTGCATCCGCTTCCGAGCGCCGGGTAATGCCGGTCAGGTCCAGATTGCGCATGATTTCTATGTGGTTGGTATGGTCATGCGCATATGCGACGGGCGCGATATCGGCCACGATCAGCTTTCGCACCTTCGCAGGTTGGGTGAGGGCCAGCATCATCGCGGCCTTGCCCCCCATCGAATGCCCCAACAGGTCCGCCTGCCCTCCGAGATCGTTTATCACTGCCGCCAGATCCGCCGCTATTTCGTCATAGTTGTGTGGTGACCTGTGTGGGCTACCGCCATGGTTGCGCAAATCGACGGCGACCACGTCGCGCAGATCTGAAAGACGTTTCGAAATGACACCCCAATTACGGGCAGAACCGAACAGACCGTGCGCGATCACGAGAGGTGGTTGGCCAGTGTTCGCGCGCGCGGGATGTACAATTCGATTTAGTTCTATGGAGGCCATTTTTGATCCTTTTTAGAAAAGCTTGCGTATACAAAGTTACTTACGATGATCCAGCCACACCACTAGACTGGACGGAGGGCCAAGTCAGTTCCGAAACATGTATGAGTATGCTTGAAGAAGAGATGTCATGACTAGGAATTTTGAGATTCAAGGCAGCTTGCGACTGATCTGCACGACCGATCTGCACATGGCGATCGACGGGTCGCGGTTGCTGGCGGATGGGGTGGACAATGCCGGGCTGGCAGCGCTCGCCCCGGCCATCGCTGCGGCCCGGGCCGAGGTAAAGCATAGTCTGCTGTTCGATATCGGGGACGCATTTCAAGGCTCCGCACTAACGGATGATCTGGAGCCGGATGCGGCCCACCCCATGCAGCAGGCGTTCGACATGCTGGGCTACGACGCGCAGACGCTGGGGAATCACGATCTGGATTTCGGACTGGATGCACTGGAACATGTGTTGAAGGGCGGGCGCATTCCAATGATATGTGCGAACCTGCTGTGCCCGATGGGGCAGCCGGTGTTCGATCCATACCGTATTCTGGAAGTGCCTTTCAACGATACGATCCTGCGCGTCGGCATCACCGGCGTCGTCCCTCCGCGTGTCATGCGCTGGAACGGGCACCATCTGCGCACCCGCGCCCGGGTCAGCGACAGCGTGGATGCCGTCCGCGGCGTCCTGCCCGAACTGCGCGCTGCCGGGGCGGATATCGTGGTTGTGCTGGCGCATAGCGGAATCGTACCGATAGATCACGCCGATCTGGATGAGCAGGCCGCCCTGCCCATCGCCGATCTGGACGGTGTGGACGTGGTCCTGTGCGGCCATCAGCATCGCGTTTTTCCCGGACCCGACTTTCCCCCTGCGGATGGTATAGATCCGATAGCCGGCACGCTGAACGGGACACCGGCGATCATGGCCGGATCCTCGGGGCAGCGGATCGGGGTGCTGGATCTCAGCCTGGCCCACGATGGCAAGTGCTGGTCGGTCTGCGCCCATCGGGCCAGCTTTCGCAGGGCGGCTCCTCAGCGCGATCCGGCCATCACCGCGATCGCGGCCCCGCATGTTGCGCGCACGCGGGCGCGGCTGGCCGAGCCGATCGGCAGGACGCCATATCCGTTGTGCACGGTCTTTGCCGCAATGGCGGACAGCAGGGCGGTTCGCGTGGTACAGGCGGCCTATCTGGATGCCGGACGACGGGCGCTGGACACGGAATTGCCTCTGCTGGCGGTATCGTCCCCCTATCGCACGGGGGGGCGTTCCGGGCCCGAGGCCTATACCTCTCTGCCTGCGGGAACCCTGTATCACAGCGCGATTTCCGATCTGTGCCCGTTCGCCAACCGGATCATCGGGGTCGAGGCGACAGGGGCGCAGATGATCGACTGGCTGGAAATGGCGAGCCTGCATCTGGGGCATCTGCATTCCGACCAGCCGACGCAACCGCTGATAAATCCTGAAATGCCGGGCTATAATTTCGATGCGGCGCTGGGGCTGACATACCGGATAGATCCGACGCAACCGCCGCGTTTCTCCGTCTCCGGTACGCTGATCGACCCGTCCGCGCGCCGCATCGTCGATATCCATCACGATGGCGCACCGCTGGATCCTGCGCAACGCTTCGCTGTCATCACAAGCAGTTACCGGGTGTCTGGCGGCGGAAACTTCCCCGGACTGAGCGATTTGCGCATTCTGCATGACGGGATCGGCACGATGAGCGATCTGGTAAGCCGCTGGATCAGCGCCAGTCCCGACGGAATAGAGGTGCCGCCACCCTCGTGGCAGCTGAGCCCATCCAGTACGGTCCGCGCGACATATCGAACCGGTGCGGGGCGCCCTTCGCAGGACGTTATGCCACACCAACTGGTCAGCGCGGGTGTCACGGCCGATGGCTGGCATGACTGGGATGTCACCCTGAATCCGCTTGTAGACTGACGTCAGGCCGCCTGCGCGATCACATTCAGCGCAGCGGTGATGCCGTCGCCGTGGGGGATGTTGAGCGCCTTCATCCCCGCCTCGATACAGGCGAGGGTTCCCAGCAGGGAATGCGCGTTCAGGTGGCCCATATGGCCGATGCGAAACAGCCCGGCACCGTGCGTCTGCGTCATGTCGAGACCCAATCCGATGCCCAGCGTAACGCCGGCCTTCTTCTCACACCAATCGCGCAGTGGGGCGGCATCATGACCCTCCATCAGGAACGTCGTGACGGACACCGCGCGGTTCGCCGCATCCCGAACATTCGGGCGAACGACGCCACCCTCCGCCCATTTGTCCCCTGCCGCCCAGACCGCGCGCGCCAGAACCCGGTGGCGCGCCCATGCGGCCCTGACGCCTTCCTCATGCACCAGCATGGTCAATGCCTCACGCAGGCCGTACAGGTGATGGGTCGGGGCGGTGCCGCAAAACCTGTTATAGAACACCTCCGGCGTGGCGCGGAGGGACCAGTCCCAATAGCCGGTACGACAATCCGCGCTCTGCCAAGCTTGGGCGGCGCGCGGTCCAAAGAACACGAAGGCCATGCCAGCCGGGGTCATCAACCCCTTTTGCGAGCCTGTGATTGCGACATCCACGTTCCAATTATCCATCTCGAACGGCTCACAGCCCATACTGGCAATGCAGTCGACCATGAACAGCGCATCGTGGCCCGTCTGGCGGATCGCGGCACCTAGCGCCTCGATATCGTTGCGGATCGAGGTCGCGGTGTCGGTCTGTACGCACAGAACGGCCTTGATACGGCCATCGTCAGCCCGCAACGCTTCGGCCACCCGCGCAGGGTCGATCGGCCCGTCAGTGCCGAAATCGATCATGTCAGAGGTCACGCCCAACCTGTGAGCCATGCCGCGCCAGCCTTGCGCGAACCGGCCCGTTGCCAGAACCAGAACGTGATCGCCCCGGCTCAGCACATTGGTGAGCGCGGCCTCCCATCCGCCATGGCCGTTCGCGATGTACATCGCGACGTCGTGCCGGGTGCATGCCACGGTTTTGAGATCCTCGACAATGCCGGGCACCATATCGATCAGTTCACCATCGTAGATGTTGGGGGAGCCGCGATGCATCGCCCGCAAAACACGCTCCGGTGCCGGGCTTGGGCCGGGAATGGCGAGCATCTGTTGTCCGAAAGCAAGGGTCATGGCGGCCTCCTGATAGCTGAGCGGATCAGACTGCCGCGCGGCGGTCCTGTCCAGTCCGCCACCGCGCCTTTTTCGTATCAGGTACAATCACGCGCGGTCACCCCCGGTCAAAATACCCGCGCAGGATGCGGCCATAAATCGTCTTGAGCTGCACGATCTGTTCGACGCGTACGTGCTCATCGACCTGATGCATGGATTGTCCCACCAGCCCGAATTCGACGACAGGGCAATGGCTCCTGACGAAGCGCGCGTCCGAGGTGCCGCCGCTGGTGGACAGCACCGGGTTGAGTCCCGTCTGCGCCGTGACCGCTTGACCGATCAGGTCGGATAATTCGCCGGGGGGGGTGACGAAACTCTCTCCCGACACCTTGATCCGCAGGTCGAGGGTGATGCCAGTATCCGCCTCGATCTTCTGCGCCTCCTCCTGCAACCACGCGCTCAGATCGCGGCTGTGATGCGCATCGTTGAAGCGGATGTTGACGCAGGCCGTCGCCTGCGCCGGGATCACGTTATTTGCCGGGTTGCCGGTATCCACCGTCACGATGGCCAGCGTCGAGGGGTCGAAATGATCGGTCCCGGTGTCCAGTTCACGGCTCGCAAGACGGTCGAGATATCTGACCAGAGGCGGCAGCGGATTCAGCGCGCGGTGCGGATAGGCCGAGTGCCCCTGACGGCCGCGCGCGGTGATCCATGCGGACATCGAACCGCGCCGCCCGATCTTCATCATCTCGCCCATCTGTTCGGGGCAGGTCGGCTCCCCCACCAGACAGTGATCCATCGCCTCACCATTGTCCTGCATCCAGTCGAGGATGGCAGCCGTGCCATCCACGCCGTCGCCTTCCTCATCCCCGGTGATGGCGAGAACGATGGAGCCGTCCGGCGGAGTGTCGCGCACGAAGTCGATAGCAGCGGCGGCAAAGGCCGCGACTCCCGATTTCATGTCGCAGGCACCGCGCCCGTACAGGATGCCATCCTCGATCCGGGCGGAAAACGGCGGATAGGTCCAGTCGTCAGGATTGCCCACCGGCACCACATCCGTGTGACCGTTGAAACCGAAGGTCCGCCCATTGCGCCCCTCGCCCCAGCGGGCGAACAGATTGGCGATGCCGTTGCGATCGCAACGCTGCGTGGCAAAGCCTGCCTCGCTCAACAAACGCTCCATGACCTCGATGGCGCCGCCTTCCTCGGGCGTGACGGAGGGGCAGCGGATCAGTTGTTGCGTCAGGGCGACGGGATCGACGCTCATTCGCGCAAATCCGTCGTGTCGAGGCGCAGCAGGCCGAACGTGCCGTCCGCCTGCAATTGCCAGATCAGATACCCGCCACCGAGCAGCGTTTCACCCTCGCTGACCTGCCAATCGACAGCCAGGACAGTGCCGGGATAGTCCGGCTGCTCATGATACCAGGTCAGACGCAGCACCCGGCGCGGCGCGCCGAAATCAGCGGTGGGGCCGACGGCGGCGGCAAATTGTTCCATCGTCACGGCCCGGCGCAGCGCGGGTGTGGCCAGTCCGTAGGCAATTGCCAGATCGCCCCGGTCGAGCGCGGCCCAGAACGCCGCCGTGGCCCCCAGTGCCGCGCTGGTCATGTCGCGGCTGGGCGTGAACTCCCCCACGATGCGTTGGTCGATGCCGTCCTGCGCATGGGCGACGGTCACGGCGGCCAGCGCGAGCAATGCCGCGCAGAGTGTCTTGCGTATCATTCCAGTTCCAATCCCATCAGGTCCGCCGCGATTTCCACCACATCCTCGGGCGATCCGGCCAGTCCGTCCGCCTCAGCCATGTGCAGCTCCTCCGGCTCCGCGAATCCCCACAGCGCGCCGATGGTGGGAATGTCGTTGTTGCGCGCCCCGTCAATATCGTGCCGACGGTCGCCCAGAACGATGCAGCGCGCCGGGTCATGCCCGGTTTCGTTCAGCGCGAAGGCGTAGAGCGAGGTCTTGTCGGAATTCTCACCGCTGATTTCGGAGCCGAAGATGCGATCCACATGCACGTCGAGGCCGAGCGCCTCCGCCTGCCGTTCCGCCACCGGCGTGGGCAGGACGGAGGTGATGTAGATCGCCACCTCCAGATCGCGGAACAGGTCAATCATCTCCCCCACGTCGTCCTGCAACAAAACGTCGCTGACCCCGCCCACCATGTAGGCGGCGTAGAAATCCGTCACCGCGTCCCCGATATCCGCCCCCGGTCCCAGCAAAACTTCGAGAACCTCGAAGATCGGCAGGCCGATGGTCCAGCCCAGTTCCGCCCGCGACGGCGCATCGACGCCTTGTGATTTCAGCGCCAGCCCCAGCGCAGGGAACCACCCGTCGGAGGGATCGGCCAATGTGCCGTCAAGGTCGAGAAAGATGGCCTGCATGTCGTACTCCCGTAAACCTGATCCAGACCTATGCCCCACGCCGCGCGCGGGCAAGCCTCGGTCGCAGGCAAATACGGGCGGTCAGCAAGGGCCTCAGTAAGGAACAGGCCACTTTCGATGCAACGCGGCGATCCCGTCCAGCACCGCATCGCTCAATGTCAGATTGACCGCGTCCAGCGCGATGTCCAGTTGTGCCAGCGACGTCGCGCCGATGATCGTGGAGGCCATGAACGGGCGAGAGATGCAAAACGCCAGCGCCATCTGCACCGGGTCCAGATCGTGCGATCTGGCAAGCGCCACGTAATCATCCGCCGCGTCGAGCGTGTGGTCGTTCATGCGTCCGCCCAACCCCTCGGCAGAGACATCGCGCCGGGATCCCTTTGGAATGACATCGCCGGAATATTTCCCACTCAGCAAACCGCAGGCAAGCGGCGAATATGCCAGCAGACCCACCTGTTCGTGATGCGACAGTTCCGCCATGTCCAGATCATGGTGGCGGTACATCAGGGAATATTCGTTCTGAACGCTCACGACACGCGGAAAGCCCTCTTCGCGCGCGATCCGCAACATTCTCGCGATGCCCCACGTGGTGTCGTTGGACACGCCGATCCAGCGGATACGACCCTGCTCCACCTGTTCGCTCAACGCCTCCAGCATCCGGCGCAGATCGTCGTCCACGTCCTGACGGTCCTGATCCGAGGGGTCATAGGCCCATTGCTTGCGGAAATGGAAATGCCCCCGGTTCGGCCAATGCGTCTGATAGAGGTCGATCGTGTCCACGTTCAACCGGCTCCGCGAGCCCTCGATGGCATCGGTCAGTGATGCGGGAGTGATCGGCGCGCCGTCACGCAGATGGGCAAATCCGGCGCCCACGATTTTCGTGGCGACGATCACCTCGTCACGGCGTTCGGTCTTCTTCAGCCATGATCCGATGATACGCTCGGTCTGGCCGCAGGTTTCCGCCTTGACCGGCGTTGTGGGATACATCTCCGCCGTGTCGATAAAGTTGACGCCCCGCTCCAATGCGCGGTCGATCTGGGCGTGGCCCTGCGCCTCGTCGTTCTGGCTGCCCCATGTCATGGAGCCGAGACAAATTTCACTGACGTCGAGATCCGACGTGCCGAGGCGATTGCGTTTCATGGGAATATCCTTGTTCTGTCCGGGCGGCACATAGCGCCACCCCCAACGCAGTCAAAGCCGGTGGGCAAGACGATCAGTCGTAATAGGGTGTCATCTGCGCGATGACGACCGCGTTCTCCGCCAGGGCCCGGTCCATCAACGCGCGTTCATCCGCGTCGATCTCATGGCCCTCGGCCTCCCGCTCCTCGGGTGTGCCATAGCCGGTCACGTCCAGCGGCGACAGGCCCGCCTGTTTCAGCAGAGCGACCGCCTCACGCACGGCCTCGGCCTCATCCACGCCGGACGAATACAGCATCATCGCACCGCCCGTCGCCTTCTTGGGCAAATCGTCCTCGGGCGAGCGTCCGATTTCCACCAGCAAGGTATAGACCTGCTGGCGGCTTTCTTTCTTAGCCATTCTTCTGTCCCCAAATATCCCCGCCGGAGGCGCCTCAGTCGCGCAGCAATTCGTTGACGGAGGTTTTGGAGCGGGTCTTCTCGTCCACCCGCTTGACGATCACGGCGCAGTACAGATGCACACCGTTGCTCGATGGCATGGAGCCCGCGACGACGACGGAATAGGGCGGAACCTCACCGTAGAAGACTTCGCCGCTCTCCCGGTCCACGATCTTGGTGGACTGGCCGATATAGACGCCCATGCCCAGAACAGACCCTTCGCGCACGATGCAGCCCTCGACCACCTCGGAGCGGGCACCGATAAAGCAGTTATCCTCAATGATCGTGGGATTCGCCTGCATCGGCTCCAACACGCCGCCGATGCCGACACCGCCGGACAGGTGCACGTTCTTGCCGATCTGTGCGCACGATCCGACCGTGGCCCAGCCATCGACCATCGCGCCCTCATCCACATAGGCCCCGAGGTTCACGAAAGACGGCATCAGCACCACGCCCTTCGCGATATAGGCGGAGCGGCGCACGATGGAGCCGGGAACCGCGCGAAAGCCTGCCTCGCGCCACTGGTTGTCGCCCCAGCCCTGAAACTTGGACGGAACCTTGTCCCACCATGTCGCACCGCCATTGCCACCCGGAATGGTTTCCATGTCGTTGAGGCGGAAGGACAGCAGGACCGCCTTTTTCGCCCATTGGTTCACATGCCAGTTCCCGTCGCGCGGCTCCGCCACACGTAATGCGCCGGTGTCGAGGGCGGCCAGAGTCTCCTCCACCGCCTCACGCACCTCACCCGTTGTGGTGGTGGAGATGTCGGCGCGGTTTTCCCATGCGGCGTCGATGGCGGATTCGAGCTGAGCGGTCATGGCGGTCCCTTTTGCTTGGTTGTCCCCTGCCCTATAGGCGAGGTGGCCGGATCGCGCAATCAGTCGCCGGGGACCAGCACGTATTCCGTGATCAGGGTGCGTTGCAGGAACATGAAATTGTCGTCCGAAATCATCGTCAGGCGCAGCTGCCCCTGCGCATCGCGCCAGACGTCCAGCCCTTCGGCATTGTCCAGATCGCTGACCGGCGGCACGTCGTATCGCATGTCGCTCAATTGCCCGTCCATAGGTGCGGTATCCATCGCGAAACTGCGCACCTGCACGCGAAAGCTGAACCCGGTGAAGTGCCGCTCCAACACGTAGAGCCGCCCGTCAGGCCCGACATCCGCATCCGTCGGCAGGAAAGGCGACTCGCGCGGAATGCTCAGATCGGTATCCCAGACGCCATCGTGCAATCGGTAGATGGGAAAGGGCCGTTCCAGTGCGCCCGACCGTTCCGGTATGGCCAGGATCGCGCCTTCAGCGGTGGTGGTCAGCGCTTCGATCCCCGAATTGGTTTGCAGCGTCGCGATTCCCTCGGGCACCGCGACATCCATCGGCACGGCGCCGATGGCATCATACCGCCAGATCGCGTTGCGTCGTTCGAGCGAGATCAGCAGGTCATCGCCCAGCATGGCGAGGGATTCGGCATCCGCGTCCTTGTCGAACAGCACCGTAGCGTCGGGCGCGGTCAGACGATGCCGCGCCGTTTCACGCACGCCGGTCAGGCGGCCGTCGGCATGGCGGATCAGATCGGCCTCGATCAGCAGGCCCTTGTCGCTGACGGCGATCAGCGACATGCCGTCCGGTGCCATCAGCAATCCCGACAGGCCCCCGAAATCGGCCCCCTGCCCGTTCCATTCGATCTGGGCGCTGCGGCGGGCCGGCTCCGTGACCGAGCCTGCGACGCCGCTGCCACAGCCACCGGCCAGAACCGCGAACAGCGCAAAGGTGGGGACGGCGATACGCATCAATTCGCGATCACCATGCTGCATTGTTGCGGCAGGTCGGCCATGGTCAACTGTCGGCGCGGTGCCGGGGGCGGCGCGGCGGGATCTGCGGGCGGTGGGTTCAGCGCCTCCTCCGATGTCCACCAGGCCAGCGTTTCGTCACAGCCGTCACCTGCCGGGATCGGAGCCTGATTTTCACACCAGTTCGCCCCCGCCGGGCAGTTGAGCCGCACGTGGAAGTGATAATTGTGCCCCCACCACGGACGGATCTTGCGCAGCCAGTCGCGGTCCGGGCCGGCGGTGCGGCACATCTCCTGCTTGACGGCGGCGGCCACGAAGATGCGGGCCACCGCCGGGTCCGTTGCCGCGGCACGCAGAACCGCCTGATGGCCGGGCGTCCAGTTGGCGTTGACGCTGCGCTGATCCTCGGTCCGGACGGAGATCGAGCTGAGGTCCTCACGCTGCTGCCTGGTCAGGTCCAGCCGGGATGGCGGCAGCATCCAGATATCGGCGTCCAGCCCCATCTGGTGCGAAGCATGACCGCTGAGCATCGGGCCGCCGCGCGGCTGGCTGATGTCACCGACATAAATCCCGTTCCACCCGGCCTCATTCACCGCACGCTGGCTCAACCGCCAGATGAAGCTGATCATGTCAGGGTGGCCCCAGTTGCGATTGCGGCTCAGGCGCATCGCCTGCCACGTCGGGCCGGTTTCGGGCAATTGCACGGCCCCCGCAACGCAGCCCCGCGCGTAGGAGCCGTAGGGTTCGGGCGAACCGGGCGTGCCTTGCTCGGCTGTGCCGAACAGTTGGCGGGCCTCGGTCTGGGCCGAAGCGGGAACCGCCAACAGGGCGGCAATAGCAATCAGGACAGGTTTAAGCACGGGACATATCTCCTTTGGGACGCACCCAGATTAGCAACACGAGGCCCAGAACGAACAAGCCCACCACCGGCGTGACACCCAATCGTTGCGAGGACGTCACGTCGGTAACGAAGCCGATCAGGAACAGGCCGAGGAACGCCGTCGCCTTGCCCGCCAGACCGTAGAGTCCGAAGCTCTGCGTCATCACCGCCGGATCGGATGCCTGACGCACCATCAGGGACCGGGAGGACGCCTGCAATGCGCCCCCCGCAGCCCCGATGAGCGCACCCAGACCGAAGAAAACGAGCGTCGGCACCCCGCTGTCCGGCCCAAGGTCGATCCCCGCGAAGCTGGTCGCCGTGGTCAGCGTCAGGGTCAGCGAAAACAGCGCCAGCGACGCGGTGCAGAACACCACGACCGGTTTCGGCCCCAGCCTGCTGTCGAACCGACCGCCGACCCACGCGCCCAGCGCCCCGGTCACGTTGGCCAGAATCCCGAAAGCCCCCAATTCGATGATCCCGATGCCCAGCACGCCCGCCGCGTAGATACCGGCAAAGGCATAGAGCGCCGCCAGCGCATCGCGATAGAGCATCGACGACAGCAGGAACGTCATCAGCGAGGGGCGCTTGGGCAATTGCCCGATCATGCGGGCCAGTTCCTGCAATCCCCGTCGGGCGGAGACAGCCACCGGCTTGCGCTTCACATCGGGCGTGAACAGAAACAGCGGAATGATGAAGACCGTGTACCAGATCGCGGAAAAGGGACCGGCGGCGCGGCTGCCCTCCCCCATCGCGGGGTCCAGGCCAAGGATCGGCGCAATGCCGAGCATCGTCAGACCGGTCTCGGGATCGCCCGCCATCAACCCCAGTACCAGGATCAGCGAGACCAGCCCCCCCAGATAGCCCATCGCCCAGGCGGAGCCGGAAATCCGACCGATCTCGCTCTCCGACCCCAGATCGGGCAGCATCGCGTTGAGGAAAATGAACGCCAGTTCGGTCGTGATCAGCGCCAGCGCGAAGGCCAGCAGCACGATAGTCGGATCGTCCATCCCCGGAACGCCCAGCCACAGCGCGGCGACGGCCAGAACGTGCAGGGCAGACAGCCCGGCGATCCACGGCTTGCGCGGGCCGGACACATCGGCCATCGCGCCCAGGATCGGGGCCAACACCGCGACGATCAGCGCGGCGGTGCCGGTCATGTAGCCCCAGGTCGCCTGCGCCTGATCGCCGCCACCCAGCCCGAACTCCACAAAATACGGTGCGAAGACGAAGGTGATGCACAATGTATGAAACGGCTGACCTGCCCAATCGGCGAGCATCCAGGCCCGCACACCGCGTTTGCTGACTTGCGCCACTGATGACCCCTCCGCCAAATCTCGATGCGATAGGACAGTGCCAGTCCGGCCATGGCAAGTGTGCAATCAGATTTCCGGCGGCCAGGGGCGTTCGGATTCTTCCTCGATCCAGCGTTCGACCCATTCGGGCAGAGGTGGATTCCAGTCGGGTTCGCGCATTTCCTCCAGCACTTCGGCTATCGGAACCATACGCCGCGCCCCGGTGGTGGCGATCCGGTACACCACATGGACATGGCATTCGTCCTTTCGCCAGATGCTCTGATGCAGATAGATGAACCGTTCGTCATAGCCCAGCGCGCGCGACAGCATGGTATAGCGGCGAAACGGCAGGATGCGCTTGCGGTACTGCACGTTCGCCCCGGCGGTGGTCAGCCCCCAGCCACGGCGGCGCAGGGCGCGGGCCAGGCCGCAGCGAAACCCCCACGGGATACGCCCCAGATCGAAGATCGTCAGGATACGCCCGTTGTTCATCTCTCCGAACACATCGACGTCCCAGGGCCAGCAGATATGACGGGATTCGTGCAGGCCACCTGCGGACAGGTCCGGCTGGCGGTTCGACAACAGCATGTGCCATGCTAGTCTTGCGAACGGATACATGGGTCCTCCTTCGACAACTGCGGCAGGCACTCTTGCAGGAAATCGCCGTGGCGACTACCTCTTGTCGAACCCGATCCAGATGCTCGTGCGCAGTATAGTTCAAAGCCGCACCCCCACGAAAGGCCTTGCCGATGACCTCCCTTCTGATGATCCTGCTCTACGCCGTTCAGATCGCGTTCTGGATCGTGCTCGCGCATGTGATCATGAGCTGGCTGATCTCCTTCAATGTGGTGAACTTGCAGCAGCCCTTCGTCTATCAACTTTGGTCGGGCCTGAACCGGCTGCTCGAACCGGTTTACAGCCGTATCCGGGGTTTCCTGCCGGCAATGGGCGGGCTGGATTTCGCGCCGCTGGTGGTGTTCTTTATCCTCTACGCGCTGCGGATCATCATCACCAACAACCTCTACACGATCTAGGACGTCAGGCTGATCGGCCCGCGTGGCGTGGTGAAGGTCGCACTTAGTGAGCTGGATGGCGACGCTACGCACTGAACGGCCTCGATCTCGCGAACCAGCGTCTGCACGTCCAGCGATGCACCCGCGATTGTCAGGCGTTCAAGTGTGATCCCGCTGTCCGGCAGGCTTCGTTCCGGGGTGGTGACATCTGCGGGCCATTCGATAAGGGTCGGAGCGCGCCCCTGCTCGACCAACGCGCCGTCGGGGCGAACGCTCAGATCCCAGTGCAGGCCGGTGCGGGTGACACGCACGCCCTCACCCAGCGGCAGCGCCGTCGCGCCAAGCGCATGCGTCAGATCGTCCACCCGCGCGACCCAGGTCAGCAAACGCGGACCTTGCTGCAAGGAGGCGCGCACCTGCGGATCGTCCAGCCCGAACCAGCGCGGGCGCGTCACCTCGGTCGTCGGATCCACCGCGATCACTTCGAGATAGCACCCCCCCAAAGACCACAGCGCGTTGTGCGTCCCCATAAGCGGATGCACGCCCGCCCCGCCCGGCGCAACGCCGAGCGTCCGTTCCATCCACGCACGCCCCGTTTCCAGATCGTCGGCGGCGAAAACAAGGTGGTCGATCTGCATCATTCGCCTCGTGTCATCATGGCTTCATATGGCGATGACATTTGCATATCATCCTCGCGCGGGACATGGCGATCTTTCATCCTCTGCCGACCATTCTCTGCCAGCTGGATTTCAGGCCGAGGCGTCGCGCGGCCCTACGCAATGGGAGCGTAAGACATGATCGGATACCGACTGCACTGCGCGTCATTCAGAAGGTTCGCTGCACGTGGCGGCGCGGCGTCAGTTGGTGGCGCGAAGCCTGAGGACATCACATGACCCACGTCCCGCTGTCACACGCCTTGCCTGTCTATCTGCGCATCGGGCTACTGTCCTTCGGCGGACCTGCGGGGCAGATCGCCCTGATGCATGAGGAACTGGTGACGCGGCGCGGCTGGGTGGCGGCGCCCGCCTTTCAGCGGGGTCTCAACGTCGCGATGTTGCTGCCGGGGCCGGAAGCGCAGCAGCTCGCCACGTGGCTGGGCTGGCGGGTGCATGGCCTGTGGGGGGGCATCGCGGCCGGTCTGGCCTTTATCCTGCCCGGTACGGCCTTGATGATCGTGCTGGCATGGATCGCGGCGACGCAAGCTGACAGCGGCCCGGTCGCCGCGATCTTCTACGGCATCCAACCGGCGGTTCTGGTCATCGTCGCACGGGCCATGGTGGCACTGTCGGGCCGGTCCCTGCAGGGGGCGAGGTCTTGGGCACTGGCGATCGCGGCCTTCGTAGCGCTGTCGGGTTTCGGGCTGAGCTTTCCTCTGGTGGTGCTGCTGGCGGCGCTCATCGGATTCGTCCTGCCGCCCGTTCCGCAACCGGATATTCCCCCGACCGCGCCCGCCCGGGCAGCCACCGGTCGGCTGATCGCGGTCTCGATCCTCGGCGTGGCGGTGGTCTATGGCATCGTGCGGATCACGCTGGGTACGACGCCCTTCGACGGCGTGGCGGAGCTGTTCCTCTCCGCCGCGTTTGTCAGTTTCGGCGGTGCCTACGCCCTGCTGCCCTATGTGGCGGAGCAAGCGGTGGAGGTACATGGCTGGCTGACCCCGGAACAGATGCTCAACGGGCTGGCCATTGCGGAGGCGACACCCGGCCCGCTGATATTGGTCAACGTCTATGCCGGGTATTTCGCCGGTCATTCCGCCGGAACCTCGGGTGTAGTAACCGCCTGTCTGGCCTGCTTCTATACCTTCGCGCCCAGCTTCATGCTGATCCTCGCCGCGGCACCGCATGTCGAGAGCATCCAGCGGCGGCGCTGGATCCGGCAGGCGCTGGCCGGTGTTTCCGCCGCCGTGGTCGGAGTGGTGGCGAACCTCGCGCTCTATCTGGGGCGGGCGGCGCTATGGCCCGATCCCGCGCGCGGACCCGACTGGATCAAGCTGGTACTACTGGTCATATTCGCGGGAATCGCCTGGCGGTTGAAACCATCCGTGCCCATGCTGATCGGAACGGGGGCATTGGTCGGATTGCTGTTGCACCTGACCGGAGTGATCTGAGCAGGCTTTCCTTACCAGCGATGATCCGACATCCTGCCCGAAACAGGAGAGATTGATGACAGACCTGCCCGCCCGCCTGCTCGACGTGATCGAACATGATATATTGCCGTTAACGCGTAAGGGCGTCGCGCGCGGGGACAAGGTGTTCGGCGCCGCGATCCTGCGCAAGTCTGACCTGTCGCTGGTTCTGGCCGGAACCAATGCCGAGACGGAAAATCCGCTCTGGCATGGGGAGGTTCACACCCTCAAACAGTTCTATGAGTTGCCTGATACGCCCCCGACAGACGACCTGATCTTTCTGTCCACCCACGAACCCTGCACCATGTGCATGTCCGCAATCACCTGGGCGGGCTTCGACAATTACGCCTATTTCTTCAGTCACGAGGACAGCCGGGACGGATTCGGCATTCCGCACGACCTTAAGATCATGAAGGAATTATACGCGCTGGATGCTGGTCAGTACCGCCGCGACAATGCTTTTTTCAAGGCCAGCGCGATCAGGCCAATGCTCAACGGCTCACCAATACTGACGGCACAGGCGGACAGGATTTCAGCCGCCTATGCCGATTTATCCGATGCCTATCAGAAAACGAAATCGGGCAATTCAATTCCGCTCAGTTGAACGCGACATGCTCCCCCCAGAGCTGCTCAACCCGCGCATCGCGGCCGCAGCGTGCGCGGTAGAATCGATAGCGCAGAGGGTTCTTCTCGTAGTAATCCTGATGATAGTCCTCAGCCGGATAGAACATTCCGCCATCCACGATTTCCGTCACGATCTGCTGGCCCAGTTCCTCTGACAAGGTGGCAGAAACCTGTCGGGCGATTGCAAGCTGATCCTCATTTTGCGCATAGATACCAGTGGTGTAGCCGTATCCACGGTCACAGAACTGCCCCCCGTCGTCGAGCACATCCACCGTGCGCAGCAGATATTCGGTCAAGGTCGCGTAATCCACGATATCCGCATCGTAGACGATTTGGACCACCTCCCGGTGGCCCGTTCCACCTGCCGTGACCTCACGGTAGCTGGGGTTTTCCACCGTGCCGCCGGCGAAACCTGATGTCGTCTCCAACACGCCGTCCAGCTTGTCGAAATCGCTCTCCACGCACCAGAAACAACCACCGGCGAACACGGCCTCCTGCCGGTCCTGGGCCATGGCGGGGCCGGTGAGGGTCAGCAGAGCGGCTGCGGCGAGGGAAAGTCGGATCATGTTCTGCTCCTTATGCGAGGTGTTGCTGTGAATTGATGCCGCTCCCGCATCCGGGCAAGCGATCCTACGCAGTCGTGATGACAACGTGAGCGCGGCAACAAAGTCTTAAACCTTTGCGTGCATCAAAGCTGAAATTGAGAAAGGTCATCATATGCCATTGTTTGCCATCGTCATGCAGGGAATGGCGCTGATCGGCCTCCTGCTGTTCAGCCTGGTCCCCTCAGACAGTCACGTGGGTGCCATGCTGATCTGGTCGCGTGAGAACGTGCAATCCGTCGCTGAACGGGCGGGGGCCCACTGGGCGGGCCTGCAGGGGCCGCTGGGCACGCATATCGTTACCGGCTCCGCGGAAAGCCTGCACGACCAGGGCGCGATCGTTCTGCTCAATCTCGAAACTCTGGCCGTCCTATGTGGAGCGAACGCATGAAAAGATTTGCAACCCGGAGTGGCGTCGTACAGGTAACTGGTGCCTTCTCAGTCCTCCATATTCCTTTCATCGGTCTGATTGCGTACATCATGAACATGCCGATGCTGCTGGTCATGGGGTTGTCCGCCGCTCTGTCAATTCCGGCGATGATTCTGGCCATACGTCGAGAATACGGCGCGCCCAGCTCGGTTGCACTGGGTCTGGTCGGGCAAGCGATGATTTTGCTCGCCCTGCTTCAGGGACACACGATGCAGAGCGATCTGCATATGTATTTCTTCGTCATACTGGCCATTGTTGGAACGCTTGACAGCCGCCCGGCGATCATCGCCACCGGGGCCGCGGTGGCGCTGCACCATTTGTTCCTGAACTACTACCTGCCTGCACTGGTTTATCCCGATGGCAGCAGCTACAGGCGGGTTTTTCTACACGGTCTATTTGTCGTGATGGAATGCATCGCGCTCGTTCTGGCCCACGAATGGCGCAAGCGTCTGACCGATCTTCGCAATATCGCACGTGTGCAGGCCGAGCGTGACGCGGAGGTCGCCCGTGAAACCCAGGTGCAGCTGACGGAAATTACCGACCGTGCCAACAGTGAGCGTCGAAGAACGATAGAACAGTTCGACAAGGCATTTGCAGATCTGATTTCTCAGGGCGCGGCAGGCGATTTTTCCGCACGCCTGTCCGAAGAGTTCGAGGACGAGGTCTTCTCCCGCATCGCGGCGAAGCTCAACCACCTGTTCACTTCCGTCGAGTTCAGTGTCGATCAGGTGGAGCAGCATTTCCGTGCTCTGGCCGACGGACGGTTGCAGCATCGGATGGATACGGCCGGGTTGGGCCGGTTCGCCGATATCGGCATTGCCGCGAATGGAGCCACCAGCGCGCTGGAGGCCGTGCTGAGCGAGACTGACCGCGCGGTACGCATGACGCGTGAGACGGTAACCAAGGTTCTATGCGATACCGATACCGTGTCCGAGCGCGCCTCTCAACAGGCCGCTGCAATCGAGGAAACCGCCGCTACGACGCAGCAATTCACGGAATCGCTGGAAATCGGACAAACCCTGCTGCGCGATGTGGGTGCCATGGCGACGCATCTGTCGAAACATGCGAGTGAGGGCGCCGATGTGACCGCCGCCGCCGTCGCATCTGTCGGCAAAATCGCGCGCGGCTCCGGTGAAATGCGTGAAATCCTCGGGGTGATCGAAGCGATATCCTTCCAGACGAACCTTTTGGCGCTCAACGCAGCAGTCGAGGCAGCCCGCGCTGGCGAAGCCGGTCGCGGATTCGCCGTTGTCGCGACCGAGGTGCGACGCTTGGCCAAGCGCAGTGCGGATGCCGCCAACGATATCTCCGCCCTTATCGAGGATTCGAACGGCAACATGCAAAGCGGGGTCGAGATGGTCGAACGCGCCGGCGGGATGCTGTCCGAGATAACCGAACAGACGCGCAATGTCGCAACTCAGGTCGCCCAGGTCACCCGCACGGCTGAAGAACAGACCATAGGCTTGCGCGAAATCGACGCCGCGATCACCGCTATGGAGAGCAGCGTTCAGTCAACCGCCAATATTGCGGAGCGGACAACCCGATCCATGGGAGAGCTCGCAGAGCAGATCGGGCTGGTGGAACGCAACCTGCGCAGTTTCAGCATCGAGCGGATGGTTGAGGAGGAAATTCCCGAACCCGCGGCGGACACAACCCCGCCCCTTAGCACAGGCAACACTGCGCTGGCCTATGAGGAGGATTGGTCCGAGCTTTGAGCGATACGCCCCGATCGCTCACTTGCGATCGCGGGCTGCCAGCAATTTCAGCCGAAGCGCGTTGATCTTGATGAAACCGGCGGCGTCCTTCTGATCATAGGCACCGGCATCTTCCTCGAACGTGACGTGCTGTTCCGAATACAGGCTGTCCTCGGACCAGCGTCCGACACATTGCGCGCTGCCCTTGTACAGCTTGAGCCGCACCGTACCATTCACACGCGCCTGGCTGTGGTCAATCGCGGCCTGAAGCATCTCACGCTCCGGGCTGAACCAGTATCCGTTGTAGATCAGTTCGGCATAGCGCGGCATCAACTCATCCTTCAGGTGCGCCGCACCGCGGTCCAGAGTGATGGATTCGATGCCCCGATGTGCTTCGAGAAGCAAGGTGCCGCCCGGCGTTTCGTAGATGCCACGCGACTTCATGCCGACATAGCGACCCTCGACCAGATCGAGCCGCCCGCACCCGTGCTTGCCGCCCAGTTCGTTCAGCTTGGTCAGGATTGTCGCGGGGCTCATCTCCTCCCCGTTGATCGCGACGGCATCGCCCTTGGCAAAGGTGATCTCGACATGTTCGGCTGTATCGGGGGCGTTCTCGGGGCTGACTGTCCGTTGATAGACGTAATCGGGTGCCTCGACCGCCGGGTCTTCGAGAACTTTGCCCTCGGACGAGGTGTGCAGCAGGTTCGCATCGACGGAGAACGGTGCCTCGCCGCGCTTGTCCTTTGCAATCGGGATCTGGTTCGCCTCGGCAAATTCCAGCAACCTTGTGCGCGATGTCAGATCCCATTCACGCCACGGCGCGATGACCTTGATATCGGGGTTCAGGGCATAGGCGCTGAGTTCGAAGCGCACCTGATCGTTGCCCTTGCCGGTCGCGCCGTGGGCGACGGCATCCGCCCCGGTTTCGGCGGCAATCTCAACCAGACGCTTGGAAATCAGGGGACGGGCGATGGAGGTGCCCAGCAGGTACAATCCCTCGTACACGGCATTCGCGCGGAACATCGGGAACACGAAGTCCCGCACGAATTCCTCACGCACGTCTTCGATGAAGATGTTTTCTGGCGCGATGCCCAGCAGCTCCGCCTTCTTGCGGGCCGGCTCCAGTTCCTCGCCCTGCCCCAGATCGGCGGTGAAGGTCACGACTTCACAGCCGTATTCCGTCTGTAGCCACTTGAGGATGATGGATGTGTCCAGCCCGCCTGAATAGGCCAGGACTACCTTCTTGGGTGCGCTCATTGCGATCTCCTCACACGGGGGCAAACAGTTAGGGCTTCGCCTATCCGATCGGGCGGGGCTGTTCAAGCGACCCGCAGATCCTTGTCTGGCACCACTGCGGTTTCACCGCATGCCTGCGCCCACATGAGAATGTCCTCAATGTGGCAAGTGCCGGTGACGCCTCGATTGCCGCGGGAGGTGATACAACCTGAAATTGCGTGTTGTGAGGAGGTTTTGCGATGCCACACGAAATGCGAACCAGGGAAAGCCAGCCGGAAAATCCGCCGCACCATGGATATGCAAAACGGAGCGCCCCCATTGGGGACGCTCCTAATGCATTGAAAATTTAAAAAATATGTGCTTCGATTTCAAAGTCAGTTCGTTAGAAAGTCTTAATACACCCAAGCTGCCTCGCAATGGTTAACGAGGTCTTTAGAGAGGCGAGTGATTGCCCCTAGATTCATGCTTAGGTTTATTTTTGCTTAAGAAGTTCAACCCTTAGCAGATTAAGTTCTCGTTCTTTTCCGACTGATACACGGATGCACCGATTCTGAGGGCTGACAAAAGGCATCCGAACGAAGCATCCGGCCTGTGACAGCGAATCGAGAATCGCTTTGGCACGATCCACCCCTGCACCGCAGTCGATGGTCACGAAATTCGTGGCGGAGGGCAGCGGCGCGAAACCGGCCTGCCGCGCCATGTCGGACAGGTCTTCGCGTGCGGCGGCTGTTCTGGTCAGCACACTTTGCAGCCAATCCTGATCCTGCAAGGCGGCAAGCGCACCCGCCTGCGCGATCCGGCTTACTCCGAAATGGTTGCGCACCTTCGCAAAGGCGGCCGCCAGATCCGGATGCGTGATGGCATAGCCGATGCGGGCCCCCGCCATGCCATAGGCCTTGGAAAATGTCCGCATGCGGATCACGCAGGCATTCGAGGTGTCGAGCGGGGGCAGCGTGTCATCCGGCGCGAACTCTCCATATGCCTCGTCGAGGCACAGCACACATCCGTCAGGCAAACCGTCGATCAGTCGCTGAACCGTCGCCGCATCGTGCCATGTGCCCATCGGATTGTCGGGGTTGGCCAGATAGAGCAGCTTGGCGTCCACCTCGCGCGCCTTGGTCAACAGGGCGTCGGGGTCTTCATGGTCGTCGCGATATGGCACTGTGTGCAAAGTACCGCCATAACCCGTCACGTGGTAATTGAACGTCGGATAGGCCCCCAGCGAGGTGACCACGGCATCGCCCTGTCCGACCAGCAGCCGCACCAAGTAGCCGAGCAGACCGTCGATCCCCTCGCCCACCACGATGCTGTTCATGTCCACGCCCAAATGCTCTGCGAGAGCCGTGCGAAGGTCGTAACTTTCGGAATCGCCATATTTCCAGATGTCCGCCGCGGCATCGGCCATTGCGGCAATGGCGCGGGGCGACGGGCCAAAGCCGCTCTCGTTTGCACCCAATCTGGCCGCGAAGGCCGCACCACGAGCGCGCTCCTGCACTTCAGGCCCCACGAACGGCACGGTCGAGGGGAGCGAGGCGGCCAGCGCCGTAAAACGAGGGCCGCTCATAACACGACCTTGCGCAGTTCGGGATGCATGACCCAGACAAGCGCATCCTCACGCGGCTCCCCGGGCCAGCCGATCAGGCCGAGCGCTGCGTCCGCGCCCTTGTAGGCCGGCTTCTTCGGCAGGTCCATGTCCAGCGCATCCGCGATTTCGCGCGCCATCATCCCGTATTGCAGGTTTACACCGGCGGGCGTGGGGTATCCGGCGGCGGCGGCCAGTTCGGCCACGGTCAGCCCCGCATCGCCTGCCGCCGCATGGACCAGCGCCATCGCGTGCAGCTTCGGCGCAAGGTCCAGGGTGGCCCAGGCCTCCCCATATTCCTTCGATGTGGGTACGGCGAACTTGCCGATCCTGCGCCGCGCGGCCTCCCGATCGCCATCGCGGCGGTCGAGCATTTCGCACAGCGTATCGACAGCGCCATCCGCCGTGTCGCCCTCGGCCTGTGCAACGGGCGCGTCGTCCCCGTCGATGAAGGCGGTGGCCCGGACCAGATCAGAAATGGATGACACGCGAATGAAATAGCGCCCGTACTGAACGTCATCGTGCTGGTTCATGCCAGTGCCCTCACTCTGATTTGTGCAGCGCGCAGTTTGTCGGCCTCGGCCTCGGCTGCGGCCAGTCTTTCGCGTTGTTCGGCAACGATGTCCTCGGGCGCCTTGGCGAGGAATTTCTCGTTGCGCAGCTTGCCGTTCAAGCCGCTGATTTCCTTGGCCAGCTTGGCCAGCGCCTTGTCCAGGCGGGCCTCCTCGGCCTTCACATCGACCAGCCCGGCCAGCGGCAGGCAGATCGTCGCCCCGGCGAGGCCCAGTGTTACCGCCCCCTCGGGCACGGTATCGGCATAGGTCACGTTCTCGACCCGCGCCAGACGTTCGACCAGCGCGCGGTTATCCTCGAACCGCTGACGGGTTTGATCGTCCGCCGCGACCAGAACGAGGCCGGTCTTCGCGCTGCCCGGCACGTTCATTTCCGAGCGGACGGAGCGGATTTCCTCGATCATCGCGCGGATCCAGCCGATCTCCGCCTCGGCATCTGCATCGCTGAGGTCGTCATAGTCCGGCCAGTCGGTGGTGACGAGCATTTCGGGCCGCTCCGCCGTTCCCTTCCACAACTCCTCGGTGATGAAGGGCATGAAGGGGTGCAGCAGGATCAGGCATTGGTCGATGACCCACGCCATGGTGGCCCGGGTTTCCTCCGCCTGATCGCTGGCGAACAAGGGCTTGGCGAACTCGACATACCAGTCGCAGACCGTCCCCCAGACAAAAGCGTAGAGCGTGCTGGACGCATCGTTGAAGCGATAGGCGGCGAGCGCTGCGTCCACATCGGCCTTGGCACGGGCGGTTTCGGCCATGATCCAGCGGTTCACCTTGGCGCGCGGATCGGGCTGGCCGCCGGCATAGCTGGCCGGTGTCGCATCGTTCATTTCGGCAAAGCGGGCGGCGTTCCACAGCTTCGTGCCGAAGTTGCGATAGCCCTCGATCCTCTGGGTGGACAGCTTCAGATCGCGCCCCATTGCCGCCATTGAGGACAGGGTAAAGCGCACCGCATCCGCGCCGTACTGGTCGATCAGGTCCAGCGGGTCGAGGACGTTGCCCTTCGACTTCGACATCTTCTGCCCCTTCTCGTCCCGGACGAGAGCATGGACATAGACGGTATGGAACGGCGCACGCGATTGCGGGTCCATCTGCTTTTGCATCATCATCATCCGGGCAACCCAGAAGAAGATGATATCGAACCCGGTGACGAGGACGGAGGTCGGGTAATACTTCTCCAACTCCGGCGTCTGATCGGGCCAGCCGAGCGTGCCCATCGGCCAGAGACCGGAGGAGAACCAGGTGTCGAGGACGTCCGGATCGCGACGAAGGCCTATCGTTAGATTATCAGCATGATCTTTCGACAACCATATTGTTTCTGTGTCGCCTGCCGCATCGTCTTCGTAATCTCTGCCCCCGACTACAACGTTCGCTCCGTCTGGATAGGCGGCTTTCGCAAGTTCAATTGCCTCCTCTTCTGATGAAGCACAGAAGCGAGAATACTCACCAAAGATTGATCCCGTAAATTCAGTTGGGGCATTCAGGCTTTCTACATACTCTACCTTCGGCCCATACCAAACCGGCACCTGATGTCCCCACCACAACTGGCGGGAGATGCACCACGGTTCGATATTCTCCATCCAGTGGAAATAGACCTTTGCATCCCTCTCCGGCAGGATCTGCGTCTCACCGGATCGGACGGCCTCCATCGCGGGGCCGGCCAGCTTGGCGGCGTCCACGAACCACTGGTCGGTCAGCATCGGTTCGATGACCACGCCGGAGCGGTCGCCATAGGGCTTCATGATCGACTTGTTCTCGATGAGGGGGATGTGGCTGGGCACGTCCCGGACCTGATCCGGGACCGTCTCGCCGTTTTCTGCATCGGTAGTGTCCTTCGCCGCCTCCGGGTTCGGGATCATCACGGCCAGCCCTTCGGCTGTGATCGCCTCGACGATCTTCGTGCGAGCCTCGAACCTGTCCAGACCGCGATATTCGTCGGGAACGAGGTTGATCTGATCGACCTCGGCCTCGCTGAACTGCGCACCATCCAAGATCGCCTGCGCCTTCGCCGCGCTGTCCGCATAGGACAGTCCGTCGTCGCGCATCGCCGCGACCGTGTTCATCAGACGGTAGAGCGGGATGCCAGCACGCTTGGCCACCTGATAGTCGTTGAAATCATGCGCGCCGGTGATCTTCACCGCGCCGGAGCCGAAGGCCATATCGGGATATTCATCGGTGATGATCGGTATCAGGCGGCGCGTTTCCTTCGGCCCGACGGGGATTTCGCAGCGCTTACCGACGATGGGGGCATAGCGTGCATCATCGGGATGCACCGCGACCGCGCCGTCGCCCAGCATGGTTTCGGGCCGGGTCGTCGCGATGGCGATATAGTCGCGGACCTCACGCAAGGTGACGGTGCCGTCCTCGTCCTTCTCGACATATTCATAGGTCTCACCGCCGGCCAGCGGGTATTTGAAGTGCCACATGTGGCCCGGCTCGTCACGGTTCTCGACCTCCAGATCCGAGATCGCCGTCTCGAATTTCGGGTCCCAGTTCACCAGCCGCTTGCCGCGATAGATCAGACCGGCCTCATACATCTCGACAAAGGTCTTGATGACCGCATCGGGAAAGGTGCCGGACATGGTGAAGGCGTTGCGGTCCCAGTCGCAGGACGCACCCAACCGCTTGAGCTGTTCGATGATGGTGCCGCCGGATTCTTCCTTCCACTCCCAGACCTTGTCGAGGAATTTCTCACGACCCAGTTCGCGGCGGCCCGGCTCCCCCCGCGCGGCCAATTGGCGTTCGACCACCATCTGCGTGGCGATGCCCGCATGGTCCTGTCCCGGCTGCCACAGCGTGTCGAAACCGCGCATCCGGTGCCAGCGGACCAGAATGTCCTGCAATGTGTTGTTGAACGCGTGACCCATATGCAGTGAGCCGGTGACGTTCGGCGGCGGGATCATGATGCAGAACGGATCCGCGCCGGGCTTGGCGTTGGCCCCTGCCCTGAACGCCCCGGCCTGTTCCCACGCGGTCGCGATCGCGGCCTCGCTGGTGGTCGCATCGAAATTCTTGTCCATCGCCATGTCTGCTATCCCTCATCCGGTATCGGATGCGGTTTAACCGGCACGGCGGCGGAGGGGAAGCGGTCAGTTCAGGCCGCGTTCCTTCAAGGCGCGCACGATATCCTTGCGCAGGGATTTTCGCAGGGAGCGGGGGAAGTCCGGGCCAAGCGCGGATTCCAGTTCTTCCGCCACGATGGCGCGGATCTCATCGCGCAGATCACTGCTGTCTGGTCGCCCTGACAGTTCCTCACGCACGATGGCGCGTATCGCCTCGGCATCCAGCTCCGTATCGGAGGAGGAAGCGGCCGCAATCTCCACCGGGTCCGGCAGCGGTTCGGCAAAGGGGTCCGGGCTCCAGACGTCATATTCCGAGGGGGGCATATCCGGGGCCGGTGACCAGACGTCGTATTCGGCGGCATTGGGCGGACCGGTCTCCGCCCTTTCCTCTTGGGTCGGTGTGGAATGGCTATCGTCTTGCCCATCGTCTTGCGGTGTCACGACCTGTTCCACCGATTCAACCCGGGGTTCATCGCGCAATTCCTCGATCACCTCGGAGGTCGCTCTTTCCGCCTCGGTCGCGTCGATTGTCATCGCTTCGGGCTGGCTGGCGAACAGGGGTGTGATGGTGGCCCCTGTGCCGCCGCCTGCTTCACCCTCCGGCTCATCCTCCACATGCATATGCGGAGCCTCTGGCACCTCCGTCGCGGGGGCCGAGGGTTCTAGCCGCAGTGGCACAGTGTCCTGAACCGGGGTCGTCAGCGGTAGCGGTGGCACATCAGAGGGCTGGTCAACAGGTGTGTCCAATCGCAAGGGCGTGTCGGGCTCGCGCCGCAAGGGCTGCACGGTATCGGAATCGTCGATCTGCTGTGCCTCACCCAGACGCAGTGGCGGAGTGCGGTCATCGGGCCGTGCCGACAACCCTGCCTCATCCGCCTGAACGCGCGCACGGATGGCGGCAAGCACGTCCTTGACGCTACGCCCGGCGTCGTCCTCACCATTACCCATCACGAAATTTCCTCAATAGCGTCCCAGAACCCGGTCGAGCACAGCGCCACGGTTTGGCGCGAAGGGACCGTCTTCGACAGCCTCAAAGTAGACGTTCGGATCATAGGCGTCCACCGGCAAGCCCAGATGTTCCACCGTCATCAAGCCCATCGCAGATAGCAAGGTGTAGGCCGCGACATACTCATCACGCTGCGCTGACACCAGATCAGATTGTGCGTTGAGCAGGTCCTGCTCGGTATCCAGAACGTCCAGCGTCGTGCGCGCGCCCAGGCGGGCCTCCTCGACGATCCCCTCGAACGCGACCCGCGCGGCGGTGATCTGCTGACGGCTCGACCGAATCTGCGATCCGGCGACGCCGAAATTGGTCCACGCGACCGATACCTGCTGCTGTATCAGCCGGGCGGTGTCGTTCAACTCCGCTTGCGCCTGCTCCAGTTGCGCGACCTGCTGGCGAACGGCGCTGGATAATGCGCCACCCTGATACAACGGCATCACGACGCTGGCCCCGATCTGCGACGATCTGTTGCTGACCTGTCCGCCCCCAACGACATCGTCAAAGGTGTTGCCGTAGGACACGTTGCCGTTCAGTTCGACCGACGGGCGGAAATTGGCACGGGCCTGTGTGACAGCGAACTCCGCCGCCCGGACCTGCGCCCGGCGGGCCAACAGCGAGGGATGATTCGCATTTGCGATCGCCAGCGCCTCACTCTCGCTTGAAGGGAGTTCCGGCAAGGTGGGGGGCGGTGCCAGATTGCTCGGCGCCACACCGACAACCGCAGTATACGCATCGCGAGACCGCTCAAGCGCCCCTTGGTTCGAGACCAAATTGGTTTGTGCGGCGGCCAGCCGGGCCCGCGCCTGACTGACATCGGTACGGGTGACTTCGCCCACCTCGAACCGATCCGAGGCCGCCTGAAGCTGGCGGGAGATGACGCGCACATTGTTCTGGGCCAGGGACACGAATTGCAGATCGCGTCGCACATTCAGATAGGCGGTCACGGTGTCGAGCAGCACGCTCTGCTCCTGCACGGTAAGTTGCGCACGCGCACTGCTGACCGTGGCAAGCGCTGCATCGACTGCGGCAGCGGTCTGCCCGCCGTCAAAGATCGTCCAACTGCCGTTGAGGCCCACCGTCTCACTATCGGCGAGGTCGTCCCTGCCACCGAAAAAGCGGTCATTGCTCGTGGCCACTGTCGCCCGCGCCGTAGCTGACACGCTGGGCCGCAATCCGGCCCGCGCCTGCGGAACTCTTTCGTCGGTGGCCCGTAAACCGGCCCGCGCCACATCCAGCGTCGGAGAGTTGTTGTAGGCCTGAACCAATGCGTCGGTCAGCGTTTCCGCCTGAACGGCACTGAAAGTGCCGAACGCACCGACCGTCAGCGCCATAACCGAAAGAGTCGAGGCGAGCCGCCCAGCAATACGCTTCATCGCGATATCCTTATACTGTCCTGTCGGGTTTGGTGATCCCGGGTCACTTAAATTCGAGTCAACCGCAGCCCCGGTCAGAACACAAACGCTTTTTCGGCTGCGAAGCCAGGAAGGATCGGAGCCGTTGCATCAAAGCTGCGCCGCCAGCTGATGCCGTTCGCACCCTTCACACCCAGTTGCGCCACTCCCAGTGGCCCCATCATCTCGATCACTGCGATGCGACCGTCGGGGCGCAACTGATCCGCAATCGCGTCGGGCAATGCCTCTATCCCGCCCTGGATAATGATCACGTCATAGGGTCCATGGGACGGCGCGCCACCCACCAGCGGCCCCTTCTCGACCACGGCGTTGTCCACGCCCTGCGCGCTCAACGTAGCGGCGGCTTCCTCGGCCAGCGCCTCGTCTTCCTCCAGCGCGACGACCGCCTCGGCAATGTTGGCGATGATGGCGGTAGAGTAGCCCAGCCCGCAGCCGATATCCAGAACGAGGTCATCGGGTTGAATCGCCAGCGCGTCGATCAGCTTGGCCAGAACGCGCGGGTCCAGACAGACACGACCGCCACCGATGTCCACATGCTCCCCCATATAGGCGATGGCCTGCGCCTCGCTCGGCAGGTACTGCTCTCTCGGCACGGTCAGCATGGCCTGAATGATCGGGTAGCGCGTCACTTCGGAAGGTCGGATCTGGCAATCGACCATGGCGGTGCGGGCGGACTTGAAATCGGTCATGAGCTGGGTGTCCTTGCGAGCGGCATATGTCTGCCCAACGATGTGCCACAGCGCGGCGTCGTGGGCAACGGCTCAAGAACCCTCAAGACTTCCTGAGAACGCACCACAAGCAATACGCCGGAACACCAGCCGTAACAATGCACTTGCACAGCCCCACGCACCACGCTATCAGCCCAGCACCACAAGGCTTTGAGGCGAGTTGGCGGAGTGGTGACGCAGCGGATTGCAAATCCGTGTACACCGGTTCGATTCCGGTACTCGCCTCCATTTAAAAACAATGGGTTAGCTTTATTCTTCGCCTCTATCCCCCAAACAAAGCGCGGTGAAGATCGCGCTTTGTTTGGGGGATAGAGGCGTTATTCTTACCCATTAGGCCATCATCCGCAGCAGCAGAAGCTGTGTGGGGCATTAAAGTTGCCTCTTATGCCTATCCACGTCTCCACGAACGTTTGACACTATATCTGGCGATTTCGTCAGAAACTCCTCTAGCGTACCGTAATTATTGGTCCAAAGGTCTACGCGGCGGCGTCTTGCCCACCGACTTTTCCCGTCAACAGCAACCCCAGAATGACCGACGCCACAGTCAACCCAACGATATCGCTTACCCAGCCGGGAACGATCAAGGCCATGGCCGCCACGCCCAGGATGATCCGGGCAAAGGGCGGGATCGGGGCCATGAGGTAGCCGATGGTCGCGAAGGTCAGCGTCGCCACCCCCAGCACGCTCGATATCACGGCCAGAACAATCGCGAACAAACTGCCCTGCAACAGCAACACCGGATCCATGACGAAGAGAAAAGGAACCAGGAACAGGCTGAGCGACAGCAGGATTGCGTGTCCGGCAGTTGGAATGACCGATCCCCGACTGATCGCACAAGCCGCAAAGACCGCGGAGGCCACGGGCGGCGTAATGGCCGCCAGGCAGGCGAAATAGTAGATGAACAGATGGGCCGGCAACATCTCCAGCCCCAGCCGCGCCAGTGGCGGGCCCAGAACGGCTGCCGCGACGGCATAGGCAGCCGGCGTCGGCATTCCCATCCCCAGCAGGATCGCCACGCCCATCGTCAGCACGAGCGACAGGATCAGGTTGCTCTGCCCCAGGCTCACGATGATTTGCGACAGGGTGACACCCAACCCCGTGAGGTTGATTACAGCGACGATGATCTGCGCGGCCGCAATGATCATTCCTACATAGGCGATGTTGCGTGCGGACAGATCAAACGCGGCCCCCAGCGCAACAATCGGTCCAGGCCCCGCAGATTCTTCACCCTGTCCCTTGCGACGCAGCAAGGACTGGAGCAGATAGAGCAGCCCCGCGATCAATATCGCGAAAAGCACGGCATATTGCACAGTGAACCGCGCAACGACGAGTCCGACCAGCGTGCCGATCGGCAATAGCAGCGTCAGCATGGCCAGCGGGGCGTAGGCCACGGCACGGCTGGGGATCATGTCAGCGGGGATCGGTGTCAGCCCGTTCTTTCCCGCAAAGAGCCAGACCGCCAGCAGCAATCCGACATAGAACAACGTCGAGGGGATCAGCGCGGCGACCGCAACATCCAGATAGGAGATGCCGAGCAGCTCCGCCATCAGGAAGGCACCCGGCCCCATGATCGGCGGCATGAACTGCCCTCCGGTGGAGGATACTGCCTCGATCGAGCCCGCAAGGTTGCGCGAAAAGCCCAGTCGGCGCATGAGCGGTATGGTCAGAACGCCGGTAGACGCGACATTCGCCACCGCACTGCCGTTGATCATGCCCATGAACGCACTGCCGATCACGGCGACCATACCGGCCCCGCCGCGAAATCCGCCGCCCAGTCGCAGGGCAATATTGATGAAGGTATTGCCCGCACCGCTCGCGTTCAGGATCTCTCCAAAAATCAGGAACAGCGCCACGATACCGGCCGAGATACCTATCAACATCCCGGCAACACCTTGGCTTCCCAGGTAGAAGCTGAAAATCAGTCGGTCGAACGACAGTCCCCGGTGACCGAAGGCACCCGGAATCCACGGCCCGAGCACCGCATAGCCGACGAAGATCAGGATCAGGCCGACGAAGCCCCACCCCAGTGCGCGGCGCACACCTTCGAGCAGGGCGAGAAACATCACGGTGCCCAGAATGCGTTCAGGCCATAGATAGGTGAACCAGTTCGACAGCAGGATCGCATCGCTGCGGATCACCAGATAGAGGGTCGCCGCGATGACAGACGCAATGATTCCCGCGTCTATCAGTCGCCAGCGCCCCGGCAAGGGCTGGTAGGCAAGGGTGAGGATGATCGCCCCACCCAGGTGCACGCTGCGCAACACGTGACTGCCGACGATGCCGAAGCCCGCAGCGGCGAGGTGAAACACCACCCAGGCGGACGCGATGCACAGCAGCACCCGCCCGGGAGAGATCCAGGGCTTGGAAACCCCGGCTTGCGTTTTCTCATTCGCTGCAGGCCCGCTCACGGGATCAGTCCTGCGTTTTCAGGTCTGCGGGAACGGTGTAGCCCGCTTCCTCCAGGTAGCGCACGACGCCCGAATGCAACGGCGCGACCGCGGCATCTATGGTCAACTGGGCTGCGTCGATGGTTCTGGCCGGGGCATAGACCTCGGCGGCCGCTTGCCTGCCTTCCTCGGAGAACACAGCCTTCGCGATCTGGTAGGCGATCTCCTCGTCAAGATCGCTGGTCGTGTTGATCCCGATTGCCGTTTGCAGCGAGTTAACCTCACCCTCGGTCTCGCCATAGAACTCTGACGGGGTGCTCTTTGCCGCGCTGAAGAAGGGATAGGCCTCGATCGCGGCGTTCCGCTGTGCTTCGTCGAGCGACAGGAATATAATGTCGCGGGCCGTCGCAGCTTGCTGAATGTAGCCGTCGGGATGATTGCCACCTTTGACGAAACCGCTGACCCTGCCGTTTTGGAAGGCGTCCAGCGCATCGCCACCCTCGGCACGCAACCAGTCCGGCGTGACGTCGATGCTTTCCATGATCTGTTCGACCTGTCGTTCGGTCGAAGTGCCCCGCCCGCCCGGATTGAAGGCCTGACCCTCAAGCGCGTCGATACTGTCGATCCCGGCATCCGCCGCCACGACGAAGTTCAGTGGCAGCGGCGCGAAATAGTAAAGAGTGCGCAGATTGTCCGCTTCGCCACGGAAGGGTTCGATCCCGTTCATCGCCGCGAAATCCGAGGACGTGACGGAAATGCCCATGTCGACCTCCTCGCGCAGCAACGCCTCGGTCGACACTTCCGCACCGCCGAGTTCGCGGACGTTGATGTTCACCCCCTCCACTGCGGAGTTAAGGTAGTTCGTGATCCCCACCTGATAGGCATAGAACGACGAGGCGCTGTGCGTCGCCCCCATGGTAAGCCGTTCCTGCGCCTGCGCAGCACCGCCGATACACAGGACGGTGGTTAGCGCCAAACCCTTGAATGTGGTAGTCATGATGGTTTCCTCCCATTATATTTTGTTATGCACGCAAAGCTGCGAGCAATCGGTCGTACGACGCCTTGAGCGTTCCCTCTGTTATCTCGGGATTCGCTCTCAGCGCTTCTTCCACCTGTCGGTCCGCAAGGGCCCGCAAGTGATACCGGCGACGGCTTTCGCGCGTCGTTTCCTCAGTTCGGTTTTCCACGATGCTGTTTCGGTGCGCGTCGATCGCGCGGTTAAGTTCGGCCACGCCACGACCGTCAGCCTGCGTTTGCAGGACGGGAACACTGCGCCCGCTCCGCTCGTTCAGCACGGCTGACAGGTCCGATGCCATGCGCCGCGCGCCGGACATGTCCGCCTTGGTCACCACGATGATATCCGCCATTTCCAGAATGCCCGATTTCATCGTCTGCACACTGTCGCCCGCATCCGGGGGTACGATCACCACCAGCGTATCGACGACCTCATGCACCGCGACCTCGGATTGCCCTACCCCGACCGTTTCGAGGATGATTTCATCGAAGCCCTGAACCTCCAGCAGCGTCAGCAGATCGACGACGTTGTCGCACAAGCCGTTGCGCGCGCCCCGGCTGGACAGGGAGCGCAGATAGAGCCCCGGCAGATCAGCGATGGCATCCATCCGAATCCGGTCCCCGAGGATCGCCCCACCGCTCACCGGACTGGAAGGGTCGATGGCCAGAACGGCGAGCGTGTCCAAGGTGCTGGGCGACAGCCGCTCCTGAACCAGCGCGTTTATCAGCGATGATTTTCCGCCCCCCGGCGGGCCGGTGATGCCGATGCGAAATGCAGGCCGGACCTTGCTGTCACCGATGGCAGCGAGCACTTCCGCCACCGGCGCGTTAGCCACCCGTGTCAAGGCACGCGATATCCTGCGTCGGTCGAGGGGCGGGGCATCACTCATCTGCGCCCCCCTGCCCGTTATCGCCAAGCAGCGCGACGTTGTGTTCCCCCAGCATGGGTGGCGCGCGATAGCTCGGCGTCTCACCCGAGATCTTGATGGCGTTGCCGATGAGGCGCAGTTTTTCATCGCCCACGGGGATCTCGATCACCATGTCGCGCGATGCGGTAAGCGGTCCGTCAAGAGCCTCGGGAAAGCTCTGGATCGAGGCCACGACCAGCCCGAGGGGCGCAAGTTGCTCCACCCATTCCTCGGCGGTCTTTTCCTGCATTCGCGCGCTGATCGCGGGAATGACCAGATCGCGGTTGGCGGATCGACCGGCCATCTTCGCAAATCGCGGATCGGTCAGCCATTCCGCCTCGTTCAGGGATTCCGCGAACAATTTCCAGAACTTGTCATGCGTGATGAAAAGCACGACGTAGCCGTCGCTTGTCGGAAACAGCTGCGCGGGCACGATATAGGGATGCGCGCCGTCCTTGATGCGCGCCGACTTGTCGCCCGAGTTGAGGTAGCTGCTGCCGAGGTAATTGAGCTGGGACATCATCGTGTCGTACATCGACACGTCAACCTGCCCGCCCCGGCCCTCCAGCATCTTGGCGACCAGTCCGAGGGCGCCCATGACCCCCGCAGAGTTGTCCACCGCCGAATAGCCCGGCTTTACCGGGGGCCCGTCCGGATCGCCCGTCAGAAGCATGACACCGGTCATGGCCTGTATGACATAATCATAGGCGGGCGAATCCGCATACGGACCTTCGAGGCCGTAGCCCGTCAGCGCCAGACAGGCGAGCGTGGGATTGATCCCCTTCAGGCTGTCATATGTCAGACCCAGCTTCTTGATCGCCGCCGGGCGCAGGTTGGTGACGAGGCCGTCCGCCTGCGCCACCAGTTTGGCCAGCCCTGCCCGGCCCGCATCCGACGCGAGGTCGAGTGTAACGCTTTGCTTGCCGCGATTGAGCGAGGCGAAGTAGGTGTTGTGTCCCGCCACATCGTGGGGCCCGATATTGCGCCCGATATCCCCCTCCGGCGACTCGATCTTGATGACCCGCGCGCCCAGATCGGACAAAAGCATGCCACAATAGGGACCGGCCAGCATGTGGCCTATCTCGATGATCGTCCTGCCTTTCAGAGGCCCGACCATCATGAAAGCTGACTGTCGATTTCCGCGATGACGGACTCGATGGTCATTTCGCTGGTATAGATGCCGCGTACCCCTGCGGCGCGAAGGGTTTCGAAATCCTCCTCCGGGATCGTGCCACCGACAAAAACCTTGATGTCGGCCGCGTCCTCGATGCGCAACCGCTCGATGACGGATGCCGCAAGCTCCTTGTGACTGCCGGACAGGATCGACAGCCCAAGCATGTCGACATCCTCGTCCACGGCGATGCGCACGATCTGTTCCGGGCTGCGCCGCAATCCGGTATAGATCACCTCCGCCCCCGCGTCGCGCAGGGCCAGCGCGATGACCTTCGCACCGACGTCGTGACCGTCGAGGCCGGGTTTGGCGATCAGGATGCGTTTCTTTTCAAGTGTCATGATGTCAAAACCTTATGGGTTCCTGGAATTCGCCCCATTCCTTCTTGAGCGATGCGACCATCTCTCCGACGGTGGCGTAGGCATGGCAGCACTCGACGAGATGCGGCATGACGTTTTCGGTATCGGTCGCGGCAGCAGCGCTCAACGCGGCGAGCGCTCGGTCCACCTCAGCCTGGTCGCGGCGTTCGAGCGTTGCCGCGTGCTTTGCCAGAACCTGCTTCACCGTTTCTGGGTCCTGGCTGAACATCTCACCCTTGTCGCTTTCGTTGCGCGCGCGGGTGCCGACGTTGACGCCCACCACAGGGCGCGCGCCGCTGTCCGTCGCCTGCTTGCGCTCCTTCGCGCGCTCGGCGACCTTGGCTTGCAGATAGCCGTCCTCGATGGCCTTCACGACGCCGCCATATTCGTCCAGCTCATCCATGATCTCACCGATCATCTCTTCCATCTGATCGGTCAGCCACTCGACGTAGTAACTTCCGCCCAGCGGATCGACGGTGCGCGCCACCCCGCTTTCCTCGGCGATGATCTGCTGCGTGCGCAGGGCGATCTCGGCGCTCGTCTCCGTGGGGATCTGGTAGGCTTCGTCGAACGCGCAGGTAAAGATCGACTGCGCCCCGCCCATCACCGCCGCCATCGTCTCAACCCCGACGCGGACGACGTTGTTCATGGGCTGCGCCGCCGTCAGCGAAGACCCCCCGCACACCACGCCAAAGCGGAACTGCAAAGCCTTCTGATCGGTAACGCCGTAGCGTTCGGCCAGCATCTTCGCCCACATCCTGCGTCCGGCGCGGAACTTTGCGACCTCTTCAAAAAGGTCCATGTGCACGTAGAAGAAAAAGCTCAGGCGTTTGGCGAACTTCTCGATATCTCCACCACGCCGGTTGAACTCGTCAACATAGGCAAGCCCGTTCGCCAGGGTGTAGGCCATCTCCTCCGCCGCTGTTGAGCCTGCGTCGCGCACATGCGCACCCGCGATGGAAATCGGGTTGAAGCGCGGTGTCTGCTCGTTGGCATAGAGCACCGAATCCGCGATAAGCCGCATGGAGGGGCGCACCGGGAAAATCCATGTGCCCCGGGCCACATACTCCTTCAGGATGTCGTTCTGGATCGTGCCAGTCAGCTGCGCGCGCGGAACGCCCTTCTTGTCGGCCACGGCGAGGTACATCGCATAAATGATCGCAGCGGTGCCGTTGATGGTAAAAGAGGTCGAGATTTTCGAAAGGTCGATCTGGTCGAACAGGATCTCCGCCTCCGCCAGGGTCGACAGCGATACGCCAACCTTGCCGATCTCGGACATGGCCATCTCGTGATCCGGGTCATAGCCGCACTGCGTCGGCAGATCGAGCGCGACCGACAGGCCGGTCTGCCCGCGATCCAGCAGGAACCTGTAGCGTTCGTTCGTGGATTCCGCCGTGCCGAACCCGGAATATTGCCGGATCGTCCAGAGCCTGCCCCGATATCCGTTTTCGAAGATGCCCCGCGTGAACGGAAACTGCCCCGGTTTTCCTTCAGTTAGGTTCCCGACCATCTCGGCCGTTACGGTGATCGGCACTTCGATGCCCGAAGGCGTATGCGATAGGTGATCGGACATTGTCTTGTCGCTTCCCGTTTGTACTGCCGCGGTCATGCGGGCTTCATTTTGTTCAACAGCCGGTCCACGGCCCTGTCATGATCGGGGTGCGCCCAGGCGAAACCGAAATTCGCGGTTTCCAACCGGTCCATCTCGGCGCGGTCGTTGCGGCGCAGGTGCAGGGCCATCGCCTTGAAGGAGCGCATCACATGCGGCGATTGTCCGCGCATCGGTGCCACGAACGCCTCAAGCGCATCGTCCAGCGATACGCCATCCTCAGCGGTGGCATTGTAGAGGCCCATCCCGGCGGCCTGCGCCGGGTCCAGAACTTCCATTCGGGTCATCATCTGCAAGGCGTAGCCCGTTCCGACCAGCCGCATCAGGTCCGCGCCGCCGCCCCAGGCGGACGTGATGCCGAGCTTTCCCTGAATGAACCCGATCCGCGCATGGGAAGCAGCGACCCGCATGTCACAGGCCAGGGCCAGTTCCGCCCCGCCGCCCAACGCATCGCCATTGAGTGCTGCGATCACCGGCAAGGGAAAGTTGCGCACGGCGGTGAGCGCCTTCTTTGCGTGGGTGGCCATGGCAATCGCCGCCTCCTCACCCTTGACGGCGGAAAGTTCCTTCAGATCGCCGCCTGCGGCAAAACTCTTGTCCCCGGCCCCGGTAAGGACCGCGACCCTGAGGTCATCATGCACGGCTGCCTCGTCGAACGCGGCCGCGATTGCATCCAGTGTCGCCATGCTCAGCGCATTGCGCTTTTCCGGCCGATCAATGCAGATCCGCAGGACGCCATCGGTCAGGCTGGTAACGACAGGGCGCTTCATCCGAAATCTCCACTGATGCGGTTGCAGGCCGTTGTCAGCGCATCCTCGACTTCGGCCTGCTTGCTTTCCATGCGTCCGATCGGACCGGCGACGACGACGCCGTAAATCTCCCCTCCGATGCGCACGGGCGCGGCCATCGCCAGAACCTCCGACACGTTCTCGCCGCGCGTCATGTAAAACCCCCTGTCGCGCGACTGTTCGAGGTCGCTGCGCAGAACGTCGGGCGTGGTCAGCGTGTTTTGCGTGACCGCGTCGAGCGGCAGGGTTTTCAGGAAATTCTCGCGTACCTTCTTCTCGGATTCGCCCAGCATCAGCTTGCCGAGAGCGCTCGAATGGAGCGGCTTCATATCGCCGGGCCGCGCGCTGTAGCGGATGGAGTGCGGGCTCTCGACGACATTCAGGTAGACGACCGCATCCTTTTGCAAGGTGCCCAGGATCACGGTCTCCTCCGTCGTATCGCGAAGCTCTGCCATATGCCCGTCGAAATATTTCAGAACCGGATCGTTGGCCGCGATCGTCTCCGCGATCTGCAGAAGCCGCCGGGTGGGATAGTGCCGCCGGGACACGTTGTTCGAATAGAGATACCCGCCATTCTGAAGCGCCTTCACCAAACCGTGGCAGGTGCTGAGCGGCGTCGCCAGCAAGTCGGAAATCTCGCTGAGGGACTGCGGCGCCCCAACGGCGGCGAAGGCTTCAAAGAGGCGTACGGATCGGGTGCTTGATGCGTCGGTAAAATTCATAATACAGAAAAACTCTTCGATATATCGAATCGAGTCAAATGAAAAATTTTGGTGGCGATGCGGCAGCCACAGGCAGCACCCCCGTGATGCGGGTCAGATCGTGAATGGAAAGTCGGAGTTTCAATGCAGGCACGGGCCTGACAGCGCACGGGAGGCCTCAATCGCCCCACAAACGAAAAAGGGCGGCCGCATGCGCGACCGCCCCCTTTTTCGTCGAGGTCGAAAGCCTCAGTTCGTGATGATCTCCGGCCCCATGCGCGATGTGGGCAGCCAGGTGGAAATCCACGGCACGTATGTGACGATGATCAGAAAGACGAACAGAACCAGCAGGAACGGCAACGCGGCCTTGACCACCCCCATCATCGGCATGCGGGCGACGCCGGACGTGACGAACAGGTTCAGTCCCACCGGAGGGGTGATCATTCCGATCTCCATGTTCACGACCATGATGATCCCCAGATGGATCGGGTCGATGCCCAGCTCGATGGCAATCGGGAACACCAGCGGCGCCACGATCACCAGCAGGCCCGACGGCTCCATGAACTGACCGCCGATCAGCAGGATCACGTTGACCATGATCAGGAAGGTGATCGGGCCCAGCCCCATGCTCAACATGGATTCCGAGATCCGTTGCGGGATCTGCTCGTCGGTCAGCACGTGCTTGAGGATCATGGCGTTGGCGATGATGAACATCAGCGTAATGGTCAGCTTGCCCGCATCCAGCAGAACGCGCCGCGTGTCGGCGTGAACGAACGATGTCAGCAACGCCTGCGGCTTGCGCATCACGGACGAACGCGGCTGTCCGTCCTCAGTCTCGGCCAGCGGCCCCATGTCGCGATAAATGAAGCACGCGACCAGGAATGCATAGACCGCGGCCACGGCGGCGGCCTCCGTCGGGGTGAAGATCGCGCCGGTAAATCCGGGAATCCCGTAGATGCCCACCATGATGATGACGATCAGCAACAGGCCCCAGAACGCATCGACGAAACTGTTCCATATCTCGCTCCAGCCGTTCCACTCACCCTTCGGCATGTCCTTGATACGGGCCACGACGTAGATCGCGATCATCAGCATGGTACCAGCCAACAGGCCCGGGATCACGCCCGCCAGGAACATCCGCCCCACCGACACATCCGTCGCGGAGGCATAGACCACCATCACGATGGAAGGAGGGATCAGAATGCCCAGCGTTCCCGCATTGCAGATCACGCCGGCGGCGAATTCCTTGGTGTAGCCGACCTTCTGCATGGCGGCGATGACGATGGAGCCGATGGCGACCACCGTCGCGGGCGACGACCCTGACAGCGCCGCGAAGATCATGCAGGCGAGAACCCCCGCGATGGCCAGCCCGCCGCGCATATGACCGACACATGCAATGGAAAACCGAATGATCCGCTGCGCCACGCCTCCGGTGGACATGAACGATGATGCCAGGATGAAGAACGGGATCGCCAGCAATGTCGAATGCCCCGCCATCGCCTGAAACAGGGATTGCGCGATCGAGGCGAGCGACGTGTCCCCCAAGACCAGCAGAAACAGGATCGAGGACAGGCCCAAGGCGACCGCAATCGGCACACCGATAGCCAGCAATGTGATGACGCACAGAAACAGGACGACGACTTCCATTATGTACGCTCCTCGCGGGCCAGTTTGTCCGCCGCTTGCTCTACGGCTTCTTCAGCCTCATGACTGACGATCAGGCTCGACGAAGTGCCGCGAACGATGGCGATGGTCGCCTGGATCAGTCGGAACAACAGCAGGGCGACGCCCAGAGGCAGGATCAGATACGGGATGGCGCGCGGCAGCTTTTGAAAGGGTGGATCGCCGTCGTACAGCAACCACCCCTCGACGAACCGCAGCAGGTCGGGCATCGGAACGAACCGCGTCTCGTACCAGCCGTTTTCGCGGGTGTTTTCGTCCAGCCCCGTGGGAAACCAGCGACCGGTCGTCTGATCCAGGTTCGCGAACGGCGCCCAGTAATCCCACGCGCCCTTCATAAGCAGCCCCGCATAGATCAGACAGAACATGGCGGCGATCAACGCCGTGATCCGCTGGCCGCGTGCCGGCAACAGGGACGTCAGCGCATCGACGCCCAGATGCGCCGTGATCTTCACGCAATAGCTCATGCCAAACAGAACCAGCCAGGCAAAGAGATACTCCACCACCTCCGGCCCCCAAAGGATCGAAGACGAGAATCCGTATCGCAGCACGACGTTGAGGAAGGTCATCGCCGTCATCAGGGCGAGGATCAGGGCAATGACGTTTTCTTCAAACGCACCGAAGAATCCGCCTAGACGTCCGCGATGCGGGGGGGCCACGCTGTTCATGCTCATCCTTTCGATAGACCGGGCTTTCGATAGACCGGGATGCCGCCACGACAGGCGAGTCCACAAGGCAAGATAACGGGAGCGGCCCGTCAGAACCGCTCCCGCTTCATCAGAACCACGCGACGGGCGCGTGGCTCCCCGCATCAGTGGCGGGAGTTGATTTCCTGTGCGGCATCAATGTTTTCCTGACCGACATCGGCCACGAACTGCTCCCACACGGGCTTCATCGCATCGACCCATGCGGTCCGCTGCTCGGGCGTCAGGCTGCGCACGGTGCCGCCGGCATCGATGATCGCCTGACGGGCCTCCTGGTTCACGGCCTCGGATGCGGCGTTCCGAGAAACAGTGACCTCGTTCAGGATGGTCGCGAGTTGATCGCGCACGTCCGCATCCAGGCCCTGCCACCAATCCTCGGACGTCACGACCAGATAGTCGATCACGCCGTGGTTGGTTTCGGTGATGCCGTCCTGCACCTCGAAGAACTTCTGACCGTAGATGTTGGACCAGGTGTTCTCCTGACCATCGACAACGCCGGTCTGCAACGCGCCATAAACTTCCGCGAAGGCCATCGGCTGCGGCGAGGCGTCCAGTGCCTCCATCTGCGCGACAAGCACTTCAGAAGGCTGGACGCGGAATTTGAGGCCGGACGCATCGCTCGGCAGCTCCAGCGGGATGTTCGCAGACATCTGCTTCATGCCGTTGTGCCAGAATTCCAGACCACGGATGCCTCGACGGATCATGACTTCCTTCATCGCCTGACCGGCATCGGAGTTCTGGAATTCATCCACGGCGGAGATGTTGTTGAACATGAACGGCAGATCGAAGATCCGGTACTGGCGGGTAAAGCTTTCGAACAGCGACAGCGAGGGCGCGGCCATCTGAACGTCGCCCTGCAACATCGCCTCCAGAACCTGCTCATCGGTATAGAGCTGGCTGTTGGGGAAGACTTCCATGCAGGCGGTTCCGTCCATCTCGGCGTTCACACGCTCGGCCAGTTCGGTGGCGGCGATGCCCTTGGGGTGACGGTCGGTGTTGGTGACGTGACTGAACTTGATGACCAACTCACCCTCTTCGCAGCTGGCCAGCGCAGGCAGAGCGGTCAATGCGGTCGCCGCGAACATCGCGGCAGTCATAAGAAGTTTCATGGTCATTCTCCCAGATACATATGTATGCCGACGCGTCCCGCGCCATGCTTCCGAACCCCGCAGGGCTCATGGCGCAATCGGGCACCATTGCAAGGGTCCGCGTCAACAGATCATACACCCTTCGGTGCAACTTTTTGCCGTTGACACCGTGCCCGGTTATCGGAATACGCAACACGCGCGCGCGAGCGGTATGGCACCACGCTGGAGGCCATATCGTCCTCCCGCATATGAGGGGCATCCCGTTTTTTTGGCGGATTCATCCCTTTCATTCGGACACAGACCGCTGTCAGTACTTTCTTGACCACCCCCCGTTACCCGCCGGTCCAGTCACGCACCAGCCACAGCGTGTATCGCCGTTCGCTGCCCGCATGATCCGGGACGGAACGCGCACCCAGTTTTCGCCGATTCGCAAATTGCGAGGCCATGGCAAGCCCATCATCCGGCCAGAAAGCCACCAGCACGCCGTCGCCCTCCACCGCCAGGGGGCCTTGCGCCACGCGCAGCGGCAGTGGTCCATCGGTCGTCATGCCGATGACAGGCGTATCGCGTAGCCCACCCCGCCACGCACAGGGCAACAGGGGTGCGCGAGACGCTCCGATCAGCGACACGGCGCCTTCTTCCTCCATGGTCAGCAGGACATCCTCGCAAAATGCCGCATCCGCCCGACGGGCTGCATGGGGGTCCGCGATCGCGGGCAATCCCTCTCCGAACGCCGCATACATCATCGACACCGCCAGCAGCATCGCGCCAACCGGCGCGCCGATCCCGGCCAGCGCGATCAGCCGCCAGCCACGCAGCGCGCTTCCGGCTTGCCTCAGAGCCAGAGGGGCAACCAGCACCGCCGTCAGCATCGGCGATCCCCGCTCCAGCAGAGCCAACGCGATGCCCAGCGCAATCACGCTCCAGATCCACAGGCCCAGCGCATCGGTGGAGCCGCGCAATCCGCCCAGCAGCAGAGAGCCCAGCGCCAGCACCGCCAGCGCCAGTTCCCACCATTCGGACGATCCGCGCACCGGCAGCGCACCCAGCAAAGGTGCCCCCGCCGTCGCCGCGGACCAGATCACGAACGGCAAGGCCAGCACCGCGATTACGCCCAGCGCCAGCACCGGCCCGCGCCACGCCACCCTGCGCCAGATCAGCAGCGCGAACAGCACCAGCATGGCGCCGATCAACAGTGGTTGCGCATGCAACAGGACCGCGCCCGACAGCCCCAGCCAGAGCCAGGGCCGCAGCGGCGGCGTCTTCTCCCGCTTCGGCCGGGGGGCGGCGGCCCGCTCCAGCAACAGGGCAAAGGGGGCGGCTGCGGCCAGCAAGACGCTCGCATTCAGTCCCGACAGGACCAGCCACCAGACCAACGGCGACGACAGACCGGCGATCAGGGCCATGCGGCCGCGCGGCGCCAGACATCCCAGCAATACAGCCAGCATCGCCAGGGACGAAAGTCGCAATGATGCCAGCATGTCACCGCCCACGAACAATGCGATCCGCAGAATCCAACTGCCCAATGGCGGTGCGTCGAGCGGCAGGAACGGCCCACCCAATGCGCGCCGCCATTCGGCCGCCTCACCCGTGGACAGTGGGACGGCAGGCATCAATGTACCGAGGACGGTCAACAGGATCAGGAACCCGCCCAGAACCGGCGCAAGCCAGACGGGCGGCGGGGAAAGCCGCTTTCTACGTGCCATATTCGACGTGGAATCAGGCGGCGCGACGCAAACCGGCGGCGGCCCGCCCGAATGCTTCGAACAAGGCGCGGGAGACCATATCCTCCCCCGCCTTGTATTCAGGATGCCACTGCACCCCCATGGCGAAACCGGGCGCACCCTCGATATAGATCGCCTCGGCGGTTCCGTCGGGCGCGCGGCCATCGACGATGACGCGACTGCCCGGGTCCTCGATCCCCTGCCCGTGCAGCGTATTGGTCAAGACTTCTGGCGCACCGAACAACCGTGCGAACGGCCCATCGGGGGTCAACGTCACCCAATGGCGCAGCGCGAACTTCTCCTCCATCGTGCCATCGGGGGGCATACGGTGGTTCAGGCGTCCGGGAATATCGCGGATTTCAGGGTGCAACGTCGATCCGAAGGCCACCGCCATTTCCTGAAAGCCACGGCACAGTCCCAGCACGGGAACGCCCCGCGCCACGCATTCGCGGATCAGGGGGAGCGCCAACGCATCGCGCGCGCGATCGAACGTGCCGTGGGCCTCCGTCTCCGCATGACCGTATTCCTCGGGGTGCACATTGGGCCGCCCCCCCGGAAACACAAATCCGTCACAGACCTGTATGGCGTCCGCGACCCCGATCAATGCTGGATCGGCCGGCAGCATCATGGGGATCGCGTCGCATACCTCGACGATTGCGGTGATATTCATCGTGCCGACAGCCTGCACCTGATACTGATCGTTGATCTGGTGCTGATTGCCGATGATACCGATAACGGGACGGGACATGGTCGCTCCTGAATCGTGTGCTGCATCGCAGTATGCCCGCACAGTTGCGCTTCGTCCACGCCCCGGTTTTCACTTTCCGCAAATATCCGCGCCGCAGGCTCTTACTTCTTGCGCTTGCCAACGTTGGCGACGCGGGCCGTCACCTCGATCTCGATCAACATGCGCGGGTCCAGAAGCTCGGCCACGAACATCGTCGCGGCGGGTCGCACGTTGCCCAGCCAAGTATGCAGCACCTCGTGGCTCTGCTCAAACAGATCGCGGTTCGGCACGATATAGGTGACACGCGCAACATCCGCCATGGATGCGCCGACCGCCGACAGGGCCGTGTTGATGTTGCGCATCGCCTGATCGGTCTGCACCGCCATATCGTCCGAGATTTCCATGGTCGCATAGTCAAACCCGGTGGTGCCCGAAACGAAGACCCAACGTCCGTCCCGCACGGCGCGGCTGTAGCCGATGGAATTCTCGTATTCGGACTCTTGCGAGAAGAGTTGTCGCGTCATCATATGCTCCGTATCTTGGGCGCAAATCGGCGCGCACCGCAGGACCATCCTGTGTGATGCGACCTATACCCGCCCTGCAACCCCGGCAAGCGAAACGGATACGGGTCCCGGCTCCCGATCGCTTCTATCCCGACAGGCCTATACGATGATCCGAACGATCCTGCTCGCCCTGACCCTCGCCGTTCCCGCACAGGCGGAAATATCGCTGAGCCTGCCGCTCGGCGCGCAAACGGAAACCATCGTGGTCGACCATACCTGCGCCGACGGGCGCGATCTGTCGGTTCGCTACATCACCGACGCCCAACAAAGCCTTGCACTGCTGTCCCCCGACGGCTCTGAGCGGCTGTTCGTGGCCGTGCTCACCGGATCGGGCGTGCGCTATGTTTCAGGCGAATGGGAATGGTGGAACAAGGGCAATGAAGGCACGCTGACGAACCTGCGCACCCGTATGGCTCCCTTGCCCTGCGAGGCAAACGAAGACTGATCTCGCAAGGTCAATCCGCGCCGACTGATCCCGAATGCAGCCGTCCGCGGCTTTCTGAACCTAAGGCTGTCCGGTCAGCCCCGCGGCCTCGATCCCGGCCATACCCGCCAGTTGATCGTTGTCCGCGCTGTCGCAGGTCACCCACCGCGCCGACGACCGCCTCTTTCTTGTCCAACACCACGACGGACAGAGGTTTGAGGGTTATCTCGTCTTGCGGTGGGTGATTTCAGACATCGAGCGTCCTTTGAAGATGCGCCGGAGGGATGCCTCCGGCGGGGATATTTGGGGAAAGTGAATGGCTCAGGACGCCTTCAGTTCCAGCCTGCGGCGGTGAAGGACCGGTTCGGTATAGCCTGAAGGCTGCTCCGTCCCCTTGTAGATCAAATCCTGCGCCGCCTTGTAGGCGATGGTGTCGAAGCCGGGAGCCATGGGGATGTAATCGGGATCGCCGGCGTTCTGGGCATCGACCTTCGCGGCCATGCGTTGCAGTACTTCCTCAACCTGATCGTGGGTCACGACGCCGTGGTGCAGCCAGTTCGCCATGTGTTGCGAGGAAATGCGGCAGGTCGCGCGATCCTCCATCAGGCCGACATCGTTGATGTCGGGCACCTTGGAACAGCCGACGCCGTGATCGACCCAGCGCACAACGTAGCCGAGGATGCCCTGGGCGTTGTTCTCCAACTCCGCCCGAACGTCCTCCTCGGACCAGTTCTGCCCCTCCGCCAAGGGATAGGTCAGCAAATCGTCGAGCGTTGCGCGCGGGCCGCCTGCCGCAATCTCATCCTGACGGTCCAGCACGTTGATCTGGTGGTAATGCGTCGCGTGCAGGGTTGCAGCCGTGGGCGACGGCACCCAGGCGCAGGTCGCGCCCGCCTTCAGGTGACCGATCTTCTGCTCGAGCATATCGGCCATCAGATCGGGCATCGCCCACATCCCCTTGCCGATCTGCGCGCGGCCCTTCAGGCCAGCGGCCAGTCCGATATCGACGTTGCGATCCTCATAGGCCTTGATCCAGGGGGTCGACTTGATGTCACCCTTGCGCATCATCGGCCCAGCCTCCATCGAGGTGTGCATCTCATCGCCCGTCCGGTCGAGGAAGCCGGTGTTGATGAACGCCACGCGATGCTTGGCGGCACGTATGCATTCTGCCAAGTTGACCGAGGTGCGCCGCTCCTCATCCATGATGCCCAGTTTTACGGTGTGACGGGGCAGGCCCAGAACATCCTCCACCCGATCGAATATCTCATCGGTGAAGGCGACCTCATCGGGGCCGTGCATCTTGGGCTTTACCACATAGACCGAGCCGCAGACCGAGTTGCCGCCGTCACGTTGCAGGTCGTGCATCGCGCAAAGCGTCGTGACCATCGCGTCCAGCAGCCCCTCCCCGGCTTCGTTTCCGTCGCGATCCAGCACGGCGGGATTGGTCATCAGGTGGCCGACATTGCGCACCAGCATCAGGCTGCGCCCCTTCAGCGATAACGTGCCCTCCGTGCTCTCATACGTCCGGTCGGGGTTCATCTTGCGAATGAAGGTCTGACCGTCCTTTGTCACCTCCTCCTGCAAGTCGCCCTTCATCAGGCCTAGCCAGTTGCCCCAGGCCAGAACCTTGTCCTCGGCATCGACGGCGGCGACGGAATCCTCGCAATCCATGATGGTCGAGATCGCGGATTCCAGCAGAACGTCCGCGACGCCCGCCTTGTCCGACCCGCCGATCCGGCTGTCGCGGTCGATCTGGATTTCGATATGCAGGTTGTTGTTGCGCAGCAGGATCGCGCTGGGCGCGTCCCTGTCGCCGCGCCACCCTGCGAACTGTTCCGGGCTGGCCAACAGCATCCCGTTGAACACCTTGGGCGGTTTCCCGGCGGAGGGCACCTCACGGCTCTGCATGGTTTCGGTGCCGCGCGTATCCTCGTCATTGAGGATCTCCGCCTCCAGTCCGCGATCGGTCACGCGGTAGCCCGCGACATCCGCGTGCGAGCCGGAGAACAGGGGTGCCGCCTCATCCAGAAACGATTTCGCACGGGCGATCACCCGCGCGCCACGCTCCGCGTCATAGCCCTTGCCGGTGGGCAGATCGCCCAGCGCGTCTGTACCGTAAAGTGCGTCGTACAGGCTGCCCCACCGTGCATTGACCGCGTTCAGCGCATAGCGGGCGTTCATTACCGGCACAACCAATTGCGGGCCGGGTGTGCTGGCGATTTCCGGGTCCACATCGCGCGTCTCGATGGTGAACGGTTCCCCCTCGGGGACCAGATAGCCGATTTCGCGCAGGAAATCTTTGTAAGCCTGCGCATCATGCGGTTGACCGCGATGCTCGATATGCCAGGCGTCGATCTTGTCCTGCATCTGACGCCGGATCGCCAGCAATTCGCGGTTGCGCGGACCCATATCGTGGATCAGGTCGGACAATCCCTTCCAGAATGCGCCCTCATCGACACCGGTGCCCGGCAGGGCCTGCGTGCTGATGAAATCCTTCATCTCCTGCGCGACGTGCAGGCCTTCGATCGCTATCCGGTCTGTCATGGCCGTCTCTCCTCTGGGATGTTTCCGAACAGATAGCGCGTGGGGCACACAACGCAATGTCGGGGGCAATGTCGATGGGATCCGATTTCATATGGTGGAATAGGCCGACCGCTTGCACTTCCCCCGACGCGCGCCCACCATAGGGCCGAACCGCTCAGGGGGACCATGTATGAGCCGACAATCCGTCATCCGCCTCGAAGATTATAAGCCGTTCTCGCATCCGGTCAGCACGGTGCACCTGACATTCCATCTGGACCCGGAGGCCACCCGCGTGCGGGCCGAGATCGCGTTCGGGGCAGGCACCGGCGATCTGCGGCTGGACGGTGTGGACCTCGACCTGCTCAGCGCCACGATCGACGGGGTGCCCGTTACCCCCACATGCGACGAGGACGGCCTGACCGTCGCCGCCGCCGACCTGCCCGATGGTCCGTTCACATGGGTTGCGGAAACCCGGATCGACCCCGCCGGCAACACGACGCTGGAGGGGCTGTATCACCGCCGCGACCTGTTCATCACGCAATGCGAGGCCGAAGGCTTTCGCCGTATCACCTACTTCCCCGACCGTCCTGACGTGATGGCCGTCTACACCGTGCGCATCGAAGGCGACATGCCGGTGTTGCTGTCCAATGGCGACCTGACCGGCAGCGGTCCCGGCTGGGCCGAGTGGCACGACCCCTGGCGCAAGCCCAGCTATCTGTTCGCGCTGGTCGCGGGCGATCTGTGCAGTGTCGAGGACAGCTTCACCACCATGTCCGGTCGCGATGTCACGCTTAAAATCTGGGTGCGCGATGGCGATCAGGGGCGCTGCGCCTACGCTATGGATGCACTCAAACGCGCGATGAAATGGGACGAGGACACCTACGGACTGGAATACGACCTCGTCCTGTTCCAGATCGTCGCGGTGGACGATTTCAATGCTGGCGCGATGGAGAACAAGGGCCTCAACGTCTTCAACTCCAAATACGTGCTGGCCAGCCCCGAAACCGCCACGGACGCCGATTTCGACGGTGTGGAAAGCGTCATCGCGCATGAGTATTTCCACAACTGGACCGGCAACCGCATCACTTGCCGCGACTGGTTCCAATTGTCACTCAAGGAGGGGTTGACCGTCTTTCGCGATCAGTGCTTCTCCGCCGATATGCGATCGGCTCCGGTCAAGCGCATCGAGGACGTGCTGCGCCTGCGCGCCGGGCAGTTCCGCGAGGATGCAGGCCCCCTCGCCCATCCTGTGCGGCCCGAAAGCTATGTCGAGATCAACAATTTCTACACCGCCACCGTCTATGAAAAGGGGGCGGAGCTGATCCGCATGCTGCGTGAGATTGTCGGGCAGGGGGCTTACGACGCGGCGCTGAAGCTCTATTTCGAACGCCATGACGGGCAGGCCTGCACGATCGAGGATTGGCTGAGTGTGTTTCAGGATGCGACGGGCCACGACCTGTCCCAATTCCGCCGCTGGTATCATCAGGCCGGGACGCCCCGCCTGACGGTCGAGGATCGGTTCGAGGGGGGCGAAACGATCCTGACCTTTCTCCAGACCACCCCGCCGACCCCCGGTCAGCCGGACAAGCAACCGGTGCCGATCCCGATCCGCTGGGGCTTGCTGGACGATGGGGGCGAGGTCGCGAACGGCACGTTCCTGCTGAGTGAGGCCGAGCAGGAAGTGCGGGTCAAGACTGCCGCCCGCGCGGTCCCCTCCGTCCTGCGCGGCTTCTCGGCTCCTGTGATCTTGGAGCAGAAGGGGCAGCCGGGCGATGCGGGCGTGCGTCTGGCCCGTGATACGGATGCGTTCAACCGCTGGGAGGCGGGGCGCACCCTCGCGCTCGACGTACTGGCAGGCGATGGCGACCCGGCACCCTGGCTGGACGGCGTGTGCGCGGTTCTGAATGACCAGACGCTGGACCCGGCCCTGCGGGCATTGATCCTCAGCCTGCCCACGCAGGAGGGTATCGCGCAGGAGATCGCCTTGCGCGGCGGAACCGTCGATCCCGATCTGGTGCATGTGCGGCATCAATCGCTTGAGGAAGCACTGACCTCACGTCTGGGCGCGGAGGCGATGCGCATCTCGCGCGCGATCCGACCCACCGGGGACTATTCGCCCGATGGTCAGGCGCCGGGGCAACGGGCGCTGGCCAACCGCCTGCTGTCGCTCGCCGCCCGCCGCGACACCGATCTGGCGCGCGAGGCGTTGGCGCAGGCGTCGAACATGACGGACCGCCTCGCCGCACTGGCACCCCTGATCCGCGCCGGACAGGCGGAGGCGGAGCTGGCCTCATTCCACGCCGAATGGACCGGCACTGATCTGGTCATCGACAAGTGGTTCGCCATGCAGACCAGCCTCGCCCCGGCACATGAGGCGCTGGACGTGGCGCAGCGACTCCAGAACCACGAAGATTTCGCATGGACCGTGCCGAACCGGTTCCGTGCGCTGGTTGGCGGGCTGATCGGCAACACCGTCGCGTTTCACCGCGCCGACGGGGCCGGTTATGTCTGGCTGGCGGACTGGCTGCTGAAGGTGGACAAGCGCAATCCGATGCTGGCCGCGCGCATGTCAGCCGCGTTCGAGACGTGGCGGCGCTACGACGAAGAGCGGCAAAAGCTGATCCTCGATCAACTCGAACGCATTGCCAGCGCCGATGGGTTGAGCCGCGATACAGGGGAGATGGTCGGTCGGATGCGAGCGCAAGCGTAGGACCGGGATGTTCGGAGGACCGCAAGGGGCGGAAGGTTTCTCTCCGCCCCTTCACCACTGTCCGAACGCAGTCCAACGGTGCGCTAACCGACAAACGCCTTCTCGACCACGAAATCGGCGGGCGCGGAATTGGAACCTTCGGTAAAGCCCGCCTGCTCCAGAATGGTCTTCACATCGAGGTTGAGGCCCATTGATCCGCAGATCATCACACGATCTTCCGCCGGGTTCAGCGGCCCGGTGCCGAGCGCCTCATACAATTCGCCAGAGCGCATCAGGTCGGTAATTCTGCCTTTGTTTACAAACTCTTCCTGAGTAACGGTGGCGAAGTAGTGCAGCTTGTCCATTGCCTGCTCACCCACCAGAGGATCCTCGGGCAGACCCTCCACCAGACGCTGACCGTAAGTCAGCTCCTCAACCGTGCGGCATGTATGCGTCAGGATAACCTGCTCATAACGCTCGTAAATATCAGGATCACGGGTCAGGGAGGCAAACGGGGCTATGCCCGTGCCGGTCGCCAGCAGCCACAATCGCTTGCCCGGCAGCAGCGCGTCGGTCACGAGCGTCCCGACCGGCTTGGGCCGTACAATCACTTGATCCCCAACGGAAATATTCTGCAGTTTCGAGGTCAGCGGTCCATCCGGCACCTTGATCGAATAGAACTCCAGCGTCTCATCCCAACTGGGGGAAGCGATGGAATAGGCGCGCAGAAGCGGCTTGCCGTCCTCCTTGAGCAACCCGATCATCACGAACTCACCCGAGCGGAACCGCAAGGAGGCAGGGCGCGTCACCCGGAACGAAAAAAGTCTATCGGTCCAATGCGTTACTTCGGTAACAATTTGCGCATCAGGGCGCACAGGGGCGTTTACGGGCTGTTGAATCGTCATGGGTCTGTCCTTGAGAACCGATCAGGCGGAGCGGCGGAATTTCGATTGGTAGCGAAGCGTTTGAACCGGGCTCCACTGTGGCGCGGGCTGGCGCGCGGCGAGCGCATCATCAATCTCGACCTCATCAAAGCCGACGCCACGCGCTTTTCTATATTGTTCTGCAATAACATGCCCCTGCGCGCGCAACTTACCACGGTATCCCAAATCGCGAAGGCGCGCGGCAATGGTAAATCCGCGTCCGTCCGCGCTGGACGGAAAAGGAATGCGGATCAGCGGAGCGTCCTTGATCGAGGCGAAAACCGCCACCACATCCGCATCGTTCGGCAGATCGACACCCTGGCCGTCGGATTGCTCACCCGGCGCGGCAAACCCCGCGTTGAAGCCGTCAGGGCCGAAGCCTGCATCGGTCACGATCACGCTCATTCTACTGTCTCCTTGATGGGCCCACGCACCATCTTTCCGTCGATGAAGTGGATGCCGCATTCTTCTTTTTCCTCGCCACGCCAACGGCCTGCGCGGGGATCTTCACCTTCCTTTACCTTCGAGGTGCACGGCGCACAGCCAAGGGAGGGATAGCCCTGCGCAACCAGCGGATGTCGGGGCAGCTTGTTGTTCCACAGATAGTCCTGCACATCCGACGGGCCCCAATGGGCCAGGGGGTTGATCTTGATGCGCTGATCGCCCTCCGCTTCGAAGAACTCCAACGCCGCGCGGGTGCCGGACTGGAACCGCTTACGCCCCGTGATCCACGCATCATAGGGCGTCAGGGCGGCCTCCAGCGGGATGGTCTTGCGCAGGGCACAGCACGCATCGGTATCGCGCCGGTGCAGCGTACCGTCGGGGTCCTGTGCGGCGAGCTGGGTGCGGCTGGCGCGAATGATCTGAACGTTTGTCAGACCCAGCGACTTCGCGACATCGTGTTGATAATCCAGCGTTTCGGGAAACAGCATCTCGGTATCTATAAACAGCACCGGGATATCGGGATTTACCACGGCGGCAAGATGCAACAGCACCACGCTCTCCGCTCCAAAGGACGAGACGAGAGCGACACGGCCGGTCTCCTTGGCGTTCAGCGCCTCACGCAGGACGGCGCCAGCGGCATGGTGCCGGAAGCGGTCGTTCAGCGCGGCGACGCGTTCGCCTACGGTTGCGAAATCCTGTTCAGGCCGCATTCGCCCTCTCCTGCTTTTCGGGGTAGAGCGCCACCTTGAACGGACCCATCCCGACCCGGCGATATGCCTCCAGGAACGTCTCCTCAGGGTCGGCGCGCAGGTCCAGATAGGCCTTGATCAGGCGCTCGACCGCCGGAACAATCTCATCATAAGCGAAGCCGGGTCCGGCCCGCTCCCCGATGGTTGCCGTCTCGGTGCCGTCGCCGCCAAGGGTGATCTGGTAGTTTTCGACCCCTGCCCGATCCAGCCCCAGAATGCCGATATGGCCGACATGGTGATGCCCGCAGGCGTTGATGCATCCCGAGATCTTGATCTTGAGCGGACCGATGTCGCGCTGCGCGTCGATATCCGCGAAGGCCGTGGAAATCTGCTGCGCGACCGGGATCGAGCGCGCCGTCGCCAACGCGCAATAGTCCATGCCGGGGCACGCGATGATGTCAGAGACGAGGCCGACATTCGCTGTCGCCAGACCCGCATCCTTCAGCGCCGCGAACACGGCCGGCAGGTCGCCGCGATGCACATGCGGCAGGACGACGTTCTGCTCATGGCTGATGCGCAGCTCATCATGACCGTATTTCTCGGCCAGATTGGCCATCACGCGCATCTGGTCCGAGGTCGCATCACCCGGCGTTTCCCCGATCCCCTTGAGCGAGATCGTGACGATGGCGTAATCGGGATTCTTGTGCGCCACGGTGTTGGTGTCGATGAAGCTGCGCAACGCGCCGTCCAGCACCGGCGCGATGTCGGCGGTTTTGTAAGCGGGCGGCTGGAAGCCGGTTTCGATGTGGTCGATTAGATCCTGCGGCACCACGAAATCGCCGCGGATACGCTCGAACACTTCGGCGACGCGGCTTTGCATGACTTCGAGAGATTCTTCGTGGACGAGGATCTTGATGCGGGCCTTGTACTTGTTATCGCGGCGTCCGTGCAGGTTATAGACCTGCATGACCGCTTCGAGATAGGGCAGCAGGTCGGCCTTTGGCAGGTAGTCGCGCAGCACCTTGCCGATCATCGGCGTGCGGCCCAGACCGCCGCCCACGATCACCTCATAACCGGGCGCCCCGTCCGCGTCGCGCACCATGCGCAGGCCGATATCGTGTGCCTTGACCACGGCGCGATCATTGGAGGATCCGGTCACGGCCACCTTGAACTTGCGTGGCAGGAACTGGAATTCCGGATGATCCGTGGACCATTGACGCACCAATTCTGCGGTCGGGCGTGGATCCTCGATCTCATCCGCGGCGGCCCCTGCGAAATGATCGGCGGTAACGTTGCGGATGGTGTTGCCCGAGGTCTGGATCGCGTGCATCGACACATCCGCCAACGCTTGCAGCATGTCGGGCACGTCCATCAGCTTGGGCCAGTTGTACTGGATGTTCTGGCGCGTGGTGAAGTGGCCATAGCCCTTGTCCCACTTGTCCGCGATCATCGCCAACTGGCGCATCTGGCCACTGTTCAGCGTGCCATAGGGGATCGCCACGCGCAGCATGTAGGCGTGCAATTGCAGGTACAGACCGTTCATCAGACGCAGCGGCTTAAACTCGTCCTCGGTCATCGAACCGTCGAGGCGGCGCGCAACCTGGCCGCGAAACTCCTGCACGCGGGTGTTGACGAATTCGCGGTCGAAATCGGTGTAATCGTACATGGATCAGGCCTCTGCGGCTTCGGCTTGCTTGCCGTGGCTGTAGTTGGAGGGGCCGCGTGTGCGGAACGCCTCTCTGAAATGGACGGGACCGGGGGTGCCGTTCGCGTCGAGCGTGGCTTCGGCCAGATACGGCCCCACGATCTTGAGCTGTTGCGCGGCGGCGGTGGCGAGCATCGCCTCAGCCTGCTCCGCGTTCTGGGCGACCTGGGCGTTGGCGTGGTCGCGTGTCCAGCCGCCCTCGGCGGTCAGATAGATCACGTCGCCCAGCAACAGGTCGTTCGCGGTTACGATTTGGGGTTTGAAGGCCTTGGCCATTTTATGCCTCCACTTTCTGGAATTGCGGGGATTGCAGGGTCGGGATCGCGGCCTCGGCCGCGCGGGGTGTCAGGCCCAGCATCAGGATCACGGGGCCATTCATGCCCTCACGCGACAGCATGTCAGGCAGGTCGATCAGGGTGCTTGGCAGAACGCGCTGGTTGGGGCGGCTGACATTCTCGATCGCGGTGATCGGGGTGTCCTCGGGCGCGCCGTACATCATCAGGCGACCGCGCAGGAAGGTGCTGGCCTTGCGCCCCATATAGATCGCGGCAGTGGCCCCTTCGCGGGCCAGATCGCGCCAGTCCTGCTCGGCGAAGCCATCGACATCGTGGCCGGTGACGATGCGGAAGGACTTGTTGCGGCCCCGCTTGGTCAGGCTCTGCCCCAGCGATGCAGCCGCGGCGGAAGCGGTGGTGATGCCCGGAACGATCTCCCAGCTCAGACCGTGCGCGTCGAGCGCCTCGATCTCCTCGTCCAACCGGGCGAAGATCGCCACGTCGCCGCCCTTGAGACGGGCGACCTTGTGACCCTGGGCGGCCTTGGCAACGATCAGGGCGTTGATGTCTTCCTGCTTCCACGACGGACCGAAGCCGGTCTTGCCGACCTCGACAATCTCCGCCTCGCGCCGGGCAAGCTCCAGAATGCCCGCCCCGACCAGACGGTCGGTGACCACGACATCCGCCTCATGCAGCAGGCGGCGGGCCTTCATGGTCAGCAATTCGGGATCGCCGGGACCCGCACCGATCAGGGCGACGTGACCGACGGTGGCCTGCCGGTTCAGGGTTTCGTTCAACAGGTCGTCCAGTTCCTCACGCACCGCATCCTGCCCTTGGCTCAGCGCGCGGGGGCCACGGTCGAAATAAAAGGCGGACCAGAAGGCCCGGCGAATGCTGCCCATCGGCAAGGCGTCGGCAACAGGGCGAAAGGCCTGTCCGATACGGGCCAGCGTGCCCAGATTGGCAGGCAGCATCTCCTCCACCCTGCGCTTGATGTCCCGGGCAAGCACGGGTGCCGCGCCCTCGGTCCCGATGGCGACGGTCACGGGATCGCGGTCCACGATGGCGGGGGTGATGAACTGGCTGTCCTGAAGGTTATCGACGATGTTGATGAGAGCCCCGGCGTGACGCCCGATCTCGGCGGCGCGCGCATCCTCAACCGCATCCTCGTTCGCACCGTAGAGTAAGGCCGCGTCGATCGCGTCCCCCTCCGCGATCGGGCGTTCGATCAGGGTCAGCTTACCGTCCGTCGCAAGCTCACGCAGCTTCGCATGTGGATCGGTGCCATACACGGTTACGTTTGCTTCGGTCTTGAGGATCAGCCGCAACTTCGCCAGCGCACACTCCCCCGCGCCCGAAACGACCACATTGCGTCCGGCGAGATTCAGAAAGATCGGGAAATGGCGCATCGCTCTCTCCTGCTTGGCCTGCTTGGCTTTGACTTCACATGGCAGCTTAGAACATAATTCCAAGATTCAGGGTATATGGCGCTGGAAATAAGAACGATGATCCGATACGGGGGTGTCAGTCACACGTTTTTACCGGAAAAGCGGGAATTTACAGAATGAGCATCCGACTCGACGATACAGACCGGAAAATCCTTGCCGAATTGCAGGAGGATTCCGCACGTTCCCTCGACGAAATCGCCCGCCGGGTAGGTGCATCCAAGACCCCGGTCTGGAACAGGATCCGCAAGATGCGCGAGTCCGGGATCATCCGGGGCCAGACCACCCTGCTCGATCCCGAAAAGCTGGGGCTGGAGGCCTGCTTCTTTGTTCTGATCCGCACCAGTGAACACGATGCGGGCTGGTTGGAGCGGTTCCTGAACGCGGTCAAGAACCGTCCCGAGGTGATGGAGGCCCATCGACTGGCCGGTGATATCGACTACATCCTGAAGGTGCGCGTCGCCTCCGCCCGTGCCTATGACGTATTTTACAGGGCGCTGATTCAGGAGGTGTCGATCTACAATGTCACCTCTACCCTGTCGATGGAGGAGATCAAGAACACCACCGCCCTGCCCATCCCGGACAGTCCGGCATAGTCCGTGTCCTAGCGTCAGGTCAAAAGGTCGCCGAAACGCGTATCGGCCTTATGTGATCATACATACGGCCCCATACTTATGGGCAAGGACGATGACGTCACCGAAGCCGCCTTCAGCATTCACCCAAGGGACGCAATCATGAAAATCGCAATGATGGCGCGAAACGCCAATCTCTACTCGCACAAGCGTCTGGTCGAGGCGGCGCAGCAGCGCGGCCACCAGATCGACATCATCAACACGCTGCAATGCTATATGAACATCGCATCGCGCCGGCCCGAGATCTACTATGACGGCAAGTCGCTGACCGGCTATGACGCGGTGATCCCGCGCATCGGTGCGTCGATCACGTTCTACGGACTCGCCGTTCTGCGGCAGTTCGAGATGATGGGCGTCTTTCCCCTGAACGAAAGCGTCGCCATCGGACGCTCACGCGACAAGTTGCGGTCCATGCAATTGCTGGCACGGGACGGCATCGGCCTGCCGGTCACGGCGTTCGCGCATGATGCCAAACAGGCCGGAGAGGTCGTGAAACTGGCGGGCGGCGCACCCGTTGTCATCAAACTGCTGGAGGGCACGCAGGGCATCGGCGTGGTTCTGGCCGACACGGAGCGGTCCGCCAAGTCGGTGATCGAGGCGTTTCGCGGTGCGAACGTCAACATCCTCGCCCAGGAATTCATCAAGGAATCAGGTGGCACGGATATTCGCGCCATCGTCGTGGGCGGCAAGGTGATCGCCGCGATGAAACGCACCGGGGCGGAGGGCGAATTTCGCTCGAACCTGCACCGGGGCGGGTCCGCGAAGGTCATCAAGATCTCACCCGAGGAACGCTCCACCGCCGTGCGCGCGGCCAAGGCGATGGGCTTGAGCGTTTGCGGCGTGGACATGCTGCGCTCGAACCACGGGGCTGTGGTGATGGAGGTCAACTCCTCCCCCGGGTTGGAGGGGGTCGAGAAGGCCACCGGCCTCGACGTGGCGGGCACGATCATCGAACATCTGGAAAAGCACGCCAAGCCCGGCGCGACCCGGACCAGGGGCAAGGGCTGACCACCCCGTTTCGCCCCCTTCCTTTCCAGAACATCGAATGAGCCAATGTCCACCAAACCCAAGAAACCCAAACCTCAATTAATGGTAATCGGCTGGATCGAGCATATCGCCCTGCCCGATCTGGGCATCCCCGATATTCGCTGCAAGATCGACACGGGCGCACGCACCAGCGCCCTGCATGCCGACGATATCGAGCGGTTCGGCAAGGATGGAGAGGATTGGGTGCGCTTCGGACTCCGGCTCAAATCCCACGGTCCGGCAACGCGGATCGAGGCGCCGATCTACGACATTCGCAGGATCAAGAACACCGGCGGCATCCCACAGGAGCGGATCGTGATCCGCACCACGGTCAATCTGGGCGGGCGCGAATGGCCAATCTCGGTCTCGCTGACAGATCGGTCCAGAATGAAATTTCCGATGATCGTCGGACGCTCCGCGCTCAAGAACCAGAACATCGCCGTGCACACCCGCCACGCCAACCTGACCCGTCGCTGAGGACCTTTCACAACATGCCCAAACGCGCCGATTACGATTTTGCCGGCACCGCCATCGCCCCCGGCACGCGCAGGACAATCGAATTGCCGGTCAGTGTGATGTCCGACCACACGCCCGTCACGATGTCCGTGCATGTGATCCACGGAAAGCAGGACGGCCCGACCATGTTCGTCAGCGCCGGGGTGCACGGGGATGAGGTCATCGGGGTCGAAATCGTGCGACGGTTGTTGCGCACACCGAACCTGAAATCGTTGCGCGGTACGCTGATCGTGATCCCCATCGTCAATGCCTTCGGGTTTCTGAACCACTCACGCTATCTGCCGGATCGACGCGACCTGAACCGGTCATTTCCGGGCAGCGCGCAAGGGTCGCTCGCCTCGCGGCTGGCATCGCTGTTTCTGAACGAGATCGTCCTGCGCTGCGATCTGGGCATCGACCTGCATTCCGCCGCGATCCACCGCACGAACCTGCCACAGGTCCGCATTTCGCCCGACAATGACCGCACCGCCGAACTGGCGGAGGTTTTCGGTGCCCCCGTCATCCTGCAATCCCCCCTGCGCGAGGGGTCGATGCGCGGCGCGGCGAAGAATGTCGGAAAGGACGTGCTGCTGTTCGAGGCGGGTGAGGGCCTCCGCTTCGATGAGATGTCAGTGCGCGCGGGTGTTGCTGGCATCCTGCGTGTGATGCGCCATATCGACATGGTTCCGGCCAAGGGCATCGCGAAACCGAAATCCGCCTCGTATTACTGCAATTCCAGCAAATGGCTCCGCGCCCCGGCGGGGGGGCTCTTGCGGTCGTTCAAGGGTGAGGGCGACGTGGTCAGTGAGGGCGATCTGATGGCCGTCGTCGCAGATCCCTTCGGCAACAAGGAGATCGAGATCCCCGCCCCGTTCAGCGGCATCGTGATCGGCCGGGCCGTGATGCCCGTGGTGAACGAGGGCGACGCGGTCTTTCACCTGGCCCGCGTGACATCCGTGGCCCGCGCGGAGGCGCTGATGGATGGACATACGGATCAGATGACGGACGATCCGCTGTTCGATGAGGATGAGATTATCTGAGCCATAACGCTCCATCCCGACAGGCAACCGTGCGCACGCTGATGCTGCACTGCGACAATAGGGCCGGACGCACGCGATTGCCTTGGCAGGGGCGCAGGCTTAGTTTCGGTCCGACAGAAAACGAGGTTGTCCATGCTCGGTTCATTCGACGCAATCCTTCTGGCGCGGATCCAGTTCGCCTTTACCGTGTCGTTCCACTTCCTGTTCCCCGCCTTCACCATCGGGCTGGCCAGTTACCTCGCCGTGCTCAACGGTTTATGGCTGTGGACGCGGGATGGCAGATACCTCGATCTGTTCCGGTACTGGGTCAAGATTTTCGCGCTTGCCTTTGCCATGGGCGTCGTGTCGGGCATCGTGATGTCCTATCAGTTCGGCACCAACTGGTCCGTCTTCTCGGATAAGGCGGGGCCGGTGATCGGGGCGCCCATGGCCTATGAAGTGCTGTCGGCGTTCTTCCTTGAGGCGGGGTTCCTGGGCATCATGCTGTTCGGACGCAGCCGCGTCGGCGACACGCTGCATATGATTGCTTGCGCGGCCGTGGCCTTCGGGACGTTCTTCTCCGCTTTCTGGATCCTCAGCGTCAACAGCTGGATGCAGACCCCCACCGGGTTCGAGATCGACGCCGTTACCGGGCAGTTCATGCCGGTGGATTTCTGGCAAATCATATTCAACCCGTCGTTCCCCTATCGCCTGGTGCACACCGTTACGGCGGCCTACCTGACCACGGCATTCATCGTCGGCGGTGTCGGCGCGTTCCACTTGCTGCGTCACCGGCGGCGGGGCGAAGCGCCCACGCCTGCGACCCGTACGATGTTCTCAATGGCGATGTGGATGGCGGCGATCGTGGCCCCTATGCAGATTTTCTTCGGTGATCTGCACGGCTTGAACACGCTGGAGCATCAGCCGGTCAAGGTGATGGCGATGGAGGGGCACTACGAAAGCCACCCCGACGGCGCGCCGCTATACCTGTTCGGCCTGCCTAACGATGAAACGCAGACCCTGGACTATGCGATCGGCATTCCCAAGGTATCCTCGCTGATCCTGCGGCATGATCTGAATGCTCCGATGGACGGTCTGGATACGATCCCGGACGACGAACAGCCGCCTGTGGCAATCGTTTTCTGGTCGTTCCGGGTCATGGTCGCGCTCGGCTTTGCGATGCTGGGGATTGGTATGTGGTCGCTGGTGGCGCGGACGCGCAGGCAATTGTACGATGCGACATGGCTGCACCGTGCGGCCCTGATCATGGCGCCTTCCGGCCTGATCGCGGTTCTGGCCGGTTGGATCACGACCGAGGTCGGGCGTCAGCCCTATACTGTTTACGGACTATTGCGTACGGCCGACAGCGCCGCGCCACTGGCAGCACCTGCCGTGGGCGCATCGCTGGTCGCATTCATCGTGATCTACTTTTCCGTCTTCGGCGCGGGCACGTTCTATATCCTGCGTCTGATGGGCCGTCAGCCCAGCTCGAAGGAGCCGCGGCTGGCCGATTCCGTCAAGGGGCCGATCCGCACCGCCGGAACCACCCCCGCACCCGAAGAGGCGACCCGCCGCCCCCACACGACAGAAACGGGAGCATGACCATGCCAGTCGAAGGTTTCACACTCGACCTGACCACCATCTGGGCCTTTCTGATCGCGCTGGCGGTGCTGATCTACGTCATTCTGGACGGGTTCGACCTGGGCCTGGGAATGCTGTTCGCGTTGGAGCGAAAGCGCGGCGATCGGGATGTGATGATGAACTCCGTCGCCCCGGTCTGGGATGGGAACGAGACCTGGCTGGTACTGGGCGGCGGCGGCCTGTTGGCGGCATTTCCGCTGGCCTACGCGCTGATCCTGCCCGCGCTCTACGCACCGATCATCGCGATGCTGCTGGCGCTGATCTTTCGCGGGGTCGCCTTCGAGTTTCGCTGGCGGACGGAACGGGGCCGCTGGGCGTGGGACATCGCGTTCATCGCGGGTTCGGGCATCGCCGCATTGTCACAGGGCATCACCCTGGGCGGATTGTTGCAAGGCATCCAGATCGACAAGGCCGCACGCGCCTATTCCGGCGGCTGGTGGGATTGGCTGACGCCGTTTTCGCTGACCGTGGGGGTGGCGGTGATGGTCGGCTACATGCTGCTGGGCGCGACCTGGCTGGTGATGAAGACCGGTGGTCCGTTGCAGGAGCGTATGCGGGCCCGCGCATGGCCGCTGGGCGTTGTCACGCTGGCCTTCATCGGTATCGTCAGCCTGTGGACGCCCTTCTTGCAGGATGGGTACTACAATCGCTGGTTCGCGGATTGGCGCATCGCGCTGGCCGGCGGGGTTGCCGCAGCGGTTCTGGCGATTGCGGCGCTGATGTTCCGCTCCCTGACGATCCATCGCCACGAATACCGTCCCTTCGTGCTGGCGCTGATGCTGTTCGTGCTGTGCTTTGTCGGGCTTGGCATCTCGATGTTTCCCTATATCGTGCCGACCGAAATCACGATCTACGAGGCCGCCGCCCCTGCAAAGAGCCAGATATTCATGCTGGTCGGTGCCGCGATCCTGTTGCCTGTCATCCTGATCTACACCGCCTATGCCTACTGGGTGTTTCGCGGCAAGGTTGACGAGGGGACCGGGTATCACTGATGGCGGAACGAACCTCTTCGTGGTGGCAAAGGCTGCTGTGGTTCGTGGCGATCTGGGTGCTGTCGATCACGGCACTTGGGATCGTCGCCTACGGCATTCGGCTGATGATCCTGTAGGGGCGTTCAGGTGAACTTCCGGTAGAGTCTGGTCTGATCGAAGATATCCTCCAACGCCTCCATCCGGGTTCGGGCCTCCCCCCAGTTCACGTCCTGCACGGCGGCGATCATGGTTTCCACCAGCAGCAGGGTCGTCGCCATCGAATCCCATGCCGAGGGGACAACGATGCGATTGGAAAAGCAGATATCCGCGACGCTGTGGATCGGGGACCGCCACTGATCAGTGATCAGGATGATCGTCGCACCCTTGGCGCTCGCCATCTCAGCCAGCTTCAGCGTGTTGTTCTCATATCGCCGCATGTCGAAAATCACGAAGACATCGCCTTGCTTTGCGTCCAGCAAGTGGTGCGGCCAGGCGTTCGAGGTCGATTGAATATGTGTGATCCGGGGCCGCACCACCTGCAAGTGCAGGAACAGGTATTCGGCAATGGTATGCGTCACCCTGCCCCCCACGATGAACAGCGGGCGGTCGGTATCCGCGATCAGGGCGCAGGCCGCGTCGAAGGTCGCAGGCTCGATTTGGGCGAGCGTCAGCCGGATATTGTCGATCACCGCCTCGGTGAAGCGATTGAGGACATGGCCCGAGGGCGCCCCCTCCGCCCAGGTATCGTGCTTTGCGATGGGGTTCTTGACCTTCGCCTTCAGCTCCTCGCGCAACTCCGCCTGAAAATCAGGATAGTTGCGAAATCCCAGCTTTTGCACCATGCGCGCCACGGTCGGCGCTGAAACCTGCGCATCGCGGGCCAGCGCCGAAAGCGGGCCGAGGCCCGAGGCCGGATAGTTTTCCAGAATCGAATGCGCCAACTGCCGTTCCGCGCGGGTCAGCGTGTCGAGCTGGGCCTGAATCCGCTCGGCTATGGTCATTTCCGCTTCGGGCAAAGGTGCCTCCATTCTGACGCTTTTCGTTACAGGGCGAACGACGATGTGCGATCCATTACAATATTGTGTTGACATGACGCCCCGCGCGCAAGAGCCTTGTCCCGGTCAGATGGGCAATTGAGGTGAACCAACCATGTCGGATCAGGTCGTTCAAATCGTGAACCCTGACGGTGAATCGCCGGTGCTGCTGGTGTGCGAACATGCCTCTCACGCCATTCCGGATGATCTGAACGGGCTGGGGCTGACAGCGCAGGAGGCGATCAGCCATGTCGCCTGGGATCCCGGCGCGATGGCGACGGCAACCCTGCTGTCGCAGGCGCTGGATGCCCGCCTGATCGCCAGCCGCATCAGTCGGCTGGTCTATGACGCCAATCGTCCGCCCGAGGCACCGGATGCCATTCCCGCGCGCAGCGAGCAAACCCACATAGCAGGCAACGTTGATCTGAACGCGGCGAACCGGTCCGAGCGTGTGACACGATATTACGCGCCCTTTCGCGATGCTCTGGCAGCGCAGGTCGCCGCACGCCCTGCGCCAGTGATCGTCACGATCCACAGTTTCACCCCGGTCTATAACGGCAAGGAACGGCATGTCGAAATCGGCGTGCTGCACGATGCGGATACCCGGCTTGGCGACGCGATGCTGGCGGAGGCTGCGCGCTTCACCGATTTTCAGGTCGAGCGTAACGCGCCCTATGGGCCCGAGGACGGCGTCACCCACACCTTGCTGGAACATGCGATCCGCTGGGGGCATCCCAATGTCATGCTGGAAATCCGCAACGACCTGATCGCTGACGCCCAAGGGCAGGCCCGCATCGCGGCGATCCTGAAGCCCTGGCTGACGGCGGCACTGTCCGCGCTGAAGGTGGCGGCATGAGGGTGCTGCGTCGCTTCATCGGGGCCGTGGACGGGGTGAACTATTACACCGGTCGCGTGGTGATGTACGGCATCTTCGTGCTGATGGGCATCTTGCTGTGGTCCTCGATATCCAAGACGTTTTTCTTGCCATCGCTGTGGACGCTGGAAATGGCGCAGTTCGTGATGGTCGGATACTACGTCCTGGGCGGTCCCTACTCGATCCAGCTGGGATCGAACGTGCGGATGGATTTGCTCTATGGCGAATGGTCCCTGCGCAAGAAGGCATGGGTGGACCTGTTCACGGTGCTGTTCCTGATCTTCTACCTCGGTGTTCTGCTGTGGGGCGCGTTGGCCTCCACCGCCTATTCACTGGGCTTTTGGGGCAGCAACCCGCTGGAATTCTTCGGTGGACTGGTGACGGGATCGCAGGAGGTCGGGCGGCTGGAACGCTCCCCGACGGCATGGCGGCCGGTGATGTGGCCCATCAAGGTGGTCATGATCGTCGGCATATTCCTGATGCTGTTGCAATGCCTTTCCGAACTTTTCAAGGACGTGCTCCGGCTGCGTGGTGAGGCGATCTGATGCCCTATGAAATGATCGCGACATTGATGTTCGCGACAATGATGCTGATGCTGCTGACGGGGCAGCGGGTGTTCGGGGCCATCGGCTTCGTCGCGGTGGTCGCGGCGCTGCTGCTGTGGGGGGACCGGGGCGGATACGACCTGGGCTTTGCCGCCGCAATGAAGCTGATGAAATGGTATCCGCTGCTGACGCTGCCGATGTTCATCTTCATGGGATATGTCCTGTCGGAATCGAAGATCGCGGACGATCTGTACAAGATGTTCCATGTCTGGATGGGCGGCCTGCGCGGCGGGCTGGCCATCGGGACAATCGGGTTGATGGTGCTGATCTCCGCCATGAATGGGTTGAGCGTGGCCGGTATGGCCATCGGATCGACCATCGCGCTGCCCGAATTGCTCAAGCGGGGCTATGACAAGCGGATGGTGACGGGCGTGGTGCAGGCGGGATCGTCGCTGGGCATCCTGGTGCCCCCGTCCGTGGTGCTGGTGCTGTATGCGATGATCGCGCGGCAACCTGTCGGGCAGTTGTGGCTGGCAGGGGTGGTGCCGGGCCTGATGATGGCCGCGATGTTCATCGCCTATATCGTGATCCGCTGCCGGATGAACCCCGTTCTCGGCCCGGTCCTGCCGCCGGAGGAACGTGACATTCCCCGCGCCGAAAAGCTGCGCCTGCTGCGTGCGGGTCTGCTGCCGCTGGTGATCTTTGCCGTGATGATGGTGCCCTTTGTCAACGGCTGGACCTCGCTGGTTGAAAGTTCTGCCATCGGGGCGATTGCCGCCTTCGCCGCCGCCGTGCTCAAGGGCCGGATGAACCGCGAGGTCTTCGAGAATTCGGTGCGCAACACGCTAGGCATCACCTGCATGTTCATGTGGATCATCCTCGCGGCACTTGCCTTCGGCGCGGTGTTCGACGGGCTGGGCGCGGTGAAGGCGATCGAAAGCCTGTTCACCGAAAAACTCGGCCTGAACCCGTGGGTGATCCTGATCCTGATGCAGCTCAGCTTTATCCTGATGGGCACTTTTCTGGACGACACCGCCATGCTGGTCATCGTGGCCCCGCTCTACGTGCCGCTGGTGGGGGCGCTTGGTTTCGACCTGATCTGGTACGGGATCCTCTACACCATCACGACGCAGATCGCGTATATGACGCCGCCCTTCGGCTATAACCTGTTCCTGATGCGGGCGATGGCCCCGCCCGAGATTACGTTGCGCGACATCTATAGCTCGATCACGCCGTTCGTGCTGGTGATGATCGGCGCGCTGATACTGGTCATGGCCTTTCCCGGCATCGCCACGTGGCTGCCGCAGGTCATCTACGGAAACTAAACAAAGAGCAGGTGCAGCCTGCCGAACCCCTCAAACAAGGAGAGATATGATGACGTCCAGACGCAAGTTTATCCAAGGAGCCGCCGCCGCCCCGGTCGCGGCTGCCGCCCTTGCCACCCCTGCCCTTGCCCAAGGCACGATCCGCTGGCGGATGCAGACCTATGCAGGTGCCGCGCTGGCCGAACACGTGATCTCCCCCGCGGTCGAGGCGTTCAACAAGATCGCAGGCGACCGGATGCAGATCGAGCTGTTCTATGCCGATCAGCTGGTCCCCACGGGCGAGTTGTTTCAGGCGATGCAGCGCGGCACCATCGACGCCGTGCAATCGGATGACGACTCGATGGCCTCCCCCACCGATGTCACCGTGTTCGGCGGCTACTTCCCCTTCGCGTCGCGCTACTCGCTCGACGTGCCGGTGCTGTTCAACCAGTACGGTCTGAACGAGATCTGGGACGAGGAATATTCGGCCCTTGGCGTCAAGCACATCTCCGCCGGGGCGTGGGATCCGTGCCATTTCGCGACGAAGGACCCGATCCGGTCCCTCGCCGATCTGGAGGGCAAGCGCATCTTCACCTTCCCGACCGCAGGCCGCTTCATGTCGCAGTTCGGCGTGATCCCCGTGTCCCTGCCGTGGGAGGATATCGAGGTCGCAATGCAAACCGGAGAGCTGGACGGCATCGCGTGGTCCGGCATCACCGAGGATTACACCGTCGGCTGGGCGGACGTGACCAACTACTTCCTGACCAACAACATCTCCGGTGCGTGGGCCGGATCGTTCTTCGCCAATATGGAGCGTTGGAACGAGCTGCCCGAGGATCTGCAAACCCTGTTCCGCGTCTGCTGCGACCAGTCGCATTACTATCGCCAATGGTGGTATTGGGGGGGTGAGGCCGCCCTGCGCGTCAATGGTCCCAAGCTGGAACTGACCACGATCCCCGATGAGGAATGGCAGAAGGTCGAGGATGCGGCGCAGGAGTTCTGGGAGGAGATCGCCGCCGAGAGCGACGTGAAGCGCCGCGTGGTGGATATCATCAAGCAGTACAACGCCGATATGGTGAAGGCCGGTCGACCCTACCGCTACACCTGATAAAGTGCGGGGCGGCCCATCCGGGTCGCCCCTCTACTGCCGGAGCACCGCATGTCCGACCACGCCGAACTGAAACGCGAAAACGCCAAAATCCTGCGAAAGCTGGCCAAGGAACTGGACCTTTCGCAACCGCGTGAGATCGAGTTCGCCGCCGCATTTCCAACCCGCGAACAGGCGCAGCAGGCTGCGGATTACCTCAACGCACGGGCGCAATCGCGCGCACTGCGCGCCACGGTGATTGCGGCCGGTGACGATTTCGATTGCGTCCTGCGCGTGCATATGGTGCCCGACCTCTATGACATTACCGATATCGAAAGCGTTCTGGCCGAGGCCACCGACCGCTTCGATGGCTTTGAGACCGCATGGGATTTCCCCGGTTAGACCCTTTCACAACAGAGTGTACCCACATGCCTACCCCCCTGACATTCGATGCGCTCAAGGCGCAGGTCGCCGATGGCTCCATCGATACGGTTCTGGCCTGTCTGGTGGACATGCAGGGCCGTCTGATGGGCAAACGATTCCACGCGCAGACATTCGTCGACAGCGCCTATCGCGAAACGCATTGCTGCAATTACCTGCTGGCCACCGACCTGGAAATGGCAACGCCCGACGGCTTTGCCGCGACCAACTGGGCCTCGGGCTATGGCGATTACATCATGCAGCCCGACCTCGACACGCTGCGCCCCGTTCCCTGGCTGGAGGGGACCGCGATGGTGCTGTGCGACATCCTGCACCACGACACCCATGCCCCGGTTGCGCATTCCCCCCGCGCGATCCTCAAGGCGCAGATTGCCAAACTCGACGCGATGGGGCTGAACGCGGTGATGGCCACGGAGCTGGAATTCTTCCTGTTCGCCAAGAGCTTCGAGGAGATCGCGCGCGGCGGATTCCGCGATCTGGAACCGATCAGCGCCTATAACGAGGATTACCACATCCTTCAAACCACCAAGGAAGAGGGCATCATGCGCCCGATCCGCAACCACCTCTACGCCGCCGGGATCCCCGTGGAGGGCAGCAAGGGTGAGGCGGAGGCCGGTCAGGAGGAGTTGAACATCCGCTATGCCGCCGCACTCGACTGCGCCGACCACCACACCATCGCAAAGCACGCGATCAAGGAAATCGCGTGGTCCAAGGGGCACGCGGTGACGTTCCTGCCGAAATGGGACGCGAGCAAGGTCGGCTCCTCCAGCCATGTGCACCAGTCGCTGTGGCGCGACGGCACATCCGCGTTCCACGACCCTGACGGGGATCTCGGCATGTCCGATCTGATGCGCCACTACATGGCCGGGCTGATCGCCTACGCACCGGATTACACTTATTTCCTCGCCCCTTACGTCAACAGCTACAAACGTTTCGCCAAGGGGACATTCGCGCCGACAAAAACAGTCTGGTCCATCGACAACCGCACCGCCGGTTTTCGCCTGTGCGGGGCCGGAACCGGGGGCGTGCGCGTCGAATGCCGCATCGGCGGCTCGGACATGAACCCCTATCTGGCGCAGGCCGTGATGCTGGCCGCAGGCATTCGGGGGATCGAGGAAAAACTGGACCTGCCGCCCCCCTCCTCCGGCGACGCGTACAAGGATGCGGAGGCCGCCGACATTCCGCAAACCCTGCGGGCCGCCACCGAAACCCTGCGCGCCTCGACTTTCCTGAGAGAGGCCTTGGGCGACGAGGTTATCGAACATTATCTACGCTCCGCCATGTGGGAGCAGGAAGAATTTGACCGCGTCGTGACCGATTGGGAAATCGCGCGCGGCTTTGAGAGGGCCTGAACATGATTACCTGTATTTCACCCATCGACGGTACGACCCAGGTCGAGCGGGAGCCGCTAACGTCCGAGGATGCGGCCAAGGCCGCTGCCCGTGCGCGCGATGCGCAACCCGGCTGGGCCGCCCGCCCGCTGGATGAGCGTATCTCGCTGGTCCGCGCCGCGACGCAGATCGTCGGCACGATGAACGATGAGATCGTGCCCGAACTGGCCCGCCAGATGGGCCGGCCCGTACGCTTCGGCGGGGAGTTTGGCGGCTTCGCTCAACGCGCCGATCATATGAGCGACATCGCCGCCGAGGCGCTGGCCGATATCGAGGTCGAAGATTCCGGCGAATTTCACCGCTTGATCAAGCGGGTGCCCCACGGCGTCGTGCTGGTCGTCGCACCGTGGAACTACCCCTACATGACCGCGATCAACACCATCGCGCCGGCCCTGATCGCCGGTAACACGGTGGTTCTGAAACACGCCTCGCAGACCCCCCTAGTAGGGGAGCGTCTGGCCAAGGCGTTCCATCAGGCCGGCGTCCCCGAGGATGTGTTCCAGAACGTCTTCCTCGACCATGCCACGACCTCGGAACTGATCGGCGGCGGGGCGTTCGATTTCGTCAACTTCACCGGCTCGGTCGAGGGGGGCCGCGCGATCGAGCGTGCGGCGGCGGGAACCTTCACCGGACTGGGGCTGGAGCTGGGCGGCAAGGATCCTGGCTACGTGATGGAGGATGCCGATCTGGACGCCGCCGTCGATACACTGATCGACGGGGCGATGTTCAACTCCGGTCAATGCTGCTGCGGGATCGAGCGGATTTACGTGGTCGAAAGCCTGTTCGACGCCTTCGTCGAGAAAGCCGTGAAGATCGTTGAGGGCTACAAACTGGGCGATCCCCTCGACCCCGACACGACGATGGGCCCGATGGCGCAACCCCGTTTTGCCGACATGATCCGCGCACAAACGGCGGAGGCTGTGGCCGCAGGCGCGAAAACCCTGATCGACCCTGCCCTGTTTCCCAAGGATGGCGGCGCCTATCTGATGCCGCAAATCCTCGTCGATGTGGATCATTCCATGCGCGTAATGCGTGAGGAAAGCTTCGGCCCCGTCGTGGGCATCATGAAGGTCGCCGACGATGCCGAGGCGATCGCCCTGATGAACGACAGCGAATATGGTCTGACGGCCTCACTGTGGACGCAGGATGAGACGCGCGCCATGTCCATCGCGGACCGGATCGAGACCGGAACCGTTTATATGAACCGGGCAGATTACCTGGACCCGGCACTGTGCTGGACGGGTTGCAAGAACACCGGGCGCGGGGGCGGATTGTCAGTCATCGGCTACCAGAACCTGACCCGTCCGAAATCCTACCACTTCAAGAAGGCCTGAGACATGAACGTCACAGCAAACTGGTCCTACCCCACCGCGATCCGCTTCGGCGCGGGCCGCATTGCCGAAATCACCGAGGCGTGCACGGCGGCGGGCATCTCGAAACCCCTGCTCGTCACCGACAAGGGCCTCGCCAACCTGCCGATCACCACGCAAACGCTGGATCTGTTGGAGGCAGCGGGCCTGGGCCGCGCCATGTTTGCGGATGTCGATCCGAACCCGACCGAGGTCAACGCCGAGGCCGGTGTGAAGGCCTACCGCGAGGGCGGCCATGACGGTGTCGTTGCGTTCGGTGGCGGCTCCGGCCTCGATCTGGGCAAGGTCGTGGCCTTCATGGCCGGGCAGTCGCGCCTGCTATGGGATTTCGAGGATATCGACGACTGGTGGACTCGCGCCGACGCGGATGCGATTGCGCCCATCGTGGCCGTGCCCACCACCGCCGGAACCGGATCCGAGGTCGGGCGTGCCAGCGTCATCACCAACTCGCAAACGCATGAAAAGAAGATCATCTTCCACCCCAAGCTGTTGCCCGCCGTTGTGATCTGCGACCCGGAACTGACGGTCGGGATGCCGCCGATGATCACGGCGGGCACCGGCATGGACGCCTTCGCCCATTGTCTGGAGGCGTTCTGCTCGCCCCACTATCACCCGATGAGCCAGGGCATCGCGCTGGAAGGAATGCGGCTGGTCAAGGAGAACCTGCCCAAGGTCTTCGCCGACGGCACCGATATCGAGGCGCGCGCCCACATGATGTCCGCCGCCGCGATGGGGGCCACTGCGTTTCAGAAGGGGCTGGGCGCGATCCACGCCCTGTCCCACCCTATCGGCGCGGTGCATCACACACATCACGGCACCACGAACGCCGTCGTCATGCAGCCGGTGCTGCGCTTCAACCGTGCCGCGATCGAGGATCGGCTGGCACTGGCTGCGGCCTATCTGGGCATCGAGGGCGGATATGAGGGGTTCTACGCCTTCGTCGGTGATCTGAACGCTTCGCTGGGGATCCCCGCGACCCTGACAGATCTGGGCATTGCGAACCCGGATATCGACGCGCTGGTCGCATCGGCATTGATCGACCCCAGCGTCGGCGGCAATCCGGTGAAGATGACCGCCGAAAACACCAGGGCACTGCTGCTGGATTGTTTCTAGAAGGCCAGACCGTTTTCTGGAAGGTCAGACCGGTTTCTAAAGGTCAGGCCGGGGCGGTTGCGCCGCCCCGGTCGATCAGGCCAACCGCGCCGCCGCAAAATCGCGCAGGGTATCGGCAGGGCCTTTGTCGGCCAGTGTCTTGACTGCGTTCGCGAATGCCAGCCGCAACGTCTCATTCTGTCCCATCTCACCAAACACATCGTGGATGGCAAGGAAGGCAGACGGGTCGCTTTCCACCTTGCTGGCCGCTGCCAGCAACTGCTCGGCGCGCGGATCGTCCAGAGTGAAGCCGAAATCGGCGTTTGCGGTCTGCGCGCAGTACCGGCACCACAATGCCAGTTCCATCGCCAGACCATCGACAGGCAGGCCCTTGCCCAGTGCATTCGCGATCGTGGGCAGCACGAATTTCGGCTGACGGTTCGATCCGTCCTGGCACAGCCGGGCGATGGTGTCACCGATCAGCGGGTTCGAGAACCGCTGCACACAGGTCGCCAGATACCCCTCGAAGCTGACACCGGGGATAGGCTCCAGAACGGGGATCACCTCGGACCGCATCAGGGCAACCAGCCAGTCGCGGATCAACGGATCCGCCATCGCATCGTGCACATAGACATGCCCCAGCAGAGCCGAGGGATAGGCCAGCGCCGCGTGACCGGCATTGAGGATGCGCAGTTTCATCGTCTCGAACGGGGCCACGTCAGCGACGAATTCGACGCCGACCGTTTCCAACTGGGGGCGGCCCTGGGGGAAGTTGTCCTCCATCACCCACTGGCGGAACGGCTCACACGCGACGGGGGCGTCATCCTCAATACCGAACGTCTCGGAAACCAGCGCGCGTTCGCGGGCGGAGGTTCCGGGCGTGATGCAATCGACCATGGAATTGGGAAATGCGACGTTCTGCGCGATCCATTCGGCCAGATCGGCGTCCATCGCCCGGGCCAGACCCAGCACGGTCTGACGGGTGATGTGGCCATTCTCAGGCAGGTTATCGCATGACAGGATGGTGAACGGGGCGGCCCCCTGCGCCCGGCGCGCCTTCAATCCGGCGATCAGCAGGCCGAACACGGTTTCGGGGCTGTCGGGCTTGGCGATGTCGGCCTGAATTGCTGGCGCGCCCAGATCGAAGCCGCCGGTCGTCGCGTCGACGAAATAGCCCCCCTCGGTGATGGTCAACGACACGATGCGGATCGCCGGATCGGTGATGCGCGCCACGATTGCGGCCATGTCGATCTCGCAAAAATCGATCATCGCCCCGGTGACGCGCGCGGTCAGGTTGCCGGGGGCCAGCTCCACCACCGTGGTCAGCCAATCCTGCGATTTCAATATCTTGCGCCTGTCCGCATCGAACGATTTGATGCCCGCCCCGACGATGGCCCAGTCATGCCCCGCCCCGGTCGAGAACAGCTTGTCGAGATAGACGGCCATGTGCGCCCGGTGAAAGTTGCCGATGCCGATATGCACTATGCCCGCGCTGAGATCCTCGCGCGAATAGGAAGGAATCGTCACATCGTCCTGAAATGAAGGCAGCGCGGACAGGGAAAGTTTCTGAGACATGGAATGATCCGGTTTGCGCCATGGACGTAATCTGTCAGGGCGTTCATTTGTGCAATGGAAGCGATAAGCGGGGCGTCACATGCGCGACGCCCCGGTATCACGCATCAGTCCAGACGCAGCCCGTCCGGTCCGAAACGGTGCAGTTTGTCCGCCTCAGGTGTCATGTAGATCGTGTCCCCGTGGTGCACGTTCATTTCACCGCTGACACGCACGGTCATCAGGTCGCACAGACCCGTGTCGTGAATGTGCAGGAAGGTATCGGAGCCGAGATGTTCGGACACACCGACACGGCCCTTCCAGGTGCCGCTCTCGGTCGAGACGCCGATATGCTCGGGCCGGATGCCGATCGTGGTGGCGTTGTGCTGGGCAGCCTCGGGGCCTTCGATCAGGTTCATCTTGGGCGATCCGATGAAGCCCGCCACGAAGGTATTGCGCGGCCGATGGTAGAGTTCCAGCGGTCCACCGACCTGCTCGATGACGCCTGCCTGCAACACGACGATCTTGTCCGCCATGGTCATGGCCTCAACCTGATCGTGAGTCACGTAGATCATCGTGGTGGCCAGCTTCTTGTGCAGCTCGCTGATCTCCATCCGCATTCCGACACGCAGGGCGGCGTCGAGGTTGGACAAAGGCTCATCGAACAGGAAGGCCGCAGGCTCACGCACGATGGCGCGGCCAATGGCGACCCGTTGGCGCTGACCGCCGGACAACTGACCGGGGCGACGGTCCAGATAGGCCGACAGGTTGAGGACGCTGGCGGCGGCCTCGACCTTGGCGTCCTGCTCCTCCTTGCTCATCCCGGCCATGCGCAGGGGAAACGCGATGTTCTTGCGCACGCTCATATGCGGGTACAGGGCGTAGGACTGGAACACCATGGCCAGGCCACGCTTGGCCGGGGGTGTTTCGGTCGCGTCGCGTCCGTCGATCTGGATGTTGCCGGAGGTGACGTCCTCCAGCCCCGCGATCAGGCGCATCAGCGTGGACTTGCCGCAACCCGACGGGCCGACGAAGACCACGAACTCGCCGTCGTTGATCTGAAGATCCAGCGGCGGGATGACTTCGACTTCACCGAACTTCTTGGTGATCTGGTTGAGAGTGATATTGCCCATTACTTTACGGCTCCGAATGTGAGGCCCCGGACGAGCTGTTTCTGAGAGAACCAACCCATGATCAGGATCGGCGCGATGGCCATTGTCGATGCGGCGGAGAGTTTGGCGTAGAACAGACCCTCCGGGCTGGAATAGCTGGCGATGAAGGCTGTCAACGGTGCCGCCTTCGCGGCCGTCAGGTTCAGCGTCCAGAATGCCTCGTTCCAGGCCAAGATGATGTTGAGCAGCACGGTGGATGCGATCCCCGGCACCGCCATCGGCGTCAGCACGTACAGGATTTCGGACTTGAGCGTCGCGCCATCCATTCGGGCCGCTTCGAGAATCTCACCGGGGATCTCCTTGAAGTAGGTGTAGAGCATCCAGACGATGATCGGCAGGTTGATCAGCGTCAGCACCACCACCAGCGCCACCCGGCTGTCCAGAACCCCCAGATTGCGGCTGATCAGATAGATCGGGATCAGCACGCCGACCGGCGGCAACATCTTCGTGGACAGCATCCACATCAGGATATCCTTGGTCCGCTTTCCCGGAACGAAGGCCATCGACCACGCGGCAGGCACCGCGATGATCAGACCCAGAACCGTGGACCCGACGGAGATGATGACCGAGTTCATGAAGTGCAGCGGATAGTTGGACCGTTCGTTCACGACGCCGTAATTTTCCAGCGTCCAGTCGAACCAGAACAGCGACGGCGGATCGGAGATCGCCTCCGCCTCGGTTTTGAAGCTGGTCAGGATGGTCCAGAAGATCGGGAAGAAGATCGCCATCCCGATGGTCCAGGCCGCCAGCGTGGCGATCAGTTTGCGTTTTTGAGTTACTGCGCGTGCCATATCAAGCGTCCAGATTCTTGCCGATCATCCGCATCAGGAAGATCGCAACGATGTTGGCAAGGATGATGGCGACAACACCACCGGCGGAACCTTCGCCCACGTCATAGTTCAGCAGACTTTCCGCATAGACGAGGTAGGTCAGGTTTGTGCTCGCCGTGCCCGGACCGCCATTCGTGGTCACGAGGATTTCGGCGAAGATCGACAGCAGGAAAATCGTCTGGATCAGAATGACGACCGTGATCGCGCGGCTCAGATGCGGCAGCGTGATGAACCAGAAACGGCTGAGCGGACTGGCGCCATCCATCTCGGCCGCTTCCATCTGCTCGGAATCCAGCGACTGGATCGCGGTCAGCAGAATCAGCGTCGCGAAGGGCAGCCATTGCCAGCTGACGATCCCGATGATCGAGGCGAGTGGCGCCTGCGACAGGAAATCGTAAGGTTGCAGTCCCACCGCCTTCGCCGCGTAGGCAAACAGGCCGTTGACCGGGTTCATGAACATGTTCTTCCAAACCAGCGCGGAAACGGTCGGCATCACGAAGAACGGTGCGATGACCAGAATACGCACGATGCCCTGCCCGAACATCGGCTGGTCCAGCAGGACCGCCAGCAGCACCCCCAGAACGACGGTGATGATCAGCACCCCCAGCACCAGCACCAGCGTGTTGACCAGCGCGTCCATGAAGGCGGGATTTGTCAGGAAGTTCTCGTAGTTACGGAACCCTACCCAACCCGTCCGGTCCGGCGTCAGCAGCCGGTAGCGTCGGAACGAATAGTAGAGCGTCATACACAGCGGTATCAACATCCACCCCAGCAACAGGACTGTTGCGGGCGCGATCATGAAACGGGCAGCCGTGCGGGAATGCTGGGTCGACATGACATAGACTCCTAGTCTGCCGGATGAGGGACCATTGGCCCGCCCCCCATCCGACGACCTTGCAGCGGTTCAAGCAGGAATGCGCGGAGCGGTCGGGAAATCGCCCGCTCCGCGCGGTGGAATCGAAGGCTCAGTAGCCTGCGTCTTCCATTTCGTTGGTGGTCAGCTCCTGCGCGTTGGCAAGAGCGTCCTCAACGCTGGTCTGGCCGGCAAGCGCGGCGGAGAATTGCTGGCCGACCGCAGTCGCGATGCCCTGGAATTCAGGAATGGCGACGAACTGAACGCCGGTATAGGGGACCGGATCCACGCTCGGGTTGGTCGGATCAGCGGAGTTGATGCTGTCCAGCGTCATCTGTGCAAACGGAATGTCTGCATAGTTCTCGTTCTCGTAGAGCGAGGTGCGCGTGCCCGGAGGAACGTTCGCCCAGCCTTCGTTTTCGGCCACGAGAGCGGTGTACTCCTTGGAGGTTGCCCACTGCACGAACGCCTTGGCTGCCTCAGGCGAGTCGGTGCCTGCGGGGATTGCCAGGGACCACGCCCACAGCCAGTTTCCGCGACGGCCCAGGCCGTTGTCGGGTGCCAGCGCGTAGCCGACCTGATCGGCAACCTGCGAGTCGTCGGGGTTGGACACGAAGGATGCCGCAACGGTCGCGTCGATCCACATGCCGCACTTGCCCGTCTGGAACAGGGTCAGGTTCTCGTTGAAGCCATTGTTCGACGCACCGGGAGGGCCGGATTCGTTCATCATGTCGATGTAGAAGTTCAGGGTGTTGGCCCATGCTTCGCTGTCAAACTGGGCGTTCCACTCCTCATCGAACCACTTGCCGCCGAACGAGTTGTTCATGGCCGTGAGAAACGCCATGTTCTCACCCCAGCCGGCCTTGCCACGCAGGCAGATGCCGTAGATCTCGTTCTCACGATCGGTCATGGCCGCGGCAGCTTCACGAATGAAGTCCCAGGTCGGCGCGTCGGGCATTTCCAGACCGGCTTCTTCCATCAGGTCCTTGCGGTACATGACCATCGAGGATTCACCATAGAAGGGCGCGGCGTACAGCTCACCATCGACCGTCAGACCGTCGCGGATGGCGGGCAGCAGGTCGTCAGCATCCCACTCCTCAGGCAGATCGTTGAGCGACAGCAACCAACCCTGCTTACCCCAAATCGGAACCTCATAGGTGCCAATGGTCATGACGTCGTACTGACCGCCATTGGTCGCGATGTCGGTGGTGACGCGCTGACGCAGAACGTTCTCTTCGAGCGTCACCCACTCCAGCTCGATGCCGGGGTTTTGTGCTTCGAATTCACCTGCCAGACCCTGCATCCGAACCATGTCGCCGTTGTTAACCGTCGCGATGGTCAGGGTTTGTGCGGATGCTACACTTGCAACCGTGCACAGGGCCGTAGCGCCCAAAAGGGCGCGCAATGTCGTATTCATCATTCCTCCCAATGCCCTTGCCGGGCAAATGCTTATACAGTGGGCAAATACTCACAAAAGAAGTGATTCGTGTCAATATGCCTTCATGGTAGGATGAAGTCAGAGACCAAGCTATTGAAATTTAATGGGATAATTACGATTCAATCAGAATCGCGTCGGCCGTGCTCTCATCCGTGATCAATGCGTTGATCAGGTTTCCGCGCAGCGCCGCCGCGATTGCAGAGACTTTTGCAGGCCCATTCGCGATGCCAACGACCAGTTCCTCGGGGTTCTTGTTCAACGGAGCAGAGGCGACGCGATCATTGAAACCGCCGGTCACCACATGGCCCTCGCGGTTGAACACCCAGCTTGTAATCTCCCCCACGACATCGGCGGCGGACAGGGCCGCGACCTCCTGACGTGTCATGAAACCATCCACGACCAGCGGGGCGTCCATGTCGATCTGACCGACACCCACGAAGGTCACGTCAGCCTGCTTGCACAGCTCCAAAGTATTGTGAACCGGCTCCTGCGAGTGCAGGATTTTCCGTTCCTCCACGCTGCGGGCCAGCACGGGCAAAGGCATGGGGTAATGGCGCGCATCCACCCGTTCCGCCAGCCGAACGACGACATTGTAAGGGGTCGCGGATCCATCCGACATCATGTTGCCGAGGCGCGAGACGATGCGGTGATGCGGGCAGCTCATCGCTGGCAGATGTTCCAGACAGGCCCGCAGGGTGCGACCGGTTCCCAGCGCCAGGATCTTGGGTTCCTTGGCCTTCAGGTGACGCTCCATCTCAACCGCGCCGGCAATCGCGACGCCGGTAATCAGGCCCGGTGCATCCGGGTCGCTGGGGACAATTTCCGCGAAACGAAGTCCGAACCTGGTGGTCAGAGCCCGGCTCAATTCCATGCAGCGGGCGATGGGATGGTCCAGCCGCACCTTCACCAGTTTTTCGCTTACCGCTGTTGAAACGAGCCGCTGCGCCGACTGGCGCGATACGCCAAGCTTTCGTGCAATCTCATCCTGAGTATTGCCTGCGACATAGTACAGCCAGCCAGCCCGGGCGGCGTCGTCCAGTTTGCCGCTATCATCCCTGACCACCATGCGCATAGCCTCCCATTGTGAGTTGAGGCGCCAGTAAGCGCAGGTCGGACCAGTTGTCAAAGGTCGTCACAGTGTGGGGATGCTTCAACATCCGCCCCTTCAGATGCTCCCCTCCGGTATAACGCAAGACGCGCATCTGTGCTGCCAGCGCCGCTGCAACCCCCGGAATGCTGTCCTCGATGACCAGACAGCGTGCGGGATCGACCCCCATCCTGCCGGCGGCATGCAGGAACAGATCCGGCGCCGGCTTGCCGTGCCTGACCTCGGAGGCGGTAAAGATATCCGACCCGAACCGCCCGCTCAGCTTCGCGATGCGAAGCGAGTGCGAAACCCGCTCCGGGCTGCTGCTGGTGGCAATGCAACAGCGGGTCTGCAAGCTGTCCAACATCCCGACCAGTCCGGGCGTGGGTTGCAATTCACGCTCGAACACATCCAGCAGGTCATCACGATAACTTTGCTCGAACCCCTCAGGCAGCGCGACATCCCAGTTCTCGCGGATATCACGGGCCACGGTCGGAAAACTGCGCCCGACGAAATTCGCGCAGAAATAATCCATGTCCACATCAACCCCCAGATCGGCCAGAACCCGGATCAGCACACGCGCGCTCAACCCTTCGCTGTCGATCAGCACGCCGTCGCAATCGAATATGATCAGATCGATATCGCTCATTTCCCGTCCTCACCTCTGGACGCACAAAAGCCTATCGGTCAGGATTTGTCATCGGTTCACCGCGAATTTGATGGGGACGAGATGATCGAACCACCGGGCCTGTGGCGCGACACCTGCGCCGAGCATGTGGACAGCACTCCACTGATGGGCGACGTCACCACCGACGTGGCGGTGATCGGCGGAGGATTCACCGGCCTGTCCACGGCGCTGCATCTGGCGGAGGCAGGATGCGACGTACATTTGCTGGAGGCATCAGCCATCGGCGCGGGTGCCTCGGGTCGCAATGTCGGGCTGGTCAATGCCGGGCTGTGGCTGCCGCCGCAGAAAATCCGGGCACGCCTGGGTGCGCAGATCGGCGGCAGGTTGGTTGAGGAACTGGGCGACGCGCCACATCTCGTGTTCGATCTGATAGAACGCCATCAAATACAGTGCGAGGCGACGCGGGCGGGCACGATCCACGTCGCGCAAACGCCCCGGCAATGCGCCGACCTGCGCGAGCGAGCGGAAATGTGGCAGGAACTCGGCGCGCCGGTGACGCTTCTGGATGCGCAGCAAACGGCGGAACGCACGGGAAGCACCTCCTTCATCGGCGGTCTGTTCGATGGGCGGGCAGGAACGGTGCAGCCGCTAGGCTATGCGCGGGGGCTGGCGCGGGCGGCGCTCGGCGCGGGGGCGATGATCTCCGACCACAGTCGGGTGCGGGCGATCACACGCGATCCCGGCAGCGGCTGGCATCTGCATACCGCGCAGGGCAGTCTGGGCGCCCGACGCATCGTGATCGCGACCAATGCCCAGACCGGCGACCTGTGGCCCCGTCTCGACCGCTGTCAAAGCCGGATCGACTACTTCCAGCTTGCGACCCAACCACTGGGGGACCGCGCCGCCCATATCCTGCCCGCTGGCGAAGGCATCTGGAACTGCGGCACGATCATGATCTCCCTGCGGCGCGACCAAGCGGGGCGGATCATCCTCGGCTCCATGGGGCGGATCGTGGCGACCGCGCGGCTCAGCGAACGTTGGGCGAGCCGGACCCTTGCGCGCCTGCTGCCCGATCTCGGCCCCGTTGAATGGCAGAGCGCGTGGCACGGCACGATTGGAACGACCCCGGATAAGCTGCCCAGGATCGTGCAATTGGATCGAGACGTTTTCGCCCCGTTTGGATATAACGGGCGTGGCATCGCGCCGGGCACGGCGTTTGGCATGGGGTTGGCGCGGCTGCTGACCGGGACGGGTTCCTGCGCCCTGCCGCTGAGCGCACCGCAACCCTTGCGCGCACCCCGCACCTATGCCCGCGCGCTGGATGCGGCACTGTTGGCGCGAAAGGCTTTCGGCACGATGTTCTAGCCGACATTCTAGCCGTCTGCGACCCCCGCCTCATCAAAGGTGGCCATGCCCGAATGGCAGGCCAAGGCGGCGCGGACGATATGAATGGCAAGAGCGGCACCGGACCCCTCGCCCAATCGCAATCCCAGATCCAGCAGGGGCTCCAAGCCCATCGCGTCCAGCAGACGTGCATGCGCCCCCTCCGCCGACAGATGCCCGGCCACGCAATGCGCCACCGCGTCGGAATCGACCCTGTGCAGCACCAGTGCGGCGGTGGAACAGATAAAACCGTCCAGCACGACGGGAATGCGCAAACTGCGGGCCCGTGCGATGGCCCCCGCCATTGCTGCGATTTCCCGCCCGCCCAATGCCGCAAGCACCGCCAGCGGATCGCGCGACGGGTTTGCGGCAAGGCCGCGATCGACAACCTCGGCCTTTCGCGCCAGCCCGTCATCGTCCACACCCGTGCCGCGTCCCACCCAATCCGCGCCTGAACCACCCAGCAGCGCCGCCGCAATCGCCGCGGCGGAGGTGGTGTTGCCGATCCCCATCTCACCCACAACCAGCAGGTCCGTGGTGACATCCACGGCGTTCCACCCGGTATCAAAGGCGGCGGTACAATCCTGTGCGCTCATCGCCGGGCCTTGGGTGAAGTCCTCCGTAGGGCGGTCCAGGTCCAGCGCGTGAACATCCATTCGCGCAGCCGCATCCCTTGCCAACTGGTTGATCGCAGCGCCGCCCTGCTGAAAATTCGCGACCATCTGCGCGGTAACCTCGGCCGGAAAAGCAGAAACCCCCTGTCCCGTGATGCCATGATTGCCGGCAAAGACGATGACCTGAGGGGTCAAGACACGCGGCGCCGCGTGCCCGCGCCATCCGGCATACCAGATCGCCAGATCCTCCAGCCGCCCCAGCGCGCCGGGCGGCTTGGTCAACATCTCGTTTCGCGCCCGCGCTGCGGTGCGTGCAACCATATCGACGTCAGGGCGCTGTGCGATCCGGGCGGAAATATCGGGGAGGGTCGCGGTCATCGGCAATATCCTTGGCTGGCAGCGTCAGGCAAGGCATAACGGCGCAGCTACGCCCACGTAACCCCCTACGCGCCGTCAGGACCGCCATGAACGAAACGCCACCTGTGATCGAAGTGCACGACATTCCCGTCGCCTTCAGCCTGCTGACACGCCTGCCGGTCCCGGTCGATCATGCCCGCGCGGGTCTGCGGGGCGCGCGGGCCGGATGGGCGTGGCCCCTGGTCGGCGCGATCCTTGGCGCAGTGGCGGGCGCGGTGGGATGGGCTGCGATGGGGATCGGCTTGTCCCCGACACTGTCCGCAGGTCTTGCGCTGGCCGTTCTGGTGCTGATGACCGGCGCGTTGCATGAGGACGGGCTTGCCGATTGCGCCGATGGTCTGGGCGGCGGTCGCGACAAGTCCCGTGCATTGGACATCATGAAGGACAGCCGCATCGGCGCGTTTGGCGTGGTGGCGCTTGTGCTCGCGCTCGGTTTGCGCTGGCAAAGCCTCGCCCTGTTCGACGGGGCGGGACTGCTCGTGGCGATGATGCTGAGCGGGGCGACCTCGCGCGCGGTGATGCTGGCGGTGATGGCATGGATGCCGCTCGCCCGAAGCGAAGGCCTCTCCGCCTCCACCGGTCAGCCGAGAGGGGTGACGGTTGCGATCGGCACCGGACTGACACTGATCGCGGTTCTGCTGATCGCCCCGGCCAGCCTGATCGCAATCGTGCTTCTGCCCCTGCCCCTCATCATACTGGCCCTGCGAAAGATCGGGGGACAGACAGGTGACGTTCTGGGCGGCGTGCAGCAACTGGCCGAAATCGGCTGTCTGCTGGGATTGAGCGTGGTGTTTTCCTGATCTTCCAGATCGGAGAACGATACGACTGAGGCCGCCCGATGCGGACAGCCTCAAACATTTCTATTCATCGTGGAGCGGTGAGGCCTCAGGCCGCTGCGGCCCGTGCCTCCAGCACCGCGTCGATCTTGGACTGGGCGGAGGCTTCCTCCACACCGTCCACGGCCGCGACTTCGCGTGTCAGACGTTCCAGCGCCGCCTCATACAGCTGACGCTCGGAATAGGATTGCTCACGTTGGTCATCGTTGCGGTGCAGGTCGCGCACGACTTCCGCGATGGAAATCAGATCGCCGGAGTTGATCTTCTGCTCATATTCCTGCGCACGACGCGACCACATCGCCTTTTTGACACGGGCGCGACCCTTGAGCGTATCCAGCGCCTTTTCGACGATATCGGGCGAGGACAGCGACCGCATTCCCACCGAAGTCGCCTTCGCTGTCGGGACGCGCAATGTCATCTTGTCCTTTTCGAAGGAAATGACAAACAACTCCATTGAGATGCCTGCGATTTCCTGCTCTTCCACAGCGGTAATGCGCCCGACGCCATGCGCCGGATATACGATGAAATCGTTGGGTCGAAATTCGTTGCCCGTCTTCGCCTTGGTCATATTTGTATCCCTTGCATTGAGTGTGGGTCCACAAAAGGCGATCAAAAACCCAGCGCACGGCAATTGCCTCCGTACACCCGGCTCAAGACATCCTGATCGAGACTGCGTCGCCCTCGCCCCCGACGGGATCGAACGCTCACCACATATATGAAGATTATATAGCACACGTGACGTGCAATTTCAATTTGCACGCACGCCTCGACATTGCAGATGCTGCGTCGCACCCTTAAAAAGCGCGCATCATGCAACCTAAAGTTGAAAATTGACGTTACGATAACGATTCAAACCGCACAAGACTCTATGACGGGGCCGAGCAGCGAATCGCTCAGCCTCCCTCCCCCGGTGCTTCGGAGAAGTGGGTTTCCAGCTTGTTGGGCGTGCCGTCCAGTTCCTCTGCTTCGGGCAACTGGTCCTTCTTGGTGATGATGACGGGCCACGCCTCGGAATACTTTCGATTGAATTCGACCCAGTTTTCCATATCCGGCTCGGTATCCGGGCGGATCGCGTCGGCGGGGCATTCCGGTTCGCACACGCCGCAATCGATGCATTCGTCGGGATGGATCACCAGCATGTTCTCACCCTCGTAGAAACAATCAACGGGGCAGACCTCCACGCAATCGGTATACTTGCAGGCGATGCAGTTGTCGGTGACGACATAGGTCATTGTCGGATTGTCCTCGGGGCAGCGGGATTTCAAGCGTCGTTCGGCCCGATTTAGCCCCCGTTCCGCGATGGCGCAAGGTCTCGCCGGTTCAACTGTCCGGGTCCTGGGACAAAAGCGCATCGGTCGCACGGCGGTCCCGCTTGGTCGGGCGCCCACCGACCCGTTCGGGCGCTGCGGAACGTTCGCGCGGTTGGGGCGGATCCAGATCGGTATAAAGCGTTTGCGCCTCAGGTGCGGGTCCGCGCCGCTCACCCAGCACCTCCACCTGTATCCTGCGGATATGCTCGTCCTTGGCGAAGGTCACGACATCGCCCACCCGAACGGGTGAGGCCGGCTTCGACACCCGCGTGCCGTTCACCCGACACCCCGAGGTCTGCACCACCTTGGCGGCGAGGGTCCGTGTCTTGAAAAAACGGGCCTGCCACAGCCACTTGTCGATACGCAACGTCTCTCCCATCACGACATTTCCCCTGCGACGGGCCTCGCCATGGCATCGGCCAGATCATCCCCGCGCAGCCCCTGTGCCAGCAACCAGCCCAGCTTCGTCACGGCGGCAGGCGTGGTCAGTTCGCCACCGGGGATCAGGCCCAGCTGCGCCACACTCGCACCCGCCGCATAGGTGCGGGCGGCGACCTGACCGCCGCCGGTCTGCGTGACAACGACGATTTCCTGTCCGCGTCTGCGCGCGAGCATCAGCGCCGCATGAAACGACGTCCCCTCCCCCGGCATATTGCCGGAGCCGAAGGCCTCGACCACCAGACCAGGCAGATGAGCAAAGCCGCCCAGAGCCTCGGCCCCGATGCCGGGATAGAGCTTGAGCACGCCGACAGGTGAGATCTGACGCCCGGTGAACGGATGCGCGAACTGCACAGACTCGGCTCCGTTCAGCGTCGGGAAGTTCGGCGAACAGAATGCCTCGGGGTTCTGCGCATGACATTTGACCGCGCGATTGCCGCGCAGCAAGGCTCCACCGAAGGCAATCATCACCTCGGCTCGGGGGCTTCGCGCCGCCACATCCAAAGCCAGTTCCGCGTTCGCCGCCGCGTCGCTACCATCGGATTGCATCGGAACCTGAGCGCCGGTCAGCACCACCGGCGCGCCCAGATCGTGCAGCAGGAACGACAGAGCCGCTGCCGTGTAGGCCATCGTATCGGTGCCGTGCAGGATCACCAGCCCACCTGAAATGTCACGCGAAAGGTCAGCGATCGTCTGCCAGTCCTGCGGTCCCATCGCGCTGGAATCCAGCAAATGCGGTGTTTCGAGCCAGTGGAAATCGCGCGCCGTCACGGCGGCGCGAAAGGCCCCCTCAAAGGCGGCATCCGGGCCGAGGCCATCCGGCCCCGGCCTCATGCCGATGGTGCCCCCGGTATAGAGGACGGTAACAGGCCGCATCAGCGGATCACTTCTTGTCCTTCAGGGCCATCAGCGCCGCAAAGGGATTGTCGGGATCAATAGGCTTCTCGCTGCGCTGTGGGCGCGCGCTGTGGGTCTGAGGCTTGTTGTCGCGCCCCTTTTCGCCCGGTTTGCCGCCCTTGCCGTCAGGCTTGCGCCCACGGCCTTTGCCACCCTTGCCCTGCGGACGACCGCCGGATTTTTCACCGCCTGCGTCAGACGCATCGCGGCGGGGACCGGAATTGCGGTTGCCGCGCGCTTTCGGCGCCCAGGTGAAGGTGTAAAACACCTCCTGCTCCTCGGGCTTGGCCTCCGCCATTGTATCGGCCTCGGCTTCTGGCGCGGGCGTTTCCTCGGCAATTTCGGCGGAGGCCGGGGCCGCGTCCGGCGGGATCGCATCCGCGACCTGCTCCGCGGATTCCGTCGCAGGCTCAGCCACGACCTCGGCCGTGATATCCAGCGCGTCGGCGGGCTTATCATCTGCCACAGGTTCGGCAGGTGTCGGCTCAGCGGGGGTCGGATCAGCGGGGGTCGGTTCGGCAGGAGCGGATTCGGCGGAGGTAGATTCTGCGGTGGTCGGTTCGTCAGTTTTCGGCGCGACAGCAGCGGCAGCCGGCTTGACCTTTGCCCGCTCACCCTTCTCGGCCTTGTATCCCAGACCGCTCATCAGATCCGCGAACTGATCCAGCGTCAGACCGGTGATCGACAACATGTCCGGGTTCGCCTCGAACCCGCCGCGCGTGTCCTGACCACGGATCATGTCGGCCAAACGCTCCAGCATGTCGATGCGGATCGCCCGCTCACCGGCCAGACGGTATCCGGCCATCGGGTAGTAACCGTGCGGAGCATCCTTGACAGCAGGCACCGTGACCAGACCGGGGGGCGGTGCCTCGGGGAATTCATCGAGCCCTTGCGCCAGGCTCCACAACACCAGTCGCAGCCGGGTCGGCGCAGGCTTGAGCAGCAACGGCTGGAACAGGGTGAACTGACCGAAGCGCACGCCGTGCTTGCGCAGCATTCCGCGTGCGTCCTGCTCCAGCGACTTGACGTCCTGTGCAACTTCACCGCGCGGCAGCACGCCCATATTCTCAACGATGCGGAACGCGATGCCCTTCGCCAGACCGGTCATCGCCTCATCGTCGCGCAATGCGATCAGCGGTTCGAACAGCGCCGCGATCTTGCGGTCCAGCCAGTGGCCAAGACGACGTTTGACCTTTTCGGCCACGTCGGGTCCTGCCTCATCATCGACGAAGACCTCGATCTGGGGCGACAATATGTCCGCCCCCTTGCACATCTTGCCGACGGCGTGTTCGCCCCACATCAGGCCGCCCTGTTCGGTGACGTCGATTTCCTTGTCGGGCGCGTTATAGAACTTGTCGGAGGACAGGTTGTACTGCGGCTGCAACGCCGCCAGAGCAGCGGATCGCAACGTCTTCGCCTCCTCGGCGGTGGCGGTGGGATCTAGCTGGAAGCGGAAGCCCGAAAGACGGCCTACGAACTGGCCCTCCACTGACACTTCACCTTTGTCGTTCACGTCGGCCACGAGGCCCTCCTTCTGTTTCAACCGGCGCATGAGCACGGATGTGCGCCGATCGACGAATCGTTGTGTCAGGGCCGCGTGCAGCGCATCCGACAATCTGTCTTCTACCGCACGGGTTTCCCCACGCCAATGCTCGGGATCACTCAACCATCCCTTGCGTTGCGCCACATAGGTCCATGTGCGCACGAAAGCCAGTCTTTTGCTGATCGCGTCGATGTCACCGTGCACCTTGTCGATGCGTTTGACCCTGTGCGCCAGCCAATCGTCGGGAATCGTGCCCCCGTCCAGCAGGAACCCGTGGATCCGGCTGAGCAGGCTGGCATGTTCCGCCGCCGCGACCTTGCGAAAATCCGGCACCTGGCAGACATCCCACAACATGCGCACCTCGGGGCCCTGACGCACCTTGTCGTGCATCTCGGGCAAGGCCCACAGCGTGCGCAGCGCCAGCAGATCGTCCGCCTCACGCGCGCGTTGCAGGTCTGGATGCTCGGGCGGCACCTCAAGCGAGCGCAGCAGCGCCTCCACCGTGCCGAACTCCAGCCGAGAGTTGCGCCATTGCAGTTTCTTGATGGGGGCGAAGCGGTGTTCCTCGATCGCCTCGGCCATGTCGGGGTCCAGCGGCTCCGCCTCACCGGTCGTGCCGAAGGTGCCGTCATTCGTATACCGCCCTGCCCGGCCCGCGATCTGCGCCAACTCGTTGGGCATCAGATGTCGAAAACGCCGCCCGTCGAACTTGGCCGTACCAGCAAAGGCCACGTGGTTGATATCGAGGTTCAGCCCCATCCCGATGGCATCGGTCGCCACCAGATGATCCACGTCGCCATTCTGGTACAGTTCCACCTGGGAGTTGCGCGTCCGGGGGCTGAGCGCGCCCATCACCACCGCCGCGCCCCCCTTTTGCCGACGCAGCAGTTCCGCCATGGCATAGACGCCATCGACCGAGAACCCCACGATGGCCGATCGTGCGGGCATGCGGCTGGTCTTCTTGCCGCCGGTATATGTCAGCTTCGACAACCGCTCACGCCGGATGAACCGCGCCTCGGGGATCAGATTGGAAATCCGCGACCGCATCGTGTCCGCGCCCAGAAACAACGTCTCATGCAATCCACGCGCGTTCAGCAGCCGGTCGGTAAAGACGTAGCCCCGATCCGGGTCGGCGCATAGCTGGATCTCATCCACGGCCAGAAAGTCCAGCGCCATCGGCGGCATCGCCTCAACGGTGCAGATCCAGTAGGTCGCGCGCGGTGGCACGATCCTCTCCTCTCCCGTCAGCAGCGCCACGACCGACGGGCCGCGCACTGCGACGATGCGGTCATAGACCTCACGCGCCAGCAGGCGCAGCGGAAAGCCCATGATGCCGTTGCGATGGCCAAGCATACGCTCGATGGCGTAGTGCGTTTTGCCGGTGTTCGTGGGGCCGAGTACAGCCGTAACGGTGCGGTCGCGAGTCATGAAGGTCCGGTCTTAGAAAGGGTCAGGCGTCGGCGCTGAGCATGCGGCCCAGGCGGTCCAACGCGTCAGTCACCGCAGGCTGGTGCGGATTCAGCGCATCGGCCATGCGAAATGCGGCCAGTGCCCGAGGGTAGTCTCCGATCTCTTCCAATATCAGGCCCAGGCCGGTCATCGCCCCGTAATGCTGCGGGTTCAGGGCCAATGTCACGCGAATGTCCGCGACGCTCAAGCCATATTCGCCTTGCAGGAAATAGGCCGTCGCCCGCCCGTTCCACGCCTCCGCGAAATCGGGTGCGTGATCTATCGCGGCACTGAAATGCTCGACCGCGCGCAACAGGTCATTCTGCGTCAGCGCGTCCTCCCCCCGTTTCAGCAGGAAATCCACCGCAGGGGATCCCGATCGCGACCAGCGTCGCTGAATTTCGGCCTGAATTCCGGGCACATCACGGGCGTCGGGTTGCGCCAGTTGCCCCATCAGATCCGACAGGGACCGGTCCTGCGCCATCCCCGGCAGGGCCAGTAATAACGCCACGGCAAGGCTTGTCAGAGCGATTGATACCTGTCTCATGAGCGTTAAGGTAACACCGATATTTTCAATTGCGAGGCCTGCCTCGCGCCAGATCAAGGATAACGACATGAGTACAATCGTGGACATGGCCGTCACCGCCCTGCGTGAGAAAATCGGCGACGGGTTCGACGACGGTTCGATCAAGTTCGTGATCGAGGACGAAGGCGCGGTGCGCATCGACGAAAGCGGCGTCAAGGAAGACGATTCCGATGCCGACTGCACCCTGATCGCGGATGCCGACACCTTTCAGGACATCCTGTCGGGCGAACTGAACCCGACCTCCGCCTTCATGGGTGGCAAGCTCAAGATCGAGGGCGATATGGGCCTCGCCATGAAGCTGGGTTCGGTCCTTGGCTGAGCCTGCCCCCCTGCATTCGGATCTGTCCGGTGCCCCTGCGGGGGGCACCGCGACCTTTCACCGGACCAGCGACGGGATACGGGTGCGTATCGCCACATGGTCAGGGGGCACTCGCGGCACCGCGCTGATTCTTCCCGGCCGCACGGAATACATCGAAAAATACGCACAGGTGATTGCGCATCTGATCGGAATGGGCTTCAGCGTGGCCTGTATCGACTGGCGCGGTCAGGGCCTGTCCACCCGGATCAACGACACGACCGAGCTGGGCCACGTCAAACATTTCTGGGAATACCAGCATGATGTCGCCAGCTTGCTGACGGCAGTCGCCGATATGCCCCGCCCTCTGCACATGTTCGCGCATTCCATGGGCGGCGCGATCGGATTGCGGGCACTGATCGAGGGGCTTCCTGCGGCCTCCGCCAGTTTTTCCGCCCCGATGTGGGGTTTGCATCTGCCTGCACTACAGGGATTCTTCGCGCCGTTCATTCTGCGCACCTTGCGCATATTCGGTCAGGGTGAGAATTTCGCCCCCGGTGCACGCGGGGCGGAGCATGTCGCCCTGCGCGGTTACAAGGGCAACCCGCTGACCACCGATCCCGAGCAATATCGCCGGATGCAAATGCTGATCGAGGAAATTCCGGATCTGGCACTGGGCCCCCCCTCCGTCGGCTGGCTGGCCGCCGCGTTCGATGAGATGGACGCCCTGTTCGACACCGACCTGCCGGACCTGCCAATCCTCGCCGGATGCGGCACCGGCGACACGGTTGTCAGCTATTCCGCCGTGGTCAGTCAGTTGGAGCGGATGCGCCGCGCGACCTTCGTCAATGTCGAGGGGGCAAAGCATGAATTGTGGATGGAGCGTCCCGAACTGCGCGATCCCTTCTGGGATGCAATCTCCCGTCACATCGCCAATGTGGAAGCGACGCTCTAACCGCGCAACAACCGCATCGCTGCGGCATGAACCTCGGCGTTCGCGGCGGCGATGACTTGCCCGCCGCGATGCACGGGGCCGCCGTGCCAGTCGGTGACAATCCCGCCCGCAGCGGCAACCACGGCCATCGGTCCCTGAATGTCATAGGAATTCAGCCCGGCCTCGATCACCAGATCGACCCCGCCCAGGGCCAGCAGGGCATAACCGTAGCAATCCAGACCATAGCGCGTCAGCCGCACCTGATCGCGCACCCGGTCAAAGGCGACACGCTCATCCGGGCGACCGATTTCGGGAAAGGTCGTCAGCAGGATCGCCTCATCCAGACCACGTGCAGCACGGGTGCTCAGCGGCCCGACAAACCCGCCACGATGCAGCTCCGCCCGGCCGAAACCGCCGACGAAGCGCTCGTCCATGTAGGGTTGATCCACGATGCCGAACAGCGGCGCACCGCCGGCATTGACCGCAATCAGAACGCCCCAGGTCGCCGCCCCGGCCAGAAAGGCCCGCGTCCCGTCGATCGGATCCAGCACCCAGGTCAGGCCGCTTTTTGAAGGTGTGGTGCCTTCCTCCTCCCCCTCGATCCCGTCTTCGGGGCGCAAGTCCGACAGCACCCTGCGCATTGCCCGCTCCGCCGCTCGGTCCGCATCCGTCACGGGATCAAAGCCAGCGGGCTGCTTGTTGTCGGCACACAGATCGCGGTTCCTGAAATAGGGAAGGATCGCGCTGCGGGCCGCATCGGCCAATGTGTGAGCGACCTCTCTCAGCTCCGCCTCCAGTTCAGGATCGAGCGTCCGGGTGGTGCTGTCGGTCATGGATATCTCCCGCAGGGGACCGTGCCGGCCCGGCACCGCCCGGAGATTCCATATCGCTCTCCATGGGTCAAGCCGAGCGGTGCGACGCTGCGTTGCTCACGCGACGTCGCTCAACACCCGCGCAAGGTCGAACAGGCGGCGTCGCTGTTCCTCGGGGATGGAGTAATACGAGCGCACCAGCTCCTGCGCCTCACGATCCACCATCAGATCGCCCTTTTCCTTCGGCGCGTCGATATCGGCCATCGCCGCATCGCGCACGTCAGCATCCAGACCCTCGAAGAAAAAGCTGATCGACACCTTCATGGCGTGGGCGATGTCCCACAGACGCGAGGCACTGACCCGGTTCATTCCGGTTTCGTATTTCTGGATTTGCTGAAACTTGATTCCCACCAGATCGCCAAGTTGCTGCTGGGTCATTCCCACCATCCAACGACGGTGACGAATACGTTTACCTACATGCACATCTACAGGATGCTTCATACCACGCTCCACTTGCTCTGGCCCCTAAACTCTCAGGTATATATGCAAGAACTGTGCCAGCTTTGAATTGAGGCGAAATCAGGCAGATGAGGTGCGGGACGGGAACGGAAAAAATTTTCAGTATGGTGAACGCGAGCCTGCATCCTAAGGCTGCAACATGTTCTTGCCACAATCGCATACAGGGCATTTTGCATTTTGCATTGCATTTTGCACACAACCAGAAGTTTATTGCAAAATGCGAATATCGGCGCGGCCTACCTATTTCAATCACCCTATGCAATTTTGCCGCGAGTAGCCGTGAGGGACGGAGGTACCTCAGCGAACTTCCGGCTTCGGATAACGCCGATTCTAAAGGTCAAAAATGAAACGGACCCGCGCATGGCAGGCCCGTTTCAGTACGATGTGAGAAGGGTTCACCCCGCCGCGCGCGACTGGCGCTTGCGCTCGTTCGGATCCAGATACCGCTTGCGCAGGCGGATGGAACCGGGGGTGACTTCGACCAGTTCGTCATTGTCGATATAGGCGATGGCCTCTTCCAGGCTCATCCGCAGCGGCGTGGTCAGAACGACGGCATCGTCCTTGCCGGAGGCGCGCACGTTGCTGAGTTTCTTGCCCTTGAGGGGGTTCACTTCCAAATCGTTGTCACGGCTATGCTCCCCCAGGATCATGCCCTGATAGACCTTCTCACCCGCTCCGATGAAGAACTTGCCGCGATCCTCCAGGTTGAAAATCGCGTAGGGAACGCTGGTGCCCGTCTCCATCGAGATGAGAACCCCTTGGCGACGGCCTTGGATTGCGCCCTTGTATTCGGCCCATGAATGGAACACGCGGTTCAGAACGCCGGTCCCCCGGGTATCGGTCAGAAACTCCCCGTGATAGCCGATCAGACCGCGCGAAGGCACAGTTGCCACGATCCGCGTCTTGCCACCGCCGGCGGTGCGCATTTCCTGCAACTCGCCCTTTCGCTGGCTCAACTTTTCGACGACGACACCGGAATATTCCTCGTCCACATCGACGGTGACTTCCTCGATCGGCTCCATACGCTTGCCGTCTTCCTCACGGAACAGAACCTGCGGGCGTGATACGGAGAGTTCGAAGCCCTCGCGGCGCATGTTCTCGATCAGGACACCCATCTGAAGTTCGCCACGACCGGCCACCTCGAACGCCTCCCCTCCGGGAGTGTCGGTCACCTTGATCGCGACGTTTGATTCGGCTTCCTTCATCAGGCGATCGCGGATCACGCGGGACTGCACCTTGTCACCGTCCTGGCCGGCCAGCGGGCTGTCGTTGATGCCAAAGGTAACGGTGATGGTCGGCGGATCGATCGGCTGCGCCGGGATCGCCTCATTCACCGACATGTCGCACAGCGTATCGGCCACGGTCGATTTGCTCATCCCGGCGATGGAGACGATGTCCCCCGCCTCGGCCACGTCGATGGGCTGTTGACCCAAACCGCGGAAGGCGAGGATCTTGGTGGCGCGAAACCGCTCCAGCTCCTTGCCTTCACGACTCAACGCCTTGATCTGGGTGCCGGCGCGCAGGGTGCCGCTTTCAACGCGACCGGTCAGGATGCGGCCCAGGAACGGATCGCCGCCCAGGGTGGTGGCCAGCATGGTGAACGGCTCCTCTCGACGCGCGATCTGCGCGGGGGCGGGCACGTGGCTGACGACCATCTTGTAGAGCGCGTCCAAATTCTTGCGATCGCCCTCAAGCGTATCGTCCGCCCAGCCATTGCGGCCGGAGGCGTAGAGCACGGGGAAATCAAGCTGATGCTCATCCGCGTCCAGGTTCGCGAACAGATCGAATACCTCATCCAGTGCCCGGTCGGGTTCCGCGTCAGGCTTGTCCACCTTGTTGAGAACGACGATTGGGCGCAGGCCCAGTGCCAGCGCCTTGGAGGTTACGAATTTCGTCTGGGGCATCGGCCCCTCGGCGGCGTCAACCAGCAGCACGACGCCGTCAACCATCGAAAGGATACGCTCCACCTCACCACCGAAATCGGCGTGACCGGGCGTGTCCACGATGTTGATGCGGATGCCGTTCCATTCGACGCTGGTCGCCTTGGCGAGGATGGTAATCCCCCGCTCACGTTCCAGATCGTTGCTGTCCATCGCGCGCTCTGCGACGGCCTGATTTTCGCGGAAGGAGCCGGACTGCTTGAGCAGCTCATCGACGAGCGTCGTCTTGCCGTGGTCCACGTGCGCGATGATCGCGATGTTGCGAAGGTCCATTCGGATATCCTATCGGTGCGGGAAACTATCGCGCGCGTTCAACATCATTTTTGCCCGTAAGGCCAGCACAGATTGCCCTGTTCCATGATGACAGAGCTGATCCGTGGCCCTGACGCAGCGCCAAAACCCGGCTAAACTTGCCTTGCGGTGAGGCTTTTGTCGCCCATGCAGTCTATCATATCCGCAAGCCCCGCGGCCAGATCCCGTGCGCTATCGACACCGGATTGAAATCTGTCCAGCAGCAGCGACAGCTGAGTCAAACCACCGTCCCGCGCCAATGAGCGCAGGAATTGCAGGGGATACAGCAACTGCCCCTCGCGCCCTGACAATACGGCCTTCAGGATGTGAATTCGTGCTTCTTGCAGATCACGTCGCAGTAAAGCAGACGACGCCATCGGCATCTGGCTCTCAAGTGACGGTGCGTCCCGTCCCGCCTCCGTGAGGATTTCAGCCAGGAAAGTCGCCGCGCTCAGGGGTTTTTCCAAGAAGTGATCCGCGCCGGCGGCCAGGGAATCGCGCGCGATCTCGTCATCGCCTGATACGACAATCAGGCGTGGACGGGTCGCGCCCATCAGCCACAACCGCCGGATCAGCCGCAAACCATTTCCATCGGGCAATCCCGGATCGACCAGAACGGTATCCGGGGCGAAGCTGCGCAGATGCCGGTTTGCGGAACTCAAACTGTCCGCCCATCGCACTCGCGCCCCGATGGACCGCAACAGCAAGCTGTATGCGTGCGCCGCACAGGCGCTATCCTCCACAATCAGGACCGAGGGGGGCACAATCGGGCGGCAGATCGTTACAGGCAGCTCTTCCTCCCGACGGAAGGTGAGGCCCACCACATTATCCGACTTATAGGTGCTGTCCCTGTCATCGCCGATCCGAACCATGGAGCCTCCCTGTCTTTGGGACATGCTCTGCGAGATTAGCGAATAAACCGTTAAGAGCGCGCACGCTATCGACGTGTGCGGCAGATCAAAGGAAAACTCTGATGTTTGGATGGAAGAACAAGGCTCTGGTACCCGTGGCCGGACTCGAACCGGCAAGCCTTGCGGCGGCGGATTTTGAATCCGCTGCGTCTACCAGTTCCGCCACACGGGCCCAGTGCCCCTCCGATAGCCTGAGCCGGATCGGCCCGTCAAGCACCTGCCATGCTTTGGCCCGCAAATATCCATGCCGCAGGATTCCGCTTTCACCGGCTCATGCGACCGCACAAGCCTGCACCGATTTCGCAGCAGGCAGATAGACAGCCCCTCACCGCCCTGCTACCGCTACATCATGATCAGAAAGCTGTACGATTTCACTCTGTCGCTGGCCTCTACCCGCTATGCCCTTTGGGTTCTGGCGGCGGTTGCCTTTGCGGAAAGCTCATTCTTTCCGATACCGCCGCACGCGTTGATAATACCGATGGTTCTGGCCGCACCGCACAATGCCTGGCGGATCGCTTTGGTCGCGACGATAGCATCGGTGGTTGGGGGGGTCCTAGGATACTGGATCGGCGCTGCATTGTTTGACAGTGTCGCATTGCCGATTCTGGATTTCTATCACAAGGCCGATCTGTTCGATCAGTTTGCCGCCAGCTACAACGAACAGGGTGCATGGATCGTGCTGTTCGCGGGTCTGACGCCGTTTCCGTACAAGATCATCACCATCGCATCCGGCGCGACGGGCCTGAACTTCACGACCTTCATGGTCGCATCGGTGGTGGCGCGGGGCATCATCTTCAGCGTCATCGCAGCTCTGTTGTGGAAATTTGGACCCCCGATCCGTACCTTCATCGAACAACGTCTGGGATTGCTGTTTACCCTTTTCATGGTTCTGCTGATCGGCAGTTTCTTCATCGTGAGGTATCTATGAGCCGTTTTCTGATCGCCGTAGCCATTTTGGGGTCCGTCGCTCTGCTGGGTGGTGCGCTCGCGTTTCAGTATCTCGGCGGGTTGGCACCGTGTCAGATGTGCATCTGGCAACGCTGGCCCCACGCGATCGCCATCGTGCTGGGTCTGATCGCATTCTTTCCCGCAGCGCGTAAGCCTGCCACCCGACTTGCCGGATTGGTCGTGCTGATCGGTGCGGGCATTGCGGTGTTTCACGCGGGTGTCGAATGGAACTGGTGGGAGGGGCTGACCGCCTGCACCGCCACCGGCGACACACTGGGCGGTCTGACGGCGGAAGACCTGCTCAGTACGGATGGACCGCTGGGCGTGGTGCGCTGTGACGAGGCGGCTTGGGTTTTCCTTGGCCTGTCGATGGCGGGGTGGAACGCGATCTTCTCCCTATTGCTGAGCGGGATCTGGATCGCCGCATCGAATTCCGACGATTAGGCGTCCAGCTCCGCATCCCAGTACAGGAAATCGACCCAGCTTTCGTGCATGAAGTTGGGGGGAAACTTGCGCCCGACATTTTGCAAGCGTTCCGGGCTGGGCCGACGCGGCAATCGGTTCAGGCTCATGCCTGCCCGCTCCAGCGATTTCGACCCCTTGCGCAGATTGCACGGGCCGCATGCGGCGACGACATTTTCCCATGTTGTGCGGCCGCCGCGCGCCCGGGGGATGACATGATCGAACGTCATTTCCCCCTCCTTGCCACAATACTGGCAGGTGAATCCGTCACGCAGAAACAGGTTGAACCGGGTGAAAGCCACCGTTTTTGCCGGCTTCACGTAATCCTTGAGCACAACGACCGAGGGCAGCTTCATATCAACGCTCGGGGAATGGGCCACCGCGTCATATTCCGCGATGATGTCCACCCGGTCCAGAAAGGCGGCCTTGACCGCTTCCTGCCAAGGCCACAACGACAGCGGAAAATAGCTGAGAGGGCGGTAATCCGCGTTGAGAACCAACGCAGGATGCTCTCGCAAATTGCCGGGTGAACGTACGAAATTGTTCGCGAATGAGGTCTCGATCATAGGACTCTGCTCCCGTCCCTTCCCGCCCGTCAGGGCATCGGAGACGGGACAAGCCCGTCCCAGTACTTGAACTATATCTGCGGCTTCAAACCGATCAACCCTCTATATCGTGGTGGCGACATTGCGTGCGGCCTTCGCGATTACGCTGACAGGAGTCACGCGCGGCCCCCAACCGCGCGCACCTTCAATCTCCCTATATACGAAATATACGAACGTTTTTTCACGTCGCCACGGCGCGATAACGGTCGCGCCGTGGCATCGGGTCCTTTTCAGGACAACCAGCCCTGAATCCGCTGCAAGGCGAGGGACAGGCCGTCAGGGGCGATTCCGTGTCCGACGCCTGGGCTGACATGGCTTTGCACATCGAAGCCCGCTGATTTCAGGGCTTTCTCCGCCTCGGGCATGGAGGCGGGCGGCACCACCTCGTCGCTGTCGCCGTGAATCAGTTGTACCGGTGGCTTACTGACCGCATCGGCGAGGCTCTCGGGTCGCATCAGTCGGCCCGAAAACCCAACGATACCGGCAAGTTGCTGCGCACGTTGAGGGCCGACATGCAAGGACATCATCGTGCCCTGGCTAAAGCCCACCAGAACCGTCCGGTCCGCAGGAAATTCCTTTGCCATTTCATCCAGATATCTGTTCAGCATATCAGTTGAGGCGGCAAATCCCTGCCCCATCTCGACCTCGCTCGACCCATCCATCCAGGGGATCGGGAACCACTGGTATCCCATTGGGTTCACGGAACATTTCTGCGGTGCGTTCGGCGCCACGAATGTCACATTGGGCAAGTGCGGCGTTAGGGGATCGGCCAGCCCTATCAGATCGTTTCCATCTGCACCGAAGCCGTGCAGCAAGATGACGAGCGCGTCCGCCGCGCCCGAGGCCGCATCGCGGCGTGGTCCAGTCAAAGTTGTCATACGAACCCTTCGTTCATGTTTTCAGGTTATCCCCTCACGGGATTTCACCACGTGATAATAGGCCCAAAGCAACCGGGCCGCCACCGATCGCCAGGGCGACCAGGGGGCAGCAAGCTCGCGAAAGGCCTTTTCCTTCGGTCGCTCGGGCAAGTCGAACAGGATTCGCGCCGCCTCCTGCAAGGCCAGATCGCCCGGGGCAAAGACATCCGCCCGGCCGAGCGAGAACATCGCGTAGATCTCAGCGGTCCAGACGCCGACGCCTTTCAACGCGACCAAGCGGTTGACGACCTCATCATCCGGCAGATTGCGCAACGCCTCGAAATCCACATCGGCGTCGATCAGCCCACGTATGTATTTTATCTTCGGACGCGACAGGCCGCAGGCCCGCAATTCATCATCACTCATCGCGTGCGAGCCGGGCAATGTATGCGCGCCAGCCGCCTCCAGCCTGTTCCAGATGCCCCGGGCCGCAGCGACCGAAAGCTGCTGGCTGACGATTGCGGACAGCATGGCGGGATACCCATCGTTGCGTCGGCGCAGGGGTAGCGGTCCGGTCAGGTCCAGCGCCTTGGCAAACCGGTCGTCATGGGCTGCAAGCCATGCGGCCCCCTCGGCAACATCCTGATCCGTCTCGATGATCCTGCCGACACTCATATTGGCAACAGGTGTTGCAGATCACGCATCGCGTGAAATGGCATCGCGCCGACTGCGGACAGCTTCGCCCCGTCATCGTCAGGTGCGAAGCCGTAACAGGTCATTCCCGCCGCCTGCGCCGCGCGGGCGCCGGTCGCGCTGTCCTCGACCACGACAGCGTGTTCCGGCGCGACGCCCAGCAAATCCGCCGCCGCCAGATAGACATCCGGCGCGGGCTTGGGTGCGCCCAGCGCCACGGCGGACAGCACCCTTCCCTGCAACCGATCCGCCAATCCGCAGCGCGCCAGCGTGATTTGCATCTTTCGCTCGGGTCCGTTCGATCCGATGGCATAGGGAATTGCACGCGCGTCCAACCAGTCCAGCACATCCACCGCGCCCGGAATCGGCGTCACCTCCTGTTCGAGGACGGCGTAGATCTCGGCATAGATGGTATCGAGCCAACTGCTCTCGATCCGGGCACCACTGGCCCGCGCGACCTCACCCACACCGGCCACGGTTCCGCCGACGAAGCTGGTCATGATCCTCTCGACCGGCCAGTCCAACCCGCGTTGGGCCAGATTGTCGCGGATTACACGGTTCGTCAGCCGCTCGCTGTCCACCAGCACACCGTCACAGTCGAAAATCACGGCGCGGATCATGCGGCCTCCTGGAATGTATCAATACGCAAGATGCGTTGCGCTTCGGATGTCGCCGGTTCAAAATGCCTGAATGACAGCGATCACCGAACCACCCCGCCCTCTTGTCGATGATAAGCGCACGATGCGCAACGTTCGCGTTCTGGTCGCGGCGCAAGGCATTATGGGTGCGCAGATGCCCATCACCTTTGTGCTTGGCGGGCTGGCGGGCCAGATGCTGGCCACCAACAAACTGTTCGCCACCCTGCCGATCAGCGTCATCGTTCTGGTGTCGATGTTCAGCGCCCCGTTGCTGTCCATGCTGATGGGAAAATACGGACGCCGCGCCGGTTTCCTAACCGGGGTCGGAGCAGGCGGTATCGGGGCCGCGATCAGCGTGTTCGCGCTGTATCAGGGCAGCTTCGGATTGCTGCTGGTGGGTCATGCCCTGACCGGTATCTATATGAGCGCTCAGGGCTTCTACCGGTTCGCCGCCACCGATGTGGCCAGCGACGATCTGCGGCCCAAGGCAATCTCGTGGGTCATGGCGGGCGGCTTGCTTTCCGCAATCATCGGCCCGCAATTGGTGGTGTTCTTCGGCGGTGCGCTGGCACCCATTCCCTTTGCGGGGGCATATCTCGCGATTGTGGGATTGAACCTGATCGGCGTGGTGCTGTTCTTCTTTCTGGACGCCCCCCGGCCCCCGGCGCGCAATCCCGGCGACAGCACCGGTCGGCCCCTGATGGAAATCCTGCGGCAACCCCGGGTCTATACCGCGATCATCTGCGCCATGGTCTCCTACGCATTGATGAACCTGATGATGACATCCACGCCGCTGGCCGTGGTGGGCTGCGGCTTCTCGACCGAGGACGCGGCGCATGTCGTGCAGTTCCACGTGCTCGCCATGTTCGCGCCCAGCTTCTTTACCGGCAACCTGATTGCCCGCTACGGGGCGGAGAAGATCATCGCCATCGGTCTGGCCCTGCTGCTCGGCTCGGGCGTGGTCGCGTTGTCCGGGGTGGAGTTGAGCAGATTTTACGTGGCGCTGGTGTTGCTGGGTCTGGGGTGGAACTTCGGCTTTATCGGTGCCACGGCGATGCTGACCTCGGCCCACGCCCCGGCGGAGCGGGCGAAGGTGCAGGGTCTCAACGACTTTCTGGTCTTCGGCATGGTCGCGGTGGCCAGCTTTGCTTCGGGCGGTCTGATGAACGGCGTCGGAGCGGACGATGTGCTGGTTGGCTGGTCCGCCGTGAACTACGCCATGGTGCCGTTTCTGGTGCTGGCAGGCGGGGTTCTGATGGTCTATGCGCTGCGGCGTCGGATGGACTGAGTTACCACCGGCCGGCGAGGGTCCGTATCAGCAGGCTGCCCTTGCGCCGGAAATCCGACACCTCCACCCCGGTGAAGATCGCGGCGGGATCGCGGGCGATAGCCTTCAGCACGGCCTCGCTGCGCCATCCGGCGCGCAGGGCTGCCTTCGCGGTGTCGTTCAGACCGGGCCGACCTGCCAGCTCCAATCTGTCCAGTCCGTCACGGGCAACCGCGCGCACGGCCTCCGCCACCGATGCTGGCATCTCACCGTTCAAGACTTGCTGGCGAGGCAATCCCCCCTCAACGGGCAAAGGATCGCGCCCGGCCGACCACAGCGTCGGTAGGGCACGCAGCAAACCTGCCGCTCCATGCGTCCAGCCGACATGGCCCGCGATCTGCGCGGCATCCTCACCGGACGAGGCAACGGCCAATCGCATCAGCCCTGCCCCCGTTGCATCCAGATAAGCGTCGAAGGCGGCCCGTCCGGCATGGGCATCGGCATAGATATCGAATGATCGCGCGTCGATCAGCGCCTCGAACGGATAGCGCGGCAGCGCGGCCTCGCGTATCACCCGCGCCAGCGGCTCGACGACCTCATGTTTGCGAGGGGGGGCGCCGGCATAGATCTCGGCGATGGCATCGCGCCACCATTGCAGCCGAATCTCCGCCAGTTGCGGTTCGGAGACGACCCAGGGCGCGCGCGCGACCTCGACGTTGAAGGCATAGAGAGGGAACAGCACCGCCCGCCCCTGCTCAGACGCCGTCATGGCGCTGAGGAAGCGGTCGGGATCGGCCTTCTCCACTAGGGCGGCGCAGGCTTGCCAGTTCATGTCGGTTCCACCACGAAAACAGCGTAGGCATAGGCGTCGGAGTGGCGCTCGAACAGCTCGACCTCCTGCCGCGCACCATCGAGCACCCCACGCAAGGTCTCATCCGCCTCGGGGCGCAAGGCATCCGCGCGCGCGCCCAGAGGGCCAAGATAGGCCTCCCAATCTTCCTTCGGCTGCACGAAATCGTCGATCACACGCCAGCCTGCCGCCGCGACCCGCGCACGCACGCCGTCGCGATTGGTCATTTCGGGATATTCCATCCAGAACAGGCGTGCCTCCTCCGGCACGGTCCGCTTGATCCACACCACTTCGGAAAACACGGCCCGCCCCCCCTGGGCAAGCAGCGGCCGCCAGGCGCGCAGGCCAGCCTCGATACCAAGAAAATACATCGCCCCCTCGCACAGGATCAGGTCGAGCGTGCCGTTCGCAAATCCCGGTGTCCGCATATCCGCAACACGTGTCTGCAACCGGCGCGCCAGTCCCGCTGCATGGGCGCGATGTTCCAGCGTATCGAGATAGGGCGCATGGTGGTCCACCGCGATCACCTGCGCCTCAGGCAATGCTCGCAACGTGACCATCGTCGCGGCACCTGGCCCACACCCCATATCAGCGATTCGCGCCGGACCGCTGACGCCTGAGAGGGTCAGCGCGCGCAAGGTCGTGGCATCTGATCCCGGCGCCTCCCTCAACAGGCCCTGATGCAGGATGAATATCGGATCGCTCACGCTTTCACTTTCTTCAAATATCCCCGCCGGAGGCTCTTCATGCTGTCGCGCCGTCACGGATCAGTTTCCACGTCACCGCATCGCTGAGCGCCTGAAAACTGGCATCGACGATGTTTGCCGACACGCCGACCGTGGACCAGCGCCGCCCCTGCCCGTCCTCACTGTCGATCAGGACACGGGTCACGGCCTCGGTGCCGCCATTCGTGATGCGAACCTTGAAATCCACCAGCTTCATATCGTTGATGAAGCTCTGATAACGCCCCAGATCGCGTCGCAGCGCAGCGGAAAGCGCGTGGACCGGCCCCTGATCCGCCTCGCTTTCGGCAAAGAAGCTGTCCGCGGCGGAGATTATACGCTCCCCCCCGATATTGACCACGACGACGGCCTCCGAGACGGTGATTTTCTCACCTCTGGCGTTGCGCCTCTTCTCGACCATCACGCGGTAGCGTTCGACATCGAAGAACCGGGGCAACTGGCCGAGGATACCGCGCGCGACCAACTCGAACGAGCCCTTGGCGCTGTCATAGGCATAGCCCTGATCCTCGCGCCGCTTCACCTCGTTCAGGATTTCGGACAGCCGGGGATCGCCCTTTTCCACGGCAATTCCGGCCTCCTCCAGCCTCTGACGCAGATTGGATTGCCCAGCCTGGTTGGACATGGGCACCACGCGGGCGTTGCCCACGGTTTCAGGCACGACGTGCTCATATGTCGTGGGATCCTTGAGGATGGCCGAGGCGTGAAGCCCTGCCTTGTGCGTGAACGCCGACGCCCCGACATAGGCCGCGTGACGGTTCGGCACACGGTTCAGAATATCGTCGAGCATCCGGCTGATCTGCGTCAGATCGCCCAGCTTTTCCAGCGGAATGCCGATGTCGAATTGGCTGGCATAGGGTTCTTTCAGCAGCAAGGTCGGGATCAACGAGATCAGGTTGGCGTTGCCACAGCGCTCACCCAGCCCGTTCAGCGTGCCCTGTATCTGGCGCGCACCGGCTTCGACGGCAGCCAGCGCGCCTGCCACAGCGGTTTCCGTATCGTTATGCGTGTGGATGCCCAGTTTCTCACCCGGCACACCCGAGGCGATGACCTCTGTCACGATGCGCCCGATTTCGCCGGGCAGCGTGCCGCCATTGGTGTCGCACAACACCACCCAGCGGCATCCGGCCTGCAACGCGTCGTGCAGGCACCCCAGCGCATATTCGCGGTTCGCCTTGTACCCGTCAAAGAAATGCTCCGCATCGAACAGGGCCTCGCGCCCCTGCGCGACGACATGGGCGAAGCTCTCGCGGATGTTCTCGCGGTTTTCGTCCAGCGTGATGTTCAACGCGGTGGTCACGTGGAAATCGTGGCTCTTGCCCACCAGACAGACCGCCGGGGTGTTGGCATTAAGGACGCTGGCCAAAACCTCGTCATTGGCGGCGGATCGACCAGCGCGCTTGGTCATGCCGAAGGCGGTAAAGGTGGCCTGGTCGAGCGTGGGAGCCGCATCGAAAAAATCGCTGTCGGTGGGATTGGCACCGGGCCACCCCCCCTCGACATAATCCAGACCAAGCGTGTCCAGCGCCCGTGCGATCCGCCGTTTGTCGTCCAGCGAAAAGTCCACCCCATGCGTTTGCTGCCCGTCACGCAGGGTTGTGTCGAACAGAGAAAGTTTTTCGCGGGTCATGCCAGATCCTCCAGCTTCGTGTGATCGAAAGTAGGGGAAAGCTCCCACGTCGCGCCCTCAGCGGTGTCCTTGACGATCACGCCAGCCGCGGCGAAGCCGTCACGGATGGCGTCGGAGCGTGCGAAATCCTTCGCGGCGCGGGCATCGGCGCGGGCCGCGATCAGTTTTTCTATCAACGTGGCGGCATCCCCCGCATCAGGTGCGGCGGCCCAGCCCCCCATGCTTGCATCCAGCAGACCCAGTAGTCCGGCCCCCGCCAGCAATTCCGCCGGATCCGACAAGCCATGCAACGCCGCAATCGCCCCCGGCGTGTTCAGGTCGTCGGACAGCGCCGCGACAACGGCAGGGGGCACGGTGGCGGCGGGTTCGATGCCCGCCGTCGCCGTTCGCCATTTGCGCAACGTCTTCTCCGCCTCGCCCACGCCACGCTCCGTCCAATCCAGTGGGGCGCGGTAATGCGTGGACAGCAGGACAAAGCGGATCACCTCACCCGGTATGCCCTGATCCAACAAATCCTTGACGGTGAAGAAGTTGCCCAACGACTTGGACATCTTCGCGCCCTCGACCTGCAACATGCCATTGTGCATCCAGATCGAGGCCATGCCGTCGTGACCATGGGCGCAGCGGCTTTGCGCGGCTTCATTCTCGTGATGCGGAAACATCAGGTCGTTGCCGCCGCCGTGAATGTCGAACCGCTCCCCAAAGACTTCGCGCGACATGGCGGAGCATTCGATATGCCAGCCCGGTCGACCACGGCCCCAGGGGGACTCCCAACCGGGGGTGCCTTCGTCCGAGGGTTTCCACAACACGAAGTCCATCGCATCCCGCTTGTAGGGCGCGACCTCGACCCGCGCGCCGGCGATCATGTCGTCGACATTGCGATGGCTGAGCGAGCCATATTGCGGATCCGACGCGACCGAGAACAGCACATGCCCCTCGGCGGCGTAGGCGTGCCCCTTCTCGATCAGCTCGGCGATCATCGCGATCATCGCGTCGATGCTCTGCGTGGCACGCGGCGCCAGATCCGGTTCCAGCGCGCCGAGTGCGGCCATATCGTCGAGATACCAGCCGATCGTTTCTTGCGTGATGTCACCGATGCTGCGGCCGCTTTCGGCGGCGCGGGCGTTGATCTTGTCATCCACGTCGGTGAAGTTGCGCACATAGGTCACGGCATCCGCGCCGTAGACGTGGCGCAACAGGCGATACAACGTATCGAACACCACCACCGGCCGGGCATTGCCGATATGCGCCCGGTCATAGACCGTGGGCCCGCAGACATACATGCCCACCTGCCCCGGAACCACGGGCTCCAGCTTCTTCTTTTGCTTGGTCTTGGTGTCGTGAAGGACGATATCTGTCATGCTCAGGCCTTGGCGATAGGGGAACCCCGCGCGGGCTTAACAGGTCAGGTTCTGATAGAAAACGACGAAACCCCGCGCGGACGATATGTCAGCGGATAATGCAGCACCGAATGAGGGGCGTTGGGTTGGTCATGCGCTGACTGTAGCCCCACAAACCGAAATGGCGCAAGCCCCTACGCGGCAGGATGCGCTTGGGCACGAAAAAAGGCCGGGAACACGTCCCGGCCTCTCCATGTCATATACCGCTAGATCACGCAGCGTTGGCGCGCGAGGGTCCGCGACGCCGCCGGTTGGGGCGGCCGGATTTGGGCGCGCCGCCGGGCTTTCCGCCACCGCCACCGCGACGGTTGCCGCGCGGCTTGCTCTCCCCCTCGGGTGTGCCGCCAGGCAGCAGACGCTCACCGGTGATCTTCTCGACCGCGCGCATCTTCTTGACCTCATCGGGGGCGCACAAGGTAATTGCCACGCCATCCGCGCCGTTGCGCGCCGTCCGCCCGATGCGGTGTACGTAGTTCTCAGGCTCATCCGGCAGGTCGTAGTTCACGACATGGCTGATCCCCGGAACGTCGATGCCCCGCGCGGCGATATCGGTCGCGACCAGCACCTTGACCGTGCCATGGCGAAAGTTGTTGAGCGCACGTTGGCGCGCGTTCTGCGCCTTGTTGCCGTGGATCGCCTCGGCCTTGATGCCGTCTTTCTCAAGGTTCTGCGCAACACGATCAGCCCCGCGCTTGGTGCGGGCGAAGACGATGGCACGCTCCATTCCCTCCGCGTTCATCAACTGGGCCAGACGCGACCGCTTGGCGGTGCCGTCCATCAGTTCGGCGGTCTGCTCGATCCGCGTCACCACGGTGGATTGCGGCGCGACCTCGACCCGGACAGGATTGTTGAGGAAGCTGCCCGCCAGCCCCGAAACCTCGGACGGCATCGTTGCGGAAAACATCGCGGACTGACGGCGGGGATGCAGCATGGACACGATGCGGCGCACCGGCTGCACGAAGCCCATGTCGAGCATCCGGTCAGCCTCATCCAGAACCACGAAGCGGACCTCGTCCAACCGCACCTTGCGGTCGTCCACCAGGTCGAGCAACCGGCCCGGCGTCGCGACCAGAACGTCCACGCCCCGGCCCAGATTGCGGATCTGCACGTTGCGCGAAACGCCGCCCAGAACGAGGCAGGTGGACACGCGCGCGCCGCCCGCGAACCGGCGGAACTCGTCGAGGATCTGCACTGCCAGCTCACGCGTCGGGGCCAGGATCAGCGCGCGCGCCGTACCGGGTGCGGCGCGTCCGGGCATTTGCAGGATGTGATGCAGGATCGGCAGGGCGAAGGCCGCCGTCTTGCCGGTGCCGGTCTGGGCCAGACCCAGAATGTCGCGGCCGTCCAGCTGTGGCTGGATCGCCTGCGCCTGAATTGCAGTGGGTTTTTCGAATTTCGCACGCGCCAGCGCATCCTTGATCGGCTGGGCCAGGTCGAAATCGGCAAAAGTCTTGTCGGTCATGTATATCCTTGAAGCCGCACGATACGGCCATGTCTAGCGACCGCGAACACGCGGTCGAACTGCACGAAATCGCGCAATCCATCGATGAAGCGATGTTCGGATCTGGCCGCCCCGCACGAATGTCGGGTTGCATCCTGAAGGATACAAAGGGCGGTCCGGGCAGCTAAGCCATCGCGTGGGTCGTTCGGTCGATCCGTGGAGCCGAACCCACGGCACGGACACAGGGTCCGCGTTACGGTAGGGATCACATAAGCCGCCGCACCTGCGAACGCAAGCGTGAACTGTCGCAGCGAACGGGGTTGTGGGCGTGCGCGGTATGGACGATCAATGGCGGGTGTTCACGCCATTCTGTTCACCGCACAAGGACCGGACCGTATCATGACCCTCGACCGCGACAGCATCCTCAAGTCCCTTGCCACCATCGCAGATCCCTCCGGTCAGGGCGATCTGGTCAGCGCGGACCGGGTGCGCGCGTTGAGAGTGACGAACGGCGACGTGCGGTTCGTGCTGGAAATGCCGGTCGAGCTGGCCCGCACGGCGGAACCTGTCCGACTGGCTGCGCAAAATGCCGTCGCGGCCTTGCCCGGCGCAGGCGCGGTCTCCGTCGTTCTGACCGCACATGCGGCACCGGGTGAGGCCGCGAAGCCGCCGCCCCCCAATCTCAAGATCGGGCGTCATCCGACCCCGCAGGCAGGCCCGGCCAAGATTACGGGCATCAACCGGATCATCGCCATCGCCTCGGGCAAGGGGGGCGTGGGCAAGTCCACAATCTCCTCCAACCTTGCCATTGCGCTGGCGCAACAGGGTAAGCGCGTGGGCTTGCTGGATGCCGACGTGTACGGCCCGTCGCAACCGCGCATGTTCGGCATCAACGGGCGGCCGGGCTCGGGCGAGGACGGCAAGACGATCATTCCGCTGCGCGCGCACGGCGTCACGCTGATGTCCATCGGCTTCATGCTGAAGGAAGATGAGGCCGTGGTCTGGCGTGGCCCGATGCTGATGGGTGCCCTGCAACAATTTCTGGGTCAGGTGGCCTGGGGTGAACTGGACGTTCTGCTGGTCGATCTGCCACCGGGCACAGGCGACGTTCAGTTGACCCTGTCGCAAAAGGCCGAGCTGACCGGCGCCATCGTTGTCAGCACGCCGCAGGACATTGCGCTGCTGGATGCCCGCAAGGCCTTGGACATGTTCCGAAAGACCAAGACGCCGGTTCTGGGCATGATCGAAAACATGTCCACCTTCATATGCCCGAAATGTGGCGAGGAAACCTCGATCTTCGGTCATGGCGGCGCGCGGGAGGAGGCGGAGAAGCTGGGCATTCCGTTCCTCGGGGAAATTCCGCTCAACATGGATATTCGCCTTGGCGGTGATGGCGGCGCGCCCATCGTCGCGTCCCGTCCCGACAGCGGGGAGAGCAAGACCTTCGCTCAGATCGCCCAACGCCTGATCGACGGGGGCCTCATTTGACACCGGCAGACAACTGACACCGGCAGACAACCAGAGGTTGCCTGATTTGCCCCAATTCTCGCCGCAATACGGCCCAGATCGAATTGCATATTTCCACTATGGTACAGATGCAGAACAAACCGCGCCCGCCGGAGGACGATGAACGACTGGGGTTTGCGCGTCGCATTCTGATTCTGGCGTCCATCACGATTTCCATCAGCACCTCCGTCGTCTGTCTGATGCTGGTTTTCGCCCTGGGGGAACGATCCGCCGTGGTGCTGCCCATCATGCTGGGATCGCTGTCATACCTTGCCATCCCGTTCATGCTGCACCTTGGAATGCGTCTTAGGCTGGCGCGGGACTTGTTTTTTGTCGTGACCATCGCGGTGGTTCTGGTGATCGGCCTGACCCCGCAGGAGGGGATTGTCTTCGGCTTTGTGACCTATCTGCCGATTTTCATTTGCATCGCGGGCATGTTGTACCAAAAAAAGGGCATCATCATCCTGACCCTGATCAGCCTGGCTGTGATCGCGCTGGTTGCCGTCGGGGACATGACCCGTCTGCCGATCCAGCGCATGATAGAGGGGCCCGGCTCCATCGTAACGATCTCGGTGCGACACAGCATAGCTGTCATCTTTTCCGCCGTGCTCGTCATTGTGGCGATGGGTCTGTTTGAAACCATGCTGGAGCGTCTGCGCACCGCACGCGATCAGGCCCGCCGAGCGGCGGAAAGCAAGGCCGCGTTTCTCGCCAATGTCAGCCATGAGGTTCGCACGCCGTTGAACGCCATTCTGGGCATGGCCGAAATTCTGCGAAGCTCCGATCTGAACGAGGATCAGCGGCGCAAGGTCGAAACCATCTCCGAAAGTGGCGCGACGCTGCTGGAAATGCTCAATGACATTCTGGACATCTCACGCTTGGAAGCGGACCGGATGCCGATATCGCCCGCGCGCCAGGACAGTTCCGACCTGTTCGCAGGGGTCGAACGTCTGTGGGGACCGATTGCAGAGGACAAGAACCTGCGGTTCCTGATCGATTACGACGCGAACATGCCCGAAGCGATCGAGATCGACGCGCAGCGGTTTCGCCAATGCATGAACAACCTCCTGTCAAATGCGATCAAGTTCACGCCTGAAGGTTTCATTCGCGTCGCCGCGCGCTGGGACGATCGCGTCGGCTCCCCCACGCGGTTGGTGGTGGATGTGCAGGACAGCGGCATCGGCATGTCGGTCGACGCGGCAAGCCGCATTTTCGATCCGTTCGGGCAGGCGGACGATTCGATCATGGGGGCTTTCGGAGGCTCCGGCCTCGGCCTGACCATCACACGTCAGTTGTCGCGCATGATGAACGGCGACCTGACATTCAAATCCATCGCCGGTGAGGGCACGATCTTTACCCTGAGCATCGGTGTGAAAGCACTGGAGACGGAGGCCACACGCATTTCCCGCGCCCCGCACCCCGCGAACGGATTGCGGGTGTTGGTCGTGGACGACATTCCGACGAACCTGATGATCGCCGCGACATATATGCGGGTGCTGGGCGCGCAGGTGGATGAGGCGACGAGCGGCACTCAGGCTGTGGAACTGATGCGCAATCAGGTATTCGACCTCGTACTGCTCGACCTGCACATGCCCGATATGAACGGGCTGTGGGTGTTGGAAAAAGTCCACTCCTTCCGCCGGAAACCGCCTCCTATCGTGATGATAACCGCCGGCGCGACCGAGGCGGAGATGGACCGTGCACGCAGCCTGGGCGCGCGCGACGTGCTGATAAAGCCGCTGACACCGCGTGTGATGGAAAGCCTTCTGCGCAGTTACGCGGCATGATCCCGCGCGATGCAGCCCACTTGCGCTGGGTCTGGCCCCTTGCTAACGCATGCGCACCCCAATTGAGCTGAAGGACGCCGGACATGGCCAAAATCAACGGAAACGAGATTCGCCCCGGCTATACGCTGGAACATAACGGGGGCCTGTGGGTCGCGGTCAAGGTCGGGCACGTGAAGCCCGGCAAGGGCGGCGCCTTCGCTCAGGTCGAGATGAAGAACCTGCGCAACGGCTCGAAACTGAACGAACGTTTCCGGTCCGCGGACAAGGTGGAACGCATCCGGTTGGAGCAAAAGGACCAGCAGTTCCTCTACGAGGACGACGGCATGCTGGTGTTCATGGACGCGGAAACCTTCGAACAGATTCAGATCCCGGCGGATATCCTGGGTGAGCGTCGCCCCTTCCTGCAGGACGGCATGACCATTCAGGTGGAATATCACGAGGCCGAGGCGCTGAACGCGTCCCTGCCCGAGCGTGTAACCTGCACCATCGTGGAGACGGAGCCGGTGGTGAAGGGTCAGACGGCCGCGAACTCGTTCAAGCCCGCCGTGCTGGACAATGGCGTGCGCGTCATGGTTCCGCCCTTCGTCGGACAGGACGAGGCCATCGTGGTTTCTACCGAAACGATGGAATACGTCGAACGCGCCTGAACGTGAGGCCCCGCTGCGAAAGTAATCCGCAGCGGGGCCTCTATGACTGCGGAACGTGTAGTCGGACCGGTGTCGCACGATGCCGGAAGAACGCGTGGCGGCTATGAACCGCATTATTTGCAGTTCGTCATGCGCTGAGCATGGCGAGCCGATTATGCGAATTGCGGATACCAGACTAAAAATTTTATAATTTTTCAATGAGTTACAGCGCATTCCTCAACGCGGCGCCTACCGCCATGCGCCGCGTCAAAACGTGTCCCTAAAATTTTCCGGATTTTCCACCCCCGAGGCTGAAACCTTCTTCATCATCCCTTCGTACCTTCGTCACGGATGAGGAGAAGAACATGACCGAAGGCCAGATCGAAAGCGCGACAAGTCTGACATTGTTGGAGCGTATCTTGATGGGCGTGGCGGCCGTTTTGCTGATGATCACCTGCATCGCCGCCGCGATCACTTTGCTCCAGCGGCCATCCGCGATGATGATGAGCGTCACGACCGACGCGCTGACCGACGCACGAACCAAAACCGGCGCCGACGAGAGGCACTGAGCCTTCGTCCGCCGATCTGGGGGCGATATGCGACTGTCGGGGGGCAGGACGCAGATCGAAGGTCCAGAGCGGGTTATGCCGGGCACAGCCCTTGCATAACCCGCCGGACCGAGTTACCCCGCCGCCTTGTTCCATTCCTCCGTCAGGTGCCCCATGTCCGTCGCTTCCGCCAACGTCAACATCATGATCAAGGCTGCGCGCAAGGCCGCGCGCCAACTCATCCGGGATTTCGGAGAGGTCGAAAACCTTCAGGTCTCCATGAAGGGCGCAGGCGATTTCGTCAGCAAGGCCGACTTCAAGGCCGAGGAAACCATTCAGAACGAGCTTATGGGCGCGCGTCCCAATTACGGTTGGGTCGGTGAGGAATCCAAGGCGTTCAAGGGATCCGACCCTACCCGCCGCTGGATCGTCGATCCGCTGGATGGCACCACGAACTTTCTGCACGGCATCCCGCACTGGGCGATTTCCATCGCGTTGGAGCACAAGGGCGAAATTGTCGCCGGTGTCGTCTACGATCCGGTCAAGGATGAGATGTTCGTGGCTGAAAAGGGTGGCGGCGCATGGATGAACGACCGCCGTCTGCGCGTGTCGGGTCGGCGCGAGATGATCGAGATGGTCTTTGCCACCGGCATCCCCTTCGCGAACAAGGGTGATCTGCCTGAGACCCTGCGCGATCTGGGTCGGATCATGCCGGTCTGCGCCGGTGTGCGCCGCTGGGGCTCGGCCGCGCTCGATCTCGCTTATGTCGCCGCCGGTCGTTATGATGGCTATTGGGAGCGGAACCTGAATTCCTGGGATATCGCGGCGGGTCTGCTGCTGGTCAAGGAAGCTGGCGGTCTGGTCGGACCGATGGAGCCGGACGAGAGCATCGTCGAAAGCGGCTCGATCATCGCCGCGAACGAACCGGTCTTCGATCGTTTCGTGAAGCTGATCCGCAACGAATGATCCGCGCCGCCGCTGTCCTGTTCCTCTGCGCATCCGGCGCGGCTGCGCAGCAAGTGGCCCCGCTGGAGCTTGCCATCGGACGGTGCGCCGGGATCACCGCGCGGCTCGACCGGCTGGATTGCTTCGATGCGATTGCACCCGATTTCGGCATCGCCACGACGCAGGCCGGAACCTGGGCGCTGGACATCCGCCCCGACACCTCGGACGGGCCTGCGGTCGTCGCACTGACGCTACAGGCCCTGACCGGCACGTCGGGTTTCGGTGAGCCGGTCGAACTGGTCGCCAGATGCCGGGCCAACACGACCGAAGTGTTCATCCGCTGGCACGAATATCTGGGGGCAGATGGCAGCGACGGGACGGACCCGGTCAAGATCGTTTCGCTGTCGCTGGACGATGGCCCGGTGGAGCAAGGCCGCTGGCCCGTCTCTGACGATGTCGAGGGCACGTTCACGCCCGAATGGGGCGGCACCCTGCTGCGCCGATTGGCCGGGGCGGACCGCCTGACCGCCCGCGTCACGCCCTATGATGAGCGGGAGATCGTCGCGACCTTCGACGTGCGCGGGCTTTCGCAGGCGCTGGAACCGCTGACCACAGCCTGCAACTGGCAGCTATAGGCGCGTCAGCCTTATAGGCGGCGCACGATCGCCTGCCCTGCCTGCATCTCACCCTCTGCCCGATCATAGCGCAGATAGGCGATGCCCTGCCCCGCCGCGACGGTAAACAGGGTGCCGGCCTGCCGTGTGTCCGCATTGATCGGCGTTCCGACCTCCGGAACCGGCCCCTCGACCGAGACACGCGCCAATCCCTTGCGCAGCTCCGTCTTGTGCTTCATGCGCGCGGTGACTTCCTGTCCGACATAGCAACCCTTGCGAAAATCGACGCCGGACAGCCGCTCGAACCCGACCTCAAGCAGATAGCTGTCGTTCGGGATCAGCTCGACGCCGGATTCGGGAACCAGATGCGCGACGCGACGGGCGTCGTATTCCGAACGATCCATACCGGGCGTGTCGCCCCCGTAGAGCCGCCAGCCCATGCCGGCATCCCGTGGATCGGGGTAGGCCCCGTCCACCGCTTCGGCCAAGGCCGCAACGGACAAGTCCGTCTCCTCGATCTGCACATCGGCGCGCAACCGGTACATGCCGAGGCGTTGCATCAATCCCCGGCTGAGGTCCCCTGCCACGTCCAGCAGGTAATCCTCCCCGTCACGCAGCACGAAGAAATCCGCCAGATATTTCCCCTGCGGGTTCAGCAAGGCCGCATAGATCAAACCGTCATCCGCCTTCGCGATGTCGTTGGAGATCAGCCCTTGCAGAAAATCGCGTGTATCCGCCCCTGAAAGGCGAAGTATCCTGCGGTCATGCAATGCATCGGTCATCTTGTTTCCTTTCGCGCAGCGTCAATCACGCATATAGGGTGTGCCACCGCAATAGTCAGAGGCGACATGCCCGCACCGATCAGCATCATCATTCCCACACTCGACAGCGCGGCGGTGCTGGGGCCGTGCCTCGCATCCCTGTCCGACGGTGTGTTCGAGGGGCTGATTGCAGAGCTGATCTTGGCTGACGGTGGCTCCACCGACGATATCGAGACCGTGGCGGATGCGGCAGGTGCGCGTCTGATTTCCGCGCCGAAGGGCCGGGGATCACAGCTGGCCGCTGGATGTGCTGCCGCGCGAGGGGAATGGCTGCTGGTCCTGCACAGCGACACAACGCTGTCCCGGGAATGGACCGGGGCCGTGCGCGACCACATGAACGACAGGGCCGACCGTGCCGGTTGGTTCCGGCTGCGCTTCGACAGTTCCGTGCCTCAGGCGCGCATCGTGGCGGGATGGGCAAATTTGCGCGCCCGCTGGTTCGGCCTGCCCTATGGCGATCAGGGATTGCTGATTCCGGCGCATCTGTACCGCACCAGCGGCGGATATCCCGACATTCCGCTGATGGAGGATGTGGCTCTGGTTCGCCGCCTGCCCCTCAGCCCGCTGGACGCGACGGCCACGACCTCCGCCGAACGGTATCGCCGGCAAGGGTGGCTGCGCCGTGGCTGGCGCAACCTCAGCACACTTGCGCTGTATTTCGCGGGTGTTTCGCCGCACCGCCTGGCCGAACGCTATGCGAGAGGGCGATGAGGCCGCATCTGGTGATCTTCGTCAAGGAACCGCGTCCGGGCCGGGTCAAGACCCGGCTGGGTGCGGATATCGGGCTGGTGCCCGCCGCATGGTGGTTCCGGCATCAGACACGGCGCCTGATCCGCACCATGTCGCGCGATCCGCGCTGGCAGACCGTGATCGCGGTCGCACCGGATCGGATGGGGCTTGAAAGCCGGTTCTGGCCGCGCCATCTGCCGCGCCACCCGCAGGGCAACGGCAATCTGGGCCAGCGGATGGCATGCGCGCTGCGCATGATGCCCCCCGGCCCGGCCATCATCATCGGTGCGGATATTCCCGGTATCACTCCGGCCCATGTCGCGCGTGCGTTCGACGCACTGGGGGCGCATGATGTCGTTTTCGGCCCCGCGCCGGACGGTGGCTACTGGCTGATCGGGTTGAAGCGGACCCGCGCGATCCCGCCGACCCTGTTCGACGGGGTGCGCTGGTCGAGCGAGCATGCCCTCGCCGACAGCCGCGCCACTCTACGCGATCATACCATCGCGGAAGTGGCCATTCTGCGCGATGTTGACACCGCCGCCGACCTTTAATGCCATTGCACACAGCTAATGCCAGCGCACCCAGCGCCCGTGAAAATCGCCGCGCCCCAGTTCGACCGTCCGACCATCGGGAAAGCGGGTCATCAGGATCGCGGCACTGCCCGTTGTGTCGTCCGCTTCCAGCCTCAACCACGCCACTCGCGAACTGTCACGCGCACCGGCGGATCGGATTGCGTGTTCCGCCTGCTCCTGCTCCTCAACCGGCATGTATTGCCACATGATCGAGTGCTGGACGACACGGATGCGCCCTTCGGGAACGGGTGGAGCGAGTGTTTCGCGCAGAAACTCGGCGGCACCTTGCTTGCGAATATCAGGCTGCGCGTCCGCGACCATCGCCACGGCCCCCTCGAACCGAGCGATCCGCGCGGGCTGATCCGGCCAGACATAGGCGCGCAGGCGACTTCGCGCCGCATCATCCGCGACATGGATCGGCGCAACATCGCAGCCGACACGTGACACGATGCGTAGCGCCTGGTCGAGCGGCGGACACTGGCCCGACCATTCGGTCACGATCCGAACGGGACCACCGCCATACTGGACGCCATCACCCAAGTCGTAGGCATATCGATCCGGATAGAGGTTCAATCCGGCGGAGGCTCCAACCTCCAGCAGCTCGATTTCGCCGCCGATGTGCAGCAAGCCGCCCAGCAGGGCACTGCACCGCGACACTTCGTTGGTTTGCGGTGGACCGGCCAGCCATGGAATCAGACGCGCATCATTCTGCTTCATCCACTCCACCAGACCCGCGGTGAAGGACTGCTCGTTGATTTCCGCAGGCGGGTAGAGCGCGGCGAGCGTCGCATCCTCCCAACTCAGCGCCTGAAAGCCGCCGCACACGCGCAGCGCCAGCGCGTCCCCGGTCGGATCACCGGGCCAGGTCAGCACCCGCGCGCCCAGCGGAGTCTCGGGCGTGAGGACATCCGCCAGAACCGCGCATAAACGCGCCGTAAAGGGCGACCCCAGCCGTGCGCAAGCCTGCCCCTGCGACCGAAAATGTGCTCTGACAGCATCTGACGTGGCATTCTTGCTGGGCATTCTACGCGGCCACCCCCTATTCTGCCGGAAAATCCAAAGGGGAGGTTACCATGAAAGCAATGCGTGTCCACGAACTCGGCCAGCCCATGCAGATGGACGATGTGGAAATTCCGAAGCCCGGCCCGAAACAAGTGTCGATCGACGTGGCGGCCTGCGGCGTCAACTTCGCCGACACGCTGATCGTGCAAGGAAAGTATCAGGAGAAGCCGGACCTGCCCTTCGCGCCGGGTATGGAAATCAGCGGCCGGGTTCGTGAGGTTGGCGAGGGCGTCGAGCATCTGCGGCCGGGTATGCGGGTGTCAGCGCTGATCGGCTCCGGCGGCTTTGCTGAGGTGGCGCTGGCGGATGCGCGGTCCTGCATTCCGGTGCCCGACGCGATGTCGGATGCACATGCGGCTGCCTTTACCATCGTCTACGGCACCAGCCACGTGGCACTGGACCACCGGGCGCGGTTGCAGCCGGGGGAAAACCTGCTGGTGCTCGGCGCGGCGGGAGGTGTCGGCCTGACCGCCATCGAAATCGGAAAGCTGATGGGCGCGAACGTCATCGCCTGCGCGCGGGGCGCGGCCAAGCTGGAGATCGCGAAACAGGCCGGAGCGGACCACCTCATCGATTCGGATGATGGCGACCTGCGCGAACAGGTCAAGAAACTGGGCGGCGCGGATGTGGTCTACGATCCCGTCGGGGGGGATTTGTTCAAGCAGGCGATGCGTGCCTGCAACCCCGAGGCACGGTTGATTCCCCTCGGCTTCGCGTCAGGCGAGATTCCGCAGATTCCGGCAAATATCCTACTGGTCAAGAATCTGAGCGTGCTGGGCGTCTATTGGGGTGCGTATTCCAAGTTCAGACCTGAAGTGCTCTTGAAGAGCGGACAGAAACTGATCGAGTGGTATCTGGACGGAAAGCTGAAACCACATGTCAGCCACGAGGTGCCGCTGGAGCGCGCGTCCGAGGCGCACGACCTGTTGATCCAGCGAAAGGCAACAGGCAAGGTCGTCGTCACGATCTGACGTCCTTCCTTTCGCGGGTGATCGGCACGGCACAGACCGGTTTATTCCGCAGCCATCACCGCAGGCGCCCCATAGGCCGCGCGAACCGAACTCGCGAGCTTACCTGCGAGTTCGGCATTGGCGCCGGGGGCGACATACATGTTGATGTTGACCTGCGGCAGCTGGGGCAAGGCGCCGCCGTGCTTGATCGTTTCCATATAGGGCGGGGTCGAACCGGAAACGACCGCGTGGATCGCCAGATCGGCACTGACCGAAGCCTCGACCGTACGGGTGGAGTCACTCTCCACCGCCATTTCCCAGGCGATATCCTCGCGGTCCAACGCGGCCTGAACGCCCGCGCGAAAGATGCAGGCATATTCGAACGCCAACCGCAGGGGCCGCTGCTTCCAGGTTTGGCCGTTCGGCGCACCCACCCACTCAAGCGTATGGGTCGCCAGCGTCTCCCCCCCCGCATCCACATCAGCCTCGGTTGTCAGGATGATGTCGATCTCACCCCGCGCCATCTGCGATTTGAGCCCGCGCGTGTAGGACGACACGAGTTGAACCTTCACCCGCGGAAAATCGACGCCGAACCGTTGGAGAATCATCGGCACGTGTGGATAGACGATGTCGTGGGGAACGCCGAAAACGATTTCGCCCTCGTAGGCATGGTGCGTCATCCGGCTCCAGACTTCATCGTTCAGGCGCAGGATACGACGACCGTATCCCAGCAACTGTTCGCCCTGCGCGCTCAATGTGACGCCACGTCCCGAGCGATCCAGCAACGGCTGACCAAGAGATTCCTCCAACCTCTTGATTTGCATGGAAACTGCCGATTGCGTCAGGTTAAGTTGACCGGCTGCACGGGTCACTCCACCGCATTCGGCCACGGTCACGAAGGAACGCAGGGCGGTCATGTCTATGTTTCTGGGCATCATCAATCTCCGTGATGAAACAGTTCACATTCATTCGTTTGTGTTACGCCGACTCGAACACTAGATCAATCACCGAAACAAATATTTTGACCCGAAACGATCAAATGTCCGAATGGAAAATACGATGTACATGACCGCTACCCTGCCCCGTGCAGTCCGCTCCCTCCCTCTTCTGGCCCGTCTCGCCGGATGGCACGCCTGCGCCCGTTCGCGCGTTCACCTGTCCCGGCTGGACGACACATTGCTGGCCGATCTGGGTCTGACCCGCGACGAAGTTCGTCGTGAGTGCGCCAAACCCTTCTGGGCCTGATCAAACTGGGCCTGATCAAAGCAACGAAAGGGTCAGCAGCGGATTGTAGTGCGGGCCGTCGGGGTGCAGCTCGGATTCGAAGAGCGTAAACTCCCGCGCGACAAAGGGCCCCAGACTGCGTGTGGCGTTTCCTGCCAGCCAGTCGGCCGCACGAATATCCAGGGGTGCGCGGCGAAGGCGCGATATTGTGACATGCGGCACGAAGCGCCTGTGCCGCAGAATCAGCCCGGCATTTCGCGCGGCCCTGCGAACCTGATGATGCAGCTCCGTCAAAGCGGAATTTTCCGCGACCAGCGCATGGATCTGACGCGGTTTCGCAGCGCCGAAGACACCGAACCCGTCGATCTGCCATGCGAACCGGGGCACCGCGATGCCGGACAGGTTCAGCCCGAACTCCTCCACCGTATCCTCAGCAACATCCGCCGCGAAGGCCAGGGTAATGTGCCAGTTTTCCTCCGGCACCGGATCACCTGCGGGCAGTGTCTGCGCGATCTGATCCAGCGCACTCGCTGCATCCTCGGCCAGCGGCAATGCAACGAAAATGCGCATCACTCGATCCGCGCGATCAGGTCCATCACTCGGGGGCCCAGTGCCTCGACGACCAGCGCGACGCCCTGCGCGTTGGGATGTATGCCGTCCGCCTGCATCAGATCGCTGGCGGCGGCGATGTCCTGCCCCTCCACCCCGAACCCTTCGAAAAAGCTCTCGACGAGGATCGCATCGTGCTCTGCGGCCAATTCGGGATACATGGAATCGAAATCGGCCTTGAATTGCGGGCCGAAATTGCCGGGCGCCTGCATTCCGACCAGCAAAACCGGTACGTCCTGCGCGCGGGTCAGGATCCCGTCCAGATTGGCGCGTGAGGATTTGGGATCAATGCCCCGCAACAGGTCGTTCCCGCCCAAGGCCACGATCAGCGCGTCCACGTCAGGCGTCAGGGTCCAGTCGATCCGCGACAGACCGCCCGCCGTAGTATCGCCGGACACCCCGGCATTCAGCACCGTCACGTCCTGCCCCTGTGCCTGCAACCACTCCTGAAGCTGCGGCACCAGCCCATCCTGCGGCGGCAGGCCATATCCCTGCGTCAGACTGTCGCCCAGCGCCGCGATCGTCATCTGCTGCGCCCACGCGCCCGTTGCGGATGCAAGCAGCATCAAAACCGCCAGCCCCGCATTGCGCATTCGCCGCGCGACCACATATCGAAGGCAACCACTCAGGTTGAGACCCGACAGGAGCCGCCGCATGATCGACCCCGTTCTTTCCCTCCGCGACGCGAAACTGGCGCTGGACGCCAACGCCGGGCGGGTCGAGATCCTGCACGGAATCGATCTGGATATCCGGGCGGGTGAGACAGTGGGGCTGACGGGTCCGAGCGGTTCTGGCAAATCTTCTCTCCTCATGATCATGGGCGGGCTGGAACGCGCCACCGGCGGCACGGTAATGGCCCTCGGCCACGATTTGACGGCACTGGGGGAGGACGCCCTCGCCCGGTTCCGTCTGAAACATATGGGGGTCGTGTTCCAGTCCTTCCACCTTATCCCCACGATGACGGCATTGGAAAACGTCGCGACCCCGCTGGAATTGGCCGGGGCCGCCGATGCGTTTGACCGGGCGGAAGCGGAACTGACCGCCGTAGGCCTGTCCCACAGGCTGGATCACTATCCCTCGCAGCTCTCTGGTGGCGAACAGCAGCGCGTCGCACTGGCCCGCGCCGCCGCGCCGCGACCCGCGATCCTGCTGGCGGATGAACCGACCGGAAATCTGGACGGTCCGACCGGTGAGGCGATCATGGACATGCTGTTCGGCCTGCGCGACAGGCATGGTGCAACGCTGGTTCTGGTAACCCACGCCCCCGAACTTGCCGCGCGCTGCGATCGGCAGATCAGGTTGCGCGACGGCCGGCTGGACACGCTGTCCGAGGCCGCGGAATGAGCGCCGCCTGGCGCATTGCGCGTCGGGAGCTGCGGGGCGGCCTGCGCGGGTTCTATATCTTTCTGATCTGTCTGGCGCTAGGTGTCGCCGCGATTGCTGCTGTCGGTTCCGTCCGCGCGGGGATCGAGGCCGGCCTGGCACGCGAAGGCGCGGCAATTCTGGGTGGCGATGCGCAGGCGGAGTTCACCTATCGCTTCGCCACGGAGGAGGAACGATCATGGCTCGAATCCGTCGCGGAAGAAGTCAGCGAAACCGTGGATTTCCGCTCGATGGCTGTGGCGGGAAATGAACGTGGGCTGACGCAGGTCCGCGGGGTCGATGACCTCTATCCTCTCTATGGTGAGGTGGTGCTGGACCCGACGATGGATATTACCTCGGCGTTGGAGCATCGCGCCCTGCCGGGGGGTGTGACGCAACCGGTTCTCGCCGCGCGGTTGGGGCTGAGGGTGGGCGATACCTTCACGCTGGGCACCCAACAGTTCGAGTTGCGCGCCCTGCTGGAGCGGGAGCCGGACAGCGCAGGGGCAGGCTTCGGCCTCGGCCCGCGCACGCTCGTCACACTCGAAGGATTGCAAGGATCCGGGCTGATCACTGCCGGAACGCTGTACGACACGCAATATCGTTTGCGGCTGCCTGCGGGCACGGATCTGGAGGCGTTGGAGAATGCTGCGGAAACCCGTTTCGCGGAGTCCGGCCTGCGCTGGCAGGACAGCCGCAACGGCGCACCGGGCATCGCACGGTTCGTGGATCGACTGGGCGCGTTTCTGGTGCTGGTAGGGCTGTCCGGTCTGGCGGTCGGGGGTCTGGGCGTCAGTGCGGCGGTGCGGTCCTATCTCGAAGGAAAACTGGACACGATCGCGACGTTAAAGACCCTGGGCGCAACCGGTCGGATCATCTTTACCGTATATTTCATTCAGGTCGGCATCCTGAGCCTGATCGGCGTGGGGCTGGGCCTGCTGCTGGGCGCGCTGCTGCCGCTGGTTCTGGGCCCGGTCATCGAGGCGCAATTGCCTGTTCCCGCCGTCTTCACACTGTATCCCGGACCGTTGGTCGAGGCGGCGATTTATGGTCTGCTGACGGCGGCGATCTTCGTGATCTGGCCGCTGGCGCGTGCGCAGGACATTCGCGCCGCAGGACTGTTCCGCGAGATCGCGGGCGGCGGCATGAGCTTGCCACGCTGGCCTTTCCTCCTCGTGATCGCGGCTTTGTCTGCGGTGCTGATCGCGCTCGCGGTTCTGTTCTCGGGCGCGTGGGCGCTGTCACTGGGGGCAGCAGGCGGCATTATTGCGGCGCTGGCGATCCTTGCGATCATGGCGGGATTGGTGCGGATCAGTGCGCGGCGCTTGGCCCGATCCAGCGTGGTGCGCGGGCACCCCGCGTTGCGACTGGCACTGGGGGCGGTCGGCGGACCGGGGGGTGAGACCGCTTCCGTGATCCTGTCGCTGGGACTGGGCCTGACTGTGCTGGCCACTGTCGGACAGATCGAGATGAACACCCGCAACGCAATCTCGCAGGACTTGCCCGAGGTGGCGCCGGCCTACTTCTTCCTCGACATTCAGAACGATCAGTTGCCCGACTTTCTGGAAATCGCGCACGCGCAGGATGGCGTTGGTCGCATCGACACCGCCCCAATGCTGCGCGGTATCGTGACGCGGATCAACGGCCAGACCGCGCGTGACGTGGCGGGGGATCACTGGATTCTGCGCGGTGACCGGGGCGTCACATACGCGGCCAGTCAGCCTGACTCGGCTGAACTGACCCAGGGCGCGTGGTGGCCCGACGACTATACCGGCCCCCCTCTCGTGAGTTTCGCCGCCGAGGAAGGGGCTGAGCTGGGCCTGTCATTGGGCGACAAGCTGACCGTGAATGTCCTTGGCCGCGATATCGAGGTCGAAATCGCAAACTTCCGCGTTGTGGAATTCGGGGACATGGGCATCAATTTCGTGATGATCCTGAACGAGGCCGCGCTCGCCGGTGCGCCGCACACGCATATCGCCACCCTCTACGCCGAGGAGGCAGCGGAGGGGCCGCTGCTGCGCACCCTTTCGCGCGCCTTTCCGAATGTCACGGCGATCGGGGTTCGCGATGCGATCACGCGCGTCAGTGAGGCATTGGGCGGGCTTGCGGCGGCCACGTCCTATGGCGCGGCGGCGACCCTCGTGACCGGTTTCGTCGTTCTGATCGGGGCCGCGGCGGCGGGAACGCGGCGGCGCGTGTTCGAAGCAGCCGTGCTGAAGACCGTGGGCGCCACCCGGGGCCGCATTCTGGCCAGTTTTGCCCTGCGCAGTGCCATTCTGGGCGCGATGGCCGGATTGGTCGCCATTCTGGGGGGCGCTCTGGCAGGTTGGGCGGTCATGACCTTCGTGATGGAGGCCGATTACAGCTTTCAGGCCATATCCGCACTGACCATCGTGAGCGGTGGCGCGGTGGCCAGCCTGCTGGCCGGACTGGCCTTTGCATGGGCACCTTTGGCCGCGCGGCCCGCCCGTGTGCTGCGGTCACGCGATTGATCGACAGCTATTGGCCGGTTTACCTTGAAACCACAACGTGAGTTGCCGATATTATCCTAGAATGGTGCGAGAATGTTTCGCGCCACCCAATTACAGGAGTCAGCAATGGCACAATCCGATTACCTCCGGCAGCAAACCGCGGCCGGTGCGCGCCCGGCGGAAATCGACGCGGGCCTGCGCGCGCATATGAACAAGATCTACGGCACGATGTCCGTAGGACTGGTCGTGACCGGTCTGGTCGCGTGGGCGCTGGCGGCACTCGCCGTGACCTCCGACCCGACCAACGCCACCGCCGCCTTGCGTGAGGGAACGTATCTGACGGATCTGGGTTATGCGCTATACGCCTCCCCGCTGAAATGGGTGCTGATGTTCGCGCCGCTGGCCTTCGTCTTCGGCATTTCCGCCGGCGTGAACCGGATGTCCGCACCGACGCTGCAACTGGTCTTCTACGCGTTTGCTGCCGTGATGGGCGCGTCGATCAGCTCGATCTTCTTGGTCTTCACCGGTGAGAGCATCGTGCAGGTCTTCTTCATTACCGCTGCGTCCTTCGCCGGTCTGTCGCTGTACGGCTATACCACGAAGAGCGATATCAGCGGTTGGGGATCGTTCCTGATCATGGGCGTGATCGGTTTGATCATCGCCTCGATCGTGAACATCTTCCTCGCCTCCTCCGCGCTGGCATTCGGCATCTCTGCGATCGGTGTGTTGGTGTTCGCGGGTCTGACCGCGTATGACACGCAGCGGCTGAAGAACGAGTATGTGACCTATGCGACGCATCCGGGCGCGGGTGAGATGCTCGGCAAATCCGCCATCCTCGGCGCGCTTAGCCTGTACCTCAACTTCATCAACATGTTCATGATGTTGCTGTCGCTGTTCGGAAATCGCGAGTAACATCGCTTCCAAAACTGGATCAGGGGCCGGGGGGAAACCTCCGGCCCTTTTTTTCTTGGGGCCGAACAGATCAGACGATAGGCCCGAAACGCAAAAGGGCCGCACCGTGGTGCGACCCTTTGCAAAACGCTCAGAAGCGGAAGATCACTTGATCTTGCCTTCCTTGTACTCGACATGCTTGCGCACCACCGGGTCGTATTTGTTGACGGACATCTTTTCCGTCATCGTCCGGCTGTTTTTCTTCGTGACGTAAAAGTGGCCCGTTCCCGCAGTGGAGTTCAGGCGGATCTTGATCGTCGTTGGCTTCGCCATGATCCATCTCCTAAAAACGGGGCCCGGCCCCATACAGTTGGTGAGCGGCAGGAGCCACCCAAATCTTGAACCCGTTTCCTACACCCTCCCCTTGTGGTGTCAAGCGGTTCAGAGCACTCGGAAGTGCGAGCGGTCCCCTTTGTGCGAAAAGAACGGCACAGGGCGGGGGCCGTTTTCCAGCCGGGAATCGATTTCGGCCAGCACGACCTCGGTAATGAATGGCAATTCCAGCTTGCGCGCCTGGGGCAGTGACACCCAGTGCAGATGCGAAAGCTCGTCACATGCGGATGAGAAATCATCAGGATCACTGGCCAGGTCCGCCGCGTCCGCGATAAAAAACCGTGCGTCGAACCGACGGGGCTGCCCCACCGGCGTGATCGCGCGAAACACGAATTCCAGACCGGCCAGATGCGGTGCGAGGCCGAGATCGTAGAACGCCTGCCAATCAGCGGGTATGTCGCCTGCATGTGTGCCGGGCCGCCCCAGCGCCTGTCCGGTTTCCTCGAACAGTTCGCGGATCGCGGCACGGGCCAGCGGAACCGCCAGCTCCGGATCGGAGTGCTTGTTCAACCGCTCCCGAACAGTATCGGGAAGCTCGGTCGCATGGCTGAGATCGGCCCGGTCGGACGGGTCGAGCGCGCCCCCCGGGAACACGAACTTGTTCGGCATGAACACAGCGGCGGATCCGCGCTGCCCCATCAGGACCATCGGGCCATCGGTCGTATGTCGAATAAGGATGATCGTCGCCGCGTCGCGGATAGGTATATCGGTCATGCGCAGACTATGGATCAGCCGGGGCGATGCGTCCAGAGATCGTGAGCCTAATATTCGCTAGTGCCGCCGAATCCGTGCATCCGCTTGGCCCATTGAAAGGCGATGAACGCCCCCTTTATTCGCGGCAGCAACCACAGGCAGAGCAACACGAACGGAATCACGATCACGGCAATCATCGCGAGAGGATTGAGGCGAAACGACTCGAACAATATGATCATCATAGGCGCCATCAGATGACCTGCGATCAACATGGTCGCCCAGGCAGGCCCGTCATCAGCGCGCTGATGATACAGCGCCTGATTGCATACGGGACAATCGTGACGGACCTTCAGATAGCCGTCGAAGATCGGCCCGGATCCGCAATTGGGGCACCGTCCCTTCCACCCGCGCCGCAGGGCAGGTTTCAGATCGCGTTCGTCCTGAGATGTGGCCGGTATATGCTGGATATCTTTCATAGGCATCTCGATACTCCATGCCTGAGGGCTTTGCACGTGGTCAGAACGCCCCCGCGTCGGGATGTCGCTCCCCCCGAGGCCGGTTTCCGAAGTTTTCGCAGATTTCTGCGACGGAACAGATGGCGCGCACCCGTATCAGATGCAGAACGACGGCACGAGGCCACGTTCGGAGAAACTGATACCAACGAAGGACGGCAATATGACCTCCACCTCCAAGACCGCACTCGGCGTAACGCTGGTTCTCGCTCTTCTCGCAGGCGCGACGTCTGTGTCCGCGCAGGGCCAGAGCCGGGGATTCGACTTCGCCGCGATCGACACGAACGGCGACGGGGAAGTGACCCGCGCCGAGGTTGACGCCCACCGCGCGGCCCGGTTCGCCGACATCGACACGGATGGGAACGGCACCGTGGATCAGGCCGAACTGATCGCCGCAGCCGAGGCCCGGCGCCAAGCCCGCGACACCCAACGCGCCGAGCGCATGATCGAACGATCCGACGCTGACGGCGACGGCGTTCTGACGCAGGAAGAACTGCAACCCCAGCCCCGTGGCGGCGACATGTTCGAGCGTATGGATGCCGACGGCAATGGCGCCATCAGTCAGGATGAGATCGAAGCAGCCCGCGAACACATGCGCGACCGTCGCGGCGATGACCGTGACGGCAATCGTGAACATGGTCGTCGCTCACACGATTGAGCCCTTCGGCTGGACTTTCCGGTCCGCGGCTGGAACGCTGCGGGCCGGAGCTAACCTGAAAGTGCCCCAAACGCCCATGCCCGAAGATGCGCACGATACTGACGCGGCCCTGCTGGCACGCTTCGCGCAGGGCGATCAGTCGGCGGCGCGTCTGCTGGCCGCCCGCCACGCCCCCCGCGCCCTGTCTGTCGCGACGAGGATGCTGAGCGACCCGGTCGAAGCACAGGATATCACGCAGGAGGCGATGATCAAAATGTTCAGGATTGCCCCCGACTGGAAGGCGGATCGCGCGAAGCTCAGCACTTGGCTGTATCGCGTCGTCTCGAACCTGTGCATAGACCGGTTGCGCGCCCGTCGCGGCGGCACCGATCCTCTGGACGAGGTGAACGAACCTGCGGACACGGCGCTGACGGCCCCTCAGCAAATGGAGGCGGACGACCGTGTCCGACTGTTGCATGACGCCATCGGGCAATTGCCGGAGAGACAGCGCCTCGCCATCACATTGCGGCATATCGAGGAGCTTTCGAACCCCGATATCGCGACCATATTGGGGACCAGCGTCGATGCCGTGGAAAGCCTGCTGTCACGCGGCCGCCGAACTCTGACGACCCTGCTGGCACGACATCGCGAAGATCTGGAGCCTGTGACATGACCGACCATCCCCCTGTGGACCCGACCCGGATGAACCCCCAACCGATGGAACCCGTGCTCGATGATCTGTTCATGGCGGCACGCGCGGCCAGACCCGTGCCCGATGCTGACCTGATGGCGCGTATTCTGGGCGATGCTGCGGATCTGACTCTGGCGACGACCCTCGCGCCACCGCCTCGCGCCTCTATGTGGCACAGGCTTCGCCGGGGCATTGCTGACCTGGTGCCCGGGGGAATGCCCGGCGTCGCCTCTCTGACGACATGCGCGCTGGGAGGGGTTCTGATCGGCTATGCCGGGCTGGGCGATCTGCCCCTGCTGGCCGGTCTGGAACTGATCCAGGGGCAAGGCGTCGTCACGTTGGACAGCGGCGTGTTCGATGAAGACGTATACTATCTCAGCACGGAGGACGGGGCATGACCGTAGAAGGACGCAAGCGTCGGGGGATTACCATCGCACTCGTCATATCGCTCTGCATCAACCTCATCGTCGCGGGAACCCTCGCCGGTGCGATGCTGCGCGATGAGGGGCATCCTGTCAGATTGCGTGTGACACCGGATTTGCGGGCCGCGATTTCCGCCTTGCCGAAAACGGACCGTGATCGGGTGCGCGATGCACTGCGCGAGGCAATGCCGAACGAGCGGGGCGCCCGTGTCGAGCGCTTGCGCAGCCAGCAGCGGTTCGCATCCGCGATCCGCGCGCAACCCATGGACCGCCAGACGATCGAAACGATCTTCGCCAGCCGCGCCGATGACGGTGAACGCCTCAGACTGGCGGCGGTGGATGTCCTGCTTGATACGCTCGAAGCGATGCCGCAGGACAATCGCATCGCCTTTCTGGAGAGGATGCGCCAGTCCGGGGCGCGCGCCCGCTCCGACAACACCCCTTCAGGTGAAAGCCGGCCGGCTGACAGGGCGCCCCGCGACTAATCAGTCGTTCCAGGCTGTCGCGATCCTGTCGCGCCCGCCGGCCTTCGCCTTGTACAATGCACGATCCGCAGCGGTCAGTAACTGCTGCACGGTGCCCGCACCCGCGATTGAGACGGCCACGCCGAAACTGGCCGTGCAAACGATGGGATCACGCGTTCCGATCTCGAATTTCTGATCCGCGATGGCGCGGCGAATACGCTCGGCCACTTGCAAGGCCCCCTTGCGGCTCGTACCGGGTAGCGCCACGCAAAACTCCTCCCCCCCCAGCCGCACGACGACATCCACGCCCCTGACAGTTTCCTGCAGGCGGCGCGCGACCTGTCGCAGAACCTCATCCCCGGCATCGTGGCCATAGCTGTCGTTCACGGATTTGAAACGGTCGAGATCGAGAGTGAGAAGAGCCAGATCGCTGCCCTCCGACCGGGCCTGCGTCAGCATGTTGACCAGATGATGATCGGCATACCGGCGATTGTACAATCCCGTCAAAGGGTCGATTGCGGCCAACCTCAACCCGTCACGCAGATTGGTGCGCAGCATGTCCGAGTAGAGCTTGCGTCGCAGCTGGGATCGCAGCCTGACCGCCAGTTCTGTAAGGTCATGCGGCGGCATCACGTAATCCCACGCGCCCAGATCCAAGGCCTTCGCCGCCGTGGCCATATCATTGTCAGACACCAGGAACAGCAAGGCGGAATGACGTGTCGGCTGCCGTCGCGCAATCGTCGAGATCAGGCGCAAGCCGTCCCCGGAATCCGCCAGGGTCTGATGCACGACGAACGCATCGGGCACATCGGCCGCGATACGATTGGCCATGCCCTTCTCACTTGTGACGAAATCGACCTGTACCGCCAGCTTGTCCCGTATCGCCTTGACCCATGCGGCGCCCTTCAAATGATCCGGGGCCGCGATCAAAACGGAATGTGCCGGCGTCAGAACGATGTCGTCGATGCCTGCCGGGGCGGAATCCAGGCCCAGTTCGCGTGTCGTTTCTGCCCGTAACTGCAGCTCGTCCGTGACGAACTTCATTCGCATCAGATTGCGAACCCGTGCGAACAAGGCCAGATCGTGAATCGGCTTGACCAGAAAATCGTCCGCGCCAACCTCAAGAGCGCGCAACCTGTCCTCGGCATCATCGACGGAGGTCATCATCACAATCGGGGTCAACGCCGTATCCCAGCTGGATTTCAGATCGCGGCATAGCCCGAACGCATCCAAAGTCGGCATGGTCACGTTTATCAGAACAACCGATGGCTGCTCGGCACGAACAAGGCGATGCACATCCTCGGCCGTTTCGGCGACAAGAACATCGTAATATGCCGACGCAAGTTTTGCGCGGATCATCACGCGATTGGCTGCTATGTCATCTACCAGAAGGATGCGTCCTGACATTAGCCCCCCACGACCCCAACTACACCACCACCTGATAGCGCCCACAAACGGCCAGACCATACGTGATGAGCGGCCCGTAAGCTAGCTGAACAACCCGACCAAACCTTACGAAACATGTGGAATTCTCATAAAACTGCCAATTATGTCGTGGAAATGTCCTCCAAAAGTGATTTCAGAAAAGTGATGGGCAAGCATGAGAGCGACCTGTATGACGTCAGTATTGCCTAGGGGAAAAGTATGAACAAAACATCAGCGGAGGCCCTGGCGGCGCAAGTTCTGGGCTGGCTGGCAGGTGATGATGAAAGACTCATGTCGTTTCTGGGCATGACCGGGGCGGAGGTAGGCGATCTTCGCCATCGGGCGAATGATCCGCAGTTCCTGGGCTTTCTCATCGATTTTCTGTTGCAGGATGAACAGGCCCTGATCGAATTTTGCGACCGCACGAACACCCCCTACGACGCACCGCAACGGGCGCGATTGCTGCTTCCCGGTGGCGATTTGCCGAACTGGATCTGATATGGCACTGACCGACATTACCCGCGCACAGATCGAAATGCTGGATCTGGTGCCTGATTCGCCCCTGATCGCAGTCGATGCGGATGAGGTTCTCGTTTACTTCATGCGGCACTTTCGCGATTTCAGTGCCGAAAAATCCTGGCGGCTGAATCCTGAAGCTGGCCGTCTGGATCAGGCGCTGACCCATATCGAAGACGGCTCGATTGCCGACATGGCGACCGGTTTAGGCCTGATTGACGCCTTCTTTCAGGCGGAGGTTCACAACCAGATCGCCATAGATTGGGCCGCGGCCAGTCTGAAAGAGGCAAGTCTCAGCGCGCAGATCGTCGTACTGACCAACCTGCCCCATGCCGCACGTGACGGGCGCATCGCGAATCTGGGCGGGCATGGCATTACCTACCCGGTCGTCACCAACACCGGCGGCAAGGGCTTCGCCTTGGCCGAACTGGCCGCGCGGGTCGATGGCCCGGTCCTGTTCATCGACGACAGCGCCGCCCAGATCGAGAGTGCTGCTAAGGAGGCACCGCAGGTGCGCCGCATGCAGCTGATCGGCTGCGATTACGCCGCGCCTGCCCTACCCCGGACGGATGCGGCAGAAACCCTGGCGCTGGACTGGGGCGACGGTCAGCGGTGGATCAAGCGGGTTCTGGGCTGACCCGTGGCCCCGGTCGCGCCCCTCAGGAAACGACGCGCAATCCGTCCCGGAACCGCTGCATGTTTTCGACATAACGCCGCGCCGAGGATTCGAGCATTCTGACGCCCGCATCGTCAATCTGCCGCACGACCTTGCCCGGCGCACCCATCACCAGCGAGTTGTCGGGGATCACCTTTCCCTCGGTAATCAAGGCGCCCGCTCCGATCAGGCAATTGCGCCCGATCGTGGCTCCGTTCAGGACGGTCGCGCCCATCCCGATGAGGGAGTTGTCGCCGATGGTGCAGCCATGCAGCATCGCCTTGTGCCCGATGGTGCAGCCCGCGCCGATGGTCAGCGGATAGCCGGGGTCGGTATGAAAGACGCAGTTTTCCTGCACATTGGAATTCGCCCCGATGCTGAGCAATTCGTTGTCACCGCGCAAGGTACAGTTGAACCAGATCCCCACCCCAGCCGAGAGGTGGACAGCCCCGATCACGTGCGCTCCGGGCGCGATCCAGACATCCGCGTCGCAGTCCGGCGTCAATTCGCCAAGGGTATAAAGCGGCATCATGCAATCTCCTTTATTTCGCCCGACATGATGCGGGCACGACGTGCGATATCAGGTCTGCGATCACGACGCAGCCGTTCCGCCGTCAGGATCGCACGCAGTTCAGAGTAACAGATTTCCAGATCGTCGTTGATCAGGATGTAGCGATATTCAGCCCAATGGCTCATCTCACGTCTGGCTTCGCGCATCCGGCGCTCGATCACGTCCGTTGCATCCTGAGCGCGCGCATGCAGACGACGCTCCAACTCCTCGATGGAGGGGGGAAGGATGAAGATGGAAATCGCATCGCGCCCCATTTCGGAGTTCCGGATCTGTTGCCCCCCCTGCCAATCGACGTCGAACAGAACGTCCGAACCCTGTGCACAGGATCTGCGAACCGGCCCGATGGGCGTGCCGTAGAGGTTTCCGAAGACCTCCGCATGTTCCAGCATCTCCCCCTCGGCGACCATGCGTTCGAACTCGGGACGTTCACGAAAGAAATATTCACGTCCCTCGACCTCCCCCGCGCGCGGGGGACGGGTGGTCGCGGAAACGGAGAATGAGATCTGCGGATCATCGGCCAGCAGGCGGCGCGACAGCGTGGATTTTCCCGCACCCGAAGGCGAGGACAGGATGACCAGCATTCCACGGCGGCTGATCTCGGGGCGTTCGGGGGTCATAGCGGCCTCACTCGACATTCTGGACTTGTTCTCGCATCTGGTCGATTACCACTTTCATATCGATTTCGACACCGGTTAACGCCGGATCGCCGAATTTCGCGGTCAGCGTATTTGGAAGATCTCGCGACGAGCATTCACGCTGCGCCCGCCCCAGGCCAGATCCATCTATCCCTGGAACCGTGTCATGGACGGCATCTCGCGCCACCGTTCACCGGCTGTTAACCTTTTAGGCGGAAAGATCGTTTAAAATGCTACTCAAATGCTATCATTCTCTTAACGTCCGCGTAACCATGGGCGAATGGCGTGGCCAGGGTGAGCAAGATGAACAGGCAGGACATACTCGGCGATCTGTCGGAATATTGGGAGGAGGTGCGCGGCAACAGGCTGGCACCCCGCCGGTCCGACCTGAATCCCAACCGGTTCGGCGCGGCGTTGGAGCATATGTTCATCCTTGAAACCGTCGAGGATGGACCGCTGCGCATTCGACTTGCCGGGTCGCGCCTGTGTGACATGATGGGGATGGAGGCGCGCGGAATGCCTGCCCGCGCGATGTTCGCAATCCCGGATCAGATGCGGGCGGACGATCTGTTCAGCGAGGTTGTTCGCCATCCCGCCTGTATCGACATGGATCTGACCGGACTGTCCGGTGAGGCGGCGCAGTATCAGGGCAGCATGATGTTGCGCCCGCTTTTCGATGATCTGGGTGCAATCACGCGTGTACTGGGATGCCTGGTCATCGACGCCCCCCGCTACGAGACGGACATCGCGATCACCATTGATACCGTGCTCATCCACACGCTGCGTCAGAAGCCCAAATCGGCCACGCCCGCCGGTTTCGCGGAGGCGCAGGCCGCCTTCGACAGCCCGCATCTTCGCAGTGTGTCCGGCAGTGCCCGCGCGCCCCGCCAGCCCTTGACCCGTTCACATCTGCGCGTTGTCAGTTCCAACGATTGAGGGGCGGGATCAGTCCTGAACCCACTCCTCCTGAGGAATGCCCTGTAACGCGAGAAGTGCGGTCAGATCCGAATGATCGAGCACGGCATCCGCCCCGACACGCAGCGCCTGCTTGGCCTTGTACGCCACGCCCAGCCCTGCCGCCTCGACCATCGCCAGATCGTTCGCTCCGTCCCCAACCGCGATAACGTCGTCCGCCTCGAAGCCACCTGCCTGCGCCAGTTCGCGCAGGGAATCGAGCTTCGCCTGCCGGCCCAGGATCGGGTCGGAAACCTCACCCGTCAGCCGATCTTCGTCGAACAGCAGCGTGTTGGCCCGATTGACGGCAAAGCCCGCCGCCTGCGCCACGCGCGCGGTAAAGTAGGTGAATCCGCCCGAAACCAGCGCCGTCTGCGCCCCCAGATGCGCCATCGTCCGCACCAGGGTCCGCGCACCGGGATTGAGAGTTATGCGCTGCGTATAGCATTCATCGAGTGCGCTGCGCGGCAAGCCCGCGACCAGTCCGACACGCTCCCTCAGAGCCGCCTCGAAATCCAACTCGCCGCGCATCGCCCGTTCGGTGATATCCGCGACGCGATCCTTCACGCCTGCGAAATCGGCAAGTTCGTCGATGCATTCCACCGGAATCATCGTGCTGTCCATGTCCGCGATCAGCATTTTCTTTCGGCGGCCTTGCGCGGGGACGAGGTTGAGGTCGCATCCCTGCGGCGCAACGGCGCTGCCCAGCGAAGCGCAGGCGATCTCAACCGCCGATGCGGCAAGGCGCACCGGATCGCCCGGTTGCACCAGTTCGGACAGGACCTGAGAAACCTGCGCGTCGGACACTCCGGCTGCGGCGGTCAGTATGGCAAAATTTTGCATGTATTCTCCGCCCGTACGGTCCAGCCCCGTGGGGGCTGGACGTCGGGATCAGGGGATCAGACGGCGGCGCGATGCGCCAGCGGTGCCTTGTCCAGTTCCTCCGCCACGAGGAACGCCAGTTCCAGTGCCTGGCTAGCGTTCAGACGCGGGTCACATGCCGTGTGATAGCGGTCAGACAGGTTCTGATCCGTCACAGCGCGCACGCCACCGGTGCATTCGGTCACGTCCTGACCAGTCATCTCGAAATGCACGCCACCGGCATAGGTGCCTTCGGCCTTGTGGATTTCGAAGAACTGCTGAACCTCGGCAAGAACGCTCTCGAACGGGCGTGTCTTGTAGCCGGAATCGGATTTGACCGTATTGCCGTGCATCGGATCGCAGGACCAGACGACCTTGCGACCCTCACGCTCCACCGCGCGAATCAGTGCGGGCAGATGATCGCCGACCTTGCCCGCGCCGAACCGTGCGATCAGGGTCAGACGGCCCGCCTCGTTGCCGGGATTCAAGCGGTCGATCAGGTCGATCAGCTCATCAGGTTGCAGCGACGGCCCGCATTTCAGGCCGATCGGGTTGATGACACCACGGCAGAATTCGACATGCGCGCCGTCGGGCTGCCGTGTCCGGTCGCCAATCCAGATCATATGGCCGGACCCGGCAACGACCTGCCCCGTGGTGGAATCGACGCGGGCCAGCGCCTCTTCGTATTCCAGCAACAGCGCCTCGTGCGATGTGTAGAAATCGACACGGCCCAAGGTGTCCGTGTTGCCGGAGTTGATGCCTGCTGCCTCCATGAAGGCGAGGCTTTCGGAAATCCGGTTGGCAAGATCGCGGTATGACGTGGTCGCGGCCGCATCTGCGAACCCCAGCGTCCATTCGTGCACCCGGTGCATATCCGCGAACCCGCCCTGCGAGAACGCGCGCAACAGGTTCAGCGTCGCGGCGGATTGGGTGTAGGCCTGCAACATCCGGTCCGGATTGGGGATCCGTGCCTCGGGGGTGAAGTCGATATCGTTGATAATGTCACCACGATAGCTGGGCAGTTCCACCCCGTCCTTTACCTCCGTCCCGGCCGAACGCGGCTTCGCGAACTGACCCGCCATGCGGCTGACCTTCACCACGGGCAGCTTCGCGCCATAGGTCAGGACCATCGCCATCTGAAGCAGCACACGGTAGGTGTCGCGAATGTTGTCGGCGGAGAATTCACCGAAACTTTCCGCGCAATCGCCCCCCTGCAACAGGAATGCACGACCTTCGGAGACCTGGGCGAGTTGCTTGCGCAGGGCGCGCGCTTCCCCCGCGAAGACCAGCGGCGGATAGGATGCAAGGCGGCTCTCGACGGAGGACAGCGCCTCCGCATCGAGGTAGTCGGGCATCTGGATGCGCGGCTTCGCACGCCATCCGGCTTTGGTCCAGGTCGGGGACATTTGCGTCACTCCTGTAACGATATAGGTTTTGGAGAGTCTGTGTAGCATGGGATTTTGGGCGCTGACCACCCGGATAGATGCGCCGAGGCCGTATTTGCCCGCCGGATCGACTCAAATCCTAGACTTCGCGCGGTGCAGGCGATGAAGCTAGGTCGCGATGACCACAGATGCGGCGCCGCCAGGACGCTTTCAGACGCTTGACGCCTCCCCTTGATTGCGACGAACTGGGGCGACGTTCCAGTGGAGACAGGCGAATGGCACCCTTCGAGAGCAAGACGCAGACATTCGTCTTTCTGCTGACCGAGAATTATTCGCTGATGTCCTATGCCTGCGCGGTCGAACCGCTGCGTCTGGCCAACTGGGCGACGGGACAGGAGCTTTATCGCTGGCGGTTGAGCGCCGATGGCGGTGAGTTTGCCGAATGCTCGAACGGGCAACGCACGCTGGTCGATATGGGATTCGAGGAGATCGGGCGCGACGAGGTGTTGCTGATCTGCTCCGGCACGCATGTCAAGAACGCCACGACCAGGAATCTGCTGCAATACATACGGCGCGAGGCCCGGCGCGGGATTGCCATCGGCGGCCTGTGCAATGCCACCTACATCATGGCGCGCGCCGGTCTGCTGGAAGGGAAGCGTTGTACGATCCACTGGGACAACCGCGACAGCTTTCTGGAGGATTTTCCGGATATAGATCTGAGCCACACGATCTACACCATAGATGGCAACCGTTATACCTCTGCAGGGGGGTCGGCATCGGCTGACCTGATGCTCAAGCTGATTTCGGATCGTCACGGGCCGGAACTGGCGAACCGGGTCGCGGATCAGATGATCTATACCACCATCCGCAGCGACCGCGATGAGCAGCGCCTGTCGATCCCCACCCGCATCGGCGTGCGTCACCCCAAGCTTGCCAATGTCATCCGCATGATGGAGGAAAATATCGAGGAACCCGTCAGCCCCTCCCTGCTGGCTGCGGATGTCGGAATGAGCACACGCCAGCTGGAAAGACTGTTTCGCCGCTACCTCAATCGTTCTCCCAAGCGATATTACATGGAATTGCGGCTGCAAAAGGCCAAGAACCTGCTGATGCAGACGGATATGACGGTCATCAATGTGGCACTTGCCTGCGGATTCACGTCACCGTCGCATTTCTCGAAATGCTATCGGGCACATTTTTCGACGACCCCCTACCGTGAACGCGGGACGCAAGCCTTGGTTTGAGGGACGAATGTCATGCAGCACGCAATCACGCGCGCCCTATGACATTGCCTGTGACACGGATTGTTCACACGATAAGGCTTGCTTTCCATATGCGTCGGCCCTAGGTGGTTGGGTGTAAGGTTATCTACTCCGAATTCTTCGACTCATAGCAGCCGCAGTACTTCGATTTGGGATTGCATTGCGTTATTGCCCGCACATGTCGTGCGGGCCACACTATGAGGAATACTCGGATGGCTAACGGCACCGTGAAATGGTTCAACTCCACCAAAGGCTTCGGCTTCATTCAACCTTCTGACGGCGGCAAGGACGTTTTCGTTCACATCTCCGCTGTTGAGCGTGCAGGCCTGTCCGGCCTCGACGAGAACCAGAAGATCTCCTACGAGCTGGAAACCGGCCGTGATGGCAAGCAGAGCGCAGGCTCGCTGTCCGTCGAGTAAGCTCTCGAAGCTTTTTCGACATTTGAAATTACGAACGGCGGTCAGGAAACTGGCCGCCGTTTTGCATTTCGCCTTGCAATATTTTGCATAAGTCGCGTTCAGGCGGGTGTTTCATAGCCCTGCTGTGCGGCCCAGCCACCGGGATGCAGAACAAATTCACGCATTTCCGTCGGTGCGAAGGTCGTGTCGTCGCCCTCGACGGCGTAGCGGTGCACGCTGACTTTGTTGCCTTCGATACCGATCAGGTTGAAATCGTTCGGCTCCCCACGCACTCGCGTCGAAAGCCCGGTTCCCGCATGTATCTGAAGAATCGCATTCCGTCCCGTCCGCTCCGCAAAGGTGGTGGCACGCCAAGTGTGCAGATGACCTGACAGGATGATGTCGGCGTTGCATTCGGACAGCTCGTCGATGGCGCGTTCGGCCCCGCGCATCAACTTCTTCTTCTGACCGGGCAAATGCTCCATCGGGTGATGCGCCACGACCAGACGCGCGCGCCTCCCCCGTGTTTCCTGAAAGGCCCCGCAGACCCGTGCAATGGCACGGCGTGAGAACCAGCCGCGCTGCCAGCTCAACGGATCGACCGTATTGACCCCGACGACGATCATTTCATCGTCCTCGACAAAGGGTTCAAGTTCCTTCGAAATCCACTTCCGGTAATTGCGCCACGGCATGAACAGCCGCATGAACAGATTGTGAAGCGGCACGTCGTGATTGCCCGGAACGACCATCACCGGCGGCGTCAGGCGCGCGATGAAATCCTTTGCCTCCCGGAACTGCGCGGGGCGTGCGCGTTGGGTCAGATCGCCCGAGATCGCCACCAGATCGGGCGAAAGATCATTGATCGCCTCGATCAGAGGGTCCAGCAATTCCGGACGATCACGCCCGAAATGCAGATCCGAGAGGTGAACCAGCCTTCTCACCGTACCCCCTCCTTGCGCGCATTCGGCACGGTGACGCACAGTTCGCGCGGGTGCACCTGCAACTCGAACGGGCTTTTCATCCGCGTCCGCTCCCCGTCGCAGGCGACCATGCGTGCGCCGCGCCGCGTTTCGATCCGAATATGATCGGCGGCCATGATATCGAAATTCCGATCCTGCGTGGCATTGCCCGCGATCAAAGCCAGAGCATGGCGCAGCATTCCCAATCGCCCCGAATTTGGTGCGATGAACAGGACCAGCTTGCCCTGCGCCACCTCCTCACGCCCGGCCAGTCCGATCTGTTCCAGTTGGAACGCGTTGTTGACAGCAAAAACCAGCGGAGTGGTCACATCCCGCGTTTCGGCCTGCGTGACGATCTGCAATTTTAATGGACGGCGCAGCATGACCAGCGTCTTGAAAACCGACCAATAGGCCGCGACGCGGCTGCGCCCCCAGCGCGCATAGATCTCCTCGCGGTTCTTGAGAATCACCGGGTAGGCCCCGAGACTGGAATTGTTGAGAAAGACCCGATCGTTGATGGTCGCGATCGGAACATGCCTCTCGCTGCCTGCGACGATAACAGCAACCGCGTCCTCGACCTCCACAGGAATGTCGAGCGATCGTGCGAAGTAATTGAATGTGCCGAGCGGTATGATCCCCATCTTGCGCCCGGAATTTCGCACCACCGATGCGACAGCACAAATCGTGCCGTCACCACCGGCGGCCACAATCGTCGAGAACCCCTCCTCAACGGCCCGCTGCGCCGTATCGGTAATGTCCGCGCCCGATTTCACGATGTCGAGCCGGTACGACACATCCGCCCGGCCAAATGCCGCCGCGATCCGGTCGGGTATCTGGGAGGTGTCCTTCTTGCCCGACCCGGAATTCATGACGATGCAGATGTTCCTGCGCCCGGTTTGCGGTGCCGTTTCAGTTTCGTTCGGAGTCGCGCCGGAATCATGCATCGGATGCGCCCGTTTCGGCGAATATGCGTAGAACGATCTGCATGATGACTCCATATGGAACGAAGAGGTTTCGCCTTCGTGTGATGGGTAAACAACCACACGATGAGCGAAGTTCCATTGTGACCGCATTTGCACGCCATACGGCGATACAATCGAAACTTGCCCCACTTCAACCGCTTCACTAGCATCTGAACAGCGTTCCCCAAAAGTGAGGCTGGTATGCGATGGGCTTTGATCGGAGCGAGCAGAATCGCTTCGAACCACATGATTGATGCGATCAGAAGCCAGCCGGACGCTCAGATCGCGTCCGTGCTGAGCGCGGACGCGCAAAGGGCGGAATCCTACGCCGCCACGCACGGGATTCCCCAATATTTTACCGATCTCGACACCTTGCTTGCGCAAACCGAGTGCGATGCCGTCTACATCTCGACCACGAACGAGAAACACCACCCGCAGGCAATGAAGGCAATCGCCGCAGGCAAACATGTCCTGTGCGAAAAACCCCTGGCAACCTCCACCACCGATGCTGTCGAGATGGTCACGCAAGCCGCGAAGCGGGGCGTTGTTTTCGGCACCAACCACCATCTGCGCAATGGCGGCGCCCATATAGCCATGCGCGACCTGATCGCGGCGGGCCGCGTCGGCAAGGTGTTGAGCGTTCGCGTCTATCATGCCGTCAGCCTGCCGGAACAGCTTCGTGGCTGGCGGATAAACGATGCCTCTGCCGGCGGTGGCGTCATTCCGGACATTACCGTGCACAATGTCGATACGGTCAGGTTCCTGCTGGATGAGGACCCTGTGGATGTGATCGCGAAATCCACGACATCCGGTCTGGGAGAAGGCGTCGAGGACAGCGTCATGTCCGTATGGACCATGGCATCGGGGACGATGGTGCAAAGCCATGAGAGCTTCACCCACAGTTTCGCCCGCACCGGCATCGAGATTCACGGAACCGATGGCTCGATCTACGCGCAGAATATCATGCGGCAAGAGCCCGGCGGGTCGGTCACCTTGATTGATATGCAGGGTGAACATGAGATCGCGTTCGACACGCACAATATGTACCACCGCGCCCTGCACAGATTCACCGAGGCCACGCGGGGACGCGGCGCGCCCTCGGCCGATGGCATCGACGGCGTCAAATCGCTGGCGGTGGCGCTGGCAGTGCGTGAGGCTGCGCAAACGGGCCGGACCCGGACCGTCGATTATTCAGGCGTGCCGCAATAGGCGGCAAAATCCTCCCAATTCCGCCTCAAATGCATGGACGGCTTCGCGGGAATCGCGTTTGGTGGCGATAGGCATTCCGGGCAAGGCCGTGAAATCGGTCGTATCGGATCCGAGGAATTCCTCGAGGTGAAATCGCTGGTGATGCGCATCCGTCGCACACGGGCACCTTGGGTGAAGGCGGGGCCACGCTGACTTTGGCCACAAATAACGCAAACGGGAGGAAACCATGCGTCGTTTTACAAAGACTTTCACAGCGGTCGCGGCTTTGGCTATCGCGGGAACCGCACAGGCCGAGGATGTCGAGGTTCTGCACTGGTGGACCGCCGGTGGCGAAGCGGCCGCGCTCAACGTGCTCAAGGAAGGGCTGGCCGAAGATGACATCGGCTGGCAGGACATGCCCGTCGCGGGCGGCGGCGGAACCCAGGCGATGACCGTGCTGCGCGCGCGCGTCACCTCGGGCAACGCACCGACCGCCGTCCAGATGCTCGGCTTCGACATCACGGATTGGGCCAAGGAGGGCGCGCTGGCCAACCTCAACAGCATCGCGGAGGAGCAGGGCTGGAACGATGTGATTCCCGCCGCGCTTCAGCAATTCTCGGTCTATGAGGGGGAGTGGGTCGCGGTTCCGGTGAACGTGCACTCCACGAACTGGGTCTGGGCGGACAAGTCCATTCTGGATGAGCTGGGCATCGCGCAACCGACCACCTGGGACGAATTCCTCGCCGCGCTTCAGACCGCGAAGGACGCGGGCTATACCGCGCTGGCCCATGGTGGTCAGGCGTGGCAGGACGCGACGATCTTCGAGGCTGTCGCGATGGCGACCGGCGGTCCCGATTTCTATCGCTCCGCGTTCATTGAACTGGACGAGGAAGCCCTGGGGTCGGACACCATGAAGGAGGTCTTCGACCGCATGGGCACGCTGCGCGGTTTCGTGGACGACAACTTCTCGGGCCGTGACTGGAACCTTGCCACCGCGATGCTCATCAACGACGAGGCTGTCTTTCAGCTGATGGGTGACTGGGCTAAGGGTGAGTTCCTCAATGCCGGTCAGGTGCCGGGTGAGGATTTCCTCTGCTTCCGCTTCCCCGGAACGCAGGATCAGGTGATGTACAACTCCGACCAGTTCGCGCTGTTCAATCAGGGTGATGAGGTCTCCACCGCGCAATCCGCCCTGGCCGAGGCGATCCTCAGCCCCGAGTTCCAGATCGCCTTCAACAAGGTGAAGGGTTCGGTTCCCGCGCGGACCGATCTGGATGCGTCCGAATTGGATGCCTGCGGGCAGCAAGGCTATGAAGAATACATCGCAGCGGGGCAGAGCGACAACCTGCTCGGCTCCTTCGCGCATGGCTACGGCAACCCGGCATCCGTCAAGAACGCGATGTACGACGTGATCACGGCGCATTTCAACGGTGAGTACGACAGCGAGACCGCAGTTGAAGAGCTCGTCACCGCGGTTCAGATCAACATGTGATCCGCGATACGGGGGGCGGTGCGCCGCCCCTCGGCGACTATCAAGGAGCCTCGATATGTCACATGCCGATACGCCGCGCAGGTCCAGAGCCGTCGATTGGCTGCGCGATGCCTTGCCCAAACTCGTTCTCAGCCCATCGATCGTTCTGGTCGCGATCTTCGTTTACGGCTTCATCGCGTTCACGGTTTACCTGTCGTTCACCGACAGTCGCATCCTGCCGTCCTTTGGCTGGGTCGGCTGGCAGAACTACACGAACCTGTTTCGGATACGCGCATGGGATACAGCCGTCACGAACCTCGCAATCTTCGGTGGGCTGTACATTTCGATCTGTTGTCTGCTGGGGCTGCTTCTGGCGATCCTGCTGGATCAGAAAATCCGGGCGGAGGGGTTCATACGCACCGTCTATCTCTACCCCATGGCGCTGTCCTTCATCGTGACCGGCATCGCCTGGAAATGGTTCCTCGATCCCGGCATCGGGCTGGAGGCCGTGGTACAGGGATGGGGGTGGGAGAGCTTCCGCTTCGACTGGATCAAGGACAGCGACATGGCGATCTATACCATCGTCATCGCCGCCGTCTGGCAGACCTCGGGATTCGTCATGGCGATGTTTCTGGCGGGCCTGCGCGGCATCGACGGTGAGATGCTCAAGGCCGCCCAGATCGACGGCGCGTCAACCTTCGCGCTGTACCGTCGGATCGTAATCCCGCAACTGCGCCCCGCCTTCATGTCGGCCTTCGTCGTATTGGCCCACATGGCGATCAAGTCCTACGATCTGGTCATCGCGCTGACCAATGGCGGCCCCGGCACGGCGACCGAAGTGCCTGCGACGTTCATGTATTCGTACACCTTCACACGGAATCAGATGGGCATCGGTGCGTCCTCCGCCGTCATCATGCTGATGACCATAGCGGCGATCATCGTGCCCTATCTCTGGTCCGAACTGCGGGAGAAAAAGTGATGGCCACCGCTCCGACATCCGAGGTGATCACACCTGCCACCGGCACCCCTGCCCCGCCGGGACGATCCGCCCTGCGCACCCATTTGCCGCGCGTCGTACTTTACATCATTCTGGCGCTGTTCTGCATCTATTACCTGCTGCCGCTTTACGTGATGGTGGTGAATTCGCTGAAACCCCTGTCCGAGATTACATCGGGCGGAATGATGTCCCTGCCTTCGGACTGGACGATCGAGCCATGGGGTAGCGCCTGGTCCACGGCACAGGTCGGGGTGGAGGCGACGGGCCTGCGGCCCTATTTCCTCAACTCGCTGATGATGGTGGTGCCTGCGGTGGCGATCACCACGATTCTGGGAGCGCTGAACGGGTATGTCCTGACCAAATGGAGCTTTCGCGGATCGACGCTCATCTTCGGCCTGCTGCTGTTCGGGTGCTTCATTCCGTTCCAGATGGTGCTGATCCCGATGGCGCGGATGCTGGGGCTGATGGGGCTGGCCGGATCGGTTTCGGGCCTGATCTTCGTGCATCTGGTCTACGGCATAGGGTTCTCGACCCTGTATTTCCGGAACTACTACGCTGCCTTCCCCACAGAACTGGTACGGGCGGCGCAGATCGACGGGGCGGGCTTCTTCACGATCTTCCGGCGAATTCTGTTGCCATCCTCAGGCCCCATCGCAGTGGTCTGCATCATCTGGCTGTTCACGAATATCTGGAACGACTTCCTGTTCGGGGCCTCATTCTCGGATTTCGACAGCCAGCCGATGACCGTCGCGCTGAACAACCTCGTGCAATCCTCGACCGGGGTGAAGGAATACAACGTTCACTTTGCAGGCGCGATCATGGCCGCGCTGCCCACACTTCTCGTCTACATCGTCGCGGGTCGCTATTTCGTCCGCGGTCTGATGGCCGGCTCCGTGAAAGGCTGATCCAATGGGTTTTCTCGACATCAAAAACGCGACCAAATCCTACGGCGCGGTCAAGGTTCTGTACGAGACCGACATTTCGGTCGAGGAGGGTGAATTTCTGGTTCTGGTCGGGCCGTCCGGCTGTGGCAAATCCACGTTGCTCAACATGATCGCGGGGCTGGAGGACGTCACCTCGGGCGATATCGCGATCAAGGGGCGCAGCATGATCGGCGTCAAACCGGCAGAGCGCAACATCGCGATGGTGTTTCAGAGCTACGCTCTCTACCCTAACATGACCGTGCGCGGCAACATCAGCTTCGGCATGGAGATGCACGGCATCGCCAAGCCCGAGCGTGAGCGCAAGATTGACGAGGTGGCGGAACTGCTGCAAATCCAACCCCTGCTCGACCGCAAGCCGGGCCAGCTTTCGGGCGGTCAGCGGCAGCGTGTGGCAATGGGCCGTGCCCTGACCCGCGACCCGGACGTGTTCCTGTTCGACGAACCGCTGTCGAACCTGGACGCGAAACTGCGCGTGGACATGCGGACCGAGATCAAGAAGCTGCATCAGAAGCTGGGCACCACCATCGTCTACGTCACGCACGATCAGATCGAGGCGCTGACCCTCTCGACCCGCATCGCGGTGATGTATGGCGGCTATGTTCAGCAGCTCGGCACGCCGAAGGAAGTTTACGACAATCCTGCCAACATGTTTGTGGCCGGTTTCATGGGGTCGCCTTCCATGAACCTGTTCCCGGCGCGAGTGACCAACCATGACGGTACGATCGCCGCCGAGGTCCGGCTGAGCGATGGCACGCAGGCCCGGCTTCCGTTCGCATCCGGCACGATGGCCGCGCATGAGGGCCGGGAGATCGTTCTGGGCATCCGCCCGGAGGCCATCACCGATCGTGACGGCGCCGACCGGAATTCCAACGCGATCCATATCGTCGAGGCCCCGGTGGAGCTGACCGAGCCGGCCGGATCCGACACCTTTGTCGCCACCAATATGGGCGGCAAGGACATCACCGCACGGTTCCGCGCCGACGTTCAGGTCAAGGCGGGCGACCGGTTCCCCTTCGCGATCAACATGGAAAAGGCCGTCGCCTTCGATCCGAAAACCGAAGCCCGCATCGCCTGATATGGTATGGCAGAAATATGGGGTCGAGGACTGACCGGGGCGATCCACGATCTGTGATTGCCCCGGAACCGAATCTGACGCCCGGATGGTGTTTGTGGGTCGGGCCTATCGCCCGCTCACATGTCCAATGCTTCGCGATAGAGTTGCAGAACAGCTTCTTCCTCGCTGATTTCCTGCGGGTCTTTCGCACGAAGGGCGATCAGCTTGCGCAGCGCCTTTACGTCGTAACCACGGCCTTTCGCCTCGGCCATGATTTCCTTCTGCTGGTCCGCGACGACCTTCTTTTCCTCGTTCAGCCGCTCCATCCTTTCCACGAATGAGCGCAGTTCCCCGACCGTAATCCGGTACTGGGAGGCGGGGCTGTTGTCGTCGTCGGTCACGTCCATAATCGGTCCTCGCAATCTATCAGGGGAAACGCGCGGACCATACGCACGCGGCGGCCCTTCGTCCAGCGCACTTGCGCCATTCGGGCGAAGGCCTTACGCCCGGGCGCAACGTCGAATAGCGAGGGACATCCCATGACCATCCTGATCATCATCGGTGCCGTAACAGCCGCTTTGGGCCTGGCGGGTCTGGGGTATTGCATCCGCGAGGCTGTGCGCATCCGCAAGGGCGGCATCCCCGCCGAACAATCCGCTGCGAAACTTCGCGCGCTGGTCGCCGTGAACATGGCCGCCGTAGGCGTCGCATTCATCGGATTGGGCATGGTTGTGGCCGGTCTGCTGCTTTGATTCCGGCGTAATCTAGTTGAGCGTGGTCGCGATCCAGCGGATCATCTGTTCGGAAATCTGATCGGTCTGTGACGGTGACATGATATCGCCCGCGATGACATGCGCGTCGGGGTCGTCACCTTCGTTCAGACCGGGATTGATGATCTGGACCGGTGCCCCCCATGCCTCCGCGATTTCGCGGGTGACGGAATGGTCGACCACCTGATCCTCGTCCGAGAAGATGAACAGCGCGGGAACCTCCGTCTCCCCATAGGGCAACAGACCCGTCGCCTGTACCGATGCGGCCATCGGCAACAGCGCGAGGGTCGAATAGCGTGTCGTCCAGAATGCCTCGTGATCCACATTGGCAACCTCGGCGGACCGTTCCGTGCCGGCAAAGCGAGGCACCCAGTATCGTGCCAATGGCAATGTCAGCACGCTTTCCCCAGCACTGGCGATCCTGAAATTGGGGGACACCAGGATCAGACCGGCGACATCCTGCTGGATGCGCGTATCGAACAGACCCAAGGTTGCAATCGTGCCGCCGGTCGAGGTGCCCATGACGATCACCCGTTCCCCCAGACGGTCACCGATGGCCACGGCCTGCGCGTAATCGTCGATCCAGCGCGGAACCGACCCGTCGAGCATGGCCTCCGCCCCCCGGCCGTGCCCCGCGAGGCGCGTGTAGTAGAGGTTGGCGCCAAGAGCCTCAGCCACATTGTCGGGAACGGGACGGATCTCTTCGGAGGTGGCGGAAAACCCGTGGATGTAGACAATCGAAAAGGTCGTGCGCACCCCTGCCTCACCCGCCCAGACGATCCGCTTTTGCGTGCCCGGAACGATATCGTCGTATTCGGCCTCCTCTGCGGCCAAATACAGGTCGAGGTCTTCGCCCAGCCTGTCCTGCGTAAATGTAAGCGGACCTGTCACCGGCTCCCTCGGGGCGAACAGCAGCAGCCCCGTGATCGACAATGCCAGCACGATGAAGATTGCGGCGAAGATACGCATGTCTGTCCCCTTGGTTTCTTTTGACGCGGAGCCTAGACAGGCCACATCAGCAATCAAAGCCGATTGTTGAATATCACCGCGTCATGCGGTTGTTTTGGGGGACCGTATGTCAACTATTCTGATTACCGGCGCAAGCCGCGGTATCGGCGCGCAAATGGCGATTCAGTCGGCGGCGCGTGGCGACGATGTGATTGCCACCATGCGCGAGCCTGCTACCGCCGACCTGCCCGATGGGATCGAGCGTCACAGGCTCGACGTGAAGTCCGAGGCGGGCCAGTTGCAGCTTGCAATGGAACTGGGGAACCGCCCCATCGACCTGCTGATCTGCAATGCAGGGGTCTTTCAGGGCCGGGGCGGCATCGACGATTCCGGTCTGGATTTCGCCGCGTGGGAAAATACGCTGATGACGAATGTGGCCGGGGTGTTTTTCACCATCCGCACGTTTCTGCCGAACCTGCGCGCCGCCGAAGCCGGCAAGATCGCCGTCATCTCCTCACAAATGGCATCGAGCGAACAGGCGTCAGGCCTGCATTATGCCTATCGCGCGTCCAAGGCGGCGGCCTCCAATCTGGTATTCAACCTTGCCGCCGATCTGAAACCCGAAGGCATCGCGATCGGCGCTTGGCATCCGGGCTGGGTTCAGACGGACATGGGGGGCGCATCGGCAGCTGTCACCGCCCAGGACAGCGCCGCGGGCCTGCTGTCGGAATTCGACGCCCTGACGATGGCGCGGACCGGATGTTTCCGCACCTGGGACGGCAAGGATCTGCCCGCCTAGGCGATTTGCGCCACGGTCCGCTCGATCAATGCGAGGCATTCCGGTGTGCTGAACCGGTGATCCGCGCCCTTGACGAAGGTCAGGCGCAGATCCTCGCAGGTCGCGTGTTCCATCAGCTTCAGCGGGCGGGACATATCCACGTCCACATCAGCCGTGCCATGCAGCAACCGCACCGGAAACGGCAAGGGCAGCGGATCACGCAACACCAGATGGGTGCGCCCATCCTCGATCAATCGGCGTGTGATGACATAGGGGCCGTCATCATACTCGCTTGGCAATTCCACCCTGCCCGCCTGGATCAAAGCCTCTCGCTGCGCCTCATCGAAGCCCGCCCACATCGAATCTTCGGTAAAATCGGGCGCGGCTGCGATGCCGACGAAACCCGCGATCCGTTCCGGCATGTTTCTGGCCACGAGCAGCGATATCCAACCGCCCATGGAGGAGCCGACCAGCACCTGCGGCCCTTGGGTCAGTGCGGTGATCGCATCGGTTGCGTCCCGCGCCCAGTCACCGATGCAGCCAAGCTCGAAATCGCCGGAACTGTCGCCGTGCCCGGTATAGTCGAATCGCAGGAATGCGCGACCCTGCGACTTCGCGAATGCCTCCAGCGCGACGGCCTTGTTTCCTCCCATGTCGGAGCGGAAACCGCCCAGAAACACGATACCGGGCTTGTCCGCTTCCGCGCCCTCAGCCATTGTGAGATGATAGGCGATATTGCGCCGCTCATCCGGTGCGAATACCTCGAAGGACGCCATGACAACTTCCGATCAGATGAATGATTTTGGCCCCGATACTGCCCGCCCGTTGACCGTACTGCAACTGGTTCCGACGCTGGAATCGGGCGGGGTGGAGCGGGGCGCCATCGAAATTGTCAAGGCGCTCAGTGCGGCGGGTCATCGCGCGCTCGTCGTCAGCGCCGGTGGGCGGATGGAGCCGCAATTGCGCCGCGCGGGGGGGGAGTTCATCAGGATGGATATCGGATCGAAGAACCCCCTGACGATCTGGCAGAATGCCCGCGCGCTCCAACACATTATCGAGGAACAGGGCGTCGATATCGTTCACGCCCGATCCCGCGCGCCGGCCTGGGCCGGGTGGAGGGCGGCAAAGGCGACGGGAACGCGCTTCGTCACGACGTATCACGGCGTTTATAACGAGGGCGATCTGCCTTTCAAACGCTGGTACAACTCGGTCATGGCACGTGGCAATCCGGTTATCGCCGTGTCCGGGCATGTCGCGCAGGTCGTGCAGCAGCGCCACGGCATCGACGCATCGCGGATCGTGACCATCCCCCGCGGTGCCGACATCCACAGCTTCGCTGAGGAGGCCGTGACCAGTGAGCGGACAGTAAGTCTCGCCCAGGCGTGGGGAGTCATCGACGATGCCCGCCCTATCGTGATGCTGCCCGGTCGTCTGACACGGTGGAAGGGTGCGGAGGATCTGATCGCCGCCGCCGCCCTGCTGAAACAGCGTGATGCCGGGTTCGACATGCAGATCGTTCTGGTCGGTGACGACGCCGGGTCCGGCTATCGTGGCACGCTGGAGCATGCCGTGCGCAATGCCGATCTGGCAGGTTCCGTGCGGATGGTCGGACATTGCGCCGACATGGAGGCCGCCTACAAGCTGGCCGCCGTCGTCGTCAGCGCCAGCCGTGAACCTGAGGCCTTCGGTCGTGTCGCGGTCGAGGCGCAGGCCATGGGCCGCCCCGTCATCGCCACTGCCCATGGCGGGTCACTGGAAACGGTGGAGGACGGCGTCACCGGCTGGCTGTATCCCCCCGGCGATGCCGAGGCGCTGGCCGATGCCGTGCAAGCCGCCCTGTCGCTGGACGACAGCGCGCGCGCCCATATGGGCCTCGCCGCCCGCGCCCGCATCCGCTCCCGCTTCACGGTGGAGATGATGCAGCAGGCGACATTGGCGGTCTATGAGGGCGGTTGATGGCTGGACGTGCTGGTCGCGTTTTCTCGAACTACGGGGGTGATTGGCTTGACCCCCTAAGCCCCCTCCTCCATACCTCCCGGACACATACCGCAACCGGGCGCACTCGTAGGCGCCGAACCGAGGAGGCCCCCTGATGGCCCAGATCACGATCACCCTGCCCGATGGCGCACAGCGCGAATATGAGGCGGGCATCACCGGGGGCGAAGTCGCTGCCGACATCTCGAAATCGCTGGGCAAGCAGGCAATCGCGTGCACCGTGGACGGCCAGTTCCGTGACCTGAGCCGGCCGATCGAGGCCGATGCCTCCCTCGCGATCCATACCATGAAGGACGAGGCACAGGCGCTCGAACTGATCCGTCACGACGCGGCGCACATCATGGCCCGTGCGGTGCAGGAGATCTGGCCCGACGTGAAGGTCACCATCGGACCTGTCATCGCGAACGGCTGGTACTACGATTTTGACCGCGACGAACCCTTCACCCCCGAGGACCTCGACGCGATCGAGAAGAAGATGCGCGACATCATCGCGCTTCGCGATCCGGTCCGCACCGAAACCTGGGAACGCGACCGCGCCATCGCGCATTACGAGGCCGCGGACGAGCCGTTCAAGGTCGAACTGATCCACGCCATTCCCGAAGGCGAGGATCTGCGGATGTACTGGCATGGCGACTGGCAGGATCTGTGCCGGGGTCCGCATCTGGTCCATACCGGCCAGGTTCCCGCCGATGCCTTCAAGCTGACCCGCGTGTCGGGGGCCTATTGGCGTGGCGATGCGAAGAACAAGCAGTTGCAGCGCATCTATGGCGTCGCCTTCCGCACGCGGCAGGAGCTCAAGGCCCATCTGCAACAGGTCGAGGAGGCCGCGAAACGCGACCATCGGCGTCTGGCCCGGGAAATGGACCTGTTCCACTTTCAGGAAGAAGCGCCCGGCATGGTGTTCTGGCACCCCAACGGCTGGACGGTTTACCGCGCATTGGAAGATTACATGCGCCGCCGGCAGACCGAGGATGGCTACAAGGAAATCCGCACACCGCAGATCGTGGATCGCAAGTTGTGGGAGGCCTCCGGCCACTGGGACAAATACCGTGAGAACATGTTCATCACCGAGATAGATGAGGAACATGCGAATGAGAAGCGGGTCAACGCGCTCAAGCCGATGAACTGCCCCTGCCACGTGCAGATCTACAATCAGGGCCTGAAATCCTATCGCGATCTGCCGCTGCGTCTGGCGGAATTCGGCTCGTGCCACCGCTACGAGGCCTCGGGCGCGATGCACGGGCTGATGCGGGTGCGCGGTTTCGTTCAGGACGACGCGCACATCTTCTGCACCGAGGAGCAGATCGAGGCGGAATGCGCCAAGTTCATCCAGTTGCTCAGCCGGGTTTACAAGGATCTGGGCTTCGACGATTTCCGGATCATGTTCTCCACCCGACCGGAAAAGCGGATCGGCACCGATGCGGAATGGGATCTGACCGAGGGCGCGCTGGAGGCCGCGATCAAATCCATCGGCATGGATTACGAGGTCGATCCCGGCGAGGGCGCGTTCTATGGCCCGAAGCTCGACTTCAAGCTGACCGATGCAATCGGGCGCGAATGGCAATGCGGCACGTTCCAGGTGGACAGCCAGTTGCCCGACCGTCTGGGCGCGGAATATGTGGGGGAGGACAGCGACAAGCACCGCCCCTTCATGCTGCACCGTGCCGTTCTCGGCTCCTTCGAGCGGTTCATCGGCATCCTGATCGAAAACTACGCAGGCAAGCTGCCCTTCTGGCTGGCCCCGCGTCAGGTCGTGGTTGCGTCGATCGTGTCCGACGCGGACGAGTTCGTGACGGAAACCGTCGAGATGCTGCGCAAGCAGGGCATTCGCGCCGAGGCGGACATTCGCAACGAGAAGATCAACTACAAGGTCCGTGAGCATTCGCTGGGCAAGGTGCCGGTCATCCTGGCCGTCGGGCGACAGGAGGTCGAGAACGGCACCGTCTCCATGCGCCGTCTGGGTGAGAAGCAATCGGCCGTCCTGTCGCGCGACGAGGCGATCACCTCTCTGGCGACCGAGGCTTTAGCCCCTGATCTGACCACTTCGTGAAAACAGTGGGGTCGCGGGGCGGAAGCGCCGCGATCCATCGTCCGCTATTTTGAATAAACAGCTACGTTGAATAGGCTTCGGTCAACACAATCACCGTCCCGATCTGGCCGGCGAGATACATGAACCAGATTGCAGCGCCGCTGACCTTGCGCAGCGCCGTACCTTCCTCAAGCAGGAATGTCTCGATCCCCAGCATCAATGTGGACAGGAAAAACAGCGTCGTCGTATAGCTGATGAGGATGTATTCGCCGCCGACCAGTTGCCCCAGGGAAAACTGGAAAACCAAGACGGCTGAATGCAAGAGAGCCAGCAGCCAGAGTGCCTCGAACGCCCTCCAACACAATGCGATTGTCACAAAAATACAAAACGCGGCCAGAATGATCGCCGGTCCCGCCGCGACAAGCGGTCGATCAATCAGGTGTGCGTATTCTATCATATACAACGCATGATACGAGAAGAAGGCCGTGCGGCTGACTGTCATCCATTTCAGATCGCCCCGGCTTCTCGCAAAATCGCTTATGGCCGCAAAGCCCAATGCGATGACGATCAGATTTGGCGTGTCGATCAGGATCGCCCAGATGATAAGCGACACGATTGCCGTCGTCTTGGTCAGGGTACGGCTCCAGCTCGGCTGTCCCCAGGATTTGAAAAGGCCGTAATCCAGGCCGGCACCGATCGCGATTATGACGAACAGCAACTCCATCTCATCCTCGCCTATCCTGCCCCCCCGATCATCATCAGGATAAGCCCACTATAGTAAAGCATCCATACAATAGGGCCTGAAATACGAAGAAAGCTATAACGATCGCTGAAAAATACCAGCTCGAAGCCGATTAATATCAAGGAAAGCAAGTAAAAGATCACCCCCAAGATCAGTTCGGGCCTGCCCGGAGAGGCCCCCAGACCCAGCGTCAACATGACAATCGAGGTTACGGCAAACGGCACCATCATCGACTTGCGCGCTCCGAGCCTGGGCCAGATAAGAACAAAGCCCCCGCCGAAAATGCCCAAAATACCGACGACCGCCACCAGCGGTGCCTCGATCCCGATCCAGAGCACCTGAGCGAACCAGAAGCAGAGCAGCACCTGCATCCCGACCGTGGCAGCTATCGCAAATCCGAGGGATCGCTCGGTGCGCAAACTCTTCATGTAATCGCCAACCACCGCGAAAATCAGCGCCCCGACATATAGCAGCGATACGCCGCCGGCCCATGCGGCGACGACCAGCGACCCGGTGGCCACCGTCTTGGTCAAGGCTCTTTGTATCGTCACCGCGCGCAGTTGATAGTAAACGACATATAGCAGTGAGCTGACCACGGAGATTGCGAGCGCCGCGTCAGCGAGGGGCGTGTATTCGAACATATGTACCTTATGCGTCCTGCCGCGTAACTACGCTACATATGAACAGTGAAACGCCGCAAAAAACAGCAGCAATGACATGTAGTAGAACAGCCAGATCGCATGTCCCCCCAGTCTCACCTCCAACGAATACGGTTGCAGGACAAAGAATTCCAGCGACATGAAAATCTGCGACAACACGTAGAACAACATTCCGACAACCGCGAACTGACCATAGGTCGTTGAGCCGAGCGCCAGATATGTCGCCACCAGGGTTCCCACCGAATAGCAGACGATGATCAGGCGCATACGCTCCAGCGCGCCCCAGATCAGCATGAAATATCCGACCCATATGCCCGAAAGGCCCAGTACGGCGATGAGGGGCGCATCAATACCCGTCCAGGCGGAAAACAGGCTCAGACACAGGAAAATCTGGGATAGCAGGGCGGTCGCCATGGCGGCATAGAACCCATATTCGTCCTCGCGGGCCAGAAATGCATCCGCGACCCCTGCCGTGGCAAAGAAGAAGATCAATGCGACCGGTCCAGCGCCGAAGCTGGTGCTGAGCGCCAATGCCCCTGCGGATGTCGACTTGACCAATGTGCGCGTGCGTGACGGTGGCGATAGCCGGTATTTCACCAGATATGCCAGCGCGCACAACGCGGAAATTGCGATCAATGCAGTCTGAAAGATACCCTATGCCCCCGACAAGCCTGACAGAGGTCACATCCACTATTGACCAAATGCCCATCAGGCTCCACTTAAGTTCTCTGTTGCCCAGTTTTGCGTATGCGCGTCAAGCCTGCACGCTTGGGTTGAAAATGTTATATACGAACTGTCACCACAGAAGGACGAGAAGACCATAGCCAGAAGACCGCACAATGCGCCCCCAACCCGCGACACGGGTCCCCGTGTCAATGATCGTATTCGCTCGAACGAGATTCGCCTGATCGGCGCCGACGGCGAACAGGTCGGTGTCGTCACCCCTCGCCGTGGAATCGAGCTTGCTGAGGAAGCAGGACTCGATCTGGTAGAGATCTCACCGAATGCCGAACCGCCTGTTTGCAAGATCATGGATTTCGGCAAGTTCAAATATGAACAGCAAAAGCGTGAATCCGAGGCCCGCAAAAAGCAGAAGACGATCGAGGTGAAGGAGGTGAAATTCCGACCCAACACCGACACCCACGATTACGACGTCAAGATGCGCAATGTGATGAAGTTCCTCGAAGGCGGGGACAAGGTGAAGGTCACGCTCCGGTTCCGGGGTCGCGAAATGGCGCACCAGGATCTGGGCCGTATCCTTCTCAATCGTGTTGCCGACGATGTCGAAGGCACTGGAAAGATCGACAACATGCCCCGCGTCGAAGGTCGGCAGATGGTCATGATGATCTCACCCGTGAAAAACTGACATCCTGCCCCGCATGATGACGACTTGTGAAAGGCGGTGCATATGCGCCGCCTTTCTTCTTACTGGCATGGATGATGAGGAAGCAGCAGCATGACACCTCGTGAACGTCTGACGGATATAGTCCACTATCTGTCCAATGGCGTATTGCGCGTACTGTGCGCAGTGCTGCGCATCCTGCCTTATTCCCGACGGCTTCGTGTGGGGTCATGGATCGGGCGCAACCTGATGATGCGGTTGCCTTCGGCACGACAGCGTGTTCAGGCCAACCTAAACCTCATATTCCCGGATATGAGCGATGCTGATCGCGACCGCCTTTTTCAGGGCGTCGGCGACAATTTCGGGCGCGTCATGGTTGAGGAAATGATGATGGCGGACGTGATCGCAGACCCCTCGCGATTTCGCGCGACCGGTGCCGGGCTGGAGGCGTTGATATCCGCTCAGACCGAAGGGCGGGGCGCGATCCTCGTCTCCGCTCACTATGGCAACTGGGAGGGGGCGCGCGCCTCGGCACTTGCCCATGGTTTGCAGATTGCTGGCGTTTACCGCACGCATAACAATCCCTATTACAACGCCGATTTCGTCGCCGCGCTCAGGACACTGGGGCCCGATGCCTTTTCAAAGGGGCGGCAGGGTACACGCGAACTGGTCCGGCATCTGCGCTCAGGTGGCGTGGCGGAGATCCTCGTCGATCAGAAACAGACCGGTGCCCCCCTGATCGAATTCCTCGGTCAGCCTGCGGAAACCACCCTGACAGCAGCGAAACTGGCGCTGAGCATGGATATTCCGCTGATCCCGGTCATCAGCTTTCGCGCCGATGATGGTGAAAGTTTCGACAGCGTTTTCGCGGAGCCCGTTCCTCACACCGATCAAGAGACCATGATGCGGGCCGTCAATGACCAACTGAGCACCTGGATTGCGCAAAAACCGGAACAGTGGTTCTGGTTTCACCGGCGCTGGCGGTGACGCTCATCGCTCCATTCGGGCCGCCGCGAAAATCGGACCTACCGTGTTTTCCTGGACCAGAACGGCAACCCCCTTGCCCATGGTGGGCACAGGTGCGGTCAGTTCCATTCGCTCACCGTTCCAGGTTCCCAGCCGCATCCAGCCGGTCACCACATTCACGTAGGTCAGCGTCTGACCGATGTTTTCGCCGCTCGGGATTTGCTGGACCTGCGGCATGTCGTAACTGACCATGTGAACGATCCCGCTCAGGCCCGGACGCAGTGGAATGATCGTCACCCGCAACCGGCCTGCCTCCTGCTGCAATTCGACCCGGGCAGCTGCGGGGGCAGCTTTTGCAAGCGCGATCGCATCCAGAACCGCCGCCCGCCTGTGGCCGACCTCAGACGTGACACCCTGCACGATCATCTGAGGGGTGAACACGGATCGCACGTTCTGATAGCCGGCATATCCGCGCTGACGCGCCGTCATTTCGGGCGAGGCGAACGGATCGCTCCACCCCAGATAGTCCCAATAGTCCACATGCAGCGACAAGGCGATCACATCGTCCCGATCCGCCAGATCCGCCAGAAAAGCATCCGCCGGCGGGCAGGACGAACATCCCTGCGCCGTGAACAGCTCCACCACGACCGGATTGGTTTGCGCACGCGCACCGCCAGCCAGGGCGAATACCATCGTGGCGATCAATGCAGCCTTGCGTAGAAACATTCGGTGACCTCTCGCCCGGGAATTCTCACTCATAGCTAGATGCCGCATTCTGCAGGGTCCAATCAAGTGTTCGGGAGTGCATAGCATCCGATACTTGTGGGGGACGTCGTGGCCGACATGCAGACATGAAAAGGGGCGCCGCAGCGCCCCTTCCACATTCTATCCTGACGGGATCAGGCGACGGCCAGGTTGCGCAGCACGTAGTGCAGAACGCCGCCATTCTCGACATACTCGATTTCGACCTCGGTATCGATCCGGCACTTCAGCATGATCTCCTTCACCGTACCGTCACCATAGGTGATGGTCGCGGGGATCTGCGAAAGCGGTTTCAGATCGCCCTCCAACCCGGTGATGGAGACGGTTTCGTCGCCTTTCAGGCCCAGCGTCTTGCGCGTGTCGCCGCCGGTGAATTCGAACGGGATCACGCCCATTCCCACCAGGTTCGAGCGGTGGATACGCTCGAAATTCTCAGCGATCACAGCCTTGACGCCCAGCAGGTTGGTGCCCTTGGCTGCCCAATCGCGGGAGGACCCGGCACCGTATTGCTCACCACCGAAGATCACCAGCGGGGTGCCCTGCTCCTGATACTCCATTGCGGCATCGAAGATCGAGGTCTGCTCCCCCTTGGGCGACAGCGTATAGCCGCCCTCGACGCCATCCAGCATCTCGTTGCGGATGCGGATGTTGGCGAAGGTGCCACGCATCATCACCTCGTGGTTGCCGCGACGCGAGCCGTAGGAGTTGAACTCCCGCACCGGCACCTGACGCTCGACCAGATACTGACCGGCAGGTGTCGTCTCCTTGAACGAACCGGCGGGGGAGATGTGGTCGGTCGTGACCATATCGCCCAGAATGGCCAGGATCTTGGCGTCCTTGATGTCCGAGATCGTGCCCGCTTCCTTCGCCATGTTGCGGAAGTAGGGCGGGTTCTGGACATAGGTGGACTGCGCCGGCCAGTTATAGGTCTCACTGTCGGTGGTCTCAACGGCCTGCCACTTCTCATCGCCCTTGAAAACGTCGGCATATTTCGACTGGAACGCCTCACGGGTCACGGTCGCCTCGACCAGTTCCGCGATTTCGGATTGCGAGGGCCAGATATCCTTGAGGTAGACGTCGTTGCCGTTCTTGTCCTTGCCCAGGCTGGCGGTGGTGATGTCCACGTTCATGTCACCGACCAGCGCATAGGCCACGACCAGCGGTGGTGAGGCGAGGTAGTTGGCGCGCACGTCGGGGCTGATACGCCCTTCGAAGTTGCGGTTGCCCGACAGGACGGACACGCCGATCAGATCGGCATCGTTGATGCACTTCGAGATTTCGGGCTCCAGCGGACCGGAGTTGCCGATGCAGGTCGTGCAGCCATAGCCGACCAGGTTGAAGCCGATCGCATCGAGATCTTCCTGAAGGTTCGCGGCCTCCAGATAGGCGGACACGACCTGCGATCCGGGCGCGAGCGAAGTTTTCACCCACGGTTTGCGGTTCAGGCCCAGTTCACGCGCCTTGCGCGCCACCAGTCCCGCGCCGATCATGACGTAAGGGTTGGATGTGTTGGTGCACGACGTGATGGATGCAATGACGATGGAGCCGTCATGCATCTGATATCCATGCTCATCCGTCCTGACATAGCCACGGTTGTGATGGCCCTCATCACCGGGAATGTCCTGCGGCTCGGGCTGGCCGCCCTCACCCTCCCAGCGGATCTCCGCCTTGTCGTGGATATCGGGGCGCTGGCCCTTGACGTAGGCTCCGAACTCCGCCGCTGCCTTGGTCAGGGGGATGTGGTCCTGCGGCCGCTTTGGACCGGAGATTGCGGGAACCACCGTGCTCATGTCCAGTTCCAGGGTGTCGGTATAAACCGGCTCATAACCCGGATCGCGCCACATGCCGTTCGCCTTGGCATAGGCCTCGACCAGTTCGATGGTCGCCTCGTCCCGGCCGGTCTGGGTCAGATAGCGGATGGTTTCCGCGTCAATGGGGAAGAATCCGCAAGTGGCGCCATATTCCGGCGCCATGTTGCCGATGGTCGCGCGGTCAGCCAGCGGCACGTTGTCCAGGCCGTCACCGTAGAATTCGACGAACTTGGAGACCACGCCCTTGGCGCGCAGCAATTCCACGACCTTGAGCACGAGGTCGGTCGCTGTGGTCCCCTCGGGCATGGCACCGGTCAGCTTGAAGCCGATGACCTCGGGGATCAGCATCGAAATCGGCTGACCCAGCATCGCGGCCTCCGCCTCGATCCCGCCGACGCCCCAGCCCAGAACAGCCGCGCCGTTGACCATGGTGGTGTGGCTGTCGGTGCCGACCAGCGTGTCGGGATAGGCCACGACCTCACCATTCTGATCCTTGTCGGACCAGACCGTCTTGGCCAAATATTCCAGGTTCACCTGGTGGCAGATGCCGGTGCCCGGCGGCACGACGCGGAAGTTGTCGAACGCCTTTTGTCCCCATTTCAGGAACTGATACCGCTCCATGTTCCGCTCATATTCACGATCAACGTTCATCTGGAACGCACGCGGATTGCCGAACTCGTCGATCATGACGGAGTGGTCGATGACCAGATCGACAGGGTTGAGCGGGTTGATCTTCTGCGCGTCGCCGCCCAGCGCCACGATCCCGTCGCGCATCGCGGCAAGGTCCACGACTGCTGGCACGCCGGTGAAATCCTGCATCAGCACGCGCGCGGGACGGTAGGCGATCTCACGCGGGTTCTTGCCGCCCATCTTCGCCCAGTCGGCGAAGGCCTTGATATCATCGGTGGAGACGGTCTTGCCGTCCTCGAAGCGCAGCATGTTCTCAAGCACCACCTTCAGAACCGACGGAAGGCGCGAGAAATCGCCGAGACCGGCTTCCTCAGCTGCGGGAATGGAATAGTAGGCGAAGGATGTGCCGCCGGATTTGAGCGTCCGGCGCGTGTTGTTGCTGTCCTGACCGACTGTAATGGGCATGGGAACCTCTTCCTTGCTGGTTTGACGGGAACGGTTGTCGCACCGCTTTCACGTCCTGATCTAGCACGGAACGGCATGTCTGCCAGCAGGGGTTCCGCGCGCTCGCCGCCCTATTGCCCCAGTTCGCCTTGCGGTGCAAGAAGATTGTGTGCAATTGCATACCGCACAAGTCCCCTTCCGAACCCGTCTCCCGTCAGGTAGCGATAGCGCATGGAACTGATCGTGGATCGAATTGGATGTGAGCGCGGCGGGCGGCGTGTGCTGGGTGACGTCTCCCTGACGTTGCAGGCAGGCCACGGCATCGCGCTGCGCGGGCCGAACGGCGTTGGAAAATCGACGCTGATCCGTGCCCTGTGCGGTCTGCTTCCCGTCACGGGACGGGCGGAATTGGACGGGAGGAAACTCGGCTCCGATGAATGGACCGATCTGATCGCGTACACAGGACATCGCGACGCCATCAAATCGGTGCTCACCGTGGGGGAGAATCTGCGCTTCTGGGCGGCGCTCCATGGCGGTGACGCGAATGCCGCACTCGACCGGTTCGACCTGATGCCGATCGCGGACCGCCCTGCGGGCCTGTGTTCCGCGGGACAAAAGCGCAGGCTGGGACTGGCGCGGCTGGTCCTGTCCCAACGTCCGTTATGGTTGCTGGACGAACCGACCGTTTCGCTGGATGCCGAACATACGCGGATATTCGGGGATATCCTCTCCACTCATCTGGACACCGGCGGTCTGGCCATCGTTGCCACGCATATCGACCTGGGCCTTGCGCTGCACCCACACGTCCTGACGCCACCCTCGACTGCGCCCGAGGATGTGTCCGATCCATTCCTGACGGGTGACTATCTGTGAGCCCCCTCCGCGCCTTGCTGGAGAGAGAGGTCCGGCTGGCGGTCCGGGCCGGTGGCGGCGCGGGGCTGGGCCTCGCCTTCTTTCTGATCGTGACGCTGCTGGCGCCCCTCGGCATCGGGCCGGATCAGACGCTGCTGGCGCAGGTGGCCCCCGGCCTGCTGTGGGTTGCGGCGCTGCTGGCGTGCCTGCTTTCGCTCGACCGTCTGTTTCAGGCGGATCATGAGGATGGGACGCTGGACATCCTCGCTCTGTCCCCCCTGCCGCTGGAAGGGATCGTCGCGGTCAAGATGATGGCGCATTGGGTGACCACCGGCCTGCCGCTGGTGATCGCCGCGCCCGTGCTGGCCCTGACGCTGAACATGCCCGATGCGGCCCAGCCGATGCTGATCCTCGGGCTTGCCATCGGCACCCCGGCGCTGTCCGCGATCGGCGCGGTCGGAGCGGCCATTACCGTAGGTCTGCGTCGGGGAGGCTTGCTGCTGTCACTGCTGGTGCTTCCGCTCTATGTTCCCACGCTGATCTTCGGTGCGCAGATCGCCAGCCGGGCGGGTGATGGGTTGGAGGCAGGTGCCTCGCTGCCGTTTCTTGCCGGAATATCCTTGCTCAGCCTGTCCGCAGGCCCCTTCGTCGCAGCCGCCGCGCTGCGCGTGAACCTCAGATAGGAGTGCTGCGATGCCCCGTCACGATGCCCCCGATGTCGCATTCTATCCGCCGGTGCTGTTCGCGGGTGCCCCTATCGCGGCGATGATACTGGACTGGATCATACCGCTCGACATCCTGGGCAAGGGGCCGATTCAGATCGCGGCCGGCTTCGTGATCCTGATCGTAGCGATGACCCTCGGCCTGTGGGGGATCGTTGCGTTCAAGCGCGCGGCCACGAATGTCAGCCCGCACGCCTCCGCGCTGATCGTGGTCACCAATGGTCCGTACAGGTTCACCCGCAACCCGATGTATCTGGGAATTGCACTCTTCCAACTGGGCCTTGGACTGGCGGCATCGCTCGACTGGTCCGTCATTATTGCACCGCTGGTGCTGGCGGCGCTGCACTATGGCGTCGTTCTGCGCGAAGAGGCGTATCTGACCGCGAAATTCGGCGCACCCTATACCGAATACCTCGACAAGACGCGCCGCTGGCTGTGATCGGCCGGCGGCTGAGGTTCGGGCTGATCCAGGATCACTGACAGCCAATTGCCATATGCGGCGAAGGCCCGAACCCGCCGATTGCGCCCGCACCCGCGCGGCGCTATATGCCGGTCATGTTGGATCGCGCCCATAACAAACCTGATTTGCCTGCCGAGATTGCCCGGCGGCGGACCTTTGCCATCATCTCGCACCCCGATGCGGGAAAGACGACCCTGACGGAGAAGTTCCTGCTATATGGCGGCGCGATCCAGATGGCCGGACAGGTCCGAGCGAAGGGTGAGGCGCGGCGCACGCGGTCCGACTTCATGCAGATGGAAAAGGACCGGGGCATTTCCGTCTCCGCCTCAGCCATGTCGTTCGAGTTCGGGACGTTCTGGTTCAATCTGGTCGATACGCCCGGCCACTCCGACTTCTCGGAGGATACCTATCGCACGCTGACCGCCGTGGATGCCGCCGTGATGGTGATCGACGGGGCCAAGGGCGTGGAAAGCCAGACCCAGAAACTGTTCGAGGTGTGCCGCCTGCGCGACCTGCCGATCCTGACCTTCTGTAACAAGATGGACCGGGAAAGCCGCGATACGTTCGAGATCATCGACGAGATTCAGGAAAACCTCGCCATCGACGTGACACCCGCCAGTTGGCCAATCGGTGTCGGGCGCGACTTCCTCGGCTGTTACGACATGCTCAACGATCGGCTGGAACTGATGGACCGCGCCGATCGCAACACGGTGGCGAAAAGCGTTTCCATCGAAGGATTGGACGACCCGAAACTGGAACAGCACATCCCCGCCGACCTGTTGGAGAAGCTGCGCGAGGACGTGGAGATGGCGCGCGAGTTGCTGCCGGCCTTTGACCGCCAGAATTTCCTCGACGGGACTTTGACCCCGATCTGGTTCGGCTCCGCCATCAACTCCTTCGGTGTGCGCGAACTGATGCGGGGGATCGGTGATTTCGGACCGGAGCCGCAGGTTCGTCCGGCAGAGCCGCGCGCCGTTTCTCCGGATGAGAACAAGGTCGCGGGTTTCGTGTTCAAGGTTCAGGCCAACATGGACCCCAAGCACCGCGACCGCGTTGCCTTCGTCCGCCTGTGTTCCGGCCACTTCAAACGCGGGATGAAGGTGCACCACGTGCGCAGCAAGAAACCGATGGCCGTCTCGAACCCCGTCATGTTCCTGGCCAGCGACCGCGAACTGGCCGAGGAAGCCTGGGCTGGCGACATCATCGGCATTCCCAACCACGGCCAGCTGCGCATCGGCGATGCCCTGACCGAGGGGGAAGACCTGAAGTTCACCGGCATCCCCTCCTTCGCTCCGGAATTGCTGCAAAGCGTGCGGGCGGGCGATCCGTTGAAAGCCAAGCATCTGGACAAGGCCCTGCAACAGTTCGCCGAGGAAGGCGCGGCCAAGATCTTCAAACCGATGATCGGGTCCGGAGCGATTGTCGGCGTTGTTGGACAGTTGCAGTTCGAGGTTCTGGCCAGCCGCATCGAGCTGGAATACGGCCTGCCCGTCCGATTCGAGCCGTCCCAATTCACCTCCGCCCGCTGGATCAGCGGTCCGCAGGCGGAAATCGACCGCTTCGCAAATGCGAACAAAGGCCACATGGCGATGGACCACGATGGCGATCCGGTTTTCCTGACGCGTCTACAATGGGATATCGACCGGGTTGAGAGGGACTGGCCGGACCTGAAACTGACAGCGATCAAGCAGATGATGGTCTGAGCGGACTAGCGGTTTTTCCGCATTTCACGCAGCGTGCGCAGATGCTCTTGCTTTTCCTGATCCGTACGCGGACGCACGGCCGTGCGCTCCTCCGCCATGGCCTTCATTAGCCGCCGAATGCCATAGAGGATGCTGAAAACCAGCACGCCACCGACAACGATGGCGATGGTTTCCCAGAACTGCATCGACGTCTGAAGGACGTCACATACCCAATCGCAATGCTCACGCTCGTGACCCGGCACGTAGCGATGGCCGATATGTTCGTCGATGTCTTCCATGTTCATATGCGTTTCAGTTGGAGGGGGTTACGGTCTGTGAAAATTCACACATTTCATCGCACGACGTCCTATTTTCAGCCGGGAAGCTATCGCCCCTGCCGCAGCAGACGCAGTTCATGCTACGATTCTCCCGCTTTCGTTCAGCCAACTCAACCTGAGAGTAAAAAACGCCCGAATTGTGGCGTAGGTGAATTTCAGTCGACGAAGGCCTTCTCGATCACGAAATCGCCGGGCGCGGAGTTCGAACCCTCGCGCATGCCGGCATCTTCGCAGATCTGCTTGTGATCCTTGAGCATGTCCAGCGACCCGCAGATCATCACGCGATCCGTCGCCGGGTCCAGCGGGGCGCCTGTCGCCTCCGCGAAACGGCCATCGCGCAACCAGTCGGTCATACGGCCCATCAGTTGCGACGGCTCGCGCGTGGTAGTGCCGATGAAGCGCAGTTTGTTCCCGACAATCTCCGGCAGAAATTCATGATCGGCAATGCCCGAAATCAGGTGGCGGCCATAGTCCAGTTCGGCCACCTCCCGGCAGGTCTGCGTCAGGATCACTTCGTCGAACTTCTCGTAGGTTTCGGGATCACGGATCACGCTGGCAAAGGGCGCGATACCCGTTCCCGTTGAAAACAGGATCAGCCGTTTGCCCGGCGTCAATGCATCATGGACCAGCGTTCCCACAGGCTTGGCCCGCATCACGATCTCATCCCCGACCTTGAGGTGGCGAAGGCGCGACGTCAGCGGCCCATCCTCTACCTTGATCGAGTAGAATTCCAGCTCGTCGTCCCAGGCGGGGCTGGCGATCGAATAGGCCCGCAGCAGGGGTCTTTCTCCATCCACCAAACCGATCATGGCGAACTCACCCGATCTGAAGCGCAGCGTTTCGGGCCGCTCACAGGTGAAGTTGAAGGTCCGATCGGTCCAGTGCGTAACGGACGTGACCTTCAGAAAGACCACCCCCTGCAATCCCCTGGGCAGATCTTCGAGCGGTGTGGCGGAAGAGTAGGTCATCGCGGGCTCCTTATGCCGCGCAATTAACCGCCCCCGGCGGTTCGCGCAAGCCGATGTCCCGTACTCCCGCGGCAAAATCGTCGCAGAACGCGCCAAACCAGCAAGTTTCATTGACAATTCCACGATCAACAGGCATGACGCGCCCAGTTACGAAAGCGCCACCGATACGGGTGGCTCCGGTCGCTGCAGTTGAAGGCGGCCCATATGGTGTCGCATTTGAACCGCGCGAAGGAAACACATGACAAAATTCTCCGATCTGCATCTCGATGAGAAGGTCCTCAAGGCCATCGACGAAGCCGGCTATACCGCGCCGACACCGATTCAGGAGCAGGCGATTCCCCACGCTCTGATGGGCAAGGACGTGCTGGGCATCGCCCAGACCGGAACGGGCAAGACGGCCAGCTTTACCCTGCCGATGATCACCATTCTCGCCCAGGGTCGGGCAAAGGCGCGGATGCCGCGTTCGTTGATTCTGTGCCCCACCCGGGAACTCGCCGCCCAGGTGGCGGAAAATTTCGAGACCTACGGAAAATATCACAAGTTGAGCATGGCCCTGCTGATCGGCGGCGTCAGCTTCAAGGATCAGGACAAGCTGATCGACCGCGGCGTGGACGTCCTGATCGCCACACCGGGCCGCCTGCTGGACCATCACGAGCGCGGCAAGCTGATGCTGACCGGCGTGCAGGTCATGGTGGTGGATGAGGCCGACCGGATGCTCGACATGGGGTTCATACCCGATATCGAACGGATCTTCGGGCTGACGCCGTTTACCCGGCAGACGCTGTTCTTCTCCGCCACCATGGCGCCGGAAATCACCCGCATTACCGAGACATTCCTGCACAACCCCGTTCGGGTTGAGGTCGCCCGTCAGGCGACCACATCCGAGACGATCGAACAGGCCGTCGTGTTGCACCGCCCGGCTGGCCGTACCGGAGCAGATGCCGAAAAGCGTGACGTCCTGCGCCGCGTGATCGAGGCAGAGACCGAGCTGACCAACGGCATCATCTTCTGCAACCGCAAGCGCGACGTCGATATCGTTGCGAAATCGCTGAAAAAGCACGGCATGGACGCGGCTGCGATCCATGGCGATCTGGATCAGAGCGTGCGCATGAAGACGCTCACAGGGTTCCGCGATGGGGAATTGAAGCTGCTGGTCGCCTCCGATGTGGCGGCGCGCGGTCTCGATATTCCGAACGTCTCGCACGTCTTCAACTACGACGTGCCGATCCATTCCGAGGATTACGTCCACCGTATCGGCCGCACCGGCCGGGCCGGGCGCAAGGGCAAGGCGATCATGCTGTGCTTCCCGCATGAGGAAAAATACCTCGACAAGATCGAGGAGCTGGTGAAAAAGCCGATCCCCCGTCTGGAAAGCCCGCTGAAGTCGGACAAGGCCCCTGCCCCCGACACCGCCGAGACCGAGGAAAAACCCACCCGCAGCCGTTCGCGCAGCAGATCGCGCAAGACGGAGGACAAGCCGGTCGAACAGACCGCCGCCCCCGTCGAGCATAAGGCGGAACCCGCCGAGCAAACCAAACAGGACGCGCCGGAGCAGAAGCCCGCTCAGGAAAAGCCTCGTGGCGGGCGCGGTCGCAACCGCAATGCGGACCAGCAGCAGGACGGAAACCGCAACGCATCGGCGGAGCGGAACAACACGAACGATCGCAACACCAACGACCGGCAGGATCGCGGCAACAACCGTGGCCGCGGGCGGGGGGGACGCGGTGACGACAACCGCGTCGTCGGCATGGGCGACCACGTTCCCGCCTTCATGTTGCGAGAGATCAAGCTGCCCAGCCAGAGCCGGGCCGCAGCGAAGGATAAGGACGAGCCGTCCACCGATAACGGTTCTGAGGGTGCCGCCGCCTGATACGACGGTTCACTGTTCAAAGAAAAAGGCCTCGGCGATCGCTCGCCGAGGCCTTTTTCATTGGTAAATCCCGCCTCAGTCTTCGAGGCGGTTGATCATCACGATGACTTCCGGCTTCTTGCCGATCATCCGGTTGGTGCGGTTCGAGGCAGCCTGCGTTACCAGCTTCTCCACCGCTTCGTCATCCGAGCGCAGCTTCTTCTTTGCGCGCTCCAGCTCCTGCGTGATGCCCTTCTCCAACTCGGCCTGAAGCGCGGCTTCCTTGCCGTTCACGCTGGTGAACAGGCCCTTCGCCTCAACCCAGGCATCGCCGACCAGATCGCTGTTCTCATCAAACACGATATTCACAACCAACATGCCGCGCATCGCCATGCGCAGACGGTCCCGCACGATGCCGTCCATCGCACCGTACATCACCGTTCCATCGACGTAGCGACGCCCGGTTTCGATCATCTCGACGATCTTCGGCTCGTTCCCGGTCAGCTCGACAAGGGCGCCGTTCGGGGCAACCACGGGGCTGTAACCGCCCGCCGCGCCCAGCTTCGCATGCTCGCGCAGGTGACGGTATTCGCCGTGCATCGGGATCAGGAACTGCGGCTTGACCAGATTGTGCATCGTCTCCAGATCGGGACGGTTCGCGTGGCCGGATACGTGGTACAATCCGCCCTCATCCCCGATCACATCAACGCCCTGCATTGCGAACTGGTTCTCGATATAGGCGACGCCGATCTCATTCCCCGGGATGACCTTGGAGGAGAACAGGAACGTGTCGCCGTCCTTCATGCTCAGCTTGCCATAGCCACCGCGCGCCAATTGGGCCGAGGCCGCGCGCCGCTCCCCTTGTGAGCCGGAGGCCAGGACCATCACGTTCTCCGCCGGCAGGTTTGCTGCGTCGTTCACATCCACGATGTCGGGGAAGTCGGTCAGCAGGCCCACCTTGCGCGCCGTCCCGATCATCCTGTGCATCGCGCGTCCGATGACGACGATGGAACGGTCCGCAGCCTTTCCGGCCAGCGCCAGCGTGCGCAGACGCGCCACATTCGATGCGAATGTCGTTGCCACGACCATGCCGGGCTGAGAGCGCAGCAGTTCGGTGATCGGGCCGACCAGCTCGGATTCCGAACGCCCCGGTGACTTCGAGAACACGTTGGTGGAATCGCAGACCAGCGCCAGCACGCCGTCCTTCGACACGTCCATGATCGCCTCAGGGCTGAACGGCTCCCCAACCTGCGGATTTGCATCGATCTTGAAATCGCCTGTGTGGATCACGCGGCCCGCGGGGCTGTCGATAACCAGGGCGGAGCTTTCCGGGACCGAGTGACTGATCGGCAGGAAGCCTACCTTGAACGGTCCGGCCTCCACGACCTCGGGCCAGGCGCCGACGGTGCGGATCTCATCGGAGTTGACGCCCGCTTCCTCCATCTTGCCGCGCGCGATCTCGGCCGTGAATTCACGCGCGTAGACCGGGGCCTTCAACTGTGGCCACAGACGTCCGATCGCGCCGACATGATCCTCATGCGCATGGGTGATGAAGATAGCGTCCAGCGCGTGTGCCTTACTGGTGATGAACTCGGGATCGGCAGTGATCAGATCAACACCGGGGGAGCTGTCCATATCCGGGAACGCCACGCCCGCGTCGACCATGATCCAGCGGCGCTTACGCTCCGGTCCATAGCCATACAAATACATGTTCATTCCGATTTCGCCTGCCCCACCGAGGGCTACATAGACGAGGCTGTCATTCTTGCTCATTCATAGTCTTTCTGTTGTGTTCATTGATCAGGACGAGACCATGCATGGTCAGTTCCGTATCGATATGATCGAAAATTTCGGTTCCCTGATCGAATAGCGTGGATAATCCACCGGTCGCGACAATCTTCATTGGGCGGTCGCGTTCGCCTCTAATCTGTTTGCAGATGCCCTCGATCAGGCCGACATAGCCCCAGAAGACGCCCGATTGCATGCAGGCCACGGTGTTGGTCCCGATAACCCGCTGGGGCCTCGTCACATCTATGTTCGGAAGAGCCGCTGCCGCTTCATGTAGGGCCTTGATGCTCAAATTAACACCGGGGGCGATAACGCCGCCAATATACGCTCCGTCAGTATCGATCACATCGAAGGTGGTGGCGGTGCCGAAATCCACCACGATCAGATCGCCGCCGAACTTGTCATAGCCGGAAACGGTATTGACCAGACGGTCCGCGCCGACAATCGTCCCTTCATCCACGCGCACGTCGACGGGCAATTCGCAATCGGGCTTGCCCACAACCAGCGGTCGGCAATGGTAATATCGATCCGAAAGCAGACGCAAGTTGAACACAACTTGCGGCACGACGGAGGAGATGACGACGCTGTCGATCGCGATGTTCAGCCCGTGGAATTCCAGCAACTGTCGCAGCCAGACATAATACTGATCCGCCGTTCGCGCGGCATAGGTTGAACAGCGCCATTCCCCCAGAAATTCCCGCCCGTCATGGACAGCGAAAACCGTGTTCGTATTGCCGACATCGACGGTCAGAAGCATCACTTACCCCGCTTCGTTGAAGTAGATTTCAGCCGCGGGCAATCGCTGAATGCCCTCCGCCGTGGACAGTAGCAATGCGCCGTCAGCGTCGATTCCGTCAAACCTGCCAGACAGTTCATGATGGGCGAAGCGGGCGACAATCGGCTGCCCCAAACGGGTGGCGCCCCGCATCCATTCCGCCTGTTGCGGGTCGAACCCCTCTCGCAGCAATCGGGCCTCACGCTCCGCGAAGGCTGGCGCAAGGGCATCCAGCATATCTTCCGCGCCGATCAACTGGCCGCTCGCGCTCAGCAAATCTATGGGGGCGGTGCTGCCCTGCTCCAGCACGGAATGCGCCGGGGCGGCGGCCAGATTGATCCCGATCCCGATCAGCAGGACATCCCCACGGCTTTCAAGCAAAATCCCCGCCAGTTTCCGACCACGGCACAGCACGTCATTCGGCCATTTGAGCGAAAACAACGCGGGCTGTCCGGTCAGTTCGCTGAGCGCATCACGCAAGGCAAGCGCCGCCGTGAAGGAGCGCAAGGAACGCCGATGAACCGCGTCTTTCGGGCGCAGGGCAAGGGTGGCGGCGAAGTTGCCGGTCGGCATTTGCCACGGCCTGCCCCGTCGGCCCGTTCCACTGGTCTGACGATGCGCCAGCACCCAGACCGGCGCGTCCTCGCTGCGGGCGAACGCCTGTGTCTGCGTGCTGTCGGCCACCTCCAGAACGACGCGCGCGGTGCCCTCGGGCCACCCCATCATCTAGTTGAACAGCGAGGCGGCGGCCTGTACGGCCAAGGTTTCCACTCCGAACATCTGCACGAATGAGCCGAGCAGCAGCACCACAGCAGATGCCGTCAGAGCGATCCCATGCGCCAGCGGCATGCGCCCCGTCAGCGGATCGATATCCTCACCGAAATACATCAACTTCACGATGCGCAGATAGTAGAATGCACTGATCACGCTGGCCACGACGCCCAAAATCGCCAGCGGGATCAGTCCCGCGTCCACAGCGGCGGCAAACACATAATATTTCGAGAAGAAGCCCAGCATCGGCGGGATGCCCGCCATACTGAACATCAGAATGGCCAGTGCGAAGGCCCTGCCCGGCGCCACGGTCGAATACTGGTTCAACGCCCCGATATCGGTGATCGGGCGGCCGTCACGCTCCATGTTCAAAATGAATGCGAACGTGCCGACATTCATGACCACGTAGATCGCCATATAAATTAGCAAGGACGCGACACCCGCCTGTGTCCCCGCCGCCAGCCCGATGAGAGCAAATCCCATATGACCGATGGAGGAATAGGCCATCAGGCGCTTGATGTTGGTCTGACCAATGGCCGCGATGGAGCCGAGAAACATCGAGAAGATGGCGAGGAATGTCAAAATCTGCTGCCAATCCGCCACCGCTGCGCCGAACCCATCGAGCAGCACCCGCGCGAACATCCCGGCCGCCGCGACCTTCGGCGCGGTTGCGAAAAACGCCGTCACCGGTGTCGGCGAGCCCTCGTACACGTCCGGTGTCCACATATGGAACGGCGCGGCAGAAATCTTGAATGCCAGACCGGTGGTCAGGAAGACCAGACCGATCAGCAGACCCATCGAGATGCCTTCGTCCACGATAATGGCGGAAATTCCCGCAAAGACCGTGGTGCCGGTATAGCCGTAGACCAGGCTCGCCCCGTAGAGCAGCAAACCCGAACTGAGCGCACCCAAAACGAAGTATTTCAATCCCGCCTCGGTCGAGCGCAGGCTGTCGCGCCGGAATGCGGCCACGACGTAAAGTGCGAGGGATTGCAATTCCAGGCCCATATACAGCGACATCAGATCGCCCGCTGACACCATCATCATCATGCCGACGCAAGCCAGCGCGATCAGTACCGGGAACTCGAACTTCATCAAGTCATAGCGCTTGAGGTATTCCCGGCTGAGCAACAGCATGATCGACGCGCCCAGCAGCAGCGTCACCTTGGTGAAACGGGCGAAGCCGTCATCGACGAACGCCCCGTTAAACGCGATATGCGTTCCCTCGGACCGCGTACCGACGACCAGCGCCAGAATTGCGAGCACCGCAACTGTTGCGAAGAGGATGAATTCCGCCTGCTTGTCCTTGCCCGCGAAGACGCCGAAAATCAGCGCGATCATCGCGAATCCGGCGAGCAGCAGCTCAGGCAGAACAATCGTGAGGTTTTCGCTCAACATCTCAGTGTCCCGTCGTCATATGTGGCGCGGTATCGGCAACCATACCTGCCTCCTCCAGCGCGAAATTATAGGAGTCGAGCAAGGCCTCGACGCTCGGCCCGATGATGTCGGTCACCAGACTGGGATAAACGCCCAACAGCAGGGTGAAGAATACGAACGGAACGAAAAGCAGCTTCTCGCGCCGATCCATATCCGTGATCGTGCTCAGACTTTCCTTGACCAGATCGCCAAATACCACGCGACGATACAGCCACAGCGCATATCCGGCGGACAGGATCACCCCGGTTGCCGCCCCGAACGCAACCCAGGTGTTCGCCTGGAAGGCCCCCGACAATGTCAGGAATTCCCCGACGAAACCGGACGTCCCCGGCAGGCCGACATTGCCCATCGTGAACAACAGGAAGATCAACGCGAACGCTGGCATCCGGTTCACCAGACCACCGAAGGCCGCAATCTCACGCGTGTGCATCCGATCGTAGATCACACCGACGGCCAGGAACAGCGCACCCGAAATGAACCCGTGAGAGATCATCTGGAAAATCGCCCCATCGACGCCCTGCTGGTTCGCCGCGAAGATACCCATCGTCACGAAGCCCATATGCGCGACCGAGGAATAGGCAATCAGCTTCTTCATGTCGTCCTGCACCAGCGCAACCAGCGAGGTGTAGATGATCGCGATAACCGACAACGCAAAGACGAAGTTCGCCATGATGTCGGAGGCCACCGGGAACATCGGCAGACTGAACCGCAGGAACCCGTAGCCGCCCATTTTCAACAGGATCGCCGCCAGAACGATCGAACCCGCTGTGGGTGCCTGAACGTGTGCGTCGGGCAACCAGGTGTGAACCGGCCACATCGGCATCTTGACCGCGAAGCTGGCGAAGAAGGCCAGCCAGAGCAGCAATTGCGCCCCGCCAACAATCTCGATCCCGGCGAATTCGAAGGTCGCGAAGCTGAACTCCGTCCCCAACAGCGCCACGATGTCGGACGTGCCTGCCTCCGCGATCATGTACATCATCGCGATCAGCATCAGGACCGAGCCGAGAAGCGTATAGAGGAAGAACTTGAACGCCGCGTAAACGCGATCCTTGCCGCCCCAGATACCGATGATGAAGAACATCGGGATCAGGCCCGCCTCGAAGAACAGGTAGAACAGGATCATGTCGAGCGCACAGAACACGCCGATCATCAGAGTTTCCAGGATCAGAAACGCGATCATGTATTCCTTGACCCGATGGGAAACGTTCCAGCTCGCCCCTATGACCAGCGGCATCAGAACGGTGGTCAGCATCACGAACAGAATGCTGATGCCATCCACACCCATGCGATAGCGCAAACCGCCCAGCCATTCGCGATCTTCCACCAGCTGGAAATCGCTCGACGATGGATCGAACCCGGCGAGGATGAACAGCGACAGCAGAAAGGTGATCGTGGTGACGAACAGCGCCATTATCTTGCTGTTGCGCACGGCCCATTCATCGTTGCCCCGCAGCAGCAGGCCCATTGCGACCGCCCCCAGCGCAGGCAGGAACGTCACGAATGAAAGCAATGGAATTTCCATGTCAGGAGGCTCCGCGGATTGCGAACCATGTGATGATGGCGACCAGACCCGCTATCATCGCAAAGGCGTAGTGAAAGACGTAACCGGATTGAGCACGCCCGGAAATACGAGTGAGAAACGGCACGATACCCATGGCCAGACCGTTGATGCCGCCGTCGATAACCCTGCCATCGCCCTTGCGCCACAGGAACCGACCCAGCCATTTCGCCGAGCGTACGAACAGGACGTCGTAGATCTCGTCGAAATACCATTTGTTCAGCAGGAACCGGTACAGTCCAGGCATCGCGGCCGCCAGACGTGCGGGTGTCTGCGGATTGCGAATGTAGAACATCCACGCCGTCAACAGCCCGACCAGCATCGCGATGAACGGTGAAAGGGCAACAAGCCAAGGCACGTCGTGATAGGAATGCAGGACAGATTCATCATGTGCCCCCTCGGATCCGTGCGCGGTATCGACCGCATTGCTGCCATCCGCGAGGAGGTCTTCGCCCTCGATCTCTTCACCATGACTATCGACCGTAGGTTCATGTGCATCGGCAACGACGCCGTGACCATCAGCGGCCATTACAGCCGGTCCGCCGATCGCATCACCGAAGAATTCCTCGGCGTCGTGCCCGACGAAGCTGTTGTAGTAAACCATCCCGGCAAAGACGGCGCCGATGGCCAGTACACCCAACGGAACGGTCATGACCCACGGGCTTTCATGCGCATGATCGTGCGTATGCGCATCCCCGCGCGGCTTGCCATAGAAGGTCAGGAACATCAGGCGCCAGCTGTAGAAACTGGTGAACAGTGCCGCGATGACCAGCGCCGTGAAGGCGAAATAGGCGTGACCGGCGAACGCACCTTCGATGATTGCGTCCTTGGACACGAACCCGGCAAAGCCGATCGGTACGCCGAACAGATCGTAGCTGAACGGAATGCCCACACCGGTGATGGCCAGCGTGCCCAACATCATGGCCCAGAAGGTCATGGGGATTTTCTTGCGCAGACCACCATAGTTCCTCATGTCCTGCTCGTGATGCATGGCGTGGATCACGGAACCCGCGCCCAGGAACAGCATAGCCTTGAAGGCGGCATGGGTGAACAGGTGGAACATCGCTGCCTGATAGAAGCCGACGCCCGCCGCCACGAACATGTAGCCGAGCTGCGAGCAGGTGGAATAGGCGATAACGCGCTTGATGTCGTTTTGCACCAGACCGACGGTGGCGGCGAAGAATGCGGTGAGCGCACCGATCGTCGTGATGAACCCGGCGGCATAGATCGCCTCGTCGTAAACGGGTGACATCCGGCAGACCAGAAAGACGCCCGCCGTCACCATGGTCGCCGCGTGGATCAGCGCGGAAACCGGTGTCGGCCCCTCCATCGCGTCGGGCAGCCAGGTGTGCAGAAACAACTGCGCCGATTTGCCCATCGCACCGATGAACAACAGGAAACCGACCACTTCGAGTGCTGGCAGATCAAGCCCGAGGAAGCTGATCGACGTTGCCGTCAAGCGGTCCATCTCACCGAAGATCGTCGCGAAATCGACACTGTCGGTCAGGATGTACAGTGCGAAGATGCCCAGAATGAATCCGAAATCACCGACCCGGTTCACGATGAACGCCTTCATCGCTGCGGCCCCCGCCGTGGGCTTGCGCCAGTAGAAACCGATCAGAAGATAGGAGGCCACGCCGACGCCCTCCCAGCCGAAGAACATCTGTAGCAGATTGTCCGCCGTCACCAGCATCAGCATCGCAAAGGTGAAGAATGACAAATAGGCGAAGAAGCGCGGCTTGTACGTCTCGCCCTCGCGCCATTGCGGATCGTGATCCATGTAGCCGAAGGAATACAGATGCACGAGCGCCGATACCGTGGTGATAACGACCAGCATGACGCTGGTCAGCATATCCACCCGGATCGCCCAGTCCGCCACCATGGATCCGCTGTCAATCCAGCGGGCGATAGGGATGATCTCCAACTCCGCATCCGCGCCCAAAAAGGCGATCCAGCTCAGCAATGCGGCCAGCATTACCGCACCGGTCGTCAGGACCATCGCCCCCTTCTCGGAGATAACGCGCCAGCCAAAACCGCCGATGATTGCCGCAATCAGCGGCGCGAACAGGATGATCTGATACATGTCAGCCCTTCATCACGTTGACGTCTTCGACCTGAATCGTCCCGCGGTTGCGGAAGAAGCAGACGAGGATCGCAAGACCGATAGCAGCCTCGGCCGCAGCGACGGTCAGGATGAACAGGGTGAACACCTGCCCCACCAGATCGCCCTGGTGCACGGAAAACGCGACCATGTTGATATTTACCGCCAGCAACATCAGCTCGATCGACATCAGAATGACGATGATGTTCTTGCGGTTGAGAAAGATCCCGAAAATCCCCGTGACGAACAGCAAGGCCGCCACGATCAGGTAGTGAGCAAGCCCGATCATTCGTTTTTGTCCTTGTTGCCGGTCAACCGTCCCAGACTGTAGCCTATGACCACGGCGGCAATGATCAGAATGTAGAAGATCGCGTTGTCCATGGTTTACAGTCCTTGTCCCGGTTTCACGTCTTTCATCACCACGGCTTCGGCCGGGTCACGATGCATCTGTTGCACAACGTTCTGACGCTTCACATCCGCGCGATGGCGCAGGGTCAGAACGATCGCGCCGATCATGGCCACGAACAGGATCAGACCGGCAGTCTGAAACATGAAGATGAAATCGGTATAGATGATGCTGCCTAGGGCCTTGGTATTCTCGACCATCTCGGGCGCGAGGGCGACCGCGACGCGCAGCGGGCTGGAATCGTCGGCCCACAACGTTCCGCCGATGATCAGGATCAGCTCCATGATGAGGATGATACCGATCAACAGCGCAACCGGCATGTGCTGGGCCATGCCCTGCCGCAGTTCGGCGAAATCTATGTCGAGCATCATCACCACGAACAGGAACAGCACCGCCACCGCGCCGACATAGACGATCAGCAGCAGCATGGCGACGAACTCCGCCCCCATCAGCACGAAAAGCCCCGCGGCGGAGAAAAACGTGAGGATCAGCCACAATACCGAGTGTACCGGGTTGCGTGCCAGGACGACGAGCAGCCCAGAGGCCACCGCCGTACAGGCGAAGAGGTAGAAGATGACGGCTGCGACGGTCATGGCAGTCCCTTGGTCTTGGCCGGTACAGGCGAACACGAGAGTCGCCCTTGCGGTGTGTTGCGCCGGTTCGGCGTCTCTCTAACGTGGCGACCGCTCCGGCTCAAGTCCGGGGCAGTGGGTAGTCCTTCAGCGATACGGCGCGTCGAGTTCGAGGTTGCGAGCGATCTCGACCTCCCAACGTTCCCCGTTCGCGAGCAGCTTGTCCTTGTTGTAGAACAGCTCCTCACGCGTTTCGGTCGAAAATTCGAAATTCGGCCCCTCAACGATGGCATCGACCGGGCATGCCTCCTGACAAAAACCGCAATAGATGCATTTCGTCATGTCGATGTCGTAACGCGTCGTGCGGCGCGATCCGTCCTCGCGTGGTTCGGATTCGATGGTAATCGCCTGCGCAGGGCAGATCGCCTCGCACAATTTGCACGCGATGCACCGTTCCTCACCGTTGGGATAGCGGCGCAGGGCGTGCTCCCCGCGAAAGCGCGGGCTCAGGGGGCCCTTCTCATGCGGATAGTTCAGGGTCGCCTTGGGGGCGAAGAAATACTTGAGCCCCAGTTTGAACCCGCCGAAAAAATCGGCCAGCAGAAAATATTTAGCGGCGCGTGTGTAGGTAAATGCCATGGATCAGCCCCCCGTGGTCCAGCGCGCATAGGCACCCCAGAACCAACCGTATTGTGCGAAAACCGAGACGAGTACCACCCAGCCCAGCGACAGCGGCAGGAAGACCTTCCAACCGACCCGCATCAACTGGTCGTAACGGAACCGGGGAACGACCGCCTTGGTCAGCGCGAAAATGAAAAAGAAGAACAGGACCTTGAGCACGAACCACAGGACGCCATCGGGCAGGAACGGGACCGGGCTCAACCAACCGCCGAAGAACAGCAAGGTGGTCAGCGCGCACATCAGCACGACGGCCATCAACTCGCCGATCATGAACAGCAGGAACGGGGTCGAGGAATACTCGACCTGATAACCGGCCACCAGTTCGGACTCCGCCTCGGGCAAATCGAAGGGCGGGCGGTTCGTTTCCGCCATCGCGGAGATCAGAAACAGGAAGACCATCGGGAAATGCGGCAGCCAGTACCATGAGAACAAGCCGAACGATCCGTCCTGCGCTCGCACGATCTCCGTCAAATTCAACGATCCGGTCGAAATCAACACACCAACGATAATCAGGCCCAGTGACACCTCATAGGAAATCATCTGCGCCGCCGAGCGGAGCGAGCCGAGAAACGGATATTTCGAGTTCGAGGCCCAGCCACCCATGATGACGCCGTAGACTTCGAGCGACGAGATCGCGAAGATATACAGGATACCGATATTCAGATTGGCCACGACCCAGCCATCCGCGAAGGGAATGACAGCCCACGAAATGACCGCCAGAACGAATGCGATCATCGGTGCGAGGTAGAAGACCGTCTTGTCCGCCCCGGCGGGAATCACGACCTCCTTCACGATATATTTGATGAAATCCGCAAAGCTTTGCAGCAAGCCGAAGACGCCGACGACGTTGGGCCCCTTGCGCATCTGCACCGCGGCCCAGACCTTGCGATCCGCGTACATCAGGAACGCCAGCGCGACCAGCACGCTGACCGTGACCGCCAGACATTGCGCCAGGATGATCAGGAAAACCCCGAAATTGCCGTCCCAGAAATCCATGTGTCTTCCTTCGTTTCGCCGTCGTCGTTCTAGCGCGGTGCTAAGTCAATTCCGCGCCGTCTTCCAGTGAAACCTTGCCCAGACTTCCCGATGTTGCCCAATCAGGACAGACAGCCGGGATTTCCGACCGGAAATGGTTCCACTATATAGGTCTCCCCGACCGGTGCCGCGGTCAGGGTATAGGTGCACACGCCCGTCGTCACGGTATCGCGGTCCAGCCCGATTCCGACACCGGCATCACCGGATGTGCTGAGGACTATGCCCTGTAGAGATGGCCGCAGCGGCCCGACCTGCGCGGTCTGCGTAATGTCCCACTGATAGGTTCGACGACCGTCCGGCAACTCCATCACCCTTGTGGGAAAGCCGATCTTGCGGGCGACCCGTTCGATGGGCTCACCCGCGAAATTGTTGCTCTGGCTCGTCGCACATGCGCCGAGCGCGAGGGTTGCCACGATCAGTACACGTGCAAAAATACTCATGATCCACTTCTCCGCCACTCATTTTGTGCCGGGATGGCGGCACAGATACGTCTTGAGCCATCCCTCACCGTCGCACATCCCTTGCCAAAATCCGGCGGGGAAAGGGCATGACGGGTCATGTCTACTCCGCCGCGATCGGCAGCGCGCGTTCGTGAGCCAACTTCGACAGCTCCGCCATCACCTCGGATGCGCGGGCGATCGGGTTGGTAAGGTAATGATCCTCGACAGGGCTGCGCATGGGCTGCTCACCGCCCTGCCCGCCCTGCACCGGCTGCCACTCATTCTCGGGAACGCTGTCGATGCTGGCCAGATGCGGCACAGCCTCAAACAGAGCCTTTCGCAGCGCGAGCAGGTTGTCATAGGGCAAGGTCTGGCCCAGATGGGCCGACGCTGCGCGGATGATCGCCCAGTTGTCGCGGGCCTCACCCGGGGCGAATCCCGCCCGGTTGGCCCGCTGCGGGCGGCCTTCGGTGTTGACGAACAGACCGTTTTCCTCAGTCCACGCAGCGCCGGGAAGGATCACATCCGCACGATGCGCGCCCCGGTCGCCATGGCTGCCCTGATAGATCACGAAGGCCCCCGCGCCGATCTCGATCTCATCCGCGCCGAGGTTCCAGATCACGTCCGCGTCGTTCATCACGTCCAGAGCACTGTCATTGGTAAAGCCGATATCCATGGCCCCCACGCGGCTGGCCGCAGTATGCAATACCAGCAACTTGGCGCCCAGAACCTCGCACATGCGCATCGCGCCCGCCAGATTGGCGGTCCCGTCATCGCCGATCAGGGCTCCCTGACCGATCACGACGACGGAGGGCTTGCCCTTCTCCTCATCGGAGACACCCTCATCGATCATCTTGTTCAACGCGGCCGTGGTATCGCCTGCATGGTGGTAATCGTAGGTCAGGTCCGCCGCCTCACCCACCAACGCGATCTGAGCGCCGCGCAGCCAGGCCTTGCGGATACGGGCGTTCAGGACCGGTGCCTCGATACGGGGATTGGTGCCGATCAGCAGCACCTTCTCCGCCTCGTCCAGATCCTCGATCCGGGCGGTGCCGGCATAGCCCGAGCGGTTGCCCGCAGGCAGCTTCGCGCCATCGGTCCGACATTCCACAGCGCCGCCGAGCCCCTCGATCAGTTGCTTGAGCGCAAACATCGCCTCGACCGGGGCCAGATCGCCCGCGATACCGGCGATTTTCTTGCCATTTGCCGCCGATGCGATTGCCGCGAACGCTTCGTTCCAGCCCACGGGCGTGAGCTTACCGCCTTCGCGCACATAGGGGCGATCCAGCCGTTGACGGCGCAATCCGTCCCAGACGAAGCGCGATTTGTCCGACAGCCATTCCTCGTTCACACCATCATGGTTCCGCGGCAGGAAACGCATGACATCACGCCCGCGCGTGTCGACCCGAATGTTCGAACAGAGCGCGTCCATCACGTCGATACTCTCGGTATGGGACAGCTCCCACGGGCGCGCGGTAAAGGCGTAAGGCTTCGACGTCAGCGCGCCGACCGGGCACAGGTCGATCACATTTCCCTGCAATTCGGAGGTCAGCATCTGGCCCAGATAGGAGGTAATCTCACTGTCCTCACCACGCCCTGTCTGGCCCATCTCGGACACACCGGCAACCTCGGTGGTAAAGCGGACGCAGCGCGTGCACGAAATGCAGCGCGTCATCTTCGTGGCGACCAGCGGGCCCAGATCGGGATCAATGGCGGAGCGTTTTTCCTCGCGGAAGCGTGAGAAATCGACGCCATAGGCCATGGCCTGATCCTGAAGATCGCATTCGCCGCCCTGATCGCAGATCGGACAGTCCAGCGGGTGGTTGATGAGCAGGAACTCCATCACCCCCTCACGCGCCTTCTTGACCATCGGCGATTTGGTTTTCACCTCGGGCGGTTCGCCATCGGGACCGCCGCGCAGATCGCGCACCTGCATGGCGCAAGAGGCCGCAGGCTTCGGCGGGCCACCGACAACCTCGACCAGACACATGCGGCAGTTGCCCGCGATGCTCAGCCGCTCGTGATAGCAAAAGCGCGGCACCTCAATGCCCGCCTGCTCACAGGCCTGAAGGATGGTCAGCGCCGGATCGACTTCGATCTCAGCCCCGTCGATGATCATTTTGCGTAGGTCGGACATATTGTTACTCCGCAGCGACAGCGGACACGCGGCCCGTGCGCTTGTGCTTGATGCGATCCTCGATCTCGTCACGGTAATGCTGAATCAGGCCCTGAATAGGCCAGGCCGCGGCATCACCGAGCGCGCAGATCGTGTGGCCCTCGACCTGCTTGGTCACGTCGAGCAGCATGTCGATTTCCTCGACCTCCGCGTCGCCGGTCACCAGACGGTCCATCACGCGCATCATCCAGCCGGTGCCCTCACGACACGGGGTGCATTGGCCGCAGCTTTCGTGCTTGTAGAATTTCGACAACCGCCAGATCGCCTTGATGATATCCGTGCTCTGATCCATCACGATGACCGCCGCCGTGCCGAGGCCGGAGCCCTGCCCGCGCAGCCAATCGAAATCCATGATCGCCTCGTCACAGATCGTGTGCGGCAGGCAGCGCACCGACGATCCTCCGGGGATCACCGTCTTGAGGTTTTTCCAGCCGCCCCGCACGCCGCCGCAGTGCTTTTCCAGCAGTTCCTGCAACGGGATCGACATCGCTTCCTCGACCACGCACGGGTTTTCAACATGGCCGGAGATCGCGAACAGCTTCGTGCCCGCGTTGTTTTCACGCCCGAAGCCCGCGAACCACGCGCCGCCACGACGCAGGATCGTCGGCACCACGGCGATGGATTCCACGTTGTTCACCGTCGTCGGCGCACCGTAAAGGCCGGTATTCGCGGGGAATGGCGGCTTGAGCCGGGGCATCCCCTTGCGACCCTCCAGCGATTCCAGAAGCGCGGTTTCCTCACCACAGATATAGGCGCCGGCACCGTGGTGCAGGTAGATGTCCATATCCCAGCCAGACCCGCAGGCGTTCTTGCCCAGTAGCCCTGCATCATACGCCTCGTCGATGGCGATCTGCATCGCCTCACGCTCACGAATGTACTCGCCACGGATGTAGATATAGCAGGTGTTGGCGTTCATCGCGAAGGACGCGATCAGGCAGCCCTCGATGAACAGATGCGGGTCGTGCCGCATGATCTCACGGTCCTTGCAGGTGCCGGGCTCCGACTCATCCGCATTGACCACCAGATAGGACGGGCGGCCATCGCTTTCCTTCGGCATGAAGGACCACTTCAGCCCCGTCGGAAAACCTGCACCACCCCGCCCGCGCAGGCCCGAAGCCTTTACCTCGTTGATGATCCAATCGCGGCCCTTGCCGATGATATCGGCGGTTCCGTCCCAGGCTCCGCGCGACTGAGCACCCTTCAGGCTGCGATCGGCCATGCCGTAGATGTTGGTGAAGATGCGATCCTGATCGGTCAGCATTTCAGTCCCCTTCGCTCCGGCGTGCACGCCAGACATTTATCAATACGAACAATGCCCAGGCCAGTGCGGCCAGCATCGCCAAATCCGCCAGAAAAGCGAAACGCACCGGCAACCCGATCGCTCCGCCCACCAGCTGGAACGCCATCCAGCCCAGAAATCCCGCGACGATCACAATCGATGCCTGGCGGGTTTGCCGTTTCAGGCTGGCGTTCCGTTCCTCGTTCATCGGACCCTCAGGAGGCCCTGCCATCGTCCGTCTTCGCGGAGGTTAGCGTTTGCGCCTGCGCGACCCACTCATCACGCGAAACCCGTCCGTTAAAACCTTCGAGATTCGCGTCGATCCAGGCCACCTCGGCCTCGGACCATGAGGCGATCTGATCGAAATGCCAGAACCCCATGGAGTTCAACATCTGCTCCAGCTTGGGGCCCACGCCCTTGATCCGCTTCAGATCGTCGGCATCGCCGTTGCGCGGGGCGGAAAGGCTTTCGGGCTTACCACCCGGCGATGGGGCCGTGTCCTCCTCAACCACAGGTGCGGGTGCGGAGGATGCGACCGGCGCGATCTCTTCCTCTGCGCCGCGCGGTTCGGGAACCTCGGCGGGGTCGGCCACCGGCGCGGCCGCCGGATCGGCTTTGGTCGGTACGACCGCCGGAGCGGGTTCCGCGGGAACCACAGGATCAGGATCGGAGGCCGCAACCGGCTTGGGATCCGTCAACTTGACGCCCAGAACCTCCTCCGCCTTATGAACGGTGTCGTCGTCGCCCAGGAAATAGATCAGCACCGCGAACAGCACGATCAGGATCATCACCCCGGCGAAAATCGCCAGCATGCCCGACAAGCCCAGAACGAACATCAGCATCACGGCGAGGATGAACGATACCGCGACGCTGACCAGCAACGCGAATGGCAATTTCGAGGCCGTGAATGGGTTATCGTCTGACATGGTTCGCTCCCTGTTCAGCCTTCGGTGATCCGCGCGATGCTGTCACCCTTTTCGGTGGCGAGCGTCACGGACATGTTCGCAGCCTGCCGGTTCTCACCATGCTCGGTCAACGAGGTCAGGCCGGATTTCGGCTCCGAGGCGAAGCGGCCGTTGCGCGAACCGGGCACCGGAACCTTACCGGCATAAAGCTCATCAATGATCTGGGCGAAGCTCTCCGCCGTCAGATCCTCGTAATAATCCTTGCCGATCTGCGCCATGGGGGCGTTCGAACAGGCGCCGAGGCATTCGACCTCCTCCCAGCTCAACTTGCCATCGGGGGACCGTTCGTGGGCGTTCGCCGCGATTTTCTGCTTGCAAACGGCCATCAGGTCCTCCGCACCGCAGATCATGCAGGACGTGGTGCCGCAAACCTGAATATGGGCGATATCGCCGACGGGGTGAAGCTGGAACATGAAGTAGAAGGTCGCGACCTCCATCCCGCGAATATTCGCAAGACCGAGCATCCCGCACACAGTCTCGATCGCGGGACGGCTCAGCCAGCCCTCTTGCTCCTGCGCGCGCCACAGCAACGGGATGATGGCGGATGCGGCACGACCCTCGGGATATTTGGCGATCTGCTTTTCGGCCCATGCGAGATTCGCCTCGGTGAAGGCGAAGCTGTCGGGCTGGTTCTTGTGAAGTCTGCGGAGCATGTCGGTCTTCCTTGGCTTCAGCGATCGACTTCGCCGAACACGACGTCGAGCGAACCGAGAATAGCTGAAATATCAGCGAGTTGGTGGCCCTTGCACAAATGGTCCATCGCTTCGAGATGCGCGAAACCGGGGGCCCGGATCTTGGCGCGGTAAGGTTTGTTCGAGCCGTCGGCCACGAGGTACACACCGAATTCGCCCTTGGGGGCCTCAACGGCGGCGTAAACCTCGCCCTCCGGCACGTGAAACCCTTCGGTGTAGAGTTTGAAGTGATGGATCAACGCTTCCATGGAGGTCTTCATCTCGGCCCGGGGGGGCGGGGATATCTTGCCCTTCGTCTGAACCGGTTCGCCCTTGACAAGTTCCATCTTTTCAAGGCATTGGCGCATGATCTTCACGCTCTCGCGCATCTCCATCATTCGGCACAGATACCGGTCGTAGCAATCGCCATGTGTTCCGACGGGAATCTGGAAATCCATCTCGTCGTAGCATTCATAAGGCTGCGCCCGGCGCAAATCCCACGCCAGCCCCGAGCCGCGCACCATCACGCCGGAGAAGCCGAGATCGAAGCATTCCTGCTGCGACACGACAGCGATATCGACGTTGCGCTGCTTGAAGATACGGTTCTCGGTCAGCAGGCCGTCGATATCGTCAAGCGTCTGATGGAACTCCTCGGTCCACTGCCAGATATCGTCGCACAATTGCTGGGTCAGATCCTGATGCACACCCCCGGGGCGGAAATAAGCCGCGTGCAGCCGTGCACCGCAAGCCCGCTCGCAAAAGATCATCAGCTTTTCACGTTCCTCAAAGCCCCACAGCGGCGGAGTCAGCGCGCCGACATCCATTGCCTGCGTCGTCACGTTCAGCAAGTGATTGAGAATACGTCCGATTTCGCAGAACAGCACACGGATCAGAGACCCGCGGCGCGGCACAGGCGTACCGGTCAGCTTCTCGATCGCCAGACACCATGCATGCTCCTGATTCATCGGCGCCACGTAGTCCAGCCGATCGAAATAAGGCAGATTCTGCAGGTAAGTCCGCGATTCCATGAGCTTTTCGGTGCCGCGATGCAGCAGGCCGATATGCGGGTCGCACCGCTCCACGATCTCACCGTCCAGTTCGAGGACCAGCCTCAGAACGCCGTGAGCCGCCGGGTGTTGCGGACCGAAATTGATGTTGAAATTGCGAATCTGCTGCTCGCCGGTCAGCACGTCGTCGAATTTCGAACCGTCCATCTGTCAGCCCTCCTCAGGCCTAAAATCACTGGCTGCGCTGCGGCTGCGCTGCGGCGGACACTCTTGGCCTCACCCCTTGGGGGTTTCGGGCGCTTTCTCGTCACCGGGAAGGATGTATTCGGCACCCTCCCAAGGGCTCATCAAATCGTAGCTGCGGTAATCCTGCGTCAGGTTCACCGGCTCATAGACGACCCGCTTCGTGGTCTCATCATACCGAACCTCGGTGTAGCCCGTGGTCGGAAAATCCTTGCGCAGCGGATGGCCGCGAAAACCGTAATCCGTAAGGATACGGCGCAGATCCGGGTGGCCCGAAAACAGGATTCCGAACATATCGAAGATCTCACGCTCATACCAATCGGCGGATTGGTAAACGGAGGTGATCGACGGCACGATTTCCTTCTCCCGCACGCCGGCCTTGACCCGCATGCGGATGTTCTGGGTCATCGACAGCAGGTGATAGACCAGATCGAAACGCTTTTCACGTCCTGGCCAATCGACCGCCGTGATGTCGATGAGAGTCTGGAATTGGCACGATGTGTCCCCCCGCAGGAACGACAGGAATTTCGCCAGGGAAGACGGCACGACCGTGATCGTCAGTTCGTCATTCCGGATCGCCGCGTCCAGCACGGCATCGCCCTGATGGGCCGCGATATGGGCGGAGAGTTCGTTGAGCGCGTCTGACATGACCTACCTCGTAATCGTGCCGGTACGGCGCATTTTCCGCTGAAGCTGAAGGATGCCGTACAGCAAAGCCTCCGCCGTGGGAGGGCAGCCGGGGACATAGATATCGACAGGAACGATCCGGTCGCAACCACGCACCACGGAATAGGAATAGTGATAGTAGCCACCCCCATTCGCACAGGATCCCATCGAAATGACATAGCGCGGCTCAGGCATCTGATCGTAAACCTTGCGCAGGGCCGGTGCCATCTTGTTGGTCAATGTGCCCGCCACGATCATCAGGTCGGACTGACGCGGCGATGCGCGGGGCGCGGTGCCGAACCTTTCCAGATCGTAGCGCGGCATCGAGGTGTGCATCATCTCGATCGCACAACACGCCAGACCGAACGTCATCCAGTGCAGCGAACCCGTCCGCGCCCAGTTGATGATGTCATCGGTAGAGGTCAGCAGAAACCCCTTGTCCGCCAACTCGTTGGACAATTGCCGCGTCGCGACCTCACGATCGCCGCCTGCGGTATTGACTGCGGTGCTCACTCCCATTCGAGGGCCCCTTTCTTCCATTCGTAGACGAACCCGACGGTCAGAACGCCGAGGAAAACCATCATGGACCAAAAGCCGGTCATGTCCCCCGACTGCGCACGTTCAGCAAAGGACGTGGCCCAGGGAAACAGGAAAGCAACTTCGAGGTCGAAGATGATGAACAGGATCGAAACCAGATAGAACCGCACGTCGAACTTCATCCGCGCGTCATCAAAGGCGTTGAATCCACACTCATAGGCCGAAACCTTTTCCGCATCCGGATTGCGCACCGCAATGACGAGGGCCGCGAAAATAAGGATAAGGCCCAGTGCGATGGCCAACCCCAGAAAGATCAGGATTGGCAGATATTCGCGAAGCAGACCATCCATACCGCGATTCCTTTCGTCTCGAACCGTAATCTCTTTAGGCTGGTCTAAACCCGTGCCCGGTGGGGGTCAACGCATAGGCGTGGCGTTTCATGTGCGGTATGTGCGCACGGTACGCGAAATCACGTTCAAACCGATGTGAAGGACGAAATTCAGGCGCGTGGGTGTGTCCAAAACCAGTCAGTCCCGAAGTTCGGGATAAAATTCGGGGGTAAAGTGGCGCGGTTGACGGGGCTCGAACCCGCGACCTCCGGCGTGACAGGCCGGCACTCTAACCAACTGAGCTACAACCGCTCGCCTCGACCATGGAAACCGGTGTCGCCTTGGTGTGGGGGTGTTTAGAATCGAGGGGCGGCACCGTCAAGCGCGAAAGCACCGTGGTTTATAGCGCTGTGGGAATTATCTTCACATAATTTGTGACGCACCTACGGGGGTGTACTGTCGCAATTCCCAAACGATGCTAGGAAAAGAGGATTGTTGCTGCGTCAAGGTTATGAATTTCGCAAATACGGTATCGTAACGCACTAACAATCCGACTGAAAATGAAGTATGGTTCTGCCACGTCAATAGGGGTTTGGCGGACCAGGGGATCATGCCAGCTATTATGAATTATACGTCTGATATAGAAGCGGATCGCATAGCTGCGCTGGTTGAGACCGGCCTGCTCGACACGTCGCAGGATGAGCGGTTCGATCGTTATACGCGCCTCGCCTCGGCGCTGACCGATTGCCCCATCGCGCTGATTACGCTGCTCGATGACAAGCGGCAGTGGTTCAAATCCCGCGTCGGGATGGATGTGGAGCAGACGCCACGTTCCGACGCGTTCTGCGACTATACCATTCGCGGCCAGAATCTCATGATTGTCGAGGACACGCTGAAGGACCCCAGGTTCGTCAACAACGCCCTCGTCACGGGTGATCCGTTCATTCGTTTCTATGCAGGCGTGCCGCTGTGGCTGTCCAGTGGTCACTGTATCGGTGCGCTGTGCGTGATCGACCGGAAACCGCGTTCGGGCGACGAACTGACCGGGCTTCGCGAACTGGAAGATCTGGCGCAGACCCTGACGCTTGAGATCGAGGCCCATACCAAGGATTCCAAGCGGGCGCAGGCCATGGCCGATCAGGAGATCGTCATCGCCGAATTGAAGCACCGCATGGGCAATCTCTACACCAATGTCGCCGCCCTGATCCGCAATTCGGATGACGGGCTGGCCTCGCGTGAGGATTTCAGCACGCAGTTGCAAAACCGGGTCAACATGATGGCGCATGCGCAACGGCGACTGGCGGAGCGTGATTTCCGCTCCACAGATCTGTCTGCCCTCATCGGTGACGCCGTGCGTGATTTCGGCGGAACTCACGGCGCGTCGGAACGGATCGTGATTGATGGCGCACCCTGCTCGATCAATCCCCGCAGCGCGATGTCCATCGCATTGATGATACATGAACTGGGCACGAACGCCCTGAAGCACGGCGCATTGCGCGATGAGGACGGGCAGGTGAACCTGTCATGGCGTCAGGATGAGACTCGATTCCATATCGAATGGGTCGAAAATACCGTTGCCCACGTCCCGCAATGTGACGAAATGCAGTCGGACCGGCATCGCGTCGGCTTTGGCAGTACCTTGCTGTACCGTATCATCCCAATGGAACTGGGTGGAACGCTGGACAAGGGGTTTGGACCGAATGGTTTTTTCTACAAGCTTCAGGCGGATTCGATCCTGTTGACCGAGTCGATCTGAACCGATCGGTGCCCTCCCCTAGCCTATGCTTGCCAAAACCCGAGCCATCTTGCGTCTGAGCATCCGCTCATTGAGCCGGCGGGAATATCTGTGAACGGGGATCAAGGTCTTTTCCCCGAAACCGTCGATACAGATCAGACGATCCGAATCTTGTGGATCCACGACCAGATTGCCCAGATGGGCATCCCCCAGGACGATGTGATGTTCGATACAATATTCAAAGAAGCGATGTAGCGCCGCGATATGTTCCTGCGTCAGCTTGCCATCCTTGTGCAAACTCGCAAGGGTCGGAACCGTCGCACCATGGTCCGAAATCCGCTCGACCAACAGCCCCAACCCCCGCGTCGTCGCCGCCAGGCCGAGCGGCCGGGCGAATGGCAGCCTAAAATCCGGTGTCGAGATCTGATTGCGCGCCGCGATCAGATACTCGTCGATTTCCCGTCGAAACGACAGATACACCCCCCAGGGACGCCGGCGTTTCCGATTGCGCTGCACCGGGTGCCCGTCCGGACCAACCACATCGGCACGGACCACTTTGACAAGCACGTCGTCATCGACAGGGTGGACATAAACCTCACGCAATGACCCCGCCGCGACGAAGGCGCATTTCTCGATATCCAGGATGCCGGTGAGTGACACGATAATGCTCCGCCATGCGGAAGGAGGAGTGAGGAATGGTGGGCGGTGAGGGGCTCGAACCCCCGACCCATTCGGTGTAAACGAATTGCTCTACCAACTGAGCTAACCGCCCTTGGAGGCGATGTTTATGACACCCTAACGGGCACGTCTAGCGGCAAATTCATGTGGGGACCAGTTTGCGCGTTCCAAGTCTGGAACCGCGTGAGAATCGTCACGCGGAACGATGCACGTCTGATGTAGAGGCCGTACGGGATCAGTCGTCATCCGACTCCTGCATTGCGGCGATACGCGCGTCCTTTGCCGGAATCAGACGGTACATAGGCTTCGCGCCCTCACGGTTGGGATGCTTGATGCGGATTTTCCCCAGCGTCGGGTAGTGCAGTTCGTTTCCGTCCAGCAAGCCCTGCCGCATGTAACTCAGCGCGGAATCGAGGATCAGGCGCACGTCTGCCTTGCTCTGCCCGGTATCCTGCGACACGTGCGCGACAATCTCACGCTTGCGCAGCATGGCGGTTTCTTCTGCCTCGATCGCGGTCTCATCGGCGGGCACGTCGTTGATGTCGTCGTTGTCCGTCATTTGGCATTCTTTCCAGTTGGTCAAAAAATGGAGCGGCTGCTTTCCACAAGCACCCGCTCCACACGCATGTCAACTACACTCACGCAAACGAGAGCAATTAATGCGCAGCCAGTCCGTGTTCGTTCTTGCTGGACCCGGACGAAGCGACCAGTTCAGCCGTTTCGTCCCACTCCACCGGTTCGGGCTTGCGCGTCAGCGCGATGTTCAGAACCTCCGTCACGTTGGCAACGGGAATGATCTCCATCCCGTCCTTCACGGTGTCGGGAATGTCAACAAGGTCCTTCGCGTTATCCTTGGGGATCAGGACGGTCTTGATGCCACCGCGCAGGGCGGCAAGCAGCTTTTCCTTCAATCCCCCGATTGGCAGGACGTTGCCGCGCAACGTTACCTCACCCGTCATGGCCACGTCACGGCGCACCGGGATCTGGGTCAGCACGCTGACGATGGATGTGACCATGCCGATCCCGGCGGAGGGTCCATCCTTGGGCGTGGCGCCCTCGGGAACGTGGACGTGGATGTCCATCTTCTCGAACTCGGGCGGCTTGACCCCCAGCGAGACGGAGCGCGAACGGACATAGGACGACGCCGCGTCGATGCTTTCCTTCATCACGTCGCCCAGCTTGCCCGTCGTCTTCATCCGACCCTTGCCCGGCAGGCGCAGCGCCTCGATCGACAGCAGATCACCGCCGACCTCCGTCCAGGCGAGGCCGGTGACGACGCCGATAACGTCCTCCTCCTCGGCCAGACCGAACTTGAACCGCTTCACACCCAGGAAGTCAGACAGCGTGTCGGAGGTGACTTCGACCCTGTCCGTTTCCTTCTTCACCAGCTGGGTGACGGCCTTGCGGCACAGCTTCGCCAACTCCCGCTCAAGGTTCCGCACACCGGCCTCACGCGTGTAGTAGCGCACGATGTCGCGCAGCGCCTCATCGGTCAACGCGAACTCCTTCTTGCGCAGACCGTGGCCCTTTTCCTGCTTGGGTAGCAGGTGACGACGCGCGATCTCGACCTTTTCATCCTCGGTGTAGCCCGCGACGGAAATGATCTCCATCCGGTCGAGCAACGGCCGGGGCATGTTGTACGAATTGGCCGTCGTGATGAACATCACGTTGGACAGATCGTAATCCACTTCGAGGTAATGGTCGTTGAAGGTCGCGTTCTGCTCCGGATCCAGCACCTCCAGCATCGCCGAGGCGGGATCGCCGCGGAAGTCCTGTCCCATCTTGTCGATCTCATCGAGCAGGATAAGCGGATTCGTGGTCTTCGCCTTTTTCATCGACTGGATGATCTTGCCGGGCATCGAACCGATATAGGTGCGGCGGTGGCCCCTGATCTCGGATTCGTCGCGCACACCGCCCAGCGAGATGCGAATGAACTCGCGCCCCGTCGCCTTGGCCACGGATTTGCCCAGCGACGTCTTGCCGACGCCGGGAGGGCCAACGAGGCACAGGATCGGCCCGCGCAGTTTCTGGCTGCGCTGCTGCACGGCGAGGTATTCGACGATGCGTTCCTTGACCTTCTCAAGCCCGTAATGATCCGCATCGAGGACCGCCTCGGCCTTGCCCAGATCCTTTTTAACGCGGGATTTCTTGCCCCACGGGATCGACAGCATCCAGTCGAGGTAGTTGCGCACGACCGTCGCCTCGGCAGACATCGGGGACATGTTCTTGAGCTTCTTCAGCTCCGCCAATGTCTTTTCCAGCGCCTCGTCGGACAGTTTGGTCGCGGCGATCTTTTCCTCGTACTCGGCTACGGCGTCCTCATTCGTGTCGCCGTCACCCAGTTCCTTCTGGATCGCCTTCATCTGCTCGTTCAGATAATATTCGCGCTGGGTACGCTCCATCTGTGTCTTGACGCGGGACTTGATCTTCTTTTCCACGCGCAGGACGGAAATCTCACCCTGCATCATGCCGAAGATCTTCTCCAGCCGCGCACCGAGGTCAGCGGTTTCCAGCAAGTCCTGCTTCTGCTCGATCTTCGCACCCAGATGGCCCGCGACGGTGTCGGCGAGCTTCTGCGCCTCCGCGATCTCACCTACGGCAGCGACCGCTTCGTCAGGAATGTTCTTGTTCAGCTTGGCATAGCGTTCGAAATCGGCGGCGATATTGCGGGTCAGCGCCTCGATGGCGTCCTCATCCTCGCGCGTTTCGATGATCTGCGTGGCATCGGCCTCGAAATACTCACCGGCGTCGCGGATGGTATCGAGGTTCTGACGGGTCTGCCCCTCGACCAGAACCTTGACGGTGCCGTCCGGCAGTTTGAGCAGTTGCAGAACGCTGGCCAGCACGCCGGTGGTGTAGATCGACGCCTCGGTCGGCTCATCCTCAGCCGGATCGCGCTGCGCGGCCAGCAGGATTTTCTTGTCACCGGTCATCACGGCTTCCAATGCCTTGACCGACCGTTCGCGGCCTACGAACAGCGGGACGACCATGTGCGGAAAGACGACGATGTCGCGCAGGGGAAGGACCGGAAGGGTAATTTTCGGAGTCTCGGTCATAAAATGTCCTTTCTAGCAAGGGGCCCGGTCCCGATCATCGGCAACGCAGGCTCCTCCATCATGCAAATGTAACTGTGCTTCGTTCACGGTGCGTTCAAGGGGCGCGGCGAGTCATCGGGGCATGTTGCGCTGTGAGGATCGCGGCGACAAGGGACCTACAGACGCTCCATGTCCCCATCCATGCGCCTGGCATGAAACGCCGCGACGAAATCGTCCAGATTTCCGGCGGAAATGGCGTCGCGCAGACCCTGCATCAACTCCTGATAGTAGTGCAGGTTGTGCCAGGTCAGCAGCATCGAGGCGATGATCTCCTGCGCCTTGTTGACGTGGTGCAGATAGGCCCGGGAATAATTGCTACAGGCAGGGCACGTGCATTCCGGGTCCAGCGGGCGCGGATCGTCGGCATGGCGGGCGTTGCGAATGTTGACCTGACCAAAGCGGGTCTGCGCCTGCCCCGTACGACCGGAGCGGGACGGCAGCACGCAGTCGAACATGTCGATGCCGCGCTGGACCGCGCCGACGATGTCGTCCGGCTTGCCCACACCCATCAGATAGCGCGGCTTGTCCGCCGGCAACTGATCCGGCGCATAATCCAGACAGCCGAACATCGCCTCCTGCCCCTCCCCCACGGCCAGGCCGCCCACCGCATAACCGTCGAAGCCGATGGCGGTCAGTGCCTCGGCCGATCTGGCGCGCAGGTCCTCCTCCAGCCCGCCCTGCTGGATGCCGAACAGGGCATGACCGGGACGATCGCCAAAGGCATCGCGGCTGCGCTGCGCCCAGCGCATCGACAATTCCATGCTCTTTTCAATCGCAGGACGATCCGCGGGCAAGGCCGGGCATTCATCGAAACACATCACGATGTCGGAGCCGAGGAGCTTTTGTATCTCCATGCTCCGCTCGGGGCTGAGGAAATGCTCGGACCCGTCGATATGGGATTTGAAGCGCACGCCCTCCTCGCTCATCTTGCGCAGATCGGCCAGCGACATGACCTGAAAGCCACCGGAATCCGTCAGGATCGGGCGGTCCCAGTTCATGAATTTGTGCAAACCGCCCAAATTGGCCACCCGCTCTGCTCCCGGACGCAGCATCAGGTGATAGGTGTTGCCCAGCAGAATGTCGGCACCGGTGGCGCGGACATTTTCGGGCAGCATCGCCTTGACCGTCGCCGCCGTGCCCACGGGCATGAAGGCGGGGGTGCGGATCTCTCCACGCGGCGTGTCGATCTGCCCGGTGCGGGCCTTGCCATCGGTCGCGGCGATGGTGAAGCTGAAACGGCTCATGGTACTCTCCCGATCTGTAGCGGGGATGCCGTGCGCGCCGCGCGCCGTCAACTGCCCTGCCAGTTCACTCTCATCAAATATTTCACTTTCCCCAAATATCCCCGCCGGAGGCTGCGACGTCGCGATAAAAGCGCACCTTTACGATGGGGCGAGGTTTCCTATATATTCACTCAGGTATATAGTTGAGGAGCCGCGCATGAACGCCGAGGCACCGATGGAGGGTACGCCCCTCATCAAACCATCCAGCACCGATCATCCGCTTTACGAGTCCATCGTGGAGGCGTGCCGAACCGTGCATGACCCTGAAATTCCGGTCAATATCTACGATCTGGGTCTGGTCTACACCATCGAGATCGCGGAGGACGGAGCGGTCGATATCCTGATGACGCTGACCGCGCCGGGCTGTCCCGTCGCGGGTGAGATGCCGGGCTGGGTCGCGGACGCCGTCGCCCCGCTGCCCGGGGTAAAAACGGTCGATGTCCAACTTATCTGGGAGCCGCCCTGGGGCATGGAAATGTTGTCGGACGAGGCACGGCTGGAGCTTGGCTTCATGTAAGCCTGCTTCTGCTGTGTCGGAAGACCCATCGAAATGTGAAAGGCCGCGCAATTTGCGCGGCCTTTGTCGTGAGAATGCAGTGCCATCAAAATGCGTCGAATCTATCGAATCTGCACTTCGTTCAGAACGTAATCCCGATCATTCACAATCACAGTCAGAACATCGTCTGCGATCCGCAGATCGACAACATCGATTTCCGCGCCGCCACGGCAATCGCTCAACTCGAAACGAGCTGTGGTTTCTGTGGGCGTGATGGTGCAAGCGCCGTCGCTCCAAATCAGGAAGTCCGGTCCGATCACCCAGTCGGGCGTTTGCGCGTCTGCATCCTGCGCCCACGCACCCAGATATGGTTTCAGCCGCTCTGGTGCGAGGTCTTCGGCTGTGTTCGTGCTGGCGGGCGCTGTTGTATCGGTATCAGCTTCGGATGTGCGAAGCTCGGCCAGGGCATTTTCGGCCCGTTGTGCCGCAAGCTCGGCGCGGATAGCAGCTTCGCGCGCGTCTGCGTCCGTCCGGCTGGCCTGCAATTCACGGGCACGCGACGCGGACTCAGCCCTCAATGCGGCGATTTCGTCTTCCAGGGCGACACGTTGCGCGATCAAAGCCTCACGCTCCTCATCCGCATCGGCCAGCGCTTGCGACAAGGCCTCTGCCTCTTGATCCGGTAGTTCTTCCTCAGCGGTTACGGTCTCAATGGGCAATTCTCCGTCGAGTTCCTGCGTTTCCTGCTGTCCTTCGGACGCGGCCAGTTCCTCGGTGGACTGTGTGGTCTGGGTTTCGGCGGTTTCGTCCTCGTCCTCCCAACATCCGGCGAGGGCTAGGGACGCGACTGTCAGCATCAGGGCGGTGCGGCGCATGAAATCTCCGATTCAAAATTATGTCGTTCACCGCTCAACGCATGAACGTGTCAGGTGGTTGCGTCCATGTCGCTTCCGACATGCGGAAAGCCGCATTCCTCGCCGGATCCGTCGCGGCAACCTTTAAGATATCTTCAGAGAACGGCATCGGACCTTCGGGGGCAGACATGACGGATATGGCAGACGTTCAGGGTGCACGGCGAACCGGGCGGCGGGGCGGCGGCGGTGCCGCGCGCCGGGCCGAGAGGACAGCCCCCCGTATCGAAGCCGCAAGATATATCGAACGGAACATACCGAATGTCGAGATTCTCACTCCCGAAGCCATCGAAATCATCGAGCACAACGCCGAGACCATTCTGGAGGAGATCGGCGTCGCCTTCGTCGATAATCCGGCGGCCCTGGATCGCTGGCGCGAGGCCGGGGCCGATGTGCAGGGCGAACGGGTGCACATTCCGCGTGGGTTGGCCCGTGCTCTGTGCGCCACCGCTCCCGCGCAATTTACTCAGTATGCCCGCAATCCCGATCGCAACGTGGTGATTGGCGGAAAGTCGCTGGTCCTCGCCCCGGTCTATGGCCCGCCTTTCGTACGCGATACCGATGGCGGGCGGCGATACGCAACGATGGACGATTTTCGCAAGTTCGTGAAGCTGGGCTACATGTCGAAATGGCTGCACCATTCCGGCGGTACGGTGTGCGAGCCGACGGATATCGCAGTGAACAAGCGGCATCTGGATATGTTGCAGGCGCATATGACGCTGTCGGACAAACCTTTCATGGGCAGCGTGACGGAGCCGATCAGGGCCACCGACTCGGTGGAGATGTGCAAGATCCTGTTCGGGCCCGCCGCGACGGAGGCCCCACACATGACGTCCCTGATCAACGTCAACTCCCCCCTTACCTTCGACAACACCATGATGGGCGCGTTGGAGATCTATGCCGAGAACATGCAGGCTTGCATCATCTCCCCTTTCATCGTGGGCGGTGCGATGGCGCCTGTGTCGGTTGCGGGCACCCTGACGCAAGTGCTGGCGGAGGCTCTGGCGGGAATCGCGTATTCCCAGTTGGTGCGTCGCGGTGCGCCGGTAATCTTCGGCGCGTTCGTGACCTCGATCGACATGAATTCCGGCGCGCCGACCTTCGGCACGCCCGAGGCATCAAAGATCCTGTGGGGTGCAGGCCAACTCGCACGGCGGCTGAACCTGCCGTTCCGGTCCGGCGGGGGGCTGTGCGCCTCGAAGCTGCCGGATGCGCAGGCGGGCTATGAGACGGCGAACACGCTGAATGCCTCCCTTTTGGGCGGTGTGAACTTCATGTTGCACGCCTGCGGCTGGCTGGAGGGCGGTCTGGTCGCCAGCTTCGAGAAATTCGTGCTCGACGCCGATCAGCTCGGCATCCTGCATTCCATCGCCGCCGGTGTGGATGTCAGCGAAAACGGTCAGGCGATGGATGCAATTCGTGAGGTCGGCCCGGGGGGGCACTACCTCGGCTGTGCCCACACGCAGGCGAATTTCAAGGATGCGTTCTGGCGCTCCGACGTGCTCGACTATCGTCCCTATGAGACATGGGTCGATGGCGGAGGACCGGATTCGCAAGCTCTGGCCAGTGTGCGCGTACAACGCATGCTCGACGAATATGTCGCCCCCCCCATCGAGCAGGGCATCGCCGACGGCTTGCAGGACTATAGCGATCGACGCAAGGCGAGCGAGCCGGACGCGTTCGGCTGACCCTCAGAGCAGACAGCGACGCGCGGCCAGCAATCGGGCCAGCGCGGTCACATGGGCGAGCGGCGAATAGGCTGCATCGCCCATGCGACGCAACTGATCCAGATGCCCCTCGCGCTGCGTCAGGGAGGTAATATCCGACCCCTGCCCTTTGAGGGCGGCCGCGACCCTGTCTCTTATACACATCTCCGAGCCCACGAGACAGGCAGAAATCTCGT